>CDZB01032142.1_pt1 | contig 135425 bp, 126 predicted proteins | sample 554961 | NCBI WGS metagenome assembly CDZB01 (sample SAMEA3182106, study PRJEB8094) | gut metagenome | biome: human; feature: gut; material: Stool; isolation source: human stools | place: Canada | collected 2013-02-26 | reverse complement strand
TTGACTTTAGTAACAATTTATGGTATAATATAAATATAAGACAGATAAAATGGTTTTTGTCTGTTTGAAAAACCATTTGAATCCGTATCGTTTCCCGGATTCAGCGGCTTTTCCGCGCGAAAGGAGGAGAGGGCACACGCGGGGAAAAGCCCATACGCCACCCGAACAAAACAGAGAGAAAGGAAAATGAAGCATGAAAAAATCACTTAGAACGATATTGGCATCACTCCTTGCCCTTTGCTTTATGTTTGCCTTTGCGGCCTCCGCGGGCGCTGCGGAAGCGGTCGATGCTTGGGTTAGCAGCTTTGACAATGGGGATTTTGGAGACATCGTAGAATATGACTATATCAATAAGACGGAGCGGATCATTTCACCGGATGAGATTTTTGACTATGCTAGCGTGACAAGAACGACCTATGAGCTGGACGGGATGGAATCCGAGCTTGACAGACTTGCTGAAATGAATGCGAGTATGAGCATAGGTGTAGATGGCGGCGCCTCGACGCTGGGATTGGTAAATCCGGATGAGCCCTATACGTTATCTCCGCCTGTCAACAATGGCGTGTATCAGTCGCCTTCGTCAGGTACTATGCTTTTATTGCTTGGTATAGATACCGATAATGATGGTGGAACCGATTATTATGGACGAGCAACAGGTTTTATGGTTAGCCCTAATGTAATGGTGACCGCCGGACATTGTGTAAAAGGAGATCCCAGTTCCACAGAAGAAATCGTCGAGGTTAGAGTTTATCCATTTTATCATGGATCTCCGAGACCAGATAAATTAAATGATGCATATTTTATATATCCTTCCACATGGATATATTCTACACAATATTCACCTGGAAACGCATATGATTGGTGTATTGTTACCTTGCAGCAATCTATTCCTAATGCCTATATATATCCTTGTACATATACACCTAATATTGAGGGAAGCTACGTCAGTGTGACAGCTTATCCTGTTTTGAATAACAATGAAGATGATTGTTATCAGCGCCGTTCGGCTGGTTCTATTGTATCGGTTCAAGATCGAGTAGTGGGACATACTTGCAATACGGATGTGGGCAGTAGCGGAGCGCCGATTTCTGTTCGTGATATCGTTTATCCAAACATTTGTGTCGCGATTCATATAGGAGATTTGTATGTTATCAATCTCGGCGTCCGCATTACAGAGGATTTATTTAATTATATTTGTGATCGGATTGAAAAATCATAGAAAGGCGAAGCTATGAAAAAGATTCAACAAGTTCTTGCTTTTTTCATGATATTGGTATGTATGTCAGCGGCAGGCTGTTCAAAAGGCGATGATGAATGGGAGCCCGATAGGGAACGACCGTGGAATTTTACGCCGACTGTCAGTGAAAGCGGGTCGGAGGCATATGACATTGAAGTGACGCTTGATTCTGAGTCGTATCTATCTACAGTTGATGAGATACGCATTTATGTACTCAATAAAACGGGTGAGACTTTTACGTTGGAATCGACAGGCTTGTTTATAGAGAAATATGATGCCCGTGCTTTTGCCGGTATCGAATCGACAGAAGGTTGGGTGAGACTCCCATATTATACAGGCGTTGGTATGTACAAAAAGGGATGGACGGCAAAAAATGACATAACGTTTATATTTTATGCAAAATATTTGCAAGAAAATTGTAAGCTTACCCCCGGACGGTATCGCTTTGTTGTCTTTCTCGGCGACGGACCGCATTACGCCTATTTTGAGATCACGGGATGATCCGCATAACTGGAAAGAGCCGGCATGCCGGCTCTTTTTGCTGCGCAGGTTTTGGCAGAATCACAAAAATATTTTCTTTTCTCTCGATTTTTTAAAGAAAGCTATTGTAATACGCGAAAAAAAGAGTTACAATTACTCAAAAATGAGCATAAATTAAGGGGGTAATTGAAATGGATACCATGATCGCTCTTGTCAAGGAAAAGCCGGAGCGGGGACTTTGGATGCGCGAGGTTCCGATTCCGACGGTCGGAAAGAACGACGTCAAAATCAAGATAAAAAAGACAGCGATCTGCGGCACGGATCTGCATATTTACAACTGGGACGAATGGTCCCAGCATACCATTCATACGCCGATGACCATCGGGCATGAGTACGTGGGCGAAATCGTGGAGCTCGGTGAGAATGTCGAGGGCTTTGAGCTCGGCGAGCGTGTGACGGGCGAGGGACATGTCGTCTGCGGGCACTGCCGCAACTGCCTTGCCGGACGCGGCCATCTCTGCCGTGAGGCGAAAGGCGTCGGCGTCAACCGTAACGGTGCATTCGCGGAGTATCTTGTGATTCCGGCAAAAAATGTGTGGAAGTGTGTGGACGGCATCTCCGACGACATGTATTCGATCTTCGATCCGTTCGGCAACGCCACGCATACCGCGCTTTCCTACGATCCCACGGGCGAGGACGTGCTCATCACCGGCGCCGGACCCATCGGCATCATGGCGTCCGCGATCATGAAATTCCGCGGCGCGAGACATGTCGTCATCACCGACCTCAATGATTATAGGCTCGAGCTTGCGAGAAAATTCGGCGTTGTCGCCGTCAATACCAAGCGCGAGGACCTCACGCAGGTGATGAAATCGCTGAATATCCATGAGGGCTTCGACATCGGACTTGAAATGTCCGGAAGTGCTGTCGCTTTCAACCAAATGATCGACAATATGGAAAACGGCGGACGCATCGCTGTGCTCGGTATCCCGAAAAAGGATATGCAGATCAACTGGGAAACGGTCGTATTCCGCTGCCTCAATATCCGCGGCATCTACGGACGTCAGATGTTTGAGACGTGGTACAAGATGTCCGCGATGCTCGAGGGCGGGCTCGATATTTCGCCGATCATCACGCATCATTTCGATGTGCGTGACTTTGAAAAGGGCTTTGAGGCCATGAACAGCGGCAATTCCGGAAAGGTCGTTTTGGACTGGACGAAGCTGCACTGACAGTCGGAAGAAAGGCTGGTATTATGGAAGAAAAGGAAGCTGGATGCTCTCTTGCGTACGGGGAAAATCGACTGAAATTCAGCTGTTTTAAAATTGATGAATCGGCAATTGAGATCGGCAATCCTTATAACACCTCCTTCCTTGTAAATGTGTTTTCGGACGGATTTTCCGGTTATGGAGAATTTGAATGCGATATAAAGATGCTGCAAAAATTTGTTTCTGAGCTTCGACTTCTGTATGAATTCAAGCTTTGCTCGGCTGAGTTCCATGAGATTTGTTATGGGCAGCTGGTAAGGTTGACTATGGATAAAACCGGACATATTGCGATACATGGGAATTTATATAGTCCTGCTATGATCCAATGCTTGGCGTATGAATTTGACGCCGATCAGACATCCCTGCGGCAGTTCATTTTGGAGCTGGAATCCGTGATGAAAAATTATAAATGATAAAATTCAGATAAAACGCCGTTTATCCGGCGGAACGGAGAAAAGTATGAATCAAACCGAAGCACTCAAATTTTATCACGACGAAGTGGAAAAAATCAAGGCGGACGGTCTTTTTAAGGGCGAGCGCGTCATCGCCTCCCCGCAGAGCGCAAAGATCACCGCCGCCGACGGCGAAAAGATGGTCAACATGTGCGCCAACAACTATCTCGGGCTGGCGGATTCCAAGGAACTGATCGACGCGGCGTGTGAATGTTATAAAAACCGCGGATTCGGCTGCGCGTCCGTGCGCTTTATCTGCGGCACGCTCGACATTCACAAGGAGCTTGAAGAGAAGATCAGCGCATTTCTCGGCACGGAGGATACGATTCTGTATTCCTCCTGCTTCGACGCGAACGGCGGCCTTTTTGAGACGATTCTGACGGCGGAGGACGCGATCATTTCCGATGAGCTCAATCACGCGAGCATCATCGACGGCGTAAGGCTCTGCAAGGCGGCGCGTTACCGCTATCACAACAACGACATGGCGGATCTGGAACAGAAGCTCATCGAGGCCGATAAAAACGGCGCCCGCATCAAGCTTATCGCGACGGACGGCGTTTTCTCGATGGACGGTATCATCGCAAATCTCCGCGGCATCTGCGATTTGGCGGACAAATACCATGCGCTTGTCATGGTGGACGACAGCCATGCGACCGGCTTTGTCGGCGCGCACGGAAAGGGAACCGCCGAATACTGCGGCGTCATGGGCAGGGTGGATATCATCACCTCGACCTTTGGCAAGGCGCTGGGGGGTGCGTCCGGCGGCTTCACCTCGGGCAGAAAAGAGATCATCGCGCTCCTGCGCCAGCACAGCCGCCCGTATCTCTTCTCGAACTCATTGGCGCCTGCCATCGCGGCCGCGACGTCGCGCCTTATCGACATGCTTTCCGAAACGACGGAGCTGCGCGACCGCTTGGAGGAGAATACCAAGTATTACAGGGGGCTTCTCACCGAAGCGAAATTCGATATCATCGACAGCGTGCATCCGATCGTGCCGATCATGCTCTATGACGAGCGCACGGCGGGCGAGATGGCGCGCCGCATGATGGAGAAGGGCGTCTACGTCGTCGCGTTTTCCTATCCCGTCGTTCCGAAGGGCAAGGCGCGTATCCGCACACAGGTTTCCGCCGCGCATACGAAGGAGGATCTTGACTATATCGTCAAATGCTTCAAAGAGGTCCGCGAGGAAATGGGAAAATAAAAAGGGATTGCAAAAGCAAGGATACGGAGAGTATCCTTGCTTTTTTTCGCTTAAAAATCAGAACAGCAGCCGAAAAATCGGCTGCTGTTCCTGTTTTTGGAGTGAAATTTTATCGGAAATACACGGAGATATTGCCGCTTGTGGTTTCGACCTGAATCGTCCGGGCGCCGTTCCCGTTTTCCGGGATCCGGATCCGTCCGCTTGTCGTTTTGGCTTCCACACGATGATCCGCGGAGGTGCCGAGTATCGTGGCATGAATATCTCCGCTCGTCGAGGAAAGGGAGGCCTCTGCCAATGAAATCCGTTCTGCCTCGATGTCGCCGCTTGTGGATCCACAGGTGAGCCTGCCGCCTATTTGCATGTCGGAGAGGGAGAGCTCTCCGCTTGTCGAATGAAGCGTGCAGTCGGATAGGATATTGCTGTTTTCCACTTCGATGTCGCCGCTTACGCTGGTGAGGGAAAGTCCTCCGGCTTCAAGACCGTCGATTTCGATATCCCCGCTCGTATGCGTGAGGGAAAGGGAAGCGACGGCGAGCTTTTGTCCCTCAAAATCGCCGCTGGTCTGCTGGATTTTCATATCGCCCGTACAGATAAAATCAGAAATCCAAACGTCTCCGCTGGTGCTTTCGGCGGTGAGGCTGCCGTCAAGCGTGAAGCCGGTGATCCGGAGATCTCCGCTTGAAAGCTTGGCGGAAATGTTGCCGGAAAAGCCATCCGGCACGGAGATCACGATGGCGTGATCCCGGGAATCGATGTGGAATCCGATAAAATCATACCATTTTCGATTGGACCGATAGGTGACGGAAAGCGTTCCGTCGGAGGCGGTCTCGATATCATAGAAAACCTTTTCGCTTTCATGATAGGTGATATGCAGGTCGTCGTCGACGGATTTTTCAAACCGTACATCGGCCGAAAGCTCGGAAAGGCGGATAGCGGAAATGGCGTCCGCCTCAAATGCTTGTTCCTTGCGAACATAGCTTCCGCCATTTTGATATGCCATCCAGTCCCCGTCGGATACGGCAAGGGAAGCCACGCAGAAGGCAAGGCCGCAGAGTATGAAGATGCTTGCCGTAATGAGGGCGATTTTTGTCGGCTTTTTCATGAGCTTTCAGCCTCCTTGGCAGAATTTTTTCCGATAAACCATGATTTTATGCTCCGCAAAAGGCCTCCGGTGAGCTTCACAAGCCCTTTGGCGGCGTATTTCGCGGGATAATAAAGGAGGATCGTAAGGCCGATGAGGAGCAGTCCCGCTCCGATGGCACCGAACGCGGCGGCAAGATTTTCGGAAAACAAAAAGCAAGCCGCCGGGAGCATCACAAAGCCGGATAAGCCGACCGCCGCGACGACGGCAAAAACGGCAAGAATAAGAGACCAAATGATTATGTATACGCTGAAAATGGCGGCGAGCACCGTGATCATGAGCGGAAACCAAATCGGGAATCCGAGGATAGCAAGCACGATGATGAGCGCCGGATTGCCGTTCTTTTCTTTTTTGTTCTTGATTTTGGACTTGACGAGGACGCCGAGCGGCAGATCATAGAGAATCTGCTCCGCGATATCCTCGATGCTGCCGAGCGCCGCGACGGCTTCCTCTTCGTTCATGCCGTCCTCGACGCGGTCGTCGATCATTTCCAAGTAAAACTCGACGGATTTTGCCGCTTCCTCACGGGGAAGTCCGCGTCCGACAAGCGTCTGCTTCAACCGCTCTGAAAATTCAATTTTTGTCATACTGCTTCCATCCTTCCTCGATAAATTGATAAGCTGTCATAACGTCCTTCCAGTTTTCGATAAATTCGGCGATTTTCTTTCTGCCCGCATCCGTGATGGAATAGAATTTGCGGAGTCTTCCGTTGTGCTCGACAGAATATACCGTAAGCGAGCCGGCGGATTCGAGCCGCTTTAAAATCGGATATAGGGTGGATTCCGTGATGGGAACCTTGGGGTCCATGTCCTTGATGATCTGATAGCCGTAGGAGTCGCCGCGAATGAGCACCGACAGCACGCAGATCTCGAGGATGCCCCGTTTTAGTTGTACATCCATAACCGCTCCTTGTTCCGCTCTATGGCGGAAATCTTAAATACTGCTTTATACATAATACTATATATCATATAGTATTATGTGTCAAGTGGTTTTTTGAAATTGTGTGAAAAATTTTGACGGACGGCAAGTGTTGAGTGACAAAAAATCCCCGCCGGGGCGGGGAAGCATTTTTTATATCGGCTGTTCGGGATCCGCTTTTTTCTCGTCCTCTTTGGCAAGACGGAAGCCGCGGTGCTCCACGACGGTGGAAAACACGATCTGGGTTTTGGTCCTGCCGAAGCTTTGGAGCCGGCTGATGAAGCGGTCGAGGCTGTCCGTGCTGTCGAAGACGGTCTGCATCAGCACGGAATAATCGCCTGTTACATGACTGCACTCGATCACATCGGGACATTCTGAGAGAAACGGATAAAGTTCGCCTTTCCTGTCCGGCGCCACCTCGAGATTGATAAAGGCGCGCACGGGGTGTCCAAGGATGGAATCGCTGATTTTGGCGTGATAACCGAGGATGATGCCGGCCTTTTCCATCGCGTCGATTCTCGCGGCGACAGTGGGCGGCGAGATGAAAACGCGCTGCGCGATGCTCTTGATCGGCGTTCTTGCGTTTTCTTCCAGAATGGAAAGGATTTCAAGATCTGTCTTGTCGAGCAGATTTTTCATGATAGAGATGACCTCCGGAACGGCTTTTCGCTGCAAATAGATTCTGAAAATAGGTGTCGGCGCTGTATTTTCATCGGGAAATCCGGCCGAAAACCTTTTCATTTTCAGTGCATATATAGTTTTACATTATTTTATTAAAAAAATCAAGAGAAATCACAGCTTTTGAAAGAAAAAATTCGAGCGATTTTTTTCTTCTTCGCAAATGAGCGAAAAATATTTACAAAAAAGCCCCTGCGCTCTATGATAATATGGTGCCAAAACAAAAATATGCGCACGGATGGCTTTGCCGTTCTGCGTTTTTATCGATAGAGGAACGGAAGCATGCTTCCGGATATGTTTGCCGCAGAGCGGCAGGGGAGGCTTATCATGAATGAAAATTTGAGAATCGAGCGGGATTCCGTCGGGGAGCTTGCGGTGCCGGCGGATGCTTATTACGGCGTGCAGTCGCTGCGCGGCTACCGCAATTTCAGGATCACGGGGCGCGGGCTTCATCCGATGTTTGTGGGAAATATCGTGAAAATCAAGAAGGCCGCGGCGATCGTCAATTCCAAAATCGGACGTCTCGAACCCGATAAGGCGGAGGCCATCATCACGGCATGCGACGAGATTTTGGACGGCGAGCTTTCGGAAGCCTTTATCGTGGATGCGATTCAAGGCGGCGCCGGCACCTCGGCGAATATGAACGCCAATGAGGTGATCGCCAACCGCGCGGCGGAGCTCCTCGGCGGACATCGCGGCGACTATTCTCTTGTGCATCCGAACGACCATGTCAACTACGCGCAGTCCACAAACGACGTGATCCCGACGGCGGGGAAGATGACGGTCATCGAGCTTGTTCAGCCTTTGCTGACGAGCCTTTATATGCTTGCGCTGACCTTTGACGGGAAGAGCAAGGAGTTCGACGGCATTGTCAAAATGGGCAGGACCCAGCTTCAGGAGGCGGTGCCGGTAAGGCTCGGACAGGAGTTCGCGGCTTATGCCGCCGTTATCCGCCGCGATATCGGCCGGATCGAGACGGCGGAAAAGGAAATGCATGCCGTCAATTTGGGCGGAAGCGCCATTGGGACGTCGATCAACGTGGATCCTTTGTATCTTGAAAATATCACGAAGGTGCTTTCGGGCATCACGGGATATGAAATCAGACAGGCGGAAAATCTTATCGATGCCACGCAGAATTTAGACGGCTTTGTCGCCGTGTCCTCCGCGCTGAAAACCTGCGCCGTCAATCTTTCCAAGATCGCGAACGATCTGCGCCTGCTTTCAAGCGGGCCTCGCGCGGGGATCGGGGAGCTCGTTCTGCCGGCGAAGCAGAACGGCTCGTCGATCATGCCGGGGAAAATCAATCCGGTGATCCCCGAGGTCGTCAATCAGGTGGCTTTCCTTGTCATCGGACATGACGCGACGGTCGCCGCGGCGGCGGAGGCGGGACAGCTCGAGCTGAACGCCTTTGAGCCGGTTCTGTTCGATCAGCTGTTTGAATCGATCTCCGCGATGACGGCGGCGGTCGATACCTTTGTGGAGAATTGTGTGATCGGCATTCGCGCGGATAAGAAAAAATGCGCGGCCAATGTGGCGGCAAGCACGGGAATCGTCACCGCGATGGCGCCTTATATCGGTTATCAGCGCTCGGCTGAGATCGCAAAGGAATCCTTGAAAACCGGCGTTTCCGTGCATGAAATCATCCTGCGCGACGGCATCATGACGGAAGAGGAGCTCGCGCATGTTTTAGACGCACGGGGGATGACGGAGCCGCGTCCGTTTGCCGGAAAGAGCGTTCAGATTGGCGCAAAGGGTTGATTTTTTGCGGAAGATATGATAAAATACCCTCGCAGGGATCCGCCTTGCGGGGGTATTTGTAAAATCGGTGTATGACGGGCCCGTTGCCGCGATGGAATGATTTGGGAATATCCTTATAATATTCCCGCGGATATTTTGCCCGTCAGAATACGGCGTGCCATATGAAATCCTGCGGAATTTTTTCTTTTGGAGACAGAATCATGATAAAACTGATTGCATTTGATCTGGACGGTACCTTGACACAGCATAAAACGCCTTTGGCTCCGGAAAATTTGGCGGTGCTGACGGCGCTGTCCCGGAAATATCGGCTTCTGATGGTGGGAGCCGGCGGCTGTTTCCGGATTTTTGAGCAGCTCGGGCGGTTTCCGATCGATGTGATCGGGAATTACGGAATGCAGTATGCCAAATATGATGCGGCGAAAAAGACGCTGGATATTGTGGAAAATCATATCGTTCCCTGCGACAGGGAAAGCGTGGAGCGCCGGGTCACGATGCTTCGGGAACGGTACGGCTTTACCTGCTATGCGGGCGATAACGTGCAGTATCACGATTCCGGCTGCGTCACGTTTCCGATCCTCGGTACGGCGGCGGTGCTTGCGGACAAGCTGGCGTTTGATCCGGACAGAAAAAAGCGCCGTGCGATCTATGCGGAGGTCTGCGGGACTTTTCCCGAATATAATGTGTTCGTCGGGGGCTCATCCTCCTTTGATATGGCGCCGAAGCCGTTTGATAAGCGGTATGCGCTTGAAAAATATTGCGGGGAATACGGATTTTCTCCGGAGGAGGTGCTCTTCGCCGGTGACGATTATGGACCGGGCGGGAACGATGAGTCCGTTTATCTCTCGGATTTCGGATTTGTGAAGGTGGACGATTACCGAACGTTTCCGACGGTTATCGACAAGGTCGGATTGCTTTAAAAAGCGAATTATCTGTTGACATTTCGCGGAAAATATGATACCATAAACAAGCTGCCGCGGCGGTTTTATATGGAGAGGTATCGAAGCGGTCATAACGGGTGAGCAAGCGAAAACAGTCCGGCGGACTGTTTTCACGAAGCGATACCCCACAAAGCAAGGAGAATCGGAAGCAAATCCCGGCAGATTTGCGCGCGAGGAGACTATGCGGCTGGGGAGGGCACGGCAGCCGAGTTATGGACGCGGGATAGACGGAGTAAAAACTGAATATGGAGGGTTATCGAAGCGGTCATAACGAGGCGGTCCTGAAAACCGTTTGAGAGCAATCTCACGTGGGTTCGAGTCCCACACCCTCCGCCACTTTTGGCTCAAAATCATTGATTTTGAGCTTTTTTCTTTCGTTTTTTTTCGTTTTGGAGCATTTATTCCCCACTTTTAAAAAATTGTGTTTTTGCAATCACCTCGCAATGTGCTTTTTTGATATAAAAGCTGCGAGAAAACTGCGAGATAGCCGATTTTTATGCTATTTTTCGAATTGGGTTTTGTATTGGCCATATTCTTGTGAGTTGCGTATGTCAGCACAGCGGTGTTGTTTCGATATTGCTCCAGCCATTTGGCGATGTAATCCTGAACGTGCATATTGGTTTTTGTTCGTTTCTGCTCGGCTTTTGTCATCATATCTACCAAGTAAATTTCACCTATATTGTACTTTGCAAATATCCCAACGAGTTTGTGGTTTGCTTTGGTCTTTGATCCTCGCTTGGCTTCAAGATCGAGCTCTTGCCCTTTCTCTTGCATTTACCATTGGATATGTAGAGTTGATGATGCAAGGGCTTTGCTGGAATATTATATTGCCAACAAACCTCAAGACAGCGAATGGTGCGTTCTGCCCGTGACGAATGCGGAAGCATATCTTGGTGGTTCGGCGCTTAATCGCATGTATCTGAAACAATTGACCGGCACACTGATAGAACGGAAAGATGGAAGAACAGATGTATGTTCAGGATGAAAACAAGGACAACGATGGCGGTAACGGCAACATAAAAGAAAATGGATCAGTGTTACCATTCGACATCATAATTATCTTCTTTCATGCAAATTATATGTAATGTTGCACAAAAATCAAGCATAAAAGCATTGATTTTTAATTATTTTTTCGTGAATTTCCCTGATTTTATATGCAATAAAAATATTTATATTGACAAAATATGACATTTATGATATGCTTAATTCAGCAAAAGTTCATAAAAAGTAACGCGTCTCCAAAGCGTGAGTGCGAATAGCATTTCCCCCATCCGAGACTCCCGAACCCGCAAAGCGCTTGCTCTTTGTTATGGCACGCTTGTGCGGTTTTCTTAGAATATGAAGCATCCTATACACGGAGATGCTGGCATTTTCAGTCGATCCGCTCGGAGAATTTCAGAAAGGATGTTGGAGAATATATGAAACTTGTTCCCAACCAGGGTCTAAGTATCAAGGCTGCCAAAATCCACGTGGCTGTGGATGTACGGCTTGCTGATCGCTAACAAAAAAGGTCTCCTCGAAAAAGGGGACCTTTAACCTAATTCAATTTATTGAGGACAGTTGATATATGAAGAAAGTGTCATTATTTCTCAAATATAATTTTTCTTGTTTTCTATTTTATTTAAAAACCGTTTGGGCTACTCGTAAAAGTATTTTTTTGGTTACATTTATTGATGGTGCGTTGGGGGCAACTGTTTCGTTTATTTGGACGTTTTTCTTTAAATATCTTCTTGATTTCTTATCCTCAGAGGAATATAACAAAGCTATATCGTGGGTTTTAGGTTGTATTTGTTTTAGTGGAATGATTGAACTAATTAGGAGATTACTCCACTTAGTCAGGAATAATGCTTATTTTGATATTAATACATTTCTTCAAACAAAATTATCGGAATTAAGTTTCAAAATTCCTTATGAAATAATGGAAAATGCTGAAACTATCCAAGAGTTTGAAATGGCGCATAAATTTATCGGTCGTAATTATTTGGCCCAATATACTTTGGGATTGACAAATATTATATCGTGTATCATAGTATTTTCTGGCGTAGGAATTATTACTTCATCATTGAATTGGTGGATTACGCTAATGTTGTTTTCTGTTATTACTGTAAATACCATATGCCACGTAATTCAATCTCAATATGAAATGGAACAATTTACAGAAGAAACTACCGTGAGTAGACAACTTGAGTATACAAGATTTTGGCTTACGGAAAAAAGTCGGGCCAAGGAAGTAAGAACTTATTTGTTACATGATTTTGTCATTGATAAACTTAAAGAATATAACGAGAAATTTTTTAATATTCTTCAGAATTTTACAAAAAAGCACAAAAAAACATATATTGCGATACATTTAATTAACGGTATTCAAATGCTGATAGTGTATTCATACTGTGCTTATTTACTTTCAAAGAGTATAATAACTTCGGGCGATTTTATGCTTTATATCTCGGCATTATTTTCATTCAGTTCGGCACTCACAAACATACTAAAATCATTAATTGATGTGTATAAAAATAATTTGTATATTGATAAATTGAAAAAATGCATGGATCTTAGCGATGATGTGGTTAAAGTGGAACTTTTTAATGAAGAAATAGAGACAATTGAATTTCGTAATGTTTCTTTTTGTTATCCCGGAGAAAGTAAAAAGGCTTTACAGAACATAAACCTTATCTTGCATAGAAACGAAAAATTATCTTTAATTGGAGAAAATGGCGCAGGAAAAAGCACATTGGTTAAATTATTGTTGGGATTATATGCACCTACCAGTGGAGAAATTTTAATTAACGGGATTCCGATGGACACCCGAAGAAAAAATTATCTGCCTTTATTTAGCATGGTATTTCAGGATTATACTATATTTAATTTTTCAGTAGAAGAAAATATTAATATGGGTAAGACTGTTTCCAAAAGAAAGAGTCAAGAACTTTTAAATGTGATGGGGCTTGACAGCGTTACTCCTGAAACTTATATCTCCCAACTTTTTTGTGAAAAGGGCATAGAATTATCCGGTGGGGAAAATCAAAAACTTGTAATAACAAGAGCGCTTTTTAAAGATGCCCCCATACTGATCTTAGATGAACCAACATCCGCCCTATCTCCTCAAAGTGAGTACAATATATATAAAAAATTTGGAGAATTAACATCCGATAAAATGGTAATCTTTATATCGCATAGGATGTCCAGTTGCCGAATTTGCGATAAAATATTGTTATTACAGGAAGGCAAAGTGGAGGCCATAGGTACGCATAATCAACTTATGGAATCTTGCCCTAAATATAAAGAAATGTTTGATGCACAAGCAGAATTGTATACTTAATTGCTGACTTAAATTTGCAATAAAAAGGGAGTGCATAATTTGAACTTTATTAATTATATTGTCGATACATTACGTAGCTCATATAAATTATCTAAAATGTTCATCAAAGATAATAAAAAACTTCTATTAATGGATATACTGCTAGGGTTTAGTCGTGAAAGTAAAAGGATAATCGGCATCGTATTGCCTACTATGATAATCCAAACTTATTTTTTGAAACAAAGCTTTAATATAATTTTTTTATCCATATTGATTATCTGTATCTTGACTATGTTATTAGGAATTATAATAGAATCGATACAGCGTAATTTATCTAACTATTCAGTCCGTGCAACAAATAGTCTGTACTATATCTTAAATGGGAAGTCTGCACATTTAGACATGAAAGATTGCGAAAATGAACAGTCAATTGATGATTATTATAAAGCATTTGATAATATATATCAATTTTCGGATGTCCATTATAATATTTTTTGTGTTTTGATGAGTAAAATACTTTCATTCGCAATTATGAGTTATGTGATTGTTTCTATTGATTTAGTTCTGTATTTATTGGTATTAAGCATACATATTACATTAATGCTTATTCGCGCAAAACAAGATAGAATTGATCATGAATTTGAACTAAAGAAATCAGAAAGTACAAAACGATTAAAATATCTAACGGAATTGATGTACAATTTTGAAGCTGGTCGCGAAATGAGAATTTATGATGCAGGGGATTTTGTTAGCAAAAAGTTATTTGATGAATCATATAGTGTTCATCAAATTGATCTCCAAATGCAAAAGGTAGATTTTCGATTTAGTATCTTACAAAGGCTGCTTGGAATTGTTCAATTGTCACTTATATATATAGTTTCAATAAAGGAAGTATATTATAGGCAAAATCGCTTTGGGAAATTTTGCAATGTATATCAATGCAACGACCCTTATTTCCGCCTCTATTTCAGATATTACAAATGCCATAAGTTTCTTGTATAAATCATCAATTGCGTATAAGGATTTTGAAAGATTTTTGAACACTAAAGAATCCTTAAGAGAGTCAGGAAAATTACGATCCGCGTTTTCTGAAAAGGATACACTGATAGAATTCAAGAATGTTTCATTTAAATATCCTAATAAGGAGAAATATGCACTTCAAAATATTAGTTTTAAGATAAATAAAGGTCAATCTGTTTCTATTGTTGGAAATAATGGAGCTGGGAAATCTACATTAATTAAGCTTTTGCTACGATTATACGATCCCACAGAAGGATGTATTTTATATAAAGGAGTAGATATAAAAGAATATGACTATGATTTTTATCAATCTATTTTTGCTCCGGTATTTCAAGATTATATTATGTATGCATATACCTTGCGTGAAAATTTAATCTTTAATCACGATGAATATGAAAAAAATATTAGTGAGTCGTTATCAAAAACGGGTATGGCCGAAAAAATTCAAAGTATTGGACTTGACAGAAATTATAGCAGAAGATTTTTCAATGACGGTATAGAATTGTCCGGCGGAGAAGAACAAAGAATTGCAATTGCGCGTGCGCTTTGTAAAAATACGGAAATTCTGATTTTAGATGAACCAACAGCAGCCATAGATCCCCTTTCAGAAAGTAAACTGTTTAAGGAAATTTTCAATGCCGTAAAAGAACAAACTGTTATATTTGTTTCTCATAGGATGTCGAGTACTCGATTTTCTGATAATATTTTGGTTTTTAATAATTCAAAATTGGTTGAAAATGGCACCCATGAAGAATTATTGAAATATAATGGTGTTTATGCGGCAATGTATTTGCAGCAATCAAGTTATTATTCATAAACTATATAATTGATTATGGCAAAGGATTAGTGATGAAATACGATATAGTTATTGTTGATACAGGGTATAATGCTTCTCATCCCAGATTAAAAAACAGAAGCCTTACGGGTATACAAATTTGTAAAAAAGATATATCTGGATATGAGATCATAACATTACCAAAAGATAATGATGATGTGGGACATGGAACAGCGGTAAGTAATATAATTTATACCCATGCGCCCGATGCAAGTGTATTTATGGTGAAAATTTTTGATAAATTACTATATGTTGATGAAGATTTGCTGTATTTTACTTTAAACTATATCTTATCAAAGGTGGATTGCAAACTTATTAATCTTAGCCTGGGAATCCCAGCATTGAAAGATTATAAAAAAATGTATAATGTTTGTGATAAAATTAATAAAAAAGGAATCGTAATAGTTGCTGCGTTTGATAATGATGGATCAGTCTCGTTTCCTGCCGCATTTGATAATGTCGTTGGAGTTACTAGCAACAATTATTGCTATAAAAATGATGAGTATTTTGTTATAGACAATTCCATTGTTAATGTGGGTGCTAAGGGAAATATGCAAAAAACTGCTTGGTTAGACAATAAATATTCAATAGGCCAAGGCAATAGTTATGCTTGTGCTCATATATCCGGAATAAGTATAAAGCAACTAAATGAAATGTCATCATGTAATTGCCAAAAACTACTGAAAAAATTAAAAGCACATCAGTCTTCGGAAAAAGAAAGTCATAGTTATAAATATAACAGTTCATTAGTCCCCAAACGCCATATGCGTTATAAAAATGTGGCCATATTTCCCTTCAATAAAGAAATGCATTCATTGGTTAGATTTCAGTCTCTATTGCCATTCAAAATTGTTGATGTATATGATATAAAATATTCTCCTAACATTGGAGCATCTACTGATCTATTGTTAAACATTGCGACTAAAAACCCTTACACAATAAAGAAAATAGATGATATTGATTGGGAGGGGATTGATACATTAATTATTGGACATACACATACGTTATTAAACAGTGTTGTAAAAGATTGTAAATTAATGGAGAGTCTTCTATATAGCGCTCAAGAGCAAAACAAGAATGTTTTTTCTTTTGACGATTTGCCAAGCCAATTCAAAAAAAACGAGAAGTTTTTATGTCCAGATTTACATGATAACTACATTCCTATACCGTACGGGAAATTATATCGTCAGACTAAACCAGTATTGGCTGTCTTTGGGACCAGCTCAAAGCAAGGGAAGTTTACACTGCAATTATTACTCCGTGAGAAATTAATTAAAAAAGGATATTTGGTAGGTCAATTAGGAACCGAGCCATCCAGTCTGTTGTTTGGTATGGACGAATGTTTTCATTTTGGTTATGATTCAGAAATGCAGTTATCACGATTTTCCGCCATAGCTTTTTTAAATAATGCTTTATATACAATATCTCAAAAAAATGTTGATTTAATTATTACCGGGTGTCAATCGGAATCAATTTTAACTGATGAAGGAAATTTGTTTAATTATCCAATTCCACAAATTGAATTCCTTTTAGGGGTTCTTCCTGACGCTATCGTTTTAGTCATTAATCCTTTTGATGAGCTTCAAACGATAAAAAGAACCATATCTTTTTTAGAATCGTGTGTTGAATGTAAAGTGATTGCAGTAGTTATGTTTCCTATGACCCATAACATTGAAAACCCATTTGGCCCTAAAGTGCATATATTCAATGGTGAATTTGAACAATTATCCACTATTATTAATCAAATATGCGAAGTGCCAGTATTTCTTCTGGACAATAATTTACATATGGATTCTTTAATCAACTTGATTGAAGAATATTTCTCGAATTAAATGTTTCATCTAATTGACGATTATTAGAACAAGAATTAGATTTATCTGATTGTAGACCACAGTTTTAGCTTATCAGAATACTGCAATATTTATTTCTGTTTTTGGTCCTTATGTGGGTATAAGGAGTTTTTTGTAAATTACCTAACAATAACAGAGATGGGGTTTCTGATAACTTTTATGATCGAAACATGTTTTTTTACGAATGCCCTTGGTTGCAAGTCAATCAAATACGCAGAGAAGTAGTCCTCAGAATATGTCCGAGAATCATCGATTATGTAAAAGCGCTGTTGGATGAAGGATTTTACGTTTATGCTGCCGGCAATACTGAGCATATTCCGGCATATCGCCGCGAAAATTATTGGGCTCATAATCTGTTTATACATGGATATGATGATGAATTGCAACTGTTTTATATTTCGGACTTTTTTGTCAATGGAAAGTATGAAAGAGCAGCCTGTAGTTATGACGAATTGGAGATGGCATTGCAAACATCCGATATGAATCGTCATTTCGTAAACCTTATCTATGGAATAAAGCTCAAAGAAATTGAGTATGTATTTGAAATTGACTGGCTCAATGAAATGCTGGATGAGCATTTGAACTCCGAGAACTTATTCTGCAAATACCGAACAAGGCAGGATGAGGAATATTACAGTAATAAGAGCGGAAATACGTATTACCTTTTGGATTTTCGGAAATGAAAACCAAGTATTATTTTGGGATTTCATATTACGATAAAATATCTGAGATGATTCTTGATAATTCGCCGAAATTGATGCGCCCGTTGGATCTCATTTATGAGTACAAAGTAATGATGAGTAGCCGAGTTGAATTTCTGGATCAAAACGGGTATTTAGATGGTAAAGACTGCCTTTCGCTGTTCGAAGAATGTAAAAGATTGGTAGACGAAACGCTTGTTGCGAGAAATTTATGGATTAAGTACCGTATGACTATGGGAAATCCGAGTTCTTCTAAATTGCTGAAAAAAGTTTATGACCATGTTTTAGAGTCCCAAAATTTAGACATTGAATTTACAAAGCACCTGATATTGTGTACAAATTCGTTAAAAACAGGCGGTTGAAAGAATATTGTATGCCTGTTTAACTTTATAATATGGCTTTATTTCGCCACGAATTATTATTCATACAAACTTAGGCTGCTTTGATGTACTTTTTATTTGTGTGGGGATTTTGGATGTTCATTGTTGTGTTCATGTTGTTGTGCCCAAGATACCTCTGAATGACTTTCATGTTCATGTCCAGCGATACGAGAAGCGACGCGCAGAAGTAGCGCAGGTCATGGAATCGGATGCGCGGCAGACCATTCTTTTTGAGCATTTTCGGAAAGTGCTCGCTGATATAGTTTGGTCGGATGAGGTTGCCGAGCGGATCGACGCAGACCATATCGAAGTACTGTTTGGCGTAGTCCCTGCGGTAGAGTCGGCGGTATTCTTCCTGCGTTTCCCGATGTCCCAGCGGGATTTTTTCCACCTCCGGGGTGCTTTCGTCGCTGCACCGGGCATTGTTTTGGTAAGGTGTTTTGGAGGGGAGGATGATTTACAGTTTGCTTACAGAAATCGTCCTTGCAAACAGAAAATGCATCTCTCGGTGCATGGTAAAAAAGGTCCGGGCGTTGTCAGCCTAGACCTCTATCCGTAAGTTCTATTCGTCATCTTTGATTGGCAGAAGGAAATGCTACAGCCATCAACCGCACGCCCAAGTGGAAGCCGTTAGAAAAGGAATCACGCTCGGTGATGCTGTGCATCTCATTCAGCAAAAAAATTAGATGGACTCATATGCTGAAGAAAAGGATGGCTCGTGAGAACCATCCTTATATCATTATTCTGTTGTTTTTTCGCGTTTCCGTTTGTCCTTTATTGCCTCAAAACTTACGTTTACAAGGAATTGGATTGTTTCATCTGAGGCATCAGGAAGAAGCATCGATACCCAATGAAGTTTATTCATATGATAGGCAGGATAGACACCGTCGGCTGCACCAAAGGATCTGAACATCTCAGTCGGTAGCTTCAAATTGACTACATCGATTACCTCATCGCTATCAAATCCAAACTTGCAACGGGATACACGCATCACGATGGCATACCATTTGCGGCTGTCCGCATGCCTGAGCACCACCGTTTCAAAATCCTCGTCAAACGGATAGTCTGGCGATGTACCGTATGTATTGAAACAGTATTCAAGTAAATCTTGTTTTGTCATCGCAGGCCTCCAATTAAGTTAGTATCCATTTTACAGTTATTGAATATGCAATTTTTTTCTGATGATTTCCAAGCTTCTTTGTGTTGGCTTTTCTTCTTTGAAGCTCTCTACAATTTCTTCCATGATTTCAGAACTCCAATAAATCTTCAATTTTTTCTTTGCCCTTGTAATTGCGGTATAGAAAATTCCATGAGTGATTTTTTCAGAGTTGCTTTTAGGAATAATAACTTTAACTGAATCGTATTCCAAGCCTTGTGCTTTATGAATAGAAACAGCATATGCAAGTTGAAAAGGAATTACAGAATACATTCTATCTTCATCATTCGAATATTCAACAGAATCGTCATAACCGTATACTGTAAATCTAATGCGTGTTGATTCTGTCGCTGCGGAGATAAAATCGATTCCATCCTTCTCACAAAGATCTTTCGTTAAGTTTGTTGCCACATCAATCGTAAATGATATATCCTTGCTTCGTTTTTCAATGTTGACAATAGTACCTTTTAGATTGTTGTAAAGGGTGGAAAAACGCTGTGAGTCGTTGAACAAAATGTGATCTCCGATTTTATAGGTCCATTCTTGCCATGCAACTGCTTCGCCGCGTGAATTATCATTTTGAAAATAACTATTCATATTATTCAACCCGAATTTGCCATCATAATTTAAGCACAAAATAACTTCATCTTTATCTTTTTCTTCAAAAATTTTTTCACCAATTTCTTCAGAAAACGGACCATCCATGGCCAACTTTTCAACTATCAACTCTCCACGATTTCTAACGTCATCCCAAAGGCTAACAATATCCGGATCTTTTGTTCGCCATGTATTTAACAATTCAACATTTGCTCCGTACGTATTGATTATGTCTTTTGCATAGAAAAACCAGTTTCCAAAATTAATAGATTCAATTTGATGAATATCTCCAGCGAGTACTAAAAATGTGTTCAGATTTATTTTTTTGAGGAATTCACACATTGTTCGATTATCAATGGTGCTGCATTCATCGACAAAAATAACATCGTAATCGGTGAGAGTTACTTTCTTCGTAAAGCTATCAATGCTTACAAATTCAGAGTCTGCCCCGGGATTGTCAATACGTCGTTGTAAATTCTGTTTTGCTGTATGTGTTTTTGTAAGAAAGAGTTTCTTTTGCTTTGACATCAAATTTGATATATAATTGAGGAGCAGCGTTTTACCTGTTCCAGCGGCACCATAAATTAGAAGAATATGGGAGTTTACAAATACATTTTGTAAAGCCGCCATTTTTAAATCATCCTCAAAAATAATCCCACAGTTCCTTAGATATGTTTGATTAAACTCTTTTTGTCCTGGGTTATCAAGTTTTGAAAGCTCTAATAACTTAGACAAAATGCTTAAAGTGGTTTGCTCATATGATTCAATAGACACCAATCCACTATCGATATTGATTTTGTATCCTTGGGCACGTTCCCAATCATCAAGACACTCATTATACGCAATAATTTGTTCTTCACTTGCAATAGAATCAATTTCAAAGAAAATTTCACCTGTTTGATTGATTTGATTTTGAATCTTCAAATACGGTCGAACAGTTTCAAGATTAGTACTTCCTGTTACATCTACAATGTTTCTAAAATTGTTTTCTCCGCTTGTGTTGCTACCAAAAAGATTGGAGATAAAAGGATTTTTCTCGAATGGATAGCATTTGGTTGACAACCTTAAATTTGGCGACAACATTTTTCTTGCCCCCGTCCAAGGCTGCACTTTTTCGATTGTTTCTTCTCGCAGATTTATAAGCAGATATCTAACCGTGTTACGACCAAAATCAAGCGAATCTTTTGAATATGATTCTCTCAATTTGATTAGCACTTCTTTGAAATACGAAGTGTTCGCATCGCAATAAATAGAATCCAAAATTTTTGAAAATGAAACTTCCTTTAAATCAATTAAATCGAGCAAGCTGATGCCAGACTCAGTTAGGAATTTCATGAGAGAAATGTATTCGATGTAGTTTGAAGATATTGTCGTACGAATGTACAATATTTTTGCTAATTTATTAAGCGAAGAAGGGTCTATTGCCACACCCCAATTGGTTATTATCTTGATTGTGGAATCCACTCCCCACAAATTTAATTTTGCATTGATATAAGCGATTTGTACTGAATAATTGGTTGTAATGTTTTCTTTTGTATAAGCGGTTATTCGGTTATACATCCTCGGGAGATATCGCATAAAACTCGCGCACACGCTTCTGACCATTGAAGTTATCGATTGATCTCAAATTCGGATTCAGTTTATCAATAATCGAATGGATTTTCAGATCTGACAGACGAGAGTTCACCTCATATGTAGCGTATACACGGAATGCAAACGGAATACATTCGCTCCTGTTCAGTTGATTCAATCGTTTGTTGATGTCATCCGCGTATCCGATTTTCACATATTCGGGGAATGAGGGGGTGTGAGTATGTATATTACACCGTTATTCATTGACTTCTCCCTTCATATAGTCCAGTTTCAGCTCATTCAACAACTGCTTTGTGTCTCTCCAGTATGGCATATACATATCTAAGATCGCAATGAAATTCTTGCCGTGGTTTTTGACTTTCAAATGTGCCAATTCGTGGAGAATAACATATTCCAGACATTCTATCGGCTTTTTCGCAAGTTGCAGATTGAACCAAATTTTGCGGGTGTTTGTATTGCATGTTCCCCAACGGGTAGTCATGTATTTCGTCTGCCAGGAATCACAGTACAATCCGGTTATCTGTTCCCATTTTGGTAAATAGATGCTTATCTTTTCTTTCAGCAAATCACGGTACCATTCGTTAACAAATGCTTCGCGCTGCCTTGCCGTGCTTTCCTTTCGTACTGTTAGGATGGCTTCATTGCCGTTGAGTACAAGAGAGTTCCCCTTGTAACTGTACATCACTCGCAGAAAATACTGCTTGCCAAAAACATATAGTGTTTCGCCGGAAATAAACTCGCGTTCGGATTGCCGAGGCTGATGTGCAAACTTTTCCTGTTGCTTTTTTATCCAGCCAAGTTTTGTCCGGACGAACATAGCGATGCTTTCATCCGACAAATGCATCGGAGCTGAAACGCGCACCTTCCCGTCGGGAGGTAAAACAACAAGATGTATATTTTTGATATTCTTTTTTTGTATATCTATCATAATTCCAGAAATCTCAATCTGCATCAGTATTCCTCTTGTTCCACAACAATTTTATATATGCGTTCAACCGTTTCATCGTTTTTTAAAACTTGATATAATGCACGCTTGATCCTGTTTTCTTTTGTGGGATTATTCCTGAATCCGTCCATTTTAGAGGACAAAACAGCTTTATGCAATCGTATTGCCAATTGCTCATCCTCTCCGAAGTTGTCATAAAACGCTCTCATCGCTCCGCTCTTGCGAATAGACTCAGGATAGCGTTCATTTTTTTCGGGAGCGCTTACATTCTTGGCAAGTTCTAGGTAACGCTCAAGCAATTGTTTGTATGCAATCACGCCACGCTTTCGATCAAGAATCAACTGTTCAAGAACTTCGGACATCTTACTGTAATACGCAGGGTTAATTACTATCTTCTGAACAACCTTTTTACGAATATTGTTCTCAATTGCTTCCGCAGCGCTTTCTTGTCCCTTACCTTCGCCGTCCTTATTCAGCTTATCTTCTTGTGCCAAAATAAAGTCAAGAAGCGTGAAGTCATCAAAAATAGCAATCTTTTCCGCATCGTCGGCAACAATGTAGTTATCGATCAGATAGCGCATACCCGGTTCAAACTGTTTGAAATCCAAGAAGTCACCACTTGCCCGGCCGATTACCTCTCGAAGTTTGATATATGTGTTGACACGCTCCTCAAATCCGGATTGCTCTGTTGCGGAGCATCCAGCATCATCCATTCTTGGCTTGAATTCGGCATATGCACGAATCAGACGGGAGATGAGCTTGTACAGTTTTTCGCGGCTGCGGGCAAAAGCCTCATCATTGTCGGGATCAACGCCGTTTTCCCCGCAAAAATAGTGAATATAATCCAGTTCTGCCCTTGGAACAGCAACGCCTTCACACAGTTCATCCAAAGCGTCCAGCGTTTCATTAAAATACTTCTTGGATTCTTCGGTGCGGTCCTTCAGGAGTCCCTCAACATCTTCAACGTCATAATCCTCAAATGCACCCGATGTATAGGTGTTTATGGCATCGGCAAGATCTCCGAAAAGTTGTTTATAGTCTACAATATAACCAAAATCCTTGCTTTCGCCATCAAGGCGGTTAACGCGGCATATCGCCTGGAACAAACCGTGGTCGTGCATCGCTTTGTCAATATAGAGATAAGTGCAAGGAGGAGCGTCAAAGCCCGTAAGAAGTTTGTCAACTACAATGAGCAATTTCATATTTGCCGGTTCTTCGACAAACTTTCTCTTTGCTTCTTTCTCAAACTCTTCCACGTCCTGACCGCCGAGCATCTTCTGATAAATATCGTACTTTTCAAATGTTTCGGTTTCTTCGTCATCACTTACCGTATCCGTGCGCAGGTCACCTGCCTGCGGTTCATATGAACTGATAATTGCACACTTTTTGAAGCCTATTTGCTGAAAAATCTCATAGTATTTGCAAGCGGAATAAACCGAGCCGGCAACGAGTATTGCATTTCCGTTGCCATCCATCAGGCGAGGTTTCGTTTCAAAGTCAAATTGAATATCAAGCGCAATTTTTTCAAGGCGAGAGCGTGAGGAAAATACCTTCTGCATCGTTGCCCACATGGATTTCAGTCTTGCCTGTGCGCGAGGGGTTAGTCCTCTTGTCTTGATTTCAAACCATGTGTCTATCTTGTCCTGGGACTTGATCTCCTGTGGAATATCACGGTATTCATAGCGAAGATCGAGCACAACGCCGTCGCGTACTGCCTCATCAAATTTATAGGTGTGAATATATCCGCCAAAGGTTTCAAGACTTGTCTTTTTGTCTTTTTTGAGCAGAGGCGTACCTGTGCATCCGACAAAAATACCGTTCGGAATAATCGTTTTCATGGCGGCATGTAGCTTGCCCGACTGCGTGCGGTGGCATTCGTCCACAAATACGATGAAGTCTCCCTTGGCACAATAGTTTTCGGGCAATGATGCCTTGATCTCCTCAATATATTTGTCAATATCCTTGTCGGTCACTTCGCCACCCTTTTTGCCGAACTTGTGAATCAAAGAGCAGATCAGACGGTCGTCAAAGGCATTCAAACGCTTCACAAGATCATTGCCGCTTTTGGTGCGCACAATGGTTTCATCAACGCCCTTGTATGCTTTCTCAATCTGATCGTCGAGTTCCTCACGGTCGGTGACAATCAAAACACGGGCATTCGGGTTGTTTGAAAGAAGCCACTTGGACAGCCATATCATAGTAAGAGTCTTTCCGCTGCCTTGTGTGTGCCAGATGATGCCGCCGCGTTTTTCTTCGGTCAAACGGTACTGCGCGCGCTTGATGGCATAATACTGATTGTAGCGGCAAACCTTTTTTATCCCTTTATCAAAAATGATAAAGTTGTGGATCAGGTCAAGAAAACGCTTTTTGTAGAATATAGCATAAAGCTGCTTGTCCAAAGGATGTTCAATCGCCTTGCTTTTTTCTTCAATCAGCACATCGGTTTCATTCCGTTCTTCCGGGAATTCGCCAAAACCGTCATCCTGCCATTCATAATAATGCTTTTCGGGAGTGAGAAGCGTTCCGTAGCGCAAGCCCTCGCTGTCGTTTCCTGCCATGCAGAACTGTATTGTGGTAAAGAATTTTTCGATAAAATGCGCTGTTTGGTTGGTCAGATTCTGCCTGATTCCCTCGGAGACCGAAATGCTACTGCGCTTGAGTTCTATTACGGCGAGCGCAATTCCGTTTACATACACGACAAGATCAGGGCGCTTTGTATTGTTGCCGACGACCGTGACCTCTTCGGCAATGGCAAAATCATTTTCTGCGGGATTTTCAAAATTGATAAAAAAGACCGTTTTCGGAGCTTCGCCGGCTTCTTCGGAAATCTTTGCCCCATATTTGAGCAGACGGTACACCTCTTTGTTGGCATCGTACAAGCCACGCTGGAGGTTGCCCGCCGTGCGGATAAGCTCGTCAATGGCACGACGCGCCGGCTTGTCCGAATAATCGCCCTTTCCCGTCAGATATGTATAAAGGCACTCCTGCATAATATTGCTGTTTTCACTGTCATGCAGGTCGCCAAGATATGTATAATGGAGTTTGTCCACAAAGAATTTGACGACACGGTTTTGTGTTACTTTTTCTATTTGGTCGATGTGAGGCATTCGTTTTCCTCCTTTAATGAAATTAAACATTATCCTTCAAGTATTGAGCAACTTTATCCACTTCAGGAAATAAAGACGCTTCATGTATTCCCAAAAAAGCAAGTTCTTTTAGAATAGCATTTTGATTATGTATTTTGATACTTATATGACTCAAATTTTTTAACTTTTCTGTCGCTTCATTGCTGTTTTCGCTTAAACCGTTAATTATAAAAGCTCCATCTTGTTTAAGTATTCGTCCATTTGTTTTATTTGGTTGTACAAATAACGGTTGTAATAAATCAATAGGTCTAAGTTCTCTTTTGAATGAAGGTAATTCAGTTGTTATTTCATGAAAGAAGCGTTCTACAATATCATCGCTATAACGAGAGCCTCCAGAGATCTGTTTAAATTTCCCGATAGATAAATAACTATTGGTGGCTGTCAGTAGTTTTTCTTTGTCTCTTTGACCGAATTTTGCTATACAAGAAAGAAGCAGTGCTCTGTCACTATCTGAATAAACCACATCTTGATGCAATACTGGAAAGACTATAACTTCGCCTTCTGTTGAAGCATCGCATTTTTTACAACCATAGTTTTTGCATGCAAAATATAATGCTACCAAAGGATTTGAAGTAACATCTAATAATCGTGTTGGACAATCATAGTGTTGCATTGTCACTAATTTGTCCAAGTGTGAACTATATTGAAAATGTTGAGGGCATTGAACCATGATTTCGTGATAATAGAAATCTTCATTGTTCCAATTGTTCCCTCTAAAGGCACTCGGCAACAATGAAAACGAGGATTTATAGTGCCCACGATAATAAAATTGGTAATTATATTTTTCTTTTTCTTTATTTAAATTAAATTCCCCAAGAACCACCTTGTTATAGTTGATTTTCTCTAAATTCACAGATTTTTGTTCTAAAATGATTTGATAGTATTCTCTCAGTGAATTCTTTATATTATCATTGCTACTCAAAAATTGTAATAATTCTTTCTGTTGACGTGCAATGTCATCTTGATTGCTTGTCAAATCATTAATAATATCGATATATTCAGACACTGTTGATATTGTTCTTGTATTCATTCACCTTCACCTTTACTTTAAACATTTTTACTTAACAATTGCTTTAATTCTTCTTTTTAACTGAGCAATAAGGTCTTTTTCGTCTTTGCGTATTACAAGTGACTTATGCGAGATATCAAAGTGCTACCTTGTTGTATCGTTCTTAAATGCTTCCTCACACAACAAATTATAACATGTTTGCCTAATGCCTGCGCATATCCAGTCTTGGGATAAGTAGCAAATTGGGTAATCTTTTGCTCTCACAGTATTTTCCTTTCGTTTTGTGAAATCTGGAAGTGTTACGAATACAGTTGATAAGACATATTTATGGCTCTTGCTATATCTGCATCGCTAAAATACGCTTTTTTTAATTTTGCGTTCCATTCGGAATTTGATCGAATCAATTCCTTGACAGAATCAACAGATATTTCGACGCCTTCGTTTCGCAAATCACAAATAGCCATATCAATCGTTGCGTATAATTCCAACTCGTTGACACTAACATATTTGAAATTTGAGACCAACCAATCAATATCCGATTGCATTTGCCATTTTTCAACGTAACTTAATGCGGTGTCTATTTCCTTTCCCTTTGAAAAAGAGGTGCCTTGGGGGGTTGTAGTAGCAGAAACATAGCCATTTTTCTTTGCAATGGGCTCACCGCCTTTATAACGGATTTCATCTGCATAAGGACCAGCCGCTTTTTTCTTGAATTCAGAAGTATCTGCTTCTTGTTTTCTTCTCAAAAGATACAACAGTTTTTGTACTTTTTTTCTGCCAAGCGGATATTTTTCAGAATAGAAAGAATTAACGATTGCCGCAATCATAACTGCATCATCAAACTTATGGTTATGACCTGTTTTAGTTTCAATCAAGTTGTCTTGTTCCGCGGTGATATCTGAAATGGTTTCTTTTTCAACCAATCTGATTTTTCCGGTCAGTAGTTGTTGCATCATGCCTTGCTTGATCTTTTTGGCTTTGTCCAACTTACGCTGATGAAGGGTGATAAGGTTGTCGAGTGCGCGGAAAAATGCGCCGATTGCGGCTTGTTCCTCTACATCTTGTGGCACTGCAATAATGGCACTTGCAACAACATCAGAGTTTATTGATTCAAATGTTGAACCGGCAGCGAGTTTTTTCCAATGACCGTCTGTATCCATTTTCACAAGTGTTTGATAAATAAATTCATCGCCTTTAATTCCTGCCACACCACGCCCTAAAACTACATCATAAGCGGTTTTGCCCATTGCTCCAGCAGGAGCACGGACACTCATTATTAAATCCCCTGCTTCTGCTGTTTTGGTTTTCTGTGTTGTCCAAACGCGGGGACAAACCCAACCGTTTTTCAAGTCAGCATTTCCTTGAACGAGAATATATTTTGATGGAACATCACTATATGTAGCCCCGTCAGGAGATTGTCCCATAGTTATTTGACACACTTCCCCTAACTTTCGCTGTTCCCAAGCGCCAGTAAAACCTGGCAAACGCATTTTAGGAGTTGTCTCGCCATTCTGCGGGAACATTTGTTGCAAGCAGGTAGCTTTGATTGACTTGTATTTCTCAATCAGCTTTTCCAACGAGGAAATCAACTCGTCCACATCCGAAAGTGCCTCGGCAATGCGTTTTTGTTCGGGAAGAGGGGGTAAAGGGCAAATCAAAGGTAAAATATGCTTGTTATTTATTTGGGGAACAGATGTAGTATCCGCTATTTGCCACAATTCTTTTTTAACTAAGAAGTAATAGAAAAATTCTGAATTTGCCAATTCACTTGTTAAGGTAATTGACATTATATTAGTATCAAAAAAAGATGATTCTCTTAAAATTCTAACTTTATTTGTTGCTATTGCCGCTCCTCTTTTTGGGAAAATTATGCTTCCGCTTTGTACTGGACGCTCGTACTTAATCTTATAGGGAGTTTGATCTTGATATTTTATTGAGTTGTTCAGTTGCTCAACCTTATAATATGGGATATTGCCATTATCAAATATTAATTTTGAGGGTGATTCACCATTTGTTACATATCCAAGGTCTTTTATACATATTATTCCCCAATCTTCCGGAATCACCCCGATCTCGGTTTGCTTATATCCCGGCTTCACCATTTGAATCCCATCCTTTCGAGATGTGCTTTCACTTTCGCTTCGTAATCTTCCACGCTCTTTTCAAGTTCGGGCAGCGTATTTTCATACCGCTCGGCAAGTTCGGCGATACGCCCCGCAATCTCGTGGGAGGTCGTTACATAGAGCGCTTTGATTCCTTCAAAAATGGTATAGTACCACTTGCGGTTGATCAGAAGCTCCTTGATCTCGTCCATCGTCAGTTTGGCATACTTCGCTTTGCAGGCTTCATCAAGCGCGGCGTTCAACTCCTTTACGATCTTGCTGTATTTCTTCACCTTATCGCAAAGCTCGGTGTATTCTAGCAGAACACGGTATTCCTCGCTGTCAGGAGCGGTCTTTTTCAATTCTTTGAGCTTGGCAGATACCGCTTTCATATCTACCGCATCCTTGTCGTTCAGGCAGTCGGAAAGAACGCCGTCCTCTGCGGTGTGTTCTTCGTTCATCTCGTCAAGTCGGCTCTGCGTTTCATCGGCAACCGCCTGCGCTTCGTCGATCTTCGCACGCTCTGTGGCAAAGAATGCGGCCTCGACCAACGACTTGGGAATCAGCTTGCCTTCCCAGCCCTTGATCTTTTGCTTTTCCTTCTTTGTCTTTTTGTCTTCTGTTACCTCTATAATGAGTTCAGTTTCTCTTGCCGCTCCATATCCATCCTGCACAAGTATGAAGATGTCGTCAGCCATCGTCTCCTGCCAATAGGAAAGGAGAACCTGATAAACGTCATACTTGTCCACAAGTTTCATGTCGGCATACTGTGCAATGAGTGCTTCCGCAAGCCTGATGATGTATTTTTTGATATTTACCGATTCGTTGATATTACGCAGACCGTTGTCCACCTCGTTTTTCCAGGCGTCGAATGCCATATCAATACGCTCTGCGTATGCATTGAATTCCTCGTCGGAATATATCGTGCTTCGGATATCGTCTTTTTCGATATTCAGCTTATAGTAACCGTTACGCAAAGGAGAAAACAGCTTATTTTTCAGATTTGGAAAAAGCGTCCAATACTTTTCCATGGAATCAACATCTGCCGCCGGAATCCCGCCATGCAGATGCGCGTCGATATCCTGTAAATCTTCCGGTTCGGAACTGTCAATATAGCGAGGAATGTTCAGATTGTAATCATTTTTGACCTTGATCTCCTCATTCGGCACAAAACGGGCATACTTCGGGTCTGTCCCGATCCGCTCGTTGAAGGTGGTGACGATTTTATAAATATCACGCTCACGCAAACGGTTCTTATTGCCGTCCTTGACATAATCGTGGCTTGCGTCGATCATAAAAATGCCCTGACGCTCGTCGGCGTCGGATTTGTCAATGACGATAATGCACGCAGGAATACCCGTGCCGTAGAAGAGGTTGGCGGGCAGACCGATGATTCCCTTGATATATCCCTTGTCGATGACGGCTTTGCGAATGGTCGCCTCTGCGTTTCCCCTGAACAGAACGCCGTGCGGCAGAATGATCGCCGCTTTACCTGTGGATTTGAGGGATTTTAGAATGTGCAGGAGCCAAGCAAAATCACCGTTCTTTTCGGGCGGTTCTGCGCCGTAACCCGTAAATCTACCGTAGTCCTTGACCCCGTCCGTCCAGTTTTTCAGCGAAAAGGGCGGGTTGGCAACTGCAAAATCAAAGCGACGGAGCACGGAATCATCTTTATCGTCTTTATAATGAGGGTCGGAAAACGTATTTCCGGCGTATATTTCTCCCGTTGCTTTATTGTGCAGAACAAGGTTCATTTTTGCAAGACCGGCAGTGGTGATCTCTTTTTCCTGACCGTAAATGGCTACATCTATGGGAGCCTCATCTGCCGCTCTGATTAGCAGGGAACCGGAGCCGCAGGCGGGGTCATAGACCGATGTATCCGGGTCGGTTACCTTATCAATCCCGATAACCTTTGCAAGAATACGGGAAACCTCGGCGGGAGTATAGAATTGTCCTTTGCTCTTTCCGCTCTCCGTAGCAAAGTTGCGCATCAGATATTCGTATGCGTCACCGAGAATATCATCCCCGCCTGCTTTATTGTTCTTGAAATCAAATTCCGGACGCTGAAAAATGGCGATCAGACCGGTGAGCTTGTCTACCATTTCCTGACCCTTGCCGAGCTTTGCCTCGTCATTGAAATGCGCGTTATCTATCACTCCGCGAAGATTATTGTTTTCGGCTTCAGCGAGTTTTGCAATCACCTTGTCCATTTCTTCGCCAATATTTTTGTTTCCCTTGAGTGCAATAAGGTCGTCAAAACTTCCGCCTTCAGGGACGGTGATGTCTGCATATTTGACACCCTTGAACTTATCGGTAACATATTTGACAAACAGAAGTGTCAGTATGTAATCCTTATACTGCGAGGCATCCATTCCGCCTCTGAGTTTATCGCAACTTGCCCACAGGGAGCTGTATAATTCATTCTTTTTGATTGCCATAATTATTTTCCTGCCTTCCCGCTCTTGACCCACTCATCGACCTCGGCGGTTTTGAACTTCCAATTGCGTCCCATCTTATGTGCGGGGAGACCCTTTTCGCTGATCCATGTGAGCAGGGTATCGCGGCTGATGCCGAGATAGGCGCAGATTTCTTTCGTGGAATACCAACGATCCGAGTTTTGCATGATATCTTGCATTTCTTACACTCCTGTTCGGTAGATACAATTATACACAATAAGTATGGCATAAAAATCGTCTGAATGCAATAGGGAACTGTCGATTTTCATAGGAAATGCGTAGAATCTTGCATTTTTAGGCGTATTGAAGTAGAAAGAGCGGCCTGCGTGTGAAGAGTATAGACGGCATTTTGATTTCTTGTGTTTGTTGAAATGTTGAGATCGAATCGTCTCGAATGACAGAAAAATGTGTTATGCTATGGTTGAGAAGGCGGAAGAGGTGATTTTATGAAGCGGAATGCAATGGAAGAGTTGAAAAAATGGCAGGCCGATCCCGAACGCAAGCCGATGGTATTGCGCGGTGCCAGACAGGTCGGAAAGACCTGGCTGATGAAGGAGTTCGGGCAGAACTGCTATGATAATTTCGTCTATTTCAACTTCGACGAAGAGGACGAGCTGAAGTCCATTTTTGAAACGAACAAGAATCCCGCAAGGATCATCGAGCTTCTCTCCATGATCTCCGGGAGCAAAATTCAGTCCGGCAAAACGCTGATCATTTTTGATGAGATACAGGAATGCCCCGAAGCGCTGAACACGCTGAAATATTTCAGGGAAAAAGCAAAGGACTTACGTATCACAGCAAAGGTTGGATGATAATGAATCTATCATTGTCGACCATAATTATGCAGATGATATAGGTCATGGAACAGCCGTATACTATTTAATTCGAAATTCCTTGCGAAATATTGATGTTGAGATAGTAAATGTAAAAATTTTTTTCAAGGATAATTTATTGAGATATGATGACTTTGTAAAAATATTGGAATATTTATATGAACATGAACATTTTGATTTTATCAATATAAGTTTAGGAGTGGTACAATGCGGTGATGTTTCAAAAATGCAAGAGATATGTACTCGTCTCTTTGAAAGAGGTTGCATACTTGTTGCTGCATATGATAATGAAGGCGCCGTTTCATTTCCAGCGGCATTGGACAATGTGATAGGTGTCGATAGCAATTTGAGGGTGGATGAAACAAAATACTTGGAGAGCGGTATCGTTGACATACTTTGCAAATCGAAATTTATGAGAGTGCCATGGAATGATGGAAAAATGACATTGGTGAAAGGCAATAGCTTTTCCTGTGCCTTGGTAACGGCAGAATTAGTGAAACAAAAAATACAAGGGACTTTCATTCCCACATTATTCAATAAAAGAAAATTTAATTATTTAGCTGGTAATAACATAGCGATACCAAAAATGAAAAAAAGTATTGTGTTTCCATTTAATAAAGAAATACATTCTATTGCAAATAATGAAGATTTAATTAGTACGGAAATAGTCGCCTATTATTCGCATAAAGCAACAGGGCAAGTAGGAAAGCGAATATGCGATGTAATAAAGTGGAGCACAAATGAAAAAATTATCCGTAATATAAACGATATTGATTGGCAATCGTTTGATTCGATTATTTTGGGTCACATGGATGAACTTGATATGCTGACAAAAAGCGATAATAAACACAAAATATTAGAGGAAGCTGAAAAAAGAAAAAAAGCGGTATATTCTTTCGATCCGTTATATAACTATTCTGAGCGTAATGATATATTCTACTTTCCACATATCGATAATGAAGATGTTCCATATAATTACGGAAAGCTTTACAAAACAGATAAACCAATATTATCAATCATCGGCACAGGCTCTCGTCAGGGAAAATTTACACTACAATTAATTTTAAGAAGAAAATTACAGGAAATGGGCTATATAATCGGACAAATTGGCACGGAGGCGTCCGCTTTGCTTTTTGGCATGGATTGTGTATTTCCTTGTGGATATAATTCTGCCGTTAATTTGAATTTGTATAATACACTTGCAAAATTGAATCAAATGGTGTATTATTTATCACAGAAAAATGTTGATATTATTTTAACCGGGTCTCAAAATGCAGTAGTAACATATAACGATAATAATATAGAAAACTATCCTATCTATCATCAAATCGTATTACAAGCAATACAGCCCGATGCTATGATTTTATGTATCAATCCATTTGATTCAATTGAATATATTGTGCGATCTATTAATGCTGCAGAAAGTCTTACGGAAGGAAAAGTCATTATGACGGTTTGTTTCCCTTATGACATTGATGAAAATTGGTCTGTGATGCAAAACATAAAAATAAAGATATCACCGAAAAAAATCGAGACGCTAAAAAACGTAATAAAAGAAAATACTGGTGTAGATATGTATATGCTCGATGATATAAATGACCAAAATAAAATAGTAAAACAAATAATATCTTATTTTTGCAATTAAATTTGACCGTAAATACGGTATAATGTCCCCACAAATACGAAAACATTCATGTTTATCGAAATCATGGAAAAACGAGAAAAAAGCATAGATTTTATTGTTGATTTATAGTATAATAGAATAAAATTGAATTCAAGGGAGCATGCCATGAATATCAAGCAAAAAATAAAAAATTTAGTCAGCTATTTTCGTCGAGCATGGGCAACGTCAAGGACCTATTTATTCGTAAATCTGATTAGAAATATATTCACGGCATCTATATCGCTTATCAATATTGTGGGACTTGGCACTGTCGTCGATGCCCTCACCTCCGGTAAATCTAAGGAAGACGTATTGCAGGTTATACTTGTGTATCTTTCCGTCAATCTTTTGATTACATTGATAAATCAGGCTCTGCTTTTGTGGGAAAACAGTGCAATGCGGAAAGCAAGTAATGTTTTGCAGTACGGATATATGCACGACTGTCTTGATGTCGATTATCATTACGTTCAGGACCGAAAAATACTGAATTTAAAAAGAAAATCAATGAATTCACAGCCCGTCTTTTCGTTAAGCGTTTACGGAGAATGTTTTAGCTATATTATACAGGCAATAGGCGTTATATCAATATTTGCGTTATTGAGTCCAATTTTTATCGGGATAATTTTGGTTTTGTCGGCGGCACTGATCTGGCTTACAATATATACGCAAAAATGTGATTTCGATTTCAATAATGATAAAGTAGAAGACGACAGAAAGCTTACATATCTTTATGAAGTAATGACCAAATACAAATTTGCAAAGGAAATCCGCATTAATAATGCAGGAGCTTATATAGAGAATAAATACAAAGCTACATTCATGACACAAATCCAGAAGTTGAAGCAGCTTCTTAAAAAGAAATTAGGCGTAAATTTATTAAGTGTACTTTTCTCAACCATTCAAGCAGCGATTATGTATCTATATTTCACATATCAGGTATTTTCGTCGCAGATCAGTATTGCGCAGTATACGGTAATGCTTGCGTCAACAACTCTTTTCACATCCGTGCTGCTCGGTATTTTCAAAGACATAGGTATGATCAATAACAGCTTGAAAGCGGCGGATTTTTATCGGGAATATGAAGATACATTAAAAAATAACAGTGTATTAAGTGACAGCAACCGATTAAGTGAAATCGGTCTCGACTTTTCAACAGCTTCTTTAAAATTTGAAAATGTATCATTTTGTTATCCGGGAGCATCGGATTTTACTTTAAAAAACATTGATCTTGAAATTCCGGCAAGTAAAAAACTTGGAATTGTCGGACTCAACGGTTCGGGGAAGACGACTCTCATCAAGCTCATGCTTCGCCTTTATACTCCAACGGAGGGCAAAATTACGTTGGGCGGCATAGATATATCGGAAATTCCATACCGGCAATATGCAAAGCATATAGGCGTGGTTTTGCAGGATTTTTCATTGTTTTCATACAGCTTAAAGGAAAACATTGTATTTGACGGCGCTTATCATTCACGCAGACTGATTGAATGTATTGATAAAAGCGGACTTTCAGATAAAATAAAAAAATTACCGAAAGGTATTGAGACCTCCATATACCGTGATTTGGATGACAATGGTGTCGAATTTTCGGGCGGGGAAGGGCAAAAGCTGGCAATGGCAAGAGCGATTTATAAAGACGCAGATATGCTGATCTTGGATGAACCGTCAAGCGCGCTTGACGTAATTGCCGAATATGAGTTGTTTTCTCGCCTTAATGAAATATCTGAAAACAAAACGACGGTGTTTATATCACACCGTTTGTCGTCCACTTTGTTTTGTGATCATATTGTGGTACTGAGCGATGGAATGATAATTGAACAGGGTGATCACAGTTCGCTGATGCAGAAAAATGGATTTTATGCAAATTTGTATCATTCACAAGCAAAGTATTACGAAGAAAACGGGGTAAAGATACAATGAAATTAAAGGCTAAGCTCGTCAACTCAATTAACATATTCAGAATAATCGGAAAATATGAGCCGCTTTATCTTGTTTTTGTGGTGCCAAGTATTCTTATTTCATCTCTGCTGACGATTTTATATGTATATTTCCCGAAGCTTTTTATTGAACAGCTTACAAACGGAAATACATATGGCGATATTGCAAAGCTCATCTTTATATATATCGGCATATTATTGATTTTGAACGGGATCAAGGCGTTTCTCTCTAATAAGATCACTTTTTGCGTTGATCGTTTTTCCAAAAAGCTGCAATTAGCGACGGGTTGTATTACGATGTCGATGCCGCTCGCCGATATGGAGGGAGCAAATTTCAGCGACAAGCTGGCAATGGCAAATAATGTCGTTCAGGTCACGAATGCAGCCGGTCTTTTACAAAACATCATCGCCAATGTAATAACGATAATTGGGCTTGCAGTCATTATTACGCATCTGGATATTATTTTTGTTTTGCTTGTATGTCTGACACTGCTTGTAAAAATATGTTTTGTATATTTGACATATCGGCACAATAAAAAACGCCGCAGAGAATATGCGGCGAATGATCGGATAGGAAGTTATTTAGACAGTACTGCTTATTTCAATCAAGGAGCTGCCAAGGAACTTAGGATCAATAACCTCAAAAATTGGTTTATGTCAAAAATCAAGGGTTATCGAACCGAAATGCTGAGGCTGCAATATGGTGATTTTAGACAATACGCTTTATTTGAAAGTATTACCGCCATTATTATGGCAGCGCAGTCTTTTGTGATATTGTCCATGTTGGCCGTGCGGGTAATTGACGGCACAATCGGCATCGCGGATTTCACAATGTATTTTTCCGCTGTGTCTACCTTGACCGTTACGCTCTCCGCGATTGTCGGCTTTATCGGAGAATATAACCGTCAACAGCTATATTTATCGGATTTTGGTACGCTTTCGAAAAATCAAGAAATAAATAAAGAACATTTTCAAAAAGAAATATCTGATTTTGATATCGTTTTTGAGAACGTATCTTTTGCTTATCCCAATACGAAGAATTTTGTACTTGAAAATATTAATATCCGTATTTCTGCCGGCGAAAAACTCTCGATCGTAGGAAAAAATGGAGCGGGCAAATCGACTTTTATTAAACTGCTTTGTCGATTTTATCGACCTACATGTGGGAAGATAACGATAGGAGGAGTGGACATTTGGGAGATCGAAAACGAGCAATATAATAAATTGATTTCGGCCGTATTTCAGGATTATCAAAATTTCTCTTTTACAATAAAAGAAAATGTATCTATGGACCAAAGCGCGGAAAACGTTGATGAAATATTATCTGATATCGGGCTTGATAAACTCATAGAGAAATTGCCGGAGGGAACAGACACCTATCTTACAAGGAATTTTAGTTCAACCGGGGTTGAGCTTTCCGGCGGAGAAGGGCAAAAACTCGCAATCGCAAGAGCTGTGTACAAAAATTCGCCGATTCTGATTTTAGATGAACCGACCGCCGCTTTGGATCCCAAAGCGGAAAGTGAAATTTATGATAGCTTTTTCAAAGTTGCGAAAGGAAAAACCACCATTTTTATTTCTCACCGTCTTGCTTCTTCAACAGTCGCTGATAAAATAGCGTATTTTGAGAATGGAAGGATCACAGAATATGGTTCGCATGCGGATTTGATGAAGGATCCGAAAGAGTACGCAAAAATGTTCGACTTACAGCGAAAATCTTATGTTGAGAAATAATCGCTTTACGGCGGCTCAATATATTTTTGCGGCAGTTCATTCGTGAAAATGTTATTCCGTAAGAGTCAAAAAGATGACGGGATGTTGCTTCAATTCCATCTCGCAATTTTCTCGCAAATTTCCGGAAAACGCCTGATAAAGTGCGGGAAAAGTGCAATTTTTAGAACATTTTAAATATTACTGGGGATTATTTGGGAAATGGGTTAGCAGTCCCCTTGAAAACCAGCGAACGCGCAAGTGTTCCGTGGGTTCGAATCTCTCCTTCTCCGCCCAAAAACAGTAGCTTGATACACTTGTATCGACCTACTGTTTTCTTTTTATTCTATAATTACTGAATCAGTGAAAATTCATATAATAAACCTCATTTACCGCTTCAATATACGCATTGAACGAGGGATGATTGCGGTCTTGGCGGCTTAAGTACATATTTTTCTTATCGAGATAAGCATTTCTTAAGTTCGTCCATAGATGGTACTTTTTCAATTTATCTACCTTAGCAGACAAACCTTCCGAGCACGGGGCTTCATTCCAATAGTATTGGTCGTAGGCAGCAAATTCGGTTTTTTGGTGAATCAGCCTGAACCATTGATTCTTTCTCTCGGCAACGATAGCAACATCAATACTGAATTCGGTTGAGTTGCCCTTGGTAAAATGCCGTCTTTCAGTTGAGAGCGCAGAGGTGGAGTCTTCACAATCTCCCCATCCGTTTGCATTAAGAACGGCGTTAAACTGCTTACGGATATATTCCTTGATTTCACGACCATCGTTGATGTCCATTTCGTGAGTGGAAATAACACACAAGTTGTAGTCAAGGTCTACGGGATTGTCCTCATTTTGCGTTTCAAGGTTTTTTGCCCCGCTTCCGACAAGATGTGCTTCAACGGTCATAACAGAATCGTTATTGATGCGTTGAACCAACTGATTGATAATACCGGAGCACAAGCTTCGCATTCTTTTCAAAAAATCCTTATCCTTAATGTAGTGATACATTTTATTCTCCTTCTTATCCCAAGCCACCCATTTAGCGCTTCTGCAATAAATCGTTATAGTATACTCCGATTTTTAAATTTGTCAATGGTTTTTTGCAAATTATTCTCAAAAAACTGTATTGAAACTTTGTTGCAAATATATTTATATATTCGTAAACAACGCAGCTGGCATTGTTGCAAAAAGGCGGTAATGAGAAAAAGAACAACAGATTTTCCGTTGTTCTTTTTCATTTATCATGGTGTAATATCGAATTTATATTGACAGAAGGCGCTTTTTGCGTGTAAGATAGAAGCAATGAAAAATCCAAATAGTCGGAATCCGTTTCATAACCGCCAATGGAGACGGCGGCGCCGGAATTTGCAAGAGAGGTGCTGACGGCGCCGCGTCGTGGCGCAAAACGCCGGGAAAAAGAATCTTCTATATGGATTGGCTTGACCTTTGCGGATTTATCACCGCTGTTTTGCTCATGGCCCCAACGATTTTGGACGGAGTTTTTCACCGGGAGGCGTTTGAAAACCGTTTTCACAACCGGTCCATTGAGATAATCGAACAGAGCGGGCGATTCGGCTGCCTTGCTTTTGCCGTATTTCATTTTCCTATCGTCTGTCATGTCTGTCGGTTTGATTGGGCACAAACGGCCGTGGCGGTCGGGAACGGAGGATGTTTGGTTGCGTATGCTCTTTTTCGGCTGTTGTTTCGCAAAAAAGCCTCCGTCGTCAAGGCTTGAGCGTTGTCGGAGATTCCTGCGGCAATGTTTTTGCTTGACGGCCTTTTGCTCGGCGATATCCCGCTTCCGGTGATGTCTGTGCTGTTTGGAATCGGTCATATCACGCTGAGCGTGAAAAACGCCGCCGAAGCGCGGCGGACGGAACAACGGGGAATTGCGGCAGGATACAAGTGATAAAAAGAAAAAATCCGGCAGAGCGGACAAACGAAGGAGAGTTTTATGAAAAGCATCATTGAAATCCGCCATCTTTATAAGAGCTTCGGCGAGGTGAGGGCTGTGCAGGATCTCAGCTTCCGCGTAAAGGAGGGCGAGCTTTTCGCGTTTCTCGGCCTCAACGGAGCGGGGAAAAGCACGACGATATCCATTCTGTGCGGTCAGCTTGCAAAGGATGCGGGGAGCGTCGTCGTCGACGGCGCAGACCTCGATCATGACGCCGACAGAATCAAGCGCGAGCTCGGCGTTGTCTTTCAAGCTTCCGTACTGGACAAGGCGCTGAGCGTCAGAGACAATCTCGCGTACCGCGCGGCGATGTACGGCATTACGGGAGAGGCGTTCCGGAGGCGCCTTGCGGAGCTTGCATCTATGCTGGAATTTGAAGATCTTCTGAACCGGACGGTCGGAAAGCTGTCCGGCGGTCAGCGGCGCCGCATCGACATTGCAAGGGCGCTTTTTCACAAACCGAGGATTCTCATTCTCGACGAACCGACCACGGGACTCGATCCTCAGACGCGCGGAGCGGTATGGCGCGTGGTCTCGGAGCTGCGGAAAAGTGAGGGGATGACTGTATTTCTCACTACGCATTATATGGAGGAGGCAGCGGACGCGGATTACGTCGTCATCTTGGACGGCGGAAAAATCGCGGCCGAGGGCACGCCGCTTGAACTGAAAAATACCTATACCGGAGATTTTATCACGCTGTACGGCATCGCGGAGGAAGAAGCGAGAAGCTTTGGTCTGCCTATGGAGAAACTTCGGGACGCATACCGTATCGCCGTTCCTGGTACTGCGGGCGCGACGGAGCTGATTTTGAAATATCCGGCGCTTTTCACCGATTATGAAATCACAAAGGGCAAAATGGACGACGTGTTTCTCGCGGTAACGGGGAAAAAGCTTGCGGGAGGGGAGGACAAATGAGAACGCTCGGCTATCTTGTCAGACGCGATACCAAGCTGTTTTTTAAGGATAAGGGCGTGTTTTTTACCTCTCTGATCGCGCCGCTCATCATTCTTTTGCTGTTCATCACCTTTCTCGGGAACGTTTACCGCGACAGCTTCCTTTCCTGCATTCCCGAAGGGCTTACCGTGCCGGATTCTCTGACCCAAGGCTTCGTCGGCGGATGGCTCATGTCGTCCCTGCTTGCGGTTTGCTGTGTGACGGTCGCATTCTCCGCGAATATGATCATGGTGCAGGACCGCGTGACGGGCGCCGCGGGCGACTTTTCCGTCACGCCGGTGAAGCGCTCCGTCATGAGCCTCGGATACTATCTTTCCACGGTGATCGTCACGGGAGTCATCTGTTATGTCGCGACGGGCGCGGGCTTTTTGTATCTCGCCTTTGCCGGCTGGTATCTTTCCGCCGCGGATGTTTTGCTCGTGCTTCTCGACGTGTTTTTGCTCGTGCTGTTCGGCACGGCGCTTTCCTCCGTCGTCTGCCATTTCCTTGTTAGTCAGGGCGGAATAGCTGCCGTTTCGACGATCGTCAGCTCGACATACGGCTTTTTGTGCGGCGCTTATATGCCGATCTCCCAGTTTTCCGCCGGGATTCAGAACGTGATCTCTTTTTTGCCCGGCACCTACGGGACTACGCTTCTGCGCAATCATTTTATGCGCGGCGTGCTGTCCGAGCTTGAAACGACGCATTTCCCGTCCGAGGCGGTGGACGGCATCCGGGATTCGTTTGACAACAATCTATATTTTTTCGGGACTCGGGTGGATATTCCCGCGATGTATCTGATTCTCGGCATCAGCATCGCGGCGCTCGTCGGAATTTATGTGGTTTTGAATGTGACAAGAGGGAAGAAGCGCCGCTAACATGCGGCGGAAGGCGCTGAATTTCAAGCGGAAGACGCGATTCTCGACCGGCACGGCAGCTTGGGGGAAAAGGAGGAAAATGATGATTTTAGAAACGGAACGGCTTATTCTGCGTCCATGGGAGGAGAAGGACGCGGCGGCGCTTTATGAATACGCAAGGGATCCGCGCGTCGGACCTGCCGCCGGGTGGCCGCCGCATACGAACGTGGAGAACAGTCTTGAAATCATACGCGGCGTGCTGTCCGCACCGGAGACTTATGCCGTGGTGCTCAAATCCTTGGGAGAACCTGTTGGAAGCGCCGGCATTATGTTCCCGGGAAAAGGGCACGCGCCGATGGCGGAGCACGAGGCGGAAATTGGATACTGGATCGGCGTGCCGTTTTGGGGGCAGGGGCTCATTCCGGAAGCGGTGCGGGCGCTGCTTGCCCGATGCTTTGAGGAGCTTGGCTGCGAGGCCGTTTGGTGCGGTTATTACGACGGCAACGACAAGTCCCGCAGGGTGCAGGAGAAATGCGGCTTCCTCTATCATCATACGGAAAGAGAACTCCCGTCGCCGTTGGGGGATATCCGCACGGAGCATTTCACAAGGCTGACAAGGGAGCGATGGAGATCGCTGTGAAAAACAATGACCCGTAAAAGAGGGAAGCTCTTTTACGGGTCATTTGATTTTCAAGGTGCGCAGATAAGCTTTCCGCTCGCCGCTTATGCGGTCGCTTTCGAGCGCCTTTTGGATTGCCTTGTTGTGCGTCCATCGGTCGAGGCGATTCTCTTCGATATACGGCAGAATCTCGTCGTAGCGTTTGGCGAGCGCCGTTGCGAAGTACCACGCGATCATCATGTTGACGTAATATTCGTCGGAGCGTATCTCCGCGACGAGCGACGGATAGGCGGGCGCAAAATGCTCGTCCAAATAAAACCGCATGAGAAGGCCGATGCCGAAGCGCACCGTATAGGTGTGAGCGGATTTTATCCAAGATTTGATTTTTTCATACAGCGCAGGAAGGTGAGCGCTGAAGGCTTTCGGGCAGAACATGTCGCAGGTCGCCCAATTGTCGATATAAGAGAGGAACCGTTCGGTTTCTGCAAGCGCCCCGTCGAAGTCACGGATTTTCTCGATGAGGAATCCGTGCAGATTGTTTTCCTCATAGTAACGGTGGGGCAGCTCCTTTAAAAAGGCTTCCGCCTCCGGCGTACCGGCAAGCTCTTTCGCATATTTCCGGAGCGCCGGCGTGCGCACGCCGATTATCGTTTCCGGCTCTACGTTCGGAATCAGCTTCGCATGAAAGCTCTGGTAGCCCGTATCCTGCATGGCAAACAGGCGTGTCCGTATGGTTTCCGTCTGATCCATAAGCGCCTCCGGTCTATTTCAGCGTTCTTTCCCATTCCTCGGGACGGAAACCGATCAGAATGAAATCGTTCGAGACGACGAGCGGCCGTTTGACAAGCATGCCGTCCGAGGCGAGCAGCCGGAGCTGCTCGTCCTCCGTCATGGACGGGAGCTTCTCTTTTAAATTCATGGACTGATAAAGAATCCCGCTTGTGTTGAAGAATTTTTTGAGCGGCATCCCGCCTCGGATATGCCATGCTCTCAGCTCTTCATAGGTCGGGTTCTGCTCCTTGATGTGGCGGTCGGCATATGGGATCCCGTGCTCATCCAGCCATTTTTTCGCATTCTTGCAGGTGCTGCATTTTGGGTATTCCAAAAAAATCATGATTTTGTTCCTCCGAGCTTTTTTATTTTTTCAAGGATTTCCTCGTCCGCCGGACAAAATTCATACCGCCCGATCTCCTCCGGCAGAATCCAGCGGATGTCGTTATGTTCAAGGAGCTGCGGCGTTCCGCGGACGATTTCGGCGTTGAAGAGGGTGAGGCGGATCGTGATATCGGGATATTCGTGCATGATCTGCGCAAAGATGCCGCACGGTCGGACGGTGATGCCAAGCTCCTCGCGGCATTCGCGGATCAAGGCTTCCTCCGCCGTTTCGCCGGCTTCCGCCTTGCCGCCGACGAACTCCCACATAAGTGCCCTCGTTTTGCTTTTCGGACGCTGACAGATCAAAAATTTGCCATTCTCCCATATCAGCGCGGCTGCGACTTCGGTCATGTTGTTCTCCTTTTATATGCGGATTTTTAAATGTTGGTCGCCGGAGCCGTAGACTCCGGAAATGGCAGCCCTCTGTCAAGCGCCTGTTTGCGCGCTTTCCAGTCCGGCATGAAGGACGCGAGCGTCTCCCAAAAGCGCGCCGAATGGTCGGGCTGGAGAAAATGCGTAAATTCGTGCATGACCACGTATTCGATGCAGGGAATGGGACAGGCGGCGAGCCTTTTGTTGAAAGTGAGAATCCCTGCCTTTGGTCGGCAGCTTCCCCAGCGGGACGTCATCCGGCGAAACCGAAGCTCAGGATAGAGGACGCCGCGTGCGGCAAAGAGCGGGTATACCGTCTCACAGATATCGGTTATGGTCTCTTTGCATCTTCGGTCGGCATAGCTTTCGAGCGTCCTTTTTTTGAGCTCGAAATCGTCGGGGTTTGTCACGGTGAGGACAAGGACCGTTCCATTCTGCGCGGCGCGGTTTTTTGTGCCTTTCAGAAGATGCAGGGTCAGGTCTTGCCCGAAAAGAGGGAAGCGCTCTCCCTCCTCATACCGCGCGGGAGGAGGCATCTTTTTTCGTTCCTCTTCAAAACGGTCGAGCGTACGCAGGATAAAACCGGCTTTTTCGAGCAGAAATTCCTCGATTTTTTCTTCCGGCACGCTTCGGCTTGCCGAGACGGCAACCGAGCCGTCCGCGCGGATCCGGAGGTTGACGTTTTTCACTTTTTTTCGCTGAAATTCATAACGGATTTCCCTGCCGCCCAAAATGACTGTGCGTGTCATATCCGTCCCTCCGTTTCCTGATTTCGGTGTTATGATATCACAAACGGCTTGTCCTGTCAATCCGGATTTTGTCGGTTTGCACAAAACGGATTCTCGCCGAAATTATGATTTGTGCAGATTCCTGTTTTTGAAAAAAGGTACTTGACGACAGGCTTTCTCGGAACTATACTGTCTGCGTTATCCGGCTTTGGCGCGGAAATCTTATGGGATGGGGTGAGGATATGTCATCCGTAAAAGAACCAATAGAAAAGCCGTCCTTTTTCCTTCGGCTGAGGAGATTTTTCGATCCGATCGACCTTACAAAGGGAAATATCGTCAAGGTCCTGATCATGTTTACGATCCCGATCGTTCTGTCCTATCTTTTGTAGCAGATCTATACGCTCAGCGATGCGGCGATCTGCGGCAGAACGCTCAGTGCGGAAGAAGTGGCCGGCGTCAATGATACGTTTCCGCTGACTTTTATCTTTTTGCAGTTCGCTTTTGGCTGTACCTCCGGGTTTACGGTCGTGACTTTCAATAAGCTGGGTAAGAACGACAGGGAGGGGGTGCGCCGTTCCTTTGCCTCACAGATCATTTTGTGCTCGCTTTTGACGGTTGTCATCACCATATTGTCCGTCGTCAGTCTGCGGCCGATGCTGGGATGGATTCATGTGACGCCGGACAATCCCGAGGTGTATGAGGCGGCGTATACCTACTGCTTCATCATTTTTCTCGGGATATTTGCACAGCTTTTTTACAATTCCATCTGCTGTATCCTGCGCAGCGTCGGAGACTCCCTTACGCCGCTTGTTTTTTTGCTGATGTCGACGATCCTCAATATCGGGCTTGATTTTCTCTTCATCATGGCGTTCGGATGGGGAGTGGCAGGCGCCGCGGTTGCTACGGTATTCGCACAGCTTGTCAGCACGGTCGGCTGCTTTGTTTATACCTTTGTGAGATACAAAGACATGCGGCTTTCCCGAAAAGATTTCAAGGTTTCGGCAGAGGAGCTTGTCCGGCATTTGAAGCTTGGGATCCCGCTGGGGCTCCAATTTTCTGTTTTGGCTGTCGGCATCGTGTTTATGATGGGCGGTATTGTCAAGTTCGATATCATGCCGAACGGGGTCATGGTGGCGGGCGCGCCTGCGCAGAACGGCTTCGGCGCGGCTACGAAGCTCAATAATTTTCTGATGTCGCCGCTTACGGCACTGGGCACGGCGGTCGTCAGCTTCAATGCGCAGAATCTCGGCGCCGGCGACCGTGTCCGCGTCAAGAAAGGAACGAATCTCTCGCTCCTTTTGATGCTTGCTGTCTATGTGATCTTCGCCGGTATCGGCCTTCTTATGACCGTAAACGGCGCCTATCAGTATTTATTTCTCAGTCCCGATAAGATCTCGTCGGAATCCATTGCCTACGGAAATCTGTTTTTATATGCGGATCTGCCGCTGTTTTTCATCGTAGGGACCCTGATCGTTCTGAGGGGGGCGATGCAGGGGATCGGAAAATCCGTTTATACGCTGATCGCCGGAACGGCGGAGCTTGTGGCGCGTATCGTCATCAGCGTGACGCTTCCGGCGCTTGTGAACGGCGCTCCGGTCGATGCGCTGGCCTCGAAGGCTGCGTATTTTGCGCTTTGCTATGCGGATCCGGGCGCATGGACGCTTGCGGCGCTGACGCTTGTGATCCCGTATTGTTATTACATTCTCCGTGGGAATCGCGAGCCGATTTTTTCGGGACTGCGGAAACGGCTTACGAAAAAAACCGCGTAAATACAGAGCCTTTCGTTCGCAAAGCAATCAAAAAACGGCATCGTAGATGCCGTTTTTTGATTGTTTCAGTTTTCTCTCTTTTTTCCAAAGAAGAAGAGCGCGACCGTGCCGGGGCCGGTATGGCTTCCGATCGTGGTGCCGATGCTGTTGATGACGACCTTTCCGTTCAGCTTTTTGAAGCGCGCCTCCACAAGCTCGGCGACCGCCTTCGCGTCCTCGTAGCAGGCGGAATTGGAAATATAGCATTTCCCGGAGTAGTCGAGACCGTCCTGCGCGTCCTCCTCCATTTTTTTGACGATTCTCTCGATGACTTTGGCTTTTGTGCGGATTTTTTCTCTCGGAATCAGCCTGCCTTTGTCGTCCATATTGAGCAGCGGGCAGATTTGGAGCACCGTCCCGAACCAGCCTGCGGCCTTGGAGACGCGTCCGCCCTTGACGTAGAAAGTGAGATCTGTCGAGAAGAACCAGTGATGCAGGTTCAGCTTATGCTCCTCCGCCCAGTCGCGCAGCTCGTCGATGGAAAGTCCCTCGTCTCTGAGATCTGCCAGCTTGTCCATGAAAAGCCCGTAACCGGAGGAGGCTCCGAGCGAATCCACGATGTAGATCTTTCTGTCGGGATATTTTTCGGCAAGCTCGTTCTTCGCGGCGTTGGCCGAGTTTACGACGCCGGAGATCCCAGAGGACAGACATATGTGCAGAATATCGAAGCCTTCCTCGAGGAACGGTGTGAAATATGTGATAAATTCGCCTGTGCTGATCTGAGACGTCTTGGTTTCGGCGCCGTCCGTCATCGCCTGATAAAATTTGTCAAAGGGAATGGTTTTGCCGAGATCGTCGGGGTATTGTTTCCCGTCCAGAGAATAGTGGAAGCAGATATACCGGATATCTCTTTGCTCAAAATGCTCTGCCGAGAGGTCTGCGGTGGAACAGCAGCTGAGTATGTATTTTCCCATGCTTTTACCTTCTTTCTTTGATTTCTTTTAAAATGACAGCTTTACAAAATACAATTACACATGTTATAATAATATAATAACGGCGTGTTTATTTCAAGTACAAAAAGAATCTGTCGTAAAAATAATTATACAAATCATAAAATATGTAAAGTTTATCCGTAGGAGGCCTGAAATGGGAGAGGACAAACGTGTAAAGAAAACCAAAAAAAATCTGAAGCAGACGCTTATAACGCTTCTTGTGGACAAACCGTTTGAGCAGATCACGGTGACGGAATTATGCGAGACGTCGGATACCAGCCGCATCACCTTTTACACGCATTATGCCGATAAATATGAGCTTGTAAACGATCTGTTCTCCGATATGGCGGCGACGGCGGAGGAGAATTATGAGCGTTTGCAGCGGGAAAACAATCCGCAGCGCGGCATCGCTGCCGGGTGGTGCAATCTGCTCGACTGTATCCTGAATCTGTATTATTCCCATATCGCCCTTTTTTCCAAGGCGGCGCAGGCGGAAAATCCGTATTTGAGCTTTCTGTTTTATCAGTATGTGCTTCGGTATGTCGAAAAGCATATTGCCGACGCAGGCGACGCGCTGAATCTCAAATATTCCGCCAAAAAGACGACCGGTTTCCTCTGCTACGGGCTTTGGGGATTTATCAACGCGGCGCATTCGGAGAGGGAATCCGTCGAGCTTGTCAAACGGCAGGCACGGGAACTTTTGATGGAGCTGCTCCGGTCGAATGCGCTGACCGAGGTGCTGTTATAGCTTGTTTACCTGGTTGACAGGCGAGCCGGAGAGAAACGCCTTGATGTTGTCCGCGGCGATCTTCACAAGCCTTGTGCGCGCTTCCTGCGACGCCCAAGCCACGTGCGGCGTGACGTAACAGTTCTTCGCCGTGAGATAAGGGTGATTCGGCTTCATCGGCTCCATGTCGAGCACGTCGATGCCGGCGCCGCGCAGCCGGTTTTCGTTCAGCGCCGCGGCGAGCGCCTCCTCCTCGACAACGCCGCCGCGCGCGGTGTTGATCAGAACGGCGGAGGGCTTCATAAGGGAAAGCGTGCGCGCGTTTGCCGTCCCCTTGGTTTCCTCTGTGAGCGGGCAGTGGAAGGTGAGATAATCGGAGCGGGCAAACAGCGAGTCCGTGTCCGTAAATTCCACGCCGTCATATGCGGCGGGACGATGGGAAACGGCGAGCACCTTCATGCCGAACGCCGCTGCGACCTTGGAGACCGCTCGTCCTATGGTGCCGAAGCCGAAGATGCCGAGCGTTTTGCCGGCAAGCTCATAGGTCGGATAGGCGAGATAGGAGAACGTCTCGGCGCGTGTCCAGTCGCCGCGGGCGACCGACGCCGCATAATCGTCCGCACGGGCGGCGAAATGCAGGATCAGCGCAAACACATGCTGAACGACAGAGCTTGTGGAATAGCCGGGCACGTTGCAGACGACGATCCCGCGCGCATTTGCGGCCTCGATGTCGACATTGTTGAAGCCGGTAGCGAGCACGCCGATATAGCGCAGCGCAGAACAGGCGTCCATGAGAGAGGCGGTCATGCCCGCCTTGTTGCAGACGACGATCTCGTTGTTTCCAATGGCGGCCGCGAGCTTTTCACGTGGCAGCGTGTCGAAAAAGCGAACTTCTCCGAGCGATTCGAGCGGGGAGAGGGAAACGTCTCCGGTCGTGACGGTGCATTTGTCGAGTACGGTGATTTTCATAGCGGGATTCCTTTCGTTAAACGGATTTTCAGGCTCTTTTTATCATTATAGCATGAGACATGCGCAAAGAAAAGCGCTCCGCCGGAAATTTTCGGCGAAGCATATATATGCGGAGGGGAGAATTGCGGTAAATCTGCTGTGCATGGCGTCATATATGAAAAAGCATTGACAAAATTCGACGTTTTTTCATAGGATACTTGACAAAGATGTATATTTGGGAGAAAATAATAAGAAGAATATGTAAAGCGGGGCTGCTTTTTGTTTACACAGAACGCTTCGGTTCTTTGGGGAACGCATATTCGGTAAGCTTTGCCGCCGGAGCGGCAGATGGGGGATAAGATTGATATGAAGATCGCGATAATCGGAGCCGGCGCCATGGGCTGTCTGTTCGGCTCGTTTCTTTCCGAAAAGCATGAGGTCATCATGCTGGAGCAGAATCCCGAACGGATCGACGCGCTGAACCGTCACGGCGTCACGGTAGAGGAGATGGACGGCTCGAAGCATCATTTTTCGGTAAAGGCGGTGAGCAGCGGCATGCCGATCCCGGAGGTGGAGCTTGTCATCGTCTTTGTCAAAGCGACGGTGACGGAGACGGCGCTTTCTGCAAACCGCGGGCTTTTCAGTGAGCATACGGATGTGCTGACGCTCCAGAACGGGCTTGGAAACGACGAGATCATTGAAAAATTTGTGAGCAAGGACCATATTTTTGTCGGAACGACGAGGCATAACTGCGTCGTCACGGGTGCGGACAGCATCTTTCACAGCGGAAACGGCGTGACGAAGCTTGGCTCGCTTTCCGGCAATTCGGAAAGGGCAAAGCAGATCGCCGCGGCCTTTGCCGAATGCGGGGACGATATGATGTTCTGTGAGAATGTGCGCCGCCTGCTTTGGGAAAAGCTGTTCATCAATATGACGCTCAATGCGCTTTCGTCCGTGCTGGAGTGCCGGCTGTATGAAATCTATGATAATCCGCATACGTGGACACTTACCGGCAGGCTTGTAAATGAAGCGGTGGAGGTCGCCGCGGCGGATGGGGAGGTATTCGATCGGGATCTGGTGCTTTCCTCGATCAAAACGCTTTGTGAGGATGCGAAAAACGGCTTTGCGTCGATGGTTCAGGACCGCCGTGCCGGAAGAAAGACGGAGATCGACTTTATCAACGGCGCCGTGGTGAGGCTCGGCAAAAAATACGGGATCCCGACGCCGGTGAACGAAACGGTCGTCGAACTGGTGCATGCATATGAGGAAAGCGATTCCATGCGCGACAAGCTGTTTGAATAAACAAAAAAGAGAAACGGAAGCTTCCGTTTCTCTTTTTTGTCGGAACTTAAAATTTGACCTTGTGCTTCGGCTTTTTCACGGAGCCGGAACCGACGCCGCACAGACCGGCGAGCGAGGCGACGACGATGGACGCGGGCGCGCAGATGGCGAAAAGGGGAATGCGGATGCCGAGTCCGAACGCAAATGCGAGCAGAACGAGGATCCCGACGAGCAGGACGCCGGACAGCGCACCGCAGACAAGACCGCTTTTTTTATGACTGCGGGCGGAAAGATATCCTGCGAGCAGCGCCGTTATAAAAAGCGAGCCGAGCGCGAGCGGCGGCGTGAATTTATCCGGATCGTCGAGGGAAAGTCCCAAAAAACAGGATGCGAGAAGAAGCAGAAGCCCGACGGCGAGTGCGATCAGTGTGCTCGTAAAGACGGAAACGAAGAAGCTCTTTTCCTTTTTGTCCCGTGTGCGGCCTCTATTTGAGAGAGTTTTGTCCATAAATTACCTCCGAACCTTTTTGTTACATCATATGCGGTCCGGAGGTCGTTTATGATTATTTGTTTTCTTCTTCTGTTTTTTTCTCTTCGGATGTCCCGTCTCCGTCCGTGATTTCGGCGGGCTTGTCCTCGGTCACGGGCGCGTCGAACTTGCGGTCGATGCGCTTGATGGCCGTGCGCTCGAAGCGGATTCTCGTTCTTTCCTTGGTCGTTTCAAGGACAAAGGTATCCTCCTTGACGTTGACGACTCTGCCGATGATGCCGCCGATCGTCGTGATTTCATCTCCGACCGAAAGGCTGTTTCTCATATTTGCCGCTTCCTTTTCCTGCTTTCTCTGCGGACGGATCATGACAAAGTACATGATGACAAGCAGGAGCGGGATCATCAGAAGCGTCATAATATTGCCCAAGCTGCTGCCGGTCTCCGTGGTCGAAGCTGCTGCGTCCAAAAACATAGATCAAAACCTCCAAAATTTCATTTGCAAAACGGGAAAGTCCGCTTGTGTGCGGTTTTTCCGCTTATAAAAACAATCATTTATGTCAGTATATCCTATATTGACGGGATTTTCAATAACAATTTGTAAATTTGCCGATAAAAAGCAAAAGAATTTCTTGCTTTTTCCGCACATTGCAGGTAGAATATACATAGAATATCAGCTTTTTCCGAAAGGACGTTTGAAACGATGAAGGACGGTTTTTTGCTTGCCGCGACGGCCACTCCCGAAATCAAGATCGCGGACCCGGCGTATAACGCGGATAAAATCATAAAATATATGGCACAGGCAAAGGAAATGGGCGTGTCGCTGCTTGTATTTCCCGAGCTTTCAGTGACGGGGTATACCTGCGGGGACCTTTTTGCTGCGCGCACGCTTGCGGACGCCGCAATGGAGGCGCTGGCACGTATCCGTGCGGCGAGCAAGGGCTTCGGCGCGCTCGTGTTTGTCGGAGCGCCGCTGCGCCATCACGGCAAGCTTTATAATTGCGCCGTTGCCGTTTGCGGAGGCGAGCTTCTCGGCGTGGTGCCGAAAAAGCATCTTCCGAACTATGGGGAATTTTATGAGAAGCGCAACTTCACGGCAGCGCCGGACGGCGTCGATCGGATCTCTCTTTTGGATGAGGACGTGCCGTTCGGGACGGGCCTTATTTTCCGCGCCTCGAATATGCCCGAATTTTCCGTTGCCGCCGAGATCTGTGAGGATCTTTGGGTGGTGACGCCGCCATCTCTCTCCCATGCGGCGGCGGGCGCGAAGATCATCGTCAATCTCAGCGCGAGCAATGAGATCATCGGCAAGGCGGATTACAGACGCGCGCTTGTCACCGGGCAGTCCGCGCGCACTGTCGGCGCATATGTATACGCCGACGCGGGCAGCTCGGAATCGACGACGGATATGGTTTTTTCCGGTCACAGCATGATCGCGGAGAATGGCAGGCTCCTCGCGGAGCGCGCGCCGTTCGACGAGGGGATGCAGACTGCTGTGCTCGATGTGTTCCGCCTTGCGGACGAGAGACTCAAAACGGAAACCTATTTTTCCGAATCCGGATATGCGGCGGATCACCTGACTGTTCCTTTTGAGGCGGAGCTGCGCGACGTTCCGACGCCGAAATTTCCGAAGCGTCCGTTTGTTCCGTCCGATAAGGAGGAATTTGAAAAGCGTGCGGAGAGCATCATCGGGATTCAATCTGCCGGACTGCGCCGCAGGCTCGCGCATACCGGCGCAAAAACCGCCGTCGTCGGCATTTCGGGCGGGCTTGATTCGACGCTTGCTCTGCTTGTTTGTACGCGCGCGATGGACATGCTGAATCGGCAGCGCCGAGATATCGTCGCCGTGACGATGCCGTGCTTCGGCACGACGGCGCGGACGAAAAGCAACGCCGTGACCTTGGCCGAGGCGCTTGGCGTGACGGTAAAGACCGTCGATATCCGTCATGCCGTGGAGGTCCATTTCTCGGATATCGGCCATGACGCGGCGGTGCATGACGTGACGTATGAGAACGCGCAGGCGCGCGAGCGCACGCAGGTGCTTATGGATATCGCGAACGCGAGCGGCGGCATCGTCGTGGGAACGGGAGATCTTTCCGAGCTGGCGCTTGGCTGGTCGACCTACAACGGCGACCATATGTCCATGTACGGCGTCAACTGCTCCGTCCCAAAAACGCTTGTTCGATACTTGGTCGCCTATTTTGCGGGAAAGCTGTCCGGCACGGCAAAAGAGGCGCTGCTCGACATCATGGACACGCCGGTGAGCCCTGAGCTTCTGCCTGCGGAAAACGGCGAGATCGCGCAGAAAACCGAGGATATCGTCGGGCCCTACGACCTGCACGATTTCTTCTTATATTATACCGTGCGCATGGGCTTTTCGCCGAAGAAGCTTTTCCGTGCGGCATGCCGTGCGTTCGAGGAGGAATTTGACGCCGCGACGATCCTGAAATGGCAGAAGCAGTTTTACCGCCGATTTTTCTCGCAGCAGTTCAAGCGCTCGTGTATTCCGGACGGACCGAAGGTGGGCTCCGTATCGCTTTCCCCTCGCGGGGACTGGCGGATGCCGAGCGACGCTTCCGCCTCCGAATGGCTGCGGGAAATAGAAGATATCAAGCTCTGAAAAGAAAAAGCCGACCGTAAGGCCGGCTTTTTTATAATTTATGTGTAAAAATGAGCAAAAACAATATTGACGGAATGCAAAAAAGATGTTATAATGGTACGGAAAACAAAATCAAAGGGGGATTTATGAAAAAATTTACATCGCTTATTCTTGTATTGCTTATGGCTGCCGTTCTTATCAGCGGCTGCACGCATACGCCGGATCCGCCGGCGGATACGACGTTCTCCGATACGATGTCATCATCTGCGCCTGAGACGACGGAAACAACAGCGGCTTCGGAAACGACGGCGGAAGAGCTCACAACGCCGCCTCCTGAAACGACAGCCTGCGTCCACCGTTATGAAAAAACCGTTGTCACACCCGCGGATAAGGAGCATGAGGGGCTGGCGGAGTTTGTATGCGCGCTGTGCGGCGATTCCTATACAGAGGTGCTTCCGAAGATAAAATCCATCAAGATCCTCGCGATCGGGAACAGCTTCAGTTCGGATACGATGGAATATCTCTATTTTATCTTCCGTGAGGCGGGCTATACCGAAATCGTTCTGGGCAATCTCTATATCGGAAGCTGTTCGCTCGACATGCACTGGGATAATATCAAGTCCGGCGCGGGCGCGTATATTTATTATAAAAACAATTCCGGCGTTTGGGCGCAGAACAAGGATAAAAGCCTCTCTTTCGGACTTCTTGATGAGGATTGGGATTTTATCACGCTCCAACAGAAAGGAAACGACAGCGGCAATCCCTCCTCTTACGGAAATCTCGGAAATATTGTGAGCTACCTTACCAAGAATAAGACGAATCAGGACGCGAAAATCTATTGGCACATGACGTGGGCGTATCATCCGGACATGTTTCCCGGCCGATACGGTGCGACACAGGCGGGGATGTATCAGTCGATCGTGAGCACGGTGCAGAATGTGATTTTGAAGAATCAGGGCATCGACGGCGTGATTCCGTGCGGCACCGTCGTGCAGAATCTGCGTTCCTCCTATGTCGGCGAAGCCCTTACGCGGGACGGCTTTCATTTGAGCTATGATTATGGGCGGTACTCGACCGCGCTCTGCTGGTTTACCGTTCTCACCGGAGAATCGATCGACGAGCTCGATTGGGTGCCGGGCAACCGCAAATTTTTAGCCGAGCATTTTGCCGTGATCCGGGAGGCGGTCAACAATGCGGTGAAAACTCCGTATGCGGTGACGCAGTCAAGCTATAAGACCAAGCCGTGAGGGCGGTACATACGGCGTAAAAATACAAAAAGGAACGGTTTACCGTTCCTTTTTGTATGGGACACTTATGCTTTCCATATTTTTGGCGATGGTATCTGAATAAACTTTTGTAACCGGCTCTGCTCCGATATGTGCGGGCTGCCATGCCCGAGAAAAAGAAAAAACTCAAACCGTAACACCGGGGCAGGTGTACTTGATTTGAGTTTTGGTGGTGACCCGTACGGGAATCGAACCCATGTTTTCGCCGTGAGAGGGCGATGTCTTAGCCGCTTGACCAACGGGCCATATCATTTGGATCAGGCGCGATTCGTATTATATCACAGATTTTCCCGTTTTGCAAGAGGTTTTTCATATTTTTATGATTTTTCTTTTAAAAATTCTTCAAGGCAGAGCCCGGCTCGGTAGATTTCCTCTGCGGCCTCCCGCCCGACGTACCGGAAATGCCACGGCTCAAAGGCGATTCCTGTGACGGCTTCCTTGCCCTCGGGATAGCGGAGGATATAGCCGTACTTGTGTGCGTTTTCCGAAAGCCAGCGGTATTCCGCCGTGTCCGCAAAGGCGAGCGTCGCGCAGGAAAGATGATGGATGTCCGCGGCAAGTCCGCTTTCGTGCTCGCTTTCGCCCGGCAGGGCATAATAGCGTTTTGTGAGCCGCAGCGCCTCCTTTTTTGTCATGCCGCGCGCAAGATAGCTCTCGACGGCCGCATCGAACAGCTGTTTTTGATATTCGCGTGAGCGGTAGGCGCTGGTGGCGGTGATATCAAAGCCGGCCTCCTTTGCGGCGGAGAGCATTTCGTCGAGTGCCTTTGCCGCTTCGCGGCGCATTTTTTGTGTCGGTCTGCCGTCGTTCCGCGTGAATGCGATTTCGACAAAATCCTCTTGATAGGTTTCCGAGTAATCCGCGGGCAGAGGATGCTCGGCATTTATGAGAATGAGATAGTCGTCTGCGTCTCCGGCCGATACGGGATGGGAAAGAAGCAGGGCGCAGAGGGATAAAAAAGCGATGAGTTTTTTCATATTGGTTCTCCGAATCATGATAATCTGACGTTAGTTTGCACCGCCTGTCGGGTTTTTATGATATCCGTTCGTTTTGGGCATGTTTTTCGCGGGATTTTCTTGAATTTTCTATTGCAATCCGCAGTCAAAGCGATTAGAATAAAAGCATATCAGGAATGATTTCGGAGGATTCTGCTTTGAAAAACAATATTTTATTCCGCGGGATTTTGCCCGCGCTTGTCAGTCCCGTGACCGATGACGGCAAGGTGCTTGTCCGAGAGACCGAGCAGCTTGTGAAATGGCAGCTCTCACAAGGGGTGAACGGCTTTTATATCTGCGGCTCCACGGGAGAAGGTCTTTTGCTGAACCCCAACACGAGAAAGGAGCTGCTTGAGGTGGTCCTTGACGCCGCGGAAGGCAAGGTACCGGTTATTACGCATGTCGGCGCTATCGATCTTCCGACGACGCTGGAGCTGGCGCGGCACGCGAGAGAAGCCGGCGCCGCCGCCGTGTCATCCATTCCGCCGATCTATTTCCAATATGGGGAGAAGGAAGTGATTGAATATTATCAGACGCTTGCCGACACGGCAGAGATCCCTCTTGTCATGTACGGCGTGGGGCTTGCGAATACCAAACTGACGGTGTCGCTTGTCGAGAAGCTGATGAAGGTTGAGAACATCATCGGCATCAAATGGACTTATCCCGATTATTATTCGATGGGGCTGCTCAAGGATATCGACGGCGGCAATATCAACGTAATTAACGGTCCGGACGAGATGCTTGTCTGCGGTCTTGCCATCGGCGCCGACGCCGGTATCGGTACAACCTACAATGTGATGCCGGGACTCTTTGTCAAGCTCTATGACGCTTACAAAAGCGGACGTGTGGAGGAGGCAAAGCAGCTTCAGCTGGCCATCAATCGCGTGATCACGGTGCTGATCAAATATCAGGCGATCGCCTCGACCAAGGAGCTGCTCTGCCATATGGGCTTTGCGGTGGGGCAGTGCACCAAGCCTTTGCGCCGTCTCGACGATGCGGAGCGGACAGCTTTCTTTTCCGAGGTCCAGGGTTTTGTCGATTTTGAACGCCAGGAGATCTTAAAATAACCGCTTTCCAAGCGTGCGCAACCTCCGGCTGACAGTTTGACAGCCCCGCATGGTGGAATGCAACCGCCGATCCTGCTATGATAAAACGAAAAGAGGCGGGCTTGTCGCAGGATGCGCTTGCGGAGCAGCTCGGCATATCTCGGCAGGCGGTTTCCAAATGGGAAACGGGAGAGGCCGATCCGGATATCGTCTATGTGATGCAGATGTGCGAAATTTTCGGCATTTCGTCGTATGTTCTGCTTTTTGGGGAGGAGCGCAGACCCAAAACAGATGAAGTCTCCAAAAATATACGGGAAAAAAAGCCGACGGAGAAACGCTCATATCCTTTTATTTTGGGAATCCTTCTCTTGGTTTTGGGGACCAGCGGCATTGCCGTGCTTGGGATTTTATCCGCGCTGCATCTGTGGACGGCGATTGTCGGCCGATATGCTTATGAAGGACTTCTCGGCTTTGTCATCGGTACAAAAACGAGCTGGCTGTTGATTATATATATTTTTTGTATAGTCGTCGACGCTGTTTTGAGTGTCATCGCCGTGTTTTGTCCTTGGATATTGGATAGGCGAAAATGATCTGAAATAAAAAATAGGACCTTTCATATATCGTTTTTTACTGGTTTTATATATCCGAATACCGGAAGCGCGCAGGATTGCGTGCTTCCGGTATTCGCTTTGCTAAGTATGAATGGATTTCCATATGACCGCTATTGACTTGTTTTTTTACTCGACCGTATGAGCAATACCACGGCGATGCAGAGGCAGGACAGGCATACCGCGCCGCCGAAAACGGAATTCATCAGAAAGCGCAGGGCGTCATCGTCTCCGAAAGAGGAGAACATCGCCGTTTGCAGGGCGAACATCGCCATCAGTGCGACGGATAGGTTCAGCGCTCCGACGGCGGAGAAAAGAAGATGTTCGGAACGGCGGTTTTTCACGTATTGGAAAATCACGACGATCAGACGGTAGAACGTATAGGCGGCGGAGATATAGATCAAGGTGCCGGGATAGCGAAAGCCTTCATTTTTTAGAATCATTTGCATAGCCATGGCGGCGATGGCTATGTCGAGTATGAGCAGCAGCCAGCCGCAGGTGCGGCATCCGATGCGTTCTCTTTGCGCTTTTTCCTTTTCATCCGAAAGCGCGAGCATCTGTTTTCTGCTTTTTAGCACGTAAAACCGAATGATACTGAGCATGAGATAATAGACCGCAACAGCGCCGAACCACAGGGAGCGATAGTATACGCCTGTGGCAAATTTAAAGACGGCATACGCAAGATTGATGCCAAGCCCCGTATAGAGTCCGACCTGCATACGGAATTCCACGTCTGTTTTGTAGCGCCGGAAAATGTTGACACGCAGCAAGGCTGCATAGATTTTTTTTGCGACACGAGGGGCTGCAAAGCATAGGACGACAAGCGTATAGGCGGAGAGCAGATAGGAAAAATATCGGATCCCCTCGTTCGGCGCTTCTCGTGTGAAGGTATAAATCAAAAGAGCTGTCGAACAGATTATCAGAAGAATGAGCACGGCCGGGCTTGGGTCACGCAGCTTTAAGAGCAGCTTTTGGATCCGTTTCATCGGTTTTCTCCTTGATTTTCTGTGTTTTTTTGATGCAGATCCGGTGTGAAAACGGATCGATAAACGGGGCCGTTTGAAAAACGGCCCCGTTTGTTTTCCGTCATATTATTTGTCTGCGTAAAGCTCGCCGAGCTTCAAAAGTCTCTCGTATTTTGCCTTTGCCTGTTTCTCGGCCTCTGCGAAGAGGGCTTCGGCGCGGTCCGGGAAGGACTGAACCAGACGGCTGTAACGGGTCTCGCTCTTGATAAAGTCGATATAGCTTGCCGTAGGCGCCTTGCTGTCGATGGTCAGCGGATTTGCACCGGCTTCTCTCAGCGCCGGATTGTAACGGAACATCTGCCAGTAGCCAGCCTCAACGGCACGCTTCATTTCCGCCTGACAGTTGCCCATTCCGCCCTTGACGCCGTGCATCTCGCAGGGGGCATAGCCGATGACGATGGACGGACCGTGATAAGCTTCCGCTTCCGCAAGCGCTTTGATGGTCTGATTCATGTCGGCGCCCATAGCGATCTGCGCAACATAAACATAGCCATAGGACATTGCGATGTTGGCGAGGTCTTTCTTCTTGGTGGCCTTGCCGGCTGCCGCGAACTGCGCGACCTGACCGATTTGAGAGGCCTTGGAGGCCTGACCGCCGGTGTTGGAGTAAACCTCGGTATCGAATACCATGATGTTGACATCCTCGCCGGAGGCGATCACGTGGTCGAGACCGCCGAAGCCGATGTCGTATGCCCAGCCGTCTCCGCCGAAGATCCAAACGGACTTCTTGGAGAGGTAATCCTTCTCCGCGAGGATTTCAGCAGCGAGCGTGCATGCCTCACAGTCGCAGTTTTTGCCCGCAGCCTTCAAATCTTTCATATGCGTGAGCATTTCCGCACTCTTGTCGCCGAATACCTGTTTGCCGGCATCTGTGGAAAGGAACGCGATTCCTTCGTCCGCAGTGAGGATTCCATCTTCCAAAGCGGCGATGAGCTTCTTGGAAGCTTCCGTATTCGTCTTGCCGTCGTTGTAGCTGTCAAGCCATTCTTTACCTGCGGTTTTGATCTCGTCGGCGGCATATTCGATAGCGATCAGCGCTTCCACTTTGGATTTCAGCTTCTCGCGGATGGTCTTCTGACCGAGCGCCATGCCGAGTCCGTGCTCCGCGTTGTCCTCAAAGAGGGAATTTGCCCATGCCGGACCGCAGCCGCTCTCATTGTTCACCGTGTAAGGCGTGGAGGGCGCGGAACCGCCCCAAATGGAGGAGCAGCCTGTCGCATTGGAGATATACATTCTCTCGCCGAAGAGCTGCGTGATCAGTCTCGCATAGGAGGTCTCGGCACATCCCGCACAGGAACCGGAGAACTCGAGCAGCGGTTGATTGAACTGCGAGCCCTTGACGGAGGTATCCGCAAACGGCGTCGCCTTCTTCGTCACATGTGCGACCGCATAATCGAACGCGGCCTGCTGGTCGGCTTGGCTTTCCTGAGAAACCATTTCAAGCGCTCTCTTTTCGGGCTTGGTCGGGCAGACGTTGACGCAGAGTCCGCAGCCCATACAATCGAGCGGAGAGATCGCGATGGTGAATTTGTAATCCTCGCAGCCCTTGCCGATCATCTTCGCGGTGAACTTCGTGGAGGCGGGCGCATTTGCGGCCTCCTCGGCGCTCATTGCAAACGGACGGATGGTAGCGTGCGGGCAGACATAGGAACACTGGTTGCACTGGATGCAGTTTTCCGGATGCCATACGGGGACGTCCACGGCGACGCCGCGCTTCTCATAGGCCGCGGCGCCCTGCGGGAACTGACCGTCGGGCATATCGCGGAAAGCGGAAACGGGGAGGGAATCGCCCTGCATTTTTGCGACCGGGAATACGATTTCATTGACGAATTTGACAAGCTCCGGTCTTGTGCCTTCCGCTTTTGCCTCCGCTTTGTCGGAGACGGCGGTTTTCCAGGATTCGGGAACGTCGATCTTGACGATGGCATCCACACCGGCGTCGATGGCCTTGTAATTCATCTCAACGACGGCTTCGCCCTTCTTGAGATAGGATTTCTTCGCCATGTATTTCATATAATCGACGGCTTCCGCAATCGGCATGATGTTGGCAAGCGCAAAAAATGCGGATTGGAGAATCGTATTGGTTCTCTTGCCCATGCCGATCTCACGCGCCTTGTCGATGGCGTTGACGGTGTAGAACTTGATGTCGTTGTTCGCAATATAATTCTTGACCTCGGCGGGCAGATGATGGTCGAGCTCCTCGGGCGTCCACTGGCAGTTGAGAAGGAACGTGCCGCCCGGCTTTACGTCGTTGACGATCTTATAGCCTTTGAGCATATAGGACGGGTTGTGACAGGCCACAAAGTCCGCTTTGGTGATATAATAGGTGGATTTGATCGGGCTGTCGCCGAAGCGCAGGTGCGAAATCGTGATACCACCGGTTTTCTTCGAGTCATATTGGAAATATGCCTGGATGAATTTGTCGGTGTGGTCGCCGATGATCTTGATGGAGTTCTTGTTCGCACCGACCGTGCCGTCTCCGCCGAGTCCCCAGAATTTGCAGGAGATCGTGCCCTTTGCCGCGGTGTCGGGAACGGGCTTCTCTTCGAGAGAATGGCCGGTCACGTCATCGACGATGCCGATGGTGAAGCTGTTCTTCGGCGCATCCTTTGCGAGGTTTTCATAAACCGCAAAAATGGACGCGGGCGTGGTATCCTTGGAGCCGAGACCGTAACGGCCGCCTACGATCTTCGCCGCTACGCCGCTCTGCGCGAGGGAGGTGACGACGTCGAGATAGAGCGGCTCGCCGAGCGCGCCGGGCTCCTTGGTTCTGTCGAGAACCGCGATCTTTTTAACGGTTTTCGGAAGCGCCTCGATGAGCTTTTCCGCGACAAACGGGCGATAAAGACGGACTTTGACAAGGCCGACCTTCTCGCCTTTTGCATTCAGATAATCGATGACCTCCTCGACGGTGTCGCAGACGGAGCCCATCGCGATGATCACACGGTCGGCGTCCGGCGCGCCGTAATAGTTGAAGAGCTTGTAATCCGTGCCGATCTTCTCGTTGACCTTGTTCATATATTCCTCCACGATGCCGGGAATGGCGTCGTAGTACGGATTACATGCTTCTCTGTGCTGGAAGAAGATGTCGCCGTTTTCAGCGGAGCCGCGGAGTGCGGGGTGATTCGGATTGAGCGCGTGCGCACGGAACGCGGAAAGAGCGTCCTTATCGATCATGGAGGCGAGATCCTCATAGTCCCAAACCTCGATCTTCTGAATTTCATGGGAAGTACGGAAGCCGTCGAAGAAGTTGAGGAACGGCACTCTGCCCTTGATGGTGGAAAGATGCGCGACCGCGCCGAGATCCATGATCTCCTGCGGATTGGATTCCGCGAGCATTGCGAAGCCGGTCTGGCGGCATGCGTAAACGTCGGAATGATCGCCGAAGATATTCAGCGCGTGAGAAGCGACGCAGCGTGCAGATACGTGGATGACGCAGGGAAGCAGCTCGCCTGCGATTTTGTACATGTTCGGGATCATGAGCAGAAGCCCCTGAGATGCCGTGTAGGTCGTCGTGAGGGCGCCTGCCGCGAGAGAGCCGTGCACGGCGCCTGCCGCGCCTGCTTCGGACTGCATCTCCATGACTTTGACACGTTCCCCGAAAATGTTCTTGAGTCCGGTTGCAGACCAAGAGTCCGTCATTTCAGCCATCGGGCTGGACGGGGTGATGGGGTAGATGGCGGCAACTTCCGTAAACGCATACGATACATGCGCCGCGGCGGTATTGCCGTCCATGGAAATCTTTTTTCTTGCCATGTCTTTTTATCCTCCGATACTATAAGTCTCCACATATGATAGCACGAAATTAAAAAAAAGTAAAGACATATCGGCGGAAAAAAAGAAAATTTAGAAGAATATCCGATTGTTTTTTACGATAGGAAAAACAACCGTGAAATTTTTGATATTTTCAAAATCGAGTGAAAGAAAAGAGGTCATTGACAGTCTGTGCTTTTTCCTATATAATAAATTCGTAATATATTTTTGACGGCATGAAAGCGCGGTGCAAGGCTTGATTTATGGGGAACGATAAAGATCAAAACCACCGGCTTGACCGGTGGTTTTTGGGCTACAACAGAAAAGCAGTACCTGCGTACTGCTTTTTTTACTAATATAACCCGCTTAGCTCCCGAGCTTTGCGGCGTTGATCTTGATGCCGGGGCCCATCGTGGAAGCGACGACACAGCTCTTGATATACTGCCCCTTTGCAGCGGCCGGTTTTGCTTTGATGACCGCGCCCATCAGCGTGTTGAAGTTGTCGGAAAGCTTTTCCGTCCCGAAAGAGGCTTTGCCGATCGGGCAGTGAATGATGTTGGTTTTGTCGAGACGGTACTCGATCTTACCGGCTTTGGCTTCGTTTACGGCTTTGGCTACGTCCATTGTGACGGTGCCGGCCTTCGGGTTCGGCATGAGCCCTTTCGGACCGAGAACCTTGCCGAGACGGCCGATGACGCCCATCATATCGGGCGTCGCGATGACGACGTCGAAATCGAACCAGTTTTCCTGCGTGATCTTTGCAACCATATCCTCGGCCCCGACATAGTCGGCGCCTGCGGCGACGGCGGCATCGGCCTTGTCGCCCTTGGCGAATACGAGCGTTCTTACGGTTTTGCCGGTTCCGTGGGGGAGCACGACGGCGCCGCGGACCTGCTGGTCGGCATGACGGCTGTCAACGCCGAGTCTGATATGAAGCTCGATGGTTTCGTCGAATTTCGCTTTGGATGTCTGGCAGACAAGGTCGATCGCCTCGCCCGCATCATAAAGCTTTGTTTTGTCGATCAGCTTTGCGCTGTCCTGATATTTCTTACCTTTAAACATTTCTGTTACTCCTCCTCATCAGTCTGTGACCGTGACGCCCATGCTGCGCGCGGTGCCTGCCACCATGCTCATAGCAGCTTCCAAAGAAGCGGCGTTGAGGTCGGGCATCTTGGTTTCGGCGATTTTCTTCACCTGCTCTTTGGTGATGGAAGCAACCTTCGTTTTGTTGGGAGTGCCGGAGGCCGTCTCGATGCCGCATGCCTTTTTGATCAGAACGGCCGCGGGCGGCGTTTTTGTGATGAAAGAGAACGAACGATCCGCGAAAACGGTGATGACAACAGGGATAATGAGTCCCATGTCGTTCTTTGTGCGCTCATTGAATTCCTTTGTGAAGGCAGCGATGTTGACACCGTGCTGACCGAGCGCCGGACCGACCGGCGGCTGGGGTGTCGCTTTTCCTGCCGGAAGCTGCAATTTGATGTATGCTACGATTTTCTTTGCCATGATTTACACCTCCGAATGTGGTATTTGCCGGGAGAATTGAAAGATTTTTCTCCCTCCCACAGGTTTTGTTCTCCTCTTGCGGGGAACGATGAAATAAAACTTATTTTTCCGCCGCGATGCTTGAAATATCAAGCTCCACCGGCGTTTGCCGTCCGAAAACGGACGCCGTGACCGTCACTTTTTTGAGATCCGGCGATATTTCCGATATGGTTCCGACAAAGCCGGACATAGGACCGCTCTTGATGCTGACGCTGTCTCCGACCTTGAAGCTCGTCGTCGCCGTTTTTGCGGCGGAATCGACGCCGAGCGCCTCGACCTCCTTATCCGTGAGGGGAACGGGACGCGAGCCGGGCCCGACAAAGCCCGTAGCTCCGGTGATCGTCATGACGATGTGCCATGTTTCGTCGGTCATGACCATTTTTACAAAGACATAGCTCGGAAAAATCTTGGATTCGCTTTCCTTGGTCACGCCCTCGGCGTTGGTCTCCGAGGTCAGCTCGACGGGGATCCTCACATCGGTGATGAGATGGGAAATGCCGCGGTTTTCGATGATTTTTTCAAGATTGGTCTTGACTTTGTTTTCATAGCCGGAATAGGTATGGACGACATACCATTTCGCTGCGTTTGCATTTTCGCTCATTTGCTTTCCCAACCTTGTCTCTTACGATACCGGACGGATGAAGTCGATGAGGTCTTTAAATTCGGTAATTCCCCTGTTGAGACCGTAATCGACAAGCGCGAGGCAGGCTCCGACGACGATGATGGAAACCAGTACGACAGCAGAATTTTTCAGAAGCTGCTTCGGCGTGGGCCAGACGAGCTTTTTGAACTCGCTTCTGTAATCCTTGAAAAACTTTCCGATTCTTTTCCAGATGCTCGGCTTTTTTTGCTTGGTTGTTTCTGCCATTTTTTCCTCCTTACGGCCTATGATAGGCACTGATTTGGTGTGCGGTCACTTTGTCTCCTTGTGAAGCGTGTGCTTGCGGCAGAACTTGCAGTATTTGTTCATTTCAAGTCTGTCCGGATCGTTCTTTTTGTTTTTGGTCGTGTCGTAGTTTCTTTGCTTGCATTCCGAGCAGGCGAGTGTGATTTTGACGCGCATTTCGGCACCTCCTGTTATAATTTGAAGCTCAATAAAAAAGCTTCTGTTTGCAAATGAAAAAACAGAAGCGAATGTAACAAAGAACGGACGGTTGTCCGCAGGGGCAATCGTCGGCGATTCTGAATTTACGTTCGGTCCGTTTTTCGTACCTCCCTCAAATCGGATAAAAAACGGATATCCGCAGAGGTAATAAAAGAATATCACAAAAAGCGACGGATGTCAAGGGCTTTTGTGGGGATTTTTCATGCTTTTCACTGCAGTGCGGAAAAGTCCGGTTCTTTTTTGTGTAGATTTTTTCAAAGAAAGCTTTGGCTGCTGCTTGCATCGGCCAAAGCTTTTCATATTTAATCTAAAAAGTCAAATTCAAGCTCGTAAAGGCTCACCGTGTCGCCGTCACCGATGCCAAGGGCGCGCATCTTGTCGAAGATGCCTTTTTCGCGCAGCATTTTTTCAAAATACATGAGGGATTCGCGGTCGTCGAAGTTGATGCCGCTCATGAGCCATTTGAGCCAGTCGCCCTCGACGATCCAAACGCCGTTCTCCTTGCGCGCCGTGATGTCGTCCGGAGCGGAAGGCTCGGCGGGTTTTTCTTCATATTCCGGCTCGTAGATGGTGACGGGCGGGAGTGTTTGCAGCATGTCCCACACGCGGCGGCAGAGCGTTTTCACGTTTTCGCCGGACGCGGCGCTGATATAGACGATTTCGCAGCCGAGAGAGGCGGCGAAAGCCTCAAACTTCTTTTTAATGCCGTCTGCTGTTTCAGGAGCTAAAATATCACATTTATTTGCAGCGAGTATCTGCGGGCGCGCAGCGAGCTCATCGCTGTATTTTTTCAGTTCTTCATTGATGAGCTTTACGTCCTCGATGGGATCGCGTCCCTCGGAGCCCGCGATATCGACGACATGGACGAGGAGCCGGCACCGATCGACGTGGCGCAGAAAATCGTGTCCGAGACCGAGTCCCTCCGAGGCGCCTTCGATCAGTCCCGGGATATCCGCGGCGACGAAGGCATGTCCCTCGTCTGCGGCGACGACGCCGAGCATCGGGGAAAGCGTGGTGAAGTGATAGTTTGCGATTTTCGGACGCGCCGCGGAGATCATGGAAAGCAGTGTGGATTTGCCGACGTTGGGAAGTCCGACAAAGCCGACGTCCGCCAGCATTTTGAGCTCCAGAATGATCTCGCGTTCCTCGCCGTCGAGTCCGTTTTTTGCAAAGCGAGGCGCCTGTCTTGTCGGCGTCGCGAAATGACGGTTTCCCCAGCCGCCGCGGCCGCCTTTCGCGGCGATAAACGGTTCGCACCGGCTCATGTCTTTGATAATTTTCCCCGTTTCGGCGTCCCGGATGACGGTTCCGTCCGGGACGGGAATGATGAGATCGGGCGCCGTGGCGCCGTGAAATTTCGCGGGCATTCCGTCGCCGCCGTTTTTTGCAACGAATTTTTTTCGGTTGCGGAAATCGAGCAATGTATTGGTTCCCTCGTCGATGGTAAATACGATATTGCCGCCATGCCCGCCGTCGCCGCCGTCCGGTCCTCCATGTGATATATATTTTTCCCGTCGGAAAGAAATACAACCATTGCCGCCGTTTCCTGCTTTGATATATATTTTTACATGGTCATAAAAATCTGCCATATACCATAATTCCTTTCGTTAAGTAAAATGTGTCTTATACTTATATTACAACTATACCACACGGTGCCGAAAACGTCAAGCAAAGGTTTTTTTCATATATATTATAAAGGCTGTTTTTAAGAGGTATGAACGGTTGGACGCCAACGTGACAAAAAATTTTACATATTTTATCTATTTGGGACAAAATTATACAGTCTGTCAAGTTTTTTTAGATTGTATTTTGTAAAATAATATATAAGAAATACAAAATGGATAAAAACAAATTAAACAACATAAAAAATATCGTGGAGGTAGAAGCATGAAAAAGATGATGTTCACAATGGAAGGCAATCTGTGCGCAGCGCGCATCAAAGAAGGGCGGTATCGTCATGATCCGCCGCTTACGCAAGAGGATTTAGCCCGGAAAATTCAGTTCTTGGGAAATGAGAACATGACGTCCTTGATTATTTCCCGTATCGAAAAGAATCAGCGGCATGTCTGCGACGGAGAGCTATGGCAGATCGCCACGGCTCTTGGCGTGACGATGGAATGGCTGGTCGGAAAGGAGGAGAGCGTGAAATGACACATTATGTTTGCTTTATGAATTCTTGGGACTGTCGTTCCATTCGGAAAGCAAAATAAGAGAAAGAAGCCTGTTCTGATGCTGATCGTAGTGCAGATAAAAGTCCAGATCAGTCTGCGTCGGAACATAGCTTCCATCATCATGCTCGTTTTCGAGATCCGCCAAAAAATCCAACATATCCCCGATATCGGAGAAGGAGGTGGCGTCACCTATGCGCTGATAATAGACAGAAGCTTTTCTTGCGTTTTCGTATATGATTTTATTTTCCTCGCACTGTAAAAGCTCGCTGTGAAGCCGAAAATATTTGAAAAGCCGCCATGCGGTCCGTTTATCGGTGCGTTTGACCCGATAGATGTATTCGTCTGTATTCATCATTATTTATCCTTGTGATCTGTTATTTTTTGGAATTACAATAAAATTATAAACAATATTTATGAACAAAATAAATTTATTGAATATTATTCATAAAAATTTTACAATAATTATCTAAATTGGATAATTATTATCTACTCTATTCCATATTATACCAAATTTTACGATAAAATCAAGAAGATAGATAAAAATTATATAAAAAGGATGGGAGATATTGCCATGAAGAAAAGCATGTTTATCATGAAAGGAAATTTGTGTTCGGAGCGTGTCAGAGTTGCGAGAGCTATCCGGAATCTCACGCAGGAAGAGCTGGCGAGAAAAATACAATTTATGGGAGAAGAAAATATGACCTCGCTGATCATTTCTCGGATTGAGAAAAATCAAAGACACGTATGTGATGCTGAACTGCGTTTGCTTGCCAAGGCGCTCGAAGTGTCGATGGAATGGCTTGTGGGCGATCTGCCTCTTTTTCCGCTCTGAACGGTCGGCTTACCTAAAAAAACGGCGGACAATCCCGGATCAGGGATTGCCCACCGTTTTGATCGGCTGCGCAAGGGAAGTTCTGCGTGAACAGTGAATGGGGATCAGCTTTCGCCCGCCATTTGGAGCAGGGCGTCCTCGTCGATGATCTTTATGCCGAGCGCTTCCGCCCTGGCGAGCTTTGAGCCTGCTTTTTCCCCCGCGACGACATAGGTCGTTTTCGCGGAAACGGAGGAGGAAGCTTTTCCGCCGTGGCGCTCGATGATTTCCGTCGCCGCGTCGCGGGAAAGTGTCGGAAGCGTGCCGGTCAGCACAAAGGTCATGCCCGCGAAGACGGCGTCGCTTTTTTCGGCCTCATAGGTCGTTGCGACCCCGCAGGCCTTTAATTCATCGATAAATTCCCGCGTCTGCGGGTGAGAGAAATACTCGATGACGCACCGCGCCGTGATTTCTCCGAAATCGTCGATGGCGACAAGCTCATCGACGGTCGCCGCGGCGAGCGCGTCAAGGCTTTCAAAGCGCACGGCAAGAGCTTTGGCGGCTTTTTCTCCGACGTTCCGGATGCCGAGCGCGTAGATCAGCCTTGCAAGTCCGCTCTCTTTGGATTTTTCGATTGCCGCGACGAGATTGGCGGCGGATTTTTCGCCCATGCGTTCGAGGTCTTTTAAATCCTCCGCACGCAGGTGATAGATATCCGCGACGTTCGATACGAGCTTCTCCCGCATGAGCAGCCGGACGACCGCGGGTCCCATGCCGTCGATATCCATGGCGTCGCGCGAGGCGAAATGCGTGATGCTGCGCTCGAGCTGGGCGGGGCAGTTCGCATTGGTGCAGCGCGTCGCCGCTTCGTCGTCGCGGACGACCGGCTCGCCGCAGGAGGGACAAGCCTCCGGCATTTGATAGGGAACAGTGTTTTCCGGGCGTGCGGACATTTCCACGGAAACGACCTCCGGGATGATGTCGCCTGCTTTCTGAACGAGGATGGTGTCCCCAACCCGGATGTCGCGCTCGCGGATATAGTCGATGTTATGAAGCGTCGCGGCGGAAACGGTCGTACCGGCCAGCTTTACCGGTTCGAGAACGGCGCGAGGCGTGAGCACGCCCGTCCTGCCCACCTGAACGACGATATCGGAAAGCCTTGTCGCCTTGCGCTCCGGCGGGAATTTATAGGCAACCGCCCATTTCGGCGTGCTTGTGTTCTCGCCGATCTCGATTCGCTCCGAAAGATCGTCGACCTTGACGACGACTCCGTCGATATCGAAGGAAAGCGAGCCCCGCAGCGCGCCGAGCCGCTCGATATGCGCGATGATTTCCTCGGCCGTGCGCGCCTGTGTGCGGTGCGGGATCACATGAAAGCCTTTCTCTTCCAAGTACGCAAGCTCCTCCGTGTGGGAGGTGAAGCGCTTGCCCTCTATGCGCTGGACGTTGAAAATCAGGATATCGAGTCCTCTTTTGGCGGTGATTTTGGAGTCGAGCTGCCGCAGCGAGCCCGCCGCCGCGTTGCGCGGATTGGCGAAGAGCGCCTCGCCGTTTTCTTCTCTTGTGCGGTTGAGCGCTTCAAAGCTGCGGCGCGGCATATAGACCTCTCCTCGCACCTCCAAAAGCGGAAGCGCTTCGGGCAGGGAAAGGGGGATGGTCTTGACGGTTTTTAGGTTTTCCGTCACGTTTTCTCCTGTGATGCCGTCCCCGCGCGTGGAGCCGACCATGAGCTTTCCGTCCGTGTATTCGAGAGACACGGAAAGACCGTCGATCTTCGGCTCGACGGAATAGAGCGTGGAACGGCCGAGGCGTTCCTCGGTCTTGGCGACGAAATCATGGATTTCCTCATAGGAAAAGACGTCGGAAAGGCTTCCCATGCGCACGGTATGCGTGACCTTCTCGAATTTGTCGAGCGCGGCGCCGCCCACGCGCTTCGTCGGAGAATCCTCGGCTGCAAGCTCCGGATACCGCTCCTCCAGCGCGACCAGCTCATAAAACAGCTTATCGTATTCGTAGTCGGAAATTTCCGGCGCGTCCTCTATATAATACAGACGAGAATGATGCTCGAGCGTTTTGCGCAGCTCCGCCATTCTTTTTTTCGCTTTTTTGATGTCGTCCATGGGGAACCTCCGTTTTTTGCCGATATCGACTGACTTTGCCGGCGGTATATCGCCGAATTGCAGAATTTTCTTAAAAATATTATAGCACAAATGAGAGCAAGTGTAAACGTTTTGCCGTCAAGTTGTGGCGGCTTTTCTTTTTGGGAATCAAATTTCACAAACAAAATTTGTGCAAAATGACGAAAAACGCCGGCAGTTTTTAAATTAAATTGAATTTATTTTAAAAACTGTTGATAAAAAATCCGGCTTATATTATAATGAGATCATTAAATTGGGAAAAAGCGGCGCGTTCATTTGGCCGCGGGGAGGATTTATGAAGCAGATGCAGGTAGACCGCTTCGAGGAGGGGTTCGCCGTTCTTGTGGACGATGACGAAAAGACCTACGACGTCCCGCGGGACATCTTTGGCTTCGAGCTGCACGCGGGCGACGTCTTGGAGGTGGAAATGGAGGAGGGAAAGCCGGTTTCCGCCCGCTTTCTCGCTGAGGAAACCGAATCCAGACGTGCGCTTGCAAGGGCGCTGATGCAGAAGCTGAAGAAAAAATCATAAGCGCGGCATACCAAAGGAAAACGACGCATTCGGCGCGGCGGCGGCCGCATGCCGGGAAAGGGAGGAAACGATGAATACAAAAGCAGTCAGACTATACGGAGTGAACGACCTCCGCTTGGAGGAATTTGAGCTTCCGGAGATCGGGGAGGAGGAGATACTCGCGCATGTCATTTCGGACAGCATCTGTATGTCTACCTACAAGGCGGCCTCGCAGGGCAGCGCGCACAAGCGTGTGCCGGACGATATCGCGGAAAATCCCGTCATCGTGGGACATGAGTTCTGCGGGGAAATCGTCGCGGTGGGTGCGAAGTGGCAGCATAAATACAAGGCGGGGGACCGGTTCGTCATCCAGCCGGCGCTCAATTATAAGGGGAGCCTTGCCGCTCCCGGCTATTCCTACCGCTATATCGGCGGCGATGCGACTTATATCGTGATTCCGAACGAGGTCATGGAGATGGACTGTCTTTTCCCCTATGCGGGAGAAGCGTATTTTTACGGCTCGCTTTCCGAGCCGATGTCCTGCATTGTGGGCGGCTATCACGCCAATTATCACGTGAAGCAGGGTACTTATGTTCATGAAATGGGAATCCGCGAGGGCGGTAATTTGGCGATTCTCGCGGGCGCGGGCCCGATGGGACTCGGCGCTGTCGATTATGCCGTTCACTGTGACAGAAAGCCTGCGCTTGTCGTCGTCACCGACATCGATACGGCGCGCCTTGACCGTGCGGCGTCCATCGTGACGCCCGAGGAGGCGGCAAGGCAGGGCGTGAAGCTTGTCTATCTGAATACGAACGCCTGTGAGAACGCGGCGGCGTCTCTGCGCGCGCTCACGGACGGGCAGGGCTTCGACGACGTGTTCGTATATGCGCCGGTGCGTTCCGTGGTCGAGATGGCGGACAGTCTGCTTGCACGCGACGGCTGTCTCAACTTTTTCGCGGGGCCGACCGATACGGCGTTTTCCGCGATGTTCAATTTCTACAACGTGCATTATTCCGGCACGCATATCGTCGGCACGTCCGGCGGCAACAGCGCCGATATGCTCGAATCCATCGCCATGATGGAGAAAGGCGAGATTGATCCGGCTGCGATGATCACACATGTCGGCGGGCTCGACAGCGTCTGTGAAACGACGCTGAATCTGCCGCATATCAAGGGCGGCAAAAAGCTCGTGTATACCAATATATCCATGCCGATGACGGCGATTGCGGACTTCGCGGCGCTCGGTGAGAACGACCCGGTGCTTGCAAGGCTCGCCGAAATCGTCGCGGGCAACAACGGACTTTGGTGCGCCGAGGCGGAGCGTTATCTGCTGGCGAACGCAAAGCCGATCTGAGAATCCTATTGTCAAATATAAAAAATTCGTCCGACAGCGGACAAAAGGGGGCATTTTATGGAACTTGACGCACTCATTGCGATGTCGCACCGATACGGCGCAGACGCGGAATTCGTTCTCGCCGGAGGCGGCAATACCTCGTATAAGACGGAGGATATCTTATATATCAAGGGCTCGGGCACGAAACTCGCCGCCATCACGGCGGAGGGTTTTGTGAGAATGGACAGGGCAAAGCTCGCCGAAATTTGGAGCATGACCTTTTCCGCCGACGAAAAAACACGGGAGGCCGAGGTGCTTGCCGCGATGATGGCGGCGCGCCTTGCGGGCGAGGAGGGGAAGCGTCCGAGCGTGGAAACGCTTCTGCACGACCTGTTCCCGCAGAAGCTGGTGCTTCATGTGCATCCCGCGCTCGTCAACGGCATGACCTGCGGAAAGAACGGAAAAAATCTCATGGCGGAGCTGTTTCCGGACGCCATTTGGATTCCCTCGACGAAGCCGGGCTATGTTCTCGCCTCGGTGTGCAGGGAAAAAATGGCGAAATATCGGGAGAAAACCGGCAAGGACGCGGATCTTTTGTTCCTCGGCAATCACGGCGTGTTCTTCGCCGCCGACACGGAGGAGGGCATCGACGCCCTTGTGACCGAGGTGATGGTGAAGCTGCGCGCGTCGGCGGAGGCGCTGCCGGACAGCAGTGAGGTCCCGTATGACCGCGATATGGCTTTGCGGCTCGCGCCGGAGCTGCGGATGCTTTACGCGGACGGTTCCGAGGCCTGCGTCAAATTCACCGCGCATCACGATATCCTCGCGTTTGCCGCGGACGAAAAGCGCTTCGCGGCGCTTCGCGGCGCGTTCACGCCGGACCATATCGTATACTGCGGAACGTCTCCCCTTTATGTCAAAAACGACGGGGAGGACACGCCCGAAAGGCTCAAAAAGGAATTTGAAAAGTACATCAAGCATAACGGCGCCGCGCCGAAAATCGTCTTTGTGCAGAACGTCGGCATGTTCGCCTGCGGCAGAACGAAAAAGGAGGCCGATACCGCCGCCATCCTTTTCGAGGACGCGATAAAAATCGCAGTTTATGCGGATTCCTTCGGCGGACCGCTCCCGCTCGACGCGGAAATGACGGATTTCATCAAAAACTGGGAGGCGGAGAGCTACCGCTCGAAGGTATCGCTGAAAGCGGCCGGTGCAAAGCGTCTGTCCGGCAAAATCTCCATCGTGACGGGCGCCGCGCAGGGCTTCGGACTCGGCATCGCACAGGCGATGGCGGAGGAGGGCGCTTACGTCGTCATCGCGGATATGAACGAAGCGGGCGCCGCTTCGACCGCAGAAACGCTCTGCGAAAAATACGGCGAGGGCGCGGCGATGTCGGTCGGCGCGAACGTCTCCGACGAGCAGTCCGTTTCCGATATGATCGACAAAACCGTACTGGCATACGGAGGACTTGATATTTTCGTCAACAACGCGGGCATTGTGCGCGCAGGCAGCTTGGAGGAGATGACGAAATCGAATTTCGAGCTTGTCACGGCGGTCAACTATACGGCGTATTTCCTTTGCGCGAAATATGCGAGCGTGCCGATGAAGCGTCAGCGCGAATACGCGCCGGAGCGCATGTCCGATATCATCGAGATCAACTCCAAATCCGGTCTTGCCGGAAGCAATAAGAATTTCGCCTACGCAGGCAGCAAATTCGGCGGGATCGGGCTTACGCAGAGCTTTGCGCTGGAGCTTGCGCCTTATGGCATCAAGGTCAACGCGATCTGCCCCGGAAACTATCTCGACGGACCGCTGTGGACGGATCCCGAGCGCGGTCTTTTCGTGCAGTATCTGAAGGCGGGCAAGGTGCCCGGCGCGAAGACCGTAGAGGACGTCAAAAGATATTATGAGAGCAAGGTCCCGCTCGGCCGCGGATGCCTGCCGGAGGATATCGCGCGCGCGCTGTTCTATATCGTCGAGCAGAAATATGAAACCGGTCAGGCGCTGCCTGTGACCGGCGGACAGGAAATGCTGAAATAATTTAAGAGAGGATTGGATCGATCATGCAGCTTGAACGTCTCATTGAGGGACTGAACGCCCCCGCGCGGGAAGATCGGCTCGCGGCGCTTGCCGAGATTTATGAAATGAGCGTGCGCGGGGAGATCCCGACGCCGGAAAAGACGGATTTCGTCAACAATCATATCCATACCATTTATTCGTTTTCCCCGTATTCTCCGACGAAGGCGGTCTATATGGCGTGGCAGAACGGTCTTGCCACGGCGGGGATCATGGATCACGATTCGCTCTCCGGCGCAAAGGAATTTCTCGCGGCGGCGAAGATCGTGGGGCTTCCCGTCACGGTCGGCATGGAATGCCGCGCCTCTATGCGGCACACCAGGCTCGACGGACTGCGCATCAACAATCCCGATCAAAAGTCGATCGCATATGTGGCGCTGCACGGCGTGCCACATCAGAACATCGACGTTTTGAACGATCTTTTCGCTTATTACCGTTTCTGCCGCAGCAAGCGCAACCGGAAGATGTGCGATAACATCACGGAATTGATGCGGCCGTATGGGATATCGCTGGACTTCGACCGCGATGTGTATCCGATCTCCAAGGCCGACGAGGGCGGCAGCGTCACGGAGCGTCACATTTTGTTTGCACTGACGAAAAAAATCACGGAAAAATATCGCACGCCGGCGCAGGTCGTCGCGTTTTTGACGGAGGATATGAAGATCCCCGTTTCCGATAAGGTGAAAAAGCAGATTCTCGCGGGTGAGGAAACGCCGGATTTCTATGAATATGATATTCTCGGCGCGCTGAAAAGCAATTTGGTGGAAAAATTTTATATTCCCGCGGAGGCGGAATGCCCCGACATCTATGAGCTGGAAAAGATATGCCGTGAATGCGGCGTCGTGCTCGCCTACGCCTATCTTGGGGACGTCGGCGTCTCCATTACGGGCGACAAGAAAGCGCAGCGCTTCGAGGACGGCTATACCGACCTGCTTTTCGCGGAGATCGAGCGCATCGGCTTCAACGCCGTGACCTATATGCCCAGCCGCAACACGGAGGAGCAGCTGCGCGAGATCATGGAGCTTTGCGACCGGCATAAGCTCTTCCAGATCAGCGGGGAGGATATCAACTCGCCCCGACAGTCGTTCCTTTGCCATGCGATGAAGGCGGATATGTTCGCGCATCTGTCCGATGCGGCCTATGCGCTCATCGGGCATGAAAAGGAGGCGACGAAAAACCTCGATAGGGCGATGTTTTCGCCCGCCGTGTGCCGCGAGATGCCAAATCTCAGCGAGCGGTGCGCGTATTTCAAAAGTAAGGCTCTGGATTAAAGAGCAGCATACAAAAAGGGGAGCGGTACACACTACCCTTTGTTTGTAGGATTTGGGAAACGAAAACAGGCGAATTGAGAATAGCCTACGAGGATTCATATCTTTGGCGGTTTGAGATAGAATGACTTGCGGCAAACTAGGAGGAATTTTGCGTATGATTTTAACAGTACACGGGGATATCCCGGCCGGAGAAACTTTTATGTTTTCCGTAGGCGGAGCTACAAAAGAGATAGACGATTCCATAAGGGATATTTCTTTTTGTTTTGCATATACCAGGTGAATATATTCTTGAATTTGAACAAAAACCCAAAAAGCGATATCATAAAGTCGTATCCACTCTGTTTTTTATCATAACAATGCTGATTCAAGGCGTTTTTCATATATTTTTTATGAATATTTCGTCTGAATGGTATAAGGGAGTACAGCCATATCGGATCAAAGGCCGTATGAAAGTGGATATGACTGAGGGACAGATGATCAGTTTTTCCTGCTCTGAGGCGCGCTATAATGGCTTCGGCAGATGGATAAAACCTAAATGTGTTGTTTCTGAATCCAATGAGGTGGATATTATATATTTAAACAACGGAAATGATTTTAAAGACAAATATTTGATTTATATAAAACGACTTATCTCAGTTGCCGGTGTGGGAATCACTTTGTTTGTCTGCCTTTTGGTGAATTCCTTAAAAGCAAATATAATAAGTGCAAGCATCGTATTATCCATCTGCTTGATATTCACTGCGATCATATCGATGGTTCTTATCATTTCTCAATATAAAAAGATGATCAAGCTATACAATGATTTTTGTGATCATTTTTTTACGGATAAAGACTGAAATAAATGATTTTATAGGAATCATAGCATTTTATCCTCTTTCAAAATTTTATAAAATTGGCATATTTGTGCGCGTTTCCTTTTTGTATAAACTTACGTCTGCGTCAAATACTATGTGTGACAATCAAAGTTTGGAGAGAGAGCCGCCTGCAAAATTTTTATCCATGCTTGCCGTGTCCCGCCGGACGCGATGCTTTTTCTCCGACTGACTGAAAGGATCATAAAAACAATCAATGAAACGATTCATAAAAACACTTTCACTCATTTTGGTATTTGTCATCGTATGCGGCATCGGCGTTTCCGCCGCCGGAAGCGTCAAGTATACGGTGGTATCCGGCGATTCCATGTGGAAGATCGCCGTGAAATATCAGATCGGGCTTTCCGAAATCATCTCGGCAAATCCGCAGATCAAAAATCCGAACCTGATCTACCCCGGAGACGTGCTGACGATTCCGCAGCTCGATACGTCTGTCCTCTCCTTTGAGGAGGAGGTCGTAAGGCTGACCAATGAAAAGCGCGCGGCCTACGGGCTTTCCGCGCTGACGATCAACTGGGAGCTTTCCCGCGTTGCCCGCTATAAGTCGCAGGACATGCATGATCTCGGCTATTTTTCGCATACCAGCCCGACCTACGGCTCGCCGTTCGATATGATGAAAAGCTTCGGCATCTCCTATCGTGCGGCAGGTGAGAACATCGCTAAGGGGCAGACGACGCCCGCTGCGGTTGTGAACGCTTGGTGGAATTCCGAGGGGCATCGCCAAAATATGCTGAACGCCTCATTTACGCAGATCGGCGTCGGATACGTTGCCGACGGCAAATACTGGACACAAATGTTTATCGGCTGAGAAGTTTCAGACCGCCGCGCACCGCGCGGCGGTCTTTGCGTCTGACGCTTCGGACCCCATATTTTATAGCGGGAGCTAAGCGCATATCCAATCATATATGAAAAATGAGGGGCCGATATGAGGACGGGAAAGAAAAGTGAGCATGGGCGCATCAGCATGATTGCGGTTGCAACAAACAAAAAACTACCGGGAAATCCGATTCCCGGCAGTTTTTTATGACTTTTTATCTTATAAATCCACCGTCCACGGTGAGCACCTGTCCCGTGATAAAGGACGAGGCTTCGTCCGCGAGAAAAAAGACGCTTTTTGCCACGTCCTCCGGCGTACCGAGACGCCCGAGCGGAGTTTTTTCTGAAAGTGCGCGCAGGGTATCCGCGCCATAGCAGGCGTTCATGTCGGTATCGATGACGCCGGGCGCTACCGCGTTGACGCGGATATGGGAGGGCGCCAGCTCCCAGGCGAGCGCCTTGGTGAAGCCGATGACCGCCGCCTTCGAGGCGGAATAGGCGGCCTCGCCGGCTGCGCCGGTGATCCCCCATATGGAGGAAATATTGACGATAGAGCCGCCGCCCGCGGCGATCATTTCCTTTGCCGCCGCCTGCGTGAGGAAGAACATGCCCTTCATGTTGACGTCAAATAGTCGGTCATAGTCCGCCTCAGAGGTTTCGGTGAACAAGGCGGGCAGGGAAACGCCGGCGTTGTTGACGAGAACGTCGATACGTCCGAACTCCATCATCGCCTTGGAGACCGTGCGGCGGCAGTCGGGGAGGTCGGCGACCTCCGTCTGAAAGGGAAGCGCGCGCCCGCCGGCGGCGGAAATCGCGCGGCAAATATCTGCGGCGTCGTCTGAACTGCGGCGGTAGCAGACGAGCACCTGATAGCCGTTTTCGGCAAATTCGAGAGCGCAGGCGCGTCCGATGCCGCGCGACGCGCCTGTGATGATCACGCTTTTAGCCATTTTTCAAATATTGCCGCAGGAATTCCTGCGGCAACCTTTCTTTTGTTTTCAGTACATTTCGACGTATTCGTCGCGCTTTGCGCCGACGGACACATATTTGATGCGGCATTCGGTCGCTTTCTCGATATATTCGATGTAGCGAAGCGCTGCCGCGGGAAGCTCCTCTTTTTTCCGGCAGCCGGAAATATCGCACTTCCAGCCGTCCACATATTCGATGACAGGCTTGGCTTCCGCCAGCTTTACGCGGTCGGTCGTGAATATGGTGGTCTGCTTCCCGTCGATTTCATAGGCGATGCAGACCGGGATTTTCTCCATATAGCTGAGAATATCGAGCTTTGTCAGCGCGATCTCTGTCGCGCCCTGCATCCGCACGCCGTATTTGGAAGCGACGACGTCGAACGGTCCGACGCGGCGCGGTCTGCCGGTCGCGGCGCCGTATTCGCCGCCGGCTTTGCGGAGCGCTTCCGCTTCGTCGCCGAACAGCTCGCAGGTGAACGGTCCCTCGCCGACGCAGGTGGAATACGCTTTCATGATGCCGAGCGTATAGTCGAGGTGCCGGCCGGGGATCCCCGCGCCGATCGGCGCATAGGCTGCGATGGTGGACGAGGAGGAGGTGTAGGGGTAGATGCCGAAATCGATGTCGCGAAGCGCGCCGAGCTGCGCCTCGAACATGATATTTTTGCCTGCCTTATCGGCTGCATCGAGATATTCGCAGACATCGCAGACGAACGGCTTTACGATGTCGCCGTAGGTGCGGAGCCATTCCATGACGGCGTCGACGGATTCGCCGTCCGCCTTGTAGACGCCTTCGATGGTGAGGTTTTTATATTCGACAAGCTCGCGCACCTGCTCGCGCAGAACCGCTTCGGGTGCGAAAAGATCCGCCATGCGCAAGGCTTTTTTCATATATTTATCGCCGTAAACGGGGGAGATGCCGCGTCTGGTCGAGCCGTATTTTTTATCCGCGAGGCGTTCCTCCTCGAGGCAGTCCAGCCGGACATGATAGGGCATGCAGATGACGGCCTTATCGCTGATTTTGAGGTTATCGGGCGTGATGACGATTCCGGCATCGGTGAGCTTTTTCATTTCGCCGCAGAGATGGCGGAGGTCCACGACCATGCCGTTGCCCATGACGTTTACGACTTCGGGACGCAGGATGCCCGACGGAAGCAGATTGAGGATAAATTCTCCTCTGTCGTTGATAACGGTATGACCCGCGTTGTTTCCGCCCTGATAGCGGCATACGATATCGCTTTTCTCGGCGAGAAGATCGACCATGCGGCCCTTTCCTTCGTCTCCCCAGTTAATTCCGACAACAGCAGTAAGCATAAATTCATCTCTCCAATCGACTTTTTATTGTCCCCCGAAAAAGAGTACAAATCATTATAGCACAGTTTCCATCGTTTGCAAAGATGGTTTTTTGAAAAATTTAAAAAATTGTGAAAAATATGCTTTTGACGAATATCCCATGTTGACTTATCGGGGTAAATATGATAAATTGAATAAGGAAGTCATCATATTTGCGGAACGGATTGCCGCTTTTTCTATTTTGGGATATGATCGTATTTCCGAATTTGTCGGGAAAGGGGGTGAAAGATATGTTTGGAAAGAAGAAGGGACTTCCCGGCTGCATCGCCTTTGTTGATTTTGAGCATTGGTATATTTCTCTTGAACGTCAGTATGGCGTGAAACCGGATATCAGGGGCTGGAAGTCGGAGCTTGAAAAGAGCTTTGAGGTCGAGGAGATCGCGGTTTTCGGAGATTTTTCCAATTCTGGCCTGCGCGCGGAGCTGGATAAGCTCCGCGATGTGACGCCGATGGTGTTCGATACGAAAAATCCAAGCGAGCACTATAAAAAGGATTTTACGGATTTCATTATGCTCGATTACATTTATCAGAAGGCGATGACGAGCCGCGACACCGACACATTCATTATTTTTACGGGGGACGGGCATTTTTCCTCTGTGGTACGGTTTATTATCAATCAGTGCCGCAAAAAGGTCGGTATATACGGCATTACGAACGCGACAAGCTCGCAGCTGAAATCCGCCGCGTCGTGGTATCATGAGATTCCCTCCGACACGGAGGTTTACAGAACATATTATAAGCTGATCGCGCAGAATTTCGATTATCTCACGGTGCATAGGGAATTCGGCACCGGATCGACGCCGGAAAAAATCGTCGAACGGGTTTCCAAGAAGAACAAGATCGATCAGGTGGAGATCGCCAAGGCGCTTTGCCAGATGCTGGACGACGGCTATATCTATAAGGCCGTCGGCACCGATGAAAAGGGCGGGAAGATTTCTATTTTGAAGCCGAACTGGGAGCTGCTCTCCCGTGACAAGCTGTGGAGCAGATGAGACCGGCATCATACCTGAACTTTGGCTGCGCCGAAATATGATCCGCTTCGGAAAGAGAAGAGGAGACCGTCACAACGGTCTCCTCTTCTGCTTCGAGGATCCGCTTGATGTCTTTGAACGGGCGGATTTACCGATAGTATACGTAATAGGCGATGACGGTGCGTGTCCGGCCTCCGCTCTCGAGGTCGGGCGCCGTGATGATCGCGCCCTCGAGGCTCATAAGCTCCGAGGCCTGCATCTCCGGGATCCGGCAGCGGAACACGACGCGGTTGTCCGCGGATATGATAAACTCGTCGCCGCGGATATTGAAGCCGCCGTCGCGTCCGATGATGATGTCGGTCTCTCCGTCGCGCTCGGTGATGTAGCGCAGACGGTGGGCGGCGATTTTTTTTGCCATTTGTATGCGGAAGGCTGCGGTATCCTCCGGCTTTTTCTTTTTAAAAAGGCTCATATTTCCTCCGTTTATCCGTTCCGGTGAGAAAAATCCGGTTTTTGAACGACTAATCTATCGTTATGGTAACAGTATAACACATTTTGGACGGAAATGCTTGATTTTTTTATTTTTGCCGTAAAATATATAACGCTCTGTATAGATTGTTTTTGGCTTTTCATAGAGCGGGAAACGGAAAAGCGCCCATTATTTTATCTAAATTTTGAATAATTTACAAAATAACGGTTCACAAACTAAGATTTTAGTGCTATAATAAAACGGTAATCGACGGACAAGCGGCTCTTCTCGTGCCTCTCTCCGTTTTGTTTTATGAAAGAATCATGTAAATTTGCCGTCGTGAGGCGGCGGATGGAGGAAAATATGAACAGAGACGATTGCGAAAAGAATCCGAGCTGTGAAAAAGACGCCCCGACGGTGCCCGCCGTATCGGAGTCTCCGGAGAACGGAAAGAAGAAGCGCATAAAAGAAAAAAAGAGCTTCAACGGCTATTATCTGATCGCGGCGTTCTTCATTCCGTTTGCCATCATGCTCGGCGTCTATGCGTGCCTTGGCAAGCATCCGTTCGGGAACGGCTCCGTTCTGACGCTCGATTTGCAGGCGCAGTACGTATATTATTACGAGGCGATCAGACGGCTCATGACCGAGGGCGGAAGCTGGCTCTATTCTTGGCAGCGCACGCTCGGCGGCGAGTTCATGGGCATCGTCGCCTACTACATGGCGAGCCCGTTCAATCTGATTCTGCTGTTGTTCCCCAAGAGCATGCTTGCGGATGCGGTCATGTTCATTCAGCTTGCCAAGGTCGGCTCGATGGGACTTACCTTTGCGTATTATCTGCGCAAAACACGCAAAACCTCGGATATGCAGACGGTCGTTTTTGCGATGATGTATGCGCTTTGCGCGTATTCCGTCGTCCAGCTGATCGATCCGATGTGGCTCGACGCGATGGTGTTCCTGCCGCTGCTCGTGCTCGGCATCGAATCCATGATCCGGCAGAAAAAATTCATTCTCTATACGGTATCCCTTGTGGCGGTGTTTGTGACGAACTACTATATGGGATATATGTGCGCGATCTTCACATTCATTTATTTTCTGTATTATTATTTCCTTGTCCGGGATGAGCTTCCTCAAAAGGAAAATGCGAAAACGGGGAATTTCATCTCCCGCGTCTTTCATTCCCGCGGCTTTGAAACGCTGATGCGCTTCGCGCTGTTCACGGTGGTGGCGCTTCTCATTTCCGCATTCATGCTGCTTTGCGCATGGTATTCTCTCCAATTCGGAAAGACCGATTTCGCGACGACGGATTTCTCGCCGAATCTGCGCTTTGATTTCCTCGATCTGTTTGTCAAGATGCTTCCGGGTTCCTACGACACGGTACGCCCGAACGGACTGCCGATGATCTACTGCGGTATGCTCGCGCTGCTCGCGCTTCCGCTTTTCTTTATGTCGCCCGTGATATCGAGAAAGAAAAAGCTGCTCAGCGCAGGTGTGCTTGCGGTGTTTATCGTATCGTTCTCCGTCAATACGATCGACCTTGTCTGGCACGGCTTTTCCGGTCCGAACTGGCTCAATTACCGGTATTCTTATCTGTTTTCTTTCTTTGTGCTGCTTTTGGCCTGCGACGCTCTGCGCGGGATCCGGAAAATCCGTTACGGGAAAATCTTGACGGTCGGCGTTCTTGTGTCTATCATGATTTTGATTGTGCAGAAGCTCGGCTATGCCTTTGAACAGAATACCAAAACGGTGGAGCTCGACGATGCGAAATGTATTCTGCTTTCCCTTGTCCTTATTGTCGCTTATATGATCGTTCTCCGTTTTATGAAGAACGACGGGATGGAGAGCTCCGGTTCCTTTGCGCTGGCGGTCGTCGTCTGCGTGGAGATGTTCGCCGTATCGCTCATCAACGTGACGGATGTTCAGATGGACGTCGGCACCGTGAAGTACGGCAATTATCTTTCCTCCAGCGGCAAAACGGAATATTACGACGGCTATACCGGCTCGATCAAGCGGATCGAATCCGTGGTGAATGAAATTCTCGAAAAGGATAAATCCTTCTATCGGATGGAAAGCATGGTCTATCGGCGGCTCGGCGGCGTCAATGAGCCGATGGCGTTCGGCTTCAACGGTATCTCCCATTCCACGTCTACGCTCAATGCGTCGGTCATCAAGCTGATGAACAAGCTCGGCTACGCTTCGACGGCGCACTGGACGAAATATCTCGGCGGCACGCCGGTTTCAGACGCGCTGCTCGGCATCAAATACGTCATCACCAAAAACGATAAGCTCGACACCAATCTTTATACCGTCGCTGCTTCCGGCCCGGAGTATTATAAATATATCCCGTCGAACAATACGATCTACGCGATGCAGAATACCAAGGCGCTTTCCATCGCCTACGGCGTCAGTCCGGATTTGGTTTCCGAAACGGAAGGCTTCCTGTATCCTCCGTACTATTCGTCGCTCGATCTTCAAAACAAGCTTGTAAACGCGATGCTCTCCGGCGTGATGGATACGCCGAACGTTCTGCGCGGCCTTTATGCGACGGTGGAAAGCATCGACTGCTCGCACAGTGCTCTCGCGCACAGACATTCTTATACCGATAAAAACGGCGAAACGCAGTACGCCGAGCAGAACTATTACTTCGTGGACGGCGGCGATACGGAGGGCACGTTCCGCTTTACCTTTACGGCAGAGGCGGACGGCGATATTTACGCGCATTTCCCGGGCGTGCTGTTCCAGGGAATGTCGACCGAATGCGGCCTTTATGTCAACGGCACCAAGGTCAGCGATTATTACACCAATGAGACATGGGTCATTCAGAATCTCGGAACCTTCGAGAAGGGCGATGAGATAAAGGTCGAGCTTCGGTTCACGAACGGCGACCTCTATATCTCTCGCGCTTCCCGGTATTTCTTCTATTATATCGATTATTCTGCGATGAACGTGGCGTTTTCTCAGCTCGAAGCCGCATCCATGTATGTGGAGGAGTACGGAAACGATTTCCTGAAAGGAACGATCGACCTTCCCGAAGGGCAGGATCTGATTTTTACGACCATTCCTTATGACGAAGGCTGGCACGTCTATATCGACGGCGAGCGTGTGGAAATCATCGAGGTTTTGGATTCGCTGCTGGCCGTCCAGTCGACGGCGGGCTTCCATGAGATCGAATTCGTATATCGGCCGGACTGCGCCGTATACGGCGGACTGATCTCGATCGTCGGAATCCTTGTGTTTGCGCTGTTTGTCATTTGGAGCCGCAGCCGCAAGGCGCGCGCGCTTGTGAAGTGCGACAACACGCGCACCGAGCATTTCTTCTATTACAAGGGCGACGATACGACCGGATGGCTGACGGAGGCCTCGGAAACTGTGGCTGCGGCGGCGGGAGAGAATCCGGATGCGGAGGCTTTGGAAACTACGGCAGAGGTAGCGTCTGAGCCCGATGTGTCGGTCGCTTCGGCGGAAGCTGCTTCCGAAACGGCGCAGGACGGCGCCGGCGCTTCCGATGCGGAACAGGCGCCGGAATCCGGTGGATCTGCGGAAGCGTCCGCGGGCGATGCGACGGGAAATACCCCGGAGGACGAACTGCAATAAAATTCTCGTTGTCCTGCGGCATCGCCGCAGGACAACTTTGGTCATGCGCTCCGCCACGGCGGAGCAGAGCGGAGGATATGACTTGAAAACGGTGCTTTTTGCGTTGAACAGCTCCTATTCGCATACGAATCTTGCGGTGCGCGCCATCGGCGCCGCTCTTGCCGACGCCGGCTTTGAGACCGTCGTTTTGGAGAAGAATCTGAAAGATCCGCGCCTCGGCGTTCTGTATGCGCTGTATGCGGAAAGGGCGGGGGTGTATGGATTTTCCGTGTATATATGGAATGTGCGGGAGATGCTGCGCATCGCGTCGGAGCTGAAATCGCTTTTGCCGGAGGCGGCGATCGTTTTCGGAGGGCCGGAGGTTTCGTTCTCCGACGACGGCTTTTTTGCGGAGCATCCGTTTGTGGACTTCATCATCGCCGGCGAGGGCGAGGAGGCGTTCCCCGCGCTCTGCCGTGCGCTGGAGCGCGGCGAATCCGTGCCGCGCCTGTATCGTGCCGCTCCGTTTGCGGCGTTTGCTTCGAGCGGGATCTATTACGACAGGATCGGAGACGCGCCGCATGGGCTTGTCTATTACGAATCCGTGCGGGGCTGTCCGTTTTCCTGTTCGTACTGTCTGTCCTCGATCGAAGAGGGCATCCGTGCGAAAAGCGCGGAAAAGGCGCTGCGTGATCTTTTGGCGTTTGAAGTGTTTGACGGAATCCGCACGGTCAAGCTTGTCGACCGCACGTTCAATTTCGACCGTGAGCGCGCGAAGATGATATGGCGCGGCCTTGCGGACGAGCGTTATACGAAGGAGTATCACTTCGAGGTGTCGGCGGCGCTGCTCGACGAGGAATCCTTTGCGTTGCTTGCCCGTGTGCCGAAAGGGAAGTTTCGGCTCGAGATCGGCGTGCAGAGCACGAATCCCGATACCATCCGGGCGGTTTCCCGCGCATTGGATACGGAAAAGACGCTTGCCGCCCTGAAAAGACTGCACGCCGCGGGGAACCTGCACATTCACGCCGATCTCATCGCGGGACTGCCGTATGAGGCTTTTGCGTCGTTCGGGCGTTCCTTCGATGCGGTTTACGGGCATGCGGACGTGTTGCAGCTCGGGTTTTTAAAGCTGCTCCGCGGTTCGCATCTGCGGGAGAGCGCCGCGGACTATGGGATCCGCTATTCGCCGGAGCCGCCGTATCAGGTTTTGAAAACCGCGGCGCTTTCCTTTGACGACATCATGCGCCTTGAGGGAATCGAAAGTCTTGTGGAGCGGTTTTCAAACAGCGGGAGGTTTTCCTATACGTTTCCGTATCTGCCGCTGGCGTTTGGTTCGGCGTTCGGCTTCTTCGACCGTCTTTGCCGGTTTATGGAGGAAGCGTTTGGGCAAGAAGAGATCTCACGCCTCTCTCAGACGGAGGCCTTCCGGCTTGTCATGACGTTTGCAGAAGAGGCTTCGCAGAACGGGATATCGCTTGATGTAAGGCAGATAAAAGAGCGGCTGGCGCTCGATTTCCTGCTTGGCGAGAGCCGCAGGCTGCCGCCGTTTCTGTCGGAGGTGTTGGCGGCGGCAGAGGAAAAGGCGCGTTGTCTTTCGGGAATACCGGCCTATCAGCGCGCTTCTTCTGAGGTCGTGAAGCTGACATTTCTTACCGACACGCCTGTGGTCGTGAACCGGGCGGAGCACAGGGTGATAGGCTGGGATGTGGCCGGAGATGCTTCCGTTTGAGCAAGCATGGCGGACGGCATGAGAAGATATGGCCGATGCAGATATCCGCCGCTTTTGTGAGCCACGGGCGGGCGATTCGGCTTTTTGAACGAGAATATGCGGCGGGCACCGTGTTTTGAAATACTGCATTACCGTGATGGAAAACAGACGGGATAGCGGGAGAAAAGAGGAAATTTTATGGCTTATGACGCGGGGATGGCAAAAGCAGTCTGCCACGAGCTTTCGCAGACGGCGGTGGGAGCAAAAATAGAAAAGATTTATCAGCCGTCGGACGACGAGATTATTTTGCTGTGCCGCCGGCACGGAGAAAGCCGCCGGCTGCTCCTTTCCGCATCGCCGTCCGGCGCGCGCGTCTGCACGACGGCGCTTACAAAGGAAAATCCCAAGGCGCCGCCGATGTTCTGCATGCAGCTGAGAAAACATCTGACGGGCGCCGTGATCGCCGGCGTTTCCACGCTCGGCTTTGAACGGGTGATCGAGCTCTCTTTCGACGCCTTTGACGAGATGGGCTTCCCCTGTCGGAAGCATATCGAGGCGGAGATCATGGGCAAATACAGCAATCTTGTCCTGACGGAGGAAAAAGAGTCGTCGCGCAGGGTGCTGGGCGCTTTGAAAAGCGTCGATTTCACGACGAGCTCAAAACGTCAGGTGCTGCCTGGAATGACGTATGAGCTGCCGCCGAAGCAGGATAAATCCGATCCTCTGACGGCGACGGAGGAGCATTTTCGGGCGGCTTTTTCCGCCTATCCGAAGGAACGAACTGCCGAAAAGTTTATTCTTGACACGTATCAGGGGCTTTCGCCGCTTGCGGCAAGAGAGGTCGCTTTCCGTGCGGGATCTCTCGGAACGACGCTTGCGGAGTTTTCCGACGCGGGGGCGCTGTGGCGTTCGCTTTCCGCGTTCCGTTCTCATATTTTGTCGTGTGAATTTACGCCGGTCATGCTGTCCCGCGCGGTCGGAACGGGCACCGAACCGTTTGAATACTGCTTTTTTGACGCTATGCAGTATGGAAATGCGGCAGTGAAAACCGTTTTTCCGGATTTTTCCTCGCTTCTTGACGCCTTTTACGGCGCGAGGGAGGGGATCGCCGCCATGAAATCGCGCAGCCGCGACATCGAAGCCGTCGTCACGGCCGCTCGTCATAAGCTGGAAAAAAAGCTCCCGCAGCTGGAGGCGGAGCTCGCGGAGTGTGCGGAAATGGGAAAATACAAGCTGTGGGGGGATCTTATCACGGCATCCATGTATATGCTGGACAAGAAAGCGGCGTTCTGCGAGGTGACAAACTATTACAGCGAGTCGCTGGAAACGGTGAAAATCCCGCTGGATACCAAGCTCACGCCCGCCAAGAATGCTGCGAAATATTATAAAAAGTATACGAAGCTGAAAACCGCGCAAAGGATTTTGACGGAACAGATCGAGAAAGCGAGAGGCGAGCTTTTTTATCTCGCGTCGGTGGAGGAGGCGGCGTCCCGCGCGGAGAACGAGAATGACCTTGCGGGAATCCGTCGGGAGCTTGCGCTTTCCGGATATGTGAGAGGAAATGCGCAGACGGCAAAGCCGCCGCAAAAGGAGACAGCGCTACCGTTTCGCTGCCGGACGACGGGCGGGAGGACGTTGTATGTCGGACGCAACAACATGCAGAACGATTATGTCACGACGAAGCTTTCCAAAAAATCCGATTGGTGGTTTCATGTGAAGGGGGGGCACGGTTCTCATGTGGTGATGCTCTGCGAGCCGGAGGAAGACCCATCGGCAGAGGATTTCACCGAGGCCGCAGCCGCTGCCGCATATTATTCGGAAATGCGGGGCGGGGAAAAGATCGCGGTGGATTATACTCAAATCAAAAACGTAAAGAAGCCGTCCGGCGCTGTGCCGGGCAAAGTCGTCTATTATACCAATTATACCGCATATGTCGATCCGAAAAAGCCTATGGCTGCCGATGATCCGTCAAAAAAGGCATGAAAAAAGGCAAAAACAGCAAGGCGGGGCGATTGACAAAGGGAAAAGAAGTATGATATAATGAGAAACAGCAAGGAATTGCTTTCGGCAATTCGGGGCGTTTGACGCGCACGATAAGTGCGCGGGAAACGCTCCCTCACGGGGTACCTCGTTTTTTGTTGTAGAGAGATGGGACTTCCGCTGTGGAAAAACACAATATTATTATACATAGGAGGAAAACCCATGAAAGAAAAGAAGAGGGGCTTTACGCTGGTAGAGCTCGTCATCGTGATCGCCGTCATTGCGATTCTCGCCGGCGTCATGATCGCCGTGTTCTCCAATGTCGTGAACAAGGCGATTGAAAGTCGTCAAGAACAGAAAATGAAGCAGGAGGAATCCGAGCGATATGCAATGGCTCAAAAGCTTCAGGATGAGAAGCAGGCGGAAATGAATCAAAAGATTGACGACATTGAGCAGAAGCTGAACAATCAGAACTGGCTCGGCTGGGAGGATTTTGAGAATGAACTCGCCTCACAGCTTACCGCATCCGATGCGAATACCGATGAGGCTATCAACAATACTCTCGAAGAGTACGAAAAGAAATACGCTCAGGGCAACACCAGTCTCACAGAGGCTCAGGTGAAAACGATTATCGAGCGTACGATGAATGGAGAACTCACACAAGCATAGATAGAGACGATTGTCAGAAAGTACACTGCTGAACTTAACGGTGGTGCTTCCACTTCGCAGATTCAGAAAATTGTAAATGCAGCTATGGCCAATCAGCTGACAGCTCCGCAGGTCAGCCGACTGATGAAAGAACTGGTAGCACAAGGCTTGGTCAATTTGGATTCCACGCTTTCCACGTTCATTATAAATATTAAGGAACCCTGAGCTTAGAATTGATGGTTTGGATGGTAGGATTGCATCAGTGATAATGGTATTATTACAAAACTAACCATGAGAGTGAGCATTGTTAAATCATGTCACCTTTTTTGGAAAAGCAAGTCTGTCGTCGATATTGGCAGTCAATTTGCGATAACACTTTTCACATTCTCTTTTCGAATTTTTCGACATTTTAAAGAAGTAAGCAATGGCGTGTCCTTGGCTTCTTGGGTTAATTTCGCGTACATGCCAAGCCGCTCAAAATTCTCATAGGCTGCCGATGACCTGTCAAAAAAGGCATGAAAAAAGGCAAAAATAGCAAAGCGGAGCGATTGACAAAAAGAAGAAAGATATGATATAATGGGAAACAGCAAGGAATTGCTTTCGGCAATTCGGGGCGTTTGACGCGCACGATAAGTGCGCGGGAAACGCCCCCTCACGGGGTGCCCCCTCACGGGGTGCCTCGTTTTTTGTTGTAGAAAGATGGGGTTCCGCCGTGGAAAAACACAATATCATTATACATAGGAGGAAAACCCATGAAAGAAAAGAAGAGGGGCTTTACGCTGGTAGAGCTCGTCATCGTGATCGCCGTCATTGCGATTCTCGCCGGCGTCATGATCGCCGTGTTCTCCAATGTCGTCAATAAGGCGAACGAATTCGCGAAGCTTCAGGATGAGAAGCAGGCGGAAATGAATCAAAAGCTTGACGACATTGAGCAGAAGCTGAGCAATCAGAACTGGCTCGGCAGGGAGGATTTCGAGAATGAGCTGGCTCAGCAGATTGCTAAAATAGAGGAAGGCCAAATCGGACAGGCGGAGGTCGAGGCTGCTATTAAGACCGCGATCGAGCAGTATGCCGGAAGCGACACGGCTCTGACCGAGGAACAGGTGCAGGCGATCATCGAGCGCGCGATGAGCGGACAGCTCACACAGGCACAAGTGGAGACGATTGTCAGAAAGTATACTGCCGAAATTGACGGCGGCGCTTCCGCTTCGCAGATTCAGAAAATTGTCAATGCCGCCATGGCAAATCAGCTGACGGCTCCACAGGTCAGCCAGCTGATGAAAGAGCTGGTAAAGGGAGACTTGACCAATTTGGATACCAAGCTTTCCACGCTTGTCACAGACGTCAAGAATCTTGAAATTAAAATCGACGATTTGAGCGGCAAGATCACTTCGGCGATGAATGATACCGTTACAAGATTGAATACGAGAGTGGGGATCACCGGTGCCAAGACCGTTGTGGAGGCGGTGGCTGCCGCAAAGGAAATCGGCATTGACTTGAACACGCTCGAGATGGGATCCATTGTTTGGGATGAGACCGAGGACAAATTTGTGGATGGCACATCTTCTGTGAATCAGTGGCTGTTTGTTAAGAGCGGAGATACGCTTTCCACTGTTTACAGCAACTATTTGCAGGGCGCATGGAGCGGCGAGCTTACGACTTCGACCGGGCTTGCCGTCGGTGAGAATCAGGATGTAAATGTCACGGTGGAGACGACGGATGAAAAAACGGTAGACGTATATACCAACGGCGGTATATTGACGGTTAACGCACCGAATGCCACGGTCAATCATTACGGCACGGCCATGATGGTCAATGTCAATGCCGTTGCAAAGGCTTCTTATCATCTGTATGGAAAGATAATCGGCAATATCGTCCTGAAATCAGGCCGTGTCGTCGCGGAGGCCGGTTCTTCTGTCTCTGCTATTATTGCGGATACCGCTGATTCCGCAGCGATTCGGATTGAAGTAACCGTGTCGGCGAAGGTCGGTTCTGTTGCGGCAACAGCGGCGGACGTTCTGACAGCAGAGAACACGACGGTTTCGGCTGCGGCGACCGTAAAGGTGGATACAGCGGTAAGCTTTGATACCATGAATCTGTTTGCCGGAGGTCTCGGCACCAAAGAAAGCCCATACCTGATTGCAACGGCGGAGCAGCTGGCTTCTATTTTAAGGGGAACTGCATCTGAAAAGATATATTATTCTTTGGTCAATGATATAACGATAACCAAATCGATAAGCGAAAATGATGCATGGGGAGATCCTATAAACTCCGGAATGGCACCGTTGGTTTTTGCTTCATTGAATGGCAACGGATATTCTATAAAGGATGAAAGCGGCGATATTGGTAATCTTATTCCGTATACAAGCAATTCTGAAATTACTGATATAAAGTTTTTTGTATTAAATTCTGTGGTAAATTACGCACAATCTATGACTTCTTTTGAAAATGTTATGGTATCTGGAAATATGACAGTTGACCGGAATACAGGCGCCTTTGTTACATATGCGAACGGAAATATATCTTTTAAAAACTGCCGAAATGAAGCCAATATAACAGGTACGGCTGGTTCCGGAGGATATAACGCTGTGTTTGTGGGTTATGCTTTCCCTAATGGAACTTTGAATTTGACTTTTGATAATTGTATAAATGCAGGATCGCTCGTGTGCGGCAAAGCTGCTATGTTTTTGGGGAATAACAGTGCTAATCAGGGAACTGTAAAGATCGATATTAAAAACTGTACGAATATTGGCACGATTCGCTCGACATATATAGGAGCGGAATATAAATGGAATCATTATGTGGCGACGGGTGCCCATCTTAACAACACGGTTATTTTAGATGGCGTGACCTTAGATAGCGCTACATTGTCCGTTTCACTGTCCGGCGGCTTCTATCAAGGTCCGAATGATACACTGAACATAGTAAAAAATACAGATAAAACCTTTACATTTACAAAATCGAATGATGTAAACGTGGCATATTATGTGGTTTCTGTTGGCGTGTATACAGGTTTGTTAGATGCGGATGGAAATGATGCTGGTACAGATATTTTCTATGCGACCGAACGTATTGATTCCATCGGTGCCGAAAGCTATGTTACAGCGTTAAAGTATTTGTCTTTTGTTGATGATAGTGATTCCAATGAAACGGTTGCCGACAATAAAGCGATTACAATAGATGGGGTTCAGTATTATTGTATCAGCGGCGAACGGATAACATTAAAAGGTGCTGTTAAGGCTCCAAGCTTTGTTACTGTTTCGTCTTATGATGCAAATGGCAATCTGATTTCTTCCGCAAGCTTAAATTGAATGAAAGAGGTAAACACATGAAACAGAATAATAAGAAAAAAGGCTTTACGCTTGTTGAACTTGTCATCGTGATCGCGGTGATTGCGATTCTTGCGGGCGTTATGATCGCTACCTTCTCGAATGTGGTGGAAAAGGCAAACGCCTCCAAAGCATTCCAAGAAGCGAAATCGAGAATCGATGCGGCATATATTAACTGCCTGACCGAGGAAAAATCTGTGGATTATGTTTCGGTTGGAACAGATGGCTCTGTTGTTTTTTATGCAGAGGGAAATGCAGATGTAAAATCGACCGAAGGCGTTTCTTTTTACAAAATTGCCGAGGTGACAGAAGAGAAAGCGATTGTTGTCAAATTGGGAACCGACGATATTTACCTTTATATGACAACAGACGGATATTCCGTAGTAGAGGGGATTCCGGAAGGATTTGTCGGAGCGGACAGCGCACTTGACACGTCCAAAGTTGTAGAGGCTATGACTTTTCCATCCGGGGAGAGCACGCCTACTACCTAAACCAGCGATAGAAAGCGAAAGCTTTTTATCATAAAGCGTGTTTATCACGCACTCCTAAAGAAATGGCGGAAAGGCGCGTTGCGGAGCGCCTTTCCGTCTTATTATAGAGATGGAAACACCATTCCAACTTTGGAATGGTGTGTTTTTGTTTTGGGAGGATGAAATTACGAACAAGTATATGAAATCACCTGAAATAAAGAACAAATGTTCTTGAAATCCGTTGACACACAAATGTTCGCATGATATAATGGCGTCGCAGGGAACAAAAATAAATCGAGAAAGGAGGGCGGTCGCGATGGATGGGATTTTTGATGAAGCTTTGGGGGATTCGATAGAAAATCCGAGCGATTATCGGGCGATTGCCTATTGTGATCACTGCGGCTTCGCCATTTATACGGCCGAAGAGGCATTGCTTATCAGGGGAAGCCGCGACATCATCCATGTCGATTGCTGGGAGGAATACGCGTCAGATCATATGTTCGATTTTGCGGTAAAGGTGAACGAGGACGACCGTTTTGGTCATGAGCTCTGAGAAGGGGGTGCGTGCCCAAAAGCAGGAGATTGCGCCGTCTGTTTTCGCAAGAAAGGCGGCGGCCTATTTTCGGAGTTGCGACAGCGGCACGGCGACGGCGGCGTGCGATATGTGCGAGACGGAATTCGGAGACGCGAAATGCGAAAAGTGCGGCAAAAAGCAGAGGCGTCCCTATACGCTTTCCGGTCTTTGTCTTGCGCTTGGAATCACCAAGCGAAAATTCACAGCCCTCAAAGGCGATCAAAGCTTTGCGGACGCCGTCGAAATGGCGCTTTTAAAAATTGAGGCGTATATTGAGGAAAACAGCATCGCAGGGCATATCAGCGGGACGCTGGCGCTTGCGATTCTGCGCGAGAATTTCGGCTGGGGCGAGAAAACGGAATCTGTGGACAGACTCGAGGTCGTGATGTCGGAGGAGGTCGGCTCTCTTGCAAAATGACGGCTCCTCGCGCCTCATTCTTGACATGAAGCCGTCGGCCAAGCAGCGGGAATTTTTTCTCTCCGAAGCGAAATTCACCGCATACGGCGGCGCGCGCGGCGGCGGGAAGAGCTTTGCTTTGCGCTATAAGCTGATTTTATTGTGTCTTGGATATCCGGGGATCCGCGCGCTGCTTGTCAGGCGCAGCTATCCGGAGCTGCGGGAGAATCATATCCGTCCGCTGTGTGCGCTGCTTTGCGGGAAGCCTGCCGCCGCGGTTTACAGCGAGCGGGACAAAAGCTTTGCGTTCTCCTGCGGCTCTCAGCTTCAGATGGGATATCTTGCGGGGCACGGCGACCTGCTCCGCTATCAGGGACAGGAGTACGACGTCATCGCAATCGACGAGGCGACGCAGATCGACGAGCAGATGTTTCAGGCGCTTTCGGCATCTTTACGCGGCGCGAACCGTTTCCCGAAGCGCATGTATCTCACGTGCAATCCCGGCGGCGTGGGACATGGCTGGGTCAAGCGGCTTTTCATCGACAGGGAATACCGCGGCGCGGAAAATCCGGCGGATTACCGCTTTATTCCAGCCAGTATATACGACAATGAGGCGCTGATGAGGACAGACCCCGATTATGTGAAGCGGCTCGAGAATCTGCCGGAGAGCTTGCGCGCCGCATGGCTTTACGGCAGGTGGGATGTCTTCTCCGGTCAGTTTTTTCCGGAGTTCGACGAACGGCGGCATGTGTGCGAGCCGGTTTCGCTGCCGTCCTCTGCCGCGTATTACTGCGCGGTGGATTACGGGCTTGACATGCTGGCGGCGCTGTTCATTGCGGTTCTGCCTGACGGGCACGCTTATGTCTATGACGAAATTTATGAAAGCGATCTCATTGTCAGCGCCGCAGCCGCCAAAATCCGAGAGAAGCTGCCGGAGAGGGCGGTCGTCATCGCGCCGTCCGATCTTTGGAGCCGGAGCCGTGACAGCGGTCGCTCTGCCGCAGAGCTTTTTGCCGAGGGCGGCGTCTATTTTACCAAAATCGTTCCGGACCGGGTGAACGGATGGCTTGCGCTCAAGGAGTGGCTTACGGTGTCGGACGGTGCGCCGCGGCTGTGGATTTTCCGTGGCTGCCGCAATCTCATTCGCTGTCTTGCACAGCTGATGTATGACGAAAGGCGTCCGAACGACGCCGCTGTCGAACCGCACGAGCTTACGCATGCGCCAGACGCGCTGCGGTATTTCGCATCGTTCCGGCAGGCGGTGCCGCCGGCGGAGCCGACGCTTCTGCGCGGCCGGAACGGAATCAAGAAAACAGAAAGGAATCGATATGAATTTTAAATTTTGGAAGCATGGCACGGAAAACGAGGTGCCCGCATATCACGACGCTTCCGCAAGGGAACGACGGATCGCCGTGCTCCTCGACGCCGCCAAAACGGCAAGGAGCGAGACGGAGGCATATTGGCGGAAAATGCGCGCCTATTATGACGGCACGCACGACACGGCAAAGCAGACGGGTGATTTCATGGCCTTGCTCGACCTGCCGTGGATACCGGCGTCCGTGCCGGACGGATATATGCATGTCGAAGGTCAGATCGAGGCAAGTCCGCCCGATTTTGAATTTTCCGGCAGAGGTGAACACGACGAGGCGAAGGCGGATATCCGGGAGCGCGTGGTGCGCTATGTCGTGCAGAACAACGACTTCACAGCGAAAAACGCGGCGAACGAGCGCAGGCTCGGCATCTACGGCAGCGCCGTATGGAAGCTTTCCGTCGGCCGCGGGGACGCGGGCGACGCGGAGATCCTGATCGAAAATCCGCCGCCGCAGACGGTTTTTCCCGATCCTGCGGCGACGTGCGTCGACGACTGTGAATACATCGGCTGTGTCTACCGGATGAGCGTCACACGCGCCGCCCGTATCTTCGCCGCAGATCTCGACCGTCTGGGACTTACGATGGAGGATATCCTGCGCGAGCGGTCTTATGGACGGAAAAGGGGAGATGGGGCTTCCTTGTTTGAGGGTGACGGCGGTCCGCCGGAAACGGTCGAGATCACGGAATGGTGGTTCCGTCAGCCACGGGACGGCGAGGAGGTCTGCGGCCTTTGCGGAGACAATGGCACGGAGGAGGTGGCGTTCCGCTATGAGGCGGGGGATATCGCGCTTTCGATTCTGATCGAAGGAGTCGAGGTGCGGTATGTGCCGAAGTATTGGACGAAAACCGCGTGCCGGAAATTCCCGTTTGTCATATACGGCAAAATTCCGGGAGAAGGTTCGGTTTGGGGCAAAAGCGAAATGGAGCAGATCATTCCGCTCATCGACGCCGCCGACAGACAGCTTGCGTTCGCGCAGCTCAATACGGCGTTTTTTGCCAACGATATCCTCGTATATGAGGAGAACGCCTTTGCGCCGGACAGCTATCCCGAAAACCGCCCGGGCGCGATATGGAAGCTGCGTCCCGGCATGTCGGACAAGGTGAAACGGCTGGGCGGCCTTTCCGGCGACAGCGTTTCCCATTATGAGATCGCGGACAGATACCGCGCCATGATGAAGGAGGCGCTCGGCAACTACGATTTTATGCAGGGAGACAGCTCGACGCAGGTCACGACGGCGACGGGACTTGCCCTGCTCGGCGATTACGCCTCCCGCAGGATGCAGGCGAAAAACATCTGCAAGCGCGCGGGCTTTGAGCGGCTGTATAGGCTGATCGACTATATGGCGCTCGAGCTTTACGACTCCGACAAAATAAGGGCGATCACGGACAGCGACACGGGATATTCCTTTGAGGGGTATCTCGGCACGGTCGGCTATGTGCCGGCACTCGATGTTTCCGTCCATATCGGGGAGGGCGTCGAGAATTCGCATTCGTTTACGCTTTCCGCTTTGTCGGAGCTTATGGAGACGGAGGTCACGGAGACGAATTATCCGATGGTGCGCGCTTATATTAATGCGCTGGGCATTCCGGAGCGCGCTTCGCTGACCGCGGCGCTGGACAGCAAATTCGGCGGAAAAACGGAGGAGATGGCGCATGGATGATAACATGACAGAGCAGGACAAAGTGCCCGCCGCCGGTTTGAATGGGGATGGCGGAGGCATGGGATCCGCAGAGAGCGAAAGCGCGCAGGCGCTCACGGATTTAGAGGGAGAAACGCCGCTTTCCTCCGTTCTCGCCGCACCTGCGGATTCCGACTTGCAAGAGGAGAACGCCGTATCTGCGGATATCTCCTCGGAGAAACCGGTTTCGGAGAGGGAGCTCGACGACGCGCGCATCGCGGAGCTTCTTGCCAATCCGATGTTCATCCATTTTGCGCGCGGGCGCAGCGGCGGGATCGAGACGATCTGCCGCGAATTTGAGGACATGCTGGCGGCGGGAGGGAAAGAGCCCGTTTCCCGCATGGCGGCGCCGGTCGCGGCGAAGATCGTACCCACATCCGCCGCCGCGACGCCGGACGTGGCGCTGAGCGAACGGCAGCGCGCGATCGCACGTACCGCCGGCATGTCATACCGGGAATATTATGAGCTGATTTCCGAGCTTCCCGGTTCCAATCATCAAAATTATAAAGGAGAATGAAAAATGAGTAACGATATTTATACTTGGTCAAATGATATGTATCCGCTCGTCAAGAAGCGTTTTGACGACAGATACGCTTCGAGAATGAATCTGATCGGCAATGTCTGCGGCATTGTGAAGCAGAATGAGCTTTCTTATGAGCTGCCGGGACTCGGCGGCTACGGGGAGCTTCCGGTGTATTCCGGCGGTACGCTTTCCTATGCGGACGGAAGCAAGAGCTTTCTCACGACGGTGACGCCGGTGGAGCGCGCGCTTGCCATTCCGGTCTCCTATAAAAGAGCGAAGCTTGACATTGTGGGCGAGGCCGACAAGACCGGCGTCCGGCTTGCGGATTCCGCCTATATGACGGTTCTCGGCGAATTTTACCGCGTGTTCGGGAACGCGCTTACCGCGAAGGGTGCGGACGGCGTCGCATGGGCGTCCGCTTCGCATCCGGTGGATACGACTGACGACAGCGATACGTTTTCCAATCTGATCACGACGGAGCTTTCCGTCGCGGCGATCTGCGCGGCGCAGGCCTCGGCGGCGTCCTTTGTGACGGCGGACGGACTTCCGTTCGTGGCAAATTTCGATCTGCTTCTCGTTTCGCCGGAGCTGGAAGGGACGGCAAGAACCATCTGCGGCGAGGACGCGCTCCTCACGCCGGCGGGCGGTGTCGGAGGCAATCCCTACGGCATGAAATACATGGTGGTCGGCGGAGGCGGTGTCGGCTTTTCCGGTAAAAAATGGGCGCTTGCGGACAGCATGCTGCTGCCGGAGGTTTTGAAGCTCGTTTATATCACGGAGCCGTCCGTCGTGCTTTCCCCAAGGGAAAATCCGCTTGTCGCGGATTATATTTCCTATGTCGATTTCGCGTTCGGCTTTGGAGATGCAAGACCGATCATCTTCTCGAACCCCGCCTGAACGAATGAAAAATCGGAAATCCGGAGGAGCGGCCGCTCCTCCGGAGAAAGGAGAAATTTATGACTTACGGAATGCTGCGCGACCGTATTTTATCACTTTTGGATATCGTCAAAGATGAAATCGCATCTGCGGGAAGCCTTCTTTTGGCGGCGGACAGCCTGATGCCGCAGACCGTGGACGCGGCGTCGCGAAAGACGGCCTTGCTTTTAAAATGTATCATCAAGACGGCGGCGCTTCGTTTTGAACGCGGTGAAAACGGCGTCACGGCGGCGCTGCCGTCCGATTTTATCTCCGCGAAGCAGCTTCGCTGCGGCCGGAAAATCTATGGGAGCGAGAGCTTCGAGGCGGTGGGCGGGAGGCTTTGGCTTTTTGCCGCGGGCACAGGAACGTATGAGCTCATGTATTTTGCCTATCCCATGCGGATAGACGAGAGCATCGACGGCGACACGGAGCTGGAATTTGACGGTTACGCGGCGGACATCGTCGCATACGGCGCTGCGGCGGAACTCTCCCACAATCTTTATCCCGGCGATATGAAGCGGTTTATGCGCCTTGCCACGGAATTTGACGAAAGAATCGCGAACGCTGCTCCGCGTTCCGGCGACAGCACAGTCCGAAATTCTGTTTTCGGCAGGAAGCGAGGCTTTTTATGAGCCTGCGTCGTGTGAGAGGGAAAACGGGGACTGCGGAGGCCTATGACGAATTTGCACGGTATGACGAAGCATACCGAGAGTATGCGATGAAGGATTTTTCGGGCGGTGTCATGACGGGAGAGCTTCACTCCCGTGCGGATACTGTGTCTCAGGCGGTGAATGTGCGCACGGATAGCAGCGGCGCTTTGATTGCGGTGTCCGCGCCGGTCACGGCCTTTGACGGGACGGTGGGCGCGGGGGAAATCGTATTTTCCTGCTATGACGACGGCATTTGGCTTTTCCGAAAGGGAAACACGCTGTATGCGGTAAAGGACAGAACGCTCTCCGTGGTCGGCACCGCGGGCATGCTCCAATCGGAAAAAAGCGCCGTTTACACGGCGGACGGCATATTCTGTGTCGTCGACGGCGACAGCATTTACATGATTGACAGAGATCTCACCGTCTCCACACCGGAGCCATATATTCCGACCTGTTATACGGAGGTTTCCGCGGACGGAACCATCAAATCGGAGAGCGAAAAGCCGAATCTGTTCTGCCGGTATATCGATATCATTTTTGAGGCGGAATCGTCTCCCACACGGAAGATTCCGCCGGATATCGCCGTCGATGCCTCCTACATTCGGATATGGGATCTGACAAACGGTTCGGAGCTCGGCGATCCCGATTTCAATTTTGATGGAGAAACCATTCAGTTCTTCGGACTGTATTCCCGGAAATTCCGCGTTCGGCTGAAGCTTGCCGATTCCGGCGCCTCCTCGCAGCTGTCCTATGCTTCCCTTGAAGCGCTGCGGGAGTTTGTTTCCCATCCGGAAAAGGTGATTCTGATATCGCTGTCCTCGCCGAGGCTCGCATATCTTTCTTTCGGCGGCGAAAACAGAAAATGGATCACGGTGCTGAAAATGGACGGTGCATCGGATTTTTTGTATCTTTCCGAGGACAATATTATAAGGAAGGAATATCCGGAGCGGATCGCTTCGATCGTCGAATATTCCGACGGATACCTCGTATTTTCCGCCGGCGCCGTCAAAAAGCTGTTTGTCACAGAGGATGAAAACGGTGCGCCGGTATTTGAAATCAAGAGCTTCAAGAACGATTTCGGCTCGGACATGCCGGGCAGCATCTGCGGCTTCGACGATAAAATCCTGTTTGCGAATTCCCGCGGGGGCGTATATTATGTCAATAAATTCGGTATCTCGGAAAGGGATGTCAGCCGGCATATTTCCCGCAATATCGAGCAGGGGGAAAACGGATTTTTTTCTCACACCGAAGAGGAATACGCGGCAGCCTGTGCGGCCTGTGCGTTCGGCCGATATATGCTGACAGTGGGCGATATGACCTATATTTGGGATTATACCGCGAAACTGCCGTCCGGCACGCAGAGCAGGGAGGATGAAAACAAAATGGTATGGACGATGTGCGATGCCATCTGCCCGTCGGTATATCTGCCGGAGCTATCCAAAAAACTATATTATGCGGATAAGACGACCGGTGCGCTCTGTTACATTTCTTCGGAGGATTCCGAATCGGATCCCATAGAGATTCGTGTCGAAACGGCGGCGAGCGATTTCGATGAGAGGGCGGAAAAAATCCTCATCGGCTTGTCGGTGAGATACCGGGCGGCGGAGAATGTGACGCTTCGCCTTTTGTGTGACGGCGTACTTTCCCCATGTGAATATATCCTGACGCCGCAGCCGCGGTTCGATACGGTGGATTTGAAGATCCATTCGGCACGGTTTGTAAAATGTGCGGCTGTGCTGGAATGTTCTCGTTCTTTTTCGCTTGAAAGCGTTCATTTTCGCTATCTTTTGGCGAAATCTTAAAAAAACAGCCGGAAAATTCGATTTCCGGCTGTTTTTTTCCTTTATTTATGGTATAATTACCCCACAAATGCGGAGCATTTGTGTTCATGGAAATAAAAACATGGCAGAAAGCCTAAACGGGTATAGATCGCTTGGATAAAAGACGCCCCACAAATGCGGAGCATTTGTGTTCATGGAAATGGAAATACGGCAGAAAGCTCAAACGGGTATAGATCGCTTGGATGAAAGACACCCCACAAATGCGGAGCATTTGTGTTTGTGGAAATCGAAATAGGAAACAATAAAGTATAGATTTTTGCGGATATATCCAATATAAATAGGATCGAGAATTTTTCTCGCCGGCGGTCTCGGTGGAATTTGGATTTTTGCCGACCGGAAAGCGTCGGTATTGGGCGTGGTTCCAAACGGAAAAATATAAATAAAAAATTTTTAAAGAAAAATGTGACCTGCGCATGGCCTCATGCGTTTTACATACAGGAGGGACAAAAAGTGCTCTTATCTTTGGACAGCAAAACGGCGCTTGAAAAAGCTTATGACCGATATGCCGACATGCTGTATCGTCTCGCGCTCTCCCATTTGGGCAGGCGAGAGGATGCGGAGGATGCGGTTCAGGACGTCTTTACAAAATATGTCGGCACGTCTCCTCGGTTTTCCGACGACGAGCACGAGCGCGCATGGCTCGTTCGGGTTACGGTGAACCGGTGCCACGATATGCAAAGACGCGGAAAGCTGCGCTGTCATGATTCGCTCGATGATATATCCGAGCTTCCGCTTGCGGCGGACGAAAGTGAAAACGGCGTATTGCAAACGGTGTTTACGCTTCCGGAAAAATATAAGACGGCGATCGTGCTTCACTATTTGGAGGGCTTTTCCGTCGAGGAAATATCGTCGATGCTGGGATTATCGGGTTCTGCCGTTAAGATGCGACTGTCCCGCGGCAGAGAGCTGCTGAAAAATCTGCTTGATAAGGAGGAAATTTATGTTTGACAAGAAAACCGTCGACGCCTATAAGCAAATTACGGCGCCGGATGAACTGAAAGAAAAAGTCATGGCGGCATGTTTTGTCGATAAGGCTCCCGAGAAGAGAAATTTCTTCGGAACCATGAGAATGTATGCGACACTCGCCGCGTGCTTTGTCCTTGTCATCGTTTTCTCTGTTTTTGCCGTCGGGAATTTCGGCGATCTTTCGGTTTCTGTCTATGGAAAGACGCTTACTTCCGAGCCTATGGTATTGTCCAATTCGGAAATCGAGCCTATTGCGTATTCCGCCGAACCGAGAGCTCTTTGCCGGACGAGTGTTCCGGTGGAGATCGAAGTCAGCGGCGAAACGGAGATATCCGTTTCCGATGGGATGATGAAGGTATGCGCCGCCGAAACGGAGGAGGAGCTGTATTCCGGTACCGAATTTACGGCTGAAGAAAACGTGCTTATTTATTGGACTGTGGATGCCGATGAAGCGGCAACGCATTTTGAAATGGCGATAAACGGTCGGAAAAAAAGCTATGTGCTTCTGCTGGATTTCGATGAGAATACAAAGCAATGGGCAATATGCAGAGAAAAGCAAAAGAACTGATTTGGGAGGTCTGTTTACATGAAAAAGCTATTGGCTTTGATGCTGGCAGCCGTTATGATTTTGGCGATTGCTTCCTGCGGCAAAAGCAGTGAGGAGGATACGACGAAAGCAAGTGATACGACAAAGCCGGAGACGACCGCTTCGGAGCAACCGACATCACCGGAGGAAACGACCGCTTCGGAGCAAACCACGGCGCCGGAGGAGACGACGGGGGAAACGGAACTTCCGGAAATGCCCGACGCGACGCTTCCGGAGCTTATCGATGAGATTTATGAGGTCCATCCTGTCGATATTTTTGTTATGACAACGAAATGCGAGCTTAGCGATGCGGATTATATGAAGTATGCGATCGGACTTGAAAGCGTGGATAAGGTTTCGGAGGCTTATACTTCCGGTCCGATGATGTCCTTCAGGCTTATGAGCTGGCGCTTGTCCGCGTAAAGGCTGCGGCGGATGCAGAAGCGGTAGCGCAGGAGATGCTCGAGGGCGCCGATCCCGGCAAGTGGGTCTGTGTGAGAGCGGAATCCGTGCAGGCCGCGGTTTCCGGCGACTTGATTTTGCTGGTGATGTCCTCGGCGGAGGAAGCGGCCGGCTTGGTTGACGCCTTCCAGACCGTCTGCGGCGGCGAGCTCGATTTGGTTTTGAAAAAATAATATACACCAAAAAATTATTTGAAAATTTAAAGGAGATTTTGAACGATGAAAAAATTACTTGCATTTATTCTTGCAGCAGCGATGATTTTTGCCTTTGCCTCTTGCGGCAAGGAAGACCCTGAGGACACGACCAGAAAGGATCCTTCGCAGACGACCGAGGATACGAAAGCGCCGGAGGATACGACCGCTCCGGAAGATACGACAAATCCGGAGGATACGACCGGCGGCACGGAGCCGGAGGTCCCCGCAGCAAGTGCGCTTGACGTCCTGAATAAGATTTGGAATTCGTTTGACGATGAGGAAAAATTTGCGGTGATAGGCGGAATGGATTCCGAAGACAATATTGTCGACGGCGCTCCGGGCAGTTTCAGCGTCGAAAAAGCAGAGCTGCTCGATTCCACGCTTGGCTTCCCACAGGACTCCGCCTCTAAAATTGACAGTGCCGCGTCCCTTATCTTTATGATGAACGCCAATTCCTTTACGGCAGGCGCTTATCAGGTCAAAAATTCTTCCGATATCGAAACGATCGCTGCGGCGATCAAAGACAATATCATGAACAGACAGTGGATGTGCGGCTTTCCGGATAAGCTGATCGTCATCAGCGCCGGTGATTCGATTGTTTCCGCTTTCGGAAACGAAGATTTTATCGAGCTTTTCAAAACCAAGACGCTTGCGGCGCTCGACGGCGCCAAGCTTCTCTATGAGGAACCGATTCTCTGAGCATAGCGGCAGCTTTCATCAGTGGGAGAGACGAAAGCTTCTCCCACTGAAATAAAAATACACACGGGTAAAAAACATGTTATTTTCCAGTATTCCGTTTCTTTACTATTTTCTGCCGTGCGTACTGATTCTGTATTTTGTAGTGCCCAAATGCTTGAAAAACACGGTGCTGCTTTTGTCCAGCCTTGTTTTTTACGCTTGGGGCGAGCCGAAATATGTTCTGCTCATGGTGGTGTCCATTACGCTTGGCTATGTATTCGGGCTTTTGATCGAGGTGTGGCGTGGAACGAAGCTGTCGAAGCTGTTTCTCATTCTTTCGATCGTGACGAGCATCGGACTGCTCGGATATTTCAAATACGCAGATTTCTTTATTGCCAATTTCAATGCGGTGACAGGGCTTTCCGTACCGCTTCTCAAAATCGCGCTGCCGATCGGCATCAGCTTCTATACGTTCCAGATCCTCAGTTATACCGTAGACGTTTACAGAGGCGAGGTCAAGGCGCAGAGAAATTATATCAGTCTTGCCGCTTATGTGGCTCTGTTCCCGCAGCTCATTGCGGGGCCTATCGTCCGTTATTCCGATATCGCGGCGCAGCTGGAATCGAGAACGCACAGCTTTTCCAATGTTGCACTCGGCACACGCCGTTTTATTCTCGGTCTTGCCAAGAAGGTACTGATCGCGAACGCGCTCGGTGAGCTTTGCGATATCTTTAAGGAATCAAACGACAAATCCGTTCTTTTCTTTTGGCTTTACGCGATTGCGTTTACGCTGCACATTTATTTCGACTTTTCGGGCTACAGCGATATGGCGATCGGGCTCGGCAAAATCTTCGGCTTTGATTTCCTCGAAAACTTCGATTACCCTTACATTTCGGGGAGCATTACGGAATTTTGGCGCCGCTGGCATATGTCGCTTGGCTCGTGGTTCCGGGATTATGTGTATATTCCGCTCGGCGGCAACCGTGTATCCAAGGCCCGCTGGTTTCTCAACATATTCATCGTCTGGATGCTGACGGGCTTTTGGCACGGCGCCGCATGGAATTTCATCGTATGGGGACTTTTCTTTGCGGTCCTGCTGATCATCGAGAAGCTGTGGCTCTTGAAGCCGCTGAAAAAATCGAAGGTGCTAAGTCACATTTATGTGATGTTCTTCGTCATCATCAGCTTTGTCATCTTTAACGCGGCGGATATGAAGGAGGCTGTTGCCTATATCGGAGGTATGTTCGGAGCCGGCGGCATCCCGTTTATCTCCGAGGAATGGCTCTATTATCTGCGCAGCTACGGCGTCGTGCTCATTGTAGCGATCATCGGTGCGACACCGCTTGTGAAAAAGCTCATTCTTTCCATCAAAAAGAAATCGACGGGCGAAAAAATCATGAACATTGCGGAGCCTGTCATGCTTGTGGCGCTTATGCTTGTGATCACCGCTTATTTGGTGGATGGCTCTTTCAATCCGTTCCTCTATTTCAGATTCTAAGGAGGTGACGCTTTTATGACGACAAAAATCAAAAATATCGTGACGGTATGTGTGATGGCCGTGTTCCTGTTCGGTCTTTCGTTCTATTGCTGGGCGAAGCCCGCGGATGCGTTTTCCGACAGCGAAAGGCGAAATCTCGACCAATTTCCCAAGTTAGACAAGGATTCCATTTTATCGGGCGATTTCATGACGGATTTTGAGGATTATACGCTCGATCAGTTCCCGCTGCGCGACCGGTTCCGCACGCTCAAAGCGTTTACGCGGTTCTATGTATTCTGGCAGAAGGACAACAACGATATCTATATTGAAGACGGCTACGCCGCAAAGCTCGAGTATCCGATGAATGAAAGCTCAATCGATCGGGCGGCGGAGAGATTCCGGTATCTCTATGACAAATACATGGCGGATAAGGATGTAAACGTCTATTTTTCCATCGTACCCGACAAGAGTTATTTTCTCGCAGACAAGAACGGATATCTTGCGATGGATTATGAGAAGTTTTTCACCCTAATGCAGGAAAAGACGGACTATATGGAGTATATAGATATCACGGGACTGCTCGATATCGAGGACTACTACAAGACGGATACGCACTGGAAACAGGAGAAGCTCACGGACGTCGCGGCGAAGCTTGCGGCCGGCATGGGGGTCACGCTCTCCGGCAATTACACGGAGAAAACGCTCGACAATCCGTTTTACGGCGTGTATTACGGACAGTCCGCGCTGCCGCTCTCGCCTGATACGCTCAAGTATCTGACAAGCGATGTGCTGGATGGCTGCAAGGTTTACAACTATGAGAGCGGCAGACCGGAGGAAATCGGCGTATACAATATGGAGAAGGCTTATGGGAAGGATCCGTATGAGATGTTCCTTTCCGGCTCGCTCTCTCTCATTACGATCGAGAATCCGAATGCGACGACCGACAAGGAGCTTGTCATCTTCCGTGATTCTTTCGGGAGCAGCATCGCGCCGCTCTTGGTGGAGGGTTATGCCAAAATCACGCTTGTCGATATTCGGTATATCACAAGCGATCTCGTCGGAAGATTCATAGATTTTGAAAATCAGGATGTTCTGTTCCTTTACAGCACGCTTGTGCTCAACAATAGTGTGACGCTGAAATAATAAGAACGGCCGCCGGAGACTCCAACCTCCGGCGGTTTTCTTTTATGTTGACATGGAAAGCTTTGTATGATATCATGGTAAAAAATAGATCGATCGGGTAACGGAGGGATATTATGACGGAGAATACGGACCGTTCGCCGTGGGAGCCGGAAAACATGGGGCATGAGACAGAGAATCTGTTGGGGGAAGCCGTTTTGTTGGATGAGGCGTCGGCGGCATGCGGCATGAAACGGCAGTATAACCGAATCGGATGGGCGCTTGTCGCTGTGGTTTTTGTGTGGCAGGCATTGATGCTGCTCGTGGGGCTTGTGATGTCAGGCATCGAGCTTGCAACCGGTCTTGCGATGGTGGATGCCTATTATCGATATCTTCTCCTGATCAATGAAGCGGCGCTCGCGGTCGGCATCCTTGTCGGCGCGCAGGTTTTGCGCGGTACCGCTTGTCATGCACCGGAGAAACGCCCGTTTTCGGCGGGACATTTTATCATTCTTTTGTGTATTTGCTACGCTGCCGCGATCGCGGGGAATTTGGTCGGCAATTTGGTCCTTGGTATTTGGAATGCGCTCACCGGCAGATCGGTCGGCTCCGAGATCACGGAGGTGCTGACGGAGACAGATCCTTTTATCAATCTGTTGACCGCGGGCATCATGGCTCCCGTTTTGGAGGAGCTGCTCCTGCGCAAGCTTATCATCGACCGGACGCGCATTTATGGCGAGCGCGTGTGCATCCTGACGTCCGCCACGTTGTTCGCACTGTTCCATATGAATTTCAGCCAGATGTTTTATGCTTTCGGCGTCGGGCTTCTTTTGGCGTATCTCTATTGCCGCAGCGGGAAAATATGGCTGTGTATGCTGCTCCATGCGATGTTCAACTGCATTTCCGGCGTGCTGGGAGCGGAGATCTTAACGCGTTTTACGGAGATTTTTGAGCCGCTCGCAGGGCTTACGGAGGCGGAGCTTGTGGAGAAGCTTCCCGAGATCGTCGAAAGCCATGGCTTGTTTATCCTATTGGCTGCCTTTTATTTTATTGTTATATTCGCTATGGTGATCGCCGGAATCATTCTTCTCATTGTGAAGGCGCAGCGGTTCCGGCCGGAGCCTGGGGCTGTGACGCTTCCCGCGAAAAGCCGCCGGGCAGCGATTTTGAAAAATCCGGGCATGATCGCCGCTGCGGTTGTGTTCTTGAGCTTTACGATTTATTCGCTGTTTGCATAAGTATGAAAACCGCCGAAAGGCGGTTTTTTCATGACGGAAAGACAAATCCCGCACGGGCTTCGCTTGCGAAGCATCGTGCGGGATCCTATTTTTTGATGATTGAACGTCTCCGTCCGGTCGGAGAATCCGTTTCGCTTAGATGAAATCTCTCACGCGGAGCGCAACGCCGATTTTTTCGGCGGTTTTTCGACATGCTTCGATATCCTCAGGCGGGATCGTCGTATCGACGACGGAGAGGATGACCTTGCCGACATAGGGCTTTACGTTTCCGGCAAATTCGAGAATCGCCGGATAAGCGGCTTTTCCGAACTGAGAATGGCACATTTTGTCATATGTATCCGCGTCGGCGGCATTGAGGCTGATCGAAACGATGTCGAACAGCCCGTCGAAAAGGGCGGTGCTGTTCTTTCCGTTGATCAGCTCCGACTGACCATTGGTGTTGAGACGGATTTTGATGTCGGAAATGCTGCGGATATGGCGGCAGACCGCGAGCATATCGGAAAGGCGCTCTGTCGGCTCCCCATAGCCGCAGAATACGAGCTCGGAAAAGCCAGCGAGGCCGCGCCCGTCGATGGAGGCGATGATCTCCTCCACGGAGGGCTCATGGTCGAGCCACAGGTTGCCGTAAAGCGTGTCGCCGTAGCTGCGCACGCAGAAGCCGCAGCGATTAGGACAGCGGTTAGTCATGTTGACGTAAAGTCCGTCGCGGTGGGTATAGGTGATGATCATGAGGAATTCCTTCTTATATCGTTAAATTCCGAAAACGGCGCGGGCGTTGGCCGTTTCCGTCTCGCAAAATTCCGCGTAGTCCATGCCGAGGAGCTCAGCCGCTTTTTCGGCGGTATAATGCAGATAGCCGCTGTGATTGAGCCTTCCGCGCATCGGGACAGGGGAGAGATATGGGCAGTCTGTCTCGACAAGGATCCGGTCGCGCGGTACCGTGCGGACGGCATCCAGGATCCCGGCGGCATTTTTGAAAGTGATAACGCCGGAAAACGAGATATACCAGCCCATTTTGACGTATTCGCGCACCTGCTCTGCCGAGGCGGAGCAGCTATGGATGATGCCGCGCACCTGTCCGCGATAGTCGTGGATAACGTCGAATACGTCGCCGTGAGCCTCGCGGTCATGGATGATGACGGGAAGGCCGACCTCGGCGGCGACATCCATTTGGGCACGAAAAAAACGCATCTGTGCGTCTCTGTCGGAAAAATCATAGTGATAATCGAGGCCGATCTCTCCGATGGCGACCGTTTTCTTCCTTTGCAGGAGAGTGCGCAGCCGATCCATCGCCGAATCGAGGCCGCCGGCCTTTCCGCATTCATGCGGATGGATGCCGGCGGACGCCCATACGTTTTCATGTGCTTCGGCGAGCGCGATGCAGCTTTCGGAATCGGAAAGCTCGGTGGCGACGGTGACGATGCCGCCGATATCGCCGGAGAGCGCCTCCGTGAGCAGCTCCGGCATGGCGCGGAGCTTCTCGTCGGTATAATGAGCGTGGGTGTCAAAGAGCTTCGCCATCGGTTACGCTTCCGCCTTTTCCGCGTTCAGCTCGGCGAGCGTTTTCGCTTCATCGAGACGGGCGAAGAGCACGCTCTGCTCGCCGACGGCGCTTCCGGGACGCGTTATGCCGAACGCGGCGGCCGATTCAAAGCGGTCGTCCGGCGAGCCGATGGCGGCGAGGATTTTTTCCGCGGAATCCGGCATCGCAGAGCGAAGCAGGATCGCGGTGATGCGCAGGGATTCCAATAGGTTGTAGAGCACGGTTCCGAGCCGCGCTCTCTGCGCTTCGTCCTTGGCGAGCGCCCACGGCGCGGTCTCGTCGATATATTTGTTGGCACGGCGCAGCAGCGTGAATACGGCGTCGAGCGCGTCCGCCGCATGGAAGGTATCCATGTTTGCGGTGAAATTCGCATAGGCGTCCGCGGCGGCGGCTTTCAGCTCCGCGTCCGGTCCTTCGTCGCCCGCAGGGGAGGGGATCACGCCGTCGAAATATTTTTTCGTCATCGCCACCGTGCGGGAGACGAGATTGCCGAGCGTGTTGGCAAGATCGGTGTTGTAGCGCGCGATAAAATTCTCGTAGGTGATGGTGCCGTCGTTCTGATACGGCATCTCGGAGAGCAGATAATAGCGCACGCCGTCGAGTCCGAAGCGGCGGATGAGATCGTCCGCGTAGATGACGTTTCCCTTGGATTTGGACATTTTATCCGAGCCGAAGAGCAGCCACGGATGCCCGAAGATCTGCTTCGGGAGCGGCTCGCCAAGCGCCATCAGAAAGATCGGCCAGTAAAGCGTGTGGAAGCGGATGATGTCCTTGCCGATCACGTGTACGTCCGCCGGCCAATACTTGCGGTATTGCTCGCCGCCGGATTCCCCGTCGAAGTCCAGCGCGGTGATGTAATTCGTCAGCGCGTCGAGCCAAACGTAAACGACGTGATCGGGGTCGAAATCGACCGGAATCCCCCATTTGAAGGAGGAGCGGGAAACACAGAGGTCTTGCAGTCCCGGCACGAGGAAATTGTTGACCATCTCTTTTTTGCGCGCTTCCGGCACGATGAAATCGGGATGCTCCTCGATATGCTTCATGAGTCTGTCCTGATATTTGCTCATTTTGAAGAAATAGGCTTCCTCATGCTCGCGTATAAGCGGGCGGCCGCAGTCGGGGCAGATACCGCCCTCCGCCTGCGTATCCGTGAAGAACGATTCGCAGGGAACGCAGTACCAGCCCTCATAGGCGCTTTTGTAGATGTCGCCCTTGTCGTAGAGGCGCTTGAAGATTTTCTGCACGGCCTTTACGTGATAATCGTCCGTTGTGCGGATGAAGTGATCGTATCGGCAGCCCAGCATATCCCAGATTTTCTTGATTTCGCCGGAGATGCCGTCCACGTATTCCTGCGGCGTGATGCCGGCTTCTTTCGCCAGCGTCTCGATCTTTTGGCCATGCTCGTCGGTCCCGGTGCAGAAAAAGACGTCGTAGCCCTGCGCGCGCTTATAGCGGGCGATCGCGTCGGAGAGCACGATCTCATAGGTGTTGCCGATATGCGGCTTGCGCGACGCATAGGCGATCGCCGTAGTGATATAGTATTTTCCTTTGTTTTCCATTGTGTCTTTATCCTTTCCAATGCGGCGGCAAATGAGCCGGACGCATGATTTTGTAGCTTTGCGGCAGATATTTCCTTATATTTTTCGGCCTGCGCAGAATACCGAGCGGATTTTCATATTTTTGTCGCACAGCAGGACGTCCGCGCGCTTGCCGATATCGAGCGAGCCACGGGAATCGTAGACGCCGACCATCTCCGCAGGCGCCTTTGTCGCGCAGACGAGCGCGTCCTCGAAGCGGATATCCGCGAATTTTGCGAGGTTTTTCACCGCGGTGAAGAGGTCGAGCGCAGAGCCGACGATGGTGCCGTCCGCGCGCGCCGCCTTGCCGTTTGCAAGCGTAAAGGGGATCCCGTTCATCGCGTATTCGCCGTCCGGCAGGCCTGCCGCAGGAATCGAATCGGTGATGAGAACAAATTTGTCGCCCTGTCCGCGTTTTGCCTCATAGGCGATGCGGATGACCGCGGGGGAGACGTGGATGCCGTCGCAGATGAACTCCGCATAGGCGTCGGAGAAAAGCGCGGCGCCCGCGGCGCCGGGCGCCCGGTGGGAAAGCGGCGTCATGGCGTTGAAGGTGTGGGTGAAAGAATTGGCGCCGTGTGCAAGCGCGCGCATCGCCGTATCGAAATCCGCGTTCGTATGCCCGATGCCGACGGTGCCGCCGCACTTGCAAAAGCGTTCGTGGAATGCGCGGATCACGCCGTCCGAATCCTCCTCCGGCGCGATGGTGAGATGGGCGCGCAGCGGCAGGATATCCTCGCAAAGCGAACGGATTTCCTCCCAGTCGGGGCGCCGGATGGCGGAAAGCTCATGGCAGCCCGGCTTTTCCCGGCTGATGTAGGGCCCCTCGATGTGGATTCCCGCGAAATCCGCGGTATATTCCGCGCCTTTGATCCTTTGCGCCGCGCATTTGATTTTTTCAAGCGGGGCGGTCATGACCGTCGGGAATACGGTGGTGACGCCGGATTTCGCATAGGAAAGCGAAAGCGCGGCAAGCTCCTTTTCGTCCGCTTCCATGATATCGATTCCGCTTCTGCCGTGCGTATGCACATCGATAAGTCCCGGCAGGACATATCCGCCTCCCGCGTCGATGACGGCGTCGGGGAAGAGAACGCCGCCTGTGATCCATTCGTTTTCAAAGCAGAGCGAGCCGTATTCAAAACACCGCTTGCCGGTGTTATAAACATAGGCGTTTTCGATTTTAGTCGTCACTTTATTTTCTCCTTTCTTAGGATGAATCAATCTTTTTTCATGACAATATTGTAAATTTCACTTTTTCCGACGCCGCGGTCGCGCGCTGTCTGCTTGATGGCGTCGCTTTTCGTCATACCGCGGTCGGTATAGTAGCTCACGTGCTCGCGCTCCGTCATATCCGCCCAAAAGGCGGCTTCTTTTGCTTCCTTTTCGGAAGCCCCCTCGATGACGAGCACGTATTCGCCGCGCGGCGCCGTATTTTCATAGTATGTCACCGCTTCGGAAAGCGTTGTGCGCAGGATCTCCTCGTTGAGCTTGGTCAGCTCCCGACAAAGCGAGATTTTCCGGTCGCCGAGGGCCTTTTCAAGGTCGGCAAGCGTCGTTTTCAGCTTGTGCGGCGCTTCGTATAGGAGAATGGTGCGCGTTTCCGATTTCAGGCGCTCAAGCGATTCGCGACGCTCGCCTGTCGCTGTCGAGAGAAAGCCCTCAAAGACGAATTTCGCGGTGAAAAGTCCGGAAACGGCGAGGGCAGCTATGGCGGCGCAGGGACCGGGGACGACGGAAACGGGGACGCCGCGCTCGGCGCAGAGCCGCACGAGATCCTCGCCGGGATCGCTGACGGCGGGCATGCCCGCGTCCGTGACAAGCGCGCAGGCCTCGCCGTTTTGTATGCGGGCGACGATGAGCTCTCCGCGCTCGCGCTTGTTGTGCTCAAAGTAGCTGACCATCGGCTTTTTGATGCCGTAAAAGGCGAGCAGCCTGCCGGAATTGCGCGTGTCCTCCGCCGCGATGAAATCGACCTCGGAGAGCACCTTGCGCGCACGCTCCGAAAGATCGGAGAGATTGCCGATCGGCGTGCCGACGAGATACAGCGTGCCTTTTTCCGTTTTGTTTTTCTGACGGTCAGGCGGATAATAATTCTCAGGGCTTTTGATACTGCTCATGAAACGCTCCGTTTTCGTAAATATAGTTCATATCGTCCGTATAATTCTCGTTTGTCTGCGCCAGTCCCGCGCGGTAGATGATAAGCGGCTTTGTCACGAACATGCCGGGCGCGCCGTTTTTCTTCGCTTCCAAAAGCATGAGCGACGGGGGATGTGATGCGGTCGGGTAAACGAGCGTCATGCGCTTGGGCTCGAGACGGTTTTCCCGGCAGGCGCAGATAAGCTCCGCGAGCCTGTCCGGACGGTATACGGCGTAAAACACGCCGCCGAATTTGAGATAATCCGCCGCTGCCGCGGCGAAATCCGTGATATCTCCATGGATTTCATGGCGAGAGGCGGCATCGGCTTCGTTTTCGCTGTGCTTGCCGCAGTCTATGGGAAGATACGGGGGATTGGCGAATACCGCGCCGAAGGCGCCCGATAGGGAAGCGCTTCTGCGGCGGATATCCCCGCAAATCACGTCAATTTTATCGGAAAAACCGTTTTTTTCGACATTTCGGACGGCGATTTCGGCGATCGGAGCTTGAATTTCGATCGCCGTGATGTGGGAGAATTTGCCCCTTGCCGAGAGCAAAAGGGAAATGACGCCGGAGCCTGCGCCGAGCTCGCATGCCGTTTCCTTGGGCTGCCGCCGGATGTAAGCGGAGAGCAGATAGGCATCCGTGCCGAACGCAAGTGAGCCGGGATTTTGATGCAGGGTGATGTCGTCGTTGATTTTTTCGGGATTATCGGTCATGGCTTTTCCTCGCTGTCCGGTTTTGACGGAAGATTTCAAAGGCGAGAACGGACGCCGCGGAGGCGGCCGAAAGCGCCGCGCCGAAGCGTCTGCCGTAATCCAAAGCGACGACCTTGTCGCATTTTTCAAGGACGGAACGGGCGATCCCGCGCTTTTCGCCGCCGATGACGAGCAGGACAGGATATCGGAGCTCCGTTTCATAGACCGAAGCCGCTTCCTTTGACAGATCCGCCGCGACGACGGAATAGGCGTGTTCGTGAAATAATCCGGCGATTTCGGCGGGCTCTCCCATGGCGATGGGGAAAAGCTCGGAGGCTCCTGCCGATGCGCGGCAGACCACGCCCGCCGCGGAGAACCAGTTGCGCGTTCCGACAAGAATGCCGTCCACGCCTGCGGCATACAGCGAGCGCAGGCAATAGCCGAAATTATAAGGGTCCTCGATGCCGTCGAGCAGGACATAAAAGCCATCCTTTTTGATGTTCAAAGCTCCGACGGGCGGAACGGTTCGCTCCGAGCAGAGAGCGATAATACCGCCGTGCGAGGAGCCGATGGTCATTTCGTCGATGACGTTTGCGTCCGTAAATTCGACGGAGAAGCCGTGAGATGCCGCTTTTCCCTTTAAAAAAGCGAGCTCCCGCGCTTTTGCGTCGCGTTTTTCTCTGTCGAAAAGCACTTTTTCGATTTTCCGGTCGCTGACGCCGGCCTCCCGCGCCTTGATGACCGCGCGAATGGAGACCATGCCCTCCATGACGGAGGAGCTGTCGAATTTCAGGATTTCCTTTTGCATCTTTTCCTGTCCTATCCGGACAGAAAATGCGTTTCATGCAGTCCGGAGCTTATCCTTTTCTGAAATTTTCCGCGGAGAGCAGCCGATAAAGAATCAGCGCCAGCTCCTCGCGCGTCAATATCTGCTTCGGACGGAACGTGCCGTCCGTATATCCGATCATGATTTCAAAATCCACGAGCTTTTTCGCATTTGGTTCGAAATATGTACTGATGGTGTCGAAGTCGGAAAAATTTTCGCTTTTGCCGGCCGATATCGCCGCGGTGCAGAGCGCGCCGAAGATATCCGCCGTTTCCTCGCGCGTGATAAAATCGTCCGGATGGAACACGTATCCGCTTTGCAGCTTCATGAGCCCGTTCGCAAGCGCCGCGCGGATATAGGGCCTCAGCGACGTATCGATCTCCGCTTCGTCGGCAAAGCCTATCTCCGTTTTTTCATATTTTGCCGGATTGATTCCAAGATAGGTGACGATGACGCGCGCGACCTCGCCGCGCGTCACCTCCATCTCGGGATAAAAATATACGTTTTCCTCGATGGTATAGGTGTTCATGAGTCCGAGCTCGCAGACCTTTTTGATCGCCTCATAGGCGTAGCTGTCCTCGATGTCGCACGGCGGCGTTTTTTCCGCCGAGACGAAAACGCCGGAGAGCGCGGCGTATACGATGGTTAGGAGAACCGTGAGTGTGAGAAGCGCGGTGCCGGCGGCAAGAGAGATTTTTTTATTCATATTTCGTCGTCCTTTCGCATATTATGTTTAATTCCACTATAACATAACATCTGCGAAAAAACGCTCGAAGCATGGCGGCAGAAAAGAGAAGGTTTGCGTTATCCGCGTCGTATTTTGCGGTTCAATGCCATAGCCTGTCGTTTGGATTTTGCATATTTTTGAATGGTCCTTTTGATTTTCAGCCTGTCGCGGAGCCGGTAGCCCTTTCCCGTGTTCATGGCCTTTAATTTTTTGATCGCCTCGGGAAGCGAATAGACCTCTTTTTGACGGTCATAGGTGAAAGCGGCGCGCGCGGAGGTGAAGATGACAAGACTTTCCATTTTGGGCTGCGGTGTGATTTTTTCTTTTTCAAAGATGCCGGCAAGCGCCGAGATGTGGCGCTCATTTTGCAGGATGGGATTTATGAAGTCGAGCTCCTTTCGCTCGCCGTCCCGCATGACGGCGCTTTGATGCCACGTGTCGGAGTTCGGATTATGGATCGTTCCGACAAGGGATTTTACCTCGATGACGGCGATTCTGCCCTTTAAAATGACGATGCAGTCGATCTCCGTATAGGCGGTGCCGTTTTTTGTCCGATAGGGAAGGTATTTGTTCGATATGACGTTCGCAGCGCCGAAATGAGAGATGAGAAGCGCCGAGACCGTATCCTCCGACGCCTTGCCGTAGGAAAGGATCTTTCGTCTTGCCATGGTGCTGCTGATGAAAAGGGATAGGCGCATGAGTCCGTATGCCGCGAGGATAAAAACGGCGCATATGAGAATCGGCACTAAAAATTCCACATCCGTTCTCCTTTCCACGGCCGCCGATCCGCATATGATAGCCGTATGGCATACATAAAAAATGATCGGGACACGTTTTCGATTTCCTCATCGTTTCGTTTTGAGCAGCACAAATTTTGCATTTACAAAATTATTATAACACAAAGACAGGAACGGCGCAAGGCATTCGGAAGAAAATACCGGATTTTCTTGCAATCCGCGGGGATAGGTGGTATACTGATGCAAAAGCATGATTTTTCATTTTTGACGGATCCGAAACATATAAGGGAATGTGATATCGTGATTTCTTTGCTTTTAAAACTGTTTATCAAAGATCCTGAGAGGCTCGATGCCGAGGTGCTGCGCGGGAAATACGGCGTGCTCTGCGGGATTCTCGGCATTTTTCTCAATCTCCTTCTGTTTGCGGGAAAGCTTGCGGCGGGGCTTCTCACCGGCGCGATTTCCATCACGGCCGATGCGTTCAACAACCTCTCCGACGCGGGCTCGTCCGTGATCACCCTGCTCGGCTTCCGTCTGGCCGGACACAAGGCGGATTCCGATCATCCCTTTGGGCATGGCCGAATCGAATACCTGTCGGGACTGCTTGTTTCGATTTTGATTATCCTTGTCGGCTTTGAGCTTGGAAAAAGCTCCGTGGAAAAAATCATCTCTCCGGAGCCTGTCGAATTTTCCGTTTTATCGGTCGTCATTCTCGCGGCTTCGATCGCCGTAAAGCTGTATATGGCGTTTTATAACAAAAGGATCGGCAGGAAAATCGCCTCTCCCGCGATGGAGGCGACGGCGCTCGACAGCCTTTCCGATTCCGTGGCGACCGCCGCCGTGCTTGTCTGTATGCTGCTTTCCCACTTTTTCTCGCTGGAGATCGACGCATACTGCGGTCTGGCCGTGGCTCTCTTCATTTTCGTTTCCGGAATCCGTTCGGCAAAGGAAACGATCAGTCCTCTGCTCGGCCAGCCGCCGACGCCGGAGCTGGTGGAAAAAATCGAAGCGATCGTGAAAAGCCATCCGTATGTGTGCGGAATCCATGATCTTGTCGTACACGACTACGGTCCGGGAAGGCTGATGATCTCGCTTCACGCGGAGGTCCCGGCGAGCGGCAGTCTTTTGGATATTCATGATTCCATCGACAACGCGGAAAGGGAGCTGCGCGAGAAGCTGCACTGCGACGCGGTGATCCATATGGACCCGATCGAAACGGACGATGCGCTTACCAATGAGATGCGGGAGAAGATCGCCTCGCTTGTGCGCGAAATGGATGAACGGATCACGATTCACGATTTCCGCATGGTGAGAGGGGCGACGCATACGAACGTGATTTTTGACGCGGTGGTGCCGTATGATGTGGATTTGAGCGAAAAGGAAGCTGCGGCGAGGATTGCGGCGCTTGTGGAATCTCTTGACGGCACCTACTATGCGGCGGTGAATATCGACAAGACGACGGTGAAATAGCGCTTGTGGGCTTATGCCGTTTCGTAAGGAACGCCGGGAACGTGTTTATGAGAAAAAATAAAGGAAAAGCCCTGTCTTTGCATGAAGAAATGCACAGACGGGGCTTTTTTGCCCGCAGGAAATTTATTCTGTGCGGGAGCTTACTTTTGCATTTTGCGGCGGATATCCGAAAGACGGTCGAGCGCTTCGCGAAGCGTCGCATCCTTTTTTGCGAAATGGACGCGGGCATAGCGGTTTTCCGACTCGCGGAAGAAGCTGGAGCCGGGGACCATGCCGACGCCCACTTTCCTTGCCAAATCCTCGCAGAAAGCCGTGTCGCTCGCATAGCCGAACTCCGAAATATCGATCAGCGCGTAATACGCGCCCTCCGGCACGGTGTGAGAAAGTCCGATATCGTCGAGCCCTTTCATGAAAAGCTCGCGCTTTTCGGTGTATTTCTCCTGTAATCCACAATAATATTCGTCGCCAAATTCCAGTCCCGTCGCCGCCGCCTCCTGCAAAGGCGCCGCCGCGCCGACGGTCAGAAAATCATGCACCTTTTTCACGGTATCGATGATTTCGGGGCGGGCGATCACATAGCCGAGCCTCCAGCCGGTGATGGAATACGTTTTGGAGAGCGAGGAGCAGCAAACCGTGCGCTCCTCCATGCCGGGCAGGGAATAGAGATAGACCATCTCGTGCGGACGGTAGACGATGTGCTCGTATACCTCGTCGGTGATGACGAATACGTCGTATTTTTTCGCGAGGAACGCGATGACCTCAAGCTCGGCTCTCGTAAAGACCTTGCCGCAGGGATTGGAGGGATTGCAGAGGATCAGCGCTTTCGGATGCTGCCGAAACGCATCCTCCAAAACCTCGGGATCAAAGCAGAACGACGGCGGCACCAGCGGGACATAGATCGGCTCCGCGCCGGATAAAATCGCGTCCGCCGCGTAATTCTCATAAAAGGGAGAGAATACGACGACCTTATCGCCGGGATTTGTCAGCGAGAGCATCGCCGCCATCATCGCCTCCGTGCTGCCGCAGGTCACGACGACGTTTTTGTCGGGATCGACCGACACGCCCATGAAGCGGCTCTGCTTTGCCGCCAGCGCCTGCCGAAAATGGTCGGAGCCCCATGTGATCGAATACTGATGAAAATTCTCATAGCTTACCGCGGCGAGCCGGTCGAGGATCGGCTTCGGCGGATCGAAATCGGGGAAGCCCTGCGAGAGATTGACGGCGCCGTATTCGTTGCTGATCCTGGTCATCCTGCGGATGACCGAATCCGTGAAGCCCGCCGTGCGGTCGGGTGTAATGCTCATAGGACGAAATTATCCTTTCCATTATTTGAGATACGAAATATGATCGTTTAAAAGATGCTTGCGGTCGAGGGAATCCTTGATGCCGCGCATGAGCTCGAGATTGACTTCGGACATCTGCTCGAAGAAGTAGGGACGCTTGGCGATGCCGATGCCGTGCTCTCCGGAGGTCAGTCCGCCGAGCGAATAGGCCTTGCCGTAGATTTTTTCCATATTGGCGTGAAGCTCCTCCGTCCATGCCGCATCGTCGCGGTTTCCGCGCACGATGCAGAGATGCACGTTGCCGTCGCCCGCGTGACCGAAGCTCACCATCTGTATGCCGCTCTCCTTTTCCACCTTGTGAACATAGGAAATAAACTCCGCGGTGCGGTCGATCGGGACCACAAGATCCACCGGCTCCTGCTCGGAGATGGCCTCCACCGCTTTGACAAGGCACCCGCGAATCTGCCATACTTCGGAGATCAGCTCCGGCGTATCGAGTACGATGAAATCCGCGGAACCTGTCGCCTCCGCGACGCCGCGGACACGCTCGATACCGGCGGAGACGGCGCTTTCGTTCCCATCGAAGGTGAGCAGGATGTAAGCGTCGCCCTTATCGCTTGGGAAGCGGATGCCCGTGTAGCGTTCGCCGAGCTCCACCACGCTGCGTTCGATAAACTCGATGGCGGTGGGATTGGCATTTGCTTTGATGACTTTCAGAACGCTGGAAATACCGGTGCTAAGGTCGGGATAGGCGATCAGCACCGAGCAGGTCGTTTCCGGCTTCGGCAGAAGGCGCAGAATGCACTTTGTGATGACGGCGAGCGTTCCCTCGGAGCCGATGACGAGGTTTTTGAGCGAAAGTCCGCTCGCATCCTTCACATTTTTGGAGCCGACCGTCGTCACCGTGCCGTCGGCTAAAACAAGCTCAAGCCCCCTGACGTAATCGCGCGTCACGCCGTATTTGACGGCGCGCATCCCGCCGGCATTGGTAGAAATGTTGCCGCCGATGGTCGCGGTTTTCTCACCCGGATCGGGCGGATAAAAGAGTCCGCGCTCCTCCACATAGGCCTGAAAATCCTTTAATACCACGCCCGGCTGTACCGTTGCGGTAAAGGTGTCGGGATCAACCTCGAGAATTTTGTCCATGCGGGAAAAATCCAAAATAATGCCCCCGCGCGGGATTGTGGAGCCGACGAGATTGGTTCCGGCGCCTCTCGGCGTGACCGGAATATCGTTTTGGTAGGCGTATGCCATGACGGCGCTGACCTCGGCGGTGTCGATCGGGAACACCAGCGCCCCGGCAGTCCCGCGAAGCCGTCCTAATGAATCGGAAAGATATTTTTCTTCGATTTCCTCTGCGGAAACGACACGTTCGGGATCGGAAATGATGGCTTTCAATGCGTTGATCATAGGATTCACCGTTCTTTCGTAATAAAGTTGGCTCCGGACGGCGGCCGCCGTCCGGAAAGCTTTTCTATCGGGTGTTTTTTCGTCAGTTCTCCGTGTTCCAAGCCGGAACGAAGAAGCCTTTGTATTTTTCTTCAAACAGATTTTCCGTGACCTCCGAGCAGAAGACCTCGGCGATTCTCTTATAGGTCGCGTTGTCCTTGTCCTCGGTGCGGCAGGCGATGAGACAGATGAAGCTGTCGTTGGTGAGGTCGAGATTTTCGTAGAAAATAGCAGTATTCGGGTCTACACCGTAGCTTGCGCCGTAGTTGCCGTTGATAACGGCGGCCGTCACGGTTTTGTCATCCAAAAACGTGTAGGTCATGCTGGCGTTGACTTCCTTCAGTTCGACCTTGCTCGTGACGATGTCCGAGGTGGTCGGGGTGTCGCCGGCATCCTCTTTGAGCGTAAGCAGTCCCGCATCGGCAAGCAGCAGCAGCGCTCTGCCGTAGTTTGTCGCATCGTTGGGAACGGCGACAACGTCGCCCTCTTTGATTTCATCCACGCTGGAAACGGTTTTGGAGAACAGGTTCATGGCGATGACAAAGGTAGGAGCGAGAACGGTCAGATCATAGCCGCGCGTGGAGAGCTCGTTGCGGAAATAAGCGTGATGCTGGAACGCGTTGAGCTCGATATCGCCGCTGGAGAGCGCGTTATTCGGGATCGAAAAATCCGAATACTGAACAAGCTCCACGTTGATGCCTTCTTCCTTGAGCTTGGCGATGGCGGGCGCCCAGATGTCCTCGTAAACCGCGCCTGTCACGCCGATTTTGACGGTGTCGGGTTTCTTTTCTCCGCAGGAGGCGAAAATGCCGCATACGAGTATGAGCGCGAGAAGTGCCGATGTCAGTCTGATGATGGTTTTCATAATAAAATTCCTCTTTTCATTGAATGATAATCGATTTTTAATGCGTGTTTTTCTTTGCGATGAGAGAGCCGATGAGCTGAATGATACAGACGATGACGATGATGGCAAGCACGGAGACGTAAATGATGTCGTCCTTACCGTAATTGTGTCCCCAGGTGACGGCGTAATCGCCGAGACCGCCGGCTCCGACCCAGCCGGCCATTGCGGTAAGGCCGATCAGGTTGATGATGGTGATTGTCGCGCCGCGTGCAATGGCGGCAGCGCCCTCCTTGAGATAAACGCGGAAAATAATTTCGGTGGGTCCGCAGCCCATTGCTTTAGCTGCTTCCACAACGCCGCCACCGATGCTGGCGAGCGCCGACTCGACCTGTCTTGCGAAGAAGGGCGCCGAGCCTACGACAAGCGGGATGATCGCACCCTTGACGCCGGAGCTTGTGCCCATGATGGCGCCGGAAACGTCGAAAAGCAGTACGATGAGAAGCACAAACGGGATGCTGCGCAGGATGTTGATGAGCTTATCGAGAATCTCATACACCACCCGGTTTTGCAGGATACCGCCTTTCGCCGTCACGGTGAGGGCGACACCGAGGATCATACCGAAAATCAGCATCAGGGCGCCCGACCATGCCACCATGAGAAGGGTATCGCGGATGGCATTGTAGAAACGTGTCGGATTGTCCGCGACGCCGGGCAGAAGCTTTGCAATCCAGCTTGTGCTTTCCGCCGCGAGAAGCATTGTATGGCTCATCTTATATCACCCCCACCTTTACGCCGTTTTCGGACATGTCGTTTATCGCTTTTTCGATCTTGTCCTCGTCTCCCTCCGCCCGCACGACGAGCGTGCCGAGCGTTCTGCCGTCGATCGTTTCGATATTGCCGTTTATGATATTGAAATCGATTCCGTAGTCCCTTGAGAGCCGGGAGATGATCGCCTTTCCGGCGCTGTCATCGAGAAATTTGAGCTTTAATACCTTGCCGGGGAGCCGGCGCTCCTTTTCCAGCGCTTCGCCGGAGACGGAGAGCCCTCCCGCCGTCATGGCGAAGCTTCTCGTGACGTCGGCCTTTGGGTTTGCGAAGATATCGTATACCTTTCCGCTTTCGGCGACCCGTCCGTTTTCGAGCACGGTGACGCTGTGGCAGATTTTTTTGATGACCTGCATTTCGTGCGTGATGAGGACGATCGTGATGCCGAGCTCCGTGTTGAGCTTTTTGAGAAGCTCGAGGATCTGCTCCGTCGTCTGCGGGTCCAGCGCGCTTGTCGCCTCGTCGCAGAGGAGGATTTCCGGATCGCTTGCCAGCGCTCTTGCGATGGCGACGCGCTGCTTCTGTCCGCCGGAAAGCTCGGAGGGATAAGATTTCGCCTTGTCGGAAAGCCCTACGATGGCAAGCAGCCGCGTCACCTTTTCCCGTATGGCGGTTTTGGGGATCTTCCGGTAGCGCAGAGGGAAGGCGACGTTGTCCTCCACCGTTCTTGTGGCGAATAAATTGAATTGCTGAAAAATCATGCCGATTTTCCGCCGCTTCTCGCGCAGCGCCCGGCCGCGCAGCGTCGTGATGTCCTCGCCGCCGACGAGCACCTTGCCAGAATCGGGACGCTCCAAGAGGTTGATGCACCGCACCAATGTGGATTTGCCCGCGCCGGAAAAACCGATGATACCGTAGATTTCTCCCTTTTCGATTTTCAAACTCACGTTGTCCGCCGCGAGCACCCTGCCGTGATCGGTTTCAAAAGCCTTTGTAACGCCAATCAGTTCTATCATATATGTTGATTTCCACCCTTCTTTTGCGGACGCCGTTCCGCGGTGTAGTCTGCCTTCCGGTCACTCGGCAATAAAAAAACCGGAAGGTAAAAAAATACCTCCCGGACAATCAGCCATGCCGGCGTTTATGAATATGCCCGAAATCCGAATGCTCAAACGGATTTACTGCCAAAAAGGCATGCACAAAACACCCGCACTGTATTTGTCCGGGAGCAAAGCATTCGCATAGTCGCGGCTTGAATCTGATTCTGCTTCATTTGTGACAGCCTTCTTTCATAAGATTTTTGTATACTATACCATTTGAAAATCATTTTGTCAAGGTCTTTTTGAAAATTATTTTGAAAGCTGTGATTTTTTCGGAAATCGGGTGTATCCTATAAAAAATATTGAAAAAGAGAAAACCAAATCTGAAAAAGAAGCACGATATAGGCGAGAGAACGGAAAGTCATAGAGGGATATCTCGGCACGATGATCACGGTGAACCGGGAAAAATAAAGGCGGATATAGATTGACAAAACGGTGATGCTGTGATAAGATAAGCACAAACGGAATTGCTTTTGGCAATTCGGATTTCCGCGTCCGTCATGGCGGGCGCGGAAATCTCCTCACGGGGTACCCCCTCACGGGGGTACTTTTCTTTTTTGATTTTTTGTCATTGATATAGGATAACAGCATCCCATTTGACAATCATGCGCACGTATGATAGAATGGCGTAGGAAAATATCCGGTGGGAGGATTCAATCAAAACGGAGGCTATCATGGGAGAGATTCTGACGGTAAAAGAGCTTACCAAAACATTCAAATTATCGTCCAAGCAGCAGAAGCTTGAAAAGACCGGCGCCAAAGTGAAAACGGCGGTCGACAGACTGTCCTTTTCGGTGAATGAGGGCGAAATCTTCGGCCTTCTCGGTCCGAACGGCGCCGGCAAAACGACGACGCTCCGGATGCTGGCGACGCTGATAAAGCCCGACTCCGGAACGGCGGAGGTGCTGGGACACGACATCGTGCGCGAGCCGGACGCGGTGCGCCGTAGCGTCGGCTTTTTGACGGGAGAGCTGAAGCTGGAGGATTATTTCACGCCGAATTATCTGTTCGACTTCTTTTCGGAGCTGCACGGGGTGCCCACACAGGTGCGCGACGCGCGCAAAAAGGAGCTTTTCGACCGATTCGGCATCGGAGAATTTGCCGAGGTCAAGGTGGGCAATCTTTCGACGGGGATGAAGCAGAAAGCTTCTATCGTCATTTCCATCGTGCATGATCCCGCCATCATCATTTTCGACGAGCCGACAAACGGGCTTGACGTTCTGACGGCAAAGGTCGTGACGGATTTCCTTGCGGCGTTGAAGGAGCAGGGAAAGACGGTGATCGTATCGACGCATATTTTCAGTCTGATCGAGAAGGTATGCGACCGTGTGGGCGTCATTGTGGACGGAAAAATGGCGGTGTGCGGCACGCTTGCGGACGTCTGCGGTGAAAAGACGCTCGAGGACAGCTTCTTTGATATTTATGCGGAAAGGATGGGCGAGCGCGTATGAAAAGCGGGATCCTCACGATCATGAAAAAGGAGCTTACCCGCTTTTTTACGGATAAGCGTTTGGTATTTACGACGATTCTCATGCCCGGTATTTTGATTTACCTGATGTATACCCTTATGGGGAGCGCCATTGCCAGCATGTACAGTCCGAGCGGGGAGACCGCGGAGGTCGCGGTCGTGGATCTGCCCGATTCGATTGCCTCTATTCCCACAGGGGATTCGATGAAATTTGTGTCCGTGGACGCATCGGAGATCGAGTCGCTCAAAAAGGCGGTCGAGAACGCGGAGAGGGATATCCTCGTCGTTTTTCCGTCGGATTTCGACGAACAGGTGGCGGCTTATCAGACGGGCTCCGGCGCTGCGGCGCCGAACGTGGAGATTTATTTCAATTCCTCTGCGACCGATTCTCAAAACGTGTACCGCATGATGACGGCTCTCCTCGACGGTTATGAATCCTTGCTTGCCAACAAATTCGATATCAACGCGGGGAATGGCACTTATGACCTTGCGACCAAGGAGGATACGGCGTCTTCGTTTTTCGCCTCGATGCTGCCGCTGCTTCTCATGATCTTCCTTTTCTCCGGCTGTATGGCGGTGGCGCCGGAATCTATCGCGGGGGAAAAGGAGCGCGGCACGATCACGACGATTCTCATAACGCCGATCCGCCGCGGGGAGCTTGCCGTCGGAAAGATCGCGGCGCTCGCAATCGTCGCGCTTTTGTCCGGCATATCGAGCGCGCTCGGCACGATTCTGTCTCTGCCGAAGCTGATGGGCGGCGGGGAGGTTGTCGACGCGAGCATTTACGGCATGAAGGAATACCTTGTGCTGCTTGTGCTGATTCTTTCGACGGTGCTCCTCATCATCACGGCGATCTCGATCATTTCCGCATTTGCGAAAACGGTCAAGGAGGCGCAGGGCTATGTGACGCCGATGATGATTCTCGTCATGGCGGTCGGCATCACGGCGATGTTCGGAGCCGCGGCGCCGGAAAATCCATTCCTTTATCTGATTCCGTTCTATAACACAGTGCAGTGCATGGCGGCGGTGTTCTCATTTGAGGCGGTGACGGAAAATCTCCTTGTCTGCGTGATTGCCAATGCGGTTTATACGGCGCTCGGCGTGTTTGCGCTTGCCAAGATGTTTAACAGCGAAAAAATCATTTTTTCAAAATAATTATGAGAAACAAAGGAGAAAACAATGGAGATCATCAAATCTTATGTGCAGCAGGTTCCGGCGACCCGTTTTATCGGGAAGAAATACGGCGACGCCGACCGAGTGGGCGGAGGCTTCGGAAAGCAGTGGGACAAGTGGAACGGAGATGGGCTGTTCGCGCCGATTGAAAAAGTCGCCGGAGACGTTTCCTCGCTGTTTGAGGATGCGGACGCGACGATAGGACTTATGCGCTGGAAGAAGGGCGAGCCGTTTGAATATTGGATCGGCAAGTTCACGCCCGTTGGCACGGCCGTGCCGGAAGGCTATGGCTTTGCGGATTTCCAGGCGGCAAAGCTCGGCGTATGCTGGCTTTACGGCGAGTTCGACACGCTTTTCGGCAAAGAGCATCTCGCTGAAAAGCGCCTGCGTGAGCAAGGGTATCGGTACGTCGGAGATGAAAAAGGCGCTTTTTGGTTTTTCGAGCGGTATGCCCGCCCGCGCTCCATGGTGCCGGATGAAAAGGGAAACGTCGTGCTCGATATTGTATTTTTTGTAGAATAAAAGGAGTCCCGCCCCGTCGACGGGACTTTTTCTTTTTGTAATATAGAAAGATATCGCCGTTTTTTTCTCACATTTATCCCTTTGCGACATACCATATAGCGAGGAGGAAGTTTGAAACGAAAGCTTTTCTCCAACAAATCAATTTGATTATTTCGGAGGGAAAATTTTTATGCCAGATATCAGAAATACTTCGCCGACATGCGGCGGACAGGGCCGTGATTCGGTATATATAGATACAAACAGGATTCTCGACAGCTGTCGTGATAAGGACTGCTATGAGGATGTCGTCGTTTATCTTTCGGATGCGGGAAGCGAGCTTCTTGAAAGAAGCGGAAGCGTTCGCACGAAGTGCGCCAAGGTGATTTGCGCGAACATACATGTGGATTCCGTTCCGTTCAACCGCGGTTTTTATCAGATCAGCATCACGATGTATATCAAGATCGTATGCGAGGTCTGCGCCTGCATGGGCAGACCGCAGGAGGTCGAAGGAATCGCCGTCGTAGAGAAAAAGGTCATCCTTTACGGCAGCGAGGGCAACGTCAATATCTTTAAGAGCGAACCCGGATCGCAGAACTTCTGCGGCTGCGCGAATGCGGAACAGCCCGGAACGAATCTGCCGATCGCCGTTTTCGAGGTCGCCGATCCGATCGTTCTCAATACCAAAATCGTGGAAGCGTGCGAGTGCCATAATTGCCATTCTTGCCTTTCCGCTTCCGATCTGCCGGAATCCGTTTGCAGCTGCATAAACGGCAGGATCAACTGTGAGCCGGCAGGCAAGGTCCTGACCGTTTCGCTCGGCTTCTTCTCCGTTGTGAGAATCGAGCGTCCCGCTCAGTATCTTGTCCACGGCACCGAATACACGGTTCCCGAGAAGGAATGCGTGTCTCCGGCGACCGACGATCCGTGCAAGATGTTCAAGCACATGGCGTTCCCGATCAACGAGTTCTATCCGCCGTCTCTTTGCGACGTGAAGGGCTCCGAGTCCGACGGGATGAACGGCGGCTGCGGCTGCGGCAAGCGCTGAGCTATCTAAGTCATGAATATGAAAAATGCCCCTTCGGCCAGAGGGGCATTTTTTGATGCTGTGACCCCGAGAGGATATCGATAGCGGATACTTATTAAATATATGAAGTTATTATTGACACAAATAATTATTTGTGTTATTATTGACTTAGAAAGGGCGATACCGATGCAGATAGGATGAAAATCCAAAATTCGACAAAATTTAACAAAATTCTGCTATAGGAGATGAAGAAAATTATGAGAAAGAAATTTTCAACAATGGTTATTGCTCTTTTGGCTTTTTCGTTATTAACAACAAATCTGTTTGCGATGCAAAATAAAATGGTGATTTATGAGGATACATTTACAGATTTATTGAATCAAGATATATCGACAAGAGCTATTGGGCTTGTCTCAGGCGAACAGTATTATATTCAAAGTGCACATGCGGGAAGATTTGTGGATGTGGATAATAATGCTGGATCACCGTATACGAATAGTAAGTTAGAACAGTGGGATTTGGACACAAAGGAAACAAAAAAGTGGGAATTTATTAGCACCGGAGATGGTTATTTTAAAATAAAAAGTAGTTTGAAAGATGGATCTACTGAATTATATATGTCAGTAAAAAATAACTCATCTGCTAATGATACGGATATTATTTTGGCGCCTTATACAGCCGGAGACGGTCAAAAATGGAAGATTGGATTGGTAGAAGGAGACAGAGTAAAAATAATCCCTAAATGCGGAGAAAATGTGAATCGAGTTTTACGAGTGAATAATTCTCTTTGGGAACAAAATGGCTTAGATATAAAACTTTATAATTATACGGATGATAGTAATTATAAAGACGAGTGGATACTTATCCGCACAATGCCGTTATCAGGTTACGAACTACCATATAATCCATCTCTTTGGGAAGGCGTTGTCAAAGATACAAATAATTGTTATGCTTATATTCTTAATAATCAAGTATATCCGGGGACAACTTCCGCTTGGTTTAAGCAGCAGCCGGGACGGTATGCCGGATTAACATTGACACAGAGCCAAATACAAGGGAATGGTCAAAACATCCTCTATAATGTTTTAGAGGATTTTGAAGCATACAATGAGAATTTTGATACAAGTCTTGTATTTAATCAAATTGGACGATTTGAAAAATGTCCGCCTGGCTCATATAAGGTTGCTTTGGTAGTAAATCCTGGTGTTGATTATCATTGGTATAGACAGGATGCAGATGGATTTTGGTCTCATAAACAGGGGACTACTGCTGTTAAGAGAACGGATGATTCTAATCAATTGATTATCGATCCTATATTGGCTGATCGTGGTGATTATACTTCTTTCGTTGCGTATTTTAAAGTTACACCGTGGAACAATTATTATACGTCAGGGGGAATTGTTACATATAGTATTGAGGATGCTTTTGTCAACAAGATTGATAGAAATTCGTTGAATCTTATTACTATGGGTATGTCATACAGTGAGGTAACTGCTATTTTAGGCTCATGCGGCGTGGATGCCGAATTTGGTATAGCGGCATTTCAGTATGAGACTACAGACGGCGATGTGTTTTATATTAGTTATATTGAAAATGAAAATCACGAGCTTATCGTTGCTGAAATATATCAGAAGGAGTAATGCGTATGTCAAAGAAAAATCATGTGTTATTTTTAGTTGTTATATGTGCGTTTTTCTTTAATATGGTAATGCTGTCTTCCTGTGGAAAACAAGATCTTCCTTATGATGAAAAGAAGCTTAACACTTATATTGAACCGAATAAAAAAGAACTGCCAACACCGGAGGAATTTTCTGATGTGAAAGAGGGAATGACCTTTACGGAGGTAGTGGAGCTTGTCGGACGTCCCCAGCGAGAGATTGGTTCCGGAGCGGTTATTTATGAATTTGATTTGTCGGACGGTTCTGCGTATGCGGTTTACTTTATTACCGACCAAGAACATCGGTATGTTGTAAGTGGTATTATGAAATCGACGAATAAATGAAAATGGCGTTCCCGATCAACGAGTTCTATCCGCCGTCTCTTTGCGACGTGAAAGGCTCCGAGTCCGACGGGATGAACGGCGGCTGCGGCTGCGGCAAGCGCTGAGCTATCTAAGTCATGAATATGAAAAATGCCCCTTCGGCCAGAGGGGCATTTTTTGATGTTGTGACCCCGAGAGGATATCGATAGCGGATACTTATTAAATATATGAAGTTATTATTGACACAAATAATTATTTGTGTTATTATTGACTTAGAAAGGGCGATACCGATGCAGATAGGATGAAAATCCAAAATTCGACAAAATTTAACAAAATTCTGCTAACCGTCTTTGACAAAGGTATAATAATAAATCACAACAAAAACCGAGCCAACCTACACTAAAACGCCACTTTTTGTATCAACAAAAGGGGCGTTTTTTTCATGGCTCGACAGGGAAAGGAGTGGTATCAATCAAAAATTAAAAATGGAAAGGGGGAATATTTTTTGCTGGCCGGGCCGTATGGTCTGGCCTTTTTTCATGCCACAAAAAAGGAGGTTAGCGAATGGCAGATGAAACATTGAACAAGGGCCCGGAGGGAGAAAAGCTCCCGGAGTCCCCGGCCCCGGAGGGGCTGGGCGCACCGCCCGCGCCGGAACAGGCCGAACAGGTGACGCTCCCCGGTATGGACGAGAGCGGCCCTGCTTCGTCTGGTAAGGTCATCAACCTGTCGGATGTGCGGGGTGATGATGATAAGGGCGGCAAGGCTTCCGCCGTTGAAGCGGAAAAGCCGGAAAAGCGCCGGGGCCGTCCGCCAAAGGAACAGGCGGAGCCGAAGTCTCCAAAAGTGGAAAAGACGGCCAAGCCCCGCGCAGGCCGCCCACCCAAGGGGGACAAGGCGGCCCGCGCCGAGGCCCAGCCGTCCACGCGAGACAAAGTGTCCCAAAGTAAAAAGAAACCCCCGGAAAAGGGCTCCGGCGGGATGGCCCCGCCCAAGTCTCCGCCAAAGGGCAAGGCCGGGCCCGTCAAAGCTGCGGCGGCCCCTGTCCCGGAGATCAACCTGCCGCCTACACCAGCCGAGCCGCCCCGCCCGGTTGAGGAGGGCAAAGTTGTCTATTTGAAATTGTCCGAGCTCCATGCGTTCCACACGTTCCGGGAGCATCCCTACAAGGTGCAGGACGATAAGGCGATGGATGATCTGGTGGGGACGATCAAGGAGCATGGCGTTATGACCCCCGCCACCGTCCGCCCGGAAAAGGACGGCCAGGGCTATGAGATCATCGCGGGCCACCGCCGTCATCATGGCAGTGAGCGGGCCGGACTGGATGAAATGCCCTGTATTGTCCGCAACATGACAGACTTTGAAGCCGTCCGGGAAATGCGGAACAGCAACAAACAGCGCGGGGAGCCCCTCCCCAGCGAGCTGGCCCGCCTGCTGGATTTGGAGGTAGAGGCTATCAAGCACCAGGGGGCCCGCCCCGGCAACAGCCAGGAGGAGCAGGCCCTGGGGAAACGCTCTGTTGAGATTGTGGGCGCGGATCACGGCATGAACTATAAAAAAGTCATGCGCTATATCCGGCTTAATTCTCTTGTCCCGGAGCTCCTGGATATGACGGACGCCAAAAAGCTGGGCTTTATGCCTGCGGTGGAGCTGTCCTATATCCGCCCGGAAAACCAGAGGCTGATCGCTGTCTCCATTGAGGGGGAACAGTCCTCCCCCTCGGTCAACCAGGCAAAGCGGCTTCGGGAGCTTGACAAGGAGGGCAAGCTCAACGGCGATGTGATTGACGGGATTTTGAGTGAAGAAAAGAAGGAGGATCGCGGCGTGATTATTTCAACATCTGAACTGGCGAAATATTTTGGCAAGGAGGTCACTCCTGCCAAGATGAAAGAACAGATTATGGCCCTGCTGGACGACTGGAAAGAGAAACAGCCGCCCGAACTGGCAAAGCCGGAGAAAAAGAACACTCTGGAAAAGTAACGGGGCTTTGCTTCGAGACACTTTGTCCCAAGGTGCCGGGCCCCGGTAAAGCAGGGCTCTGTGGTGATATATCCCCCGTCGCCGGGGATAAAAAAGCGCAGTCGGAGGTGGGCTGTCAAGGGGGCGGAACGCCCCGCCGCTTGCGGCGGCCTGCCCTTGACGGCCTGCCCCGGCTGTGCTATCTCCGGCCACGCGGCGGGGGGATAGGGTTGACCCGGCCCAACAATTCAGTTACGGAGGTTTTGACGATGAAACGACCCCTTGCTTATATTACCGCCGCATGGTGCGGCGATGACGATGACAATATGGAACGGGCGGCGCGGTACTGCCGCATCGTGTACGAGGCGGGCTTTTCGCCTGTCTGCCCCGCGCTGTATCTGCCCCTGTTTCTCAATGACGCGGTGCCGGAGGAGCACAAGAACGGCATCGACATGGCCCGCGACCTGCTCCGGCGTTCCCGTGTGCTGGTGGTGTGCGGCCACTCTATCACCGAGGCGATGAAAAATGATATTGCGGTGGCCCAGCGGCTGGGGATCACAGCGACCACCCTGGACGGCATTTTGACGGTCAAGGGCCAGGGCCGCCACTAACGCGCCGGGCCCAGAGAACGGCGGCACTTGGAGACACTTTGTCCCAAGGTGCGCCGGGGAAGGAGGGATATAGCTGGTTGACGAGGATGTTTCCAGACGTACCATAGCACTATCCATAAAGGCCAGCAAGCTGACGGCGCGGGTGCTGGCCCAGGCACTCCAGACGGCGGGCCGCAAAATTGCAAAGACCCGCCGGGAGCACCAGACGCCCCACGGCAGACAAACGGTGCGCCAGCTCATGGCCCACGGAGCCGCCACAAACAGCATTGAAATTGAAGCTCCCCGGCAGTTTGACCGGGTGGCCCGCCGCTTCAATGTGGACTATGCCTTTTATAAAACCGGGCCGGACAAATACCTGCTGTTTTTCAAAAGCGGCCAGGCGGACGCGGTGACAGCTTGCTTTTCTGAATACTCCAAACGCCTGTTGAAGCGTTCCAAGTCCAGCCGTGTCCCCATCCGGGAACAGCTCAAACGGGCTGAGGATCAGCTTGCAAAGGAAAAGCCCCGGAAGAAAGAACGAGTAAAGGAGGCGGCCCGTGAGGACAGATAAACTCAAAAAGTATTTGATACCTAACATCCCCTATCTGTTTATCCTGTGGGCCTGTCTGAAACTGGGGACGGCCTACCGGCTGGCGGCGGGTGCGGATGTTGCTCATAAGCTCATGGGGCTGGGCCAGACCATTGGCCCGGCCTTTGCCGACTTTGCGCCGGGGCTTGCCCCCTTTGACTGGCTCGTTGGCATTGTGGGCGCGGCGGCGTTCCGCCTGCTGATCTACACGAAAAGCAAAAACGCCAAAAAGTACCGCCGGGATGAGGAGTATGGCTCCGCCCGTTTTGGGACGGAAAAGGATATAAAGCCCTTTGTCGATCCCAAATTTGAGAATAATGTCATTCTCACCGGGACGGAATTTCTTACCATGAACACGCGCCCGAAAAATCCGGCCAACGCCCGGAATTTGAATTGCTGTGTCATCGGCTCGTCCGGCTCCGGCAAAACCCGGTTTTGGCTCACGCCCCAGCTTCTCCAGGCTCATTCCTCTTTCGTGGTGGTTGATCCCAAGGGCGGGGTGCTCTCCCAGGTAGGCCGCTTTTTACAGCGGCGGGGGTATAAGATCAAGATTTTTAACAGCATTGATTTTTCTAAATCCATGCACTATAACCCGCTGGCCTATCTCAAAAACGAGGCGGACATTCTCAAATTTGTGGATACGCTCATAGCCAACACAAAGGGGGACGGCAAGGAGGGCGATCCGTTCTGGACAAAATCGGAAACGCTTTTGTATTGCGCCCTGCTGTCCTATATCATTTTCGAGGGCCCCGCCGAGGATCGGAACATGAATACGCTGGTGGATATGATTTCCGGCATGGAGGTCAAGGAGGATGATGAAAACTTCCTAAACACCGTGGACTATATGTTTAAGGGCCTGGAAAAACGCAAGCCGAATTGCTTTGCTGTCAAGCAATACAAAAAATACAAGCTGGCCAGCGGCAAAACCGCAAAAAGCATTTTGATTTCCTGCGGAGCTCGTCTGGCTCCGTTTGACATCCCCCAGCTCCGGGAAATTATGAGCTATGACGAGCTGGAGCTTGACCGCATCGGGGATCGGAAAACAGCGGTTTTCTTTACCATTTCCGATACCACGCCCACCTATAACTTTATTGTGGCCCTGGCCTTTTCGCAGATGTTCAATCTCCTTTGCGAGAGGGCGGACAACGTACATGGGGGCCGTTTGCCCCATCATGTGCGGGTGCTGTGGGACGAGGCGGCCAACACGGGCCAGGTGCCTAACCTGGAAAAGCTGGTGGCGGTGATCCGCTCCCGCGAGGTGAGCCTGTGCCTGTTCTATCAGCAGTTGGCACAATGCAAGGCCATCTATGATAAGCACGCGGAGACCATTCTCGGAAATATGGACAGCGTGATCTTCCTGGGAGGCCGGGAGGCCAGCACAATCAAGGAAATTTCCGAGAACTGGCTGGGAAAGGCCACAATCTCCATGCAGACCGAGGGCCGCTCCCGCGGCCAGTCGGAAAGCTACAACCAGAATACCCAGCGTCTGGGCCGGGAGCTTATGACCCCCAGCGAACTGGCGACCATGCCGGGCGACAAGTGCATTTTGCAGTTGCGGGGCCTGCCCCCGTTTTTTTCGCCCAAATACGATTTGAAGCAGCATCCCAACTATAAGCAAACGGCGGAAGCCGATAAAAAGAAAAACGCCTTTGACCTTGATAAGCTCATAAACCGCCGCAGGCGGCCTGGGCTGAACGAGGCTTGTGAGGTGTACGAGGTGGACGTGTCGGAAACTTCGCTCACAGACGAGGACGAGGACATCCTCAACTATGACGATGTGGACGATCCGGACGCTTTTGTATAAATATCGCTTCGAGACAAAGTGTCCCGAAGTGGCAACCTGCCGCCAGGAATGGCGGCTTTTTTCATGGCCGGGGCATCTCCCCGGAGAAAAGGAGGCTCTATGCAGTTTTTCGCATCTGCTATCGACACTTTACAGACCCTTGTTGTGGCCCTCGGCGCTGGCCTGGGCGTGTGGGGCGTGGTCAATCTGTTGGAGGGCTATGGCTCGGACAATCCGGGCTCCAAAAGCCAGGGCATGAAACAGCTCATGGCGGGCGGCGGCATCATCCTGCTGGGTACAACGCTGATCCCCCTGCTCTCTGGCCTGTTTTAAGGGCGGCGGCCTATGGATTTTCTCACCGACTGGCTCACGGATTGGCTCAAGGAGCTTTTAATCAGCGGGATCATGGGGAACCTTTCGGGGCTCTTTGATAACGTAAACGCCCAAGTCGGAGAGATTGCGGCACAGGTGGGAACGACCCCGGCGGCATGGCACGCCGGGGTTTTCTCCCTGATCCGCCAGCTTTCCGAAACGGTAATTTTACCGATTGCCGGAATGGTGCTGACCTTTGTTGCGACCTATGAACTGATCCAGATGCTTTTGGAAAAAAACAATATGCACGAGTTTGATGTGGCGAATATCTACAAATGGATGTTCAAAACGTCCTGTGCCATCCTTATCCTGTCAAACACATTCAATATCGTAATGGCCGTGTTTGACGTGTCCCAGAGCGTGATTGCACAATCGGCGGGGCTGATCCAGGGCTCCACGGACATCACGCCGGATATGCTGACCCAGCTTGAAACGACGCTGGAGGGTATGGATTTAGGGCCGCTGTTGGGCCTGTGGCTCCAGTCCTCCATTATCGGCGTTACCATGTGGGCGTTAAATATCATTATTTTCGTGCTGGTCTATGGCCGCATGATTGAAATATACCTGCTCACCAGCCTGTCCCCCATCCCTGTGGCGACCCTTGCCAACCGGGAATTAGGACACACGGGCCAGAACTATCTGCGCTCGCTGTTCGCCGTGGGATTCCAGGGGATGCTCATTCTGGTGTGCGTGGCAATTTACGCGGTGCTTGTCCAGGGGATCGCTACAAGCGGAGATCCCATCGGGGCGATATGGGGCACCGTTGGCTATACGGTATTGCTTTGCTATATGCTGTTCAAAACGGGCGGTATCTCCCAGCGCATTTTCGGCGCGCATTAGAGGGGAGGCGCGTATGGCAGAACATTCAACCTTGGGACAAAGTGTCCCGAAGTCCCCGGCTCCCCCGGAGGGGCTGTTCCTTATGGACGGCATCGAGGGCCTGCGCTCCCTGCCCCGGCACTCGGTAGATATGCTCTTGACCGATCCGCCCTATGGCACGACACGCAACTTTTGGGATGTGCCCCTGCCGCTCCCGGAGCTTTGGGAGGCGGTGCGCTGGGCGGTCAAGCCGGAGGGCGCGGTGCTGTTCTTTGCTCAATGCCCCTATGACAAGGTGCTGGGGGCCTCTAACCTGTCCATGCTCCGTTATGAGTGGATATGGTATAAGAGCAGATGCACAGGCTTTCTCAATGCCCGCCGCGCTCCGCTCAAACGGACGGAGACTATTTTGGTATTCTATCAGAAACTACCCTACTACGATCCGCAGTTCGAGCAGGGCAAGCCCTATAAGAAAACCGCTGACCGGGGCGGCAACAGCCCCAACTATGGAAAATTTGTCCGTTCCGGCGGCGGCTCCGAGGACGGCCTGCGCTTTCCCGGAAACCTGCTGACATTCCCATCGGTACAGCGCACCGTCCACCCCACGCAAAAGCCCGTGGAGCTGTGCGAGTATTTCATCAAGACCTACACCCGCCCCGGCGAGGTGGTGGCGGACATCTGCGCGGGCTCCGGCACAACTGCCGTGGCCGCCGTCAACACAGGCCGCCGCTTTATCTGCTTTGAAACCGCCCCGGCCTTTTACGCCCCGGCCACGGAGCGCATCCGGCTGGCGCAGGCGGCTGCGGAGGCCAGGGGGAAAGGAGTCTGACTATCGGAAACTATTCTATCATCTACGCCGATCCGCCCTGGCGGTATTCTGCAAAGAACGTACAGGGGGCGGCGGAAAATCACTACCCCACAATGGGGATCGAGGAGCTATGTGCGCTCCCGGTGGCTGATCTGGCGGCCCCGGACAGCGCACTTTTTTTGTGGGCCACGTTCCCACAGTTGCCGGAGGCCCTGCGGCTCATTAAGGCGTGGGGCTTCACTTATAAAACCGTGGCTTTTGTCTGGCTGAAGAAAAACAAAAAGGCGGACAGTTGGTTTTACGGCCTGGGCTTCTGGACGCGGGGCAACGCGGAAATCTGCCTGCTGGCGACCAGGGGCCATCCCAAACGGCAGGCCGCGAATATCCATCAGTTTATCATTTCCCCCGTTGAAGCCCACAGCAAAAAGCCGGACGAGGCCCGCGACAAGATTGTTTCCCTCCTGGGCGACCTGCCCCGCGTGGAGCTCTTTGCAAGACAGACCCCGCCCGGCTGGGACGTGTGGGGGAACGAGGTGGAGAGCACCGTCCCGGACTTCGGGACACTTTGTCCCAAGGTGGGCGGCCCGAAAGGAGGTCTTTCATGCCCTATGTAAATGTCCCCAACGACTTATCCAAAATCAAAACGAAAATGGCCTTTAACCTTACCAAACGCCAGCTTGTCTGCTTTGGCGGCGCGGCGGCGGTGGGCATCCCGTCCTATCTGCTGGCCCGCAGCTCTATCGGCAACACCGGGGCCATGTTCCTTATGCTGGCCGTTATGCTCCCGGCGTTTCTGCTGGCGATGTATGAGCGTGACGGGCTCCCCTTTGAAAAAGTGGTTAGAAATATCATCCGGGCCCGTTTCCTGCGGCCCGGCACGAGGCCCTATCAGACGCAGAATTTATACGCCCCGTTTACCATGCGGGGCTCCGTGGGAAAGGAGGATGTGATTGCAACAAGCAAAAAAGCAAACACCCAGGCGCGGCCCCGCCGCAAAG
>CDZB01015040.1_pt1 | contig 142566 bp, 136 predicted proteins | sample 554961 | NCBI WGS metagenome assembly CDZB01 (sample SAMEA3182106, study PRJEB8094) | gut metagenome | biome: human; feature: gut; material: Stool; isolation source: human stools | place: Canada | collected 2013-02-26 | reverse complement strand
ATATAATATTATATATTATTATATAAATATGGTGTTGCCGAACTTATTTCTATTTCAAGCGGCGGAAAATCAAAAACCGGAAAGAGGGAAAAACTTGAATTCCTACAAGGACATTTGGAATATCGTATTCGACGAGCTTTCAAAAAAATATACGGATGCGGTCATGGAGCTTTGGTTCAACAATTTTGAGCTCGTCTATCTCGACGACGAAAAAGGATTCATCACGACCACAAGCGATGGCTTCGTCGATTTATTGAATAAAAAATATGCGCCTGAGATTGAAAAGATATTCGACGATACTTTAAACTTTCATATAACCGTCAAAATCTTCGCAAAATCCTCTTTCCGTCTTGAAAGCGCCTTATCCGAAGAAATCAAAAAACCGGATATCCCCGAGGTCGATACGGCGGATCCCGAAGTGCAGAGCGAAATAAGCGGTTCCGCCTTTGTTTCGGAAAAAGATTATACCTTCGAAAATTTCATTGTGGGAAGCTCCAATAAGCTCGCGCATGCCGCTTCCGTCGCGGTAGCCAATCATCCGACCGCATATAATCCTCTTTTCCTATACGGAGCCAGCGGCCTCGGAAAAACCCACCTGATGAAAGCGATCGCAAACGAGGTCAAGCGGACAAGACCGGATTTCAATATCATCTTTGTCAAGGGAGAGGACTTCACAAACGAGCTCGTCCGCTCGATCGAAAAGAAAACGACCTCTAAATTCAAGGAAAAATACCGCAATGCCGACATGCTGCTGATCGACGACATTCAGTTTATCGCCGGAAAGGTCGCAACGCAAGAGGAATTTTTCCATACGTTCAATTCTCTGTATGACGCGGGAAAACAGATCATTTTGACCTCCGACCGTCCTCCGAAGGATATCCAGCATTTAGAGGAACGGATCCAAAGCCGCTTTGAAGGAGGTCTTATCGTCGATATCCAGCCGCCGGACACGGAGCTGCGCGTCGCCATTTTGAAACGCAAGGCGCAGATCATGAACGTCAGGCTCTCCGACGACGTTTTGAACTTTCTCGGGGAAAACGTCAAAAGCAATATCCGGCAGCTCGAAGGAGTCATCAAAAAGCTCGGCGCCTATAGCTTTGTCAACGGCTCCACCATTACGGTTGATATCGCAAGAAACGTGCTCTCCGGCGTGATCTCCGGTACCGTCCCGCCGGCGCTCGTGGCCGAGCAGATCATTGAAAATATCTCAAAACGATATAACATATCAGTAGAAGATATCAAAGGAAAAAAGAGAACCAACGAAATCGCCTTGCCCCGGCATATTGCGATCTATGTGATTCGCCGCGTAACCAATATTTCCCTTCAAAATACGGCAAAAATATTCGGACGCGACCATACGACGATTCTCGCCTCCGTCGACGTAATCAAAAACAAAATGGCGGAGGACAGCTCCTTCGAATACGAGATCAACAGCATCTGCAATGAATTTATGTGACAAATTGGAAATGAAAAAGCGGTGTTTTGATTCTGGATTTCATTTTTCCACAGGCTGTGGAAAAACCTGTTGAAAATCTTGAATTTCTTCTCTTTTTGCTTCCATATTGCTTGTTGAAAATTTGAAATTTTTTCTACATTCGCCAATTTGAGCGTCCCATTGCTTTTCCCATTTGCTTTACCATTTTTGGAAACCAAAACTTTCTCCAACTTTTTCTCCACAAATTCTTCTTCTCCACAAGCTCATTTTTTCAGATTTTACCCATCCGCGTTTTTTCAATCCGGTTTTTCACAGACGAAAATAAAATTTTTCCCGATTTTCAAAGCTCTTTTTCACAAGAAAAATTCGTTTTTTCTCTTTATATTTCAAGACTTTTTCAGGTTTTCAAAAGTTTCTACGCTTCCTAACACGAACACTATAAATATTATTCTTATTTTCTCTTCTTGAAAGAACGGATCAAAAGAGAAGGATGTTGAAAATACAATACGGCAGATATTCTGCATATCAATATCGAAAGGCAGGAGGAACCATGAAGGTCACTTTTAAAAAGGACGAGCTGCTGCTCGCCATCACAAAATCTCTCGGGTGCGTTTCCACGGAAAAAACCATCAATGCGATAGAAGGGATCCTGATTACGACGGTCGGAGAAAAGAAATGCCAGCTTTGCGCTTACGATCTTGAAAAGGGAATCAAGATTATGATAAGCGCGCAGGTCGAAAGCGGCGGAGCCATCGTTATGAACGGAAGCAAGCTTTCCAGCATCGTCAAATACATGCCCGGCGACGTTACGATCGAAACGGCGGATGAGAATGAAGGCGGGCTTTCGACGATTTCGAGCGGCCGCACAAAGTTTCAGCTCCATTATATTTCAGGGGACGCATTTCCGCAGATGCCGGAGCTCAATCCGGACAGACGCTTTTCTCTCCCGCAGAAGATGCTCAAGAAGCTGATCAATCAGACCATGTTCGCCGTGGCGCAGGATGAAACACGTCCTGCCTTAATGGGGCTTTACTTTGAAATTGCGGAGGACGGCGTGACCGTCGTCGGCTGCGACAGCTATCAGCTGGCCGTGAGAAATGCGAAATACGGAACAAATATCACGACCAAGGGCGGAGAAACGGAGATCAGCTTTTTGGTGCCCGGAAAAACCGTGGCGGAGCTTGCAAGGCTTCTTGAAGATAAGGAGGAGCCCATCCAGTTTTCTTTGACGAGAAAGCATGCGCTTTTCAGCTTCGGCATGAAATGCGGAGCCGAGGAAAAGGAAGCGACGCTTTTCTCACGTCTGATCGACGTACCTTATATTGAATACAAAAGATTTATTCCAAAGGAAAGCAAGACCTTTGTGGAAATCGACAGAAACGCGCTTGAGGATTCGCTTGAAAGAGCTGCCGTCGTGACGGAGGAAAGAGTCGCGGGACAGGCGAAAAGCAATGTGCGCTTTCAGTTCGGCGAGAATCTGCTCGGCGTCAGTGTGGTATCCGTATCCGGAAATTTCTTTGACGAGATCAACATCGATAAAAAGGGCGACGACCTTGAAATTTATTTCCCGTGCAAATATTTGATCGAGATTCTGCGTGCGACGGACGACGACGTTTTGAAGCTGTCCTTGACATCTTCCTATATGAGCATGATTATAGAGGGAGCGAGCATGAGAGAGGACGGCTCCAGCTTCCTGTATCTCGCGCTTCCCGTCAAAATGAGAGACTGAATATGTATCTTGACTGCGCCGTATTTGAAAATTACAGAAATATCGAGCATTTTCCCTTTTCCTTTGATCGGGGGATCAATATCCTTTATGGAAAAAACGCTCAGGGAAAAACAAATGTGATTGAAGGAATTTATCTTTTCGGCAGCGGGAAAAGCTTTCGTCACGCTAAGGAAAGAGATCTGATCAAATCGGAGGAAAATCATGGACAGATCAGCATCGCCTATGTCGATTCCGTGAGGGAAAACAAAATGTCGATACGGCTTTTCCGCGATCTTTCCAAGGAAATGTTCAAAAACGGCGTTAAGATCGGCAGGATGTCGAATTTTATCGGGAATTTTAAGGCGGTATTGTTTTGTCCGGAGCATCTTGCCATTGTAAAAAGTGAGCCGGCGGAAAGACGAAGCTTTCTTGACCATGCGATCTCTCAGATAAACAGACCTTACCTTGCCGCGCTGATGGAGCATAAAAAAATATTGGAACAGAGAAATGCGCTTCTCCGGAACTATGAGGAAAATCGGGAGGGCTTTTCCCTGACGATTGAAATTTTATCGGAAAAGCTGGCACAAAGCGCCGCTTTTATCACGCAGGTGAGGGCAAGATATTTAGAACGGCTTTTTACGCATGTAGGCCGTTATATGACGGAGATGTCAAATGGACAGGAAAACGTCGATATTCGGTATCTGTCTCATATCGCGGGCGAGGAAATAGAGGAGTTGTTTGACAAAGAGGCGAATTTGGAAAAATACAGAAGGGCTCTTTCTAAGGATATTCAAAAAGAAATTTTGATCGGCTCTACGCTGGCGGGCGCGCACCGTGACGATTTTGAGATCCGGCTTGACGGGAAGAACGCGAAGATTTTCGCATCCCAAGGACAGCAAAGAAGCATCGCCCTTTCCATGAAGCTTGCGGAGGGTGAGATTTCGAGAGAGGAAAGCGGAGAATATCCGGTATTTCTGCTCGATGATGTTCTTTCCGAGCTCGACCGCGACCGGAAAAATTATGTCCTTTCCGAGCTTTCGGCAAGACAGGTGATCATCACGACCTGTGATGAAAGCGATTTTGAGGGTATCGGAAATACAACGAGGATTTATGTTGAAAACGGAACCTATGCTTACCGGTGATAAAATCAGTCGAAAAGATACGCTGGATTTTTGATTCTGGACGGCTTGATGCTCTGTTCTACCGCGATTCTTGTTTTCGGAATCATATTGTTTCCGTCCCTCTGCCCCTATCGCATGTATAGTCAGTGTTTTTGCTTTTTGTCTCTCAATTTTAAATCAGAAAAGCAGTTTCGTTCTTTTTTGATATTCTTTGTCAATCTGTTATTTGCTTTGCTTCTGATTCACACCATACGGATGCTGATTTTGACGTTAAAGGCTTGAGTGTCATCGAAACGGCTATGATTTTCTATATTTTTATTGTAAAAATCCGATTTAAAAACAGTCGAAAGAGATTTATATGAAAAAAGAGCATCTGTCCTGCTGGAGTTTTTCGATCCTTTTTCTCATGTTCAGTATTCTATTGTATTTTCCGCTTATCTTTGCGTTTTCAAGCTTTCTTGAAATTACGGCAGCGGCAAGCGGAAGCGACGATCCGGCAATGACTTTTATCGCATTTTTGAGCACGGCGGCATTGGGGCGTGCCATGATGATATCAATCGCTGCTGCGATATCGGGGCTTATCGGTGCGGTTTTGTCTTGCTTCAATGTTCGGTGTGAGGTGAAAAAAACGCGCAATTCAGCGCGGGTATTTCTTGCGATAAACGGAATTTTGACGCTTATATGTCCGATTGGTTATTTGATCTTATTTATATATAGTATTCTGTGAGGTTTTATGTATCTTCATGTGGGAAACAGCAAAAATATTAAGCTTTCCGATATCGTCGGGATATTCGACACGGATACCGCAACGATATCGAAAAATACAAAAAATTATCTCTCAGGCTGTGAAAAGAGAGGGGAAACCGTGAATGTGACGCACGAACTTCCGAAATCGTTCGTCTTGACGGCGGTAAAGGGAAAAAACACTGTTTATTTTTCACAGCTGTCGGTGAAAACGCTCTGCCAAAGGGCAGAGGATATTCTTTGATTTGGAACATGTATGAAAGGAAAAGGAAAACATGGCGGAAAACAACAGCACCGGAAACAACGTATATGAGGATGGGCAAATTCAGGTCTTAGAGGGACTTGAAGCGGTTAGGAAGCGTCCCGGTATGTATATCGGCTCCACCTCGCAGAGGGGCCTTCATCATCTCGTATATGAAATCGTGGACAATTCCATCGACGAAGCGATGGCGGGGGTATGTACGGAGATAGAAGTGACCTTTCATCCGGACGGAAGCGTATCCGTTCAGGACAACGGACGCGGCATCCCGAGCGGTATGAACGCAAAGCTTGGAATCCCGACGACGGAGGTCGTATTCACCGTGCTTCACGCAGGGGGAAAATTCGGCGCGGGCGGTTATAAGTTCTCGGGCGGCCTGCACGGCGTCGGCGCTTCCGTCGTGAACGCGCTTTCCGTATGGACGGAAATCGAAAACTGCCATGACGGCGAGATGTATACGGAGCGGTTTGAAAGAGGAAAGGTCGCAAGACCGTTTCTGCATGTCGGCTCCTGCGGGGAAAAGCACGGACTGTATGTCCGTTTTATGCCGGATTCCGAGATTTTTACGGAGACGGTCGAATTTGATTATAATACCATTCTCAATCGAATGAGGGAGCAGGCGTTCCTCAATGCCGGCATCAAGATCACCGTGACGGATGCGCGCGGCGAGGAGCTTATCACGAACGAGCTGTATTATGAGGGCGGCGTGCGCAGCTTTGTCGAGCATCTCAACGCCATCAAGCACGGCGAGGTGCTTCACAACGTCATTTATATGGAAAGTGAAACGGACGACAAATCCGCGGAGATCGCTATTCAGTATAACGACAGCTACAACGAAACACTGATGTCCTTTGCCAATAATATCGTGACGCCGGAGGGCGGCATGCACGAGGACGGCTTTAAAATGTCCCTTACGCGCGTTATCAACAATTACGCGAGAAAAAAGAATTTTTTAAAGGACAACGATCCCCCGCTGTCGGGCGACGACGTGCGCGAGGGAATCTGCGCGGTGATATCCGTCAAACTAAGGGAACCACAGTTTGAAGGGCAGACCAAGGGGAAGCTCGGAAATTCCGAGATGCGCGGCTTTGTCAGCAGCCTTGTGACCGCTAAGCTCAATGAGTTTTTCGAGGAAAATCCGAATGTCGCCAAAACGATCATCGATAAAGCGATATCGGCCTCCCGCGCGCGGGAGGCGGCGCGCCGCGCAAGAGAAAACGCGCGCAGAAAAAGTCCTCTCGAAGGAGCGGGACTTCCCGGCAAGCTCGCGGACTGCCATGAGAAGCGCAAGGAATTTACCGAGCTGTATCTTGTCGAGGGTAATTCCGCAGGCGGCTCCGCAAAAGACGGGCGTGACAGCCATTTTCAGGCGATCCTGCCCATGCGCGGCAAGGTTTTGAATGTCGAAAAGAGCCGTCTTGACAAGATTTACGCCAATACGCAGCTGATTCCGATCATACAGGCGCTCGGCTGCGGAATCGGCGAGGAATTCGATATTACGAAGCTCCGCTATGGAAAAATCATTATCATGGCCGACGCCGATGTCGACGGCTCTCATATCCAGATTCTGCTTCTTACGTTCTTTTTCCGACATATGAGAAAGCTCATTGAGGAAGGACACGTATTCCTCGCGCAGCCGCCGCTGTTCAAGGTGCATAAGGGAAAGCAGGTACGTTATGCCTTTTCCGACGACGAAAGAGATATTTATATTAACGAGCTCGGCTCCGGCGCTCAGGCGGAACGCTATAAGGGTCTTGGTGAAATGGACCCGGAACAGCTTTGGGAAACTACGATGGATCCTGAGAAGAGGACGCTTCTGCGCGTTGATATCGAGGACGCCATGGCATGCGATGAGATTTTCTCCGTGCTGATGGGCGACAAGGTGGAGCCGAGGCGCTTGTTTATCGAACAGAATGCGAAATACGCGGTCAATCTTGATATTTAATCTCCGATAAGTGAGAAAACGAAAGGGATTTCAAAATTCATGGAACACAGAGACATATCGTATGAAAATCAGAAAATAGTCGACGTGGAAATGGGAAAGCGCGTGCAGAAATCGTTCATCGAATATGCGATGAGCGTCATCGTGGCGCGTGCGCTTCCCGACGTCCGCGACGGACTGAAGCCTGTCCACCGCAGAATCCTTTACGCAATGTATCAGGATAAGCTGACCTATGACAGACCGTTCTGCAAGTCCGCGACGACGGTCGGAAACGTGCTCGGCCGTTATCATCCGCATGGAGACGCTTCCGTATACGACGCAATGGTGCGTCTTGCGCAGCCGTTCAATATGCGTTATCCGCTTGTCGAGGGACACGGAAACTTCGGCAACGTGGACGGCGACGGCGCCGCCGCTTACCGTTATACGGAAGCGAGAATGTCAAGGCTCGCCAATGAAATGATGACGGATATCGATAAAAACGTCGTCGATTTCGATCCGAACTTCGACAACCGCCTTGAAGAGCCGCAGGTGCTTCCGTCGAGATTCCCGAATCTTCTTGTCAACGGCTCGGTGGGCATCGCCGTCGGCATGGCGACGAACGTGCCGCCCCATAATCTCGGGGAGGTCATCGACGGCACGATCTATTTTATGAAGCATCCGGACGCGACCGTCGCGGAGCTGATGAATTATATCAAGGGACCGGACTTCCCGACTTACGGGATTATCTGCGGATCCTCCGGCATTTATCAGGCATATCAGACCGGCAAGGGACGCATTATCGTGCGTGCGCGCGCCGAAGTGGACGAAAACAAGCGCAGGATCGTCGTGACGGAGATCCCGTATCAGGTCAATAAAAGCATGCTTGTGGAATCGATCGCGGAGCTTGTCAAGGACAAGCGTGTCGACGGCATTACGGAGATCCGCGACGAATCCGGCAAGGCAGGCATGAAAATCGTCATCGAATACCGCCGCGATGCCAACGGACAGGTGATTCTCAATCAGCTTTATAAATATACACAGCTTCAGGACACCTGCGCCGTCAATATGATCGCGCTTGTGAACGGGGAGCCGAAGCTGCTCGGCTTGCAGGATATCCTGCGCCATTACATCGCGCATCAGGAGAGCGTCATTCGCCGCAGAACGATCTTTGAGCTCGACAGAACGCGCGCAAGAGTGCATATTCTCGAAGGACTCAAGCTCGCGCTCGACGATATCGACGAGGTGATCGACACCATCCGAAAGAGCTCGTCAAAGCAGGATGCAAGGGATGCGCTTGTGAGCAGATTCGGCCTCTCACAGGTCCAGGCGCAGGCGATCGTCGATATGACGCTCGGAAGCCTTGCAGGACTTGAACGGCTCAAAATCGAGGATGAGCTGGCCGCGAAGCTGGCTTTGATCGAGGAGCTCGAAGGGATCCTTGCGGACGAGAGCAAGCTGCAATCCATTTTGGAGGAGGAGCTTCTCGCCGTCAAGGAGAAATTTTCGGACGGACGGCGCACGGAGATTTCCTCCGCGATCGACGATATCATCGACGAGGACCTCATCGAACGGCATGAATGTGTGATTACGATGACGCACGCGGGCTACATCAAGCGCGCGCCTGCCGCGACGTATTCCGCGCAGAAGCGCGGCGGAAAGGGCATCATCGGCATGACCACGAAAGAGGAGGATTTCGTCGAAGACGTCATCATTGCGGATTCTCACAGCTGTCTGCTTCTGTTCACCAATACGGGCAGAGTTTATATGAAAAAAGCCTATCAGATTCCCGAGGCCTCACGGACGGCGAAGGGTACCAATATCGTGAATGTGATCGATATGAGCGAGGGAGAGAAGATCACCTCCGTCATTTCGGTTGCGGGCTTTGAGGAAAACGAATATTTCGTCATGGTGACAAGGCATGGCATCGTCAAGCGTGCAAATATCAAGGATTTTGAATATCAGCGGAAGGGCGGAAAGATAGCCATTCATTTGGACGACGGGGACGAGCTTGTTTTTGTCAAGCATACGACAGGAGAAAACGACGTGATTCTTGCCACGCGCGAGGGGAAAGCCGTCCGCTTCAAGGAAACGGACGCCCGCGTGATGGGACGCGCGGCGCGCGGTGTGCGCGGAATCAAGCTGCGCGGCGACGATGTCGTCATCGGCGCGGCGATCGTGGAGGAGGACCGTCATCTGATCACTTTGACCGAAAAGGGATACGGAAAACGCAATTCGTTTGATATCTATACGGCGCACAGCCGCGGAACGATGGGCATCATCTGCCAGAAAATCACGGCTAAGACGGGGTATCTTGCGGGGATCGCTTCCGTCGGCGAAAACGACGATATTATGATCATCACAAACGACGGAACGATGATCCGCACACCTGTTTCGGGAATCCCGGTTTATGAGGGAAACAATACGGCCGGCGTTATCATCATGAGGCTGGCCGCGGACGCGCATATCATCAGCTTTGCGGCGGTGAAGTCTGAGGAAGAGGAAGCGTCGAAGATAGAGGCTGCCGTCGGCGAAGCCGAGCAGACGGGAGAAGAAATCATGACGGACAGGCAAGAAGAAATCGATGCGTCCGACGACGATATCTGAACACACTGAGAAAGGATTGGGACAGGAATATGGCAGATAAAAAGAAAAAAAGCGCGGTCGTAGCGCCGGTTTCCGCCGAGGACAAGAAAAAAGCGCTCGCAACGGCGCTTTCCCAGATCGAAAAGGATTTCGGCAAGGGAACGATCATGAAGCTCGGCGAAAACGCGCATATGAACGTAGAGGCGATTCCGACAGGATCTCTGACGCTTGATCTCGCGCTCGGCATCGGGGGCGTGCCGCGCGGCAGGATCGTAGAGATCTTCGGGCCGGAATCCTCCGGTAAGACGACCGTTGCGCTCCATATCGCAGCCGAGGTGCAGAAGCTGGGCGGAGAGGCGGCATTCATCGACGCGGAGCATGCGCTCGATCCCGTTTATGCAAAGGCGCTCGGCGTCAACATCGACAATCTCCTGGTATCACAGCCCGACAGCGGGGAGCAGGCGCTTGAAATCACAGATGCGCTCGTGCGTTCCGGTGCAATCGATGTCGTTGTGGTGGACTCCGTGGCGGCGCTCGTCCCGCAGCAGGAAATCGACGGGGAAATGGGCTCCAGCCATGTCGGCTTGCAGGCGAAACTGATGAGCCAGGCGCTGCGCAAGCTTTCCGGGTCGATTGCAAAGACGAACTGCGTTGTCATTTTTATCAATCAGCTCAGAGAAAAGGTCGGCGTGATGTACGGCAATCCCGAAACGACGCCGGGCGGTCGGGCGCTGAAATTCTATTCGTCGGTGAGAATCGACGTGCGCAAGATCGAAAATCTCAAGCAGGGCGACGAGGTATACGGCAACCGCGTCAAATGCAAGGTCGTGAAAAACAAGGTCGCGCCGCCTTTCCGTATCGCGGAGTTTGACATCCTCTACGGAAAGGGGATCTCCAAAGCCGGCGAGATCGTGGATATCGCGATGGAGCTCGGTCTTGTGCAGAAGAGCGGCTCTTGGTTCTCCTATAACGGGGAAAAGCTCGCACAGGGCAAGGACAACGCCAGAAAGGCGATCGCCGCAAGTCCCGCGCTGATGAAAGAGCTGGAGGAGAAAATCAAGGCGCACGGAGATGAGCTGGATCTTTCCGCCGGCGAGGCCTATTCCTTGGAGGATGACGAGGACGGCGCCGGCGATGAATTCGATATCCGCGTTCTCGATATCGAGAACGACGACTGATCCATATGGAAATCACCGTTACCGAACTCCGCGCGACGGCGGGCGGCGCCGAAGCGGCGGTTTCCGTCCGGATTTGCGGCGGAAATTCTGTGCAGAATCTAAAAGGGAGCCTGTTGGCGGAAATGCTCGCGGAGCTTGGCCTGCCGTGGGAGTTTACAGCTCCGATCGTTATTGACAAGGATCAATGCGATGAACTGATCTTTTGCATCGAAAAGACGGCAGCGATCAAAAAGGGACTGTCCTTGCTTGGATACGCGCAGAATACGGCGAAAATGCTGAAAAGAAAGCTCGCGCAGAAAGGATATTCCGCAGAGGCGGCATCCGCAGCTGTGGAATATCTCCTGTCACATGGGTTTATCCATGAAAAAAACGACGCGCAGCTTTTCTCGGAAACACTGGCGAAACGGAAGCTCTACGGCAGAAACCGCATCAAAAAGGAGCTTTACGCCAAAGGATTTGACGGAGATGTGATAAAAGAAGTCATGGCTTCGATGGACGATGAGGATTTTGCCGAAATCTGTGCGAAGCGCATGGATATGATGGGCGGAAGGGAGCTTTTGACAGACCGAAATCAGAGGCAGAAGACGGTCGCGGCGCTGATGCGGTACGGTTTTACCTATGAGGATATCAAAGCGGCATCAGAGCGGCTTCTCACGGAGGAATCATGATGGAAATTTCCGGTACGACGGTATACGACAAGAAAACCTGCGGGCAATTCTGTTTTTTTGCATTGTGTCCGGTAAAAAAAGCCGGCAGATGGAATATTCTCCTTTGCGTTTTCTCATTTGTCATGGGGATTGCCGGATTTTATTTGGAAAATACATTGGAAGCCCGTCTTTCTTCTTTTCTCAGTGACCGTTTGATCGTATTATCCGCTTTTTTTATATTCTATCCTGTTATGGTGAGTATCTTCTTGCTCGCAGTGATAGGGAAGAAGGAGCAGACACTTGCCCTTTATTTTGTTTTTCGGGATGAAGCTTTTCATGTCGAGTTTTCTGCAAAGGACAGTGCCGGCGCTGTCGATTTTGACGATTCCGCGATTGTCAAATGATATGAACTCAAAAAGTTTTTTATTTGTATGCTGCGAAAGATAAGACATATATCCTTCAAAAGGATGCTTTCGATGCGGAAAACGGCGCGGCTTTGCTGCGTGGGAAGTTAAAAACGAAGCTTGGCAATCGATATTTCAAGTTTTGGTGATATCAATTAGAACTTTGGATCGGGAGGCTTTTACGTGAATATCGTCAATCAAACAAAATTTGACAGACCTCTCATGAAACGGTTTGCCCGTTTTTGGTCAAGTCTGTTTAAAAAACACCGTTTTCTGAATTGGATCTATTATGGGATCGCTCTGCTGCTTGTTGTCCTGATCGTTGTCATGTCCGTTGTCAACTGGGGGATAGGGGAAGATACCGATTGGTATTTTATCTCCGGACTCTATCTTCTGCTGACGGTATTTTGGATTCTTTGGAGCATTTTTTACCGGAAAAAGCTTGCAGGAACCTATCAATCTCGCGGGATTTCGGGTGCGGAATATACATTTCATGATGAAAATGTTGAAATTCAAGTACAGTCTGATAAAATAAGTGCGAAAGAGACTTATTCCTATCAAACGATTAAAAAGGTATGGGAAACAAGCGGAGAATTTTATATTTATACGATCGCCGGCGCTTTCATCGTCGCAAAAATCGGATTTTCCTCGTTGGAGGATGAAAATGCCGTTCGCGACAAACTGCGGACGGCAGCGGGAAAGAAATATATTCTTTCAAAATGACGTTGTATACCGGTTTGCGGATTCGTCATACAATAAACCATAATCTGAAATTAAAAATAAAGGCCGGACGGCTTTGCCGCAAGGCGGGGAGGGTTTTTATGCAGCTGAAAATCAGCAAATATATCGATGATCATGCCGGCGATATGATCGCGGCGCTGTCGTCGCTTGTCGCGATCCCGAGCGTTCGCGGGGAGGCCGAGGCAGGAATGCCGTACGGGAAGGAACCGGCGCGCGCGCTTGCAAAAATGCTGGAAATGGCGGAAAAATACGGTTTTACCGTCAAAAATCATGAGAATTATATGGGTACGATCGATTTTGATCCCTCAAAGGAGACGACGCTCGGCGTGCTCTGTCATCTCGACGTCGTACCGGAGGGGACCGGCTGGAGCAATCCGCCGTATACGCTGACGTTGGCCGGCGGAAAGCTGCTCGGACGCGGCTCCGCGGATGACAAAGGACCGGCCGTCGCCGTTCTTTTTGCGCTTCGCGCGCTCCGTGAATGCGGATATGAGCTTTCGCAGAACGTGCGGTTTCTCGTCGGCTGTGACGAGGAATGCGGCTCTTCCGATCTCGCATATTACCGAAAAAAAGAATCGCTTCCGCCCCGTGTGTTTACTCCGGACGGAAGCTTTCCCGTCATCAATTTGGAAAAGGGCATGGTGCGCGGCAAGGTCGTAAAGAAAATCAACGCCGGCGGAACAAAGACGATTTTATCCGCTTCCGGCGGGACCGTCGTCAACGCGGTGCCGGACAGAGCGTATGCCGCGCTTCGCGGCTTTTCCGGGGAAGAGCTTGCGGCGGTGGAAAAGGCTTTTCCGGAGGGCGTGATTCTCGAATATGCGGCGGAAAACGATGTCGTAAACGTGACTGTCAAGGGAAAAAGCGCGCATGCCTCCACACCGGCGGACGGGAAAAACGCCGTGACGGCGCTTCTTGCCTTTCTCGGCGCGCTCCCGACGGACGACGGCACTTCGGCGTTTTTTGCAGGGCTTTCTGAAATATTCCGATTTGGCGAGACGGACGGCTCTTCGCTTGGGATTGCGGCTTCCGATGAGAAATCCGGTGCGCTGACCTTTGTTTTCAGTGTCTTTTCCTTTGATAAGGGCAGCTTTGAGGGACGTTTTGATATCCGATTCCCGGTTTGCCGGACGTCGGAAAAGGTACGGGCAGGCTTTGAAAAAGCCGCCGCAAGGGCAGGACTTGTTGTCGACGAATGGAACGGAAACGAACCGCATTATGTGGACGAAAACAGCGAATTTATAAGGACGCTTTTATCCGTCTATACGGAGCTGACCAACAAAAACGGGCATTGCATTGCCATCGGCGGGGGAACCTATGTCCATAATGTGGACGGCGGTGTGGCGTTCGGCGCGGAATTTCCCGGTACGGAGAGCCGTATGCACGGTGCCGACGAATTTATATCGCTGGAACACCTGACGCTTTCCGCCAAGATTTATGCCGAGGCCATTCTTCGGCTGTGCCTGTGAGGGAAAAGTATGAAAAGATTTTTTTCTTTCTTGCTGTCGATGCTTTTTTTGCTCCCTGCCGCCGGATGCAAATCCAAAAACAGCTTTTCCGTGACGTTTGAGAATCAATGCGATGCGGATATACAGTCGGCTTTTGTGGAATATTACGTCGGCGATACGGATGAAATCGGGAAAATATTGGTGGCTTCTTCCTCTGCGGCAGCAGGCACGACGGGGAGTTCGCTTCCAAAGGGAGAGACGCTTGTTTTCCGGTTTGAAAAAGATATGTTTTCTGAGGACGCCGACCTGCGTGCGTTCAGCTTTGAACTATATCTTGTGCTTGCCGACGGCTCCGAGGTGCGGGCAGGCAGTCTCGGCATCGCCGTCTCCTATGGCGGAACCTATCGGTACGTCCTGCGCGGCGATGCGGAGGAAGGCTTCCTCTTTCAGCGCGGAGATAGCTGAAAATCTTTATAGATGGGAATCTTCCGTGTGCAGTCAAAAACCACCCTTTTGTACTCAAAGGGTGGTTTTTTGATGTTAAAATAGAGAGGTCAGTCTTTCTCTGCATTTTTCCGCCTCTTTCCGATAAAAGCAGCGCATCATGCCATAAGCCGAGAGGAAAAAAACAAGAAAAATTAAGAACAGGAAAAGCAGCATGAAAACAGAGAACGGTTTCATCAGGATAGCGAAAAGAAAGATAAGACAGGCAAAGCTCAGGAGAAAAATAAAAAAGATTCGGAGTGTTGCCGGCGGTGAGATGGTAATCTCGATTTTTGAGCCGTCATTTTCTTCTGTTATGCTGCCATGGATAGACGGCAAAAAAGAAGACCGGTACGAAACGATCGGATAAATGCGGAAAGTGCCGTCCGTTTCGGATATTTCCCCTGCAAAGTGTTTATGTTCATGGTATCGACAAACCGAAAAAGAGGAAAGCTTTGACGGTACCGTGTCAAATGAGAGCGCTTTCAGGTTATCGGCCGGTGTCCGGCTATTATGGAACGTTATCGTTTCAAAAAGCGGCTTCATAGGGAAAATCTCCTTCCTTATAAATTGTATACAGTATATCAGTCTGAGAAAAATTTGTCAAGAAAAAAGAGCGGGCAGACGCCCGCTCTTTCGGTAATCTTATATATGCTCGGTTGCCCGATGTTTTCATTTATTGCAATCTATATGAAAATCTATATATAAAATTTGCCGTTTTGTTATTTTGCATATTCCGCGACACGGCTTTCGCGGATGACATTGACCTTGATCTGACCGGGATATTCAAGCTCCGATTCGATCTTGTTTGCAATGTCGCGTGCTACGACGATCATTTGGTCGTCGCCGACCTGTTCGGGTTTTACCATGATTCGGATTTCGCGTCCCGCCTGAATGGCATAGGATTTTTCCACTCCCGGGAAGCTGTTGGAAATTTCTTCGAGCTTTTGCAGTCTCTTGATGTAGCTGTCGAGATCTTCGCGTCTGGCCCCCGGTCTTGCCGCGGAAATCGCATCCGCCGCCTGAACGAGAACCGCGATGACGGTCTGCGCCTCTACGTCTCCGTGATGTGCTTCAATCGCGTGAATGACGTCCTTATTTTCCTTGAACTTGCGCGCGATTTCGACACCGAGCTGAATGTGCGAGCCCTCAACCTCTTGCGTCAGCGCTTTGCCGATGTCATGGAGCAGTCCCGCGCGTCTGGCCAGCACGCTGTCGACGCCGAGCTCATTCGCCATGATGCCGGCGAGATAGGCGACCTCAACCGAGTGAGTCAATACATTTTGTCCGTAGCTGGTGCGGTATTTCAGCCTTCCGAGGAAGCGGACGAGGTCGGGATGCAGTCCGTTGACGCCGGTATCAAACGCGGCCTTTTCTCCGGCCTGCTTGATGGAAGCCTCCACCTCGCGCCGTGCCTTTTCAACGGTTTCCTCGATTCTCGACGGATGGATCCGTCCGTCCGATATCAGCTTTTCAAGCGTGATCCTTGCGATCTCGCGTCTGATCGGATCGAAGCAGGAGAGCGTGATCGCCTCCGGCGTATCGTCGATGATCAGATCAACGCCTGTGAGCGTTTCGATTTTGTGGATGTTCCGTCCCTCGCGGCCGATGATGCGTCCTTTCATCTCATCGCTGGGAAGCGGGACAACGGAGACGGTGGTTTCCGAAACCTGATCGGACGCGATCCGCTGGATGGCAAGAGAAATGATGTTTTTCGCTTTGGTATCGGCTTCATTGTGGAGATCGCTTTCGATCTGCGCGAGCTTTACGGCAGCTTCACGCTTCGCTTCGGATTCGATCTTGGAAACGAGCTCGGCCTTTGCCGTTTCGGCGGTATAGCCGGAAATTTCCTCGAGCCTTGCAAGCTGACTTTGCCGGATCTGCTCAATTTCTCCTTGAAGTCTTTCGTTTTCCTTGATCTTTCTGTTCAGCGCTTCATCCTTGCGCTCGAAGTTTTCGATTTTCCGTTCGAGTGTTTCTTCCTTGGCCAGCGCCTTGTTTTCCAGTCTCAAAAGCTCTTGACGGCGTTCCTTGTTTTCCCGTTCCGCTTCGGTTTTGGCCTTTAAGATATCTTCTTTTGCTTCAACGATCATTTCCTTACGCTTTGCTTCACCGGTTTTGACCGCTTCGGCGACGATCCGTTCCGCTTCTTTTTCCGCGGATTCGATTTTCTTTTCCGCGGTTTTCTTACGGAGCACATATCCGATGAGCGCACCGACGACAAGCGCGACAATACCTACGATCAATGGAATGATGATGTCTTTCAAAGCTTATATAACACCTCCTTTTTTTGATTTCTTTTATTTTATTAAGGAATAAACCCGCCGCGGAGAAAGAAAGCTCATTCGATCAAAATCCTCCGCAACATACTATTATTATAATATATCTGTATACCAATGTCAAGCGGAATGTGTTTTTTTGCTGCTTTTTGGCTGAAAATAAATGGAATTTTGATTGATTTGTGAGAAATAAAAAAATTCGCCGGAGGATAAAGTCCGGCGAATTTTATGTTTTAAAAATTATTTGTTGAAGAGCTCAATCTTTTCGTCATTATCGAGAATAGACGGCAGAAGAATGCAGTTTCCGTTGACATAGTCGGAATTCTGAGCATCGGTAATGAGTCCTTTCAGAGTAGCGCTTCCGTTTTCTTCAAAAGCCTTTTCAAGCTCCGCGTCGGATTTGAACTCCAAAACAAACGCCCATTTGTAGGTTGTCAGACTGCCGACAGAGACAACTTCCTTTTTGAACATGTGGAGCGTACAGGAAATTTCACCTTCTTCGAGCTGAGCGGCGATGGTGTTGGCGGTTGCCGCATCATCATCATCAGAGCTTTCTACATATGTATAACCGGCATCTGTGAAGTTCTTCTTGATTTTGCTGAAAGTTCCGCAGGAAGCAAGAAGGAAAACGAGAGACACGGCAAGACACGCCGCAAGAATTTTTTTACACATTTTCATTCAGTAAATCCTCCAAAAAATAATTTTATATTTTTATTTTATTATATACGAATCAGGAGAAAAAGTCAATATAAATTATGAACAAATCATGAAACTTTGTTTCGTCAAAAAAATATTTTTCCTTATAAGCTATATTTACGAAGCATTTTGTAAAAAAATTTAAAATTTCTGTTGCAAATCCCGATGAATTGTGGTATCCTATATAAAACACATCAAAAACGCTGGGAAGAAGCGGCTTTATTTCTTTGATTGCGGACAAAAGAGAGGTTTGTCACCGGCTGAAAGCAAACCGTCCGTTGGAATATCGCCTTTCGCTTCGGAGCGGACGTCGTGAAGCATGAGTAGCGGCGCACGGTTTGTCCCCGTTACGGACAGAGAAGAGTGTCCGCGCTGTGCGTGGAAATTCGGGTGGTACCGCGGAAGAAATATGCTCCCGTCCCTTTTATGTGGACGGGAGCTTTTTGTTTTCGGTCTTTTCATATCGATCACAAAGAAAGGATAGAACAGAATGAAGGAATTGCTGGAAAAAATCAGAGAAAAAGCGATCCGTGAGATCGCTTCCTCGGACGATATCGAGGGGCTTCGGATCAAATATCTCGGCAAAAAGGGAGAGCTGACCGCCGTCCTGCGCGGAATGGGAAGCGTTTCTCCCGAAGAGCGCCCGCTCATCGGGCAGCTGGCGAATGAAGTAAGAAGCAAAATCGAAGAGGCGCTCACCGCAAAGGCGGAGCTGAAAAAGAAGCATGAGCTCGAACGCCGGCTGGCGTCGGAGGCTGTTGATGTGACGATCCCGGGGGAAAAATTTACGGTCGGACATCGTCATCCGCTCGCACAGACGGAGGCGATGCTGCGCGATATCTTCGTTGGGATGGGCTTTTCCGTCGCGGAGGGACCGGAGGTCGAATACGACTACTATAATTTTGAGGCTCTGAATCTGCCGAAAAATCATCCGGCGCGCGACACGCAGGATACTTTTTATATTACGGACAACATTCTGCTGCGTTCCCAAACGTCTCCCGTGCAGGTGAGGACGATGGAGGTGCAGAAGCCGCCGATCCGCGTGATCTCGCCGGGGCGCGTGTATCGGGCAGATCCCGCCGACGCGACCCATTCTCCGATTTTCCATCAGGTGGAGGGGCTCGTCGTCGATCACGGCATCACAATGGGGGATCTCAAAGGGATCCTCGAGCTGTTTGCAAAGCGCATGTTCGGAGAGGAGACGAAGATCCGCTTCCGTCCGCACCATTTCCCGTTCACGGAGCCTTCCGCCGAGGTGGATGTGTCCTGCTTTGTCTGCGGCGGAAAGGGCTGCCGTCTCTGCAAGGGCGAGGGCTGGATTGAGATTCTCGGTTCCGGCATGGTGCATCCGTTCGTGCTCTCGAACTGCGGCATCGATCCGGAGGAGTATTCCGGCTTTGCCTTCGGCATGGGCGTGGAAAGGATCACGATGGCAAGACTCGGCATCGACGACATGCGGCTGCTTTATGAGAACGATGTGCGGTTCCTGCATCAGTTTTAAACGGTAAGGAGGCGAAAATCATGGTTTTATCGATGAAATGGCTGTCCGATTTTGTGGACTGCGAGGATATTGAAATCAAAAAATACTGCGACAGAATGACCGACACCGGCTCTAAGGTGGAGGGATACGAGCTTCTCGGCTCTGAAATTGAAAACGTAAAAGTGGGTCTCATTCGGAAGATCACGCAGCATCCGGACGCGGAGCGTCTCGTCGTCTGCGAGGTGGACTGCGGAGAAAAGACGTTACAGATCATCACCGCGGCGAAAAACGTGTTTGAGGGAGCGCTCGTGCCCGTCTGCTATTGTCCGAAGGAGGAAAAGCGCGTGGCAAAGCTTGCCACGGGCGCGGAGATCAAGTCCGGCAAGCTGCGCGGCCTTGTTTCCGAGGGCATGTTCTGCTCGATTGAGGAGCTTGGGCTCACGACGCACGATATGCCGGGCGCCGCGACCGACGGCATCCTGATTTTAAATGACTATGACCTCGGCTGCAAGCCGGGCGACGATATCGTCGATGTGCTCGGAATGCGCGACCGCGCCGTCGAATTTGAAATCACGCCGAATCGTCCCGACTGCCTTTCCGTCATCGGGCTGGCACGCGAGAGCGCGGCAAGCTTCGAGCGGCCGCTGCACATTCCGGTGCCGACGGTAAGGGAAGCGGGGGACGACATCAAAAATTATATCGATATTGCGATCAAGGATACGGAGAAATGCTTCCGTTACAGCGCGCGCGTGATCAAAAACGTGAAGATCGAGCCCTCGCCGCTTTGGCTGCGCATGAGACTGCGCGCATCCGGCGTGCGGCCGATCAACAATATCGTCGATATCACGAACTATGTCATGCTGGAATACGGACAGCCGATGCATGCGTTCGATTATAAATGTCTTGACGGAAAGCATATCGAGGTGCGCACCGCAGGCGATAAGGAAGCGTTCCTGACGCTCGACGGCCAAGAGCGGCTCCTGGACGCAGATATGCTGGTAATCGCCGACGGCAAAAAGCCGGTTGGAATCGCAGGCGTCATGGGCGGCGCGAACAGCGAGATCACGGAGAAGACGACGACTGTGGTGTTTGAATCCGCGATGTTTCTCGGCAGCTCCGTGCGCATCACGGCGAAAAAGCTCGGTATGCGCACCGACGCCTCGTCGCGTTTTGAAAAAGGGCTGGACGTCGAGAATACCGTTCCGGCGCTTGATCGCGCCTGCGAGCTTGTGAATCTATTGGGCGCCGGCGAAGTCGTTTCCGGCATGATCGATCTTTATCCCGAAAAGAAAGGGACGGCGACCGTCCCCTTTGAGCCGGAAAAAATCAATCGTTTCCTCGGAATCCGCCTGTCCACCGAAAAAATGACGAGAATTTTGGAAAGTCTGCATTTTGTCGTAAAAGACGGGAAAGTGTATGTCCCGTCGTACCGCGACGACGTGCGCTGTATGAACGATATCGCCGAGGAGGTTGTGAGAATCTACGGCTATAACGAAATCGAGTCCGGCAATATCGTCGCCGCTATGACGCAAGGGGGACTGACGGAAAAACAAAAATTTACGGAGGAGCTGCACGGACTTCTCTGCGGCTTCGGACTTGATGAGATCTACACGTATTCTTTCATGTCGGCAAAGCTTTATGACAAAGCCGGCTTTACGCCGGACGACAGCCGCCGCCGCTCGGTTGAAATCATGAATCCGTTCGGTGAGGATTCCAAAACCATGCGCACGACGGCGATTCCGTCGATGCTTGAAACGCTCGAAATCAACTGCAATAAGAGCGCGGAAACAGCGGCGCTTTATGAAATGGCGCGCGTGTTCCTGCCGAGAGAGGGCATTGTCACCAATACGCACGGATTGGAGGGCACTCTGCCGGACGAAAGGGTCAAGATCATGATCGGCATGTACGGCTCCGGCGATTTTTCCCGTCTCAAAGGCATGTGCGAGGCGATCTTTGCTTATACAGGTGCGGAGGTCAAATTTGCGGCGGAGATATCGGATCCGACGTTCCACCCCGGAAGATGCGCTGTGATGACGGCGAAAAACGGACTGCCGCTCGGTATCATGGGCGAGCTGCATCCGACGGTGGCGGCCGGCTATACGTTTACCTCGCCTGTTTATCTTGCGGAAATCGATCTCGAAAACCTTTATGCCTCCTCCGACCGGGAAAAGGCTTATAAGCCTCTGCCGAAATTCCCGGCTGTGACACGCGATTTCTCGTTTATCTGCGATGAGAGCGTCACGGTCGGCGCGATCGAGGACGCGATGCGCGCGTCCGGCGTTTCCCTGATTGAGAATATCGCCTTTTTCGATGTTTACAGAGGGATCCAGATCGGCAGCGGCAAAAAAAGTGTCTCCTTCTCGGTTTCCCTGCGCAGTTCAGACCATACGCTGACGGTGGAGGAAGCGGATAAGGCCACCGCAAAGATTTTGCGCGGCGTGGAACGTATACTTGGAATTACGATCAGGCAGTCATAAGCGTAACGGCAAATATAAAAGCGCGTCCGGATTTCGGACGCGCTTTTTCTTCCTTTTATATTATATATAGCGTCTCCTCCTAATGTTTCAATTGTGTTACAAAATGGAGAAATCCGTTGACAAGAGTCTTCGGGACGCGTATGCTAATCATATAAGCTCTGCAAAACGGGAAAATCTGCCGCGAATGTTACAGTTGTGTTACAAAATCGCGGAAGCTATTGCAATTTTTTTTCGTTTGTAGTAGGATATTTACACTAAGTACGACTGGCGGAGCCTTTCTGCCGGTTACTTAAATAATTAGGAGGAATACTATGAAGAACTTCAAGCGAATTCTTGCACTTGTAATCGCTATCGTTATGGTAGTAGGTACATTTGCAAGCTTGTCTGCAGCCGGTTCCAAGTGGTACAGCGAGGCCGTGACTTTTATTGAAGAGAACGGTATCGCAGTCATTGGAGCAAACGCCGACAAGAAAATTACGAGAAACGAATTCGTGCTTTGGGTCGCGAAAATCGAATCTCACCAGCTCAGCGACACGGCTTGGAGTGAGCAGATTGCGAATACAGTCTTCACGGATGTAACCGATGCTCACTACAAAGCGGCGATCGCGTATTCTGCAAGACGTAATTTCATCATCGGCAACGGTGACGGAACGTTCAGCCCCGATAAGGCTACGACCTTTGCTGAGGCTTGCGCCGTAATCGTCCGCGTGATGGGCTACGAGAACAAGGTGTATGATACGTCAGCGGATGCGTGGGCGTTCAATTACATGCAGGTTGCCAATACATACTGCCATGCGATTGACGACGTATTCATGAAAGAGACGGATACATACAATCCCGATTATGAGCTCACACAGGGTGAGGCGGCTTACCTCCTCGCTACGATCATGAACTTCAACAAGCAGCCGACGGATTCGGATTATTCCGAGACCTCCGATGGCATCAACCTCGGCGAGTGGTTTGATGTAAACGGCGGTAGCACAGGCGTTGTCGGCAAGTCTTACTATGTTCAGTCGATCAACAGAGTTTGCAAGGGTGAGTCCATGTCCACACTGCTCGCTCTCGGCGGACAGAAAGGCCTGCTCTACACCAACGAGCTCGACACTGCGAAGGATGTCGTCCTTCTTCCGACGGATGGCACAGCTCCGCTCGTGATCGACGGTGCGTCTTTCCTGAAGATGCTTAGAATTTCTCTCGGTCTCAATCCGGAGAGAGATATCGCAAACGAAGAGCCTGAAATCAACGTGTTTAGTTATCTTGATGTCGGTTCGATTGTCAATATTGTTATCGATAAGAGCGCGACGAGCACGAACGCTTATCTGGATAACGATAGCGACGGCACGTATACCGAGGTAGACCAAAAGATCATGGTTTCCTCTCTCAGCGCTTCCTCCAACAGCGTGATTGTCGACACTTATTTGCAGGCGACAAGCGCGAAGGAAGGTGAGGATTACGGTGATGGATCCAACAATGCATCTGCGGCAACCAACCTCATCATCAGCGCGGCTGATCTTTCCAAGTATGTCGGCTGGACCATCCGTGAAATCGGAACGACTGAGAATACCTGCCCGGTGCTTCCCGCTTCTTACAGCGCAGAGCTTGCAACCTCTTGGACGAATGTTGTGAAGGATGCAGACGGCGTTGTCACCTCGGCGGTTCTCAACTTCAAGGGACAGACCTATACCGTGAACGGTTCGAGCGATGAGATCGCAATCTATTCCGGCGACGATCTGACCACAGTCCTGACTCCGGATGAGGCTGTAAATGCCATCATCAACATTGCTCAGGGCGAGGCTTTGGTCGTGTTCAACGATATCGACGGCGACGGCAGATATGATTCCGCCATTGTCAAAGAATCGGATCCGTTCCTTTATGTCGGCACACCGAATGTTGCCGGCTCGGCAACGGCCACATATGATTACTATTCTTCTATCAGCAACGGCACGGTTATCGGCAATGCTCGGATGAAGGGCAATGCTCTCGGTACGGTTATTTATAACAAGTCTGTCGAATTTGCTGCCGGCGGAACGACCGGTGTTGCGGATTACAGAACCGACGGTTATCTGCTCAAAGACAGTGCGACCGGTAAAATGCAGCTGATTCTGAGAGCTTCCAACAAGCACTTCTTCATCGATGGTGCTACTGACTCGTATGGCAACGCATCTCCTCACTTCTATAAGGTGGTGGATCTTGCTACGTTCGGCGTAGGTGTCATCGAGGAGGTTGATGCGTTCGCGCTCGACAACTATTATGTTGCGAAGATCGTACAGACGGATGGAACCACTAAGACGGTTTATATCCCGGTTACTCCTTCTGAAAAAACGACGCTTCCCGTTACGGTTGACGGCGTTACGGCGGACTACACTTTCGACAGCTCCAACTGGTGCACATTCTTGACGCAGATGAAGGATGAAGTTATTGCAAGCGGCATCGTATCCGGCGTCGAGGATCCCAGTTATAAATCTGCAACAGCAGCTTGGATGGCTGGTAAATATGTTCAGTTCGCGGTTGATGCGGACAGCAAAGTTATCGTTATGCTCGGCACAGATTCCTCTGCCAATGTCAGCGGTTTCGTGACCGGTGTCACAAAGACGGATACGGGCGACAATACCTTTAATGTTTCGATCGCGACATACAGCTCGAGCAAAGTTGCTGGTGTTTCAACATATGAAGTCAGAGCGAATGCTTCTTCTATGTTTGACTGGCAGAATTATGAAGTTTACAATGCGATCTTCTCCAGCAAGCTTGCCGATCCGTATGGCATGGAAGATGGCAGAGTAAATGCAGATGAAGATTTGATTTATGTAACCGTATATCAGGATGCTGCTACAAAGTATTTGAAGTACAATAGCACGCTTTCTGCAGGTTCTTGGGTCAATGTTGAAGGCAGATACAATATCAGTCTGACGGAAGTTGACGGCTCGAGAGTATATGCGGACGACAAGAGCAGCTATACTGCTGATTATAAGGGCACGGTAGGCTTCGGCCCGTATTATGAGAGAACTTATAACACGACAAAGAAAGCCTATGAGTATGTCCTGAAATTCACAAGAGTTGTGGAATACACGGGTATTACCGGTTCTGCAACCGCGGTGATCGATAAGACAAAGACACTCATGACACCTGTTTATGTCGGTGAGAGTGGTACGGTTTCTACTCAGCTGAAGGCTACCACAGATGCTGATTTTGAAAAGTATACCATTGCAAACGGTTTCTATATCGATGATGTGACAAATCTTGTATATCAGCTCATCGATAAGGCTGAAATTGTTTACAAGACTGACGACAAGGGCAACATCGTTTATTCTGATGTTAAGTATGATGAGGAATCCGCTGAGATCGCAGTCGAATACACCTCCGGTACAGAGGTTCTCTTCTCGACTTATAAGGTCGGCAAATATGCTACCTTTACCTATGCGGCAGCAGACAGAGATACAACAGAAGGCTGGTATCCGGGTCTGAGCACCGTTACGCTTGACGGTACGACCTATACGGCTACATCGTCTACACCTGTTGTGATCGTTACTCCTTCGTCTGATGGCTTCACCACCACGACAACGACTCTTGCAAACGTTTCTACAGATGGTCTCTTTGTAACGGATTGGAATGCGGTTGTTACAGACGGCAAGCTTTCTGCGATCGCAATCATCGGTGAGAAGACTGCGGCTTATACCGATGGCAGCGGTACGGTCACACCTACTCCGACTGATGAAGGTACGCTCGTTTACCTCGATTCCAATGCGAAAGCCATTGTCAGAGCAGCTGCTTATGGCAAGAGCTGGCTCGTCGTTTCCGACAGATCCGCTTATGCGCTTCCGACCGGTGAGGAGATCGGTGTTATCTATCGTGAGTATTCCACTTACGAAGAGGCAACGAAGGCTGCTTCCATTGATTTGATGATTGTTGGTGGCCACTGGTATAGAATTGATGAAAACGGCAAGATTTTGTCGGATGCATCTGATATAACATATGAGACTTTGCCGGTCGTTTCCCTTGACGGCTATCAGAAGATCACAATGATAGGTAATAACGGCGGTAGTAACTGGACTGGAAATGTCTTTGAGTTCTATGTCTCTGCCGATACGGAAGTTACTGAAAGAACGTTCGACAGTAAGAATCCGTATGGCAATGCTCCGGCCGGAACGTATAATGAGGTACCGGAAGGAACAGAGCTTATTTACGTCAACGACGATGGATCACTTACCTATTACACAAATACGAAGGCATCGGGTTGGACCAATTATGGTGTTTACAGATTCACAAAAACAACAAAGGGAACTGTAAGTTGTCTGGTTCCTGAGTTGTCGACTTTGGTTTCTACAACCACCGAGGGGAACAATATTTATTTGAGCAATGGTAAGAACTATTTGGTTGAGGGTACGGTTGCTTATGCAATAGACGATCAGGTACACAAGATCGAAGTAGAAGTGAAGCCTATTGGCACTAAGCAGGGTACGATCACAAAGACCGACGCTGCGGGCAATACGTATGCTACGATCGACGGTGTTAAGAATGTCAACGTCACGAATTATGACTTCGCGTTCTTCTACAGAAATGCGGATGCAAGCGTTCTTTACAAAGCCGGCGATTCGACCAGCGTAACGGTTGCTACAAGAGAGATCTACAACGCTCAGATTAAGACTCAGCAGGATGCTTATGACAAGGCTGTAGCGGCTTACGAAGAGGCGCTTGCTAAGGGATATCTCAGCGAAGAGAGAATCGCTTACTACAAGGCTGAGGTCGATAAGACGGAAGCTGAATTGGTAGAGGCAAAGAACTCTCTGCTTGACAAATACTTCAACGGTAGATTCTGGGGTGTTCCGAACTCGCCGTACTATCTGTATGTACAGCTCGGTTCTGGTTCCTTCCAGCAGCCGACGTCCACCTTGACATTCAACTATGTGAAGGTTGGCGATACGTACTGCGTATTCTCCGATGAATTTATTCTCGGTTAATTAGTAGTATTTCCCTAATTATAAAAAAGAGATGGCTCCCTTTAGGGAGTCATCTCTTTTTTTCGTCCGTTTTTTTCTTTTTTGATGTGGCTGCTATAATAATTGCGATGATAACAATAATGGCAACAACCGCAAGGATCCATCCCCATGTCTCCATATTGTCGGTGTTTTTATCACCCGTATTGGCGCTGGTATCGTTTCCTGAGTTGTCGCTGCCATCAGTCGCTGTATTTCCGGATTCGTTTAAATTGCCATTGCCGTTGTCGGCGCTGCCATTTCCAATTCCGGACATGTCGTTGTCGATATCGCCGTCTATGCCGCCGTTGTTTTCGTTCGGCATCGCTCCGTTATTATTAAAGGTATCCGCATATATAGCCATTCCGCTTGAAATTTCCGCAAACATCAAAAAAGCGATCAAAAACACGGATAAAATTGAAAATATAAGATCTCTTTTTGATTTTTTCATGATATTCCGTTCACTGCGGGAGCAGTGTCTGCCCATTCAAGGGCGAAGAATTTATGAAATTTCGATCATAGCTTGGATATTTTTTGAAATTTCATATTGACTTGATGTCATATACAAGTATTTCATAAATGCGGGAAAAATATACGGAAAAACAGAAAAACAAGGCTCGTTTCCAATAGAAAACGAGCCTTGTCTGTGATGAAATTCTTGATTTTAAAGCGATAAAATATCGTCTTTAATGCCAAGCATGTTAAAAATTCTGAGAAGTGTGATCCGACGTCTCATATAAGGGCTGTAACGAAGCGCTTCCAAAGCAAATTCAGGTGTCAAATTGGCATCTGCAAGTTCCGTGACGCAGCCGGCACGCTTCATCATGTCAAGTAGTATATCCGCCTCGGGAAGGTCCTGTTCGATGGATTCAAGGATATCCGGCCAACGGGCTTTCAAAACGGCGGGATCGATATCATCCGTCGGATTCGGCACGTTATAGCCGATGATTTCGTCGCGGTTTTTGGGACTATAATGCGCCAGAACGTCGTCGAGATCCAAGTTTTCTTTGTGCGGATTTATGGATTGATAAGCAAGGAGCTTTTTATAGATCCGTGTCACAAGAAGCGTTGCTATGCCGACTTTTTTTCCGTGGTAGTCAGGCCAAATGCCCTTTTCGAGCTTGTGAATTTCCCAAAAATGAGAGACGACGTGTTCTGAGCCGGATGCGGGTCTTGTGCATTTTGCAAGCTGCATGGCGCATCCGGTCAAAATCAAGGAATCCATGATAGCGCGTGCCGCTTCCGGGTCACAGGCAGTTACCTTGTCCGTCATGGAAACGACATCCGCTACCGCTTTTTTTACGAGGGAAACGATATTTTCGCAATAATATTCACCGGTCGTGTAGTGAGAAACCTTCCAGTCAACAATTCCGACATATTTACCGAGGATATCGCCATAACCGGCGGCTTTCAGTTCCGTCGGCGAGGCGGCCAGAATATCGGTATCGGCGATAACAACGGACGGCTGGCGGCAGGGATAGGAAATTTTGAAGTTGTTTTCGATCAGCGGCGCGGAGTCTGATGCAAAGCCGTCCATAGACGGCGCTGTTGCAAAAATAGCGAAGGACTTGTTCGTTTTTGCAGCGGCATATCGGCACACGTCGTTGACCGAACCCGTTCCAATGGAGAGAATCCCGTCAAAATCAGCCGAGGCCGCCATGATCTCATTGGATGTGGCCATATATGCGTAGCGCATATCGGGATAAACTTTTACTTCATATTGATATCCGCACTTGTCAAGCGAATTTAAAATCCCCTCTGATACGCGCATGGCGGTTTCGTCGGAAACTACGTAAAGCTTTTTGGGGAAGCCGCTGTTTTCCAATATTTCACCGACCTTGTGGACAAGTCCTCGGTCTGCTTCATAGGTTTTTAAATCAAAGCGATGTGGTCTGCCGCACGGGCATCCATCAAGGGATCGGATGATCGCGTCAAGATCCATATTTAATACCTCCAATTTTTCTGTGATATCAAAAGTATAGTCCTTTATGCCGGGGAAGTCAATGCAAAAACGGAAAAATCAAGAATTTTTACAAAAAGCTCTTTCTTTTATCAGGCAGAAATGATAAAATAGAAGCAAAAAGAATTTACCCGAAATGAGGACAATATTTTGAAAAAAGCAATTTTTAAAATGTTTCTCTTTATTGTGCTGATTCCGCTTGGCATAGCCTTGCTTTTGACTGCTTTATACTGCTTATTCAGCATTCAATATTATGAATGGTATTGGGTTTCGGAGTGGCTTTGTGCGCTCCCCAATGTGCTTGCCTCTTATATTATTATGCTTTCGGTCTTTGCGTCTATCGGTGCTGCCGCGTACTTTGTTTTTTTTGAGAAGCCGGGAAGGGCGGTGCTCTTATCTGTCTCTTTTTTGCTTATCGCCTTTATCCAGCCGTTGTTACAGTATGTCGTTCGGCATTTCTGTTTTCTGTCGACGGCGACGGTTGTGGAGATGCTCAGTTATTATGAAGATGATATGGAAACTTCTTTGTATCTTCTCATGTATATGGGAATTGCTCTGATCATCATTTGGCTGGAACGCGCGTTCTATAAATGGATATTGAGGGAAAAACCGGAGAACACATCGAAAATGATATCTCCAAAAAATCCGGTCGGCCTTGCTATGCTGATCTTTTTTGCGGCGCTCGCGGTGCTTTCTACACTTATGTTCGTTCTGTCCGGCGAATATGTTGCGGAAAATTTTCTCGCACTCGGAATCGAATATGTCATTGATGGTATCGGTTTTCTGGTTGCCGTATTCAGTGCCGGTCGAACAGCAAAGCTTATGGCTTCGGTGCGGCAGGGAGACACCTCGGAAAAAATCCGGAACCAGAATTGAAATCGACTCGCTTTTGTAAAAAATAGGAGGACATCATGGACGATAAACAGCGAACAGAGCGTTTCCGGCAGACAAAGGAAATGCTGGAAGAAGAGGGCTATGGCGGACAGGAGTGCACCATTTCTGTGCTTCGGGCCAATGTGATGGCATTTGTGACGGCCGGACCTGTTGCCGTTTTGTGCGCGCTTATTTTCTTTTTTGTAAACGACGGCATATCCTTTCGGTTTGACATATGGGAGCTTTTTGTCATGCTTCTCATTTTCATTGCGTCGATCTTTATCCATGAAGGACTGCATGGCCTCACATGGTCGCGTTTTTCAGAAAACGGCTGGCGGGATATTCATATCGGCGTCATGTGGGAAAAATTGACGCCGTTCTGCTGCTGTATGAAGCCCTTGACTTTCGGGAAATATCTCCTCGGTGGACTGATGCCGTTTTTGGTTCTTGGACTTGGATTGTTTCTGGTGGCTTTATTCGCGAAAAATGAAATGCTTTTGCTGTGTAGTTTATATAATATCCTATGTGCCGGCGGTGATACGACGATCGCTTGTATCCTGTTAAAGCATAGACATGCCGTTATCATCGATCATCCGACGGAGTGCGGCTTTTGGGCGTTTGAAAAAGAATGAAAAAAGGCTCGTGGAGGCTGTTTATGAGCCTCTCGCGAGCCTTTATGATTTTTTGTCCCACGGGCGTTTTCCCGCAAGATCCGCATAGATGGAAAGGTAACTGTCATGCCTTTCTTTTGCGATCTCCCCGCGCGCGACCGCTTCTATGACGGCGCAGTCCGTTTCCTTGGTGTGGGAGCAGTCCGTATAGCGGCAGCCGCCCAGATATTTTTCAAATTCCGGAAAGCAGTGCGGAAGATCCTCCACGGTATAAAAGTCGAATTCGATAAAATCCAGCATGGAGAAGCCGGGCGTGTCCGCGACATATGCGTTTTTGCCCGCCCCTGAAGGTGCCCGCATCGGATACAGCGTGACGCTGCGCGTGGTATGGCGCCCTCGTGCGATCTTTTCGGACAGTCTGCCGGTATCAAGAGAAAGCGACGGAAAAAGCGCGTTCATAAGCGTCGATTTCCCGACGCCGGAAGCCCCTGCAAACGCACAGATGCCAGTTACATCGGAGAGGAAGCTTTGCAGCGGGGCAATACCCGTGCCGTCCGCTGCGGAGCAGACGAAAACGGGAAAGCCGGCCTTATGATAGATTTCCGCATATTTTTCCGCAAGCTCCGGCGAAACATCGCTTTTGGTGACGACGACGACGGGCTTTATTTTTTCGTATACCGCGATGGAAAGAAGCTTGTCGAGATACAGCGTGCTCGGTTCCGGCTGTTTCGGAGCGAAAGCGACGAAAAGCGTATCCAAATTCGCGATCGGCGGACGGATCAGAGAATTTTTCCGCGGACGGATTTCCTCAATAAGGGCTTCTTCGCCGGGATGCTCCGGAGGGCGCACGGCTACGCGGTCACCGGCGAGCGGCGACCGGCCTTCGCGGCGGAAAGAGCCTCTTGCGCGGCAGCCGACAGTATCACCGGCGTCGGTCTTGACCGTATAAAGTCCGCCGATGCCGGATAAAATGATCCCTTCTGTTCTTTCGATCATAGGCGCAGAAATTTGATCGTTTCCGTGAGCATAGCGCGGAAAGAAAACCGTATCTGCTCCATATCGGCAAGAGGAAACGTGGTTTGTGCAAGCTTGCCGTTATAGAGCGTATTGAAAAGAATCACAAATCCGATGATGGCGAGAACTAAAAATGCAATACAGATTACGATGACGACGGAGAATGGGACGTATTCCGGCGACCGTTTTTTCTTTCTTACCGGAGCGGCGCTCTGCCGCTTGGGTGGAGGCGTGAGATTCGGCTTTGATGCACGTCCGGCGTTTTGCTCCTGTTTGTCCGGAAATACCGTGGTGCGCTTGATCGCGACCTCCGCCGTAGGCGTGCGGGGCGCGGGCGTCTGCTTCTGAAAGATCGTGGTCGGGTCCTTTTTGATCCGGTAGATATGGCGGAGCATTTGAGAGGCGCTCTGATACCGGTTCACGACATCCTTTTCCATCGCACAGAGAATGATCTGCTCGATGCCGAGCGGGAGCCTCGGATTCAGCCTTGTCGGCGGAATCGGCGTGTCGCTGATGTGTTTGAGCATGATGCCATAGGAGTTTTCCGCGAGAAACGGGAGCCTGCCCGTCACCATTTCATAGAACATGACGCCGAGGGAGTAGATATCGCTTCTCTCGTCGATTTTTTTGCCTTTGGCCTGTTCCGGACTGATATAGTAGATCGTACCGATGGCATGATCGACCATTGTGACCGTTTCCGCATTCGGAATTTTCGCGATTCCGAAATCCGCGACCTTGATGATACCGCCCTCCATGACCATAATGTTCTGCGGCTTGATGTCCCTGTGAATGACGCCCTTCATATGGGCGTGATCGAGGGCAAGCAGAATTTGGGAGATAAATTCCGTCGCCTCCCGCCAGTCAAGCGCGCCCTTGCGGTTCATATATTCGCGAAGCGTGATGCCGCTGATATATTCCATCACGATGAATTTGTGGTCGGTTTTGACCGATACATCGAGAATTTTCACGATATTCGGATGATTCAGCATCGCGACGGCCTTGGATTCGTTGATAAAGCGGCGCAGCGCCTGCGTGTTGTCGGAGATGGAATCCTTGAGCATTTTGAGCGCGACGCGCTTATTTGTCATGAGATCGGTGGCCTCATAGACGATCGCCATTCCGCCGACGCCGATGGTGCGGTTGATTTTGTATCGTCCGTCAAAGACCTCGCCGATGTTTTTTTTGAAGACGTCCATTTTCTTTCCCTCTCGATGCTCAGAATTTGGCGAGAACGGCGGTGATGTTGTCGGCGCCGCCCTTGGCGTTTGCATATGCGATGAGCATATCGGCTTTTTTGGATAGGTCGATCTCCGGAGAGGAGCGGGAACGGGACATGGAGCCATATAGGATATCGACAAGGATTTTGTTGTCCGCATAATTGGAGAGTCCGTCCGAGCAGAGAAGCAGATAACCGCTTTCCCACGGCTCGAGCGGCGCGCTGAAGAAGTCGACGTCGAGCTTTTCTCCGACGCCGACCGCGCGGGTAATCACATTCTTGCGCGGATAATATTTTGCTTCGTCCGGCGTCAGCTTGCCGTTGTCGATTAAGTACTGGACAAAGGAGTGATCCTTTGTGACCTGCTTGGCCTCATATCTTGTTACAATGTAAAGGCGGCTGTCTCCGATGTTGATGGCGTAGAACCAACCCTTAAAGAGGATCGCCGCGACGAGCGTCGTCCCCATTCCGTGATATTCGTCATATTGGCTGGATAGATGGAAGATCACCGAATTGGCTTCGGAGGCGGCGCAGACGAGCGTGTAACGGATAAATTCGAGGATTCGGTCGGGCTTTTCTTCAAGGCAGGGAGAGGCGATGATCTTGCTGCAAAAAACCTCGACGGCGTTTTTGCTCGCGATTTCCCCCGCCTTATGTCCGCCCATACCGTCGCACACGACGAGCAGTACGGCGTCGCCGCCCCAAATGCTGATGCAGCGGAAACTGTCCTGATTGATCTGCCGACGCATGCCGACGTCGCTTTTTCCGCAAAAATACATGTATGGATTCCTTTCAAAGGTTCAGATTTTTTGATAAAAATACATGGAACCGCTCTGGCGATTATTCCTTTTCCCCGGCGCGCAGCTGTCCGCAGGAGGCGTCGATGTCCGAACCGAGCCTGCGGCGCACCGTCGCCGTGATCCGGCGCGCTTCCAGCGCTGCGGCAAATTCCCGGACGCCCTGTCTGTCGCTGGGCTGAAAGCCGCGCTCGTGCACGGGATTCACCGGAATCAGATTCACATGGAGCGGCATGCCGGCGCAGTAGCGGTACAGCGTGTCCGCGAGCTTTTCCGCATCCTGCCTGCCGTCGTTTTTGCCGCGGACAAGCGTATATTCAAAGGAGATTCGCCGCCCGGTTTTTTCAAAATAATCGCGGCAGGCGGCGAGAAGCTCGGCGATGTTCCATCTTTTGTTCACCGGCATCAGGGATGAACGGGTCTTATCGTCCGCCGCGTGCAGGGAGATGGAAAGCGTGATCGGCAGATTTTCCTCCGCGAGGCGGCGGATCCCGTCCACAAGTCCGCAGGTGGAAAGCGAGATATGGCGGTAGCCGATGTTGAGGCCGTCGGGAGAGCCTACGAGCCGCAGGAATTTTATCACGTTATCATAGTTGTCGAGCGGCTCGCCGATTCCCATGAGCACGACGCCGGAAATCCGCTCGCCGGTATCTTTTTCAGCCGCTATAATCTGTGCGAGCATTTCGGAGGGAAGGAGACGTCTGGAAAGTCCCCGCAGGGTGGAGGCGCAGAAGGCGCAGCCCATCGGACAGCCGGCCTCCGTGGAAATGCAGAGCGTGTTGCCGTGCTTATATCGCATAAAGACGGATTCGATTTTTTCCCCGTCGTATAGCTCGAATAGATATTTGATCGTTCCGTCGGCGGAAACGAGCCTGCGCGAGACGGCCGCACCGGCGATAAAAGCAGTCTTGTCCAGCTTCTCCCGCAGTGTCTTCGGCAGATTTTTCATTTCGGAGAAGTCCGCGCCGCGTATCAGCCATTCCATGATTTGAGCCGCGCGGAATTTTGGTTCTCCGAGCGTCAGAATGAAATCACAAAGCTCGGCCTTTGTCATGCTTAAGATGTCTGCCTTGTCCATGTTTGATTCCTCATGCCGCATTTGCGGCGCAGATTTTGTTTAATCCTTCTTTTTAAGCTTTGCGATAAAAAAACCGTCCGTTCCGTATTCGTGCGGCAGAATTTCCAGTATGCCGTCCGAATGGAGCGTGCCCGCCTCAAACGGACAAAACGAAAAGTCCGAATGTTCGTTCAAAAATCGTTTGAGGACGTCATGATTTTCGGCGGGATTCAGTGTACAGGTGGAATAAACGAGGGTTCCGCCGTTTTTTAGGTACTGCGCGCTGGTTTTGAGAATCCGATATTGCAGCTCCGGCAGCTTTTGCACGTCGTTCTCCGATTTGTAGCGGATATCGGGCTTTTTGGCGAGCACGCCGAGTCCGGAGCAGGGAACGTCGCAGAGAATCCGGTCAAAGCGCGGCATATCTTCCCTTGAGACGGCTGCATTTTGTACGCCCGTTTCTATAATGGTGATTCCGAGTGAAGCGGCCCCCTTTTCGATTAGAGGGAGCTTGTTTTTGTGCAAATCGAAGGAGCAGATTCGGCCGGTGTTTTGCATGGCCATCGCCATGCCGAAGCTTTTTCCGCCGGGACAGGCGCAGGCGTCGAGCACGGCTTCTCCCGGCTGTATGTCCATCGCGAGGACGCACAGCGCGGAGGCTTCGTCCTGAACGAAGTATCTGCCCTCAAGCGACGAGAGCCTGTTTAACGGAAGCGCGCCGGCAAGCCGGATGCTATTCGGGGAAAGCGCGCTTTGTCGGGCGTCGATTCCGGAGGCTGCAAGGAGGGATAAAAATTCGGACGGCGTATTTTTTAAGGTATTGACCGTTAGCGTCATCGCAGGAGGGACGTTTAGGGTTTTCAATATCTTCTCCGCCGTTTCCACTCCGTAAGTATCGCACCAAAGCCGGCAGATCCATTCGGGAACGGAATAGAGGATGGAAAGCGCTTTGATGGGGTCCTTCGTTCTATCGGGGAGGGAAAGCTCCTGTTTCCGCCTGAGAAAGCTGCGCAGCACCGCGTTGATGAAGCTTTCGCTGTTCTTTTTGGCATAAAATCTGCCGGCAAGCTTTACGCTTTCGTTGACGGCGGCGGATTCCGGAATTTTGTTTATATAAAGGAGCTGATAAAGCCCGATGCGCAGGATCACGCGGATATTGATGTCGATTTCATGCTCCGGCCTGTCCGAGAGCATCGCGATATAGTAATCGAGCGTGAGCTTTCGTTCGATCACACCATAAAACAGCGCGGTATAAAGCGCTTTTTCGGCGCCCTCCAAATGATTGCGCTCGATCGAGTAGGAAAGCTCGATATTGGAGTAAACGCCGTGATTTTCGTATTTTAAAAGCGACAAAAAGGCGGCTTCTCTTGCGTTCATGTGTGTCTCCATACTGCATCCGAATTTTTTCGGGGGCGGCGTTTCTGAAAATTTCCGATCAAAGGAACCTGTCCTCCGGTGTGATTCTGCGGCCGCGGATAAAATCGCCCGCCGTCATTTCCTTTTTACCCTCAGGGATCAGGCGCTCGATGAGGATTCTGCCGTCCTTGCAGTTGACGGCGAGCGTGCCGGCTCCTTTTGCGGAAAGCGCGGATACCGTGCCGGGCGCCCCGTCCGGCGCATCGCCCGCGCATTTTGCCGCCGTGATTTTGACCTTGCCGGTGGGAAGCGTCGCTTCGGCGCCGGGGACGGGAGAGAACGCGCGGATTTTGTTGATGATTTCCGCCGCCGGCGCGTCAAAAGAGAGGAGCCTGTCCTCTTTTTCGATTTTGGCGGCATAAGTCGCAAGCGTGTCATTTTGCTTTTCGGCATGAGCCGTGCCGCGGAAAAGCTGTTCCATCACGTCGGTGATGAGCTCGGCGCCGAGCGCGGCGAGCCTGTCGTGGATTTCCCCGTAATTTTCTGTGCCGGTAAGGGAAAAGGAGGCTTTTTTATACATGTCGCCCGTGTCGATTCCCGCTTCCATTTTCATAATGGTGACGCCGACCTCCGTCTCGCCCGCGAGGATCGCGCGCTGAATGGGAGCCGCGCCGCGGTATTTCGGAAGCAGAGACGCGTGGATGTTGATGCAGCCGAAGCGCGGTGCGTCCAGCACATATGCGGGCAAAATCCGCCCGTAAGCGGCGACGATGATGATGTCGGGCGCACAGGCGTCGAGCGTTTCGCGGAAATTTTCCGCTTTCAGGTTGGCCGGCTGATAAACGGGAATCCCCAGGGACTGCGCCAAGATTTTGACCGGCGGCGGCGTCATGGCGTGTCCGCGGTTTTTCGGCGTGTCCTGTCTTGTCACGGCGCCGACGACTTCATTCGGATAGGCTTTCGCGATAGCGGCAAGCGCCGCCGCCGCAAATTCCGGCGTGCCCATAAACAGAATTCTCATGCTTCCTCATCCTCGTCGTAGTCTCCATCCTCGTCGGGATAGAGGATTTTTTCCGCTTTGTCGGTGTAGAGGATGCCGTCAAGATGGTCGATCTCATGGCAAAAGCAGCGTGCGAGCAGCTCCGTGCCCTCATAGGTCTGCATGACGCCGTTTCGGTCGAGCGCGCTCACGCGCACATAGGAGGGACGTTTGACGATACCTTGCTTGCCGGGGACGGAAAGGCAGCCCTCAGGTCCAGTCATCTCGCCGCTTTGCGCGATGATTTCCGGATTGATAAGCTCCAAAACCTCGCCCGGCGTGACCTCGATGACGACGATCCGCCTGAGCACGCCGACCTGCGGCGCGGCAAGGCCGCAGCCGTCCGCACGGCGCATCGTTTCGAGCATATCGTCGAGCAGAGTTTGGATTCTCGGAGAAATTTCCGTGACCGGTCTGCTCTTTTTGCGCAGAGCGGGATCCTTTTCCGTGAGTATTTTCAGTTGAGCCATGAAACTATCCTTTCCTTTTACGGCGTGCCGGGTTATGTGCTGGTGGGGTTGATATCGACCGCGAGCGTGATTTTTCCCTGCGCTTTTTTGCCGTATCCCTTGAGCATTTCAGAGAAAAGCGCGCGCGCGTGCTTGTTATTTTTGAATTTGATGACGATTCTCATTCGGTATTTGTTTTTTACTTTGAAAACGGGCGCTTCAAACGGTCCGAAGATGAGCAGCTTAACGTTGTCATTGCCCTCTTTTTGTCTTTCTCTCAGCTGTCCCGCGAAATCCGCGGTGAATACCCGCAGCTCGGTTTCCTCCTCCGCGGCGAAAGAGAAAACGGCGATATCGCAGAACGGCGGGAACACGAGCGCGCGGCGCACGGCGATTTCATTCTGGTAAAACGCATCGTAATCCTGCGCCGCCGAAAGCCGAATGGTTTCATTGTCGGGATTGAAGGTCTGTATAACGGCGGTGCCGCCGCCTCCGGTGCGGCCGGCGCGTCCGATGACCTGTGTGATGAGAGAGAAAGTGCGCTCGTTCGCGCGAAAATCGTCGAGGAACAGCGAATTATCCGCCGCAACGACGCCGACAAGCGCGAGCTTCGGGAAATTGTGTCCCTTGGCGATCATTTGCGTGCCGACGAGAATATCCGCGTCGCCGCGTCCGAATGCGGCTGTGATTTCGTCCTGTGAGAAGCGTTCCTTGGTGGTATCCGCGTCCATGCGCAGCACTCTTGCGTCCGGAAGGAACGCCGCGATCTCCTCTTCGATGAGCTGTGTGCCGAAGCCGGCAAACGCGAGGTGCTCGCTTCCGCATTTCGGGCAGAAATGCGGCGCCGGTATGCTGTATCCGCAATAGTGGCAGACGAGCTTTGAACCGCGCTTTGTCTTATGATGTGTCAGGGAAACGGAGCAGTTCGGGCAGAGGAGCGTCTCTCCGCAGGCACGGCAGGAGAGCAGGCTGTTGTATCCGCGGCGGTTTAGAAACAGCATGGACTGCATGCCGTTTTCATAGGTCTCGCAAAGCAGCTCGCGCAGCGTGGAACCGATATAGCCTTCGGGACTCTCGCCATGTGCAGCGAGACGCATATCGGCGATTTTGACGGCCGGAAGCGTATCGCCGCAGTATCGCCTGGTCAGTCTCACAAGCGTGTATTTGCCGGCTTCTGCCTCATGAAAACTTTCGACGCAGGGCGTGGCGGACGCCATCAGGAGCAGCGCGCCGTGTGCCGCGGCTCTGTGCTTTGCCACATCGCGCGCATGGTATTTCGGCGACATGTCGGATTTATAGGTATATTCCTGCTCCTCGTCGATGACGATAAGCCCGATATCGTCAAGCGGCGCGAAGATAGCGGAGCGCGTTCCGAGCACGACGGAGACCTCGCCGCGCCGGATCCTTTTGTATGCGTCGAAGCGTTCGCCGTCGGAAAGTCCTGAGTGGATCACGGCGGCGCGCTCCCCGAAGCGGGAAACGAACACCGCGACGGTCTGTCTTGTCAGCGCGATCTCCGGGACCAGCACGATGACGGATCTGCCGTCCGAAACCGCTTTTTCGCAGAGAGAGAGGATGACGCTGGTCTTGCCGCTTCCCGTGACACCATAGAGCAGGGCGGCATGCGGCTTTTTTTCGTCCATGAGGGATGCGAGCGTCCAAAATGCCTCCCGCTGCTCGTCCGACAGGGTGATTTCTTTGGTATCGGCCGGAATATCCTTGTAATGGTTGCGCAGGATCTCGGTTTTCGTGAGCGTGATGAGCCCTCTTTTTTCGAGCGCCTTGATGTGCGCCGGCTTGTAGCCCGCTTCGACGAGCGCCTTTGTGGGGACGCTTCCGTTCTCCGAAATTTCCGCGTAAAGGCGGCGGTAGGCCTCCGGCGTGCGCGGCTTTGTCAGAGACGCGGGATCCGCGTCCTCTTTGGGCGCTGCGATCTCCTCCGTGGCGCCGCGCGCTTCCTTGATGCGCATGTCCGCGGTGACATAGCCCTCGGACAGCAGTGTTTTGAGGGCGGGACGGACGTCTGCGCCGAATTCCTTTTCAAGCCGCGCTGCCGAGATCGGCGCATGCTGTGCGATAAAGGCGTAAATCGCCGCAGCCTTCGCGTTGAGGGAAAATTCTTCTGCCTTAGAGGCGGCGAAATAGTATTCGTCGGCGCGTTCAAACGCGCCGGCCGGGATCAGGCGGCGCACGGCATCACCGACGGTGCAGAGCGTCCGGTCGCATAAAAACCGGACGAGCGCCATCATTTCTTCGTTTAACGCGAGCTGTTCGTTGATGGGGGAGAGCACAGGCTTGAGCCGGCTGAAATCCTCCGTTTCTCCGATGCTTGTGACGAGCGCACAGTGCTTTTTGTTCGCACCGCCGAACGGAACCAAAACAAATTCACCGACGGTGAGCTCGGCGGTGATGTTTTCCGGGACATAATAGGTGTATTCGATGTCGAGATGATAGGGTACGTCGAGCAGACGGACGCCGAGCGTCCTGACATACGCTTCCATTATTCCGTTTGTCCGTTCTCGCTCTGCTTTTCTTCCGGCAGAATGACCCGATATTCCCCATGATATAGCTTTTGCACGGCGTTTTCCACCGCTTTGTTGTCGCGGATATCGCTTGCGATCAGAGAAGCGATGCTCTTGTCGGTCTTTTTGTCTGCGATCATTTTTTCCGCTTTTTCTCTTTGCACGACATATTCATCCGTGATCAGTCTTGCGCATTTTGCAGTTGCGATGACGAGCGAATAACGATTGAATTTTCCTTTTGTGAGCTGTTCGATGGACGGTGTAATCATAAGCTTCTCCCTTTGGCCTTATGGCGTTGATTTATTGAAAGAAATTGTCTTTGATATCGATATTGCGGAAGGTTTTGAGCGTTTCCGCTTTCAAAATGGAAAGAACGTCGCCTGCGGCTTCCTCTACGCCGTTATCGCGGTTGACGACCGCGTAATCGTATCGGTCGAAGCATTGGAGCTCAAATCGCGCTTTTTCCATTCTCTTGGCGATGATCTCCTCCGATTCCGTTCCGCGGCCGCGGATGCGGCGCATCAGCGTTTCGAAGTCGGGCGGGAGCACAAAAATCATCACGGCCTCCGGCATTTTTGTTTTAACCTGGAGCGCGCCCTGTACATCGATGTCGAGAATGATGTTTTTTCCGGCAGAAAGTGCGTCGTCGACGGGCTTTTTCGGCGTTCCGTAATAGTTTCCCACATATTCCGCATGTTCGAGCATTTCGCCCGCCGCGATTTTCCGTCTGAATTCTTCCTTATCGGTGAAGAAATAATGCACGCCATCGATCTCTCCAGGACGGGGCGCTCTCGTGGTTGCGGAAACGGAAAAATCAAATTCGGCAAGCTCGCGCACACGCTTGACGATCGTGCCCTTGCCGCTGCCGGCGGGACCGGATATGATGAAAAGCAGCCCTCTTTTTTTCATTGTCGCGCTCCTTTCCGTCAGCCCTCGTCGTCGCTTTCTTCTTCGTCCTCCTGCTCCGCCTGACCGTTCAGACGGGTGGAGATGGTTTCCGGCTTGATTGCGGACAGGATGATATGGTCGCTGTCCGTGAAAATGACGGATCTTGTGCGCCGTCCGCAGGAAACGTCGATCACGCGTCCTGCGTCGCGTGCGTCCTGAATGAGACGCTTGATCGGGGCGGAATCCGGCCCTACGACCGAGATCACGCGATGGGCGGCTACCATATTTCCGTTTCCGATGCTTATAAATTTCATATGAAAAGGATCCTCTCTTCCGCGGAATTACTCGATATTCTGGATTTGTTCCCGGATTTTTTCCAGCTCGCTCTTGATTTCCACAATGATTTTCGCGATTTCCACATTGCAGGCCTTGGAGCCGATCGTGTTGGTTTCCCGGTTGATTTCTTGAAGCAGGAAGTCGAGCTTGCGCCCGACGGGCTCATCCGCCTCGATGATGGCGTCGAAAGCCTCGAAATGGGAAGCGAGCCGCACAAGCTCTTCGTCGATGGCGATTTTGTCGGCAAAGAGAGCGCATTCCGTGATCAGCCGGCTTTCATCCACCGAGACGTCGCCGAGCAGCTGCTTGATGCGGGCTTCCAGCTTCGCGTATTGGTTTTTTACATCAGCTTCGGATAAAGGCGCGATTTTTGAGGTCAGTTCCTCGATGCGGCGGCGCTTCGCGAGAATATCCGCTTTCATGTTGGCGCCCTCCCTCTCGCGGGAGGCGATAAACGCATCCGTCGCTTCTTCCAGCACGGGGAGCAGGTTCTGCCATTCGCGCTCCGAATCGCTGTCCGCCCGTTTGATGGCGAAAATGTCGCGGTTCGAGGCGACGGAGGTTGTCGTGATGTTTTCCGGAAGTCCGAATTCCGTCGCGAGACGGCGCAGCGCCGCGATATAGCTTGCCGCATATGCGGTATCCAGCTCGACGGATATACCGGTTTCCTCCAAAATATCGATGGATACGAAAATTTCTATTTTCCCGCGGGAAATTCCCCTCGATGAAAGATAGGATTTGATTTTTTCTTCCAAAAAGCCGAACAGTCTCGGCAACTTTACGGTACAGTCGAGATACCGGTTGTTGACGGATTTGATTTCCACAAGGATGTCGCGTCCGCCGACCTCTTTTTTCGACCTGCCGTATGCCGTCATGCTTTTGATCATGTGTGGCGCCTTTCCATAAGAGTATAATTATAATATTATTATATATTATAGCCCATTTTAGACAGGCTTGTCAACCGCTTTACGGGGAAAACGTCTTTTTTTTGAATAAAAGAAAAGAGCTTTCATTCTCATAGGTATGGCTTGTAAGGCTTTGTTGCAGGGATAGAAAGTCAGCCGGGGTTTTCTATTATCTTTGGCACAACAAGATTTATAATGAAAACAAACAAAACATGGCTTGACAAGTAAAGTGTTTTTATGATATAATAACAATGCGGAGGGTTGATCCGATCTTTCGCGCGGGGACGGCACCCATCATAAAAAACAGAAAACAGCGGTCCGGCATACCATAGCCGGTGAAAAATCGAATCAAAGGGGGAGACACCCATTGCAAAAAACGGTACAAGTTGTCGATGAAGCCGGTATGCGGTATGAAGCGACCTGGGAGAGGCGGGCGAGAGGGCTCGTCAAAAACGGCAGGGCGCGCTTTATCGATGAGAACACGATCTGTCTTGCGTGTCCGCCGAACAAACAAAACATAATTTCGGAGGATATGAAAATGACGAATACAGAAAACATAAAAGAAAACAAGCTTACAGCGGAAGCTGCGGCAGTAGAGGAAACGGCGCTGACCGCGAAATATTCCTTGGAATATGCGCTGGAACAGATTGGAAGGATTGCAAACGATATGTCCGTTGTCATGAAAGCGTTGGATACCATCTCCACGATGGAAAACGAGCCGACCTTGGAAAACGGCGGCTCCGCGGATGAACTCGCCAAGGCTGCTGCGGACATCGTTCGCTGCCGCGAAGTCACAAACCAAAAGCTCATTGCGTTTTATGAGAAAGTGGTGGAGGACTGCAGGCCGCGACGCGAGGATCGGCAGTCCACCGAGCTTTGAATTGCGTGCAGACGTGCACCGGGTACGGAAAGACCCTGTGTGATTCGGTCTGATTTTGCGCAGTTTATAGGAACATATAAGATAAAAAGCCCCGTCCTTCGACGGGGCTTTTTTCATGAAAAAATTTGGAGGAGACTGCATTTTCCATACGAACCGAGAATGCTACGGCAAAATTTCTCCAATCTGACGATTGAGCGCATCCACATCAGGGATGGCGGTCGGATCGTTTGTCAGATCATATTCTATTTTTAGGGATAGAATCCGCGATACGCTTTCATTCAGGCGTTCCTCCGAAATCCTGCCGCTTTCCACGGCGGCGCAGAGGGCGTCGTAGGCTGTTTTCAGATTCTCCGCCTCGTGGCAAATGAGCAGCAGATCGCAGCCTGCCGCGACGGCGCGGACTGCCGCCTCCCCGATGCCATAGGTTTTGGAAATCGCACCCATGGTAAGATCGTCGGTGCAGACTACGCCGTCGAAGCCCATCTCTTCCCGCAGTATTTCCGTGACGATGGTGTGGGAAAGGGTGGCGGGATTCTCCGGATCTAAACTTGTCATTAGAATATGTCCTATCATGATGGCAGGAACGCCGGTATGGATCGCTTCTCTGAAGGGAACCGCATCGGTTTGATTCCATTCTTCGCGTGTTTTGTCGATGACGGGCAGCTCCGTGTGGGAATCGGTCGCGGTGTCGCCGTGTCCGGGGAAATGCTTCCCCGCGGCGATAACGCCGGTATCCCGGAGCCCGCCGGCGACGAGCGCCGCCGCCCATGCGGCTGTCTCCGGAACACTGCTGTAGGCGCGGTTGCCGATGACGGTATTGTTCGGATTGGAGAAAACATCCATGACGGGCGCGAAATCAAGGTTGAGGCCGAATGCGGCGCATTCGGCGCCGAGGGTATTGCCAAGCCGGGTCAAAAGGGTGGGATTCAACAGGCTTCCATAGGTATAAGCAGAGGGAATATCGGTGATTTCCGGCGGCATGCGTGAGACCCTGCCGCCTTCCTCATCCACGCAGAGAATGAGCGGGATATAATCGCCGTTCAGAGCTTTTAATTGATTGGTGAGTGCTGTCAGCTGGCGGCTGTCCGACACGTTTCTGCCGAACAGAATGATGCCTCCCACCTGATAATCCGCGACTGCCGATGTGCCGTCCGCACCTGCCTCGGTGCCGGCGATCCCCGCTACCAAGAGCTGAGCGATTTTCTGTTCCGTTGTCATTCCCGCCAGTATTTGCTCTGCCGGCGAAGGTGCGGCAGTCGTCTCCGACTCGGTTGTGCTGGAGGACGTTGTGGAAGCATCCTGCGGCTTTTTCCCGCAGGATACTGTAAAAAGCAGAGCGAGCAGCGTAAAAGCCGCTATTATTTTTTTGATTTGCATAAGAATTCCTTTCCGGCGCTCCTAACTGAAACATGCAATTTATGCTGTGCTTGCACAGGAATTATTTTGTGCTAAACTTATATAATTAAATCCGCCGTTTGCACGTTTATTATCCTTTGCAGCGACGCGAGCGGCATTTCCACCTGATAGCCGATTTTTCCCGCGCTGAAAAGAATGGTGCCAAAATCCGCCGCCGTACGGTGGATCGTCGTGCGGAACGGCTTTTTCATACCGATGGGCGAGCAGCCGCCGTGAATATAGCCTGTCAGAGGCAGAAGCTCCTTTTGCTTGATCATTTCGATCGCTTTTTCGCCGACTGCCGCGGCGGCTTTTTTGAGATTCAGTTCTTCCGCCGAGGGAAGCATAAATACATAATGGCTTCCCGATTTTCCGACGGTCACAAGCGTTTTGAACACCCGGGCGGGATCGACGGAAAGTGCTGCCGCAAGGTCTACGGCGGAAACGGCGCCGCTTGATGCATAGCTGTAACTTTGATAATCGATTCCTGCGGCGTCCAAAATCCGCATGACGTTGGTTTTTTCTGATTGCTTTGTTTGGGACATGAATGGCTCCTATTATTTTTATAGAAAAAATTTTCTCCTTTGCCAAGGAGAAGATGTGTACTTTTCTCCACAGGGAGAAAAGATACCAAAAGAGCTGTTGAGGCTATCGCCTCAAACTCCCATGCTTCTGCTGGAAAGTGCATACACACGGCTCGAAAGGTGTTGCAGTGCTCGCGGGGCTCGCACAGGCCACCACTCCCCGTGCGGCAAGTCCGTGCGTCTGGAAAGCCTGCGCCCGCAGGCGCAAAACTACCGGAACGCACTCGCTGCCCGTTCGGCGTGTTCCGCCGTGGTTTGCGTACCCCTGCGGTACGCAAACACGTGTCGGGAGCCGACGGAATACATTTTTGGCTCACACCAACGGTCAAGCCGGAGGCTTGCGGCTTCTTTTCGTTCTTTTCTTGTCCGTACAAGAAAAGGACACGTTTCTCTCCTTTGCCAAGGAGAAAGATATGTGCTTTTCTCACTGAGGAGAAAAGCACCAAAAGACTCACCGAGACTCCCGTCTCGGACTCTCAATCTTCTGCTGGGAAGCATATACCCACGGCTCCCGACAGTTGTTTGCTCTCGCTTCGCTCGGCAAGCCGACATTCGCCGTGCGGGAATTAAGTGCCGCTGGAAAGTCTGCGCCCGCAGGCGCAAGGCGCGCGCCGCGTGAGCGCCCTCCTGCTCGATGCTTGCGAAAGGGGCGGCGATTGACGGATCACGCGAACGAAGTAAGCGTGGATGCCGTCTTTCATAGCCGCCATTGAACCGCTGCCGGTTGCACAAACGGTCAAGCGGTACGCTTGCAGTTCTTTTGATGCTTTTCTTTCTGTAAAGAAAAGCATGCGTTTTCCTTTTCCTAAAAGGAAAAGAACAGCACGGAATCCCGTGCCGCCTTTTCCTTATTTGATTTCGTTTGCGATGTCGTAAAGCTTCTGCATTTTGGCAAGAACATCCGCACAGCGCGCTTCCATCCAGGCCTTGTCCTCCGGTGAGAGCGAGGCAAGCTCCTCCGGCGTGATTTTCTTTTTGAACATACGGTCGACCATAAGCGCCTTGTCGATGTCCACGCAACAGATCCTGTCGTCGTTTTTGCAAACGACAAGATTGGACTTGCCGGCGAAAAGCTGGTCGATGGCCTCCACGCCCATTTCGGATGCGACAAGCCGGTCGACAAGCGTAGGAGCGCCGCCGCGCTGAACATGCGCAAGTCTCGCGAATTTGGTTTCGATTCCGGTTTTTTCTTCGATCGTTTTCGCGAGCTTTTCGGCATAGCCGACCAGCCCTTCGGAAACGATGACGATAAAGGAGCGTTTGCCGCCTTCCTTTTGCTTGATGATATCCGCGATGGCCTTGTCCTCATCAAATGGGATTTCTGAGATGGCGACGGCGGAGGCGCCGCAGGCAATGCCGGTGCGAAGCGCGATATGTCCCGCCCAGCGTCCCATGACCTCGACCACGTCGCAGCGCGCGTGGGATTCGCAGGTGTCGCGGAGCCTGTCCACCATCTGCACGACTGTATTCATCGCGGTGTCGAAGCCGACGGTATAGTCGGTAGAGGTGATGTCGTTGTCGATGGTGCCGGGAATGCCGATGGTCGGGATCCCGTGGTTGGAAAGGTCTGTCGCGCCGCGGAACGTGCCGTCGCCGCCGCAGGCAATGATGCCGTCGATGTGATTTTTTTCGCAGGTAGCGATGGCCTTCGCCATGCCCTCCGGCGTTTTGAATTCAAGGCAGCGGTCGGAATAAAGAATGGTGCCGCTTCTTGTGATGATGTTGCAAAGGTCGGCAGGGGAGGAAAAAAGCTTCATATTGTCGTGAATGAGTCCCTTGTATCCCTCATAAATGCCGTAAACCTCGACGCCGCGGGCGAGCGCGGCTCTCGCCGCGGCGCGGACGACGGCATTCATGCCGGGCGCGTCGCCGCCGGAGGTCAGGATGCCGATTCTTCTGAAATTTTTCATATGTTCTTTTATCCTTCTTTCTATAAGCTTGCTTTTTGAAAATTACCGAGTCGGTTTTCCGCCGGAAAGAAAGGCGAGCGCGCGCGGGATCGCGTCCTTGGCGTTATACCACGGCTCCGCGTCGTAGCGGTAATCGAATTTTTTGCAGAACCAGGAGACATCGCCGCCGAGCTCCGTGATATATTTTTTCTCGATTTCCCTCGCCGTTTTGAAATAAACCGCGAAATCCTTTTTGGAAAGGCCGTTTCTTCCGTATTCCAAAAGCGCCGCGTAATGGGGGAGACAAAAATACTTCTGCCCCGCGAATTTCCCGCGGAAATCCTCTTCTGTTTCCCAAAGATAAACCATGTTGTCGAGCATTTTGGCAAATGCGGTATCGATACGGTCGCAGATGTAGCAGCTTTTTTCGAGCGATTCGAGCTTTGCCTGCTCTTTTTCGCCCTTGCCGTCGAAAGCCGTTCCGCCGGAAAACACGTTTTTTTCGATCTCGGCGATATGGCTTTCAAGGATCAGGCCGAGACCCAGCCGATTGCCTTTTTCAAACATTTTGTCGAAATGCTGTTGGCAGAAGCCTTTTTTATTCGTTTCGATCCGGATGTCCGGCTCCATCATGGAGGCGCCGAGAATGATGTCGAGCTCGTTTTTTTCCAGCATGTCGTGGAGCAGACAGAACGGACAGTCCGACGGCTCATGCAAAACGGCGCCCTCGAACGCTTCGTTGATCGGTATGGTATATATCTTTTCCGCCACGGGCTTTTTCCTTTCGTATCAAGGCAGTTCGATCTCTGCGATATAGGGCTTGTGATCGGAGGCGTGCGGCGCCGGGATGGTCACGGAATTTACCTTGATGTCATGGCTCACGAAGATATAGTCGATCTTTTGCAGACGCTCGCCGGGCTTCATGATGTCGCGGTACGACGGCCATGTGAAATCATCCTGCTTCGGATAAACGTCGAAAGTGTCCCGCAGAAGCTCGCGGATCGGCGTAAGAATGGGATCCTCGGGAAGCAGGTTGAAATCGCCCATCAAAATGACGGGACGCGAGGCGTCCTTGATGAGCCCCACCAGCGTTTTGGCGGCATTTTCCGCTTCGGCTCTCGCAAGACCGAAGTGCGTCACGAAAATATCCGTCTTCTTTCCGTCGAAATCGACGACGGCGTGCAGGATGACGCGCGTTTCATAATAGGTCGGCTCCGAACGGTCGAGCGGGTCGGGGATCGGGAAGATTTCCACTTCCTTGATGGGATATTTGGACACAAAACCGTTTCCGTAGGTGCCGGGCACCCATGTGACGGCGGGCGCGAAAGCGCTCTCATAGCCGAGCGCATTTCCGATATGCTCCGCAAGCTTGATCCTTCCGCTGCGCGGGAGCTTATAATCGACCTCGTTGAGGCCGCAGATATCGGGCGCCTCCTCCCGAATAACGGCGATGCACGCCTCAGGATTGATGACCGGCTTTGCGTTGGGATCGGAAAAATCCCGCCCGCCGGCGATGTTGTACGTCATAATTTTCAGTTTCATAACCTTCAAAACTCCTTTTTATACTGTAATTTATGCTGTAAAGTAGGAAAGCGCGACCTCCGCGGCGGAGGCCGCGTCGGAGGTATAGGCGTCCGCGCCGATTTCCTTGCAGTAGGCGTCGGTGATGGGCGCGCCGCCGATCATGATTTTCACCTTGTCCCGGATCCCTTCGGCGACGCAGAGATCGACGACGTTTTTCATCTCGCCCATCGTCGTCGTGAGAAGCGCGGAACATGCGATCACGCCGGCGCCGTGCTCCTTTGCCGCGGCGACGTAGGCCTCGGGCGCCACATCGACGCCGAGGTCGATGACTTCAAGACCCTTGCCCTCCATCATCATTTTGACGAGGTTTTTGCCGATGTCGTGGAAGTCGCCGCGCACCGTGCCGAGGACGACCTTTCCGGCAGGCTGGACGTCTGCGGAGACGAGATAGGGCTTTAAAATCTCCGTTCCGGTTTTCATCGCTCTCGCGGCGATGAGGACCTCGGGGACGAATACCTCGTTGTTTTTGAATTTGACGCCGATGACGCTCATCCCGGCGAGCAGTCCCTCATTCAGAATCTCCTTGGCGGGAACGCCCTCTTCCAGTGCCTGCGGCACCAAAACCTTGATGTCCTTGGTTTTGCCCTGCTGAAGCTTTTCGGAAATTTCCTGTAAAATAGCTGCTGACATAATGGTTTCTCCTGTATATAAAATAATTTTATGAGGTAAAATTTGTTAGTCTGCCAAAAGCCCTCCGTTTGTCTCGCGGTATTTTTTCGGCGTCATGCCGGTCTGCTTCTTGAATACCTTGTTGAAATAGCTCTGATCGAGAAATCCGACAAGCTCGGATACCTCGACGATGGAAAGATCGTTGGAGAGCAGCAGGATTTTGCTTTTTTCGATTCTGACCTCGCTGAGATAGCTGTTGAAGCTCGTCTGCATCTCCTCCTTGAAGATTTTGCTGAGGTAGGACGGCGACAAAAAAACGTGGGAGGCGACGTCGAGAAGCGTGATTTTATGCATATAATTGTTGCGGATGAAAGAAACTACCTGTGTGATGATCCCTACATGCTTCGCTTTTTCGATCCCGAAGGTTTCCGCCGAAAATTTTTTGAGGATCCCCATGAGGCAGTAACAGATGTCGTCGAGGGTGTCGAGCGCGAAAAAATCGGAGATGAACTGCGGGCTGAGCTGATAAATGCTGCCCGCATCCGCGCCGCCGTCGAGCGCCGCACGGGAAATGATGACCGTAAGCTCGAACGCGCGGAGCTTGATCGTATCTATATTGTTTGCGGATGCGAAAAAGATATGTCCGAGAATTTCGTTGAGATATTTTTTTGCTTCCTTTTCGTCCCCCGATTTGATCGCGTGAACGAGAAGCTTTTCTTTATCATAGGGATACGGCGAATATTTATCGATACCGAGGATCATGCGGCTCTTGATGCTTTGCACATAATCGCCGATCTGCTGCTGGATCTGCATTTTTTCTTCGTTTTCACGCATGTCGCTCCGGTTTTCGCTTTGTGACAATGCGAGCGCCTGCAGCATGTCGGAAACGGCGCTGACCTTTTGGGAATCCACATAGGGAACGGTGCGCTGAAAAGCCAGAAACTGCGCGCGGTCGATCCGCGAGAGATCGATTTCACCGGAAGCATCGCCCGGGACGAAATCGGCGTTTTCCGAGACGTTCATCGGGCCCGCCAAAAGATAACCGCTTTCCGTTTTGCCGGCGTATTTCGCAATACAGAAAATGAAGCCTGCGGGGCAGAAATAGATGTATTTTCCGCCGAATTTTTCGGCGCCGTAGGCCGCGCGCCGGTGAGACCAAATACATCCCTCGTCGCCGGAGGAGGATTCGATTCCGCCCTTGGCCGGACAGGAAAAAGAACAGGAATTTTCGCTGTATCCAACGGATAGGCCGTCGTCCGTACACATGCAGCCGCAGCCCGCAAGCATGGAGAACGAACGCAGCTGCCGCTCGAATTTTTCGCCTGACTGCATAGCTTCTGTCCTTTCTGTTCTATTATACATGCCTTTGCCCCGGATTTATTGTAAAATATCAAGAATTTTTGTAAAATATGCGTTTTTTTATTTTTATATGGTGATGATTTTGACCGGTACGCCTTCCTTGATGCAGGTGGCCACGGTATAAGCGGTCCCGTGAGAACTTCCGTCCCAAAAGGCCAGCACGTACTGCGCATATGCGACGATTTCGTCGTTGCGCAGAATCGGCGCCTTTCTGCCGTATTTGGCATAATCCGGCTTGAAAATTTTGGTCGGCAGATGATTGCTTTTCGCATAAATTTCCGCGAGCGTGTCGATCCCGACGGCGCCGCCGCTCACGATTTCCGTCGCGTTGGCGGGAATATATCGGCATAAAAGCTCATATGCCTTGTCCTTTAATCTGTCATATTCGATGCTTCTGGAACCGACGATGGCGACGCGCATAACCGCTCCTTTTCCGATGAATCCGGCGTTTTGCAGATTATCGTGAATCATGTTTTATTTCATATAAATAATAAATAGACATATGGAATATCTTACATTATATCAAAGAAAACAGGGTTTTTCAATAGAAAAACAAAATATCTGGTTAGATGCAAAAAAATTGTTACACATAAAAAAACGCATATGCAGCAAATTAAAAACAGCACGGAAAACGCCGTGCGAAAAAACCACGGATCGGCGGCACCGTGGTTTTTAAAAAACAAATCAGTCGTCGAAAGGCGAAAAACATGAGAAACAGAGTGAAAGCGATTATGAGCGCGGTTATCGCCGCCGTGATGGCGGCGGGACTCTCTTTCGGAGCGCTCGCGGCGGACGGCGCAGAGGCGGAAGAGATGCTTCCGACACCGGCGGTAAAAAATGTCTCGCAGATGAAGCTCATTGCGGCGGGCACTCCTTTCGGGGTGAAGTTTCACACGGAAGGCGTCGTCGTCGTCGGAATCTGCGGAAACTGCGGACCCGCGGCGGATGCGGGACTGAAAAAAGGCGATGTCATTATGACGGTCGACGGCAATCCGATCGGAAACGTGGGAGAATTTGCCGAAGCGATCCGAAATTCCAACGGCGCTGCGGTAAAGCTCGAATACAAGAGCGGCGGGCTTATGCACACGGCTAAGGTAGAACCGATCCTCGATGAAAACGGCGAATATAAACTGGGCGTCTGGATCAAGGACAGCGCCGCGGGAATCGGAACGGTGACTTTTATCGAGCCGGAAACCATGCTCTTTGCCGGATTGGGACACGGAATCTGTGATGCGGAAAGCGGAGCGCTTGTCCCGTTCGCGTATGGCAGCGCCGAGGAGGTCGCGCTCTCCGGGATCACGCCCGGACGCGCCGGCACACCGGGAGAGCTGAAAGGCTCGTTTACCGGGAAAAAACAGGGAAAGCTGATCAAGAATACGGACTGCGGGATTTACGGCGTATTGACCGAGCTGCCCGAAGGTCTTTCGGACGAGCTTTATCCGGTCGGAAAATCCTCCGAGGTGAAGGAGGGCAAAGCCTATATCTTCACGACGGTCGATGGAGACGGACGCCAGAAATACGAGATCGAGATTTCCAAAATCGATAAAAACGGGAGCGGCCGGAATTTTTCCGTTCGTGTGACGGATGAGGCTCTTCTTCAAAAAACCGGCGGCATCGTTCAGGGAATGAGCGGGAGCCCGATCATCCAAAACGGCAAAATCATCGGAGCCGTGACGCATGTGCTTGTCTCGAATCCGACGGAGGGCTACGGGATCTTTATCGAGAACATGCTCGCGGAGCTTTCGGAGTCTGCTGCGACGGAGTCATGTCTTGCGGCATAATCTGAAAATATACGCGGCCGATTGTCGCGGAAAATGAGAATAAATTTGAGCTGCGGCGGAAGCAAAGCTGATCCGGTTAGGGAAGTGGAGTCAAATTTTATGCGGCGCCGAAAATCAAATTCGCGGATATTCTCATTGGTATCATCTGTCAAAGCTATCTTATTCGATTGCTGCGGATAGGAAAAAGCACAGCGAGATCCTCGCTGTGCTTTTATTTTATTGGTTCAGCGTTTCCGCTTATCCTTGATTCCGATGATGACGGCGGATAAAAAGAGAAGAAAAGTGATGAGGGAAAAGGCAAAACAAAGAAAGCCTGCCGCGGTTTCTTTCAAGTTATATTTGTCGAGGCCGCATAACAGAAATACGACGGAAAGAAGGAGCAGAAAGGCGGCCCTCTTAAAGGGCGGCGCCTTTTGGTCTGCCGTATTGGGATCCTCCGGCGCTTGGTTTTCTTCTTTGCGGTCGTTTCGGCTCCGTTTTATCGTGCCGGCCGCCTCGATAGGGGAAAATCGTTTCTTTTCTGCGGCAAAAAATCGAACGGCGTTGATTTTATCGCATTTCAGCATTTTAACATGGATTCCTTAAATGGTTTTTAACTATAAATTTATAGTTTATTTATAATATATTTTAATATATTTTTATTCTGATCTCAAGGTATAATATAAATATAAAACTGAGAATTTCGGAACGGGGGTTGCCGATGGAAAAAGAGATCAAAATAACGAAAAAAAGCGCCAAACGCGGCGACGATGGGTATAAAATCGTTTCGGTACGCATGCGGGACGAGACGATCGCGCGGCTGGACGCCATTGCGGGTAAGACCAATCGCTCCCGCAACGAAGTCATCAATATTTTGCTGGATTCCGCAATTCAAATCGTCAAAATCGACGAGGAAGAATCGATGATCTGAATTTTCATAAAAATTTTTCGCGAAAACCGCGAAAAAAAGCCATTTATCCAAGATATTTTACAGAGAGCGCGCCGATTTGCCGGTATGAGACGGAAAGTTGTCTTACACGACAGTGCAGAATCGACGCGCTCTTTGGCTCCTTTCGTGTATGCTTTATAACAGGGTGGAATGGATTTTCCAGAAGTTAAAAAACGAAAGGATGATAAAGCTTTGACAGATGAAAGAATAAAAGAATTGGAGCCGACGGCCGCGCGCGAGAGGCGGGTTTCCGTACCGGCCTCCCACACCGCGCCGGGGATTCGGAAGGCGGTCATGGCGCTCGGCACGCTCGTCATAGGCTTTTTCTTCGGCGGAACGGAATTTCCGATGGGCGCCTTTCCGCTTGGCTGCGCGCTTGTCGCATCATTGCCGAACTATTCGGTGTTCGCGGTGATCGGCATTCTGCTTCGGTGCGCCTATGAGTATGCGCTCGGACGGGATATTCTTCTTTTCGGCATCGGCGCTGCCGCGCTTTGCGCGTGTCGGATGGTTCTCTGCGTCGCGGTATACGGACGAAAAATGATTCGGAAAACAGGGCGGCTTCCGGATACGGTGCCGGCGCGCGTTTTGCTTTGCGCGATTTTTGCGCTCGGCTTTTCCCTTATCCATGTCGTCCGCGGCGGCACGGAGCTATATGATATTTTGTCTCTCGCTCTGAATACGGTGTGCGCCGCGTCGTTCGCATTTCTTCTTTCCTTTTTCTTTGAGCCGGAATACCGCTTTACGCCGGCATTTGAAGCGGGGCTCGGCGCCGCGGCCTTCTGTCTTTCGCTTTCCCTTTCGGGGATCTCAGTCGGATCGTTCTCGATCGGACTCGTCGTTTCTTATATGATCACATTATACGTGGGCTGGCTCGGACAGCCGACGCGAAGCTCCGCGGTCGGCCTTTTATGCGGCCTTGCCTGCGGCGGGATATATGCGCCGATCTTTGCGCTTTCCGGACTCATCGCCGGCATCTTTTTCGAGGTGAACAGCCTGCTCGCGGCGGCGGGCTCGATCGCCGTCATGGTCTGCGGCGGGCTTTATTTCGGCGGGACGGAGGTCATCGCGGAGTTTTTGCCGGAGATCGTGACGGCGGCCGTTCTGATCGCCGTTCCCGCGCTGCTCCATATTCTGCCGTCGTTTTCCATGCGGACGGTGCCTGAAGACGGCGCGGACTGCAAGGAGCTTATCGCCCGCAAGAAGGAGCAGGAAAGAGAGCGCCGCATGGACAGCATCGCGGGCTCGATGAACGCGCTGTCGGCGATCATGCACAGCCTCTCGGAAAAATTCAGACGGCCGAAGCCCGAAAAGCTCAGCGAAAAATGCATCGAGATTTGGAAGAGCCACTGTGAGGGCTGTCCGAATGAATGTACCTGCCGGGGACTTGAAAATTTGGAGACGGACAAGGTCTCCGATAAGCTGGCGTCCCGCCTTATGGCGTCCGGGAAGATCGACCGCGAAAGGCTTTATGATATCACAAAGGTGAAATGCCCGATGCTGGACGTGATCGCACATGAGATCAGCGCCTGCTCCGCGAAGATGCTGGAGGAGGCGATCCGTGAGGACAAAACGCAGATCTTTGCGTTCGATTACGAGGCGATGGCGCAGATGTTCGCGGACGCCGCCTCGGAGGGCAATATCAGCTTTAATGTGGATAAGGTGCTGTCCGACCGTCTGCGGCGGCAGTTTCTTCGCGCGGGACTGCGCGCGGAAAATCTGATTGTCTGCGGCGACCGGAAAAAATATGTGATTGCGACGGGCGCGGACATCGCCCGCACCACGCTGCGTCCGTCGGATATCCGTGAGCTGTGCGAAACGGTATGCGGCACGCGGTTCTGTATGCCGGAATTTATGCTGGAGAACGGGAAAAGCGCGCTGACGCTGGAGGGCGCGCCGCGATATGCCGTGGAATATTCCGGAAAGCAGGTTTCCAAAAGAGGAGAGAGCGTCTGCGGAGACAGCGTTTCGGTCGTGAAAAGCTATGACGACTTTTTCTACTGCTTTATCTGCGACGGCATGGGCAGCGGCGAGGACGCCGCGCTGACCTCGCGCATGTGCCGCGTGTTCCTCGAAAAGATGCTGGCCTGCGGCAATAAAAAATCCACGACGCTCGAGATGCTCAACAATCTCGTATGCTCCAAGAGCACGGAATGCTTTGCCACGGTAGACCTCTTGGAGGTAGACCTCGTGCTCGGCGTCGCTTCCTTTATCAAAAGCGGGGCGGTCCCATCCTATATCATACGTGATAAGCGGCTATACAAAATCGCGTCTGGCACGTTCCCGATCGGCATCGTTCCGCAGGTTTCCGCGGAGGTCACGGAGTTCGAGCTCGAGGACGGCGACGTGATTCTCTTATGCTCGGACGGCGTGGCCTCCGATATCGAGGCGAGCGAGACCGGCGACCCCGCGTGGTTCATCGAATTTATCTCGCGGGAATGGACGGATAACCTCGGCGCCATGGCGGAAAAAATCATCCGTGCGGCCGAGGGCGCGGCCGTGCGCGCGGACGATATGACGGTGGAGCTTGTCCGCGTCCGCAGGCTCACGGAATCCTCCGAGGATGCGGCGTGAGGATTTCGGCGGATTTCAGAACAAAACGGAGATTTTTACAAGATTTTTGATTTAATCGAGCGGATTTTCGGAAAAAATCAGAAAATTTAAAGTTTTTTCAGAAATTTTTCAAAAAAACTTGCAATTTGACATATTATCTGCTATAATGCCCTTGTGAATTCGGGACCCAAGTAAAAAAGTCCTTTTCAAAATATTTTTTGATATCGTTCACGGCACTTTTTAATGCACGGAAAAAATCTTTTTTTCGTGCATTTTTTTAGGCTTGACGGAGCGATCCGTCCGGTGCGCAGGCAGCCTCCGAAAAAGGCGGGGTGACGCACGAAAATACTGAAAAAAGTGAGCATGGCAGAAATGGATCAAAACACGAAAATCATCGAGCTTCGGAATATTTCGAAAAGTTTCAACGGCGAACAGGTTCTGAAAGGAATCGATCTCGACATCCACGACAAGGAGTTTATCACGCTCCTCGGCCCCTCCGGCTGCGGAAAGACGACGACGCTCCGCATCATCGGCGGCTTCGTCACACCGGATACGGGCGACGTTTGCTTCCTCGGGAAAAAAATCAACGATCTTCCTCCTTATAAAAGAAAAGTCAACACGGTCTTTCAAAAATACGCGCTGTTCCCGCATCTCGACGTCTTTGAGAACGTGGCGTTCGGGCTTCGTCTCGTCAAAACGCCGGAAAAAGAGATCGTTTCCCGTGTGCGGGAGATGCTCGCGCTGGTGAATCTTTCCGGCTTTGAGAGCCGGAGCGTCGATCTGCTTTCCGGCGGCCAGCAGCAGCGGGTGGCGATCGCGCGCGCGCTGGTGAACAACCCGAAGGTGCTGCTTCTCGACGAGCCGCTCGGCGCGCTCGACCTAAAATTGCGCAAGGAGATGCAGTTTGAACTCAAAAAGATTCAGCAGCGGCTCGGCATCACGTTTGTTTATGTTACGCATGATCAAGAGGAGGCGCTCACGATGAGCGATACCGTCGTCGTCATGAACGGCGGCGTGATCCAGCAGATCGGCACGCCTCAGGATATCTATAACGAGCCGGTGAACGCCTTTACGGCGAGCTTCATCGGGGAAAGCAATATCGTCCCCGGCGTCATGCACGCGGATTACCGCGTCGAATTTGAGGGGAGAACTTACGAATGCGTCGATTCCGGCTTTGAAAAGGATGAACCGGTCGATGTCGTTATCCGTCCCGAGGATATCGAGATCACCGCGCCCTCGGATGAATTTCTCTGCGGCACGGTCACGGCCGTCACTTTCAAGGGCGTCCATTATGAGATGCTTGTGGAGTGCTTCGGGAAGGCGTGGCGCGTCCATTCGACGGATTTTTCGCCTGTCGGCTCGGAGATCGGGCTTCGCATCACGCCGGAGGATATCCATATCATGCACAAGTCGGATTCTCCGGCCGAGGAAGTATCTGTGACCGGAGGTGAGGAGGCGTGATCAAGCTGAACGCCAAATGGGCGTCTTATCCGTATATTTTGTGGATGCTCCTTTTCACGATTCTTCCGCTGCTGCTGGTCATTTATTTCGCGTTTACGGATAAATCGGGCGCTTTTACGCTCGACAACGTCAAGCAGTCCGTGCAGTATCTGCCGACGCTTGTCAAAAGCATTTATCTTGCGGCGATCGCCACGGCGATTTGTCTTGTGCTCGCGTATCCGTTTGCCTTTGCGATGTCGCGCCTGAGCTTTTCCCGTCAAAAAATGATGACGATGCTCGTCATGCTTCCGATGTGGATGAATTTTCTTCTGCGCACCTACGCATGGCAGGCGATTCTCGAGGACAACGGCGTAATCAATACCTTCTTGAACAGCATCGGACTTTCTTCCTTGAAGCTCATCAATACCTCCGGCGCGGTGGTGCTCGGCATGGTGTATAACTATATTCCGTTTATGATACTGCCGCTGTACTCGATTATGACAAAAATCGACAAAAGCCTTATAGAGGCCGCGGGCGATCTCGGCGCCGGCTTCTTTGCCACGTTCCGGCGGGTGGTGCTGCCGCTCAGTATACCCGGCATCATTTCCGGCACGACGATGGTATTCGTCCCGGCGGTCAGCACGTTCGTCATCAGCGGCATGCTCGGCGGAACGGAAAATTATCTTATCGGAGATCTGATCGAAACGCAGTTCCTCGGAAATTCGTATGATCTCAACTGCGGCTCGGCGACGTCCCTGCTGCTTATGATCGTCGTGCTGATCACGATGGCGATTTTCAACCGCCTTGACAGCGAAGATGCAGAGGAGGCGCTCGTATGACGAAAAAGGGAAAAACATTTTCCGGCGTTTATATCGCCCTTATGATGCTGTTTTTATATCTGCCGATTTTTGTGCTCATCGTGTTTTCGTTCAATTCCTCCAAGGGCTATTCATGGACGGGATTTTCACTCAAATGGTATCAGGACTTGTTTTCCAATACGTTGATTCTGAACTCCTTGAAGAATACGCTTATCGTCGCCGCGGCGGCCTCCGTGATATCGACGATTCTCGGAACGGGAGCGGCGCTCGGGGTTTTCTCGATGAAAAACAAGGCGGTCAAGGGCGCTATCAAAAATGTAACATATCTGCCGATGCTGAGCCCTGAGATCGTGACGGGGATTTCTCTCATGCTGCTGTTTTCGCTTGCGCATATGTCGGGCGGCTTTGTCTCTTTGATTATCGCACACGTAACCTTTTGCGTGCCGACGGTGTTTCTTTCGGTTTTGCCGAAGCTTCGCCAAATCAATAAGAATATGTATGAGGCGGCGCTCGACCTCGGCTGCAATCCGTCGCGCGCGTTCTTCAAGGTGATCGTGCCGGAGATCATGCCCGGGATCATCACGGGCTTCCTTATGGCGTTTACGTATTCGCTCGACGATTTCGTCGTCAGCTATTTCACGGCGGGCAATGTTCAGACGCTTTCCATTACGATTTATTCGATGGTGAAAAAGCGCGTCAGTCCGGAGATCAACGCGCTCTCGACAATTATGTTTGTAATCGTTCTTGCCGTTCTTCTTGTGGTGAATGTGCGCTCGATCCGGGCGGAACGCGCGAAGGAAAAGAAAATGATGAGGCTTTGAGCCTTCATTCATAAAATTATATAATTTGAAAGGAATATCTGTCGAAAAATGAAAAAAATCTTTGCTGCTTTTCTCTGTGTTTTGCTGCTGGTATCCTCTTTTGCAGCGTCTGTTTTTGCTTCGGAAATGCTTTCGGGGGATACGGCGTCTTCGGACGACGATCCTTATGCGTTCGATGAGGAATATTATTCCAAGTTCAAGGGACAGGGCGTCAAGCTCTACGTTTATAACTGGGGCGAGTATATCGCAGACGGTTCGGATGGCTCCGAGGATGTCATCAAAATGTTTGAGGAGCTCACCGGCATCGACGTCGATTACACGACCTATGATACCAACGAGGGACTTTACTCCAAGCTGCAAAGCGGGAGCGCCTATTACGATGTGATCATCCCGTCGGATTATATGATCTCCCGCATGATCGAAAAAGACATGCTGGAAAAGCTCGACTTTTCCAATATCCCGAACTTTGAAAAATATGTGGACGACACCTTTAAAAACGATGTCGAATACGATCCTACGCTCGAATACAGCGTTCCGTATACATGGGGCACGGTCGGCATCATCTACAACACCAAATATGTGACGAAAACAGTGGACAGCTGGGATATTCTTTGGGATGAGGATTATGCGAAAAAAATCCTGATGTTCGATAATTCCCGCGACGCGTTCGCCATCGCGCTTGAAAAGCTCGGCTATTCCGTCAACACCGAGAACGTGGATGAGATCAACGAGGCTGCCGAGCTGCTCAAGGCGCAGAAGCCGCTGGTGCAAAACTATGTGATGGATCAGATCTTTGATAAAATGGTGGAGGAAAACGCTTGGATCGCTCCGTATTACGCCGGCGATTTCATCACCATGCACGAGGACAATGAGAATCTCGCGTTTGCATTCCCGAAGGAAGGCTCTAATTTCTTCGTCGATGCGATGTGCATTCCGAAGGGCTGCAAAAACAAGGAAGCTGCGGAAATGTTCATCAATTTCATGTGCGAGCCGAAGATTTCCGCGGAGAACTGCGGCGCGACCGGCTATTCCACTCCGATCACGGCTGCAAAGGATTTGATCGATCCTGAGCTTGCCGCGAGTGAATATGCTTACCCCAGCGAGGAAATACTCTCTAAAACGGAAAAATTCATCAATCTCTCCGACGATACCAATAAGCTGCTTGACGATCTTTGGATCTCCATCAGCGTGACAGGTCTTTCCGTCGGCTTTTGGATTGCCGTCGCCGTCGTTGTCATCGCTGTGATTGCGGTCTGCATCGTTGCGATGAGCAGAAAGAAAAAGCGCGAGAGTATGAGAACTTCCGAATAAAAAGCTTCTGTGAAAAGAGAGGGCGCCCATATGGACCGGCAAAAAGCGAAAAAACTGATTATAGGCATCGTTCTTCTTGTACTCGGTGTAGCGTGGCTTGGCGACGCTGTGAATTTTTGGGACTTTGATCTGTTTTTCCCCGGCTGGTGGGCGGCGCTCCTGATGCTCTGCTTCTTCGTCTCCATCGTGAGCGACGGTCCGAACGTCGGCAATGTCTTCTTTATGCTTATCTTCGGCGCGATTGTGCTGAAAAAGAATAACATCATTCCGGATTTCGTGAATATATGGCTCGTGGCGTTTGCGCTCGCCGTGATTATTTTCGGAGGAAAGATCATCGTGGATGCGTTTCGCGGCGGAAAAAAGCCGGAGCATCCGCAGTCCGGCGGCGACGCCGGCTTTGGAGGAGCACAAAGCACCGGGGATCATGTGAGCTACACGTTTACGGGGGAGACCCTGCGCTTTGCCGGACAGACGGTGCAGCATTGCAGCTACAGCGTTTCCTTCGGGTCGCTGACCTTGGATTTTTCCGGCGCGGTTTTTGCGGAGGACGCCTATCTTTCCGTTTCCGCCAATTTCGGCGAAGTGAAGATCCTTCTCCCTGCCGGCATCAAGGCGGATCCGCAGAACAGCGCGGCCTTTGCCTCCATCAAAAATCAATCGCAGGGCAATGCGCTCGTGAAGTGCAGGCTTGACTGTGCGTTCGGCTGCATCAGCGTGACCAACGGGTAAGCCTGCGGAAGCTTTCCTGATGCCGTATCGGATTTTCTGTACTTACCTGCGGCGCCGTGTCTTTGCCTCGGCGCCGTATTTTGTATAGGTTTATTCCATCGCAGGACCGCGTTATGCAGGGAGCTTTCCGTTGATTTTTATTAAAATGATTGAGACTTCTCATTTGTTTAAAAAATTTACTTGACTAAAACGGCGAAGGCGTGTATCATAATATCATAACGCTGTAAGAAAACGGGTTGAGAAGCATGCGGGAAGGAGGCGACCGGCGCGTGAAAATCGAATGGAACAAAAAATATGCGACCATTGCGCTATATGCTTTCATTGTCATTTTCTGCGTCGTTTTTTGTATATTTTTATTTTTGGATTTTAACACTTTCGGGCGTTATGTTTCAAAAATCCTTTCCGTATTCAATCCCGTTTTTTATGGAATCCTGATTACGTATCTGCTCTCGCCTTTCGTCAATTTTTACGAGAGGACCGTCCTGAAAGGACTTGATCGGAAAGGCTTATATCGTTTGAAGAGAACGCTTTCCGTTCTATGTACGCTTCTTGTCGTGATCGTGGCCGCGGTTCTCTTTGTGTGGAGGGTCATTCCGCAGGTCTTTCGCGGCTATGCGGACCTGCAAAATCGCTCGGGGCTTTATTTTGAGACCGTCAAGGAATGGCTGCTCGGACTTTCGGCGGGAGATAGCGTGCTGGCGGGCTATATTGATAAAATAACGGAATACGCGGTGGAGCTGCTCGACAAAATTTATACAGGGCTCAACACGATCATTCCTGACGTCGCAAGCGTGGCGGGGACCGCTGTCGGGATCATCAAGGATTTTTTCCTTGGGGTGATTCTCGCAGTATATTTCCTGTTTGTGAAAGAACGCTTGATCGCGCAAATCAAAAAGGCCGGATATGCCTTGTTCAGCAAAAAGAGATATGCTGCGCTCGCCAAGGGCGCCAATCTTGCCAATAAAAATTTCGGCGGATTCATTAAAGGACAGCTTGCGGACGCACTGATTATCGGAACAATCTGCTTTATCTGCACCTCCATTATCGGAATCCCCTATTATCCGATTGTAAGCGTACTGGTAGGCGTCGCTTGTATTGTTCCGGTGTTCGGAATTCTGATCGGCACAGTTGTCGGCGCGTTGATCATTCTTTTGGCGGATCCGATCCAGGTGATCTGGTTTGTTCTGTTTATGGTGATTCTCCATTTTGTCAACAAGCGGATGATCCGTCCGAAGATTATACGCTCGGGAGTGGAAGCGTCCTCTGTTTTTATGTTTACCGCCATTATCGTCATGACAGGACTACTCGGATTTTGGGGTCTTATTATCGGCGTGCCGGTATTTGCGATTCTATATACCGTCATGTATTCTGCGGTTGACCGCAGGCTTGCCAAAAAAGGACTTGCAACGGATACCTATTCCTATTATACGACCGACGCGGGACGTGAACTGCATATGGAGGAGGAAGTTCGAAAGGCGCGCCGCAAGGGAGCCAAGCATTTAGGCGGAGAATCCGATAATCGGCCGGTATTTACGGAGGAAGTCCCCTGTATTACGGACGAGGACATTGCCGCGTATGAGAAAAGCAAGTCGGAAACGGGTACGCCGGATACGGACGGCTCCGAGACGGATGCCGGCAGCGAGCAGGAGCCTGCCAATGTCGGGGACTCCGCGAAAAAATAAAATTATCGCCGGTTTTCGGCGGATATGTCCTTGTAGCTCAGCAGGATAGAGCGTTCGCCTCCAAGCGGGCGATCGTTCTATATCCTGCGGGGCGGGAAAATGAATAAAAATACATAATTGATGAATATGTCCCAGTAGCTCAGTCGTATAGAGCAGTTGCCTCCTAAGCAACAGGTCGCTGGTTAGAGTCCAGTCTGGGACGCCAAAACCCTTGCTGCAAGCCACTTTTGATGGTTTGCAGCATATTCTTTTTTTCCGTTTTATACGTTGAAGCCCCAAAATTGTCAAACGGGTTTTATGCGCTAAGGAGTGAATATTTTGCTGATTGGATACGAACGATTTTTGGGGGATTTGCTAATGAAAATCAGATGTTTGCTAATTTTCAATTAGCAAACATATTTTGCCAGGTCCAAATCCAATTTTAGCAGGGTTTTTCCTGTTTCCGGTGAATTTTGCGTATCTTTGGTTACAATACACCAATAAAAACCGTTCCTATAATTGGATTTGATAAAATTATATTGTTCTTCTGTCAGCAAACATCCCGAACTTTAATTCACCGGAACAGTATAGGCACAAACTGTTATAATCGGCGTGCGACATATAGCAGATGATTGCAAGAACCCGAGGACAAAGCTCTGCCAAGATTTTTGGCGGAGCTTTTATGTTGCAGGATGCGATCCAAAACGCGGAGATCATACATCAAAAAAGGACACTTAATTACAAGACGGGCGGTCAGGCAGATAACGACTATCCCGTATGCAGATGGAACTCGTACACCAATTTACATAAGTTGGTGGAAGCAATGAAATTGCAGAGCAAAAATTGATAAAGCCAAACTTTCTTTTGTCATAAAATTATCCCTCCCCATGTCAAATAACTTTGATATGGGGATAGTTTTTAGAGGAAACTAAAGATCCGTGCATACAAAAATAAAATTTCTTTGGGATTTTGTATATATTGCTTAATTGATAATTTCTGATTTGTATAAAATTACAAATTTGGATAAATTTGAAACAATATATTGACAATATTTTGTAGAAATGCTATAATATCAACAAAAGGTGACGTGTTCCGAATATTGTATTTGAGTAAGGAGACTTAAAAATGATGGATAGGAAGAACAATCGTATCCGAAGAAACGACAGATTTTTTTGCCGTATATTTTATTGTGTGTATTTAATAAAACAGCACAAAATCGGGATGGATGATTTTGTGCTGTTTTTTTAACCGCCAAATATATAATCTGTTTTTATGTTCCCGCCGCATAAAAAACAAATATCGGAAGAGAGGAGGAAATAAACACGCAGCATCTTGGCGGACTCGGATAATCAAGGAAGCATTTTCAAAAATCATTTCAAAGAAAGGACGAAAAAGAATATGAAAAAATTCGGACTGAGATCCCTGTCTATCCTCTTATCTATTTTGATGGTGCTATATTTGCTGCCTATGGCGGTCTTTGCCGATTCTTTTGCGGAGTCAAAGAAAGAAAAAGCGCAAAACAATATTTCGCAAGAGGATCGTTCTGCAATCAGCGAGCTTTTTGAACTCGAAGAGCTGCGGGAGGAAACCGTTAAGCATTTCCGATTGGAGGACGGAAGTATTATCGCGGTACAGTATGACGATCCTGTTCATTATCTTGATACAGACGGAAAATGGCAGGATATCGATAATACACTTTCTTCATCAGGAAGTGAATATGTTACGAGCAATGCAAGAGTGAAATTTGCCAAGAAAACCACAGGCAACGAAGTCCTTATGACGCTGCATGACGGGAATCGTAAGCTCACGCTGAGTCTTGACGGCGCAAGAAAAAAGGTTTCAGGTCAGGTTATGAATTACACATCTGAGCTGAATGACGATATCCCGAAAATTCAAAAGGTGACAGCGCTTGACAAGCTCTCCGCAAGCATTTTGTATGCCGATATCCTTGACGGCGTTGATCTTGAATATGTGGCTGTCTCTAACAATGTTAAAGAAAATATTATTGTCAAATCAGAAAAGAATACATATAGCTATACTTTTACGCTGAAGCTCAATAATCTTACCGCAGCTTTGCAGGATAATGAAATCATTGTCTCCGATGAAAAAACGGGGGAGACGGTATATGTCATTCCTGCGCCGTATATGTATGACGCGGCGGAGGAATATTCGGATGCAGTAAGCTATTCTTTGGTACAGAGCGGCAATAAAGAATATAAGCTCACAGTTACAGCGGATCCGGAATGGATCAACGACAGTGACCGCGTTTTTCCGGTTACGATAGATCCGTCTCTGAATTCTCCGCATTCGTCTGTTACGACAACGAACATTGTTTCCATGCTGCCAGATATGAATATGGGCAATTATGCTTTTTTGAATGTTGGAGCCGAAGCATATGCTTATTGGAAAACGACCTCGCTGCCGGATATTCCGGACTCTGCCTATATTACAAATGCGGTATTTGCTATGAACAGTGAAGGCAACAATTTGAGCGTGGTTGGGGCATACCCAGTCACTTCATCTTGGGACACTACGCTTACTTGGAATAAAATGCTGGCTGGGCAAGGGAGTTTTTCCAGCTATATTGATTATGGGACGATTTCCTCCGGCTCGCTTTGTGAATGGAACATTACGTCCCTTCTGAAAGAATGGTATTCCGGTGAAACAACGAATTATGGTTTGTGCTTCAAGAACATCACCGGAACGGATGTGTCAAAATTCACAAGTATAAAAAGCACCAATCCTACGATTCGCCCGAGACTGATTGTTACTTATCGGGATATGAAGGGCTTGGAATCCTATTGGTCGTATACCTCGCAGTCTGCCGGGATGGCCGGAACGGGATATGTCAACAATGCCACCGGCAATCTTGTGTTTACCATTCCTACGCTCACGACAACGGATTTCCTGATGCCGTTTACACCTACACTGGTATATAACGCAAGCTTAGGTGATGAATACATGATCGCGGTAAACGCGGAAACGGCATATAAGTATTCCTCCGCAGGATATGGCTTCAAATGGAACATGTGCGAGTCTCTGCTACTGAAACAATATTACAATCCCAACGGCGTTTTGATGTCTTATTATGTTTGGTCGGATTCCGACGGCACAGAGCACGCTTTTATGCCGACCGGCACGGCGGATGTGTATGTGGATGAAGACGGATTGATGCTTACTTTAATTTACGATGGAAGTGAAACCTTCATCATTAGAGATAACGAGCAGAACATGCGGGTATTTGCAAAACGTGCCTCTTCTTCGTATTTCAACTCAGGGGCAATTTTGCAGTATATTATGGATAAAAACGGGAATGCAATAGAATTTACATCCGACAGCTATGGAAGAGTTACCGGAATCGGACTGTGGCCAAGCGGCCAGAGCCGGATCGATATGCTGAAATTCAGCTATAACAACTATGGACTTGTCAACCGCGTCTATAACGAAGTTACCGGAGAATCGGTGATTTTCTATTATTCCGATACGCCTGCGGCTACGACATTGATTTCCACAAGTAACGACGGATATCTTCGGAAAATCGTCCGTGCCCATCATACCGGTGACAATGATGAAGCGGACTGGACTTCCTTTATGAATAACGGTTATCATGCCGATATTGAAATAGATGGAATCGCTACCTATGTTTACGGTGGAAACGCGCGGTTGCTCAAGGCACGTGATGAGGTTGCCGGATATGAGATTCAATATTCCTATAATATTGGCAAGAAGGTTGCAACTGTTCAGGAAGCGACATCTGAAGTCGGGCAAAGACTCGGTTTCACATATGGCTCTTCCTATACGGAGATTCGCAGTAGCGGTACGGATGATGTCTACGGAACAGCAGATGATCTTGTTAACCGTTATACTTTTGACACGATGGGACGAGCCAAGGGCGCGTATTCCACGGATCTGTCACGGAGCACGATATACGGTGCGTCGAGTGCAGAATATGAGGACGGCGGAAATGTTGCAAACAAGATCAAGAAATCATCCTATATCGGTGGAACGTCGCCCAATTTATTACTGAACGGCGGGTTTGAGCAGAATCAATTTTTGCCGACGCTTTCCTATTGGAATACAACCGCAAATGTTAGTAAAATAACAACAACCAATCATAATCACGCAGCTTCTTTTGAGATAAAAGCCGGTCAAATAGATTCTGTTTCTCAGTATGTTTTCCTGCCGGCAGGAGAGTATACGCTGTCGATGTTGTATAACACCTATGACTGCGCAAATGTGGATATCACGATGCGCGCGGAATCCCTGTCGGGCGGCACGTCCTATTCCAATTCAGTTCCGGTAAATGAACATTATACGGATGTATCCAATTCAAGCCTTAGTATGCGAATTACGGCGTCTAATAAGGTGAATGGAGGAGAACGCTTTAAGATTTCTGTTCAAGCGACGGGAAAGACCGGTACTGCTTCAGATGCTGTTTTAGAGGTAGATGATCTTTTGTTGGAGCAGAATATTGCGCCGACAAAGTTCAGCCTTGTGCAGTTAGGCGGTTTTGATAGTCCTACAATTAACGCGTCCGGCAGTACGTTGTATACACCCTCCGACTTTTGGATGGATAGATATATTGTATCAAGTATTGTTTCTACCGAAACGCCGTTTGGAAATGTTTTATCTGTACCGGGACTTATATATACAAATGCTGCACCGGGGGTTTTACAAGCAGTTTATACTGCATCATCAGAGGATATCAGCAATTATAATGCCTCAAAGATTTATGAACCGGCGACATACCAAATTTCCGGGTTTGGCAAAGGAACGCAGCAGTTGATGAATTCAAACAGTAAGTTCGGAATCACTGTGACTGTGAAATATTATCGCGGAGCTGGTGTTGAAGAAGAGACCGAAGATTTTCACTTTGCTTTTGAGCCGGGCAGCACGGATTGGCAGTTTGTTTCCGGAGCATTTACGACAAAGGATAAACCCGGGTATCTTGTTCATGAAATCACGGTAGCTTGTGAATATAGCAACCATCCGGGAACTGCCTATTTTGACAATATTTCGGTCTATCCAAGTGATCATGAAGCTGTAAAGGAAAACGAGTATTACGAAGATGGCCGGCTGAAACGGAGCAGGAGCGGCAGCTATATCGAGCGTTACAAATATGACGAGGGCGCCACGGATATCGATGAGGACGGACCGCGTCCGAAGATTTACACGATAATCAACAATCGCGGCGATTGCGTTGAGTACCACTATAATTTAGATGATCAGATAACCAATAATGTTCAAGTGATTAAGTATTACCGATATAGCGGTAATTTCGCTTATGAATCTGATTCACCTATCAACGAAGATACCAAAATCCAAAAATCGGCGACAACATATACATATGATGAATTTGGAAATGTTTTAAGCCAGAGTATCTCCTACTTTGACAATTTAAACCCCAAGGTGCTGCACAGCTCAGCGACATATGAAACGACATCCGGATCAAGAATCTTTGGGGCAATGACAAGCGAGACAGATGGCCTCGGTAATACCACTCGGTATTTTTATCATTCAAGCAAGGACTATCTTATGGCGGTAATCATGCCAAACAATCAAGGGATAGCTTATTATTATGATTCTATTGGTAATTTACAGTATACTTTGCCGGCTTATTATAATTCCAGTACAGGATTATATAGCGGATCTACGGGAGGGGAGGCTGTTTATTATGGATATGACAGCAAAAAATAACTTGTTGCCATTCAAACAGATTCCACAACTTATACTCTGGATTATGATGTTTTTGGGAATACAGATACAATATCGATCGGGAACCGCACGCTTGCCGAGTATGAATATCAGGAGAAAAACGGAAAGATTACCAGCATGACCTATGGAAACGGCTGTACGATATATTATCTTTATGATAAGCTTGAAAATCTTTCTGAGCTGTGGTATAGTTATGATGGCGGTAATACCATAACGGCAGCATACCATTATACATACAGTACAAACGGGCAGCTATGCCGGTTTGACAATCTTCTGACGGACAAGTCTGTTGTGTATACATATGACTCGTTTGGTCGATTGATCAGTTTTGCCGAATATGATACTAACACCATGAAAAACACACTCGGCATGACACAAAGCTATAATGAGCAGTCGCAGCTGTCCATGCTTAGCTATCGAGTGCCGTATGCCTATACCGGGGGTATTTCAGATGCCATTGTTTCTCAGAATTATGATTACGATTCGGAGGGAAGGGTTTCATCGTCTGCTATAAAGACAGGCAATGCGTATAATACAATATTGTCGGTACAATATAGCTACGATCCTGCGCAAAGAATCGTCAGTCAAACCAATACTCATTATAACGGAGAGTCTTCTTTTACATCGGGTTATGAGTATGGATATTATTCTGTGAGCTATATTACAACAAACCGGATTTCGTCCTATAAAAGCACTTTCAACAATTATGAGAGCAATTATACTTTTCAGTACGATAACGTCGGGAATATCACGCAGATAAACCTCGATGGTTCTATAAAATATAGATACCAATATGATAATATTGGTCAGCTTGTTCGAGAGGATAACTCGGATACAGGAAAGACGTATGTATATACTTATGACAACGCGGGAAATCTTCTGTCAAAGAAAATATACCCGTATACAACTGCGAGCACACCGTCCGGGACGCCGGTCACTTATAGTTACACTTATAATGATGCTGCATGGGGCGATTTATTGACTGCCTATCGTGGTATAGCCATCACCTATGACAATATAGGCAATCCTCTGAACTATTACAATAGCAATGCTTACACCTTCACATGGACGCAGGGCAGACGGCTCGCAACGGCAATCGTCGGCAGTAAAGGCATGTCGTTTACCTATGATGACAACGGCATCCGCACCAGCAAAGTCGTGAGCGGTGTTGAACATACCTATACGCTTGATGGAACAAGGATTGTCTCCGAAGCATGGGGAGATCATTTACTTGTCTATCTGTACGATGACAGCGGGCTTCCGGCCGGTATGCAGTACCGTAACACAAGCTATGCCAAAGATGTTTTTGACACCTATTGGTTTGAAAAGAGCCTGCAAGGAGATATCGTTGCGATATACAACAGCGCGGGTGTGAAGCTTGCAAGCTATATCTATGACGCATGGGGCAATTTTACAGTAACCTATTCAAATGGGGGCGGGACGACGGCAGCGCAGTACAACCCGTTCACATACAGAGGTTACTACTATGACAGCGATCTCGGATTATACTATCTGAACAGCCGGTATTACGACAGCAATACGGGACGGTTCATTGGTGCGGACGGACAGTTGAATGATGGAATCCTCGGTTACAACTTGTTTGCGTATTGTGAAAACAATCCTGTAATGTATATTGATCCAACCGGAGAATTTGCTTTTACAACAGCTATTATTATTGGTTTAATTGTTGGAGCTATTATCGGTGGGACAATAGGAGGCATATACGCATATAATGAAGCTTCTGCTGCTGGTGCAACCGGTTTGGAATTAACAGGGTATACCTTGTTGGGAATATTGGGCGGTGGTACAATTGGAGCATTTGCAGGAGGTTTTCTTGGGTATGCATTTCCCACGGTAAGTGCGTTTATGTCTACGAGCTTTCCTTTGATGACGTTGCCGACTGTCTTTGGAGAAGCAATAGGAGTCACCACTATTTATGTTACAGGCTCGCAGATTGTGGCTGGTGGAATTTTGACTAGTGTTTTCTTATTTGCAATGTTTCCGTTAGAAGGAGAACCAAATAGCACTGTTACACGAGGAGGATCAACAGGAACCTATGATTCTAATGGACATTTAGTATCGCGGCGAGATACTACAGGAAAACCGCATTATATTAAAAATTTAGGAGATTATTATCTTCCACATACTCATGTTTTCAAGTGGGATTTGATTGATGGTATTTGGAGAATTATCGAAAAATTCGTTTTACCATATTAGTTGAAAAGTCGTAAACGAATTGTGTTAAGGAGGGAATATAGCATGAATATGTTAGAAGAAATACAAAACTGGTATAAAATGCATTGTAATAACGATTGGGAACACAGTTATGGGGTTAGTATAGATACCCTTGACAATCCAGGGTGGATTGTGAAAATTTCATTGAACGATACTTTGTTAGAGGATGTTGTATTTCCTTCTGTTGAAGAGGGGACTCCCGAAGATAGCGAAAGTATATTTGGTTGTTTAAGCGATAATAACTGGGTAAAATGTTACAAAGAAAAAAATGTTTGGATAGGAATGGGAAGTCCGGATAAGTTAGAAGAAATATTAAAAATATTTCTTGATTGGAGTAAAACTCATACTGATCCATCCCCGTGGGACAGTCAAATAAATATAATAGAAAGAAGGTTAAAAACAATAGATACAGTAAGCGATAAAATGGAATGTTTAAAAGAAATATACAAAGAGTTGACAAAAATACCAAGTGAGCATCCAAGAAAAAAAGAAACGATTAAACTTTTCTATGAGTGCTGGAATATTTATTAAAAAACTAATCAGGCAAAAAACGTAAGAAGTGTCAGAGGTAACGAAAATCATTGACATAGGGAAAAGGTGATACCTTTTTAGACTGTTGTTGGTATTCAACAACCTATCGATAGAGATAATAACTTTTTGTGACCTCTGCTCTTTTTATAGTTAAATATCGTAATTGAGACTACCAACATGATGTAATCAAATTTGATTTACATAAGGCTTTCATTTCCCTTTTGTACCTTGGAGCGCAACGGAAAGGAATGTTATAACAAACAATGAAGAAATATTTTTATGACTTATGGTTTGTATATGGAAATAATAATCAAGGAAATTTTCACATTGGCTATTTTTCAACTATAAAAAAAGTTAGAGAAATAATTGACTTGTTAAAAAACAAACCAGGTTTTCATAATTATCCGACCAGATCTTTCCAATACAAAAGGGTTGGAGTGGAGTTCCCCGATAATATAATAAGTGAAAGCCCTATTTCTCTATTTGTGCCTTCGCATGAATATGATGATGAAAATTATATAACTCATTGGATTATATTTGGAGTTTTTTCTACAAGAGCACAAGCCGAACAAGAAATAGAAATGCAAAAAAAGAAAAAGTCATATCAAAATAGGGAGGAAGGTTTTCTAATTGCAGAGTGGATTGTAGACAAAAACATTGAATGGAAAGAAGGTTTTGTAAGCACTTAAATAATACTTTATACTATGATCACATTTCACAAAAAGACGTTTACGTTGTTTAGCAAAAAAAGTACTTTTGGAAAATAGTGCAAAATCTAATGATCAGGGTATGAGGAAATCCTTATACCCTGATTTCCAAATGGAACATATACGAGTGGGGCGGGACGACGGCAGCGCAGTACAACCCGTTCACATACAGAGGTTACTACTATGACAGCGATCTCGGATTATACTATCTGAACAGCCGATATTACGACAGCAATACGGGACGGTTCATTGGTGCGGACGGACAGTTGAATGACTCTCTGCTGGGATATAACTTGTTTGCATATTGTGAAAACAATCCTGTGATGTTTGTAGATGGATCAGGAACTGCTCCTAAATGGTGGCAAAGTATCTTAATTGGTGTCGGTATTATCGTGGGTACGGCATTGATTGTTACTGCAATTACCTTTACAGGAGGCGGTGCAGCTGCATTCTTTTTGACCGCTGGAAATGCCGCTTTATGTGGATTAAAGATAGCAACTGTTGTTGGAGTAACAGCCGGTATAGTCCGTGCTGGAAAAGCTGTTGCTGAAGGTGGAGATTTAGAAGATGTCGGAAAATCTTTTGTATTAGGATTTTCCGATGGATTCCTTGCTGGATCAATTTATGCAGGCGGATCAATGCTTTTGGCTGCAGGAGCATATAGATTTGCTGGATTATTTAATGGTGGATATGGATGGTCACAAGGTTCCTTTGAAGGAGGATATCAAACACCTAATACTCCTGGAATTGCTTTCTTTACGCATCATGGTGGAATAAACGGAGGGCGTTCATTTGGAATAGATTTAGATATTTATAATGGATTACATTTTCATACAAATAAATTTGGAATAGGAAAACGAAGTAAATGGATTAAAACTCATCATTGGTGGCTAGCACCAGTTGGAATAGGAATTGGTGTTGGATTATCTGATGGGTGGAGTGAATGGTAGAAAGGGTGGAAATTTATGTTTTTGAAAAAGGAGTTGATTCAAATTCCGTTTTCAAAAGTTAGGAGTTTTGATCTTGTTTATGATGATGAAGAAGACTTAAAATTCGGAATTATTAATTTATGCAGATTATTAAATAAAGGCATGTTTTTAATTCAAGTTTTTTTAGGTGATTCTATTAATGAGTTATTAAAAGAAGTAAGCACAAACGTGATTAATGATAACAACTTTAATTATTATTTAGTTGAAAAAATAGATTTTTTAGAACAGCTAAGTTTTGATAAAATAAGATTTCTAAACATCTATACAACTATAAAGAGAAATATTAATTCGAATTTACAAAGTACTATACACTCAAGTCCAATTAATTTAGGTTTAGATAACTACTTGGATTATACAAAAATTATTATAGATTTGAGTAAATATCATAAAAAAATCATTAATAGTTTTCTAAGATAGTTCAACCGAGTGTACCGAATGTAAATAGAAAGGGGGAAGGAAAATTCAACCTAATATGAGTTTATTGGAAATATACTCATTGGAAACAGTGGGGGCTGCATAATTCATGCGTTCCCCCACTGTTTTTAAACTAATATTACAGTTGATACTTAATTTTGTACTTGCAATACTTTTTCATATAAAAACCATTTGACCATGCCTTACAGTTGCTTATTACAATGGCGGGACAACAGCAGCACAGTACAACCCGTTCACATACAGAGGTTACTACTATGACAGCGATCTTGGGTTGTACTATCTGAACAGTCGGTATTACGACAGCAACACGGGACGGTTCATTGGTGCGGACGGACAGTTGAATGACTCTCTACTGGGATATAACTTGTTTGCGTATTGTGAAAACAATCCTGTAATGTATATTGATCCAACCGGAGAATTTGCTTTTACAACAGCTATTATTATTGGTTTAATTGTTGGAGCTATTATCGGTGGGACAATAGGAGGCATATACGCATATAATGAAGCTTCAGCCGCTGGTGCAACTGGTTTGGAATTAACAGGGTATACCTTGTTGGGAATATTGGGCGGTGGTACAATTGGAGCATTTGCAGGAGGTTTTCTTGGGTATGCATTTCCCACGGTAAGTGCGTTTATGTCTACGAGCTTTCCTTTGATGACGTTGCCGACTGTCTTTGGAGAAGCAATAGGAGTCACCACTATTTATGTTACAGGCTCGCAGATTGTGGCTGGTGGTGCCATAATTACCTCAGTATTGGTATTTTCTCGAATAGGTAAGAGCGGAGGATACATTATTGACCATCATTATCCTAACGACCATGAACCGCCTCATGTTCATATTAGTGGAGATGATGGCTCTACCAGAGTGGGATTGGATGGAAAACCAATTCAAAATGACCGTCCAATGACACCAGGAGAGCGAAAGGCTTTTTATAATTTGTATAATAAAATTGTGGAGGCATTGCAAATATGGTTTCCTTAAAAGTCGATATTAATAATTTGATTCAACACTATCGTTCTTATTATAATTATGATTATTCCAATGTTGAACTGATTGGATTTGATTGTTTTTCAATGGAAAATTTGATTCAATTTGCAAGGAAAAAACAATCAATTTTTTCAAAGTATGCGTGGGCGATCATTATTGATAGGATAGACAGTTCATTACTGAGTGATGAGTTAATTGATATATTATGTCAACAGGAAATAGAACTAATTTCACTTGGACATAAAAATTTGTCCTCAAAAAATTTATTAAAGATATATAATAAAGAAAATCATTGCATTGAGGCTTTCCAGTCTGCCTTGAATCAGGATATATATAATAATTCTGTAAGCCTCGACATGTTTAAGCAAACATATTGTATTTATAAGGATAAATATGCATTTATGTATTGCTTAGATCAGTATTTTCTTCAAATAAATGACGATATTATGACCCAAAAAAAGGTCATGATACTTGCTGATTATTTGCAGAATAACTTGGGAGTTGAACAAATATATGATAGATGTATAAGTTATTTTCAGATAAAAAAAGCAGAAGATGAAAAAGAACTACATTCTTACTATTCATCTGATGATTTACTTGTGCTTATATCTTTAGTTCGTAATAAAAATGCAGATACTAAAAAGCTGTATATAATTCTTGACAGACCGTTAAAGTACGAAAAACTGTCGGAAAAGCAAATGTATCAACAAATTATTTACACAATAAAATTACGTCAGGCTATTGATAAATAACAGGCAATGTGGTTTAATCAGGGTATGAGGAAATCCCTTATACCCTGATTTCCAAATGTAACATATACGAGTGGCGGAGGGACGACGGCAGCACAGTACAACCCGTTCACATACAGAGGATATTACTATGACAGCGATCTCGGATTATACTATCTGAACAGTCGGTATTATGACAGCAACACGGGACGGTTCATCAATGCGGATGGACAGTTGAATAATTCTTTGTTGGGTTACAACTTGTTTGCGTATTGTTATAATAACCCAGTGATGTATGTGGATTATAGTGGTCATATGCCGACTTGGCTTACGTATACATTAGGCGCATTGGCATTTGTGGTCGCGGGTGTATTGGTGGCAGCCACTATGGGAATGATGGCACCTGGCGTTATTTGTGCTGCCTCTTTTACGCTGAGTTTTTTGGGAATATCATTATCCACTGCTACCACGATTGCGACGGTAGGAACAATGATTGTAATGACTGCTGCAGCGGCGTATGCAGGGGATGTGGCGTTTACGCAAGTTACGGGCGAAAGCATCCTTTTAAATACAGTATTTATGGGGAATGAAACAGCTTACGGAATCGGAGCATTTGCAACCACCATAGCTTCTCAGGGATTTTTATATATGTTCTTTGAAAGCTTACAGATGGGAATTTGCTTTATTGCCGGAACGCTTGTAGAAACGGAAAACGGCGGCATACCGATTGAAGAAATAACCGCGGGAATGATGGTGTATGCGCATAATCCGGATACGGGAGAGACAGAGCTGAAAGAAGTGGTAAGGGTATTCAGAAATGAAGCTTCCGAACTGGTGCATGTGTATGTCAACGGAGAAGAAATAGTCTGTACAAATGAGCATCCTTTCTACTCACCGGTCAAAGGCTGGACGGCGGCATGTCAGCTCAGAGCAGGGGATGTCCTTGTCACGGTCAACGGTGAATATGTTATAGTGGAACAGGTGCAGCATGAACTGCTGGAAAGCCCGGTAACAGTCTATAACTTTGAGGTTGAGGATTTCCATACCTATTTTGTTTCTGATAGCGCTATTCTGGTGCATAATAAATGTGTAGTAAACCAAAATGGCGTTAAAGTTGAGGTTCGAACAAGAGAAGATCCTCGTCATATTCCACATGCACATGTAAGCGGTAATGGACCGAATACAACAATCGGTTTAGATATGCAGCCGATGAAAAACCATCCGGCATTATCTTCGAAACAGTATAGTGTTGTAGAAAAAAATTGGGAGGCAATAAAAGATGCAATTATACAAATATTCGGAAAATAACAATCTTCAACAGACTATAAATAAAGTATTAGACACCAAAACTGATTCAGTTTTGGTGTCTTGGATACAAGAAAATGAAGGTGATAAGGAATACAGTGTCGAGGAACCTATTTTGATAAGATTTATATATTATACATTGCTACATAAAAAAGCAAGAAGTATTTTAGCTGATGTTGTAGCTCTTTTGTCTCATAAATCAATAACTCGAACAGTATTTCATATGTTATTATATTATCCTGATGAAGCAATAAAGATAGACATTTTAGTAATATTAGCACATATGAATTTGACATTATATCAACTTAGGATGTTATGTGAAACTGAGATTACTTTCGAATGTTTTTATACATTAGGTGAAAAATTATACCTTGAAAATAAAATATCAGTAAGCAAGTTTGAGAGTTTTATTAAGTTTTTTTATCATTCAAAATTTAAAGATCATTTAATAATTTTTCAAAAAAATTTTATAAAACAAGGTTTTAATGAAGAAAAAGATATAGTTTTAGAAAGATATTTATCTTGAATGACTACTGGCGAGGAAATCATAACGACGCCGACACATCCGTTCTGGGTACCTGAAAAGGGATGGACAGATGCGATACAACTGCGGGCAGGAGACAGGTTACAGCTACTGAACGGCGAGTATGTCATCATAGAGCAGGTACAGCATGAAATCCTTGAAGATCCAGTGACGGTCTATAACTTCGAGGTTGAGGATTTTCATACATACTTTGTTGGTGAAACGAGTGTGTTGGTGCATAATAGGTGTGATTATCAATCACCTCAAGGTGGTGGGGGAATTACTGATCAAGTTAAAATTGGAAATAAAAATATTACATTTGGACATGGTGGACGTCATTTAGCTGGCTCAGGATTATCTGTGCAACAAGTTAATAATGCGATTGCTAATGATGTAATATCACGGCCTGCTACAAACGGTATTGTTGGTCATGGAACTGTAACGATTGGGAGTGTAAATATTTATTATGATTATTTTACTCGATCAGACAACTTAATACATATTGGTACATATTACATAAAACCTTAATTACAGTCAAATTACTTTGCAAATCTAATTATTGATATTCTTATGTGTTGTATACAGATAAATGGGCTTCAGAATAGATGTCAGTAATTCGATGAATACATGGGGCTCACCGGGGGAAAAAATATTTTTCCGGTTGTTTCTCTCGGTGTGCCCCACTATATAATAATCAGGGAGGCAATTATGATAAATAATAAAGCATTATCAGAAAATGAGATAAAAATGTTATCTTTCTTTACCGATAAAATTGAGTGGCAAAGAGATGATATTATTTATCAAATCAACCATGCTGAAATTAGAACGGAGTGTTCGCCTTACTTTTATATTATAAAATTTGTGTATGAAGAAAGCAGCAACCTGCTTTCTTTAAATTATAAATATGACTTAAGAATACAGATTATCCATGGCGATACAGCGCCAACCGTTATGATTTTGTTTATAAAAGAGGGGCGGGTGCAAGAATTTGAAGTGTATAATGCAGATTCCAGTAATATAGTTTTTGAAAGACTTTATGAAGGATATATCATAAAAGAATTTTAAAAAGAACAGCCATAAATCGAACAATATGGAGTGTAAGATGTATTGAATAATACTTTATACTACAATCGCATTTTGGTGTGAAATGGGAAATATCCTAATCCATATTTATAAATACCTTCTATCTCTAAATAAAGATAAAGGTATTGACAAAATGTAAATGATTGTGTATAATGTAAAATAATAGAAGCGTGCAAATTTAATGATGATTTCACTCCCTTAAATTTCTTGACAGTCAAAATATGAAAGCCTTACAACGGCGATATGGTGAATGAAATGAAGCAAAGAAAAGAAGCGGATCGTCTACGGAAAATATGGCGTATATGGATGAATAACGCCGGTTTTTTCTCCGCGCTTTTTTGGATATGCGAAGTATCACAAATTGAATAATAGAGCTTAAAGCTCCGGTAATTGCGTAATATGCAATATGCCGGAGCTTTGTTTATATATATATTTCCCCGGCCAGAGCAAAGTTTTCCCAATGCAAACACATCCAGACATCAAAAAACAGGAGACATGAAAGGAAAGGTAAGGACTATGAAAAAGCTCAGAAAACTCAGCTTCAGGACACTGGCGGTGATCTTATCGGTACTGATGGTGGTATATCTGCTGCTGCTGTCGGTATTTGCGAACGAGGCGAATAAAAGCGGTGAAAACAGCGAGGAGAACAACATTTGCCAAGATGCAGAAGCAAAGGCGGCGAAAGCAATTCTTGCAAATCTTGATGATGAAAGCGATGCAGAGAATACGGATTCTGCTTTCTCCAAAGATGAAAGCGAGGATAAAAAGTGAAAGGAACATGAGGAAGCGGAAGCTAAGAGAAAAATAGGCTGATTTTGCCAATAGTATATTTATAACGAAAATAATTATTATTAATTTTGACAAATTTCGCCTTGCGGTTTTGGTAATTTTTTACAAAAAATAAAGTTAAATATTAAAATGTCTTGACATAGAATTCAATATAATATAAAATAAAAATGTAAAATAAAAACATAAAAAGTATAAATTAGTATATTTATAAAATATCAGATAAAAAGGTTAAAATAATGATGAAAATTTTGCCGATAAATATTACTCCGCTTTTGAAAACTTATCAAAATACGGCGCTCCCTCTTGCAGCGGTGTCTTGTGGAACGCATGAAGAAGACATTGTTAAATATTGTATCAATCATTTTATACAACTCCGATATCATCGTAATCGCAAAATGTTAGATTTTTGGCACTCAAGATACTCTGACTGGTACTGTATTGAAGTTCAAAATACATTAAGAAATGATTTTTTTAATATATGTAATCTTTCAATACTGGAAATAATTAAAAATGCGATTGATCAAAATTTATATGTATATACGATTGTGAATGAATTTTATATACCGGAAAGAAACAGATATCAAAAAGAGTATTATCCCCACGATATTTTGATATACGGCTATAACGAAGATGGAGTAATTGCGTTAGGCTATAATGACCGGTTGGTTTTGTCACCGGTTACAGTTCCTTATTCTATGTTTATAGAAGCTGTACAGTCTGTTCAGCATTTGTTTTTTATTGATTTTTTTACTTATGCGTCTTACAACGCGTATACGATTAATATGAAACAGATTGAGTGCTATTTAAAAGATTATATATACTCGGAGAATTCCGATTACAAATATAAGTTCATGAATACGGATAGTATTTGTTCATATGGAATAAATGCTATATTTGAAATGTTCCATCATGAGAAAACCGAGTTTGAAAGCAATGGAAATTTGGATTTCCGAAATTTTGATTGTTATTATGAACACAAGCGGATGATGCAGCTGCGTATTCAAAGTGTTGGACAAATTCTTGGTGATGATCAATATAATGTAGAGTATGCCAAAATAAAGAATGATGCATTTATTATTAGAAATCTTGCTTTAAAGGCAAAAAAGTTGAAGGAATTAAAAATAATAGAAGATATAGAAAACCGGATAAAAAACAATGTAGAGCAAGAAATAGTGTTGCTGTCAGAGCTTTTATTGAAAATATCACAAAATATATAATCTAATTTTTTTGTTAATAACAATAGGAAGTCTTAAATCTTAAATAAAGAAAGGAGGTGAAATCATGAAACTTGTTAAAAATGTGAAGAAAATCCAGAAAGTTAAACTGTTTAGTTATCCGGAATTCGGTTGCAATGTTTGCTGCAACTAAATCTGTATAAACATATACATTATAATTTATAATTAAAAAATAGGCTTCCTATTGTTATTTTATATTGAACTGAAAAGTAATATATAGTAAATGTGTTGATGGGGAATGTGTATGGAAAATAAAAGAAGTGAAATCGAATTACAATTAAAACAGATAATGAATGAATCTGGAGTTGAAATGGATTTGAGCAATCCAAATGAAGATTTAAAATTGGATTCTTTACATTATATATCCATTATCTGTGAAATTGAAACGGTGTTTGATATCGAAATTCCTGATGAGTTTTTGGGGGAGAATGCTTTATCCAGTTTTAATGATTTTGTGCAATTGATTTGCAGTGCAAAAGGAGAAAAATATGTCGTATAAGAAGTCTGCCTACATAGTAAAAGCATTTAATAAAGATGGGGAATTGATTATAAAAAATACGCTTACGCAAAAAATATTGAAAGCTCATCCTGAACATATTTCCGATGTAGAAAATGCGTTGAACCGAAGTTACGAAGGGGTTGAAATTTTAGAAGGTATACCAGAAAAATTATATCAAAATGGATTTATTATTGAAGGGAATGTAGATGAAGATTTAATTGTAGACTATACATTTAATCAATATTCTTATGGAAGTAATATCTTAGAGTTGACTGTATTGCCAACGAATGCCTGTAATTTTGATTGTGTATATTGTTACCAAAAAGAACCTTATTTTTGTATGACGGATCATACTGTAGACAATCTTATTAAATTTATTGAAAAACATATAAATGAGTATTCTGGATTGTTGATTTCATGGTTCGGGGGCGAGCCGTTGCTTGCCAAAAAGATTATCATTCAAGTGATGGACCGGGTTAGAGATATTTGCAGAAAAAATAAAAAACCGTTTTATTCAAGTATTACTACAAACGGTTATGAGTTGGATTTATCTACATTTGAAAGCTTAGTTGCCAATCATGTTAGATTTTTTCAAATAACAGTTGATGGCCCCAAAGATATACATAATCGTCAACGTCCTCATAAAACAAAACCGGATTCGTTTGAGACGATTATGAGAAATTTGACTGATATCAAGCGGACAATGACAAAACATAGATTTATTATTGCTGTTCGCGTGAATGTTTCCTCGGCGCTTAGGTCTTATCTGAACGAGTTTATAGAATTTTTATATACACAATTTGGGAATGACAAGCATTTTACAATTGTATGGGAGTTTATCAGGGATTGGGGAGGAGATAAAATAGAAAATAATAAGGATCTTATGATGGATCATAAATTATCAAATCAATGGTTAGATACTTTATCTAATAAAGGTTTTGAAATCAATAAAGGTTTTGCTCGAAATAATATATCGGAATCGCTTTGCACCGCTTCTAAGAAAAATGGATTTGTTATTAATCATGACGGCGGAGTTTATAAGTGTGCAATGGTAGTTGAAAATGAAGAAATGAAAGCGATTAATAGAATAGGGTATATTACTTCTGATGGAGATATGTCATTAGATCTATCTAAAATGGTAAAATGGTTAGGGCGAGATCCTGTAGATAAAGAGTGTGTGAAATGTCAGCATTATCCAGAGTGTATGGGGGTGAGTTGTCCGTTATCAACACGTATTTTAAAGAATCCGAAGCATTGCAGCGAAACATTTATAGATGATTATGAAATGATATTAAGAAATGTTGACGCAATCAATAATATAGAGTACGTAGTGTAGACGGAGGTTACATTGTTTTGGAAAATCTTACAATTGCTATTATTGACAGCGGAGTAGATAAAATGGACCATTACCGAGGAATATCTATATATTTAGATGATAATACTGGTTCGTATAAAATTTGCGACGATTTCAATGATCAAAATGGACATGGAACCATTGTTGCTAATATTATAGAATCTCATATTCAATGTGCAGATTTGTTTATTGTAAAGATATTTGGAGATGAAGAAGAAATAGAAACCGAAAAACTTATCTTTGCTTTGGATTATTTAGCATGTGAAATTCATCCCCAATTGATACATTTAAGTATGGGCGTTTCATTTTGTGATAGAATTGGGGATTTAAAAGTAATATGCGAAAATTTGGCGAGAGAGGGTACTATCATTATTTCTGCATACGATAATGATGGGTCGCTATCATATCCTGCTGCATTTTCATCGGTCATAGGAGTTGAAAGTTCCTCCAAAATTAGAAAAACTACGGAATATTTCTTTTTGCAGGAATCACCAATTAATATTGCGGCAATCGGCGTAGCACAGAGATTGAAAGGCAAAGAGGATCGATACTTTGATGTTGTAGGTTCAAGCTTTGCTGCGCCATATATAACCGCTATTATCGCAAATATGCTTCAAAAAGAACAGACCATGCTGTCAATAAAAGAAGTCCTTTTGAAATTACAAGAAAATGCAAAGGAAGTATATACTTATTCGAGAAATTCTCCCATTGAGGGGTCATTTCCCATTAAATGTGCGATTGTTTTACCATATAATAAAGAAATCAATACTTTGGTTCGTTTTAAAGACGAATTGGATTTTGAATTATTTGGCGTTTATGATTTAAAGTTTTTGAATAATATTGGTAAAGAAATTATATTAGAGCAGAAAAGTGTTAAAATTGAGCCGATTGATAAAATTCCGTGGACGGAAGCTTTTGATACGGTAGTATTGGGACATTTAGAAGAGTTGAACTCTATTTCACACCGAGATTATACAGAAAAAATTGTAAATTGCTGTATTAAATACCGTAAAAATCTTTATTCTTTTGACCAATTAAATACGGAGCAGCAAATTCGATTTAAAAATGCTAATCTGAAATTTTTCACGCCAACGATAACAAAAAAGAATGTTCCATATAATCAAGAGGGAAAATTGCGTCAAATTGCGAAGCCCATTTTATGCGTAGCCGGAACATCATCAAAACAAGGAAAATTCAGCCTTCAAATGCGGTTAAAGAATTCAATGAAAAAGCAAGTTCGCGTTGGAATGCTATCAACAGAGCCTTCAGGATATTTACTTGGAGCAGATGTTGTTTTTCCTGTGGGATATAATTCTACTGTTTCCCTTGAAAATGGAGATCAATATATCGCTTCCATTAACGCTGCCATGGGAATGATTGAGGATAAAAATGTTGATCTTATCATTACCGGGCTGCAATCTCAGACGATTCCAATGAAATTGTGTAATCTTCGAGATATGGTCCTTTGCAATCATTATTGTTTGCTTGGCATTAATCCAGATGTTGTGGTTTTGGTCGTTAATGTTTTTGACGATTTTGACTATATTAAGAGAACAATTCATTATTTGGAAAATATTATTGTGTGTGATGTCATCTCTATCGTTGTATTTCCAATAATGCGAACATTCAAATGGAATACTTTGGGAGATTTATCTGTTCGTTATAACGAAGATGTTTTGCAGGACTTTAAAGAAAGATTGGGCAGTTTTTTAGACAAACCGATTTTTGTTCTGGACAATGACAAGGACATGGACGCATTGGTTTCTATATGTTTTGGCTATTTTTTGAAGGAAGAAAAAACAATAATGGAGAATTATGATGAACAATAGAAAAAAGCAACAAAAAGCGTCACATTCTCTTGCGGACAACATTGGATATATATATAAATTACAATGGAAACATAGCCCTCTTTCCTTGGTATTTCTTGTCCTCACGATACCGGTTTCAATTGGAATTTCCTTTTTGGGAATATATTTGCCAAAGATAGTAGTATCACAGGTAATGAACTATGAGGATCTTTACAGTGCACTTTGGCCGATTGTCGTTATTGGGCTTGCGATTTTGGTGTTAACGCTCTTTGAAAAATTAATATCTACAATGAGCTCCGCTTTTTTATCAAAATTTAGAGATGCACTTGAAAATATGAAAAACAAAAAATGCCTTAACACAGATTATGAGAATCTTGAATCGCCAAAATTTAGAGTTTTAATGGGACGGGCAAATGAAGCATTATGGGGCTCCAATATGGGTTCCACGGTAGAACGGATGAGTTCTGGCAGCATTGCTATGATTACAAGCATATTAAATGGGGTTTTATTTGGAGCCATATTGACATTTGCAAATCCAATTCTTATTGTGGTATTAATAGCAATTCCGGCTGTTCATTACTATTCACTGAAATGGGTTCAAAAATTTCAGTATCATTCAAAAGAATTTACTGCACCGCTTGATAAAAAGCTTTGGTATCTTGCGCGAAATGCAAGCCATTATGATGCTGCCAAAGATATTCGCATATATAATATGAAAGATTGGCTCCTCAATATGTACCATATGCTGTCGAAAGAAAGACTTTCGTGGGATGTCAAAGTATTCAGAAGACAATTTTTTATCAGTCTTTTAGATGGTTTTCTTATTTTAATTCGAGATGGCATAGCATACTTTGTTTTAATTATGATGGTGATAAACAATGAAATTGCGATTGATGATTTTGTTTTGTATTTTTCCTCTGTAGGGGCTTTTACAGGAACGCTTAGTTCTATTATCAATCAGTTTGCCTCTTTAAATGCAACCAGTCTTATTACTTGTGATTTAAGAGATTTTCTGGATTACCCCGAAAAAGAAAATAGCTCAGAAACGGAAGAAAACTATGATTTAAACTCTGTTCATGAAATTAAAGTCAAAAATTTATTTTATTCCTATCCAGGCGCAGAAAAACCAACCTTATCCAATTTAAACTGTACGATTAAACCGGGAGAAAAAATTGCAATTGTCGGATTGAACGGCGCAGGCAAAACGACATTTATAAAATTGCTGACAGGACTGTATACGCCAACATCCGGGAATATTTTGCTGGATGAAATTTCTATTAGCCATTATGAAAAACAGGATTATTATTCTATGTTTTCTGTGGTTTTTCAAGATCATAAGCTAATGCCGATTTCAATTGTTGAAACCGTTGCATGTACGGAGGCACATCTTGCCAATAGAAATCGAGTAATTGAGTGTTTGCAAAAGGCTGAGTTATATGATAAAATTTTAAAATTACCAAATGGGATTGATACACTGATCAATCGCCAAATCAATGAAAATGGCATTGAACTTTCTGGAGGCGAATATCAAAAATTACTGTTAGCAAGAGCCCTTTATAAAAATTCGTCCATTTTGATTTTGGATGAACCTACAGCCGCAATAGATCCTATTTCGGAGAGTATTCTTTATAATAAATATAGCGATTTGTTTAAAAATAAAACAGCTATTTTTATTTCACATCGATTAGCTTCGACTCAATTCTGCGATCGAATTTTCTATATGCAAAGCGGACAAATTTTAGAAGTAGGCACACATGACGAATTGCTCGCACTAAATGGTGAGTATAAAAGGCTTTATGATGTTCAGAGTCAATATTACCGTTCAGATGGGGGAGATGCCAAGTGAAAAAACTCATGCAGAATATAAAAGTTCTATTAAGGGGAATTTCATATCTTTTTCAAATTGAAAAACGGTATGCTATATTACATATCGTGTCTTCTTTGCTTTCTCCGATACAACCATATATCAACATATACATGGTTTCTATCATTTTGAATGAGTTGTCAGAGCGCCGGGATAAGACAGTGCTTTTAATTTATATAGGAATAACGATTGCTGCAAATTTTATATTTAAAATTGTAATTTCTGCACTAAATATGGCCACAAATTATCGTTCTGGACAGTTTTACAAGAATGAAAAAATGTTTTTTGCTCAGAAAGCAATGACAATGGACTTTAAAGATGTAGAGTCTACTGAGATACATGCATTGCTTGAAAGAATACAAAACGAAAGCCAAAATGGCTATAATATGTATTATCTTATCAAGTTTTCTGGACAACTTATCAGTAGTATTTCATCGGTGGTTACATCTGTATCACTCAGCTTAAACTTAATTATTGATCATAGAATCAATTTGTATGCCAAAATGGGATTATTGTGTTGTGTTGTGCTTGTCATTGTTTTAACCTATTATACCACAAAGAAAACGAACAAAAAAACATTAGATATGTATGAATCCTTGATCCCATGCAATGTAAAATACAATTTTTATAATGATTACAACGAGGATTATAACGTTGGAAAAGACATTAGAATATACAATTTACAGAATTATGTGTTAGGTATTCAAAAACAGCAAATAGATTTTTCTACGAATCTTTTAATAAAGACAAAAAAAGAAACGTTAAAGTATGTGTTTATCAGTACATTTGTGAATCATTTGCTTAAAATTGGTGTCTATGTTTTTGTATTTTTTGCTTGTATATCTGGAAGTGTAGGAGTTGGAGATATAACACGTTATGTGAGCTGCATTACCTTGTTGGTTATAACTGCAGGAGAACTGATTTCACAATTCCAGTCCTTGATAAATAACAACAAATATTTGGAACGCTATTTTCAATATTTTGATATTCCATCCTCGCAAGAACGCAAGGGGGGGATTCCGGTTACAGGAGGAAAACACGAATTTGAATTTAAAAATGTGACTTTTCGATATCCTAATACGAAAGTTGATGCTTTGAAGAATATTTCATTTAAAATTCATTCTGGAGAGCGCATTTCAGTGGTTGGTATGAACGGCAGTGGAAAAACCACAATGATAAAACTTTTGTGCCGCTTATATGAACCGTGTGATGGTGAAATACTGTTAGACGGAATCAACATAAAAGAATATATCTATAACGATTACATGCGCCTTCTTGGTGTAATTTTTCAAGACTTTAAAATTTTTTCATTTTCGTTAGGCCAAAATATTGTGGTTAGTGATAATATGGATCGTCAGTCGATAGAAATTGTATTGAAAAAGGCAGGTCTTGCAACTTTCTTGGAGAAATTGCCATTTGGAATTGAAACGCCCTTATATCGGGATTTTGACGAAAGAGGCTTGGAGATTTCTGGGGGAGAGGCGCAAAAAATTGCGTTAGCAAGAGTTTTATATAAAGATGCAGCTATCATGATTTTGGATGAGCCAACTGCTGCTTTGGATCCCATTTCTGAAAACGATATATATCAACGCTTCAACTCAGTGGTTGAAGATAAGTCTGTTATCTATATTTCACATCGATTAGCATCTTGTACATTTTGTGATAGAATATTGGTTTTCAGTGAAGGGAATTTGGTTCAGAATGGCACCCATCATGAGTTGGTTAAAAATAAAGATGGAATATATTTTAAATTATGGAATGCACAAGCACAGTATTATATAAAATAACGAGGGGGTTATTTTATTGCTAATTTTAAATTGTTCGAATCTTTTTTCTAAATTCGTTCTTGACACGATACTGATACATGCCTTCGCTACTGGATACTAACGCTGTTCAGCAGGAACAAGAGCATATCAGAACACAATGCGTTCGTTCAAAACCCTTGTAATATCAAGGGTTTTCGGCGTCGTGAAACTGTGCTTTGAGAATATTATATGTTTTGGCTCTAAGCGAAAGGCCGGCGGTTCGAATCCGCCCAGAGACGCCAATCAAATTCCCTGACTCGTAATTTACGGGTTGGGGAATTAATTTTTTTATATGTTTTTTGTTTATATTGGTCTGTGTTATTGATAAAACCTTGAAATTAGAGAAATTTATATAGAAAAATAAGGAAAAAAGAATTGTTTTGTCGAACGATTTATTAAAAAATTTTGAATTTATGTTGACATTTATATGTTTTTGTTGTTTACTGTTAATAGTTGACGATTTGAAATTATTAAAGTGAGAAAGGAAGTGGGTTATGAAAATCAAGTTAAAATTATGTGTTGTTTTGTTAATGGTTGCTTTACTGATTTCGAATTGCGTTATGGGGGTTTTTGCTCACGAAATGTTTGTGAATTCTTCGGGAGTTCCTATTGTCATGACTTTTCAAGATGTAAATACGAGCGGAGCACCTGCTTTAAGAGTATACTATGGTTATATGCATGATCATGGTCCTTCTATCTATTATAGCAATGCAATTAATGCGATGAATTCATGGAATGGTATCGGCACAAAGGGAGTGACGGTTTCCATTGAGTCACAAAATCAGATTTTTGGTGGAGGCGGACAAAACATTACGATTAAAACAGATGCGACAGTATGGGCAAACTATGGTTTAGGAACATCAACATTGGGCATGACTGAATTGATAGATACAAATAATTTAAAGGTAACAACGGTAAATTCTGCAATTAATTCCACAAGAATAATTAAAACCGCAAATATTTATTTAAATCCTTCTGCAGATGTTTTTAGTTTAGGGACTACCAATCAAACAGTAATTGATAATAGAATACAAAAAACGATTGCACATGAAATCGGGCATGCGATGGGACTTGGCCATCCTGATACAACTTACGATATTATTTCAACGGCTACATATTCATTGATGCGGCAGGGCTTTCCGGATCAGGTGAGAAGCGGGATCGTTCCGCAGAATCACGAAAAATCCGATATATACAACAAATATAAATAAAGGAGAACGTGCGATATGAAAAAAATAGCCATCCTTTTGGTCTGCGCAACGGTTCTTGCCCTTTTGCTCGGCTGCACGGGATGCGGGGAGCAAAAAGCGGCGGAGCGGCTGTCCGATTCCGGAATTGACGCACTGCGCACGGAATATCTCCTGATTTCTGAAAGTCAGATGCAGCTGGATTATGCAATGTTTGATCTCGAAACGCGGCTTGAAATCATTCCGATTTTGGCGGAAATCGAGGTGCTTCAAGCGCTGCCGGATTATACCGTGACGGTGACGCACACGATAAGCGAAACCGAAACCTACACGGAGGAGCTTCTGTTTCATCAGTTCGAGGTAAAGCTTCATGACGTGTGGATTAACCGTACCGGTGCGGAGCTTCCGGAAACGCTCGTCATCTGCTTTGCGGATATCTTTGCTTCGTCTTATCCGGAGCTGGACGTTCATGATCATGCGGTCGTATCCTTGAGCGAATCGCGCGGCTCGCATACCGGTAAATATCATTTTAGCGATGAAACTGCATATTATATGACAGACACCGGTTACCTGCTCTCGGTCTATGAGGAGCGCGGCACACGTCTTTCCGGTCTTTCCAAAAATGCGTTTGAAAGCAGGATTACAGGTCTTTTGTCCGTAAAATAAAAAAGAGCGCCCGGCGTTTTACGCCGGGCGCTCTCTTTTGGAATGATAACGTAAATTTTACCGATCCCATTCCTCCGCGAGGATGGCATATTCGTGGATCGTGCAGTACCGGCCTTTGATGAGCATAGCGTCATAGTGCGTCGCTTCGTGCCGCATGCCGCATTTCTCCGCGACGCGCATGCTGCGGACGTTGCCGTCCATGATTCTGGCCGTCAGCCGATGCAGCATAAGCTCGGAAAATCCGAACCGCATAAGCCGGCGCAGCGCTTCCGCGGCAAATCCGTGTCCCCAAAAATCGGGACTTATGACATAGCCAACCTCCGCCGAATTGTTATCGAGATCAAATTTGGTAAAGCCGCAGGTGCCGATCATTTTGCCGGAATCCTTTTCCACAAGCGCAAAATCGTAAAAATTCTCTTCCCGATATTGCCCTTGGAGATAGCTCAGATATTTTTTTGTGAACTTGGGCGACTCGTGAGGCGACCATAGAAGATATTTTGTTGTGATCGGACGCGAGGCATAATCGAACATATCCGAATAATCGGATATCAGCATTTTTCTCATAATCAGCCTGTCTGTGACAAGCGTCGGGATTTTTGTAAAGATCGAAAGCTGGGACTCGTTCAAGCTTGTATCGCCTTTCTTCTAAAAAATATCGAAAATAAATGCGGGATTCTATGTTGGCGAGGTATACCGCTTTTAGTTTATGCAAAACATAAAAATGATTTGTCTCTATTTTAACGTATCTTATCGAGAAATTCAAGAAAAATGCGAAATATATTTACAACCAGGTTAACTGAAATTCATGTTCGTGTAACAAATAGCGTTTAAAATAAGAGCGTAATCCGAAAATACGGTAAAGGAGAAGAACATATGGCAGATTACGAAAACAGAGGCGATAACATAAATAATGAGGAAAAGAACGCCCGCCTTGATGAAGAAAATAAACAGGATGAGATGACTCCGCCGGAAAATACGGGCGGCGCAGCCGAAGAGCACACACAGCAGACTGCATCCGGAAACGATAACCGCTCCGAAAACCGGTATGCCGAATTTAGGGAGATTAAAACGGAATATGAACCTCCAAAAAAGAAAAAGAAAAAATCCGAGGTGCATATGACCAAGGGCGCGGTCGCGATGCTGATTGTGCTGTGTCTTATGGTATCCGTGCTGGCAGGGGTCGGCATGAATGCTCTGACGGGCGGCGGCCAGGATCCGTCCGCTGTTTCGACCACAGGCGGTACGGTACAAAGCGGTGGCGGCACGACGAACAGCGGTGTGATCCCCGGGCAAAATACGTCGAACGGCAATTCCGAGACTGCCCCAAGCATCGAAACTCAGCCGCGTGAGAATACCGAATATTCGGCGCTTGCCAAGGTGGCAAACGAATGTATCAAATCCGTTGTTATTATCAATATCACGGAGACCTCTACCGCCTACGGACAGGAGTATACGACATCGGGCGCAGGCTCCGGCGTTATTTATACCACGGACGGCTATATTATCACAAATTATCATGTCGTCGGAAAAGATACGAGCACGATTTCCGTTACGCTGTATAACGGGGAAGTTTATGAGGGCAAATATATCTACGGCGACGAATATGCGGATATTTCCGTCATTAAAATCGAAAAAAACGACTGCACGCCGGCTAAAATCGGCGATTCCACCAAAATGATGCTCGGCGATACGGTGCTTGCGATCGGCAATCCGCTCGGCTACGGACTTTCCGTGACGGACGGGATCGTAAGCGCGCTGGCGCGTGATGTGACGGTGGAAAACACCACGATGACGCTCATGCAGACGAGCGCCGCGATCAACAGCGGCAACTCCGGCGGCGGGCTTTTCAACACGGACGGAGAGCTGATCGGTATTGTCAATGCCAAGATCGGTGGTACTTCCGTCGAAGGAATGGGCTTTGCCATTCCGTCCTCTACCGTTGTCAAATGTATCAATGACCTGAAAAACTACGGATATATCACCGGCCAGGCGCGTCTTGGCGTAACGGTCCAGACCAAGCAGTACCAGACGTGGCCCTATATGCAGACGTATTCGTATATCCAGGTTACGGAGATCAATGCAAACGGCAGCGCCGCGAAATCCGGCCTCAAGGTCGGGGATATCCTCCAAAAGATCAACGGAACGGAGATTTCCTCTTTTGCTACGCTTTCGCAGATGCTGACAAAATATGAGGTGGGAGACACGGTCACTCTGACGATTCAACGTCCTACGATTGAGCTTACAAGCAGCAATCTTTCGGAATATTTAAATACCTGCGAGGAAATCGATATTACGATCACCTTTGTGGAATTCAATCCAAACGCTTGATTTCTCCTTTTCATTTAAAAATGCCGGAGGTCTTTGCCCCTGACCGATGACAGAGGCATCTGAACGCATATCGGAGCTGCAAAGGCGACTGCGGCAAAAAACCGAGAAAAGCCTATCAAAGGCTTTTCTCGGTTTTTCCTTTGCGGTTCCATTATGGCGTCAGATGCCGGTCATTTGATTTGACCGCGCGTCAGCTTTTCCGCACATTCGACGAATCGCAGCACGTCCTTTGGCGCGTCGGCGCTGTAAAGCAGGCCGTACGGAATGCTGTAATCCCAATTTACGGGAATGGAGACGAGCCCCGGATGCACATCCTGCCAGCATTCTGTCATCAGCAACACCTTGTTGGTCTCAGCGCAGCGGTTGAATACGGACATATCGTAATGCAGCGGCGTATCCTCGATGGCGATCTGCGGATGATTTTTTTCGAGATCGTTGCGGATGTAGTCGTTTACGCCCGAATCTCCGCGCGGGATCATCATCAGCGTTTCGCCGTACAGCTCTTCTATATGGATATACTGCTTCGATGCCAGACGGTGCTCTCTCGAAACCGCGATCAGCTTCTTGTATCTGCCGAGCGGCAGAAAGCGGCAGCGGGAAAGCCATGCCTTGGAATCACAGACACCGATGAGAAAATCGAACTTTTCTCCCAGCTTTTCGATTTCCGACAGGATCCCCTCGTGATCGTCCTCAAACGGAACAAGATGCAGCTTGTAGTCCGGGAACTCCTTGTTGACGCGATACCAAATATCCATAAATGGCTTTGCCGGATTGAGAAGCGACGTACCCACGCAGAAGGTGGTATCGTAGCGCCGTGTGGCGGCGTTGGCCGCATCGATGGATTTTTTGGAATAATCGATCATGAACTTTGCATCCCGATAGATCACCTCTCCTGCGGGCGTCAAGCGGATCCCCGCGGAGGTGCGTTCGACAAGCTTCAATTCCAAATGCTGTTCCAAAGCATTTATCTGCTTCATCACCGCGGTGGAAGAGATATATAGACGCTCCGACGCTTTGGTGAAGCTGCCGCAGTCCGCAACGGCAAGAAAGGTCATCAGCAAAGGATTATACATACAGAAGCTCCCATTTTAGTATAAACTTTAAGTTTATATAATGATAACATATCGGAGATTCCCTGTCAAGACATATACTGCTATAATATAGGCAAAAAGAAAACGGAGGTGCGGAAAATTGTCCAATAAATTGGTGGCTTTTTATTCAAGAGCGGACGAAAATTATGTGAACGGTCAGTTAAAGATGCTTGAGACCGGCAATACCGAGATTGCGGCGGGTATCATTGCAGGGTTGACAGGAGCGGACCGATTCAAGATCGAACAGGCGAAGCCCTATGCAAAAGGTTATAATGAATGTATTGCCGAAGCACAGGCGGATCAGCGGCGTGACGCTCGTCCGGAGCTCAAAACGTATCCGGAAACGCTGCATGGCTATGACGTGATCTATCTCGGGTATCCGAACTATTGGAGCACGATGCCGATGGCGGTGTTTACCTTTTTGGAGCGTTTCGATTTTACCGGAAAGACGATTTATCCGTTCTGCACGCATGAGGGCAGCGGCATGGGCAGCAGCGAGCGGGATATCAAACGGCTTTGTCCCGGTGCAAGGCTTGAAAGAGGTCTTGCAATCCGTGGCGGGAGCGTTGACAAAGCCGAAAAAGAAATCAAAAAATGGATTGATGAATGAAACGGAGGACGATTATGAGAAAGTTGCTTGCACTTATGATGAGTATTTTGCTGGTGTTCAGTGTTGCCGCATGCGGCAATACCCCGGCGCAGGACGGCGATTCCTCCGATATCGGTGACGGCAGTGCGGCGCAGACCTCCTCCGATACGGCCGATAGACCGGAAGCGCCGGAGGAAAGCGGCAATAAGGTTTTGGTAGTTTACTATTCCTCCACAGGGCACACGCAGACCGTTGCCCGGTACATCGCCGCGGCGACCGGCGCGGATTTATTTGAGCTTGTGCCGTCGGAGCCCTATACGGGGGCAGATCTAAACTACAACGACAATAACAGCCGCGTCGTCTATGAGCATGAGCACCTCGAAGCCAGAGCGGTAGAGCTGGTTTCCGTGACGCCGGAGGATTGGGATAGCTACGATACCGTGTTTATCGGCTATCCCATTTGGTGGCAGATCGCCGCGTGGCCGGTGGACGGTTTCGTGAAGGCCAACGATTTCACTGGCAAGACCGTGATTCCCTTTGCTACCTCGGCAAGCTCCGGCCTTGGAGAAAGCGGAGAGCTTCTTGCGGAGCTGGCGGGAACGGGAGACTGGCAGGAGGGACGCCGCTTTTCCTCCAACACCGGGGAAGCGGCGGTCACGGAGTGGCTGCGTTCTCTTGGATTTTGAAGCGGGAGGCATACAGATGAAAAGGGCATTGATTGTTTATTATTCATGGTCGAACGGCAACACGGAACGAGTTGCAAAGCTGCTGCAAGCAGCCACAGGCGCAGATCTGCTGCGCATCGATACCGCCGTGCCGTATTCCGGAAGCTATGACGAGGTGGTAAAGCAGGGCCGCGAGGAGGTCAAACGGCTTTATGAGCCGAAGCTTGCGCCGATTTCCGTAAACGTTGCGGATTATGATGTCGTCGCCGTCGGCACACCCACATGGTGGTATACGATGGCGCCCGCAGTCCTCACCTTTCTGCATAGCCGGAGCTGGAGCGGCAAAACGGTGATTCCGTTTATGACAAACGGCGGCTGGCCGGGCCGTGTGATTAAAGATATGAAGGAGGCTTGTTCCGGCGCGAAGTTTGCCTGCGAGATGCAGGTCAGGTTTGATTCCGATGGCGGCGACCGACTGGAAACGCCGGAATCGGATATCACGCTTTGGACGCAGCGCGTCAAAGCTCTTTTGGAGGAAGGATAACAGATGAAAATTTTGGATAGAACGCAATTTGAAAAAGCGAATGTTTTCGGCACAGGTGTGGAAAATACCGCCTACGCGCAGTATTTCAGCGGGGCGTCCTTTCTGAATCCGCTGACCGATCCGGCAAGGACCGTGTTTCTCGCCAATGTGACTTTTGAGCCGGGCTGCCGCAACAGCTGGCATATCCATCATGCGTCGTCGGGCGGCGGACAGCTGCTCGTCTGTACTGCCGGCGAGGGATGGTATCAGGAGGAGGGAAAGCCTGCCGTCGCGCTGACTTCCGGTACGGTCATCACCATTCCGGCGAATGTGAAGCACTGGCACGGGGCAAAAGCAGACAGCTGGTTTTCCCATATCGCCGTAGAGGTGCCGGGCACGGACTGCGGCACCGAATGGTGCGAGCCGGTTTCGGAAGAAGAATACAATAAATTGAAGTGAGGTAGAAGCATGGCAAAAGTGACGGCAGGAAGAGACGAGCTCGGCGCGTTTGCACCGGAGTTTGCGGAGCTGAACGACGACGTGCTGTTCGGCGAGGTCTGGGCAAGGGAGGATAAGCTGTCCGCACGGGACCGCAGCATCGTCACCGTGACGGCATTGATGGCAAGCGGGATATTGGACAGCTCCTTAAAATACCATTTGCAGAATGCAAAAAATCATGGCGTGACGAAAGAGGAGATCGCCGAAATCCTGACCCATGCCGCATTTTATGCGGGATGGCCTAAGGCGTGGGCGGCATTTCGGATGGCCAAGGAGATTTGGACGGAAAGCGAACAATAAAAAACGCTCGTGCCTATGGGTTGGAATCGCCGAACTGGCGTGGAAGCTGTCCGTTGTATGGGGTATGGCATGGAGGCCGTCGCGCGTGGTGGAGCATTGAAAAAATATCTCCGCAGTACGCTGCCGGAGTGTCCGGCGCGCAGATAAGACGGAGGATACGGCGCTGCCGACGGGCGGCAAGAGAATATGGATTACATGCGGATTTTTGAGCGGCGCTGCGGCAAACGGCCGTTGCGGTTCACAAAAGCCGCAGCAAGAAAGAACGGAGGAAAGAATATGGAATATGTAACCTTATCAAACGGCGTAAAAATGCCGATACTCGGCTACGGCGTTTATCAGATCACGAAGGACGAATGTGAGCGCTGCGTCATGGACGCGCTGGAGGTCGGCTATCGGCATATCGACACGGCGCAGGCCTATTTCAATGAAGAAGAAGTCGGTTCCGCAATTCGGAAGTCCGGGGTGCCTCGGGAGGAAGTTTTCTTAACCACCAAGGTTTGGCTGGAGCATTACGGCGAGGAGAACGCCTATGCTTCCGTGCTGGAATCCATGAGAAAGCTCCAAACGGATTACATCGATCTTGTCCTGCTGCATCAGCCGTTCGGCGATGCCTATGGCGCATGGCGGGCGTTGGAAAAGCTCTATGAGGCGGGCAGAATACGCGCCGTCGGCATCTCCAATTTCTACGCCGACCGCATGGTGGAATTTGCAAACTTCAACCGCATACGCCCGATGGTCAATCAAGTGGAAACGCATCCTTTCAATCAGCAGACGGAGGCGATGGAATGGATGAAAAAGTATGATATTCAGATCGAGGCGTGGGCGCCTTTCGGAGAGGGACGCGGCGGTCTGTTTGAAAATCCGGTGCTCACCGAGATTGGTGCGCGGTATGGAAAAACCGCGGCGCAGGTCATGCTGCGCTGGCATATCCAGCGGGGCGTCGTCGTCATTCCGAAATCCACGCATATCGAGCGTATGGAGGAAAATTTCAATGTGTTCAATTTTGCTTTGTCGGCGGAGGATATGAACGCCATTTCCGCGCTGGACAAAAAGACCAGCTCGTTTTTCTCCCATACCGATCCCGCCATGGTGGAGTGGTTTGTACAGATGGTAGAAAATCGCAAGCACCATCACGACAGCAGTAAAGAAAAGAAAAACTGGTAACAATGCGGAAAAGCAGGTCGAAGCCTGATGGCGCTTTGCTTTTGACCGCTGCTTGCCGGCGAAGCGCGAAATCCGTTTCGTATTAAACGGTTCAGATAATCTGACAGGGAAATAGATTTTTTTCCTAAAAGAGAAATACGGCGTGGTTCCTTTTTGGGGCTGCGTCGTATTCTTTCTAAAAATTCACGATCTGCCGCTTTCTCCTCTTGATAAAATCATAAAAAGCGTTATAATAAAGGAAAGATACGGAAAGGGGTTCCTGATATGATTTGGGCTTGGCTGCTCGGTATGCTTGCCGTGATTGCCATTTTGCTTACGGCAATCGCTTTTGTATGTCTCCGTATGGTGTTCGGCGCGAGATGCGACGCAGACCCGTCGCTCCGGTATTTTACGCATGAGGATTTCGACGGTATGCGGGCACAGCCCGTTTTCTTTCCCTCCGACAAAGGGCAGCTTCTGCGCGGCGCAGTCTATACCTGCGGGAGGAGCGAGGCGCCGGCGGGACTTGTTGTATTTGCGCACGGCATGGGCGGCGGGCATCTCAGCTATATGACGGAAATCCATACCTTCGCCGCCGCGGGCTTTGCGGTGCTCGCCTATGACAATACGGGCACGTGTGCATCAGACGGAAAGAAGCTGGTCAGTTTTTATCAAGCGGTGCGAGACTTACGCTGCGCGCTTGCGTTTGTCCGTGAGCGGGAAAATTTGTCGCGCTTGCCGGTCGTTTTGGCGGGACATTCGTGGGGAGGCTATGCCGTCTGCCAGTCTCTCGCGTATGCGGGCGGAACGATCTCGGGCGTCGTGTCCTTATCCGCGCCGGAGTCCGTTTCCCGCACGATATGCGACATGATGAGCGGCGCCCTCGGGATGAAAATGGGCTGGATGCGTCCGTTTTTCTCTGCGGCGCTCCTTTTGTCGGACGGCTTGGGCGCCGTGCGCCGTACCTCCTCCGTGCTGAAAAAAAGTACGGTCCCGGTGCTGCTTCTGCATGGCGACGCGGACAAAAGTGTACTCTATGCGAATTCACCGCTTGCGCGGCAAGCGGTGCGGGAAAAAGAAAATATCACCGGCGTCGTCTGCGAGGGACGCGGGCATAACGTATATCAGACGGCGGAATCGGAGCGGTATTTGAATGAGCGGTTCGCGGAAATCTCCGCCGCAAAGAAAAAATATCGGGGCAAAATCCCTGAGCAGGAGAAAAAACGGCTTTACGACATCGATTATGCCTTGATTACGGAGGAGGACGCGGACATCATGAAAACGGTCGTCGATTTCATGAAAGCCTGTGTCGATTCTGCTCCGGTATGACCGAAAAACGAGTTGTTGAATATAAAAAAGCGCATCTCATTTTGAGATGCGCTTTTTGCCGATGGGATTTATCGTTCCGTGAGGTCTACCTCTGTGACCTCCTTGGTCGTCAGGTTGATACGGACGGTTTTGATTTCATAGCCGGAAAGCTCAAATTCACGGCTGAATGCAATCGAGGGGAGCGCCAGCGTGGTCTTTCTGCTGTCCGCCGTCGGATTGAAGAGCCGGATGACGGAATCCTCTCCGATTTCCGCCTTCTTGAATACGGAAAGCGTGATCACATCGTCGGACAGTACGGCGAATGGTTGAATGGTGTTTTCCTTCTCGGGCGCGCAGCCGATCGGGAAGAAGGAGAGCGCCATGGGTTTTTCCGCGATGGCAGCGGCTTCTCTTTCGATGTGTGCGAGCCGCTCGGAGAGGGCGCCTGCCGTGAAATGAAACTCATAATCGTGTTCGCCCTGGTCGATGAACGGGGAGAAGCGGTCCTGTTCCATGATATACGGCTTGCGCACGGAGAAATCGCTCTTTCCGGCGGCATAGCCGGGAGAACGCAGCATCGTGATGCGCAGCTCGCCGTCCTTGCAGTCGGAGCCGTAGGTTCCGTCGTTGACGACGGTGAGCGCGTTTTTGCCGTCGGAGATGAGATTCCACTTTTGGCTGACCATTTCGTCGCCGTTTGTGAGCAGCTTTTCGCTTCCGTAGGCGGTCTGGCCGATGAAAAGCTTGTCGAACGCAGTGGGAACGGAAAGCTTTAACATGGTCATTTTCTCATTCCAGTATACCTTGTCGCAGATTTTGAGGTCTGTTCCGGTTTTCGGCAGATAGTAGCGGCGGCAGAGGAAGGAATCGGCATAGGAGAATACCGCCTCCACAATGGTACGCACGGGACCGTCCTCGATGATGCGCACGGAAGGAAGCACATCGCCGCAGGTGACGCCGGAGAATTTGGTTCCCTCTTCGGGGCTCATCAGCGTGAACTCGCCCTTGATTTCACGGAAGGCCTTTTCCTTATGTGCCCACGAGTTTTCGTCGTCGCACATGGCGAGCGGACGGAAAGCGTTTTCTCCCACCGCAGAAATGCCGTTTATAAGGCACCGGTCGACAAGCCCCGTGCTTCTGTTGATTCTGATTTCAAGGCTGTCCGTTTTGAAGTCGATATACGCACCGTCGGGCAAAGCATTCGGCTCAGGCGTCGGAATCAGCTCGATGCGCACGTCGAAGCGCTTCATCTGACCGGGCGCGAGCTTGGCCGTAAAGACAGAGCGCTTGCGCCAGTCCACATTAAAATTAGAAAACTCATGCTCGCACTGAGACGGAATGATCTTGCCGTTTTCGTAGACGACAGGATTTGCGAACAGCGCCGGATTCTTGTTTTGATCGGGAAGCTGGTATTCCGCCTCGACGGTTTCCTCTATCTCATAAGGGTGCGGATTGTAAACAAAGACAGGGATGGTCCCGTCCTCCGCCTTTCTTTTATCGGAGCACAGCGCGAGGAATGCGCGGATTTTGATGTTTTTCAGTTCTGTCAGTCCATGTCCCGCAAGCGCGATGGAATATTCCTCGACCGGCTGAATGGAGGAGCCGGGCAGAATGTCGTGGAATTCGAGCATCATAAGGTCCTTAGCTGCCGCCTTGATTTTGTCTGCGGGATAGTCCATGACGCCCGCCATCATGGCGTGCGCTGCCATTTTTTCCGTCATATAGAGCTCGTTCTCAAGCTGACGATGCAGCTTCTTGATGCGCATCTGGGTGGTATAGCAGCCGGTATAGCGCGGATTCATAAGGCCGTCGTAATCGGGCAGAGCTTCCGTTTTTTGCAGTTCCTCAAAATAGGCCTCGGGCGTGGAATGGATCAGCTTGAATTCCTTTTCCGCTTTGCCGAGCTCCTTGATTTTTTCATAGTCGATCCGGGACGGACCGCCGCCGTGATCGCCGATGCCCCAAAGCACGAGGCCGACGGATTTGCCGCGGTTTTTCTCCATCCAGCCTTTGATTTTTTCATCCGCCTCGCCCCTGTGGGATTCATAGGAGTTGTAGGCTCTGTGGCAGGCGATTTTGCTTCCGTCAAACCCCACCCAGTTGAAGTCCTCGGCGGGGAGGTCCAGCATATCCGGCTCCGGACGGCAGAAGATATAGGAATCGTATCCGGCGTGCTTCATGATGTCGACAAGGCCGCGCGTATGGCCGAATGAGTCGAAGTTGATGACGGTTTTCGGTTCGACGCCGAATTTTTCGAGAAAATAATATTTGCCGGCAAGGATCTGGCGCACAAAGCTCTCGCCTGCGGGCAGATTGCAGTCCGGCTGGAGATACCAGCCGCCCATGATGTGCCACCGTCCCTTTTTGACGAGCTTTTGAATGCGCCCGAAAAGCGCGGGATCATTTTCCTCCACCCATTCGTAAAGCATCGCTTCGTTGTGGCAGAAAATGAAACCCTTGTAATCCTCGCAGAAATCCGCCGCGACGCGGAAAGTGGAAAGCGTCTCCGCCACACCCTCCTCGATCTCCCAAAGCCAGACGGGGTCGATATGTGCGTTGCAGATCAGATGAAGATTTTTTTTCATATCATGAAATCCTTTCTTTTGCAGTCGTTTACACGGAAATTCTATCATAAAAAACGGAGATGCACAAGATATTCATGAAAATTTTGTAACGATTTTCACAAATCTCTATACAGCCGCCGGATTTTGTGATAAACTATATAAAGTTGAATATCGCTTTTGACAGGAAGGGAAGGTTTTGGAGAGAGATGCCTTTTATGCTCAGGGATAAAACGGATATCAAGATTTTTATCCTGTATCTTCTCATGCATATAGAACGTCCGGTGGATTTTGCAACCTTGCACGACATCGTGGTTCAGGACGATTTTGTCGGACAATTCGATTTCATGGACTGTTTTTATGAGCTTTGCGAGACCGAAGCGATCGCGAAATTTGAAAAGGACGGCAAGGAATTTTATACGATTACCGCGAAGGGCAGATCCGCGACGGAAACGCTGCAAAGCGACCTTCTGCGTCCGATTCGCGAGCGGGCGCTGCGCTCCGCTCTGCGGCTTCTGTCTTTCCGCGATACCGGCGCCAAGCGGCATAGCGAGGTCGTTCCTTTGGAAAACGGCAAATTCCGGCTCGACTGCGAATGCAGCGACAGCGACGGCGTGTTCATGAAAACCTCCGTCGCGGTGGATACAAAACGCCAGGCAGAGCTTATGAAATACAATTTTGACGACAGAGCGGAGCTTGTCTACCGCGGGATTTTGAGCCTCCTTTCGGGGGATATGAATTACCTTGCGGATTCATGGGCATCCGATGGAGAAGAATGATTTCAGGGAAAGAGAATGGGGAAAGTGAAAATTGAGAGAATTTGACGAGCATGGCGAGCCGATAAAGCCGCCGAAAAAAAAGAAGTTCAACTTCTTTATGAATTATGACAAGGACGGAAAGGGCGTCGAAAAGGAAGATATCATCACGGATTATAATTTCGTAAACTTTTTCAAGCTGTATTTCCGGAAATTCACAAGACTTGTTTGGGTAAACGCGCTTTATATTATTGGGAATTTTCCGGTCTTTTTTCTGCTTCTTGCGCTCAGCGGATATTTCAGCCTTGCGGGCACCTCGCCGGCAAGCGAAATGTTTCCGGTGGTCAACGGGATCCGTGTCGCCGCGGGCAGCTTTTCTCCGTCGGTGCCGGCGCTCTTCGGCATACACGGCGGAATGGCCACGGTCTATGCGCCGACGGCTGTGACCTATGTTCTTTATGGCCTTGCCGCGCTTTTTGCCGTGACTTTCGGACCGGTGAACGCCGCCTGCACCTATATCGTCAAGAACCTTGTCAAGGGGGAGCCGGTTTTTCTGTGGCAGGATTTCAAATCGACGATCAAAACGAGCTGGAAGCAGTCTCTGCCGCTGGGGATCCTCGATCTTCTGATGATCGGGATGAGCAGCTGGTCGCTTTATAACTATTATTTCAATTATTCGCGGTATTTTATCCTATTTTACTGTATGCTGCTTGTGATCATGCTGTATTCGTTCATGCGCTTTTATATGTATACGATCATGGTGACGTTCGATCTCAGCCTGCCGAAAATCATCAAAAACGCGGCGATCTTCTCGCTTCTCGGCTTTGGACGGAATTTTGTCATGTTCCTTGGAATCGTCATGCTGGCGCTTGTGACGTTCAGCCTTGCTACGCTTTATTTCCCGCTCGGCGTGATCATCGTGTTCATGATCCTGTTCTCGACCTGTGCGTATATGGGTATGTACGCAGCATATCCGAAAATCAAAAAGTTCATGATCGATCCGTATTATCCCGAAAACGGAAATGAGGAGCTCGAATCGGAATCCAACTGAATAGAACGGCCGCCTTTCGTAAAAACTATATGTTCGAGAGGCGGCTTTGCTTTGGAACGGAAAAGGCCGCCGGATGAAAGGTGGTTTTTCTATGTTTGAGATCAGAACCGATCTTGCGGAGGAGCTTCGCAGTCATGCGATGGCGGCGGACGCAAAATCGTCTGCGGGGGAGATCGACGGCGTGCTCTATCAGGAGACGGAAAAGGACGGCGTCAGGATCAGCACGATCGATATCATAAACGAGGACGGCGAAAAAAAGCTCGGGAAAAAACGGGGACGGTATATCACGATATCCTATCCCACCGCGTCAGGGCTCGGATATTCCGATTTCATCGGCCTTTGCGATATCCTCGCCGAGAAGCTGCGCGCGGTCTGCGGGGATGTCTCCCGTATCCTCGTGTGCGGTCTTGGAAACCGTGAGCTTGCCGCGGACGCCGTCGGCGTCATTGCGGTGGAAAATGTTCTTGTTACGCACCATATCCGGGAAAGCGATGAGGAGCTGTTCGCTTCCAGCGGTTTTTTTGATATTTCCGCTATTTCTCCGGGCGTTATGGCGAAAACCGGGATGGAATCCGCCGACGTTGTAAAGGGCGTCGTGGAACGGCTCCGTCCGGACGTCGTGATCGCGGTTGATTCTCTCGCCGCGAGAGAGGCGGCAAGGCTGGCGCGGACGATCCAGCTTTCGGATACGGGGATCTCTCCCGGCGCCGGCGTCGGCAACCGGCGCGCAGCCTTTGATAAGGATTATATCGGCGTTCCCGTGATCGCGGTCGGCGTGCCGACCGTGGTCGATACCGCGACGCTTGTGCATGACGCGCTCGCGGGACAGGAGCTCCGCGAGGAGACGCTCGCGAGCTTATCCGGACTGTTTGTTTCGCCGAAGGAAATCGATGTGATCGCCGAAAATGTGGGAAAGATCATCGGTTACGCGATCAACCGTGCGTTTCACGGAGATTTTTCCTATGAGGAAATGGCGATGATGGCATAAAGCGCGGATTCGGCAAATATATATATAGCGGCGGACGATTCCGCCGCTTTGTTATTTTTTGCTGAAAGAATCAGGCGTGTCCCGATTCGGGAAACGCGTCCTGCTGTCGGAGGTTATGATGAATCGCAATTTACCAGTTCCGGTCGGGGAAACGATGTCCCCGTACATAAAAAGGAGAAAACGCAGGGAGATGCGTTCGCTTACCCGTTTTCTCGCTTTGCTTCTTGCAGTCGTGCTGCTTGCCGCACTTGTGTTTTGCTTAGGCAAGCTCGGCGTCTTTTCCTTCCTCGGCGCGTGGTTCGGCGCGCCCGCGGAAACGACGGGCGGCACAACGGAGGATACGACGCCCGGGGAGACGACAACCGGTCTCTATGATTTTGATTATGAGAAGCTTTCCGAGGGAGCGTTTGCCATCGTTCCATGCGACCTCAGCGCGAGGGCTGCCGGCGTGCTTTTTGACAACCGGACGGATTATGTGCCCGAAGCGATCGTTCCGCGCGCGCTTTCCACAGTAACGGGGGATAAGGTGACGGTGCTCGTAATCAACACCCATCCGTATGAAGCGTACTCCGAAGAGGCTTCCTACGAGTATACGGACGGCTCATATGTCAATTCCGAGGACAGAGAAAAGACCGTTGCCGCCGTCGCGGACGCCTTTATCGCCTCGCTTGCCAAAAACGGCGTCCAAGCGGTCTATGTGGAGGTGCCCACGACGTCCGGGAGAAATTCCTATACGGCGGCTTATGAGGCGCTGACGAATGCGCTTGAAGAATATCCCGACGTCATGTATATCGTGGACATTCACCGCGATATTCTGCTTGATGAAGAGGGAAATATGCTGAGACCCGTCACCTATGGAGTCGACGGCGCGATGGCGCAGATGCGTCTCGTTGTCGGAACGGACGCGGACGGCGCCGCCTATGAGGATTGGGAGAGCGGCGCTGCGGCGAGCCTTTTTCTTGCGGAGAGGATGACGGCGGCCTATCCGTCGCTTATGATGCCGACCGAGATTTCGACTTCAAGGCTCAATCAGCATCTGCCGGTTACCGTTTTTACAGCGGAAATCGGAGCTTGCGGAAACCGTTTGGACGAGGCGATAAGGACCGCGGAGGCTTTCGGCGCGGTGCTTGCGGCCGCGATAAAATGATAAGACAGCCTTTCCGTTTCGGAGAGACGCTGCTTTGTGACATATCCTTTCCAAATCTTGCAGACATAAAAGAAAAAAGCCGCCATATGGCGGCTTTTTTCCTTATTTTTCGGAGCGTGTTTCTATCGACTCCATCCAGCGGATGGAATCGGACATCCATGAGGCGATACCCGGAAGCTCGCGTCCCACAAGCGCGCTGCCGAGGGAGGCGCCGTGGCCGCCTTCCGGATAGATGTGCATTTCATAGGGGATTTTATGGTCGGAAAGCGCCTTGGCGAAGAGCAGGGAATTCTGTACGGGCACGGTGGTGTCGGGGCAGGTGGACCAAATAAAAGCGGGACAGGTCTTTTCCGATACTCTGTATTCGAGGGACAGCGATTTTCTCGCCTGCTCATCCTCCTTCTTTTCTCCTAAAATGTTGTCGATAGAGCCGCGGTGCGCGTATTCAAGTCCGGACAGCACGGCGTATGCGAGGATCATGCCGGTCGGACGGTTGTATCCTTTCGGGAAGCCGAGCATGCTTTCGATCTCTTCGTTGTCCCACATGGTGCCGAGGGAGGCCGCGAGATGACCGCCGGCGGAAAAGCCGATGACAAAGACATAGTCCGGATCGATATGAAGCTCCTCCGCGTGGTCGCGGATATATTTCATCGCGGCGGAGGCGTCGATAAGGGGATTCGGCCATACGGGATTGCCCGTGCGGTATACGGAATATCGGAGAACGAACGCGTTGAAGCCCGCCGCGAGATAGGCGTGCGCGATGGGATCGGCTTCTCTGTCGGAGCAGAAGGCATACGCGCCGCCGGGAATAACGAGGATCGCCTTTCGTTTTTCGTTGAACGGAAGCTCCGCGGACGTACCGGCGATATATGAAGTAAGCGTGACGTCGGGTTTGTTTTCAAACAGCTCTGTGACGGTGATTTTTGTCTGTGTAAGCATAAGTCATCTCCTAAATCGTTCATTTGATTTTCTACCGGTTATTCTATCACAAGAATTCGGTATTTTCAAGAACAAATGGGAAAAAAGGGGAAGTATCGGAGGCTTTTTCGGATCGCGCTTTTGAGTTTTGCCCGCGTTCTGCAAAAAATCTTATATATGACGATGAAAAACAGGCAGACCGCAGATCTGTCTATTTTTTTCCCGAACTTTCTTTTTTCATGGAGTCAAAAATCATGCGTTGACAAAAAAGATACCGGTATGATATATTATGTGAAACAAAGAACCTTTGCAGGCCGGCCTATAGCGCAGCGGCTGCAATTGACGGGCGCCTGTCTGTGCGGAACGCTTCTGCGGAAAACGATAAAAGGGGGAAGTAAAATAAATATGGAAATCATAATCGAAATATTTCAGCTTCTTTTGCTTTGTTTTCTTCCTAATTCTTATTTGCTGATCGATCGGACAGGCGCCCTTTTTTTGATTCCGCTGTTCGTGGTTTCGTTTCTCGCGGCAAATGTGGTGACGCTCTTGCCCTGCCGCCGCTTTCCGTCGTCGCGCCTTCGCGTCTGCGACCACGGCGCCCGCTGCTTAAAGCTGTTTCTTGCTTCCGTCACGGTATCCGCACTGTATCATACCGTTTTGATTGCTTCGCCGATTCCGGTGGGATGGACGACCGTGCTGTGGAGCGCGCTCGTGTGCATTTTGACGGAGAGCGTTCTCTTTTGGAACGGAATGCTTTGTGTATATTTGGCATCGGTCCAGCTCGGCGTCCGGCACCGTGCGGTCGGGTTCCTTTGCGGCTGTGTTCCGATTCTGCATCTGTTTGTTTTGGTGAGGATCATCCGCACGGTATCGGAGGAGGTCGCTTTTGAAACGGCCTGCGCAAAGCGGGACGACGGACGGCGTGAGGATGAAATATGCCATACCCGTTATCCGATCCTGCTCGTACACGGCGTTTTCTTTCGGGACCGCCGGTTCCCGAATTATTGGGGAAGGATCCCCGCCTCTCTTATCAAAAACGGAGCGGCGCTTTATTACGGCAACCATCAATCGGCATCCTCGGTAAAGGACAGCGCGGAGGAGCTTGCCGTCCGTATTCGGGAGATTGCGGAGCAGACGGGATGTGAAAAGCTGAATGTGATTGCGCATTCCAAGGGCGGTTTGGACGTTCGGTATGCAATAGCCCGTTGCGGTGCGGCGCCTTATATCGCTTCTTTGACGACGATCAATACGCCGCACAGGGGCTGCGAGTTTGCCGATTATCTTTTGGAGAAAATTCCGAGGTCTGTGCAGGAAAAGGTTTCGACGGCCTATAACGGCACGATGAAGAAGCTTGGCGACGCCTCTCCCGACTTTATGGCAGCTGTGCGCGATTTGACGGCGCAGGCTTGCGCCGAGCGTGACCGGGAGCTCTCGGCACCCGAGGGAATCCTTTGCCAAAGCGTCGGCTCCCGTCTGGATCATGCCGCGGGAGGGAAATTTCCGCTGAATTTTTCCTATTTGCTTGTCCGGCATTTTGACGGACCGAACGATGGGCTGGTGGCGGAAGCCTCGTTCCGGTGGGGAGAGGCATATACCTTTCTCACCGTGAAGGGGAAGCGCGGGATCTCTCATGGAGACATGATCGATCTGAACCGCGAAAACATTCCGGACTTCGACGTGCGGGAGTTTTATGTTCAGCTCGTCCGCGATTTGAAGGTGCGGGGCTTATAGCGGAAAGCTTTTTCATTCGAGGTACTATATCGGCGTGTGCGGTGGTTTGTGACAAATATGCCGATGATTGCCTGTATTTTCGATATTTTGCCGGAAGGATATCACATGCGTTTTCTTCTGTTTTTGTGGAAAAACAAAAATTTTGATAATTTTTAAATCATCTTTGACAATATTGTTAACTTCTTACGCTGTCGGTTGACAGATTCTTTTTGGTGTTATATAATAACTAAAAATGACAAAAGATAAAGATGGATATAGTGATAAGCTTGTTTGGAGGAATGATTGAAATGAAAAAAATCATTGCGCTGGGTCTTGCAGCCTGTCTTGCCGTCACATGCTTTGTATCCTGTGATGATACGCCGCCGGTCGAAACGACCGAGAGCTATGTGAAAAAGTACGATGTTGAAGACGGCGTTTTGAACTCTTGTATAGGGCAAGCGGATGAAAACGGCGTCTATACCGTGCCGGACACGATCACAATGATCGGAGAAAGCGCGTTTGCCGGCGATGAAACCTTGAAGGAAATCATAATCGGTCCGAATGTAAAAGCGATCGGGGCAGGTGCGTTTCAATACTGTACTTCCCTGAAAAAGGTCACGATCGCCGAGGGTGTCGAAAGCATCGGTTCATTCGCTTTCTATGCCTGCTCTTCTTTGGAGGAGATATCTCTTCCCTCTACGGTAGAACGTCTCGAGCCTTATACGTTTTACGGCTGCGAAGCGCTGGAAAGTCTTTCCTTGCAGCATATTCGGTATATCGATGATTACGCGATGTGGTACTGTGTGGCTTTGGAAGAGGTGACGTTGTCTGCGGAGCTCACCGGAATCGGCAGCTGGGCTTTCTCGCAGTGTCAGAAGCTGGAGACCATTGATATCGAAAACTGCGAAAAGCTCGAAGCCATCGGAGATTATGCGTTTTCCGGCTGTGTGATGCTCACCTCCTTTACCGTTCCGGAGGGGACGCGCGACATCGGGAAACTGGCCTTTTATGGGTGCTCCCGTCTCACGGACGTCACGATCCCCGGCACGGTCGAGATGGTGGATTTCGCCGCGTTCAATTATACGCCGTGGTATCAGGAATATTCCGAGGATTATTTGATCGTAGGGGACGGCGTTCTGATCAAGTGTACCGTTCATCCGCTCTATCTCGATTTGTCGGGGAAGGGCATCAAGTATATCGGGTCCGCGTTTTGGAACGCAGAACTGAGCGGTTCCGCTTCCGAATACGGTTACAAGTATGCGTCGGAGCTGGAATCGGTTGAGATTCCGGAGGGGGTGACTGCCATTGGTGTTTCAGCCTTCGAGGGCTGCTATAAGCTTCAGACGGTAACTCTGCCGTCCACGCTCGAACGGATAGAGGAAAGCGCGTTTTATGTGTATACGGACGGCTATTCTTCTCAGACGGCAGTATCTCTTGAGAATTGTACAAGGCTTGAATATGTCGGGAATTATGCCTTTTATGGCTGTCAGGGAATGGACGAAATATGGCTGCCTGACAGTGTCGATTATGTCGGCGCTTATGCGTTTGCAGTTACCGGTGCATATGACGGTTTCTTAGAATCCGTTAAGGATGCGGAAGACGCTCAGTTTTTCGTTGTCGGAGATGGTGTCCTGATAACGGCATATGTGCCAAACGGCGTGACCTCGGTCGAGATACCGGAGGGGATCAAAATCGTCGGTGGTGCGGCGCTTTGCGGCTGGGATACGGCATATATTCCGGCGGATGATGAGGAGCTCAGCATCTCCGGACGCTCCAAATATAACCTCAGCTATAAGGTTCAGCAGCTTTCTCTGCCGTCTACGGTAGAAACGATCTGCGACAGCGCCTTTTTCCGCATGACGAAAATTCAGGAGATCGTGCTTCCCGACAGTCTCAAATATATCGGTGCCAGCGCGTTTGCCTATTGTGAAAATCTTTCCGAGTTGACCGGAGGGATGAACGTCGAGCAGGTCGGCGACAATGCGTTCAGCTACTGCACTTCTATCGGAAGCTTTCATTTTTATCCCAATACCGTAAAAATCGGAAACGGTGTTTTTGCCGGATGTTCTGCGCTCGTAACGGTGGAATTCCCGGAGGAGCTCGCTTATCCGGGGGAGGATATGTTTACCGACGGCTGCACGGCTCTGCGTGAAATCTATCTTGCGCCGGAGGCGCGTCCGCGGATTTATACGATTGTGGGGAGCATTACGCAGGATGTGCGTGTGCGGTATTATATCGACGATTGAACGTCAAGTGGAGGAGGATCCTTTCGGGATTCTCCTTTTTCTTTTCATTTGGAAAGAAAAAAATATGTCGTGCATTGTTTTGAAGAATTCGGAATAAACTGTAAAAGATGGCGGATATCCGAGCGTGCAGAGAACAGAGGAGGGCATATTCATGGCAAGTACGAAGCTTGAAATCCGAACGGAGGCAATAAACCGTGAAATCAAAGCGCATGGGGTCGCTGTGCTTCGGTATCGCATTGCGTTTCCGGTCCTTGCCGGCTGCGACGCCGTAAATGGATTTTGCAGGCAGGTGGCGGAGCAGCTGCGGGATTATGCGGAAAAGACGGCGCAGATGCGCTCGGATAAGCTTGCCTCCTGCTCTCGGGCTGAACGGGTCGGCTTTCGGGAGATCCAAATAAAAGGCACGGCCGAGGTCGTGTGGTCGGACGAATCATATGTGAGCATTCTTTTTGATTTTCTGGCCGCCGATAAGGACAGCGTCCATCGGATGGTCAGGCTTGCCCGTACCTTTGAGCTTGCCTCCGGTCGGGTTTGTATGCCGTCGGAATTTATCGGAAAACGAAAAAAGGCGCCCTCGGAGGAATTTTATCTCACGGCAGACGGCGCCGTTTTTGTTAAAAATCTGTTCGGAAACGATATGCTGCCGGCGAAAGGCTTTCGCCCTCAGGATTACATTAAAGAAGTTATGGTATGATCATATTTCATTTTACTGTTATATTGAATCGATTTGTTCAAAATATTAAATTAAAATGGTATATTATGTACATAATTCATAAAAAAGACACATTTGTTTTTGAAAAAACCTTGAAAATCAAGTGAATTTACGCTATAATTAACAAAAATATGAACAAAAAGAAAGGCGGCGATTGTTTCTTGGATGACCGCATAGAGAAGATATATGAGGCGGAAAAAGCCGCCGTCCAAAAACGAGACGAGCTTGCGCAACAACAGAAAGCGAAGCGCGAAGAAGTGAAAAAAGCGTACGCTGCGGAAAAGGAAACGGCGCTTTCCGAGGCGGAGGCGGAGGCTTCCCGTCGGCTTGCCGAAGCCAAAGAAGCTGCCGAAAAAGCCGTTGAGAAGGCAAAGACCGAGGCTTCCGAAAAGGCGGCGGCAGCGATGCGGGAGGCGGAACTCCGCTTGACTCTCGCATCGGATTTTATTGTTCGGGAGATATTTGAAGCATGATTGGACAAATGAAAAAGCTTTCGCTGATCGTCGTTTCCTCGGAAGCGGAGCGCGTGATGAATCTGCTTGCATGGCTCTCCTGCGCGGAAATTGAGAAAACGGCGGCGGTCGGGGAGACGGAGCTTCTGCGCGTTACGGATTTTTCGAAGAAGCGCGCGCAGGTGCAGAAATCGCTTGCGTCGCTGCGGTTTGCCATTCCATATCTTTCCCCGTACCGGAAGGACAAGCAGGGGATGTTTTCCGTTTCAAGGCCCGTGATGCGAAGGGATGACCTCGAGACGCTGCCGGAAGCTGCGGAAAAGGCTGTTGGGGCGGCTGTCCGGGCGGAACAGCTTGAAAATGAGCTGATAGGGCTGAAAGAGGAGGAAAACAAGCTCTCGGAGCTCTTGCGTTCCTATTCTCCGTGGCTGGGCTTGGATGTCCCCTTGGATTTTTCGGGAACGGACAGGACCCGTGCCGTTTTCGGGACGCTCCCGTCGGGAAAGGGCATAAAAGAGGCGCTTTCCGATTCCTTATCGGAGCTTTCGGACGGCGCATATTCGCTGGATATCATCGGGAGCGAGGCTTCCGTTTCGTATGTTTTTCTGGTATATATAAAGACGGCGGAAAAGAAAGTGAGCGCGGCGCTTTCCGCCGCCGGCTTTGTGAGGCTCCGATTCGATGCCGGGACCGGAACTGCCGTTTCGGCATCGGAAAAGGTGCAGCGGCAGCTTCTCGACCTGCGGGAGAAGCGGGAGGCTTTGACCGAAGAGAAACGGACGCTTGCCGCGCTTTGCGCCGACATGGAGACGGCCTACGATATCCTTGACACAAGGCTCGGAATCTTGGAGCAGCGGGAAAAGACCGCGGCGACCGAGCATACGGTGCTGATAAGCGGCTGGCTTCCGGCAAAGCAGGAAAAACGTCTGCGGGAGGCGCTTGCGGGATATACGTGCTCTTTGGCTCTTTCCGAGCCGGAGGAGGGAGACGATGTTCCGGTGCAGCTTTGCAACAATGCGTTCGCAGACCCGTTTGAATCCCTCATCGGACTATATTCTTATCCCAAATACGGCAGCTTCGACCCGACCTTCATCATGGGCATCTTTTTCTCGATCTTCTTCGGGCTCATGACGGCGGACGTCGGCTACGGCCTGCTCATCACGGTCGGCTGCCTGATCATGATAAAGCTCATGAAGCCGCGGCTCGGTATGCGCCGGTTCTTGAAGATGTTTGCGATCTGCGGCGTTTTCAGCATGGTGTCCGGCGTGCTGTTCAACGGCTGGTTCGGGGATCTGCCGACGCAGTTCGCGCAAAACATCCTCGGGATCACCGATTTCGGCGGAATGTGGTATCTGGTCGATCCGATCAACGAGCCCATCACGTTCTTTATCATTTCGCTGGCGGCAGGCGCCGTCCATTTGATCGCCGGCATGATCATCAAAATGGTCATGCTGATAAAAAGCGGCGATATTTTTTCGGCGGTCTTTGACGTCGGAAGCTGGTTTGTGATCTTTGCCGGCATCGCGCTGTATGTGCTGGTCGGCACTGCGGGCGGTATCGTCGCACTTGTCGGCGTTCTGATGGTGGTGTTCACGCACGGCAGACATCAGAAAAACATCATTATGAAATTTTTCTCCGGACTGCTCGGGCTTTACGACATCGTGAATTACATGTCGGACCTTCTGTCCTATTCGCGCGTGCTTGCGCTCGGACTTTCCTCGGCGGTCATCGCCAGCGTTTTCAACGTTTTGGCTACGCTCGGCGGCAGGTCGGCGGTTTCGTTTATCCTTTTCCCGCTTGTGTTCCTCATCGGACATGCGCTCAACATCGCGCTGAGCGTGCTCAGCTCGTTCATTCATTCCAGCCGGCTTCAATATGTGGAATTTTTCGGTAAATTTTACGAGGACGGCGGCCGGCAGTTTGCGCCGATGGCGCCGCGGTTAAAATATACCGATGTTTCGCCGGAGGATTTTGAATAGCAGTATTTGGTGAGCTGTTCCCGCCTCCCATGACGACGGGAAATCTTTTAGGTCGGGGGCATTTGTATTCCCGCCGATGACAGTGAGGTGCTTGCTGCGCCTTACTCTGCTCGGTGACGGGCAGCATCTTTTTGAAAAATTTGAGACCATATGGTCGGAAAGGCAATATTATGACATTTTCTGATTTTTTGAGCACAATTTTCACCGGCACAAATCTTGCGCTTCTCGGCGCAGTGCTTGCCGTCGCGTTCTCGGGCTTCGGCTCCGCTAAGGGCGTCGGCATGGTGAGCGAGGCCTCCGCGGGGCTTCTCACGGAGGATCCCTCCAAGTTCGGTAAGGCGATGGTTTTGCAGGCGCTCCCCGCTACGCAGGGTATTTACGGATTTGTTATCGCGTTCCTCATCGCCGTGGTGAAGCTGGATATCATGTCCGGTACGCCTGTCGAGCTGACGATAGGACAGGGCATGTATCTGTTCTGTTCCGCGCTTCCCATCGCGCTCGGCGGCTGGGTATCCGCCCTCAAGCAGGCGAGAGTGGCGACGGCCGGCATTTCCGTGCTTGCCAAGCGTCCCGAGGCGGTCGGCAAGGCGATCATTTCCTCGGCGCTTGTCGAGATGTATGCGATTCTCGCGTTCCTGATCTCCATTCTGCTCGTGCTGTCGTTTTAAGCTCGGAGAAACGCTCTTATGAACGCAGAAACAGGAATCGAAACCATCATAAGCCGGATCGAAGCGGACGTCGAGGCGGAGCTTGCCGCCTCCCGTGAGGCGTTTGAAAAAGAGCTTGCGGCGCTTGCCGCCGAGCATTCGGCCTCTCTTCAGAACATAAAAGACGACGCTCAGCGCCGTGCGGCGGAAGCCGTGGAAAAAGAGCTGCAAAGAGGGCGCTCCGCCGCCGTATCTGCCTCGCGCGGAATCCTTGCGCAGGAGAAAAGTGAGCTTGTGCGCCGCGCCTTTGAGCTGGCGGCAAAAAGCTTTGCTTCCATGGAAACGGAGCGGTATCTCGCTATCATGGCTCCGATGCTTACCTCCGGCGCGGCGGAATTTCCGGCCGGCGCCATGCTTACGCTCGTTGTTCCCGAGGGACATCCGGTTTCCGGCGAAACGCTCGCCGCGGCAGCGAAAGTACAGATTGACCGCATCGAGATAAGCGGTGAATTTGACGCCGGCTTTCTCCTCTTTTCGGAGGAGCTGGAGCTGAACTGCATTCCCTCGAAGCTTATCGGCGACCGATATGAGGAGCTGTCCCCGCGCGTCGCCGCCATTCTCTTTGAGAGAGAAGCCTAACGAAAGGGGGATCTTGCCTTGTCAGCACCCCGGCAAAACGATTATATCTATGCGTCGGCGCGCATTGGCGTGCTGGAAAACGCAATTTTGACAAAAGAACAGTATGATAAGCTGATCTTCGCGCCTGCGGGCACGGAACGGCAGATGCTCATCTCCTTTGGATATCCGAAGTTAGAAAAGGCGCCGCTTTCCGAGCTGCTCGAAAAGCGTGTGGAGGAAGCGTTCGATACGGTATGCGAAACGGTGTCGGACGGCTCGGTTTTCGATGCGCTGCGATATCCGTATGACTGTATGAACTTAAAGGCCGTGATCAAATGCTCGCTGAGAGCCGGCTTCCGCGCCGAGGATTTCCTTTCGGATATCGGAACCGTGCCGCCGGAAAAGGCAGCGCAGGCGCTTCGTGAGGGCGATTTTTCGCCGTATCCCGCTCATATGGCTGGGGCTGCGGCGCAGGTGACGGAGGCTTATCCGAAAACGTCCGATCCGTCGATCATCGACGCGGCGCTCGACCGCGCGTGCTTTTTGGATATGAAAACGGCGGCGCAGGCTTCGGGTATTCCGGAGCTTTCGGAATATGTGGCGCGGAAGATCGATGTTGTCAATACCGTGATGTGCGCACGGCTGATGAAAAATGCGGAAGGTCGCTTTGACGGCGGCTTCCTTGACGGCGGCTCAGTCTCTTATGAAAAGCTGTCGGCGTGCTTGGCGTCCGGCTCTTTTGCGAAAGAGGCTTTTCGCGGTACGCTTTTGGAGACGGTCACGGAGGAGATATTATCCGCCGAAGCGCCCGCCGCGCTTGAACGGGTGCTCGATTTGTTTGAGATGAAGCAGATCGTTCCGTATCAGAATGCGTATTTCGGCGCGGCGCGGCTTGTCGGATATCTCCTCGCCTATGAGGCGGAGGTGAAAAATCTGCGCATTATCCTTGCGGGAAGAATCGCGGGAGACGCGGGAGAGAAAATAAAGGAAAGGCTGCGCGGAATTTATGTATAAAATAGGAATTATCGGCGAGGGCGACAGCGTTCTCGGCTTCCTCACCGCCGGCTTTTCGGTGTTTCCGGTGGAATCGTCCGAGGAGGCGGCGAGCACGCTTCATTCGCTTGCAAAGGACGATTACGCGATTATTTTCATCACGGAGGATCTCGCGGACGGGATCGGAGAGGATCTTGCGAAATATCGGGAATGTGCCGTTCCTGCGGTCATTCTGATCCCGTCAAAGGACGGGACGGCGGGAGTCGGCATGTCGAATATTCGTGAGAGCGTCATTCGCGCGGTGGGCGCGGATATTTTGTTCGGCTCCGATGAGACATAAAATCATACAATGCGCGGACGCTTGTCCGCGCGGAAAGGGAAGTTGCTTATAATATGGCTGAGGGAAAAATCATCAAGGTTTCAGGCCCGCTTGTCATCGCGGGCGGCATGAGAGACGCCAATATGTTCGACGTCGTGCGGATCGGCGCGGCGGGACTCATCGGCGAGATCATCGAAATGCACGGAGACCGGGCGTCGATCCAGGTTTATGAGGAAACGGCGGGACTCGGCTGCGGCGACCGCGTTGTCTCGACCGGCGAGCCGCTTTCCGTCGAGCTGGGACCCGGGCTTATCACAAACATATACGACGGCATCCAGCGTCCGCTGGAAAGCATTTTTCATAAATACGGCACCAATATCACAAGAGGCATTTCCGAGCCGGCGCTCGACAGGAAGAAAAAATGGCATTTCACGCCGACCGTTTCGACCGGGGACTCCGTGACGGCGGGAGATGTGATCGGAACGGTTGCGGAAACCGAGCTTATGCTCCATAAAATCATGGTTCCCTACGGGATTTCCGGCGTTGTGAGCGAGATTGCGGAGGGGGATTATACCGTCACGGATACGGTCTGCAGGATTGCCGCGCAGAGCGGTACGGCGGCGCTTTCCCTCATGTGCAAGTGGCCTGTCCGCCGTGCGCGTGCGTATGCAAAAAAGCTCGCGCCGGATGAGCTGATGATCACGGGACAGCGCGTCATCGACGCGATGTTCCCGATCGCCAAGGGCGGAACGGCGTGTGTTCCGGGGCCGTTCGGCTCCGGCAAGACGGTCGTTCAGCATCAGCTTGCGAAATGGAGCAATGTGGATCTTGTGGTCTATATCGGCTGCGGCGAGCGCGGCAATGAGATGACCGACGTTCTACGTGAATTTCCGGAGCTGCGCGACCCGCGCACGGGACATTCGATCATGAAGCGCACGGTGCTGATCGCGAATACCTCCGATATGCCGGTCGCGGCGCGCGAGGCTTCGATCTATACCGGCATCACGATCGCCGAGTATTTCCGCGATATGGGATATTCCGTCGCGGTCATCGCGGATTCCTCCTCGCGCTGGGCGGAGGCGCTGCGCGAGATGTCCGGACGGCTTGAGGAGATGCCCGGCGAGGAGGGCTATCCCGCGTATCTGACCTCGCGGCTTGCACAGTTCTACGAACGCGCGGGGCGCGTGGTCTGTCTCGGTTCGGACGGCAGAGAGGGAACGCTTTCCGCCATCGGCGCGGTTTCGCCGCAGGGCGGCGACCTTTCGGAGCCGGTTACGCAGGCGACGCTGCGTATCGTCAAGGTATTTTGGGGACTCGAATCGAATCTCGCCTACCGCCGCCATTTTCCGGCGATCAACTGGCTGAATTCGTATTCCCTCTATAAAGACAGGCTGGAGCCGTGGTTCCGTGAGCATGTCGGCCGCGGATTTTCCGAGGCGACTGCGGAGGCGATGCGGCTTTTGCAGGCGGAAAGCGAGCTCGACGAGATCGTGAAGCTCGTCGGCGCGGACGCGCTTTCCCCGAAGGAACGGCTTACGCTGGAGGCGGCGCGTTCCGTGCGCGAGGATTTCTTACAGCAGAACGCCTTTGACGAATTCGATTCGTATACACCGCTGGATAAACAGTACCGCCTGCTGCTTCTGATCCTTTCTTACTATAATAAATCACTTGCAGCGGTCGAAAAAGGCGCGGATGCGGAGGCGCTCGCGGATATGAATGTCAGAGAGAAAATCGGCCGCGCCAAGAGCGCGCCGGACAATACCTATGTTTCCGATTTTGAAGCCATCGATCATGAGATCGATGCGGAAATCGAAACCATTCTTTGCAGATAAGGAGGTGCCGGAATGATTAAGGAATACAGAACCATTGAAGAAGTCGCGGGACCTCTGATGCTGGTGCGCGGCACCACGGATGTCAAATATGACGAGCTTGGGGAGATCGAGCTTGCGGACGGGTCATTGCGCCGCTGCCGTGTGCTGGAGGTAAACGGGAGCGACGTGCTGGTACAGCTGTTTGAAAGCTCCGCCGGCATCAATCTTTCCACCGACAAGGTGCGTTTTCTTGGGCATGGGGCGACGCTCGGCGTGTCCGAAGATATGCTCGGCCGCGTTTTTTCCGGCATGGGCAAGCCGATCGACGGCGGTCCCGCGCTGATTCCGGAGAAGCTGCTCGATATCGGCGGTACGCCGATCAATCCTGCGGCGCGAAACTATCCGTCCGAGTTCATCCAGACCGGAATCTCCACGATCGACGGACTTAACACGCTGGTTCGCGGACAGAAGCTGCCGATTTTCTCGGCGTCCGGACTTCCGCACGCGAAGCTTGCGGCACAGATCGCAAGACAGGCACGTGTCCGCGGCTCGGATGCGGGCTTTGCCGTGGTATTCGCGGCGGTCGGCATCACCTTTGAGGAAGCGGATTTCTTTATCGAGGATTTTGCGCGCACCGGCGCGCTCGATCACACGGTGCTTTTCATCAACCTTGCCTCCGACGCCGCCATCGAGCGAATCTCGACGCCGCGTATGGCGCTGACGGCGGCGGAATATCTTGCGTTTGATAAGAATATGCATGTGCTCGTCATCATTACCGATATCACGAATTACGCCGAAGCGCTGCGGGAGGTTTCCTCCGCGCGCAAGGAGGTGCCGGGACGGCGCGGCTATCCGGGTTATCTTTACACAGACCTTGCGACGATGTACGAGCGTGCGGGACGCAAGGAGGGCTCGGAGGGCTCGATCACGATGATCCCGATTCTGACGATGCCCGAGGATGATAAAACGCATCCGATCCCCGACCTTACGGGATATATCACGGAGGGACAGATCATCCTCTCTCGTGATCTTTATCGAAAAGGCGTGCTGCCTCCCGTGGATGTGCTTCCGTCGCTTTCCCGTCTGAAGGACAAGGGGATCGGCGCCGGAAAAACGCGCGAGGACCATGCCGGCACGATGAATCAGCTTTTTTCTTGCTATGCGCGCGGCAAGGAAGCGAAAGAGCTCATGGTGGTGCTCGGGGAGGCGGCGCTGACGCCGACCGACCGGCTGTATGCAAAATTTGCGGACGAATTCGAGCGTCGTTATGTGAATCAGGGGTTTGACGAAAACCGCACGATTGAGGAAACGCTGGATCTCGGCTGGGAGCTGCTCTCCATTTTCCCGCGCAGTGAGCTCAAGCGCATCAAGCCGGAGCTTATCGACCGGTATATGCCGGGATCCAAGGGATAAGTATTCTTGAAAAGGAGGCATCGCTATGGCAGAAATTCGGGTCAATCCGACGCGCATGGAGCAGAAAAAGCTGAAAGCAAGGCTTGCCGTCGCCCGCCGCGGGCACAAGCTGATGCGCGACAAGAGAGATGAGCTGATGCGCCAGTTTCTCGATGTTGTAAAGGAAGCGGCGGAGCTTCGGCGCCGCGTCGAAGAGGCGCTTGTCAAATCCTATCGGAGCTTTTCCGCGGCCGCTGCGCTCACATCTCCGAAGCAGATGAGCGTTGCGTTGATGCTGGCGGGCGGAGAATCGGAGCTTGCGGTATCGACCAAAAACGTCATGGGCGTGGATGTCCCTCGCTTTGAATATTCCGTGGGAACGGCGGAGCATGCAAGCTACGGTATGGCGTTTACCTCCGCTGAGCTTGACCTTGCCGTGACGGAGCTTTCCGGCGTTATTTATGATATGATACGGCTTGCGGAGCTTGAAAAGACCTCGCAGCTTTTGGCGGAGCAGATCGAAAAGGCGCGCCGCCGCGTCAACGCGCTCGAGCATATCATGATCCCGCAGATCGAGAGGGCGATTTCCTCCATTTCTATGAAGCTGGATGAGAATGAGCGCGCCAATACGACGCGGCTTATGAAGGTCAAGGATATGATGCTGGAAAAGAAAATCGAAGCCGATCGAAAAAACGAAACATAAAAATCCGCCGCAGTCTGCGGCGGATTTTCTTTGGAATGAAGTAACCTTTAGGGAGGGGCGTACAAAAAATTACGCCATACGACGGCGAGCGTCTTACTTGACAGCGGATGGAGTTTGGAAGATGTGAAAAACTGGCTCGGCCATGCGGATATAGAGACGACAAGCAATATATATCTGCACTATGGTAGAGACCGAAAAATTTTGCTTGCGGAGGAGCTTGTCGGGATGTTTCATATATGAAAAAAGCCTTGCAAAAACAAGGCTTCGATAAGGATGGTTGAAGAAATCAAGTAAAATCAAGGCTTTGTGGACAGTGACAGACAATGCAATCATCCAAAACTGAATAAGTTTACAGAGCAGGGATACCGTTTTCCATGATGGTATCCCTTTTCTGTTGTTTCTGTCCTCATAAACAGGATCATCACGCACGCCGTAGGTACAAAAACCTATGGCGTTTTTTTACGCCCATTTTCGGAAAGGAGCGGGATCAATGAAGCTGAATGAAGCGGAAATGAGGATGGCGTATCAGATTGAGGCTACCAGCCAGAGCGCCGCCCTGAATGAGATTTACATGACCTGGCGCTATACGCAAGGCCGGGAGACAATGCACACGGAACGTATGCAGGTATTGAAGAATATCTTAAAGAATATGCTGCCAAAAAGCAATCATAAATAAACGCACCGCCGAGAGTAATCGTTTGGTTTATCTCGGCGGTGATTAGCTTTAGTGATAAATTATCTCGTTCAGTACGATTTTCTCTGCTTCGTGTTTCGCGTTATTCATTTCCTGCGCCCAGCGGAGCGGACCAGTAGTTTTGAGTTCTTCGGTGATGCCGCGCTCTTTTACCAGCCGGGAGAGGGTGAGGTCAATCTGTCGCTTTGCCTTTTGGTCAGTATTGTAGAAATGCCGATTAAGAGTACCTAACGTAAGAAGCGTAGTGTAGATTCCTCGATGATGCTACTTGAGGTAATCCAAGCACATCTTTATCATACATCGATAGTGCCATTTTCTCCTTCCACATTCAAGCAAATATTCCTCGGTACGGTCAATTTCCATTTGCTGTTCAGATCAAAAAGTATCTTAGGAAAGCCTTTGAACCGGGCAATTTATGATGAGGATTCCAGTGAAATGATTGAAATCATGGCAGGTGATTTCCTGATTGTTTATGTTCCGTCAACAAGCGAAAATTATGAAAGTTTGCACCTGAACTCAGCCGAAAATATGAGATGAATTTCTATTATCCGCAGAATTTTTTCAAGATAAATGGTGAGATTAAGGCTATTCCGTACCGTCCAAAAAAGGATGATCCGGAAAGATAATGAAAGTCGTGGATACGACTTGTCTATTAGTCTTAGCAAGCACTGAATTTGGTATACCAAATTTGCTTTTTAGAGGGCTTTGCGCCCCTAAAACCCCGCCTGTTTTCATGAGGAAGTGAAGAGAGGATATTGTTCATTTGAATGAGGATAAATTGTGAAATGTGAATGACAAATTCGCTTGCAAGGATGAATACCGAAAGGAATTTATCGGCAATATAATTTGCGATATGCAGCTACGGAAAAATCCGCCAATTCTTTGAATTTATCAGAATGATTTTTTAAGAACTGCGCAATTCAATTGTGCGGTCATATTTTATATAGTGGAGCATATACGCAATATGGCTGTAAACAAATTCAAAATTACAAAATATGAATTTCTATTGACAATATTTTATAAAAATGTTAAAATTGATATGTAAAAATATTGCATTATACAATAAATGGCAAGGTGTTTTTGTGAAAAAGTTTATGTCAATAGCGATTGTTACTACTTTAATTTTACATTGTATGATCAGTCCTCTTTCAGCCCATATCTCCACTGCATTTTTTAATATTTATCTCAACGGCAAACAAGACATAGATTTATCAGGAGTTAAGGCAGACATTTACTATCAAGTAGATGTTGTTCAGTATACAGAACAGCTAACAATTTTTGACAAGAAATATATATGTTCAGTGACTTCAAACAGAGATGGGATGCTTTCATTTCCCAAACCTGGTGCGTCGTTTATTGTTGAATTCGATTTATCAACGCTTCCAGCGGGAACGGGTGTGAAAAAGCAAACGTTAATTTATGATGTTGATTCGAACTCCGATGCGGTGACAGTGTATCCGGTTGCATCGGTTCAGCCCTCATTATCATCTGATGAATTGAATTTTGTTTTTAAAGGTGAAAATGATGACAATATTCTTGTAAATTATGAACTTGTATCTCATAAGGTAGAAGAACTTGCTCAAAAGGCAACATTAGATTCATCGGCAATTTCATGCACGCTTAAACATTACGGAGATGTTGATGTCAACGGAGCTGTTTATTCATATCATGTCAATAAGAATTACTCCGATTTGAACGAATTGGAATATGCCAACCTTCTTTTCAATGAAGGTGCGATCACATATGATAAGCGAATTGATATGATATGTGATGCTTTGCAGAATAATGGCGGGAACAAATATTTGTCTTGCGAAACGATGTATATGTTGGAGGGAGTGCAGCGTGAGACAAATAATTTGGAATTAAAGCAAAAAATAAGTAATACACTTGCAACAACATCATCTGGATATATCGATGATCCAGCAACATTCAAATATATTGCTCGTACTTTTTACTGTCACAATGAGATGAATTGTTGTGAGGGAGGTATTCATGAAATCAGAGTATATTATAGCAATTCAATTTGTTCTACCGCTAAAGCGAGTGCATTGGCGGATGAACTAATAAATGTTTTTGAGTTTTATTGTACAGAATTACATTTCAGATGTCCCAAGTCAATTACGCATACAAATTCAATACCTGACACAGGAAGAAGTTTTTGTGTAATTTTATCCATTGATGCAGGATTAGGAAAAGCCCCTTGGGAGGGAGAAGCTAGACATATTGTTGCTAATCCCAATGCTTACGAAATATCTGATGGCCATTTTACTACTTTTTCACATGAGTTTATGCACTGTATTCAACGAGAATATAATTTGACTGGATTTAGTAAAGACACATGGATTAATGAAGCTTGTGCCAATTTAGGTACTATGATGTATTGTGAGTATAACGGTGTATTATCTGCTAAAATTAAAGAGGTCAAGGCTGGAATTAAGGAGTATTTACAAAGTACTAAAACCAGTATAATAACGGGAAGTGGATATAGACATTACTCAATACTACTTCCTCTTTTTCTATATCAAGCTTTTGATGGATCGGAAACGATACGACAGATGTATGAGCAAATTTATTATCAGAGACCAAGAACTGATGAAAATTTCATTAATCATACCCAGATTTTTGCTGCAATCAGCAATGTCGTGTCGGCGAAAGGAGATTCATTACGTGCTGTTTTAGAGGATTTTGGACGTAAAAATTATAATTATGCGGATTTTTATAATTGGCTCAGAGGAACAAATTGGACGGAGGTGCAACTTAATAAAGATTACCTAATCCATAGCTCGGCAAATAAATCTACGATAGAAAATATTGGCTACGGATATTATGAGCTTACATCTTCTCCACGTACTGTTACAATAACAATCAATGCCCAATGTTCAGATCCTACAGAGATTACTTGTTGGGTTATTGAAGGTTTTGGTGATACCAAGGTTGCCAAAGAGACAAAAATTAGGTTAACCGGTTCGACATTGAATATGAATTATACGTTTGTTTCTTCTCTTGGTAATAATTTGTGTTTGATTGTTGAAAACACCTCTATAACGAATAGTTCTGATATTACAATTACAGTAAACTAATGATAGAAAGGAGCATTTTTATGAGGAAATATATACGTTTGTTTTTGGTAATTATATGCTGTGCTGTGATTTTGGCATCGTGCGCCGACAAGATGCCGATAGAAACAACCGCATCTGAGGTGACAGATTCTTCCGAAACAACAAAATGGATAGACACAGAGATGACACGACCACCCTTGTATACACAAATAAGGGATACAGAACCGCTCAAACCGGAACTGCCGGAATTGCAGGAAAAAATCGATCGCAATCAACAATACAGCAGTGGGGTTCCTTCCAAAGTGATTATTGAATGCGGAGAGCAGCGTGATGTGCCGTTTCTGTTACTTATGTGCGGGCGTTTAGCTAACGTTTTAGTAGACGGATACGCCATTTCTATATATAGACCGGAACAGATTTTAAGGGATTCGGTGTATTATCCCACTTACACCATCACGGGAGATGAGGATTTCATGGTATATTCCAATGATGCTGTGCAGGATGATTGGCGGAATTCCGGAATTACCGTTGTTGACCTTTCTGAGCCAGAAAAAACATCGGGAAGTTATAGCTCCGTATCCGAACTCCATGAGAAATTTGCAAAAGGTGTTTATTATGCATATGTGGATGTTCGATGTGATGGAGATGATATTATGCTGGATGGAAGAAAGATTGACCAGGAATATATGTCTTATCGTGCCTATTTCATTCTGGAATTGGTTTAGCTTTTATTTGTATATTTCGGAGTAAACATTTTAAGATGTTTTGAAAAAATTCCGATTTCAGCAAAGCCTTGTTGAAATTACATATTTATAATGCCGTGTGTAGAAAGTATTGATGGACATTTGTCTGATTGGTTCCTTTACACGCGGTGTTTTATTATCCTTGAATTGCATTCATGTTTTGACAGAGTGAATTTGTAAAATGCCGGGGATCAGTAAGATGGCAGTGAGCAGAAAAATAGCAAAATTCAGAAAATGAAAAATAATTTTTCAAAATGGTTTACAGAATGCCTGTTTTTTGGGCTATGTAATTGAAAGCATGATTTTTGCACTTTGAAATTTCTTTTAGAATTTCGGAAATGGGGGTTCAAAACACCGGAAAAAGAGTGATTGGTGAGGAACATATGATTCTCAAAAATTGAATAGACACTCCATAAAAAATAAAAAGCATGAATGGAAACAATGAACGGTTACCTCTTCATAGCTGATAACCACATCTTCAATTACGGATTAAAATCCAGAGATATTGCGGTTTACTGTACATTATGCCGTCATCGAAACAAGGAAGCTGGTGCAGCCTTTCCATCACAAAAAACGATTGCAAAAGAATGTGGAATTGGCAAGGTGGACACTGTGGACAAAGCATTGAGAAAGCTCTGCAAGATGGGACTGATCAGCGGGCGACAGCGGAGTTATACGGACGAGCAGTTGGATGAGTTGCTTTCCCGTCAGGCAGGAGCAGCAAAGGTGAAGCGGATCGGATAAAATCAAGGAACCGCTGAGATCCCTTGATTTTTCGGGGGAGATGAGCGTAGGTAAATATAGGATGAAATGGTAAGGGACCACAGCGGTCCCATACCATTTATTGCACGTTTTTAGAAATTTTGCTTTATTTCTTGCTATCATTGTTGCGACTATTCCAATACTTATCATTGTTCGGATTGCACTGGTTTGCATGATTGTCATAATTATCTTTGTAGGCACTATTATTGGGATTATGCTGATTTGCATAAGCATCAAGTTCTGTCCTTGTGTGGGTATGTCCGGATACTCCGTGTCCGCCTTTGCTCATTTTTGTCTACCTCCATTTCCGTATATTTCATTATAGACTTGATTGACGGCTTCCACATAAACAATAAATGAGGGATGCTCGCAGTCATTTTTCCTCAAATATAAATTTTTGAGTTTTACGTATCTGTCGCGGACTTCGAGCCACCCGTTTTTATTTTTGATTTTCTTGGACTTTTCCAACACATCATGTGAATTGGGGACTTCACACCATGTGTATTGCCCCTGCTTACCGAAAGAATGTTGATTTTTATTATGAATCAGTCGGCAAAGCGTGCCATTGTTGTTTTTTTTTACTATGGCAATATCAAAACTAAAATGTTTATTAGGTTCACCCCTGAAACAAAGATTGGATGTTAATACGGAAGTCGAATCTTGTCCATCAGTGAAGAAAGTACCGCCGACTACTTGGTTGAGAACCTTCCGGATAGTTTCTTTCAATCTATGCAAATCCATATTCTCAGACAATTTAAGAATTTCAAGATTGTAATCAAGGTCATACTGACCATTACCGTTTACTGTCACCAGATTTCTTGCACCACTACCTACTAAGGTAAATTGGGTAACAATACCATGTTGCTCTTTCAATATATCGCTTATCTCAGTAAGAATTGAAGAACAGCAGGAGCGGTATACTTTCACTTCGGATTTATCAACTAATTTGTACATAAGTACCTCCTTCTTTTTCCCATGCCTCCCATTTAGCTGTGCATCGCCAAATCATTAAACTATATCACTTTTTTTGATTTTGTCAAGTGCTTTTGAAAAAATATTTTGATAAAATCATTGGGAACACCAGCCGACGGGAGGCACTGATGTCAATGTCGATGTATTCCATTTTGTAGGCGAGGGATAGAATGGAACGGAAAACCGTAGCATACCGGCTTGACCGTGCCGGCTGCCATCTGATCTCCCGGTTTGGCGCGAATATTCTGTCTGCCCTTGGAGATAACAAAGATGATATAGTCCTGCACATGGCGAACACAGAATTCGTCAAGGTGCATTTTCCCGTAGATCGGGATCAGATGAATCCAAATTATTTTTTGATAAAAGGCGAGGGTGCTCGGCGCAAGATCGTTCTTTTTGATCTCCATATATTTTTCGCAGAAATCCGGAAAAAGCATTTTTCCGGGGGAAGTTGGTACAGAATTCTTGTCGGCGGTACCTGTAAATTCACCGTTTAAGATTTGCACCTCGGTGGTTTCGATGAAAAAATTGAGTTCTTTTTGCAGTGCCGCATAACTAAGTTCGGTTTGGACGGCTTGAAAATTTTCGATACCGTTTTGTGGTTGCCGAGATCGTCCCGACCGACAGAAAACCTTACCAGATAAGCGCCGTTCGGCTTTTTTGTGATGCTTGCCATTTGTTTTTTCTCCCTATCGTTTTTGACCTCTTTTTCGGGGTGAAAAAGCGAAAGATCCGTGCCCGAAAGTCCGAGGCACGGATCTCAAAAAAGAGAGGAAACAAGAGAAAAACAAAGAAAAAACGGAGAACCGTTTGATTCTCCGTTTTGGTCTGAGTGACTGGACTTGAACCAGCGGCCTCTACCACCCCAAGGTAGCGCGCTACCAACTGCGCCACACCCAGATTTTCAGCGTGTCTATCATTATAGTCTTTTTCTTTTGTAATGTCAAGAGTTTTATCAAAGAAAGAGGGCATTCCGCGCCCGCAAAGGAGCGCGGAATGCTTTGATTTTTGGCTCCTTATTTGATTTCGACGGTCGCGCCGGCAGCCGTAAGGTCGGCTTTGATCTTTTCGGCGTCTTCCTTGGAAACGCCTTCTTTGAGCGTCTTCGGAACAGCCTCAACGAGCTCTTTGGCTTCTTTGAGTCCGAGACCGGTGACCTCACGAACCGCTTTGATAACGCCGAGCTTGCTGTCGCCGAAGGATGTAAGGACGACGTCAAATTCGGTTTTCTCTTCTGCTGCGGGAGCAGCTGCACCGCCGACTGCGGCTACGGCGACAGGAGCTGCGGAAACGCCGAACTCCTCTTCGAGAGCCTTTACAAGGTCAGCAACCTCAAGAATGGTAAGCGCTTTGATTTCATCAAGAATAGCAGTAATTTTTTCAGATGCCATGATAATTTTACCTCCTCTGAATATGAATTAGATTTTTGAGAAATGATTTTCGTGATCAAGCGGATGCTTCGCCCGACTTGTCGATATACGCCTGAAGGACATAAGCCAGACCGTAAAGGGAAGACTGAAGACTTCCGAGGACCTTGCCGATGAGCACTTCCTTGGACGGAAGATCGGCAAGCTCATTCACTCCTGCGGCATCGAGGATTTTTCCATCGACAAAACCGGCCTTGATTTCAAAAGATTCCACCTTGTCGGCGTATTTTTTGAGAATTTTGGCGGCAGCGACCGGATCCTCGGCGCTTGTAGCAACGGCTGTCATTCCTTCGAGAACGTTTGAAAGCTCGCTGTAGCCGGCATTTTCACATGCTCTTTTGGTCAAAGTGTTTTTGATGACGCCGTATTCGACGCCCGCTTTGCGGAGCTCGCTTCTGAGCGCTGTGTCATCCTCGACGGTAATACCCTCGTATTTGACGATGACGCCTGCAACAGCGTTTTTCATTTTCTCGGTCAGATCGGCGACGATCTGTTTTTTGGATTCGAGAACCTGTGCACTTGGCATAATTTCACCACCCTTCGATTCATGAAAGCTAAGCTTTGACATGTGTCCGTTTTTTGGGATCTCCCGAAACAAACACAAAATAAAAAGCCTTTTCTGCAAATCCATAGAAATACAGAAAAGACCTAAAATCGGCATTTTATCATCTTTCCTCGGCAGGGAAGCTCAGCTTTTAAGGAAACCTGCTGTCTTAGGATTGCCAAAACAGGATAGCATAAAATATTGGGTTTGTCAAGAGTTTTTTAAAAAATAGTTATCATCGTATGGATATAGAAAGGGAGAAAGTAATGTTACGTTATCCCTTTAAACGGAAAGGCCGCGCGTTTTTGCGTTTTATCGCATTCGTTTAAAACCGTCTGTCCGGTGATCTTTGATCGGAATCAGCAGGTCAAGCTGCATGAGCTTATCCATTTCGTCGGGGGAGATGTCCAATGACCAGAGATTTTTAAAGTTCAAATGTTCCTCCAAAAGTCCGGACATACAAGCGGCATTGCCGAGCTCCATCTCTATTTGCTCGTGATTTTCCACCCAGCTCCAAAGCCAGTGCCATTCTTCAAATGCGCCCATGGGGATCGTATGCGCGGCATATAATCCGCCGGGGAACTGTTTTTTGACAAACGGCGCTTCGACCTCCCAGTCGTCGGGGATGGTCAGCCATCTTTCATATCCGTGGTCGCTTCCGTCCGCTTTCGTTCCATCAGGATGATTGAAGCCGTAGTATTTGAAATCCGGCTTGTGCAGATCTAAGCGTGTTTTTTTGATAAACTGTCTGGCCATGGCATCGGTGTCGAGCTCAGGGGTTCCGCCGATGGCGTGAATGCTCGCGACTGCCGCCGGCGGCAGATACACGATGCGTACATCCTTGTCGGAAAGCTTGCTCAGTGTTTCGCTGGCCTGACTCAGCTCCTCCATGGTTTTCTTTTCCTTGAAATTCATTTTGGAGACCGTAAGCGAGTCGATGATGTCGAGCAGTTCGTCGTCCGGCAGCGCGAATTTCGCGGTGTTCAGATTCAGCTTTTGGATGAAAATTTCGATGATGCTGCGGATGGTCGATAACGAGGTGATTTCCTCGTCGATCTCGGATAGACTATGCTCCAATACCTCGATGGCCACTTTCGCGCTGTCGCTTTTCAGGATTTCCGCGATTTGTCTGAGCGGGATTCTGAGCTTGCGCAGAATCATGATCTGTCCCAGTCTCGTGACGGTGTCTACGTCATAAGTCCGATAAGCGAAATCCTCTTTCTTGACGGGGGAAATAAGTCCGATCTGCTCGTAATAGCGCAGCGTTCGCGTCGAGATGCCGAAGCGTTTGGATACTTCACTGATCGTTTGCAGTTCCATAGGTTGTTCTCCTTTTGTTTTATATGTATATAGGACAGGATCAGTATACAGGTTGACGCGACGTCAAAGTCAAGATATATTTTAATATTTTATCGGACTTAGGGCGAACGGCTATTCCATGCGCACCGAAATTTCTCCGCCGGTGAGAATGATCCTTCCGCCGCCGTCTCCATCGACGATCAGACCGCCGTTTTCCGCGAGTCCCGCGGCGGTGCCGGATCCGTTTGCTGCGCCGAAGTAGCGGATTTTTCTGCCGATGACGCAGCTTTTTTCCGTACAGTAGGAGATCAGTTTTTGCGGAGATTCGCCTAAAGCGGCATAAAAATTCTGCCGGATTTTCTCAAAAAGCTTGAATTTCAGCTGCGTATCGCCGGACAAGGCGCCCGCGATATCGGCGATTTCCTCCGGAAAATCCGGCTTGCCGATGTTGACGCCGATGCCGACGACATATCCGAGAACCGTATCGCCCTCGGAAAGCGCCTCGGCAAGAATGCCGCAGACCTTTTTCCCGTCCAGCAGGATGTCGTTGACCCACTTGATTTTGGCGTCAAAGCCCTCTCTTTCGGCGGCGCGGCATACGGCCGCCGCCGCCGCGGTCGTGAGAAGCTCCGCGGGCAGGGAAAAGCTCCCCGCCGGGACGGCGATGCTGAAATACAGCCCTCCCTCGGAGAAAAAGCTGCGTCCGAGACGGCCTCGGCCGGCGGTCTGTCGGTCGGCGAGCACGATGAATCGGCGGTTTTGTTCGGATTCCGCGAAAAATATCTCTTTTGCCGTCAGATTGGTGGAGCACAGCTCTTCATAATAGTATAACGGTATTGCCTTGGATTTTCCGTCCTCATAAACGGCGGAGGGAATCGGATAGGTCGAATGAATCATAATGCTCCTTTCTCACTTCCCGACACAGAAGCGGTGGAAGATGCTGTCCACAACGTCCGCCGTGACCTGTCTGCCGTCGAGTTCGCCGAGCCTTGCCATAGCGGCCTCCAGCTCCGTGCAGGCGATATCCGCGCCGAAGCTGTCAAGCGCTGTCGCGGCGTCGCCGACGTGAGCGAGCGCCTCCGATGCGGCCGCGAATTGTCTTGCATTTGTGATGACGGTATGATCCTCGGCGCCGAGGTCTCCGTTCACAAACATATTTTCGATGATTTTGACAAGCGCGCCGCGGCTTTGCTTCTCCTTGGCGCAGAGCCGGACAGGCGCCGTGCCGAGCTCCTTTTCAAGCCGCGCCGCGTCGGCTTTTTCGGGAAGATCGTTTTTGTTGAGAATGGCGATAACAGCGGCGCCCTCCGCCGCTCTTTCCCGTATAAGGGCGAGCACCTCTGCGTCCTCTTCGTCGAACGGGGCTGCGGCGTCGAATACGGCGAGAATGAGCTCCGCCTCGGAGAGAGCTTCCTTGCTTTTGGCGACGCCGATGCTTTCCACGGCGTCCGATGTGGAGCGGATCCCGGCGGTGTCCGAGAGACGCAGCGTGACAGCCCCTGCCGTCACGACCTCGGAAACCACGTCCCGCGTAGTCCCCGCGATATCGGTCACAATGGCGCGCTCTTTTTCGGCGAAAAGATTCAAAATCGTCGATTTCCCGGTGTTCGGCTTCCCGATGAGAACGGTGCGGATTCCTTCGCAGACGGCATGTCCGGTTTTGTAGGAATCGCAGAGCCTTTCAAGCTGCGAGCCGATCAGGGCTAATTCGGAGCGGATTTCCTCCGTGCTCATCTGCGAAAGCTCCTCATCGGGGAAATCGATCGCGGCGTATACGCCGGAGACGACGGCTTTTAGGCGGTCATAAAGCTCGTCGGTTTTGCGTCGGATCCCGCCGTCCAAATTCTTTCTTGAAAGCAGGAGGGAGGCGCGCGTTTCCGCTTCGATCACGCCGATGACGGCCTCCGCCTCGGAGAGGGAAAGCTTGCCGGCGGAGAACGCGCGGCGGGTAAATTCCCCGGGACCTGCCGGCGCGGCGCCGCATTCCAAGGCGCGCGAAAGGATGGCTTCCGTCAGCAGGATGCCGCCGTGGCAGCTGATCTCGACCGTGTCCTCTCCCGTATAGGATCTCGGCGCGCGGTATACGGTTATGACCGCTTCGTCGAGAATGCTTCCGTCCGAAGCCGAAACGGCGGCGAGGCACGCCGTATTGGCTTTGATGTCGGAGAGGGGAGCGCCGGATTTCGGGTGTATAAATTTTTCACAAATAGGGAGCGCGCCGCCGCCGGAAATCCGGATGACGGCGATCCCTCCTTTCCCGCGCGGTGTAGAAACCGCGGCGATGGTCGAATCGAACAGGGAATACATCAAAATCGTCCTTTCATTGGGCTTGCGCGTTATTTTCAACGAGAAACGGGACTCTGCGCATTTCCGATTCCGGAAAATGCGGGAGTCCCGTCGGTTTTACTGCTGATTGTTGCTCGAAAATTCCTTGAGCTTGGCGAAATAGCTGTCGAGATCCTTCGCCTTTTCAATTTTGCGGGGCGCGGGACGCGGCGCATCCGAGCGTCTGCGCGGCGTATACGTGCTTTCGCTCTTTTCCGTTTTGCGCTCCGTCCGGCTTCGGTCGGGACGCTCCGATTTGTTTTCGCGGCGCTCGCCGGAACGCGGTCTGCTCTTTCTTTCGGGCTTTGCAAGCTCCGTCGGCTTTGCGGCGCCCTCCGGGAAGATGATGACGCGGCGATTTCCCTCCGCGCCGACGGAATTGGTCGATACGCCTTCGATTTTTTGAATCTCCGCGTGGATGATCCGGCGTTCGTAGGCGTTCATTGGCTCAAGCGCGATGTTCTTTCCGCTTTTCTTTACCTTGGCCGCCATTTTTGCAGCAAGCTTGCGGAGCGTTTCCTCTCTCTTTTCGCGGTAATTTTCGATATCGATGCTGATTCTCGTGTATTGGCGGTCCTCGTCGTCCTTCTTGTTTGCGGCGAGATTGACAAGATACTGGAACGCTTCCAGCGTGTCTCCGTGATGTCCGATCAGTGCCGAAGCGCCGTCGCCGGTGATCGTGATCAGAGCTTCTCCGTCGCCGTCGTCGTGAATGATGACCTCGCCGGTGATGCCGAGGTCGGTCATCAGCGTTTCGATGAAGCTGCGCGCGGCCTCGAGCGGCTTTAAGATATAGGTGACTTTCACCTTGGCAGGGGAGCCGCCCATGCCGAGAAAGCCTTTTTTCGGCTCTTCCAAAACGTCGGTTGTAATACTTTCGCGGGAAACGCCGAGCTCCAGCGCGCCCTTTTCGGCGGCTTCCTCGACGGTTTTCGCGGTGATGATGATTTCTTTTTTCATGAGAGCAATTCGTCTTTCTTCATAATTGTTGATTATTTTTTCGATTTTTTGTTTTTCTTGAGCGGGGCCTTTTTGATGACGGAGGAGCTTTCTTCTCCGTCTTTGCTTTGCGTGCCCGTGGAATTGATCAGCTCGGCACGCTCGTCATAGATCGAGGAATATGTGCCGAGGTCCGCATATTCGTCGTCGTCCATCGGACGGGCAAGCGCCGCCTTGGTTTTTTCAAGATTTTCTTTTTTTGCGGCCTTACCGAAATATTCGCGCTCCGCCGCCTTATAATCCTCTTCGGTGAATTTGGGAAGCGGGATCGCTTTATAGAGGATGAACTGCTGGAGCATTCCGAGAAGCGTGTTGAAAATCCAGTAGATACCGAGTGCCGCCGGGAAAGAAAACGCGAGCCATGCGGTGATGGCGGACATGATGACCGTCATGATCATCGTCTGTTTTCCGTTTCCTGCGTTGTCCTGCATGGGCTGGAACGTCAGCTTTCTCGAAATAAACGACGAAAGGACGGTAAATACAAAGTTGAGCAGCGGGATGAGGACGAGCCACGTCGTCCACGACGGCGTTTTGGCAAGCGCCGTCGGGTCTCCGAAGAGACTGAAATTCGGCAGATCGGAAAGAACGACCTGTCCCACTTCTCCAAGAGAAGCATTGAGCGCCTCGAGATTATCCTGCGTGAGATATTGAACAAGGTCGATATCCCGTCCGGAAAAGACGCCGTCCTTAAAGCTTTTCAGCGCAATGCCGAGATCGTTGTTGATAAAACTCGCGATGCCGTTGAGCATATCCGTCGAATATTTGCAGATATATTTGAGCGGATTGTAAACGATTCCGTAAAGAATCATGATGATCGGGAGCTGAATGAGCATCGGCAGGCATCCGCCCATCGGATTGTAGCCTTCCTTTTGGTAGAGGTCCATGATCTCATTCTGCATCTTCTGCATGGTGGGCTGGTCGGTCCTGCCCTTGTATTTGCTGCGGATCGCCATTTCCTTTGGCTTAAGTCTTGCCTGCTTGACGGAATTTTTCTGCTGCTTGATTCCGAAAGGACAGAGGATGATTTTGATCATCAGCGCGAATAAGAACAGCGCCAGCAGATAATGTCCCGTAAACGAATCGAAAGCGGCAAGGATGCTTCCGAAAAACCGATTGATTGCATCTATCATTTTTGAGAATTGTCTCCTTTTTCTTTTGTGGAGATTAAGACGTCTTTTTTCCGTCTTTTCCGCTTCGGAACCGGATCATAGCCTCCCTTGGAGAAGGGATTGCAGCGCAGGATGCGCCACACCGTAAGTCCGAGTCCTATAATAAATCCCCATTCACGGAACGCCTCGATCGCGTAATTCGAGCAGGTCGGCTGAAACCTGCAGCAGGGCGGCTTCAACGGAGAGATGAACTTTTGATAAAGCTTTACGAAAAAAATCCCGATTTGTTTCATTTTTCCGATGTCTCCGCTTGGCTGCCGGAGGCGCATTCCGGTCTTTGTCCGTTCTTATGGGAATCGCTGCCGGCGTATAGCGACAGCTTTTTGGCGGCGTAGAGCAGATCCTTGTAGATATCGGTGCTTTTCGCGCTGCACGCCGCCTCTTTGGCGGCGATCACGATCAGCTTGCCTTTTTTGATATTCTGTTCTGCTTCCAGCTGCCTGTAAGCGGCGCGCAGGATTCTTCTCACGCGCGACCGCACCACCGCTCCTCCGAGTCTTTTGGAAACCGTAAGTCCGACGCGGTTCACTCTCTTCCCGAGCGGGTTCTCGCGCGCAAGGCGCGATGCGTGGTAATCGGTCAATACATATACCACGATATGTCTGCAAACGGCGCGTTCGCCCTTTGCGTATACCTTTTTATAAAGGTGGTTTTCGGAAATCGCTATGTTTTTCACACAGATTCCCCCGTCTTTTTCGTCCTTTCGGGCGCCGAAAAATTGCCCGGATAAAAAAGGAAAGCCCATGAGTACGCCACAGGCTTTGTTGATCCGATGATTCTCAATAGGAAAGTCTCGCTCTGCATTTTGCGCGTCTTCTTTTCAGAACCTTGCGTCCGTTTGCAGTGCTCATTCTCTTTCTGAAACCATGCTCTTTTTGTCTCTGACGCTTTTTCGGCTGATACGTTCTAAGCATCTCTCTTACACCTCCCTCTGCGCCCGCGGACGGATATCCGCACAGATTGCTACAATTACAAACTACATTATACACATAAAAGGCTTCCGTTGTCAAGTAGAATTTGCTTTTTCCCGCAATTATTTTATAAAAAAGGAAAAGTATGGCGACGGCGGACGTCTCCGCCGGGAAATTTAACCTGAAATATTGACTTTTTATGAAAATTATATTACATTAAATAACGGAGAAGAATAAGATTCAGAAATCAAATTAAGGAGGACATCGGATGTCATTTGTTTTGGAAACAAGGTCGCTTGTCAAGGACTACGGCGGCAAGATCGCGCTTTCCGGGATTGATCTCGCGCTTCCTGCGGGGAAGATCATCGGGCTTCTCGGCTCCAACGGGAGCGGAAAGACGACGCTTTTGAAATTGGCGGCGGGACTTTTGCAGCCGACGAGCGGGGAAATCAGGGTCTGCGAGAGAGAAGTCGGCGTGGAAACCAAAAGTCTCGTTTCCTTTTTGCCGGAGCGCACGTATCTGAACGATTGGATGCGCGTCATGGATATTATTGAATATTTTGACGATTTTTATGAGGATTTCGACCGCAGTGCGGCGCTTCATATGCTTGAAAATCTCGGTGTGAAGGAAACTGCGAGGCTCAAAACGCTCTCCAAGGGAACCAAGGAAAAGGTGCAGCTGGTGCTGGTCATGTCGAGGCGCGCGAAGCTCTATCTGCTCGACGAGCCGATCGCCGGCGTGGATCCGGTCGCCCGCGAATATATTTTGAATACGATCGTTTCCAATTACAATCCCGAGGCCTCCGTCATCATATCGACCCATCTGATCGCGGACGTCGAAAAGGTGCTTGACAGCTTTGTCTTTATCCGGGACGGCAGAATCATCATGGAGCGCGACGTCGCCTCCGCGAAGGAGGAATACGGCAAGTCCGTCGACGAGATTTTCAGGGAGGTGTACAAATGTTCGGAAAGAGCTTGAAATATGAATTCAAAGCGATCGCGAGAAGGGTCGTGCCGCTGTTTATCACGGTTCTTGCGCTCAGCGTCATCCTTGGCATCGGATTTATCATAGACGGCCGGCTTCTGCCGGATGCGACGGCCGACGGCGAGGCCTCTGTTGGGGAAGCGATCATGAATTTGGCGCAGGGTATTTTCATGACCGGACTTTTTATCATGATCTTCGTCGCGGGCATCACTGTTTTTGTCATGACGATCCAGCGGTTTTACCAATCCTTTTTCACCGACGAAGGGTATCTTACGTTTACCCTGCCGGTTACGGTGAACTGCCATATCATGACAAAAATTGTGTCTATGATTCTGTGGAATCTGATGGGGACGGTCGTGACGCTCGTTGCATATCTGATTATGCTGGGCGGGACCGAAATCGGTTACGGTACGGTTTCCAGCTCTTATGCCGAGCTTGCGGATGAGCTCTCCTATCTTATGACGTCGCTGTCGGGGATCTCCGGGGAATATACGGGCTCTATCGTGCTGTTCGTGATCTATGCCATCCTTTCGTATATTTTTGAGATTCTGCTGATTTACTTCGGCATCTCGCTCGGCTGCATGTGGAGCAAGAAGCATCGCGTCATCATGTCGATTGTCTGCATCATCGGTGTAAATATCGTTTTTTCCATTGTGGAAACGATCATTGAGACGATTGTCATGGTATCCTCTGTGTTTACGGAAAATCTCGCTGCAGCGGCGGCGGTTACGCTGGCCTCGCTGACGGTGCTCGGGGTCGTCAAGGTGATGCTGTCGTATATCGGAATCAAGGCGATCCTTACGAAAAAGCTCAATTTGGATTGAAGAAAAGGTTTATAGAAAAACGGAAAGCGTCATGCTTTCCGTTTTTTGTTTTTAGCTGCCGGCGCGCGGATTGTCTGCACGAGATCGGCCGTTTTTGCGTAAAATAAAGCAGAATCTATGCGTTTGAAAAGACGAAAGGGGAAAGAGATATGGCAATCAAAATCTTTATCGATCAGGGGCACAATCCGGAAAATCCGAACGCGGGGGCGGAGGGCAACGGGTACCGTGAGCAGGACCTCGTATATTATATCGGAAAAGAGCTGGAGACGCTGCTGAATGCCAATCCGAATTTCGAGGCGAGAACGTCGCGCAATTCTCCGGACGAAATCCTCGGAACGAGCATCGCGTCGAGCCTTGCCGCCAGAGCGAACGCCGCGAATTCATGGCCGGCGGATTACTTTATCAGCATTCATGCGAATGCGTCCGAGATCGCAAGCGCGTCAGGCAGCGAAGCGTTTGTATACAGCCTGTCCTCGCCCGCCTTTGGACTTGCGGAGAATATCCTCATCGGGCTTTCGGAGGCGACGGGACTTGCCGACCGCGGCGTGACCGAGAGGCCGACGCTTTATGTCCTGCGGAAAACGACGATGCCGGCGCTGCTGCTGGAGGTGGGCTTTATCACGAACGCCAGCGACGCGGCGCTGATGGCGAACAATCCTGGGCTGATTGCAAGAGGCATTTACAACGGGATTTTACGGTATTTCGGCTTGAATTGAGGAGTGGTTTTTGTCATACCGGTATTTCATGAGCTCCGTAATGACGAACGCGATGAGGAAGCCGAACAGAATATCGGAAAGATAATGCGCGCCGGCGGCGAGCCTGCTTATCGCCATCAAAAGGATAAAAGCGGAACAGGCGATATATAGAGCGGTGTTATATTTCGTGCCTTTTCCGTGTAGCCACATGGGCAGCATGAGCGTCAGCGTGTTGTGCGCCGTGTGTCCGGACGGAAACGAATGGGAGCCGGAGAAAAAATTGGGACGGTACCACGGGGCAAAGCCGTCCAAGGAGCCTGCGGCGACGAGCTCTCTCAGACGGATTCTGCCCCAAACCACCTTGAGCGCCGATACGGTGACGAGAATGAGTATCGCCGCCGCGAGTGTGTATGCCGCCGGATAAAACAGCTTTTTGCGCGCGGTTTCCGGTATCAAACTGACGCAAAGCAGAGCGGCGAGCGCGAGGGCGGCGGATAACAGTGCGACTGCCAGATACATCCTTGCCGTGAGGCTGCCGTACAGGTATTCCGCGGTTTTGCCGCAGCCGTATGCCATAAGGCAGGTCACGGGGAGTACGGAAAAAATCCGGATCCAAACGGCGGCTTTTTTGTGCTTTTCAGCGAGAACGGATGTCACGAGATAAAACGCCGCGGCGGAAATGATAACGGCAGGCCATTCTCCGAGGATTTCGAGCACGGAAGCGAAAACGGGCACGGAGAGGGAAAGCGCTCCGCCCGCATCGGAAAGTCCGGAAAGCGCCGACGAGATCTCGAGATCAAAAAAAGACGCGACAAGAAGTCCGGCGATAAACAAAACGCCGATAATGCCGTATATTGTTTTTTTGTGCTGGGACAGTTTCATTTCCGTCTCCGTTTCCCGGCATGCTTGCCGTATGGATGCTGTGGGCGGGAAAACGTGTTTTTGCGTTTTCCCGCCCATGCTGTCGTTTTTGGATGTCAATTTGTCCTCGCGAGCGCGGCGGCGCCGATGATGCCGGCGTCGTTGCCGAGCGCGGCCGTGCGGATTTCGGTTTTCAGCACGCCGTCCTTGGAATAGATTTCATGAGAAAGCTTTTCTTTCAGCGGCAGGATCAAGTGATCGCCTTCCCCGCAGATGCCGCCGCCGATGGTGAGCACCTCCGGCTGGAAGATGTTGATAAGGTTCGCGATCCCGCATGCGAGATAGCTTATGTAGGCATCGACGACCGCGGCCGCGGTCTTATCTCCCTTTTTCATCGCGGCGAATGCGGTCTTTCCGCCGACGCGGCTGATGTCGCCGCCGCACATCTCGCGCATCAGCGTGTCGGATCCCGTTTCAAACGCTTCCTTGGTCATTTTGATGAGCGCGGTCGCGGAGCCGTATGCCTCAAAGCAGCCGCGTCTGCCGCAGGAGCAGGGACGTCCGCCGTATTCGATCACCATGTGGCCGAGCTCCGCACCGCCGTAGGCGCATCCGGTGAGCACCTTTCCGTCTAAAATCACGCCGCCGCCGACGCCGGTGCCGAGCGTGATCATGACGGAGGACGACGTTCCCCGCGCGGCTCCTGCCACCGCCTCGCCGAGCGCCGCGAGATTGGCGTCGTTGCCGAGCGCGACCTTGTCCTTCGGGATATCCATATATTCGGAAAACAGCTTTTGAAGCGGAAAGTCCAAAAACTTGATGTTATTGGCATACTCGACGATACCGGTTTTCGGATTGACGGTGCCCGGGCAGGCGATGCCGTCTCCCGCCGTCTCCTGCGGGGTGGCGCCGCATTCCGCAAGAAGCCTTTTGCAAAGCTCCGCCATATCGCGGACGATAGGCTCCGGTCCTCTTTGCGCAAGCGTGGGCACCGAGCTTTTTTTTATGATGGAATAATGTTCGTCGACGATCCCGACGGCGATATTGGTCCCGCCGAGGTCGACGCCTATGCTGTATTTCATGCTGTAACTCCGTTCTGCCGTTTCCGGCTGAAATGCGACGACGGGCTTTCTCTGTCGTATGACAGCCGCCTCTGCCGCGTAACATCTCTATTATAATATAATGGGCAAATCTTGTCAATATTTGATGAAATGAAAGATTTCCCGTTTTTTCTTTTCCATCGAAAATTTGTTTTTTTATATTTACAAATCGAAGGGGATATGATATGATGATAGGCGTATGACAGCCGGAAATGCCGGCTTGGCTCTTAGGATGTCCCGCAAATTAGGCTGCGCGACTGCGTGTACGACGAAAGGAATGATTTTTTTGTTAGAGTTCCGCGATTTTTCAAAAACCTACAAGGGCGGCAAACGCGCTGTGGATGATCTGTGCCTGACCATCGAGGCGGGCGATATCTATGGTTTCATCGGCCATAACGGCGCCGGCAAGACGACCTCGCTCAAAGCGGCGTGCGGCATCCTCGACTTCACAGAGGGCGATATCCTCATTGACGGCATCTCCGTGCGGGAGGACCCCGTGAAGACAAAGCAGATCACCGCATATATTCCCGACAATCCCGATCTGTACGAATTTATGACCGGCATCAAGTATCTGAATTTCATCGGAGACGTATTCGGCGTTCCCGCGGACGCGCGCAACGCGAGGATCGAAAAGTACGCGGCGATGTTCGAGCTTTCCGGCGATCTCGGCTCGCCGATCGCCTCCTATTCTCATGGTATGAAGCAAAAGCTCGCCATTATTTCCGCGCTGATTCATGAGCCGCGCCTGCTTGTGCTCGACGAGCCGTTCGTCGGACTCGATCCGAAAGCGTCCCATTTGTTGAAGCAGGTTTTTGCCGAGATGTGCGCGTCCGGTGCGGCGATCTTTTTCTCCACGCATGTATTGGAGGTAGCGCAGAAGCTTTGCAATAAAATCGCGATCATCAAAAACGGCAGGCTTGTCGTTTCCGGAAAAACCGATGAAATCGTCGGGGACGGGAGTTTGGAGGATGTGTTCCTCGAGCTTGCCGACGCGAAGGGCGGGGAAGCTGGCGATGAATAAATTCTCACTTGTCTTTAAGACGCAACTTCTTTCGGCTTTGTGCAGCGGGAAAAATGCGGCGCGAAGAGGCAAAGCGGCGAAAGCCGCTTCGCTGACAGGTTATATCTTTTTGTGGATTTTGATAGCGGCGCTTGCCGCCGTTTATGAATTTATATACGCCGCCGCTTTTGCCGAAAGCGGCATGATCGAGGCGTTCCCGCTTCTCATTGTGCTGGCGGCTTCTCTTTTGACGCTGGTTTCCTCCGTTTCCTATACGAGATCCTTGATTTTCTGCTCCAAGGATCACGACATGCTCTTTGCGCTTCCGATCAAGGGAAGCGTCATCGTCGCGGCGAAGATCGCTACGCTGTATGTGCTGGATCTTGCGATTACGCTCGCGCTCCTTCTGCCGTGCGGCGTGATATACGGGCTTTTCGCATCTCCGTCCGCGGTGTTTTACGTTTTATATTTTTCTCTTGTTTTGTTCGTTCCGATGATCCCGATCCTCATTGCCGCGCTGATCTCGGCGCTGGTAAGCCTCATTGCGTCGCGCTTCAAGCGTGCGAAGATCATCGGCACCGTCATCTATGTGGCGATTTTCCTCGCTTTTATGTTCGGCGTCATGAGACTGAGCATGGGAAATGCCGCCGACGAGGAAATTTCCGGCGCAGTCGGCGGTATGATGGAGAGCATGAAAACATTCTATCCGCCGCTCGATTGGTTCGGGAGGGGGATATCCGGCGATATTCTCATGTATTTGCTGTTTATCGGCGTATCCGTCGTTGTATTTGCGGCCATTGCGGCCGTTTTCGGGAAATTTTACGGAAAAATCCACGGGCTTTTCAGCGCGCGCTCCTTCCGGTCGAAATATAAGGTGAGCGCGGCCGCTTCCAGCGCCGCCGGCGCGCTTGTCAAGAAGGATATCACGCGGCTCTTTTCCTCGCCCGGGCTTATGCTCAACCAAATCTCGGGACTTATCATGCTGGTGATCTTCACGGTCATCTTTTCGATGAACGGGAATCCTGTCCCAGTCGAGGGCGAGGAGGCGATCCCGAATTTCTTGGCCGCCATGTATCCGTATCTGCTCGCTTTGTGCGCTTCCATGTCGTCGCTTACCAGCGCATCGATTTCATTGGAGGGTAAAACCATCGGACTTCTCAAAAGTCTGCCGGTTTCCGCGCGCACGCTCTTTTCCTGCAAGCTCCGCGTCCATGAGATTGTCTGCTTCCCCGTCATCGTCATCTGCGGCATCGTCTTGGCTTTGCTGTCTAAGCTAACGGTTGTCGATGCCGTCATTCTTGCGGCGATCCCTCTCCTTTATTCCTATAATGCAGGCGTGATGGGACTTCTCCTGAATCTGAAAAAATACAATTTCGACTGGACGAACGAGGTGATGGTCGCCAAAAACAGCATGCCGGTGGCTGTGACGACCTTTGTCGGCGTATTCTCATCGTTGGTTCCGGGAATTGTCGCCGTGGTCTTGGCGGCTCTCGGGCTTGATACCGTAATTTTCGGCGGCGTCATGATTGCGCTGTCGCTGGCCGCAGCCGTCGGACTGACGATTCTTCTCCGAAAAAAGGGAGAAAAGCTGTTCCGCGAGATTGGATAAGGGAACGGGATACCGGCGCGTTCTGCGCCGGTATTTTTCATAGAAAACATATTTATCTTGGGAGGTCAATATGACAAAACAGCCGGAAATGAGGCTTTGGTATACGGCGCCGGCGCCGATCGTGAACGACGGGGATTTTGCCCGTCAGAACGACAGTCCGATGGCAGGCTGGGAAAAATGGTCGCTTCCGCTCGGAAATTCCTATATGGGCGCGTCGGTTTTCGGAAGAACGGAGGCCGAGCGCATCCAAATCACCGAGAACAGCGTTTCCAATCCGTTTCTGCACGGCTCGCACTGGCGCGACGGGAACGGCGGCACGCGGACGTTCGGGGATATTTATATCGAAACGGGACATGACGCGGTGTCGGATTATTCCCGCGACCTTTCCTTGGACGAAGCGGCGGCTCATGTGCAGTATGTGTGCGGAGGCGTTGTTTATCGGCGTGAATATATCGTGAGTTATCCCGACCGCGTGCTGGCCGTTCGATTCACGGCGGAAAAGGACGGAAATCCGGTAAAGGGAGGTCTGTCGTTTGCCGTAAGGCTTGAGATCCCATTTGTGCGCGATTACTGCATCCGCGAGGGGGACGGCGCAGGCCGGACCGGAGAAGTCTCGGCCGACGGCGACAGGCTTGTCATGCGAGGCGCCTCGCTCTATTACAATATTCTCTGCGAGGGACAGGCGCGCGTCACGGCGTCGGGGGGAAGGGTGGCCTTAAACGACGGAAAAATCACCGTTTCGGGCGCGGACGAGGCTGTGCTGTATTTTGCCTGCGGGACGAATTACCGCATGGAGCCGCGCGTGTTTTCGGAGCCGGAGCCGAAAAAGAAGCTCGCTCCTTATCCCGCGCCGCACGATATGGTGACGGAGCTTCTCGATGCGGCAGTATCGAAAGGATATGAAAAAATCCGCGCCGATCATGCGACGGATTATCGGTCGCTTTTCGACAGGGTGAAGCTCACATTCGGATATGACGCGGCGGATTTGGCCGTCACGACGGATGCGCTTGTTGAAAGATATAGGGACGGCGGACGTTCGGCCTATCTTGAAATGCTGTATTACCAATACGGCAGATATCTGCTCATCGCAAGCTCACGGCCGGGAGGCTATCCCGCGAATCTCCAAGGCACATGGACGGCATATGACAGCTCGCCGTGGGGCTGCGATTATCATCACAATATCAATGTTCAAATGAATTACTGGCCGTCCGGCATCGCCAATCTTTCCGAATGCTTTCAGCCGTATATCGACTATGCGAGGGCATATATGCCGTCCGCAAAGGAGACTGCGGACGCCTATATCAAGGAGAATTATCCCGAAAACGACACGGGAGCCTCCGGCGGGAACGGCTGGACGATCGGCACCGGCGCATTTCTCTACTACATCACGACGGTAGGCGGTCATTCCGGTCCCGGCACCGGCGGATTTACCTCGCTGCTTTTTTGGGATTATTACGAATTTACGGGAGATAAGGCGTATCTAAGAGAAATCGGATATCCGTTCCTGCGCGGGATGTCCCTATTCTTGTCAAAGGTCGTCGTGCCTGTGGGAGACAAGCTGCTGGTGCGCCTTTCGGCTTCTCCCGAACAGCAGGGACCGGATGGGAGCTATTATCAGACGGTCGGCTGCGCATTCGATCAGCAGATGATCTATGAAAATCATAAGCGCACGCTTGAAGCGGCGGAAATTCTCGGCATTACGGATGATCCTTTGCTTGACGTTATCCGCCGTCAGCTTCCGCTGCTCGATCCCGTGCAGATCGGACTGGACGGTCAGGTCAAGGAATTCCGCGAGGAGGGGCATTATGGGGAGATCGGCGAATATGAGCACCGGCATATTTCCCATCTCGTCGGACTTTATCCCGGAACGCTCATCAACAAGAATACGCCCGAATGGCTGGAGGGCGCAAAAATTTCGCTGACAAGGCGTTCCGATAAGTCCACCGGCTGGGCGGCCGCCCATCGTCTTTGCGCGTGGGCACGCACTGGAGACGGCGATCACGCCTATACGATGTATCGTTCGATGCTCACGTATAATACGCTGCCGAATTTGTGGGACACACATCCGCCGTTCCAGATCGACGGCAATTTCGGCGCGGTGGCCGGAATTTCGGAAATGCTTCTGCAAAGTCAGGCGGGTTATCTCGATTTTCTTTCGGCGCTGCCGGACGTGTGGCCGGACGGCTCGTTTGAGGGGCTTGTCGCGCGCGGAGGCTTTGTCTGCGGCTGCGATTGGCGGGATAAAAAGCCGGTCGAAATGCGGATTTTCTCCCGCACGGGAGGCGTTTGCCGCATGAGATGCGACGGCCTTGCGCGCGCGCGTGTGGAAACAGAGGGAACTGCGCGACCGATCGGGGAGGATATGCTGGAAATCGATTTGCCGAGAGGGCTTTCGGCAAGGATTTGCTTTTCTCTTTGAAGAGGAAAGCATACGGCTTCTCCCTTTACAAAGGAGAAAGATATGTGCTTTTCTCACTGAGGAGAAAAGCACCAAAAGACTCACCGAGACTCCAGTCTCGGACTCTCATGCTTCTGCTGGGGAGCGCATACCCACGGCTCCCAACAGACGGAACCGCGCACCTGCGTGCGCTCTCCGTCATTCGCCGTGCGGGAAGTGATTGCCGCTGGGAAGTCTGCGCCCGCGGGCGCAAGGCGCGCGCCGTGTGAGCGCTTTCCGGCATGATGTCAACAACAACGGCGGCGATTGACGGATCACGCGAGCTCCGCGAGCGTGGATGCCGTCTTTCATAGCCGCC
>CDZB01034519.1_pt1 | contig 146517 bp, 88 predicted proteins | sample 554961 | NCBI WGS metagenome assembly CDZB01 (sample SAMEA3182106, study PRJEB8094) | gut metagenome | biome: human; feature: gut; material: Stool; isolation source: human stools | place: Canada | collected 2013-02-26 | reverse complement strand
ACCTCGGGGCACGAGGTGGATACAAAGATATGAGAAAAGAATAAACTTTATACATTCATTTTTAAAAAAAGAGAGAGATTTATGGAAAAAAGACTCATGACGTTTATCGCCTGCCTGTTCCTTAGCATAGGAATGGCTTTGGCACAAACTCAAGTTTCCGGAACGGTCACCTCTTCCGAAGATGGCTCGCCAGTTATCGGCGCCAGCATCAAGGTGGTAGGCACCAATACCGGTACTGTTACCAACATCGATGGTAACTTCTCACTGAACGTATCAGCCAACGCGAAGTTGGAGGTATCGTACATCGGCATGGTCACCAAGACCGTCAAGGCCGCAAAGAACATGAAGATTGTATTGGATCCAGACAACCAATCTTTGGATGAGGTAATGGTTGTTGCCTATGGTACAGCCAAGAAGAGTGCCTTCACAGGTTCGGCTGCTGTAGTAGGTTCTGAGGAACTTTCCAAGAAGGTTACCACTAACGTAGCTGATGCTTTGGTTGGTTCTGTATCTGGTTTGCAGATGCGTGGTAGCTCTGGTCAACCTGGTGCAGGTCAGGGTAGCATCAACATTCGTGGTATCGCTTCTATGTATGCTGCTACAGACCCATTGGTAATTGTCGATGGTGCTCCTTATTCAGCAAGTCTTTCTAATATCCCTACAGATGATATCGAGTCGGTTACTGTATTGAAGGATGCAGCTTCTGCTGCTCTTTATGGTGCACGTGGTGCTGCTGGTGTTATCATTGTAACAACCAAGAAGGGTGCCAATAATTCAGAAGGCAAGATTAATGTCGACATGAAGTGGGGTTCCAACTCTCGTGCCGTTCCTGAGTATGATGTTATCACAGATCCAGGTCGATATTACGAGGCTGTGTACTCAGAATATTACAACAAATATTACTATGCTGATGGCTTGAGTGCCAACGCAGCCAATGTAAAGGCAAACTCCGCTATGTTGAATAAGTTGGCATACAATGTGTACAGCTATCCTGACACAGAGCAGCTCATTGGTTTGGACGGCAAGTTGAATCCTAATGCAACTTTAGGCCGCACTATCACAGGTGCTGGCGGTAAGTCATACTATGTAACACCTGACGACTGGACAGATGCAGTGTTCCAGAACTCTTTGCGTCAGGAATATAACGTAAACGCAAGTGGCGGTTCTGACCGTTCTTCTTATTATGCCAGCTTAGGTTACTTGAATGATGAGGGTATCATCAAGAACTCAAGTTACGAGCGAATCACTGCTCGATTGAAGGCCGACTATCAGATCAAGAAGTGGTTGAAGTTGGGCGCCAACGTTGGCTTTGTACACTCTACACAGACTGCCAATGCCAACTTAGGTACCAGCTTGAGCTTCACATCCAGTATGGCTCCTATTTATCCATTGTATCTCCGTCAGATTGACGAAAATGGCAACGTATATATCCCAACCGACGAGAGAGGCTTGCCTTTGTACGACTTGGGCTCTTCTACATTAGGTATCAACCGTCCATTCAACAACAACTACAACCCTATTGCTTCCAACAACTATGACAAGAGTGAGAACAAGGGTAATCAGTTGAATGGTACATTCACCGCAGATATTCAGATTACAGACTTCTTGAAGGCCAACTTGACCAGCACCATTATCTGGGGACATACCAATGCGACAGGCTATGCCAATCCATTCTTCGGTTCTAAGGCGGGTGTGAACGGTTCGCTTTCTAAGTCTTCTACAGAAAGCTGGCGTCAGAACCACGTACAGACTCTTACCTATTTCGACAACTTTGGCAAGCATGGTGTTACCGTGATGCTTGGTCACGAATACTACAAGATTAACAGCACCTATCTTGATGCCTTGGCTGAGGGCGGCTTCTCGCCAAGCATCTTACAGATTAGCGCCTTTGCCAACAAGAAGGATGCAAGTGGCTATGAGTCAGCTTACAATGTAGAGGGTTTCTTCGGCAATGCTCAGTACAACTACGACAACAAGTATTTCGGCTCTTTCTCTTATCGTCGTGATGCTTCTTCACGCTTTGCCAAGGAGAACCGTTGGGGTAGCTTCTGGTCAGTAGGCGCAGCTTGGCTGATCAACAAGGAGGCATGGTTTAAAGCTCCTTGGGTAGACGAGTTGAAGTTGAAGGCTTCTATCGGTCAGCAGGGTAACGATAACATCGGCAACTGGGCTTACACCGACCTCTATACCTTGTCTCAGGTTTCAGATACAGAGATGTCTGCATCTTTCGCACGCTTGGGTAATCCTAAGATTACTTGGGAGACTACTACCAACTTCAACATTGGTACTGAGTTCAGTTTCTTCAAGGGTCGACTGAGTGGTAGCTTCGACTTCTATACCAAGAAGACTACCGACTTGCTCTTCTGGTTGCGTGTGCCAGAGTCACAGGGTACTCGTGGCTACTACAGCAATGTGGGCGACCTTCGCAACATGGGTGTTGAGCTGACCTTGACAGGTCACATTTTCCGCACTAAGGATTTCGACTGGTCAGTTACAGCAAACTTGGCACACAACAAGACCGAAATATTGAAGCTTGACTCTACTTCAAAGAACCAATATGGCGGCTTCTCACAGGCCAGTGACATGAGCTACACCATGTATTGGTACAAGGAGGGTGGACCTCTCTACAATGGTTTCCTGCCTAAGTATGCTGGTGTCAACGAAAAGGGTGAGGCGCTCTATTGGGTAGACGAGGATGTCTCAGACAGTGAAAGAACAGGTCGCCCTGGTAAGAAGTTGTCTTACACTACAACTGACGCCAGCAAGGCCAGCAACTATGAGACAGGTTCTTTGTTGCCAAAGGTATCTGGCGGTCTTAGCACCACTGTTTCTTATAAGGGATTTGATGCTACATTCAGCTTCGACTACCAGATTGGAGGTAAGGTGTACGATATGAAGTATGCTGGTTTGATGAATCCTCTGACAGCCAACTCTACAGGTGGTGTGGCTATTCATAAGGACTATATCAAGTCATGGAGTCCTAACAATACCAGCAGCAACATTCCTCGCTGGCAGTATGGTGATGACAACAGTCAGGCATCTGACCGTTTCTTGACCAATGCAAGTTACTTCAACTTCCAGTCATTCACAGTAGGTTACACCTTCCCAAAGAACTTGATACCATACTTCTCTAAGATTCGCATTTACTGCTCTGGCGAGAACCTTGGTTTCATCTCAGCTCGCAAGGGCTTGGATCCACGCTACTCTTATGACGGTGTGACTGGCACAAGTTACTCACCTACACGTAATATCTCTGGTGGTATTCAATTGACGTTCTAAAAACATTAAAAGACGAAACAATGATGAAATTAAATAAAACAACATTTGTTGCTCTTGCATTGGCAGCAACTTCGTTCACCAGTTGTATCGAAGAAATTGACCCACAGAGCAGCACCGTAACCATAGACCAGGCAGCTTCGGCTCCCAACTCGTTCAACAAGTTCGTATCGGCTATTACAGCCGACATGAATGGTCGCCCAATGATGAACAGTGAATCCAAATTGAGTGATAACAACTACGATTTTGGCTATCCTTCACAGATGATTCAGCGTGACCTTATGGGCCAGGACATCGCTTATCCTGCCACTGTTGCACCAGGATTTTTCACAGTCTGGTACAATTATTTCGATGTGTTGACACCACAATATTTGATGTGTCAAATTCCATGGACTGTATATTATGCGTGGATCAAGAACTGTAATACTGTCATCAAGATGGGTGCAGGCAATCCTACAGAAGAGCAGAAGAGTGGCGTGGGTATCGCATACGCCATGCGCGCCTTCTTTTATGAGGATATGGCACAGATGTATGCCAACGAGACTTATACCAAGAATCCAGAGGCAGAGACCGTGCCTATCGTTTCTGATGACGAGAGCATCGACATGAACCACAACCCTCGTGCTACCAACGAGAAGATGTGGAACTTCATCATCTCCGACCTCGACAAGGCAGAGGAATATCTTGCTGGCTATGAGCGTCCGGACAAGACTACTCCTGATGTTTCAGTCGTTTATGGTCTGAAGGCACGTGCCTACCTCGTAATGGGCAAATGGGACAAGGCAGAAGAATACGCCAAGAAGGCACAAGCAGGATATTCTGTGATGTCTTCTGCAGAATATACCGATCGTGAGACTGGTTTCAATACTCCTAACGAGGCATGGATGTTCTGTGTGACTTACAAGGACACTGACCCATGTATCAAACTCAACGACGCTGATACTTCTTGGGGTTCTCAGATGTCGCTTGAGATCAACCCAGACAAGGATGTCTCTGCCTGTGGCTATGCTGCCAATTATGGTGATGCCAAGTTGATAGACCGTCACCTCTATGAGACCATTCCTGCTACCGACTGTCGCAAGAAGTGCTTTGTAGACTTCTCTACCAACGACATGGAAGGTACGGAACTCGTGAACAAGTTGAAGGAATATTCTGACTATCCTACATGGCTTGAGTATTCTGCCGAAATAGCCAAATGGCCAGGAACAGGTGGCCTAAGCTTGAAGTTCCGTACTGCCAATGGCGTGGAAGGACACAACAATACAGCCAAGGGCTTCCTCCAGTCTGTTCCATTGATGCGTGTTGAGGAAATGAAGCTTATCGAGGCAGAGGCTGCAGGTATGCAGGACGAGGCTCGTGGCAAGCAGTTGCTTGAGGCTTTTGCGAAAGCACGTGACCCACAATTCGTATATGGCAAGCACGTCAACGATAAGTATGGCAACAGCAGCAACTCCGGCTTCCAGAACGAGATTTGGTGGCAGCGTCGTGTAGAGCTTTGGGGCGAGGGCTTCGCTACTCTCGACATCAAGCGCTTTGGCAAGAGTGTGATTCGCAGCTATGCCGGTACTAACCACTGCGAGGAATTCCGTTGGAACACAACTGGTGTGCCACAATGGATGACCTTGATGATTGTGGAGAGTGAGGGTGCATACAATGCCGATTGTACTCAGAACCCGATGGTAACAACTCCTACAAGCGACTCACCAGAGTATACGTGGTAAAACTATAGTTTAACAGATAAAAGAAAAGAATATGAAAAAATATATTTATGGACTGTTCTTTGCCCTCGTTTCGGTAGCTATGTTTACCGCCTGCTCTGAGGATGAAGGTTCCGACATCGGTTCTGACAGTCAAGCTAAAGCAACTCTTTATCAGTACACAGCCACAGAGCCTAATGATGCTGATATTGATACGCAGATTCGTATCGCTACCAACAGCGCTACACAGAGTGCTTATCTGCTGGTAGAGAAAACTGCTGATTATGAAAGTCGCCTTACCCAACTGGGCGAGGAAGGCTATAAGGACTATGTAGTCGAGAATGGTGAGAAGATTGAAGGTGCAGAAGGTGCTGCCAATATAGACAAGACCATCAAGAGCCTTAGTGGTGACAACACTATCGCCGTGGTAGCTGTAGGCGGTGGAAAGTCCTTGGCTACAGTACAGTTTACTGCCAACAGCTGGACTACAGTAGCCGAGGGTACTTACAACTTCAGTGGTGCTGGTGCCCAGTTGTTTGGTGCTTCCAAACCAGCCACCTTGCAGGTAAATGATGCCAATCCGAAACTCTTCCGCTTTAAGAACTTCTGGGGAACAGGTAAGCACATGACCTTTAATCTTACAGACAAAAAGGGAACAGACCAAAATGGACTTACCATCACCCAGCTTGTAGTTCCTGAGCAGGCTACTCCATATACTTATCCTGACTACGGAACAATCTATTATGCAGATGGTCTCACTCGCAAGTCGGTAAACTCACCCAGCTTCATGTACGATGATTATTACTGCATGATTTTGATGCAGTGGTATGTAAGTGCTAGTAACTTGGGGCAGATTACGGACTACGATACATTCGAACCCAACGAGTAAACAAAAAGTTATTATATTCTATAGAGAATGGCGAAGCCACAAGTGCTTCGCCATTCTTGTTTAGAGTCAGTTTTAACCCAAATAAATTTATATAATATGAGAAAGACTCTTACACTTTTTATTGCTTCTCTGCTCGCTATGCCAAGCTTCGCTAACAACCGAAGCGAACAGGAAATGCAGACAATAGCACTGCAAGCACTCTGCTCCTCAAATCTTCAGGCAGGTGGCGCCAAGAAGGCAGCAGCCAATATTGCCGTTGAGAAATATCAGTCATTAGATATGGTCAATGTCTATGGAATCAAGGGCAAAGGGGTGGTGTTCATCAGTAAAGACGACGACATAGAGCCAGTACTTGGAATTTCTGATGAAGACTTTGATGTAAATAATATGCCTTGTGGCATGAAGTGGTGGCTGAATACTGCCAACAAATCACTTGAAAGGATGAAAGCCAAAGGTATTACTTATAGTGCTAACCCAATGGCAGCAAGTGGACGCCCCACCAATTTTATCAAGACCTACTGGAATCAGGACACACCCTTCAACAATCTTTGTCCGCAGATTAATGGCAGCGCCGCCCCAACGGGTTGTATAGCTACAGCCATGGCGCAGATTATGAAGCACTATCAATATCCTGCTACAAGTAAGGGTACAGGCATATATTCCGTAACTACGTATAAAGATAAAAATGACAAAGAGGGCACCACTAAGTGGTATAAGCGAGAACTGGGACATACTTATCAATGGACAGCTATGCTGTCGAGTTATGGATTGGTGTCCAAAGATGAGAATGATGCCGTAGCCACACTGATGGCTGATGCCGGTGCTGCCAGTCAAATGAATTATCAGGCTAATAGCAGTGGTACTATAGAATGGTATGCAGCCAAGGGATTTGCCGAGAACTTCAGATATGATTCTTTAGCTATCAGTTGTCTGCAGCGCGACTTCTATACCGATGCGGAATGGATGGAGATGGTACGCAAAGAAATGGAAGCTAAACAGCCTGTTCTCTACTGCGGTAGCGATGAGATAGAAGGAGGTCATGCCTTCTTGCTCGATGGCATACAGGAAGATGGGAAAGTACATGTCAACTGGGGATGGGGAAAGTCTGGAGACGGATGGTTTGATATTGATGTTCTGAGACCTAATATCACTGGGTTTACCGGAGAGGGTTTCAACATTGGTCAAAGTATGGTTTTAGGCTTCAAGAAACAGGAGACTCCGAGCGCTGACGAAGAAAACATTTCACAATGGGTAACAGACGGATATAGTTTCTATATCAGCAATAACGAGTTGCACGTCAAACTGACTAACGCCTATAATTACAGTCATCGCGTGTTCGAGGGAAGATTAGACTTCGTGCTGCAAGGCACGGGTGACAACAGCAAACTCTATACTGATCCTATTTTCGAGACTGATACAGAAACTCCTTATGTAGAGATGTTGAGAGGTTTCGAATTCGGTGACAAAGATCATCCTGAAATTGACTTCAATCTGAGTCAGGAGCCTGAATTAAAGAATATTTCTGCAGGCACCTATAAGCTGTTTGTTGGTTCTAAGTCGACAAAAGAAAAAGCCTATCAATGCTTGCGTAGCGTAGGTGGCACCATCATGTACACACTTACCGTTGCTTCCGACGGCACGATGACATTATCACAGGATGGCACTACTGCTATCTCTGCCGTTGCTGTTAAGCACAACATTTCTGCTCCTTACACCTATATATATAATATGCAAGGTCAGGAGGTGTATAAGTCGAAGACACAGGACTTCTGTCTCGATGATGTTCCTGCTCACGGCGTATTGATTGTGAAGCAAGGCGACACGACAAGAAAGGTTGTGAAGTAAAACACTCTTCTATCATTCATCATTCATTAAAGACATTGCCCACCCATGGTTACTTACCGTACCAAGGGTGGGCATTGTTGAATAGGGTATAGAAGTATACTCACCATAAAAATATGATTTTCCCAAAAAAATTTGGACGTTAAAAAGAAAAATCGTACATTTGCACATAGTATTATACAATTATTACAAGGAGGTTATAACCATGACAGAATTGAGAGACAGATACATACGCTTTGACTGGGCTATCAAGAGACTGCTCCGACAGAAGGCCAACTTTGGTGTTCTGGAAGGTTTCTTGACTGTATTCCTTAACGAGCCTATTAAAATTATAGAGATTCTTGAAAGTGAGGGAAACCAACAGACGGAGGATGACAAATTCAACCGTGTCGACATAAAAGCCAAGAACAGTAAGGGTGACATCATCATCGTCGAGATACAGAACACCAGTGAACTTCACTATCTTGAGCGTGTACTCTATGGTGTAGCAAAAGCCATCACAGAGCACATCAACCTCGGCAATAGCTACAAGGAGGTGAAAAAGGTGTACTCTATCAGCATTCTGTACTTCGACCTCGGTAAGGGTTCTGACTATATCTATATCGGACAGAACAATTTTACTGGCCTTCACACAAAAGACCAACTTGTGATAAGCACCAAGGAGAAGAACAATATTGTGAGGAAATCACCATCTGAGATATTCCCCACATATATTCTTGTGCGTGTCAACGAGTTCAACAAAGTGGCTAAATCACCCTTGGAGGAATGGGTAAACTATTTGAAAAATGGTGTTATCTCTCCTGACACCAAAACTCCTGGTCTACAAGAAGCACGTGAGAAATTGAAATACTATGAGATGTCGAATGCTGAACGTCATGCTTACGACGAGCACATCAATGCCATCATGATTCAGAATGATGTGCTGGGAAATGCAAGAATGGAGGGACATGCTGAAGGAAGAGCTGAAGGAAGAGCTGAAGAAAAAAGCGATATTGCCCGCAAGATGATGAAGTGCGGCATGGACATGGAACAAATTAGCCAGATAACAGGTCTGTCACTTGAACAGATAAAGAAGTTGTAATATAGTTTAATGCCCACCCATGGTTACTTACCGTACCAAGGGTGGGCATTGATGTTTTATCTTCCCCACTCTCAAACATTTTTTCAAAAAAATCTTTGGTATATTCCATTTTAATTCTTACCTTTGCAGTGCAGTCCCGGTAAGGCCCTCTCCCAGATTATTCGATGCTGGTGATGACCCCGGTTTTTTTGTTTTTGCAAAAGTACATAATTCTTTTGATTGTAACAACAAAAAGTCTATTTTCTTTGCTTTTTCTCGTTATCTTCTTCACTCTCAAACATTTTCCAGAAAATGCTTGCATCTTTCGGAAGAAAAATATATCTTTGCATAAGATTAGCTGCGCTCGGTAATCTGAAAGCAAACTTTCATTGCGCTCACTGGCATAATCTATAAAGAAGAAAAGTAGAATCATTAAAATAAGGAGGTTAAGTATGGACAACAAGAATATTTCATCAGAAGCATTTCTCTCCAATGATGGAGATATGACTTCTTTTAGATATGGCAATAGTAATATCCGATTTCGTACTCCAAAACGCCTCAAACGATTCACAGAGGTTAAGGAATGGGATAATGGATATATTGTTGTCATGGCTGATTATGAGGGAATTGGTGAAACAGAAGAGTATATTGACCTTTTGCCCATATTGAAGAATCTATATATAAATCCTACGACATTTCTCAAACCAATCAAGTCAGTTAAAATAGATTATCATGAAGGAAGAAGAAATTAAAGCCGTAGCTGAAAAAGCAATAATGATTGTTTGCGGATATGCATTTTCGCAAAGTGAAGAAGGCTTTATACGTGTAGTATATCTACACCCGCCATATCATGCTCTTGTGATGACAAGAGAGGGTGATGTAATAGAAACCAATATGGATGATATTGAAATCAGCATTGTTCAAAAGTATTGGAAACGAAACAAGAATTTAATGGAACAAACTTATGCCTAAATATTACGATTTTATGAATACCTATAATGCCCACCTTTGGTTACTTACCGTACCAAGGGTGGGCATTGTTGTTTTTTTCATCTTTACTTTTCCCTAAGGAATATCGCAGAACAAATCATCGGATGATGACTTTACGTACTTCGCCATTGGCGTAACGTACGATGCAGACTCCAGGGCGAGGACCATTGAGGCGAGTTCCATTGAGCGAGTAATAAGCCACGATGCCATTCTCTTCGCCCGCCACGATGTCATGAATGCCAGAATCGATGGTTGGGTCTACCACCTTCACCTCATCGAGGAAGAAACGCTGCTTGTCGGCCTTGAAGGTAACCTTTACTGTGCCTGTAGCTGTGATGTTGACACCAAACTGTTTCCATAAACCTTTTGGAATCTCAACGGAAGTCTTCGACAACGTGCCATTGTTGACAGAAAGCGTCAGGGAGGTGGCATCATTAGTGCCTTTCCACCCTCCTGCCTTGAATGACAGATAAGCAGAGCCATTGACTGAAAAGGCGGGAGTCGTGATAATACCAGCCGTACTGCTGTTACCCAATCGTACACATTCGTTTCCTGAATAGATTTTGCCTGTACTGGTCCATCCTTGGTTGTCGTACTCTGCTGCAATAGTAGAACTCCCGGCAATATTACCATTCCACTTATCATCATTGCCACCCGTTCCTCCACACTTATCGAACGACTCATAGAGCAAGACTGGGCCAGATGGTGTGACAGGAGTATCGGGATCGGTCTCTCCCCCACCGCCACTACTGCGGTCTGCCTTGCTGAAGGTCAGCGAGGCTGTTCCGTCGGATGCCACACTGATATCCGTGATGTCTACATGCATATACTTGGTTCCATCACTATTCTTATTATATAAGGTGGCAGCAGGATTGGACTCGGCAGTAAGACTGTTGTTGGTGTTATAGGGATAAAGGTCGGAAGTAACGCCATCATCTGACGTAGAACGTCCTGCGCGGAAGATGGTTAAACGCTGATGATCGTTATAATAAACATTATTATGTTCATCATAGTAATTCCCCTTTGTATTGGGCATATTATTCCACCAAATATAGGCATCATAGTCCACATGGGAGATCATCACTCCTTCTGAAGGAAGATAAGCATCCCAGCCTGTGTTTTGTCGGTTCTCGATGATGTAATATTCATCCTCGTGTGCCTTGTTTTTCAGAACATAGGCACCACCACCCTCGCTGATGGCTTTCAGCCCTGTGACGTTGAGGTCTTCCTCAATATTGGTAACGTCCTGATATGTCAACCAGCCACATTCATGCTTCTCGTAAGCCGAATAACCTGCAGGACATTTGCCGTCACCATTATAATTGCCTGCACACATCAAGTCGTAGTCGCCCATTCCGAACCATCCCGAATAGCCGGTATCATATAAGTCAGGGAATCCCATGCAATGGGAGAACTCATGACAGAAAGTACCAATACCATCGAGTTTGCCACGACCATTCAGCTCTGCACTGCAGGCATAAGTGTCTACCTTAACGCCATTGAAGGAAAGAGACTTGCCATAATCGGATGCTGAAAGAGCAAACTCGTGTGGCCATATCGTAGATACAGCACCGCCATCAGCCTCACCCTTTCCAGCATAAAGCACAAACACCTGGTCTACTTCACCATCGCCATCCCAATCGTATTTGGAGAAATCAACGCCTTGAGTGGCTGCCCACTGACAAGCCTCAGCTACCATCTCACCAGCACGAAGGTCAACTCCGTCTTCGCCAATAGAAGCATCATTTCCTCCATAATAGGAACATGGGTTCTTCAGCTGACAAATACCTACGACATCAAAGTCGAGTTCGAACTGTCCAGCACTCTGTGCCTTGAAGTAATCTTTCACGCTGCCTTTGAATCCTTTGTCGGTATAGTTCTCAGCATTGGCTATCTTGTTGTACAAAGCACGGTCGTGACCACTCTGAAACTTGGAGTCGGTAAACTGAGCCAAGATGATCAGTCCCTTCTTCGTGCCTTGGAAAATATTAGTAACATTTGCCTTTCGCCTCACTGCGCGACGATTGTTGGCCTTGGCTCTCCGTGCCACAGCCTTGCGACGAGAATTCGAGAATTGGCTATCAGAATAAACCTGATAAGTTGCTGAAGCTGCATCATAGATATAACGTGTTCCGTCCGCACTCTGGTAATAGTGCATGAACTCATCGCCAACCAACTGTACCTTGACCTGTGTGCCATCAGTAAGCGAAATGGTGCGCCAGGCTCCTGGCTTGGCAGGTACTGCCATTGCCGACAAGACAACAAAGAGCCCAACCCATAGTGTAAACCATCTTTTCATCGTAAGTCTTTTCGTTGTGTTTTAGTAATTGAATATTATAGAACTTCAGCAAGTCCAGAAGTTATAGAATTTGTGTAACCATCCGTTAAGCGACGCAAATTTACACATTTTATTTTCACCCCACAAGCTTTTCTGCATAATTCTTGAAAAAACTATCGACTTTTCGCTAATGAGGAAGTTATCTTTCCCCAAAAAGACACTACATAGAAATGTGGGATAGAAAGAGAAAAGAAAAAAGTCCCGCATCATAAACATGACACGGGACTTTTGGGTGGATTATCCTATCCTACAGAGAACCCCAAAGGCTCTCTGATGGATAGAAGAAAGAATTTACTTGAGTGCGAACTTAATGGCAGAAACCTTACCATCGATGTCGGCTACGAGGTGATAAACACCTGCTATAGAGCCAGACAGGTTAAGGCTAACCTTATCGCCTGCATGTACAGGAGCGGCTATCTGCTGAGCCATCAGCTGACCGGCATTGCTGTAAACACGGAGCACTGCCTTGTCGGCATTGACATGGAGAGTAACCTCACCATTCTCGTTGACCGTTACATCACCCTTGTTGCTGCCATCGGCCTCAACACCGTCGATGCCTGTGGTCTCTGATACGGTCAGAGAGATGACACCAGTAGAAGAAGCACCGTTGGCATCGGTAGCCACTACGTTGATGTTGGTCTTACCTACTGCCTTGCCAGCCACGATGAATCCATCTTCCGACTTGAAGACAGTAGCTACAGAGGCATCCTCAACAGAAGCTGTGTAGGTCATCTTGTCGCCATCCACATCCTTGAAGAGTTCAGCGAAGTTGTACTGACCAGAGGTCTCGCCAACCTTCATAGCCAACTCTGTGGCACCTACGTACTCAGGAGCACGGTTGGTATGTTCTACATTGTAGTTGACAACAGCTGAGCTTACATTGCCAGACTCGTCCTTGGCATTAACGGTGAAGGTATGCTTGCCAGCAGTACCATAAGCAGGAGCAAGAGCCACATTGAGCTTCAAGCTGGTGCCTTCCACAACAGTATAAGTACCATTGCTTTCAGAAATGCCTTCCTGGGTACCGTCCTCATTCTCATAACTCTCAACAGCAGCGATACCGTCAGCATCTTCCAGACTTACGGTGAAAGCCTCACCCTCGGCATCAGCAACAGTTACAGGAACCATCGCCTTGGAAGCCTCAGGAACAGTAGTCTCACCTTCAGGAGCGATGATGGTAGGAGCAGCATTCTTGTCGAGATAGATGTGATAGTTGTAGAGCTTGTTCATAGGATCATTGCTCTTCACTACGAGAGTAGCCTTATTGTTCTTGGCAAAATAAGCGCTCTTGGCATTCACCTCGAACTCAACAGGAATAGCATCGCCAGGAGCAATCTCGCCTTCCTTCTTCTCGTTGAGCAACTTAATCCATGGCTCACCCTTCTCCTTCTCGATACAAGTCATGAAGTAACCGAAGGCACCATAGCTGTAAGCATTGTCGTAGAGTGTCTCAATGTCAACCCAGCCACCCAAAGACTTCAAGTGTGCCATGTAGCGATTGGTCTCCATGTCGCCATCCTTGGTAGCCATCATGGCTGATGACTTGTAGCCGGCAGGATACTTCAATACGACATAGAAGGTATCAGCAGGGTTGATGTAGATAGGGTTGTCAAACTCCAACATACGTGCAGCACCCTGGTAGCTGCCATCACCACGAGGTTCTTCCTTGTCAATATGAATCTTGCCATGGCCGATGGTCTTCTCGGTAGCTGTCACATCATTGCCCAGAATAACAGAAGCCTCGATGTCCACATTCTCCAAGTCGCCTACAGTACCGACGAAATAGAGATGAGTAAGATTGAAACCTTCAGCAGGAGCCTCATAGCGAGTGGCTGCATAGAAGTTCTCATCCAAGGCTGTAGAGCCTGTACCCATGATGGCAGCCTGAGCATTGGCTACAGGGTTGAGTACCGGATAATAGAGCGCATTACCCTCATAGCCCGCAGGCAAGTCGTAGATGAACTTCTGATCGTCCTTCACCTTCTTCAAGCCAAGAGCCTTCACCATGCCCTTCTTGCCGGAAATCTTCTCTACACAGGTAGCCACGAAATTCTTGGCTGCATCCTCAGAAGGATAAGAGATGACATTATAGGCAGGAGCAGGATCGTTGCCGTCCTCATACTCATTGCCTGCATCACGACCAGATGGGTCGAGACTCAAAGAGTAAGTAAGCTTATACTCGCCTTCGTTCATCAGATTGACGGTAGAAGTGCCCTTATAGTCAGAAGCCACATTCTCAATGTGCAACTCCTCTGGATCGAATGCCAAGACAGGAGCCTCTGTGATATTCAGCTTGATAGTAGAGGTGTGTGTCTCCTCATTCAAGCCCTCTACTGTAAATATGAGAGGGAAATTCTTCTTATGTACTTTATCTACAATATAAGGTGCGATTCTGAACTTCACGGTGTCGGTACCTACTACGATAGGAGCCATCATACCGCTCTGGTATGGAATCCATGCCTTGGCAGCATCATCAGCAAGTGCCATTGGACCTGGGTCGATACCGTCATCACCGCCATTATTGCTTTGTGCAGCATAAACCTCAAGTTCACCTTCTGGAGCAGAAGGCTCAACATCAGGGTCATCAGGCTCCGAGCCAGTAAACATCTCAGAAGCTACGTCTGTGATAGTGAATGCCTTGGTTCCCTTGTTAACTACATAGAATTCATAGTATGAAGGATCCATTGCGTTCTCATCTACAGGCTGCTCAACATTGATTACCTCTGGGAACTCTGCCTGAGCCTCACCAGTGATATTCAGCGTAACAGGAATCTTGACGTTTGCACGAGAAGGATCGTTGGTGGTAACGTTCAACTCATAGTCGTAAGTATCAGCCAACTGGTTAGCCTTCAACTCAACCGGCATTTCAACCTGCTCACCTGGAGCCACTACATAGTTCTTATAAGGAGTAAACTCGACGGTATTGCCGTCGGTGATATACATATCGGAAGGAGTAATACCGCGGGTACCGGTATGATCCATGATACCACAGAGACCGAATACACCCAACTGGAATCCATCAGGATCTACATTGTACTGGAACTTGAAGGAACCGTCCTTGCGGAGAATCACCTCGAAGTTCATACCCTGCATCATCGTGTTGCCATAATTCTTATAGCTTACGATGACCTCATCATCCTTAGCCTTGTAATATACACCATCAGAAGATGGAGTATTCATAGAGTGGTTACCCCAGAATGGGCAGATGATGTTGGTATAGAAGGTTTCTGTTGTTGGCAGACTGGCTGGTGGCTCAGGGAACTGCTTGTAATCCTCTACCGGTGCATCGAAAGATACGAAACCAGTATTGTAGATATACATGCTCTTGTACTTCTGGCCATAGAATGGGAATTCGAATGGAAGTTCCACCTTCTTGAAGTCTGTCTTATCAATATAGTATGCATAAGGCATGTGCTCAGTATAGTCGTTGGTGATGTCTATCCACTTGTAAGGTACATCGAAGCCATCGAGCTTAGACTTGAACACATAGTCTACAGTAGACTTTCCTGTAGCCTCCTGGTCGGAAGCTGTATACCAAGAAGCAGGCTCAGCAGAGAACGTAAGGTTCTCATCGCCCTCGTTGGTTACCTGGATTGTCTTTTCTACGTTGGTGCCATAAGGAGTTTCAACCTCCAGGCTCTCAGGATTACTTTTCCAGGTAGGATTACCAATCACCTCTGCCTTCAATGGGATTTCCTTGGTTGTACCATCCTGATAGGTGATAACGAGCACATCTTCTACAGTACCCTTATCGGCAGTAGGCAATGTTACTACGATATCCTTGCCCTGACCTGCAGGAACAGAGAAGGCCGCATTCATATCTTCAGCAAGAGTAAACTTGCCGTTCTTGACAGTTACGCTTTTCACGTTGAGAACATCCTTACCGTTGTTGCTCAACAAGACGGTGCGCTGCTGGGCAGAAGTGCGGAATACCTTACCGAAATCTACGCTGGTAGAATCGAGAGCAGCCTCAGCCTTCAGGTTGTCGCCAACGATGTTGGCAGTCAACTTGACAGATGCACTTGGGTTGATTGGGTCGTTGGTGATAACGGTGAGATAGTTGGTCAGAGGTCCTGCCACCAATTCATCGTTGGCTGCCAATGTTACCTTGATTTCCTTGCTTTCACCATTGCCTACATAGCCTTCAGTGCTTGACAGGCTCTTGATCATAGACTTGGCAGGAGCCACAATCTTGATGGCGCTGCCTGTAACGATATCATAATAAGGAGCATCCAGACCACCATTGCTTTCCTGTACCTTGTTGGCATCAACAAATATACAAGGATCGGCGGCAGCAATATCGCTGACACCTACGAAGTTGTGACCACCAGAACCGAATACGCCTGCTGGATTATAATCATCGTAGTAAACCTCTACACTTCCGTCTGGGCAAAGAGCCATGTGGAAGCTGATGGTTGTGGTCTCGCCGGCACCATTGGTTGCAGGAGTTACCACATCCTTGAACTTGATATAGAGTTTACCGTTCTTATGACCATAGGTAATCTTACTGTTGGCACCCATGTCCATCCATCCAGAGTTGGTATAAGCCGAAATATAGCCCAATCCCTGTACACAATCGCCAGTAGGAACCATACAAGAGATACGGCCATCCGCCTGCTGCATGGAGACACCACCATAAGAAGATACGTAAATCTGCTCGTAGTCCTTGCCATAGAATGGGAACTTGAAGCCCACCTTGATAGGACCTGACTGCCAGTTGTCGTTGGTAAACTGAGAGGTGATGTCCTTCTCATCAGCCAACTCTGGGGCTGGCTCATACTCGAATGATTCATCACCGGCAACATTAGAGATGGTAGTATAACCAAACTTATGTACTTTGGCAGTAGAACCTACTATCTTCTCGGAAGAGAACTTAGGGAAGACATACTGCAAAGGATAATTACCCGTGTTCTTGATAGTGATGGTAGCAGTCTTATCCTCACCGCCTACCTTCAAGTCGCCTGCTTCATAAGCATCAGGAGTTACACTCTGCTTGGCAGGAACTGAAGCGACACCGCGAACCAGGAATGAATACTGCTGACCATTCTTATCGGTCAGGGTAATGGTACTGCTGAAGTTGCCCTCCTTTGTAGGAGCGAACGTCACAGGCAACGTACCGGTAGAGCGGGCTGCAATATTATTGGCACCCTTTGACACATTGAACTGATCGGATGAAGACTTCAAGTTCTTTGGAGCCTGGAGCTGTCCATATTTACCACCGAATACACCATAACCGCTATTGGTCAACTCTACATCAATGGTCTTGGTCTGACCCACCAGCAAGTCACCGAAGTCAACCAGCTGCTGGCTGTGCAGTTCAGGCTTATAGCCCTTCACGGTCATAGACAAAGCAACCTGCTGCTTGGAATCAACAGCCTCATTGCTCTTGACATGGATATTGAAGTTGTAAGTACCATTCACCAGTTTCTGACCATCATTCTTCAGAGTAACCTTCTGGCTTTCGTTAGGACGAACCTCACCGCTGATAGGCTCAGGGTTGAGTACCTGACTCCAGTCTGGGTTCTTGCTGATGGCCTGTACTGCCCATGTGAGCTGATTAGCTACTGCCTCGAAGCTGGTGCCCTTGAGCACCTCACTCAGCTGAGTCCAGGTTGTACCATTATCAGAGCTATAGAAGCTGTACTGGGCAACATCGGTTCGGGTAGTCTTGCCTGTACCCAATGGGTTCTTGGCGCCTGCAGGGAACTTAGCCACTACCCAGAAGCTTGAACCAGGAGCAAAGTGAATCTGCTCTTTCAGGGTAATAGGATAATTGTATGCCCAGAAGTCATAATTAACCTTCTGAATCAAACTTGCAGTAGAGATAGAACGTGATCCGTCGTAGATCTCAATCACAGGATTCTGTCCGTTCTGTCCCTGAATACGAAGATCGGTCAGGTTGAAACCATTAGGATAAGTTGCCTTATCTACATAGAAATACTGAGCCAAAGCATTTGGCAGCTTGGTATCAGTTTCACCGATATAGCTGTACAACTGGTTGGAATAGGTCAAAGTGTCTGGCCAGTCCTTTGCCTGATAGTCAGAAGTAGCCACAGCATTGCGCTTCACAAGTGTTGGGCTGACTGTACCGCTGAAAGGAAGAACCTGACCTGGGTTTGGATTCTTGATACGACCGCTGGTAGACATAGTAGCTCGGGTCGTAGCAGTAGTAAGCTGATACTTCAGCACGCCCTCACCGGCATTCTTTACATTGAAAGAAGCCTCGGCTGTGGAAGCCTTGGTGGCATCTACGGTCATAGAAAGGTTCTTCTTGTCTACCTGAACCTTAGGACCTGCATTGGTGGTAGCCTCCTTGATGGGAGAAACGGCAGAAGCCTTACCCCAACGGTTGTAAGCCACAATGGCGAAGTAGTACTTGGTAGAAGCCTTCAAGCCTTCTACCTCATAAGACATCTTGTCGCCAGAATACTTGAACTTGGTATCTACAGTAGCAGAACTCAACTTGTTCAAGTCGTCTGTAGCAGTGAAAGCCTCTGTGCTATAATAAATCACATGATGGTCGATGCTCTTCTCTGCGGTCTCAGGAATCGTCCATTCGATGAGAGCATTATCGTGAGATGCAGTAACAGTGAAGTCGGCAACAGCCTCAGGCACGCTACCCTCCTTGCCCTGCAAAGCCTTGTAAGCATCGATATAACCAGAACCCATCAAACCCTCGTACTCAGGATTCTGAGTATACAGGTCGTTTACCGAAGTGGTAAGCAAGGTGCGGAGAGTCTCATTAGAGAACTGCTTGTTACCATACTTGGAAAGAATCAAGGCTGCAATACCCGATACATGAGGACATGCCATAGAGGTTCCCTCGTTGTAACCATAGGTACTGTTAGGCAAGGTACTCAATACGCCATACTGCTGACCATTGTCTTCCAAACCACCAGGGGCTGTCACATCAACCCACTTGCCACGGTTGGAATAATAAGCCACGCTTCCGTCAGGAGCCATGGAACCAACAGCCACAACCTGGTCAAGACAACCAGGATAATAGTTGCCTTCCTCGCCATTGTTACCGGCAGCAAAGATACAGAGACCTCCGTTCATCTTGTCGCCACCACCATTCTTGGTGAAGTAATCAACAGCCTCGGTAACCGACTTATCCTCATCGTCGGCAACACTGGCACCCCAAGAACACTGGGCAATGCTGGCACCGCGGTCGGCTGCATAAACAATGGCAGCACCGAAATCAGCTACAGCAGAACTGCTGGCACGGCTGTCGAATACCTGGCAGACCATCATCTTGACACCGCCCTTACCGTCGCTACCACCGGCAACACCGCAGACACCGATACCATTATTATTGGTGGCACCTACAGTACCTGCTACGTGAGTACCATGAGAGTGAGCGTTGATATCGCTTGAATTGATAACGAAGTTATAGCCGTAGATATCATCTACAAAGCCATCGCCATCATCATCAACACCAGGCTTACCGTTCAACTCGGCTGTGTTGATCCACACATTGTCCTTCAGGTCTGGGTGATCTACCTGGAAGCCACCATCAATGATGGCAACCACAACATCCTTAGAACCGGTAACACCAGTTTCCCAAGCCTTGAACACATTGGCATCGGCACCCACCTTGGTACCTGCGATATGACCATCGTTGTTGTAATGCCACTGGTCATTGAGCAATGGGTCGTTGAAAGGCATGGTAGAAGCAGCCTTGGCTGCCTTAGCCACTGCTGCTGGCGAAACCTCAAGGAAACGCTCACCGCCTATGGGTTTGTAAACTGGTATGCGCTGGGCATAAGCCACACCCTCTGTAGAACGGAGCAAGTTGCGGGCTTGTGCCAATTTCATACCTGATGCCTCGTAATGGACATCGTACCAAAGATCCAGTCCTGCTGCCTTGTGCTTAGCCTCATCCTTACCGGCATAAGGGAAAACACGGGTCATAGAGACTGCCTTTACTTTCTGACTGACCCTGTCGAGCGGGGTCACGCCAGTCTGAACATACTTCTTGCTCGTACCTTTCACCGACAGCGGAAGCTTGGCAGCCACCAAACGGTCGGCTATCTCGCGCTGGAGTTTGACACGAACGACACCCTCTACGTAATTACCATCCGCAGAGGTTGCTGTAGAAGAAGATACAGACTGCGCCTGAATACGTACGCTACTGCCTAAACACAGCATTGCACATACTAACAAAAGTAATCTTCTTGTCATCTTGAAAATGTTGTAAAAAATAAATATAAAACAAATAATAGTATATTATAATGCTATCCGTAAATAAGTGCCGAAACAATCTGATAAGTGTTGATACGCCCTCATGAGTGTCTGTACGACACTAACTTTTTCTCTCGGGTGCAAAAGTAAATAAATTAATTGATATACGCAAGCATTTCTGACAGTTTTGTATAAAAAGATAGTAAAAATACATCATTTTGCACTTTATCACGACTGCAACTTACAGCCACCCCCATTTTTAAGCACTTTTATTTACGAAATGTAATTTCCATTTTGTAAAGTTAAGGAGATAAGCAGTCAACAATGAATATGACTAAAATTAAGTAAGTCAACGCAAATGACAAATAAGCAACAACCGAGTCTACTCATATTAAAAATAATGCCAAGAGTGGTCAATTAAAATCGTTAAATCACAAAAATCTTACTCTTATACTATATAAAAGTTTTGTTGAAGCTGCAAAAATCTCCGTTCCGTGATTCGGAACGCACATTCCGTGATTTGGAACCGCCATTCCGTGATTTGGAACGGCCGTTCCGTATCACGGAACGGAGATTTATCCACAAGAGAAAAAACAAATTCATAACGAACGAAAAACAATGATTAAAGTAACTGAACATAGCTTTAGGGTTGCAGAGCAGTTACAATGGAAGTTAAACTCGTTAAAGGAAGTTAGAGAAAAACCCTCGCAGTATGCTCAGCACGATAAAAAGTCGTATCTTTACCAAAGATAATGCAAATCGAAGGCAGAATATCAAGTTTACTTGAATATTTTGCTGAGACGCAGCTTATCTTCTGCAAAGATATTTCGGAAGAAGAAAGAAAATAACACGCAAAAGAAAAACAAAGCAGAAAAAAGAAAAGAGAGAAATGTTATGAAGAAAACATTCGCATTATTATGCCTTCTGTGCGCATTCATCATGAATGCCACGGCACAGACATGGGTAGGAACCTGGGCTACAGCTCCACAGGCTGCCGAAAAGAGCAAAGTGTTATACAGCAATACGCCCCACTCCATCAGACAAGTGGTGAAGGTATCATTGGGCGGCGAGGTAATACGACTGAAGCTGAGCAACATCTACAGTTCGGAACCCGTGGTGATACGTTCGGTCTATATCGCCCATGCCAAAGACTCATTTGGCGTAGACGCCAAGAGCGCTGAGTACCTGAAGTTTCACGGCAAGTACAAGACTGTGATTCCTGCTGGCAAGGCGATAGAGAGCGACCCACTGAAGTTCAACCTCAGACCTTTGGAGCGCGTTGCCATTACCATCAACTACACCTCATCGCCAGCCAAGCCTACCATGCACCCTGGCTCCCGCACCACCTCCTATATCATGAAAGGTGTAACCAATGCTCACTCCAATTTCAAAAAAGCACAACGCGTGAACCACTGGTACACTATCGCTGGCATTGATGTGTACACGATGAAAAACAACCTGAGCTCCATTGCCATCATAGGAAACTCAATAACCGATGGTCGCGGAACAACCGACAATGCACAGAACCGATGGCCCGACATCATGAGCGAGATGCTGCACCTGAAACATAAGATTACCAATCAGGGCGTACTCAACTTAGGTATCGGATCCAATCAGGTGGTAGTGCCCGGAGGAATAGGGACATTGGCCAAAGACCGATACGACCGCGACATCCTGGGACAATGCGGTGTGAAGAAGGTGATTATCTTCGAAGGTGTCAACGATATAGGAAACACTAAGAGCGGAAACAGCGAGACAACAGCCCGACTGCTGATAGAGAGTTATCAGAACATGATCAAGAAGGCAAAGGCAAGAAAGCTAAAGGTGTATCTCGCCACCATCACGCCTTTCAAGGGTGCAGGCTATTACACTTATTTCCACGAGGCTTGCCGACAATACGTGAACGACTGGATACGCAGACAGGGCAAGGAGAAAAAGGTGGATGGCGTGCTCGACTTTGCCAAACTGATGCAAGATTCTGCCGATGAGCACAGAATGAAGAAGGAATATGTTTGCAGCGACTGGCTGCATCCCAACGCCGCAGGATATAAGGTAATGGGAATCTATGCGGCAGAAATAGTCAAATAGATTTGGAGGAGTTAAAGGAGTTAAGGCACTTGAGATTTGGAGGAGTTAAGGAGTTAAAGGAGTTATCGCTCCCTGCGGTCGCTGAGGAGTTAAGACAACAGCTTTTTTTCTTATATTTCAAACAATAAGGCATTTGTCTTAACTCCTTTAACTCCTTAACTCCTTAACTCCATGAAATAGCTCCATAAAATAACTTCTTACTTCAATACAATCTTGCAGTCTTCCAGGCTCTCAACCGTAGCGAGCGCCTCATAGCGCATTCCCTCACGGCGCAGGAAGTCGCCACCATGCTGGAAGGCTTTCTCAATGATGAAGCCCATCGCCTCTATCTTGGCGCCAGCCTTTTCGCAGAGTTCCATCACGCCCTTGGAAGCATTGCCATTGGCGAGGAAGTCGTCGATAAAGATGACATGGTCGTCGGGAGTAAGATAGCTGTCGCTCACACAAACCGTATAGTCGCGGTCCTTGGTGAAAGAGTGAACCACAGAAGTAATCATACCCTCCATCGTCTTGGGCTGTTTCTTCTTGACGAAGACCACAGGAAGATGGGTCAGATAACCTACCATGATGGCAGGAGCGATACCCGATGCCTCAATGGTGATGATTTTGTTGTACTTAATGTCCTGGAACAGACGAACAAACTCCTTCGCCAAATCCATCATCAAGATAGGATCCATCTGGTGATTTACGAAACTGTCTACTTTTAAGATTCCACCAGGAAAACATCTGCCTTCCTGCATAATTCTTTCTTTCAGCAAATCCATTATGAATAGAATTTTATAGTAATATTAGCAAATAATTCTCTTTTTATTGTTCCAGATTCTTTGGCAACACGAGGTTGAGAACCACAGCAAGCAGGAAGACCACAGCCACGCAGTTGTCGGCAAACACCGTGCGGACAATCTCAGGGAAGATGTTAAACATGCCGGTAGCCTGGGTGAAGCCAAGACCCACACTCAGCGAAAGGCTCACAGTCACCATGTTGCGCTGCGAGAAACCAGTGCGCGCCATCATGCCGAATCCTGCAAAGAGGATGCTACCAAACATCATGATGGTGCAGCCACCTAACACCGCCTGAGGAATGGTAGTGAGCACATAGCCTATGGCAGGGAACACACCTCCGATAATCATAATGATGGCACCCAGGGCAATGGTAAAACGATTGACTACTCCCGACATGGCAGCCAATCCCACATTCTGGCTGAACGAGGTGATAGGGGTACAGCCAAAGAGACCAGAAACCGTACTCACGAATCCATCACAGCAAACGGCAGAGCCCATCTCCTTGGTGCTGGGGTCACGCTTCAGCGCACTATTGCAAAGTGCTGAAGTGTCACCGATAGTCTCTGTAGCAGAAACAAGATAAACAGCCACCACTGAGAGGATGGCACCGATATGAAACTCGGGAGTAAAAGGCAGAAGTTGAGGTAATGATACCAAGGACAAAGAGGAAAGGCCACTGAAATTGACCATTCCCATGCAGCAAGCAAGGATGTAACCCACAATCAGGCCTACAAGGACAGAGAGAGAACGCAAGAAACCTTTGGCAAAGATCTGACAAAGCAGACAAGCCAACAAGGTGACGCTACCCACTATCCAGTTGTCAACACTACCAAAGTCGGCAGCCCCTACTCCTCCTGCAAACGAGTTGGCTCCCACAGGAAGGAGTGAAAAACCAATGGCTGTTACCACAGTGGCTGCTACTACAGGTGGAATCAACTTAATCCAGTACTTGGCAAAGAGACCTAACGTACCTTCTACCAATCCACCGATGATGACAGCACCAACGAGGGTGCCCATGCCCTGAGAACCCGCTATGGCTATCGCCAACGAAAGAAAAGTGAAAGAAATACCCATCACAATGGGCAGGCGCGAACCGATGCGCCACACAGGATAGAGCTGTACCAACGTACCGATACCTGCTATAACCATACAGTTCTGGATAAGCACAGCACTAACCTTGCTGTCGAGACCTACTGCCCCTGCAAGAATCATGATAGGTGCAATGTTGCTCACAAACATAGCCAGCACATGCTGAAGACCAAATGGGAGTGCTTTAGCGACGGGCACTCTACCGTCGAGCTTGTAGAGATTTTCTATTGACTGTTCCATTGTGACAAATATATTTCAGAAAGATGCGGCAAAAGTACAAATAAAATCCGAGAAAACTTGTCCTTTAACCTCAATATTTGAAAAAGACAAGAAAAATCTCCTACCATAATTTGGTTTTCATATCAAATAGCAGTACTTTTGCAACTACATTTTGAATTTAATAACAAGCAATGGAGAATCAATATACCAAACAGTTCCCTGACCTCATGCAGGGCAAAAAAATCATGTATGTACACGGCTTCCTGTCGTCGGGACAGAGCGGCACAGTGAAGATGCTGCAAGAGCTGATGCCGAATGCCACCCTCGTGGCAGAAGATATTCCTGTGCATCCTGAAGAAGCCATTGATATGCTGCGAAAGATGCAGCAGACAGAAAAGCCCGACCTCATCATTGGTACCTCTATGGGTGGTATGTTCACCGAGATGCTTCAAGGCACTGACCGCATCTTGGTAAACCCAGCTTTCGAGATGGGCAACACGATGAGTAGCATGACGGGAAGACAGGAGTTTCAGAACCCTCGCAAGGACGGTGTGCAGGAACTGATGGTAAACAAAGGGCTCATCAAGGAGTACAAGGACATCACCACCCTATGCTTTCAGCACGTCACACCAGAGGAAAAGGAACGTGTATACGGACTCTTTGGTGACAAAGACCCTGTGGTACACACCTTCGACCTCTTCCATCAGCATTACCCCAAGGCCATCCGCTTCCATGGTGAGCATCGCCTAATAGATAAGGTGGCCTTCCATTATCTCGCACCCGTCATCCGATGGATAGACGATAAGCAGAACGGTAAGGAGCGCCCCATCGTGTACATAGCTTTCGATGCTCTACACGATAGCTATATGAAAGCCACCAGCTCGATGCACAAGGCCTACGAAATGCTGATAGAATATTATCAGGTATACATCGTGGCACCTTCGCCCTCCAACGACCATGCTTACATGGCACAAGTACTCGCCTGGGTGGAAGAATACTTATCTGCCCCTGCCTACAACCACGTCATCTTCTGCAACCAGAAGGCTTTGCTCTATGGCGACTACTTCATAGACCCTTGTCCCGATAAGGGTTTCATGGGCACCGCCATCGAATATGGCAGCGATGAATTCAAGACTTTTGAGGAAATCATCACCTTCTTCGAGCGACTGGGAGGACAATAAAAATCCTCCCTTATTCGAACTCAATGAGGAAGTCAGTGAGCGACTTATCGGTAGGAATACCCAACTTCTTTCTGAGTCGGTATCTTGCACCCTCCACACCACGGATGGTGAGGTGAGTAAAGTTGGCTATGTCCTTAGTATTCAGATTCAGGCGCAACAGAGCACATACCTTTAAGTCGTTCGACGTGAGATCAGGATATTTCTCACGCAGACTGCGGAAGAACTTCTTGTGTATCAAGTCGAAGTTGCTTTGGAACGTATTCCAGAACAACTCATCGTCGCCACTCTTCATCTGCAACAACAGTTTGTTGGCATTCTTGGTACTGATAGTTCCTTTTCGCATACCTTCGAGCAAAGCCTCCTTAGCCTCGCTGATGGAGTTGTTCATCGCCACCATATCGAAAGCCATGCTTGCCACGTCCTTTCCCTTAAGGGCGAGTTCGTTCTCCAACAACTGTTTCTGTTGTTCAGCAATGATGCGCTCCTGCTCCAGCGATTTCATTTTCTGCTCCAGGAGTTCTTTTTCAGCTATCTTCTTGTTACGACGGATAATCTTGTTGGTACGCCAGCGGATATAGCCATAAACCAAAGCTGAAAGCAGCAACAGATACATCAGCCACGCCCACCATGAGAGTAGGAAAGGTGTGGGGAAGGAGAATTGATAGACAAGAGGCTTGCCTATGACATCGCCCTTGAGGTTCTTCACTACCACCGTCAGTTCGTAATCGCCAAAACCCAAGTTACTATACACGATGTCGGGCGAATAGGAAGACTCGGTAAGGGTATTGCCTCCGCCCTTCAGCGTATAGCAGAACTGCAACTTATCGTTATCGTAGTTGGGGAATGACACCCGGAGTCGGATGTTACCCCACGCCTTCACCTTGCCATCGCTAACCACAGGCAGCTGATGCGCCACATTATCACGGTCTTTGGTCGTCACCTCGCTGAATGAAGCCTGATAGCAGGCGGGATTCTTTCCCTTTTCAGCACCTGTGCCCAAATATCTGCCTATACCATCGTTGAGGAAGAAATAGGTGGCACGCCCCGACACATAAATAGAATGTCCGTAGATGTTGCACTCCTGCCCAAACGAAGAGTTGGAAATAAAGAACACCGGCAGGTTCTCCTTGCTGCCCGAACGCATGAGCCAATAGCCATCGCTATTGAGCAACCAGAAAGTTTTCTTATCAAGGAAGGCTGACGACACGATGCCCATGTCGCTCAACCTGCCACAACCATAATAGGGCAATATCTGCTTGCGGATGTCATCGTAAGTAAAGAGTCGTCCTCCATACGAGAATACTACGCGCCCCATGATGGTCATCACATGAAATGCATCACCCTTACTGTTGGGCAACGACGAATAGTAGTTCACCTTGTCAATTTGCCTCATATCCTTGGAAAGTTCCAGTCGATAGAGACCTTTGCTCATGTGGGCTGCCCAGATGACACCCTGGTTGTCTATTTCTATCTCTCTGATAGGAGCACCGAAGCCTTTCACCGTCCAACCATAGCGCCATTTGTCGCCATCGCGTAAATAAATGCGGAAACTGTCGTAGGAAGATTCTATCAACGCATGCTGACCATAATGCTGATACTCACGCATCATAGTACTGCCCTGATTATCGTTTAAAAGGTCGAAAGACTGATTGCCCACAAGGGCCTTTGTGCCTAAATTGTTGCCGGCAAACACCTGGTTGTCAAACTGAGACACATACCAGTTTTGTCCTTCGCAGCCATTCACTGGAACTATATTGTGTTCCTTCATGTCATATCGCCACACCGACTGGTTGGTGGCAATATACATATCGCTTCCCAAGGTAGCCACATCGTAGACCATACCGATGCCCTCGAGTCTCATCACCGAAAGGGGCAAACCCGTATGGATAAGGGCGATACCATTGTCCAAGGCTGCCCATAAGTTGCCCGTTCTGTCCACCAGGAGGTTGAGCACGGTATTGTTTCCCAGTCCGTTAGCCTTGCTGTAGTGCCACAACACCTTATTGGTATTGAGGTCGATGGCAAAGATTCCACTCTTAATGGTTCCCACCACCAAGGTATGCTTATTGAGCATGACAGTACGGTTGATCAAGGCTTGTCGGAGCAAAGCATCGACATCAGTACGAACAGGCTTCACCTGCTGTCCGTCGTATAGGAAGAGTCCATTCTGGTTGGTGGCCAACAAGAAAAGACTCTTGCCCAACTGGTGCAAGCCCATCACATGATCGTTGCCATAGTCTCTACGATGTAGGATGGGGGGGTAATACGTCTTGCTGACCCGGCACAATCCGTCGGAAATCAATTGAGCATAGAGCTGACCGCCTGTTTGGAAAAACCAGAGCGGCAGATGCTCCTTTATATAATAAGGTGTAACTTTCTTGCCATCGTAAACGAAATAAGAGCAGAATGACTGGAAGTAAATATGTCCATCAGCACCCTTCACGATATTCCATATCTCGTCATTATGCGACTGATATTTTTTTGGCCAAAGAGAATGATACACCATCTTACCCCATTCATCACGCACAAAATAACCAAAGTCGGTATAAGAGCCGACATAGATACGGTCGCCATCAGCAAGAATTGATCGCACCAATCCCTTGCTGGGCAAGGCTATGGTGCGCCACGAATAGCCATCATAACTGAGCACACCATTATTGTTGGCAAAGTACATAATGCCCCTATCATCCTGCGTACAGCACCAGTTCTGCATGCCATAATGATAAGTGAACGAGTTATAGTATGAGATAATAGGCATAAAAATCTGTGCCTTTGTCATCATTGGACATAGACAAAAGATTAACATGACAAGCCATAAAAACTGCTTTTTCATTCTTTGATTTAGACGGGTTATTGGTTATGTATTTGCAAAATTAATAAATTTATACCATCTACCAAAGAAAAAAGGCAAAATTTTGTCGTTTTTCTATCTTTCTCTTTTCCAAACGTTTAGAAATGGGCATCGTAGTAAAATCGTAGTGCCAAGAAAGCGCATCGTAGTTATATCGTGGCAACAAATTTGCCCAAACCTTTAAAAAGTATTTACTTTGCATAGCAGTTTTGAATTAACAATTATCTTAAAACAAAAAAACATGAAAAAGAACCTATTATTATTCATTTGCGCTTTTGTAGCCCAGCTGGCATTTGCCCAAGCTCAGGCTGTCAAAGGTACTGTCTTGGATAGTTCTGGCGAACCCGTCATTGGCGCCACTGTCAAAGTACTCGGTACAAAGCAAGCTACCGTTACGGACATAGACGGTAACTTCACCATCAAGGAAGTTAATCCTAACGCATCTATCAACATTTCCTATGTGGGTATGCAGCCTGTTACCCTCAAGGCTTCAGGCAACCTCAATGTTACATTGAAGGATGATTTCCAGAACCTCAACGACGTAGTTGTCATCGGTTACGGTTCTGCAAAGGCCAAGGACCTCACCTCGCCTATCACCGTGGTTAAGGCAGCCGACATCCAGTCAACTCCCTCATCATCACCCATGACAGCCCTTCAGGGTAAGGTGGCTGGTGTGAACGTTGTAAGCAGCGGTACTCCTGGAGCCGGTCCTACCGTACGTATTCGCGGAACAGGCTCTTTTGCCAACAGTTCTCCACTTTATGTAGTAGACGGAATGTTCTACGACGACATCAACTTCCTTAACAACGAAGACATTCAGGAAATGTCGATCCTTAAGGATGCTTCTGCAGCTGCTATCTATGGTGTGCGTGCAGCAAATGGTGTAGTTATCATCACGACAAAGAAGGGTACCAAGGGGCAGAAGGCCAAGATTACCTACGACGGTTACATCGGATTCCAGAAGGCTACCAATGTGTTGGAAATGGCCAACTCTCAGGAGTATGCCACCATGTTGATGGAAGCTAACTACGATGCCTACTCTCCTACGATGAAAGCAGCCATCGACCGCTTTGGTGGCAGCTATGCTGACAGCGATTTCCACAAGTGGACTTATGGTGCTGATACCGACTGGTACAAGGAATTGCTACGCACAGCAGTTATCACCAACCACAGCGTAGGCATCAGCGGTGGTAGCGACAAGGCTACCTACTCTCTCGGTATCAGCTACCTCTACCAGGATGGTATCATGGATACAGAAAACAACTACAAGCGCCTCAACTTCCGTGCAGCAGTAGACTATGATGCTACCAGCTGGTTGAAGGTCGGTTTCAATGGTGTATTCAGCAAAAGTAATCAGGTATTGCCTAACAATGCTGCATGGCAGCAGGCTTTCAACACACCAAGTCTCATCCCAGTATTCGACGAGCAGAACGCACAGGCATTCCCTGACAAATATGCTACGCCAAGCAGCATCGGTCTGTCTACAAACTTCAAGAATCCTGTAGCTACAGCTAAATACTACGATGCCAAGAACGAGTTGCGCCAGTACATGACCAACTTCTATGCACAGATTAATCTCCTGCCACAGAAGTTGAACTTCAAGACTAACATCAGCTACAACTTCCAGGACATCAATGGTTCTGTGTTTACTCCTACTTACTATGTTAGTGACTCACAGCAGAGCAACACTACCAACCTCAACAAGAGCAACTCACAGTACAGCAGCTATATCTGGGACAACACCATTACTTATAAGGATAGCTACGCCAAGCACAACTTTGGTGCTATGTTGGGTGCTTCTATGCGTCAAGAGACCTACAAGAACTTGTGGGGCAATGCTACTGGCATACCAGAGGGAAGCGATGCTTACCATTATCTGAGCCAGGGTAATCCTACAGGTCGCACATTGGGCGATGGTGGTACAAGATACAGAGGCTTGTCATACTTCGCACGTCTGAACTACGATTACGACAGCAAGTATTACCTGATGTTCACCATGCGTGCCGATGGTTCTTCTAAGTATCAGGACCAGTGGGGTTACTTCCCATCAGTAGGTGCTTCTTGGGTTATCAGCGAAGAGCCTTGGATGAAGGACGTGAAGGCTATCGACTACTTGAAGCTTCGCGCAAGCTGGGGTAAGCTCGGTAACGACCACGTAGCCGCAAGTGATGGTTTTGCATCTATCGCCACAGGTAATGGTGTTTCCGGCGTATTCGGCAACACAACTATTCCTGGCTTCCAGAACACAACCTACTTCAGCTGGCTGCAGTGGGAGGTGGTAGATGAAATCAACGTAGGTTTCAACCTCTCTACTCTCCAGAACCGCTTGAACATCGATGCAGACTACTTCCATCGCATGACTAAGCACGCTGTTATCTCACCTCTCCTCTCTTTCGACAATAAGACATTGGCAGGCAACTATGGTAAGATTTTGAACCAAGGTTTCGATTTCTCAGCAACCTGGAACGACAGAATCGGCAAGGACTTCAAGTACCATGTAGGTACCAACCTCTCTTTCCTTAATAATAAGGTAAAGGATCTCGGCGGCGCTTCTATCATCAAGGGTGGCAAGACCGTCAACATCGTAGGCAAGGAGATGAACTCATTCTATGGTTACAAGGTAGTAGGTATCTACCAGACCGCAGAAGAGTGCCAAAACGATCCTATTGCTGTAGCCAACGGACTGGAGCCTGGTGACTTCAAGTATGAGGACGTAGATCATAATGGCATTATCGACGGTGCAGACCGCCAGACATTGGGCTCTTATATTCCTAACTTTACTTATGGTATCAACCTCGGCTTCAACTGGAAGAACCTCGACTTTGAATTGACAACTTACGGACAGTCTGGTGCACAGATGTTCAACCGCAAGCGTGCCTTGAGATATGCACAGAGCGACTTCAACTTCGACAAGGATCTCTATGAGAATCGCTGGACAGGTGCAGGTTCTACCAACAGCTATCCATCAGCCAAGGCACTTACAAAGGGCTGGAACGTATCAGACCAGAAGACCAACTCCTTCTTCGTAGAGGATGCTGATTTCTTCCGTATTCAGAACGTAACAGTAGGCTATAGCTTCAAGAACCTGAAGTTGGGTAGCTACACATTGCCATCTATCCGCTTGAGTATGACAGCCGACCGTCCTTTGACTCTGTTTGGTGCCAATGCTTTCACTCCTGAGTTGAGCGATCCTGAAGGATGGGATACAGAAGTTTACCCATTGACAGGCACTTATACATTCGGTATTCAAATTCAGTTCTAACCTTTAAAACATCAAGACAATGAAAATCAATAAATATTTATCAGTATTAGCCCTTGCATCGTTGCTTTTCGGCGCAACGTCATGCAGTGACTACATCGATATCGATCCAGAGAACTCGGTTCCTGAGGAGAAAGTAGACTATACCAACCTCGACAATATGTATATGCCTGTATCGGGTGTCTATGCCAAGGTAAGAACAGGAGCTATGCACTGGGTAATATGGCCTCTGTCTACTGTTCGCGACGGTGACATCTGGTCTGGAAAGTCAGACGACCAAGCCCAATTGGTAGACTTCGGTAATTTCAACTACTCTGATAACAGTTTCTGGGGTCTCAACGAGATGTGGAATCAGTACTATGGCATCATCAAGGTAGCCAACTCTGCCTTAGAGTCACTCGACAGCTATGCCGCCAATGCCACTACCGACGCACAAAAAACTACCAACCGCTCTTATCAGGGTGAGGTAAAATTCCTTCGCGCCTACGCCTACTACCGTTTGGTTCAGGCTTTCGGTCCTGTCACCATTCTGCGTGACAACACTCAGACTAACCTGACACGTTCTACCGTTGCTGCTGTCAACAGATATATGTTGGAAGACTTGAACTACGCCATCCAGAACTGTCCTAAGGTACGTCCTAACGAAATGGCACACATCGGAGCTGTATCTGCATACAGTGCAGAAGCCTTAGCAGCCAAGGTTTACCTCAACATGGGGCAGTACGATAAGGTAGAGGAACTGACCGATGACATCATCAACAGCCAAAAGTTTGAACTCTACGGAGACTTCTATCAGTTGTTCAAAATTCCAGGAAAACTCTGCGACGAGTCTCTCTTCGAATGCCAGTGTACTGACTTCGGTCAGGGTTCCGGCGAGTTGGTAGATGTAGACCAGTGGTTCAACTTCCAGGGTCCAAGCATCTCTGGTCTCAGCAGCCAGGGTCAGCAAATTTCTTCAAGCGGATGGGGCTTCATGGGCTATTCTGACGAGTTCCGTCAGTGGGCAGAAAACCGTGGTGAGCAGGTAAGAGCTACCACAACTTTCCTTGTAGGTGGTACAACAACCCCAAGTGGCGACCAAGTAAAGAAACAGACCAACCCACTAAGAACAAACTGCTGGAACGGCAAGGCTTATACTCCTCTCAACCAGCTGACAGAAGGCAGAAACAAGTATGGTTGCAATAACAACGTTCGTGTACTGCGCTATGCTGACGTGCTGCTGATGAATGCAGAGGCAAAGGTTCGCCTTGGCAAGAATGGTGATACTCCTTTCAACACAGTAAGAACAAGAGCCCAGATGCCAGAGCTGCAGAATGTTACTGTAGACCAGATCTTGGACGAACGTCGCATGGAACTCTGCGGTGAGTGGGGTGAGTATTACAACGACCTCGTAAGAACAGGCAAGGCGAAAAGCGTTCTTGGTGCTAAGGGATGGACAGAAGAAAAGACTTACTATCCATTGCCATTCACTCAGATCACCGACAATGCCGACCTGAAAAAGGATCCTATCGACGAATAACGAGAAAACGTCATTCATATTGAATAATTCATAAGCTCTATTTCGATTTCATGAGCCAGTCCTTCGTTACAGAAGGCTGGTTCATGAATCTTCCGACAACTCATTATCACTATTCACTACTCACTTTTCATATACTCTATACACACTACTATGCATATCTTCAGAAAAACTCTCTTCTTACTTTCTCTCTTTGTTGCAGGCTTTACATCGCAAGCCAAAGCACAAATCAGCGTCATGTCGTTCAACATACGTTTGGACGCCTCGGTAGACAATGAAAACCGTTGGGACAACCGTAAAGGCGAGGTGGCAAAGATGCTCACCTATTATCAGCCCGACCTCTTGGGCATGCAGGAAGTATGCCCCAACCAGATGGCAGACCTCAAGGCTGCTCTCAATGGCATATATGAGGGCATCGGTGTAGGACGAGATGACGGAAAACATCAGGGCGAACACAGCCCAATCTTCTATAACAAGCACAAATTCAGTATGGTAAAGCATGGCGACTTTGCCTTGAGCGAGACACCAGAACTGTTCGGAAAGAAGGGCTGGGACGCTTCTTACAACCGTGTTTGTACCTGGGCGATACTGAAAGACAAAAAAACCGGCAAGCAGGTGGTATACTTCAACACCCACCTCGACAACGACGGTAAGATAGCACGCAAGGAAGGCATCAAGCTCATCCTTTCCAAGATGAAGAAAGTAGCTAAGAACATGCCTGCCATCATCACCGGCGACTTTAACTGTACCGATGAGGAAGAACCTTCGGCCATACTGAGAGCCAACAAGATGGAAAATGCCCGCAACAAGGCTGCCATCGTTTATGGTCCAGACTGGACATGGCACGACTACGGCAGACTGCCACTCAACGAGCGAAGCATTATCGACCATGTCTTTATCAGCAACCAGCTGAAAGCTACTCGCTACAGAGTTATCGGTGATAAGCCCGACAAGGTTTATCTGTCCGACCACAATGCAGTATTCGTAAACTTAGAATTTACAAAATGAATTTTACCAAGCTATCATTCGCCACATGGATGCTGGTAATAGCCGCTCCATGTTTCGCCAGCCAGGACTCAGTCAAGGTTGTTAAAGGACAGGTGAGCGACTATTACATCCCTGTGGTTAACGAATATGAGCTGACTGGTATAGTTACCGACGAGCATGACCAGCCCTTAGAGGGAGCCACCGTCATGTTTTTTGCAAGTCCTGCACATTGCACCACCGATACAGCCGGCAGATACACACTGAAGGCTACCGACCACGACCGCCATCTGTATGTATACTATCCCGGCAAATCCTTTTCCAACATTATAAGAGAAAAAGCACAGAAAGTCATCAATATCAAGATGACTGCTCCTGTGCAACCTCGCTCCTTTCTTCACCGCAAAAAAGCACAAACCACCCCATGGTATCATCCCTACAAGGAGAAGACCAACACCTACTGTAACCCGATGAACATCAGTTACAACTACGAGCCATATAATAATAATGTGAAAACCAACGGCTCGTTTCGTTCATCTGCCGACCCCATGGCAGTGATGTATAAAGACCAGTATCTGCTGTTCTCTACCAATCAGGGAGGCTTCCATTACTCAGACAACCTGAGCGATTGGAACTTCTGTCAGGCCACCTTCCAGCGCCACCCCAAAGACGATGACCAGTGCGCACCGGCAGCATTCGTTGCTGGCGACACCTTGTTCTATACAGGTTCCACCTATGAAGGATTGCCCGTATGGTATTCTACCAACCCGTTCTCAGGAAGATGGAAACAGGCCGTTCACCGCAACACCCTCCCCTCATGGGATCCTTGTCTGTTCCTCGACGACGATGGAAGGCTCTATCTCTACTATGGTTCCAGCAACGAATATCCTCTTAAAGCCGTAGAGGTGAGCCGGGAAGACTTTTCGCCCATCAGCAATATACACGACGTGCTGTTTCTGAAGCCCAATGAGCATGGATGGGAACGTTTCGGCATGAACAACGATGACGAAGTGACACTCAAACCCTTCACCGAAGGGGCTTATATGACCAAGCACGATGGAAAGTACTATCTGCAGTATGGCGCTCCCGGCACTGAGTTCAAGACTTATGCAGACGGAGTCTATGTGGGCGACTCTCCATTAGGTCCTTTCAAGTATCAGCAGCACAACCCCATGTGCTATAAGCCTGGTGGATTTGTAAAAGGATCAGGACACGGCGGAACCTTCAACGACCGCAATGGCAACTACTGGCATGTGGCAACCTGCATGCTCTCGCTGAAATACAAATTTGAGCGTAGAATAGGGCTCTACCCTACAGCTTTCGACCCCGACGGAGTGATGTACAGCAGTACAAGTTTTGGCGATTACCCAAACTGGAATGCCGACCGTGACATCAAGAATCCTGACGACCGCTTTACGGGCTGGATGCTTCTTTCATATAAGAAACCCGTATTGGCCTCGTCTACCGACAGCACCTTCACCACACAGGCCCTCACCGATGAGGACATACGTACCTACTGGTCAGCAAAGAGTGGCGAGGCTGGCGAATGGGTGCTTCTCGACCTGGAAGGCAAGAAGGACATCAAGGCCATACAGCTCAACTTCTACGACCATCATACCGTGCAACACAACCGCGCCAATGATGTGTATTACCAATACCGCATCTGGGCAAGCGACGACAACGAGCATTGGACACTGGCTGTAGACAAGAGCGACAACGACAAAGATGCACCTCACGACTACATAGAGTTGGACTCCACTCTACAGGCACGCTATCTGCGCATAGAAAACCTGCACATGCCTTCGGATGGTTACTTCTGCCTGTCGGACATCCGCGTCTTCGGTCATGCCGAAGGCAATAAACCCGACATGGTGAAAGGTTTCAAGGCGACAAGAGACTTCAGGAAGGATGCCCGAAACATGATGCTGACCTGGAAGAAAGCCAATAACGCTTATGGATATCTCATACGTTACGGTACAGCCGCCAACAAGTTGTACAACTCGATATTGGTATATGGCGACACCCAATACGACATGAGAGGACTGGACAAGGACACCCGTTACTACTTCAGCATCCAGGCCATAGGAGAAACTGGCTGCTCGGCTCCTACAAAATGTATTAAGCAATAAAAAAGACACAATAACTAAAAGATATTCTGATGATGAAAATAACCAAGACACTTATCTCATTGCTGCTTCTGTCCTTATCATGGACATCCTGCAGCGCCTCGGCAGACGGAACCGCAGACAAGAACGATAAACCAGGCACTACTCCTGCCGTAACAGGCAGACCCACCTCATTTGCCAACGATGAGGAAATGCTCGACTACATAGAGAAGACCCACCTTAATTATATGTGGGATGGAGCCAACCCCAACTCCGGGCTGGCACCCGAGCGTATTCACCTCGATGGTATCTATCCACAGAACGACAAGCATGTGGTGACTACCGGAGGAAGCGGATTTGGCATAGCCGGCCTGCTGGCAGGTATAGACAGAGGTTACATCAGCCGTATCGAGGGTGTGCAGCGCCTTACCAAGATAGTAGATTTCTTAGGAAAAGCCGACCGATTCCATGGTGTTTGGTCGCACTGGATAGACGGCAATACAGGAAAAACCGTTCCTTTCGGACAGAAAGATGATGGTGGCGACCTCGTAGAAAGTTCGTTCCTCATGGCAAGTCTGCTGTGCGTACGCCAGTATTTCGAGAATGGCAACGAACAGGAGAAACTCTTGGCAAGCCATATTGACAAGCTGTGGAAAGAGATGGAGTTCGACTGGTACCGCCGTGGCGGACAGGATGTGCTGTACTGGCACTGGTCACCCAACTATGGATGGGATATGAACTTCCCACTCGAAGGCTACAACGAATGCCTCATCACCTATATCTTGGGAGCTTCCTCACCCACCCATTCTATCCCGGCAGACTGCTATCACAAGGGATGGGCAAGGAGCGGAGGCATCAAGAGCAATGCCAAGCCTTACGGCTATCCGCTCGAACTGAAGCACAATGGCGCCGAACAGACCGGCGGTCCGCTGTTCTGGGCACAGTATTCCTATATCTGCCTCAACCCCAAGAACCTGAGCGACACGTATGCCAACTACTGGAATGTGGTAAGAAACCATGCCCTCAGCGACTACGAATACTGCGTGCGAAACCCGAAGGGATACAAAGGCTACGGCAAAGACTGCTGGGGACTGACAGCAAGCTATTCGGTAAACGGATATTCTGCCCATGCACCCAACAACGATCTGGGAGTCATCACACCTACCGCAGCCCTGTCGTCATTCCCATATACTCCTACTGAGTCGATGGCTGCCTTGAAATACTTTTGGAACAAGGGCAACTGGATTTGGGGCAAATATGGCTTCTACGATGCCTTCTCGGAGACTGCCCACTGGACAGTACCCCGCTATCTTGCCATAGACCAGCTGACCATCACCCCTATGATAGAGAATCATCGCTCGGGACTGCTCTGGCGACTCTTCATGAACTGCCCTGAGATACAACAGGGACTCGAGAAACTCGGATTCAAGAACAATTAAACAGACTTAGACATATGAAGACAAAAAACATTCTTGCAGCATTTACCCTGCTGGCAGCAAGCCTCTGCCCCACCATGGCACAGGCCCAAAGCGATGAGGCTAAGATGAACTCCTTCATCGATAACCTGATGAATAAAATGACGCTGAAAGAAAAACTCGGTCAGTTGAACCTTCCTGTTACAGGAGATATCGTTACCGGCCAGGCAAAAAGCAGCGACGTGGCAAACAAAATCAAGCGTGGCGAAGTAGGCGGACTCTTCAACCTGAAAGGTGTTGAGAAAATCAAAGAAGTACAGAAGATTGCCGTAGAACAGAGCCGCCTGCACATCCCACTGCTCTTCGGTATGGACGTGATACATGGTTACGAGACCGTATTCCCTATCCCCTTCTCGCTCTCATGCTCATGGGATATGGAAGCCATCAAGCGTACAGCCCAGATAGCCGCACAAGAATGTTCGGCTGATGGTATCAACTGGACTTTCAGTCCTATGCTCGATATCTGCCGCGACCCACGATGGGGACGTATGGCTGAAGGCAATGGAGAGGATCCATACCTCGGTTCGTGCATCGCAAAAGCCATGGTAGAGGGTTATCAGGGACAGAATCTGGCAGCTCCCAACACCGTGATGGCTTGCGTGAAGCACTTTGCACTCTATGGCGGTGCAGAAGCAGGACGCGACTACAACACGGTGGACATGAGCCACTGGCGCATGTTCAATTACTATATGCCTCCCTACAAGGCTGCTGTTGACGCCGGCGCTCTGAGCGTGATGACCTCATTCAATGTGGTGGACGGCGTTCCCGCAACAGGCAACAAATGGTTGCTTACCGATGTGCTGCGCAAGATGTGGGGCTTCAAAGGAATGGTGGTAACCGACTATACTGCCATCCTGGAAATGACAGCCCACGGACTGGGCGACCTGCAGCAGGTTTCAGCCATGGCACTCAATGCAGGTACCGATATGGACATGGTGGCTGACGGATTCTTAGGCACTATAGAGAAGTCTATCAACGAGGGCAAGGTTACGATGGAAACCGTCAATACAGCATGCCGCCGCATCCTGGAAGCCAAATACAAGTTGGGACTCTTCGACGACCCATACAAATACTGCAACGTGAAACGCGCCAAGAAGGAAATCTACACTCCACAGAACAGAGCCTTCTCACGCGAGATAGCTGCCAAGACTTTCGTGCTGCTCAAGAACGAAGGCAATCTGTTGCCTTTGCAGCGCAAGGGTAAGATTGCCCTTATAGGTCCGTTGGCAGACAATTCCAAGAACATGTCGGGTACATGGAGCGTTGCGGCCCGTCTCGATGACAACAAGACCATCCTCGGTTCTATGAAGAAGGCACTGAAAGGAAAGGCAGAGGTTCTCTATGCCAAGGGCTCCAACCTGATGTATGATGCCAAACGCGAAGCTGATGCCACCATGTTTGGCAGAGAGATGCGCGACAGCCGAAGCAACGAGGAAATGCTGAAGGAAGCACTCAACGTGGCTCAGCAAGCCGACATCATCGTTGCTGCTGTGGGCGAGTCGTCAGAGATGAGTGGCGAATGCAGCAGCCGCACCAATCTCGAGATGCCCGACGCACAGAAAGACTTGCTCATAGCCCTGAAGAAGACGGGCAAACCTATCGTACTCGTCAACTTCTCGGGCCGTGCCACCGTCATGACATGGGAACAGGAGAATTTCCCAGCCATCCTCAACGTTTGGTTTGGTGGTTGCGAATCGGGCGATGCCATCTGTGACGTTCTCTTCGGTGACAAGGTGCCAAGCGGAAAACTTACTGCCACCATGCCTAAGAGTGTAGGTCAGATACCTCTCTACTACAACCATCTGAATACGGGACGGCCACTGAAAGAGGGTAAATGGTTCTCTAAGTTTACCAGCAACTACCTCGATATAGACAACGACCCACTGTACCCATTCGGTTATGGTCTGTCGTACACCACCTTCAAATATGGCAAGCCTACGCTCTCAAGCAACACAATGACCAACAACGAGACGATCAGTGTAAGCGTAGACATCACCAATACGGGAAATTACGACGCTGACGAAATAGCTCAGATGTACATACGCGATCTGGCTGCCAGCGTTTCTCGCCCAGTGAAGGAGCTGAAAGGCTTCGAACGCATCTCTATCAAGAAGGGAGAGACCAAGACCGTCACCTTCACCATCACCCCTGAAGACCTGAAGTTCTACAACCAGGAGTTGGAATACAAGAACGAACCTGGTGAGTTCGAGGTAATGGTAGGTCCTAACAGCAAGGATGTACAGACCCTCACCTTCACATTGAAATAACGACTTATACACGGAATATGAAGAATATGAAAAATATGAAAAATATCTGGCTTATATTGACATTCCTCTTGGCATGGGCTTTTCCAAAGGTCCATGCCGAGAATACGGTAAAAATTCTCGCCATAGGCAACAGCTTCTCTGAAGATGCCATTGAGCAGAACCTGCACGAGTTGGCTGATGCCGAAGGCATACAGACCATAGTGGCCAATCTATATATCCCCGGATGCTCGCTCGAAAGACACATGCAATGTGTAAAAGGCGACCTGAAAGCATACAGATACAGAAAGATAGGAACAGACGGCAAGATGGTGGAGACACCCAACAAGCAGGTGAGCGAAGCCTTGAGCGAGGAAGACTGGGACTATGTGAGCGTACAGCAGGCAAGCCATTTCTCTGGAGTCTACTACACATACCAGCCCTATCTCAACGAACTGATTGCCTATGTGAAACAAAAAGCACCCAAGGCTAAGATTATCTTCCATCAGACATGGGCTTACGCTCAGACTTCCAACCATGACGGCTTCCGCAAGTATGGCAACAGTCAGGCCACCATGTTCTCTTCCATCTTAGGCGCAGCCAAACAGGCTCTCAAGGATGCACCTATCGACATCTTGGTGCCGGCAGGAACAGCTATACAGAATGCCCGCACATCGAGCTTGGGCGACAACCTGAACCGTGACGGCTACCATCTGCAGTTGGTGTACGGAAGATACACTGCTGCCTGTACTTGGTTTGAGGCTATCTTCAAGAAGTCGGTTGTTGGAAACGGCTATGCCCCCGAAGGAATAACACAGCAACAGAAGAGCATCGCACAGAAAGCTGCCCATTATGCCGTAAAACATCCTTTCGTGATTACGCAGATCAAGTAAGAGAGGAAAAGGCGAACAACAACCTATGTTTGTAGGTTTTTAACAAGATATCCATCGTAAAACAAAACGTCCCGACGCAAGGGAATCCAGCATCGGGACGTTTTGTTTATTTTTCAGACTTCGCACCTCGTAAGGATAAAAGCGTTTATAAAAGGGAGATAGCGCTCTTAATACTCTGTCTTCTCAGTACTTTCTTCCCACATACGGAAAGCACCCAAAGCCTCATCGCGCATCAAGGCAATCATCGGCTTATGGCGATCTGCTATCTTGCGGTCGATCTCCTCGTAGATAAACTCATCATCGAAACCAATCTTCGCTGCATCCTGACGATTGTTGGCATAATAGATACGGTCGAGATGCGCCCAGTAGATAGCGCCAAGACACATGGGGCAAGGCTCGCAAGAGGTATAAATCTCACAACCCTTCAAATCGAAAGTGTGCAAGGCACGGGTAGCCATACGGATAGCATTCACTTCGGCATGAGCCGTAGGGTCTTGGTCTATGGTAACACTATTGGAGGCCTCAGCCACGATAACACCATCCTTGGCAATGACGGCTCCGAAAGGACCACCACCATGGCGCACGCTGTTCTCTGACAGAAGGATAGCTCTTTGCATCAGTTGTTCTTTTGTCATGTTGTTCGAGTTATTAGTTATACATTCTCATCCCATTTTTTAATCGGGGTTACAAATATACAACTTTTTAACGAATAAACCACATCTTAGGAATATAAATATAAGGGACTTCTGACTTTTTCACAAGTTTTATACCTGTTTGATGCTTAGGCAAATGCGTAAAAGAGACAAAAGTCCGCACTTTTATGAAATTTCATCGAAAATATTTGGCGATTCAGAAATAAAGTCCTATCTTTGCAAACAGATATAGGTACGAAAATAAAAAATAGAGAATATAAGATTGGGGATTCCGATGCTATACAGGCACCGGGATTCTTTATTTTTTACCCCATCTCTAAGAACACATTATTAATAATAATAAACAATAAGAAAAATTATGGCTTACATGTCACAAGAAGGTTACGACAATCTCGTAGCTGAACTAAAACAGCTCGTTTCTGTGGAGCGCCCAAAGGCATCAGCCGCAATTGCTGAGGCAAGAGACAAGGGTGACCTGAGCGAGAACTCAGAGTATGATGCCGCCAAGGAGGCACAGGCTCATTTGGAAGACAAAATCAACCGCATCAAGCTCACCATTGCCGAGGCTAAGATCATCGACACCAAGCAGCTCAGCACCGACTGTGTGCAGATCATGTCGAAGGTGGAGATGACCAATATGGCAAACAAGGCAAAGATGAATTATACCATCGTGAGCGAGAGCGAGGCCAACCTGAAGGAGGGCAAGATTTCTATCAAGACTCCTATCGCACAGGGCTTGCTCAACAAGAAGGTGGGCGAGATCGTGGAAATCAAGATTCCACGCGGCACTATCAAACTGCGCATCGACAAAATTTCATTCGAGTAAAAATAAGGAACTATCATAAGGGCAGACAAACCCCTATGGCAGTTCCTTTTTTATGATATGTAAGCCAAACAAATATATACAGAGAATGAGAGATGTCGGTGTGTGGCACGACACATGCTTTGCAACGACAGATTTTGATTAACAATAAAAACGAAACAGACTATGGCAAGTATTTTCTCAAAGATTGCTGCCGGTGAAATCCCCAGCTACAAGTGTGCAGAAAGCGACAAGTTTTATGCGTTCCTCGATATCAGCCCTATCGGTAAAGGTCACACATTGGTGATACCAAGAAAGGAAGTTGACTATATCTTCGACATGGAAGACCAGGACCTGGCCGAATTTGAAGTCTTCGCCAAGAAAGTGGCTAAGGCCATCAAGGCTGCCTTCCCCTGCAAGAAAGTGGCACAGGTGGTTCTCGGTCTCGAGGTGCCTCACGCCCATATCCACCTCATCCCTATGAACAGCGAGGCTGATGTGAACTTCCGCAAGGAACATCTCAAGCTATCAGAAGAGGAGTTCAAGGATATCGCAAATAAGATATACGAAGCGTTTAAAAAACTATAATTTTTCTTTTCGATAACTTCGGAAGAGAGGCTACTCGAAGGAAAAGGGAAATGAAGATGCGTCTTCACTTCCCTTTCTGTTATCATGTTATCGAATGGATGAGAGTTATATAAACTCATCTCCTTTCTTAATTTGTACCTCGTTGACATACTTGCGCACCAACGCAGAGGAGTCTTCTTTGCGACAAACCAACAGCACATTGTCTTTCTCTGCCACAATAAAGCCATCAAGGCCATTCAATACAGCTAATTTACCCTTCGGCAATTTGACTATATTGTTATGACAGTCCTCCATCAGCACGTCGCTGTCTATCACCACATTGTCGTTCTCCCCTTTCTTCATTGCCTCGTAGATGCTGTGCCACGTGCCTAAGTCAGCCCAGCCAAAGTCGCACTTCATCACATAGACGTCATTCGACTTCTCCAAGATGGCGTAGTCGATTGAGATATTGGGATAGGAAGGGAAGTTCTCCTTCATATAGGCATTCTCAGTCTCCACACTAAAGACGGGATACTTCTCATCGTAACCTCGAAGCACAGATGGCAAAAGATGGCCAAAGTTGTCGTAGAGATGTTTCACATTGAAGAGGAACAGGCTGGTATTCCAATAGAACTCGCCACTGTCTACGAAAATCTTGGCAAAGTCGCGCTCAGGCTTCTCGGTAAACGACTGCACCTTGTAGAGTCCTTCGCCCACAGAATCGCCCAACTGGATGTATCCATAGCCAGGCTCAGGACGGGTAGGTTTCACACCCATGGAGAGGAAGCAACTGTTGTCGGCAACAAAGTGCAGTCCCTCCAACATATCCTTGCAGAACGCCTCCTCGTTGAACACAGCCTGATCGGATGGCGTAGCCACGATGCAAGCCTCAGGATTCTGCATGGCTATGCGATGCGCAGCCCATGCCACACTCGGAGCTGTATTGCGATGAATGGGTTCCGACAAGATGTGCTCAGAGGAAACATCGGGCAGCTGCTGCCTTACAAATTCCACATACTCCTCGTTGGTATTGATATAGATATGGTCGGCTGGCACAATCCTTGCCATCCTGTCATAAGTTTGCTGCAACTGAGTACGTCCCACACCGAAGAAATCAAGAAACTGTTTGGGATAAGCATTGCGGCTGCTGGGCCACAGTCTTCTACCCTTTCCTCCGGCGAGTATGATACAATAATTGTTATGATCGTTTTTTGTCATTTGGCAGACTATATAATGATATTGTTTTAATTTCTGTGTAAAATTAGAAAATATCTATGAACCTACCAAGTTTTTTTCCAGAATTTAAGACAGAAGTGGCAAAATAAAACAATTATTTAGCCTTTCGTATAAGAAAAATCATCTTTTCAGAAACTTTTCTGCAAAAAAGTTTGTCAGTTCAAAAATTATTAGTACCTTTGCAACCGCAAAAGCCCAGATGGCGGAATCGGTAGACGCGCTGGTCTCAAACACCAGTGGAGCAATCCATCCCGGTTCGATCCCGGGTCTGGGTACAAAAAAGGTTGATAATCAAAAGATTACCAACCTTTTTTCATTTTCTTTTTATTGGTTTCACTCCTTCACATCATGCTTACAGGTTCTGGCTGCAAACATGATGTCAAGAAATGAGGATTCACTATCTCACCACCACCTTGATGCCATCTACGATATAGAGGCCAGGACGAAGGGCAACAGTCTGTTCCTGACCTGCCGTGAGGCGAACTTCTGCTGTTTTCTGTCCTCCAACATGGTAGATGCCCACACGTTTGTCGGCATCCGTCTTGATGACCACAGCTCCCTTTTCGCCTCGTACATAAGTTCCGGCATCTGTCTTCACAGAAGATATAGAAGATGGTACGCCTGTAACATAGGCTATCAGAGCATTGCCCTTGATCCATTTCTGACCACTACCTGTAACTATATCATAATAGTGTCTACCTATGGTACAATTAGCAAATTCCGAATATTGTTTTGTTGTAAAATCATATGAATTGAAATATACAAGAATAGAATGACTGCCCACCTCATCTGGAGTGACAGTATATTCCACATAGGTAATCGCTCCATTACCTGCAGCCCTTGCCCTATTAGGCTCTATCCAACCTTTATTGGTTTCGGCATTATATGGCACGAAGCAATAATCCAGATAGCCAGGTCCACCAGTATTCCTTACGCCAAACCTTACCACGAGTTTATCGTCTTCAACCAATGGCAATTTACATTTTGCGCTGTAACATATTCCTTCACCAAACTTACCTGGAGTAGCATTACTCTCTGAAGAAACGACTGTGAATTTAGGAGCCGCTGCCGTCGTCAACGTGAAATGCTGACCATTTACGATGGCTGCTTCCTTGTTGGCTACATCCGTTATCCACAGATACTGTTGAGACGAAGATGTTTCGGGTAACTCTATCTGTCGTGTCACCGAACCGCGAGCTGGTATGGTAATATACAGGTCGAAATCTGGCGAACTGGGCTTGGTATTGTCCTTCGTGTTAGTGTAAATGTTCACCAAACCATTGAACTCCATATCCATACTGTTGGTAAATGTTACCGTCAGCGGATTGGTCATACCCTTGTAAAGACCATCTTCGGCTGTTACCGTTGCTGCCAAAGGAGTAGTAACCGGAGTCAGCTTCGTGGCATCAACATTGATGATAAAAGGCTGGTTGTTAGAGAATGAACAAATATGCCAATTCTTCGTATCTGAACTATAGATAGGATAAATCACATTAATGCCCTGAGGGAAAGGATAACTGATGGTAAGAGTTGGATTTTGATCATAAGTACCATAAGTTCTTCCATCAGGCAACACTTTAGGCATATTCCATTGACGAGAATAGTTTGATACTGGCACTATGCTTCCGTTTCCCTTCTTGATACCATAGGCAAAATAACCTATAAAATCAGAAGTACTCTGATTGGCGAAGCAAGTTGTGGCTTCTGCCAGGAAATTATCAGAGACATTTGCCCGGGTTGTCTTAGTCCAGGTAATGCCACACTGAGCATTCTGATTTATACTCATAATCTGTGGATAAGAAGCAAGAGGCTCATCCACCTTGCCATTATCGGGAGCTATACCGATAATCATAGAGCAGTCTCGATTGTAGCCATCCACAGCAGAGCCTGAGCCGGCACCACCCTTCGTGGGTTGAAGTATCGTCAGGTCGAAGTAACCATCCAGATAGCCTCCCCATCCCCAGTTGATGTGATAAAGACCGTTGCCATCGCTTCCATCGCATACAAACTCGTGACCACCATCCGAAGCCTGACCGCTATAAAGAATGGGGCGCTTTGCCTTCAGCTCATTATCGATCAGCGTCATCCATTGCTGCAAGGTAAAGACAGTACGGGTAAGGTCTTGCATCAAGTCGGCGTCATAGCCGAAATAAGTCGCCAAGATGGTTGGTGTGACGTTTGCTCCCGACGAAGGACCATAGTTCATCTTCACCGCTGCACCACAATGGTACATCAGTTTGGCAACAGCATCAGCTTGCGCAGAGTTGTAATCCGACTTTGAATAATCAGGCAACATATTGTCCCAGTCGTAGGTCGCACCAGAAGATATTTCTGGTATTTGAATTCCATAACTTTTAGCAGTATAAGCCTTAATAGTAGCTTTCAACTCCTTAGGATACTGATAATACATCATCACCTGCGCCATGGCAGTAGCCACACAGCCTGTCACCGAGCGTTTAGTGCCATTAGTGTCTTCATACAACGGACACATATTATTATAAGGTGTCCCCTGGTTCCACTTGATACCACCCAAGAGAGGAGCTACAGCAGCAGAGTTGGCACGCTCAGCACGCCACTGGCGAGCCTCAGCTAATCCTCCTGACACCTGAGCATCCCCCTTGAGCAATGCCTCTACCGTTTCCTGATAAGCCTTCATAAAGCCCACATAGTTGGCTGGCAAATGGTCGGGGTCGTAAGTGCCCTGAGCAGAGTAGCCCACCACTTCCGGCATTCTGTCGTCACCCGACACAATGGTAAATCCTTTATCCTCGCCATTGGCAAAGACATAATAGCATGTGGCAGAAGGAGACACTGCAGAAGAAACCGACATGCGGGGAGCCGCCTTTGCAGAAGCCGCCACCTCGGCATCCATCTCTATGCCAAGCATGGCTGCCTGACGTTGAGCTATCGCCTTAGCCTGCTGATAGCTACGCGGACCGGCTATTGCCGAAACCGACAACAACAGCATCAATGACAATAAAAGTAATAAGTCCTTCTTCATAAAAATTCAATGATTTAGTTAGTGAATAGTTTTAAATTTCATCTTTTTATTTGTGCCACAAATATAGCTTATTTTTCACAAACAAACAAGTATTAGAGCCTTAAAAAATGTTCAAGACAAGAAAATCATACCATTTGCTCCTTTTTTTACGTTTTGACACCTTCCTCAAAGCTGCAGTACCGTAGCTTCTTGACTCAACTTTCGCAAATGGGAATGTTTAGAGAAGTTACGGGGAAGTTAAACTGAACGGAGTGACAGCTCCTTTAACTCCCCTCATGCGAAACATGAAATACATATAAAAAAATGAGTATAGATTTGGAAATATGAGATTTTATCCGTATTTTTGCAGCAATTAGACAAAACTATTTAATAACTCTATTAAAAACCCCATTTATTCATGAAGAAACTTTTTAGCTTGGTTTGCACCTGTTTGCTGGCAATGAGCATGCAGGCAGCCGAAACCGACAAGTATGATGCGCTCTATGAGAACCTTCCTTTCCAGATGGAGAAGGTGACACGTCCTCAGTTCCCTGCCAACGAGGTAAACCTGAAGGATTTCGGAGCCGTAGGTGATGGTTCTACCCTTTGCACCGAAGCTTTCAGCAAGGCTATCGAAGCCCTGAGCCAGAAAGGCGGAGGAAAGCTCATCGTGCCACAGGGCGTATGGTTTACAGGCCCCATCACATTGAAGAGCAACATCAACCTGCACATCGAGAAGGGCGGCATTATCCTTTTCTCACCCGATGATGCCCTCTATCCTTTCGTCAAGACATCTTTCGAGGGTCTCGACACACGTCGTTGCCAGTCTCCTATCTCGGGCAACGGACTTACCAACGTGGCTATTACTGGTCAGGGAGCCATTGACGGTAATGGCGAGTACTGGCGCCCTCTGAAAAAGCAGAAGGTAACCGAAGCTCAGTGGAAAGCCATCACTTCACGAGGTGGTGCCTACAAGCGCAAGGACTATTGGTTCCCGTCAGAAGGCGCTCTCAAGGCTGACAACAGCGCCAATATGAACGTGCCTGCAGAACCTACATCAGAAGAGGGATGGAACGAAATCAAGCGATTCCTCCGCCCTGTCATGGTTAGTTTGGTAAACTGCAAGAATGTTTGGCTCAATGGCGTTATCTTCCAGAACTCTCCTGCCTGGAACATCCATCCATTGATGTGCGAGAACGTGCTCATCGAAGATGTACTGGTACGCAACCCTGCGTATGCACAGAATGGTGACGGTCTTGACCTGGAGTCATGCAAGAACGCACTCATCGTCAATTCTACTTTCGATGTGGGCGACGACGGTATCTGCATCAAGAGTGGTAAAGACGCTGATGGAAGAAAGCGTGGCATTCCTTGCGAGAACGTCATCGTAGACGGATGTACAGTCTTCAAGGGTCATGGCGGATTCGTAGTAGGAAGCGAGATGAGCGGTGGTGTGAAGAACGTGATGGTTACCAACTGCCAGTTCCTCGGTACCGATGTAGGTCTGCGATTCAAGAGCACACGTGGTCGTGGCGGCGTAGTAGAGAACATCTTCATCAAGAATATGTCTATGTTCGACATTCAGACCGACGTAATCACCTTCGACCTTTATTATGGAGGCAAGTCGGCTGTTGAGGTTCTCAACGATGGCGACGAGGCCAAGAACCAGAAGGTAGAGAAATTCAAGGTCGACGAGACTACTCCATGCTTCCGCAACATCGACATCGACCATGTCATCTGCCGTACAGCCCGCCGTGCTGCTTACTTCAACGGTTTGCCCGAGATGCCTGTTCAGAACATCAGCATCAAGGACTTGGAGGTGAACAATGCCGAGCAGGGCATCGTGATCAACCGTACTGAGAACGTGAAGCTCGAGAATATCAAGGTAACCGCAAAGACTCATACCTTCGATGCCAAGAACTCGAAGAACGTGAGTGTAAACAGCAAAACCTACAAGAAGATTGACGAAAAGGGCGTTACCCTCGATTTCTAAAGACTGCGAAGACTTGCCATATAGGACAAAAAGCCTATATGGAAAGACTTAATAACTCCCAAAAACATTTTGACCTGTACGGTTGGCACGCCCTGAAGGGGCAGAAGCTCTTAGCCCAGGGCAACGCCCTGGGTATAATGGCAATTGGCAAGGCGCCCTGTAAGGGCAAAAGCCTTATAAATTGTTAGGAGTTTTAAAGCTTTTGCCCTTACAGGGCGATAGGCTATCATCCGTAATAACCCAGGGCGATGCCCTGGGCTAAGAGCTTCTGCCCCTTCAGGGCGTGTGGGGCAAAACTTGCGAAACTTCTACTTCTAATATAAAAGCCTGTCTGCTAATATAAAAGCCTGTCTTCTAATATAAAAGCCTGTCTGCAGGAAAAAGCCGACAGCAACCAGCCATCGGCCTGTTTCATTAAAGACTGCGGTGGTACATCTTCCTGATTTCTTCGTTTATGAAATCTTGAAAACCAGGACTGTCGATAATCTCGATATGGCTGTACAATCCCAAGACAAAACGGGCAATACCCAAGTAGCTTGCCACATCCATAGACAACAGCCAGTACTTGGGAGCTTTTCCTTCATTATTACCGGTTTCATCGGGCAATTCAACGATGAATTCGGCTGATTTGGGATATTCCTCAATCATCAGACTATATGCCAGACGGTCGAGTTTCAACCTGACAGGCAACCGCTCATCACCACTAAACATAAAGAGATCGGTAAACATCTGGCGATGCTTGGCCTCGTTGCCCCACTCCAGATCGAGCAGGACAACATTGCCCATACGCGACACCTTGAACGTCTTGTTCATCTTGGAACTAAGTTCATAGCAGCGCACATCATTATTGTTGTTCATCATAAGGAAAGGCTCCACCACCCGGTCGGTACAACTCTTGCTGTGAGGCGAGGAATAACCTTCTATCTTGACAAGCCGATGACGCTTGATGGCATCGTAGAGCACGCCAACATGATGGGCAGCCTGCTCGCGCAACTGAGGATTGGCAAGGATGTTGAGGTCATAGAAACGGTCCAACTTGCGGCGCAGTCGCTCCACGATAGCATTATTGTCTTCCACCTTATTTAATATAGAGAGCATGGTGAGGGCTTCCTCCTCGGTGAAGTTGATGGTTTCGAAGAGATGCTTGAAGAATGGCGACTCCCTGTCAAGACTGTATATCCTGCCATTCTTCTCCACCTTGAAGCCCCAGTCGCGGAAACTCTCCAAATAATAATACAGCATACGTCGCGAAATGCCCGCACGCTCGCAAAGAGTATCCACGTCATAACGATGGTTCTCGGTAAGGAGAAGCATCAGGTTCATTTCTTTTTCCAGTTTGTCGTGTCGCATAAAGCCTGAATGTGATAAGTTGATGAGTCGGCAAGAGGCTGAAGACTGCTTTTTATGTTAATAGAGCTTAACAGCCACTCACTTTTAACATAAGAACTCAGAAAGTGAACATATATTGCACAAAAGCCTCCTAATTTTGCCCTCAGAAACAAAGAAAGACCTGTAAAAGGGCTTTCATACAGTAAGAAAACTATAAAACTATAAAGAATTATGGAAAAGAATATCACATTGGGCACTTCAGCCGACATCAACTTCGTAGTAAACAGCATCAGCAACGGCAGCAAGAGCGTTGTGGACGGCAGTAAGAACCTGATAAGCAGTATCAAGAGTTTGCTGCAAAGCGGCAAGCAACCCATAGAATGGCTGCAAAGCTACTATTCCATCATCATGGAAAAGAAAGTGAGCATGAAGCAGACCCTCCTCCTCATCGCCACCCAGTTTACATTCGTACTGGGCATCCTGCCTGCCGACATCAATCTGGCATTAAGAGCCGCTTTCTTGGGCAGTTTCGCCTTCTGCCTGCATCTGTGCAAGAAGAGTTTTCAAGAGGAAATATAAATTGATTTCATTAACCGTCACTTAATCCTTGAACTCAAGTGAAAGTTCGCCCGAGCCCAAGAGATTGTAGCTCATGCGGTGATAAGGCGTAACCCCATACTCCCTGATGGCTGCCCGGTGCTTCTTGGTGGGATAACCCTTGTTGCTCTTCCAGTCGTACTGAGGATATTCCTCGGCAAGGGCATCCATATAGTCGTCACGATAGGTCTTGGCCAGAATGCTTGCTGCAGCTATCGCCATATACTTGCCATCGCCTTTCACTATCGTGGTATGAGGCAGATCATGGTATGGCTTGAAACGATTGCCATCCACAATAATAGCCTCTGGACGAACCTTGAGCTGATCGAGTGCCCTGTGCATCGCCAAGATACTGGCATTGAGGATATTGATCTTATCTATCTCCTCGGGAGTAACGATTCCTACAGCCCATGCCACGGCATCACGCTCTATCTGCACGCGAAGAGCCTTGCGCCTCTTGTCTGTAAGCTGCTTGCTGTCGTTGAGTGCTTCATTCTGATAACCAGGAGGCAGAATGACAGCTGCCGCATAGACACTGCCAGCCAGACAACCACGACCAGCCTCATCGCAGCCGGCCTCTATAAGGTCCTTATAATAATGACTTTCCAACATCTTCTGAATGGTGTTTTACTGAATAATAAAAACTATTTGATGCAAAAGTAGTACAAATAACTGACTCCAACAAATCCTGATGGATTATTTTTTAGGATTACGTATGAAACTATAGGAAAGAAGGACGATGAAACCAGTATCTTTGCATAAAACTAATCCCAAGTAAATATGAAACAAACGATTTGTATTCTTTTATCAGCTATCGCTATCTCGCTCGGCTGCTCAGCCAAGAAGCAGACGAGCACTTTCCCCGACGGCACACCTATCTCTTCATGGTTTGCCGACACCACGGGTGTGGAACTGAAGGACATGGGCAAGCCCTACATCATTACCGATTATGGAGTGGTAAATGACTCAACCATCATTCAGACCCAGAAGATTCAGGAAGTCATAGACCGCTGTCATGCCAATGGTGGCGGAGTCATCGTGGTACCTGCAGGCACTTATCTTACAGGCTCACTATTCTTCAAGCCAGGCTGCAACCTGTATTTGGAAGAGAACGCCACACTGAAAGGAAGCGATGCCATCACCCATTATCAGATAGTGAAGACTCGACTGGAAGGTCAGACCTTAGACTATTTTGCAGCACTCATCAATGCCGATCATCACGATGGTTTCACCATTGCAGGCAAGGGAACCCTCAACGGCAACGGACATAAATTCTACGATGAGTTCTGGCTGCGCCGAAAAGTCATCAAGAAGTGTACCAACTTGGAGGCTCTCCGCCCAAGACTGGTCTACATCTCCAACTCCAACGACGTGAAGGTAAGCGGCATCAGAATGGTGAACTCTGGTTTCTGGACCAACCATCTGTACAAGTGCAAGCGCGTGAAATACCTCAACCTGTATATCTACGCACCGACAAGCGGCTATCCTAAAGGTCCAAGCACCGACGCCATAGACATCGATGGATGCGAGGATATGCTGATAAGAGGCTGTTGGGTAAACGTGAACGATGACGGTGTGTGTCTGAAAGGCGGCAAGGGAACCTTCGTAGACAAGGACAGCACCAATGCTCCCTGCCGCAACGTCATCGTAGAGTACTGCTATTTCAAGAAAGCCGGTGGAGGTGTCACCTTCGGAAGCGAGTGCTATGATGCCAAGAATGTGATTATAAGAGACTGCCAGTTCAACGGAACCAGCAACATTCTGCTCTTCAAGATGCGCCCAGACACACCACAGAGATACGAGGATGTACTGGCAGAAAACTGCACAGGAGTAGTTACCTTCGGTATCAGAACACGTATCTGGACCCAGTTCTACGACAAGAAAGACAGAGACGACATGCCCCGTTCAGTCATCAACAACGTGAAGATGAAGAATATCAAGGTGAAGAGTACCAAACAGTTCTACACAATGATACCTTCAGAAAACTACGACTTGGGGAGTTTCTCATTCGAAAACATCGATGTCACCGACCCTGTAGGAATTATGGACACATCGGTATTGGGCAGTTGCAAGCTCAACAAAGTGAAACTTAATGGTAAAGCCATTAAGTAGTTCTTTTTAAAAAAGAAGAAGTTAAAGGAGTTAAGGAGTTAAAGGAGTTAAAGGAGTTAAGACAACAGTCTATTTGGATAAGACGCAGGACATTAGTCCCTTACCTATAGAAATAGACGTTACCCACTAAGCATTTGTCTTAACTCCTTTAACTCCTTAACTCCTTTAACTCCTGAAAAAATCTCCTGAAAAGATCTCCTGAAGAAACATTCTCAAAGAAGCCCCCTTAGCTTCTGTACTGCGATGGCGGCATACCAAACTGCTCCTTGAAGCACTTGCTGAAGTAGTACGGATTGTCGAAACCTACAGCATAAGCCACCTCCGACACATTCTTCTCGCCCTCCTTCAACAGTTCGGCGGCTTTTCTCAGTCGGATGACACGGATATACTCATTAGGTGTATAACCCGTAGTTCCCCTTACCTTTTTATAGAAGATGGTGCGTCCCAAGTGCAACAGTCCTGCCACCTTGTCGACAGACAGATCTTGTTCGCCAAGGCGAGAGTAGACGATACTGTCAAGACGCTTGACAAACAAGCTGTCCTGCTCGTTGCTGAGCATGGCAGAACGAATCTCCTGTGGCTCCTTGCCAAACTTCTGACGAAGTATCTCACGCTGGTTGAGCAACTGCAGAATGCGAGCCATGAGCAACTGCGGACTGAACGGCTTGGTAATGTAAGCATCGGCTCCCGACTCTGTTCCTTCGAGCACATTCTCGTCAGTACTGAGGGCTGTGAGGAGAATGATGGGGATATGACTCGTCTCAAAACTGTTCTTTAGACGTTTAGTAAGCTCGAAGCCATTCATTCCAGGCATCATCACGTCGCTTACTATCAAGTCGACATCCAACTCCTTTGCCATGGCAATACCCGCCTTGCCATCCGAAGCCACCTTCAGGTCGAAACAGCTCTCCAGTTCAGAGAGCAGGAACTCACGTACATCGTTGTCGTCTTCTATCAGAAGAATGGTACGACGGTTGAGCGGAGCAGATGGTGCAGAAGGCACAGCATCAGTTGTTTTTTCTTCCTGTCCGTCCCGTTGCCTTGCCAAATCGGCCTTCAGGATAGGGCTGTCCTTTACCAAGAAGTCGGAAGCCTCGTAGCAGTCTTTCTGCAGAGGTATCGTGACCACAAAGACCGAACCTCCGCCCTCGTTCTCCTGATAAGTTATCTCGCCATGATGCGTCCTCACAAGTTCATGGGTAAGATGGAGTCCGATGCCAAAGCTCTCGCCAGTATAACTGCTCTGCATGAATCGGCTGAAGAGCTGTTCTCGCTTCTCCTGCGGAATGCCCACTCCCGTGTCAGCCACACGGATGGTCATCACATCCGTGAAAGAGAGGCTTACAGAGATGGTTCCCTTGGCAGGGGTGTACTTGAAGGCGTTGGACAAAAGATTGAACACCACCTTGTCTATCATCTGCTGGTCGAGGAACATCGCATGTGCCGGCTCCGACGACTCGAAACTGTAAGCTATCTCCTTCGACTCGGCTGCATCGTCGAACATACGGCAGATGCCCTTGACAAACATCACGGCATCAGTCTCCTGCAAGGACAACTTCAGCTTGCCTGCCTGCATCTTACGGAACTCCAAGAGTTGGTCGATGAGTCGCAACATGCGCTGCACGCTCTTGTCCATCACCCGTATAGTCTTCTCCAACTCTGTCTGCCAGCGGTTGGCTTTCATGATGCGCTTCTCCTTCTCGAGCGAGCCCTGCATCAGGGTGAGAGGTGTACGGAACTCGTGAGCTATATTGGTGAAGAAAACCAACTTGTAGCGAGTGTGTTCCTGCTCAAGACGGATTCGGTTGCGAACCACATTCTTGTCGTGCACAAACTTCACCACCAAGATGATGACACCCAGGACAAGCAGCACATAAATCATTATCGCCCAGGACGTAAGATAGAAAGGAGGCTTGATGCGAATAACCAATGTACTCTCCTTACCCCAGGTGCCATCCGACGTACATGCCTTGACATGCAGAAGATACTTGCCAGCTGGCAGTTTCTGATAAGCCGCCCAGGGCGTGGACGAAGGTTGGCTCCATGCCTGGTCGAAGCCTTCCAGACGGTAGGTATACTTCACATTGCGCACATCGGAATAGTCGAGTGTAGAGAAATGTATGTTGGGCGAACGCTGCTCATAGGTCAGCGTTATCTCATCTGAATAAGGATAAGAGGTGAAGACGACATCGGTGAGTCCGCTGACATGACTCAAACGTGACGGCTGAATGATAGTAAGACCATAGTTGCCACCCAGCACCACTCTGCCGTCATCAAGACATACTGCCGAGTTCTCATTATATACATTGCCCATAGGGTTGCGTGAGAACATATAGTTTTCAAACGACTTCTTGCGGGCATTCCAGGCTGTCACTCCCTGCTGGGTAGAAATCCAAAGATTGCCATCAGGTGTGTCCACCACCGACTGAACCAGATTGTTGACCAGTCCATTAGAGGTATTGAAGACGTGGAACTTAGGTTCTGTCTCACCATCACCCGGCTCTACCTGTACCAGTCCATCACCCGATGCTGAGAGCCACAGCCGTCCCTGTCTGTCGACAATTACATCGCGTATTTCATAATCACGCACGTAAGTCTTATATCGGCTGGCATCCTTCACAAACTCATCGACAGGAATACGGATAAGACCTCCCGATGTTCCGCACCAAAGCACGCCATGCTTGTCTATCACCATGCATCTCACCTCGTTGAGCCCCACGCTGTCGGCAAAGAATGTCTTCACACCATAGCCATCCTTACGTGGATAGACAAGGCTCAATCCCTTGCCAAAGGTTCCTATCCACATGCGATGCTTGGCATCGGAAGCCATACAGAACACGTTCCTGTCCTTAAAGTCGAGTCCTTTTGCTCCATAGATTCCCTTGCCACGGGTGCCTATCCAGGTTTCACCATTAGGCATCTGGACTATACCATAAACATTCGAGTCGAAGTGGCTCTTGCCCAACACCTGGCTCATGTCGGCACTATAGTGGTAAAGACTTCCTGCACGGGTGCCCACCATGACTGTGCCGTCATTCATTTTCTTCACCATTCGAACGACATTCGAAAAGTCCATATTGCCCTCGCCATTAGGATAAATGCGTTCCACACCCTTGTCCATCACCTGGATGTGCGACACGCCTCCGTATTCTGAGCTTACCCACACTCCATCGTGACGGTCGGCAATAATGCCGAGAAGATAGTTGGAGGCTATAGGCGACTCTCCCAACTTGTCTGCCACGAAATGCTGGCTTTGGGTCAGGTCTTGGTTGAACACAAAAAGTCCCTTGCCATAGGTGGAAATCCAGATGAGTCCATGATTGTCCTCTACGATATGAAATCGCTCATGATCGATATAATTGGTGGTTTGCTGAGGGAAGAGACTCAGGGGTACGAGCTTGTCCTGTCTTACCAAGCGCAGCACGCCCGTCTTGTTGTATATCCACTTTCTGCCTTTGTTGTCAGTCAACACCCTGCCATTGGGGATAAGCCATTCGCCCTCACATTCAGCAACCTCTCCCGTACGCACATCGATAGAGAAAGAGCGGCGGTTGGTAAAAAGTATCCATCTGTTGCCCATGAGCAAATCGCCGGTAGCTACCTCACCGTCAACATAGGCTACATGGGAAAATCGCTGCAGCTTGCCTTGTCGAAGAGCATAGACATCGCCCTTCTCCGAAACCATCAGCATCTTATGATGGAAGGGGCGCGTACGCGACATTCTCATGCCCTTGGCTATGCAGAACAGGCGACCTTCGGAATAAAGGAAAACCTTGTCCGTAGTACAAAGCACCACATTGTCTTTGTCCAGACTGTCTATCAGAGGGACTTGGGAAGAACCTATTTCTGCCTGGGCAAACCTACGTGTCAAGAAAGAACCACTGCGATAGTCTACCAACATGGCTCCATCTTTGGCTCCCCAAAGCCAGAACATTCCGTCACAGACCAGCTTCCACTTAGTGAAATGAAGCTTCTCTACTTCCTGGCAGTACTTCTCCTCCTTGCCGTCCACCATATTCAGGCAAGTTAATCTCTCAGAAGAAGAATACACCCACAACTTCTTATAGGTGACATCCTCCAAAGCCTTCTTCGTACGACCGATTAAAGCAGAGACGCCAGTACTGTCGTTGTCAAAATAGGTTGTTACCACGTTACCGTCGTAGCGGGCAAGTCCATTATACGTGGAAAACCACAGAAAGCCCTTCTGGTCCTGTTGCATATCGCTAACGACATTAGAGGGCAATCCTTCCTGAATGGTTACCCTCTTCGCCTTCACCTCTATGGGAAGGGAAAGAATCTCGGCATGCTTCTCCACCGCTATTTGTGCCATAGGCTCCGTGCCAACGCCACGCTGTCCGCCATCATGGCAGGAACTGGCGAGCAAGGCAAAAGCCGCCGCCATAAAAAAATTACTGTATCTCATTATTCAGATTAGTTCTTTACACGGTGCAAAGATACGCCAAATACTTGGAAAAACCACATCTCACTACCACAAAAATCACTTCACCCTACCACAAAACCATGGAAAGCCTATCACAAAGTCCATGGAAAACTGCTCCCAAGCATGAGACACAACCTATATTTAAACGAATATAATCTATATTTCATTGTATATGACTTATATTTAACTAAATAAAGGTTAGGCGAAGCAGTTGGAAGCAGACTTCTCGGAAGTTTGTCTCTATAAGAAAAGATTTTTATGGCAGGGCGATAAAAAAATATCGATGAAACGAGGAAACAGACGACAGCGACTCATCGGACAAGACGGAAAAAGGGACGAGCTCATCACGAGTTCGTCCCTTTTTTACTAAAAATAATTCTTATTTACCGAAATGTATGTACTGTACTAAAAACAATCTTTACTTGTAAGCTGGATGCTGCTGACCCTCAAGACCTGCATTTACATCAAGAATCTTAGAGGTGTTGAACGGCATCAGCTCTGTCATATTCTTTTGCAAGCCATAGAATACACCAGAATTACCAGTAATCCAGGCATTGTTGCTTGACACTCCAGTTACGTCCTCTACACACAGGTTACCCTTCTGCTTAATAGAAACGATACTGAACATATTGAGGATGGTGTAAGAATGCTCTACAGCACCTTCTGGCTTGTTAACAGCACTATAAAGCTTGCCATCCTTTTCATAGAGCTTCACATCCTTAAGTGAACCCTTGCTACTTGAGTTCAAAATCTTCAGAGTCTTGATCTGGTCGGCAGAAAGACCCAAAGCCTCAACATCAGCCTGTGAAAGGTCGATATAGCTCAATGCGATGGTAGGATCCTCAAACTTAGGGGTGGTAGAGAGATAGTAAGCACGATAAACTGGCACGTTGGCAAATTCACCATCACGCTTTGCCAAGTTTACCAAGCGCTGCTTCTCTGCCATCAGCATCTCATACTGCTTACCCCAGCGAGTAAGGTCGGTACGACGCAGACCCTCGTTGGAAAGCTCGAGCTTACGCTCCTTCTGAATAAAGGTGAGGAAGTCGTCATGGTTGGTAGGAATACCTGCAGCAGCCTTGGCCTCATTGCCACGGAAGGCACGCTTGCGGACTTCCTTCACTGCATTGATGGCCTCCTGAGTAGGACCATTGTTCACCTCGTTCAGAGCTTCAGCATACATCAACAATACGTCGGCATAGCGAAGCAATGGGAAATTGATGTTACGCTTACTGTTGGTTGCGCCCATCTCTTTCTTCCAGTTGATGCGGTACTTGCCCACACCCATACCATTGTAAGTATTCATCTGATACTTATTGCCCTTGGCACTAAGCACGATGCCGTAGTTGCAGACAGACACATCACGACGCTGGTCATCCTTGTCATAATCGAAGAAAAGAGTTGGGTAAGCCATCATCTGTGCGCCACCCTTACCCATACCGCCTTCAGAATTGTCGTTACCTGAAGTTGGGATACCATTGACATAACCTGTTCTTACATCGGTAGCATTCTCGCCATACCAACCATATTCCAACATGGTTTCCTTGTTGTAAGTCTGGTTGCCCAAATCTCTGAACAACTGGTCGTAGTTGTCGAGCAAGCCATTCTGACGCTTTTCGATAACAGCCTTGCAGGCATCAGCAGCAATCTGATAAAGTTCCTTCACACGTGCAGCATCGTCACGGCGTGCGATGTGAAGAGTAGAAGCATCATAGGTGTTGAGGTCCCAACGCAGAGAGTAGCCAGCAGCATAGAGAGCCACACGGGCCAAGATGCCATAAGCAGAGTTCTTGCAGAAACGCTCAGGTGTAGAAGGAGCATTGGCCTCACCCTGCCATGGCAGGAGCTCTACAGCCTTCTGCAAATCGGCTATGCACTGATCATAGATCACATCACGATCGGTACGTGAAGAAGTGAAGGTTGTCAACTCAGATGTTGGAACTGTTGTGAAAGGAACGTCGCCATAGAAGCGAATCAGATTCCAGTAAGCATAGGCACGGATGGCCAACGCTTCGCCAAGGAGCGCATTCACCTTACCCTTCTCGCTCTCAGAAACGCTCATACCGGGCAACTTCTGAATACAAACGTTAGCATACTCGATGGCTGCATACATAGAAGTATATGTATTGCTGAGCATACCTGTGACGTTGGTGAAGTTGTAGTTGGAAACGTCATACTTAGAGTTGCTCTCTGTTGAGGCACACTCGTCTGTACCCTCAAGCAGCTGATAACCCAGCTCCTGAGTATGGAGGCTGGCATAAGCACCCACTGTGGCAAGTTCTGCACGGGATACTGTCTCAAAGACAGAACCGCTGTCGGCAGATGACTCAGATGGCATATCCAACCAGTCCTGGCAAGATGTCATGGTCAAAGCTATGGCCGTAACACCTAATATATTTAATATCTTATTCATATATTACTCTTGTTAGAATGAATTGATTAGAATGTTAAGTTTACACCTACTACCCAGCTCTTAGCACGTGGGTAAGAAGAATTGTCCACACCTGGAGTCAGGGCGCTTCCTGAAGCAGAAACCTCTGGGTCATAGCCTGAGTAACCTGTAATAGTGCAGATATTGTTCATCGTCGCATAGACACGAGCCTTCTGCAAGTAGATCTTCTTCAACCATGTCTTAGGGAATGTATAACCCAAAGTGATGGTGTTCAGACGAAGGAATGAACCATTCTCGATATAATAGCTGCTATGATCGGAGATGGCATACTTGTTATTGGAAGAAATATTCCACATACGGCTGCCATTGTCCTCACCTGGGTTCAGCTCTGCCAAACGAGCAAGGTTGGTAGACTCCTTACCTGTGAGTGGGTCGATGAGGGTGTATCGGTTAGCCATGTCTGAGATGGTGTTCTGGTTGGCCAAGTAAGGACCAACAAAACGCTGAGTACTCATGTTGAACACATCGTTGCCTACTGAGAAGTTCATGAAGACGGTCAGGTCGAAGCCCTTATAGGTAAAGGTATTGTTCCAACCTCCTGTAAAGTCAGGAGCTGCATTACCAATAACGGTACGGTCGTTAACACTCCATACAGGGTTACCATTCTTATCTGTTTCACCTGCAAATGTCTTATACTTCACATCACCTGGTTTCACAGCCTTGCGGTCGAAACCTTTCAGGCTGGCAATTCCATCCTTCAACTTGTAAGTTCCATCCTCGTTCTGGATAAAGTCGGCTGTGGTGTAAAGACCATCATATACCAAACCATAGAACTGTCCGAGAGGTTTGCCCTTCTCGATCTTGAAGCCCATACGAGACTCGTAATCCTGGATAAAGTAGTCTGACTCACTGCTGCCACCATAGATATCGAGCACCTTAGAGCGGTTGAAAGCTACATTGAAGTCTGTTGACCATGTGAAGTCCTTTGTACGAACTGGTGTTGCGTTGATAACAATTTCCACACCACGGTTACGGATAGAACCTACATTCTGATACTGTGTTGTATAACCTGTAGAAGAAGGAATCTGGTTCTTGATAAGCAGGTTCTTAGAGGTATTGTTGTACCAGTCGATACCTACATTGAGGCGACTGCCAAATACCGAAACGTCAAGACCTACGTTGACAGTCTCTGTCTTCTCCCACTTGAGGTCCTTATTTCCAAGAGTCTTACCTGGAACATAAGTGATATAGTCCTTACCGCCAATGCCATAATGGCCAGAGCCATAAGAAGTAGCATACATATTGTCGTCGATGTTATCGTTACCGGCCGTACCATAACCTACACGGAGCTTCAAGTTGTCGAAGATATCCTTCAAACCTTCCATAAATGGTTCCTCTGAAATACGCCATGCAGCAGATGCAGATGGGAAATAACCCCACTGGTTGCCCTTGGCAAACTTAGAAGAGCCGTCACCACGAAGTGTAGCGTTGACAAGATAACGGTCCAGATAGTTGTAAGATACACGGGTGAACCAAGACACACGACCACGACGAGTCTTGCCTGATTTCCATACAGCAGGAATACCCATGCTGACATCATTCAAACCGAAGTTTCCATCAGAGAACTCACGATACTCGTTTTCGAGCTTCATGGTCTCCCAGTAAGTAGTCTCCTGACCCAGCAGAGCTGAGAAGTGATGATCCTTGTTGAGGTCGAACGAGTAGTTCAGCGTATTGGTAATCTGCCACTGGTAAGCCTCTGCATTGTTGCGCTTTCCATAACCATAAGGGCTCTTGTTGGCAGCAGCTGTCTTGGTAGAGCCATCGTCCCAATAGTCGGTACGAGTCTGCTTCCACTGATAGCTACCTGCTGTACGCCATGTCAGATTCTTGATAATGTCGAACTCAATACCAGCATTCACAGTAGCAAGACGAGTAAACTTCTCGTTTGTGATAGCGTTATTAGTAAGAATTGGGTTGTTAGAGTCGTAGTTGTTACTACCAGGAATGGCATCGAAGGCATCTGTGAGGTCTTCGCCAAGCATCTGCTCGTTGGTAAAGCGAACACCACCTGTTACAGGCTGAAGAATCGTCTGCTTCAATGTACCACCAAGCGAACCGCCACCTTCGAGCTTAGTCATCTGCAAAGCAGAAGAGAAGTCGAAGCGTACACCCTTCCAAAGTTCGTGATTGATCTTGGCACGGACACTGTTCTTATAGTAACCATGCTTTGCCATGATACCATCCTCGCCAGTATAGTTGTAGCTGAGCATATACTTTGTCTTCTCGCTACCACCAGAGATATTGATATTATGTGTCTGAGCCACACCAGTAGATCCGAACACCTCGTCCTGCCAGTCGATACCGGCACGGTTGCCATATTCGCTTGCTATACGGTCATAAGCACCTGTATAGAAGTCGGCATCACTTACGCTGCCACCAAAAAGGCTTGCGAAAGCATCCTCGTTGCCACGAAGAGTTTGGAACTCATACTGATACTTCACGTAATCCTGAACGCCAAGCAGGTCGAGCTTCTTGCCAAGACGCTGGAAACTAACATAACCATTGTAAGAAACCTCGGTCTTACCTGCCTTACCGCTCTTGGTAGTAATAAGGATTACACCATTGGCACCAGCAGCACCATAAATAGCTGTAGCAGAAGCATCCTTCATCACGTCGATGGTCTCGATATCGTTGATATCCACATTTCTCAAACCATCTTCCATCTGGAAGCCATCCACGATGTAGAGTGGCTTGGTACTCTGTGTGATAGACGTACCACCACGTACAGTAATGTTGATATCGGCACCTGGCGCACCACTCTGGGTAATGATGTTCACACCGGCAGCCTTACCTGTCAAAGCCTGAGCGGCAGAAGTAGCAGGTATATTGGCAAGATCCTTACCGCTGACTGAAGCTGTAGCGGCAGTCAGGTCTCTTTTCTTTACCTTAGCATAACCAATAGAAACGACCTCGTCGAGCATCTGAGCCTCGGGCTCGAGCTGTACATTAATCTGTGTACGGCCCTTGATGTCTACTGTCTTTGTCTTGTAACCTACATAAGAAATAACCAAAGACTTGGCAGATGAAGGAACGGTCAGCTTAAAGTTACCATCCACGTCGGTAACAGTGCCTGTATTACCGGGTACAACTTTTACCGTTGCACCGATAACTACATCCATGTCATCCGTCACTTGTCCTGAAATAGTTACCCCCCCACCTTGAGCGAGGCCTTTCACAGGAGCTACCAGCAGCATGAACAATACCATGCATACCTGGAACATAAGTGATTTGTTTTGCATAAAATGATTTTTTAAGTTTATATAAGTTTATTGTTGTATTTACGAACGTATTTAGCAGTGTGGCTTTTTCTCCTACCAGACTAAAAGAGGGGGTTCAGACCTTCCCATTTCACATCCCAGTTGCCATCTTGTGGGAAACCAGGATTGGGATGAATACTTCCGTCCCAGCCTGCACACATCATAGCTACAGCCATCAGGTAACCTCCATTGCCAGGAAGATAAAGACGAAGACGACCGTCCTGATAATTATGACCACTTACCAAATAGGTGTTCTTCTGCTGCTTCATCAGCAAGGCTCCAACAGCATTCTCGGGCTCTCCCATGCGGGCAGCTCCCATAGCCATCATCGGATAATCCCATCCCCAGGATGTCTCCCACTTCCAGTTCTTCCAAATCCACTGTTCTGTCTTCTTCATCTTGGCAAAATCAATCTGATGACTGTTATATGGGAACAGACCTATCGCTCCCATTACTGCTGGGTGATCGCTGTACATCTTTTCATTCTTATAAGTATCAGGCTCGGTCTCTGCTGCGAGATACAGACTGTCCTTGGATGCCAATGGAGATATCTTCTGAATGACATCATCCCAATGTGCATTGCGCTCCTTGCCCAATCGCTCACGCCAGGTCTGTGCAATCTGAAGGGCACAATGCCACTGACTCAACTCGAAAGGAGGATTGATGGTTGTTGCTGCTGGCAGAGTTTCCTGAGCTGCTATACAACCACGAAGGATATAGCGGTCGTTCTGCTTGTCATAATCAGCAAAGTCGCCCATAAACTCGGCGGTTTCATCGACCAAGCGTGCATATTTCTGCAAGAGTGCAGGTGTTGGGTTGGCACGATAGAGCAACTCTGCCAAATAAATAAGGTGAGGCTGTTGCCAGATAAGGAAACTTCCCACTCCTGAAGGTGCCTCACCTACCCAAGGGTCGGTCATCTTCATCCAGCGCACTCCCTTGAAGCCCTGTCGCTCGGCTATCTTGCGGGCATTGGCTTCTGCCTTGACGTACCAGGAAAGTGAACGTTCCAACATCTCAGGGTGTCCCCACAAGGCAAACTGTGCCTGATGCCAGAGAATCATCTCCAAATGAAATTTGCCAAACCATGAATTATAGGTGAGTCCTGTCTCCTGTGGAGGTGTATCGCCTGCATCCTGAATGGCGAGCAGATACTGGCTCAATACTACGCGGCGCTCCATCTCCTTGGCACGGGGATCCTTGCAGTTGGAGAAGTCTGCCATACCACCTTTTTTCCAATAACCCATCCAGTATGCCTTTGCAGCGTCGGCTACTTCGGCAAAGGTCTTGTTGGCTGTGGATGTCTGCTCAGCATATTCGCAGGTAAGTTTCAGGTCAGAAGACTTGGCTTGCAACTGATAGAAGTTCTTGCCTTTCTGCTTTAATTTAGCAGCGCCTTGCCATCTTAACATCACAAAATATACGGTTTCATCGATTATTCTCTTTAAAACTGCAGAGTTGGATGTTTGAGCAACAAGTGTCGTGGAATGCAACTTATCTTTAGTCCAGTCGCAGGCATCATCGCAATGTCCGCCAGTAGGATAAGCGAAACGTACATCCACAGCGATGGTTCCCTTAGACTGTATATGGGTAGCTATCATATCGAGAACAGGGTCGCAGGTTGTTTCCACTTGGTAAGCCTTACCTTTATATATAAAGCTGCTCTTGATCATACCTTCCCACATATTCAGTGTCTGGTCTATCTGCTTGATCTGCTTAGGATCTGCACCCAGCGACAATCCCAATGTACCCAAATGTAGACGATGAGGGTTTACGCGATACCAGTCGCCAGCTGCCTTGGCTCGTTTGTTGTCCTTTACCTGTGTTGCATAAGGTTCCTTACGGCCTCTGCCAAAATCATAATAACGCCAGCTTTCCTCTGGTTGATAATTCTCAGGATTGGCAAAAGAATGCCAGCCCCAGTCGCTCATGGTTCCCAATGGAACACCAAGAGAATAAGACTTAGGGAAAGACTGAAGACCTGTACCATCTACTGTCATGGCAAAACCACCATTACCTACAGAGAGCGAGTTGAGCGAATCCATTGTTGTAACATGTGGATTGTTACGCTCTACCACCTTCTTTCTGTCGATGGGTTGCTGAGCCATAGAGCTCAATGCAAACAACAGGCAAATACTTAAGATTAATTTTTTCATTTGTTTTTAGCTATTTTCGATGGCAAAATTAGTGCTTTTCACATATTATAGCTATACAAAATTGTACACTATCATATATTTCTATTCCATCAAACGAAATTTCACGCACATAGTATTGGACGAATATTTGCTATAAATGGCAAATAAGTAAATAAAATATGTCTGAACTAAAATACCTATTTTATAAGATGTGCACTTATTATAGATAAAATAAGGTGCATTTATAGCAAACAAGGCACAGACACACATTTATGATTCTTTTAAGAAGTTATTTTATATCTCGTGTGCATATATAGGAGGAAGTGTACAATTGTGTACACTTCCACCCATCATTTTATTTCATGATTTTTCGTGTTACCACTTTTCCGGCTTTTGTAGTCAATCGCAACAAATATGCACCATCACCCACATTAGAGATTTTTCTTCCTGACAAATCGTAGTATTCTACTTTGGCAGGGATTTCCTGCATAGATATATTTCCAACACCTGTAGCAGTGGCGACCTTGACAATACCTTCAGTAGAAAGAGAAGTCAAATCCCAAACTTGTCCCTCTCCTGGTTTCTCAGGAATCATCTTTACTGTTCCGCCTAATGTCACTCCAGAAGAGAAGACTTTGAATACTTCTCCATCGACAAAGGTCATTGGTACATCCGCGTCTCCCATTTGGATGACAGCGCCATCCTCCAAGGTTACAGCATCAGAAGCTATCACATTGTTGCTTGTACCTTCCAACAACACATTAACAATACCACAGCTTTTGACGGTCAAAGAGCTTTTCAAAGACAACTTGGCGCCATTAGCGCCTTTTTCGAAATCTCCTGCCTGGATCGTGGCACCAGCATCTACACAAACAGCACCAGCAATACTTCCCTCACCTGATAGAGTTGCATCTTTCATGACATTTACTGCTCCTGTTCCACTATTTGAGCCATTAACTATCAAATTACCACCTTGTACGTTGGTGACACCCTTATAGTCGTTGTCACCTGTCAAACGCCAATAACCAGTACCTTGCTTATTGATATTTACCGTACCTTGATACTTTGAGCTACTGCCACTCATAGACCAATTGTTGATTCTTCCAGCAAAAGTCTCATCCGTATTGGCGGTTCCTATGTTCCAAATACACTCAAAATCTTTTGTTTTTTTACTACTTCCACTCAAATAAGTAGTTGAAGCACCTGATAATCCTCCTATGGTAGCATTACCTTTCGTAGCCCAAATTCCCATACGAGCGTTACCTGCCAACTCCACAACACTATTCTTGAAATTAACGGAATTATCATTCAGCAAGAACAAAGACCCTTCTTTTTCAGAAGAGATACCATTTGCAACCAAACGTCCTGCAAATGCTGAGAAGTTATCACCCTTCAGATACTCTCGCAAATAAGGAACATTCAGTTGAAGAGTACCAGACCCGGTCAATGGTGTAGCTATATAACAATTGCGGTGTGGAGAGAACTGCGAAACCGTTCCTTCCTTCACTTCTATCGGGAATGAGTAAGTCTCAAAACTGTTATCCTCACCATTCGTCTTCAGTTCTCCTCCTTCCATAATCAGCTTGGAAGAAGAACCTATACCCGCTTTTGCGACCTCAATAGTCGAGAGATTGAGAGTTCCTCCACGAAGAATCGTCGTTCCCTTGTAGCCAAAGAACTTACTTGAGGCAACAGATACTTGACCTTTTCCATCAAAGACTATATTGCCGTCTCCTTCAAACGATCCATTCATCGTAACCGTCGCAGCACTATTCTCTACTTCAAAAGTCGATTCCCTCTTTATCTGAGCCGCTTTATCCGTAGCAGTTGTTTCTCCTGTATAGCGATAAGTTCCTCCATCAAAAATCCAACTCTGCGCAAAGTTTGCACTCGCACCAATAGAGCTGGGCTCACTGCCATTTTTCAAAGTATTGAAAGCCAACACTCCTTCATGAAGCACCGTGGCTCCGGTGTAATTGTTTAATGTATTTAATGTCAGAGTGCCTTCACCGGCTTTATTGACAGAAGTCTCACCAGCGATTGCACCAGCGCCAGATATCTCTACGTTTCCATCACCTTTGGCGACAAGAGCAGCAGGACTCACAGTCTCATCCAGTGCCACATGAACATCCTTTGAGGCATCGAAGAGCACCTTTTCGTTATCAGTAAAAGACGCTAAACCACCATTCCAACTTTTGGCACTATAATCCCAAACAGTAGCAGAATTATCCCATGTCAAATCTGGTTGATAAGAATCTATATCCAACATGCCTGCATCTACAGGACGAGTGGCCATCGTGAGCTCTGGAGAATACTCGGAGAATTTGTCGGAACCTTCGAAAGCACGCACTCTCGTCAAGAAAGCAGTGCCTGGTTCAAGACCTTCAATTGTACACGAAGTCGAATTAGCTGCCACACGAGCCACTTCTTTCCAAGCCTCTTCACCAGCCTTCTTCAGTTCTACAATAAAGCCATCCTCAGCATACGTATAATCTCTCCACTTCAACTTAATGCTCGTAGTTGTAGCAGAAACAAATTCCACACACATCGGGGCACGTAAGAAATAATCGCGGTCATCGACAGTAATGCCGTTGATGTAGTTCTCGATGTTAGCATACCCATTGGTTGCAATTACCATCGCATCATCCTTGTTAGGATCTGTCCCATGCGTTTTCTCCCACTCGTCAGGCATACCGTCACCATCGGTATCTACTTTTTTATTGCCTCCCCAAACAGTCCATGTAGCAGGGCTACCATATACCAGATTTTCCTCATTAGATATCAATTCTCCACTCTTTCCAAGAGAATTAACTTCGTCAACCATATAACAATCCGCATAGTCGCGATATGGCAAAGACGCTCCTACAGTAGGAAGCAGATTGGTCAACAAACTATTGCCGGGATACTTTGGCATCTCTGGATAATCATAGCGAGTCGTTTGACGCACACCTGCCGCATAGTTTGTCACCTCAGCAGGGTCAAACTTACCATCCATATTGCTATCCTGCCAGTTATCCTCTCCATAGAAGCTAAACGCACCTTCTCCTCCTCCACCAGAAAAGGCATTTCCACCGTTAGCAGGACCATTGATAAACAAATTGCCTTCTATATTAGCAAAGGAATCTCCCTTAGAGTCTCCACCCATAATGTAACAACCATTCTTCCAATTATAAACGATATTGTTTACATACTGGTTTTTTCCTTTTATCTTGTTGTTACGAGTTGCGTTATCTACATAAAGATTGCGATAGAGCGAAATGTAGTCAGACTGCATCAAGCCTCCCGCACTATGAGGCATCAACCCTTGTCCCATAATACTATTCGAAATCGTTATGTAGCCAGGAACGACACCTTTGTTGTCTGGATTGATGGAAAACGTCTCATCCAATCCCCAAGAGAAAGAACAATGGTCGAATATCATATTCTGTCCGTTGGCTATACCTGCCGCATCTTTTCCCGACGAGCCATTGTGTCCCATACGGAAACGCATATAGCGTACGATAATATTGTCTGAACCCGAGAAGGACACGCCATTACCATAGACGGTTATGCCTTCGCCTGGAGCTGTCTGACCCGCAACATATAAGTTGTTTTTAAAAACCAATCGGTCCTTAATGTTGATGACACCAGCGACATCAAACACGATTATGCGATTGGGCTGACTGATGGCATCTCTCAAAGACCCAGTACCAGAATCATTCAAATTAGTAACATGATAAACTGTACCTCCATCACGGGCACCTACCGCAAAACGTCCCCATCCCTGAGCTTCAGGAAATGCCAATTGCTGAGCTTGAGTTGCCAAGCAACTACTTACCAGCAATGCTGAGAACAAAAACTTAGTTGATTTTCTCATTGTCATAGTTATTAGTTTAGTTATTAGTTTAGTTTTCAAGAATAAAGAACAAATATCAACATGAAAAGCTATTTCATGTAATTTGCATTTACCGAATAAAACGATAGACTATCTCACTAAGATAGATTCCCTGCCTTAGCGAGATAGTCTATTATCATTTATTAATAACCTGGCAACTGAGTCAGGTTAGGGTTGTCAACCATTGGATGACCAGCACTCTTGTTTGCAAAAGGAAGTAATTCGCAATGATTTTCCTCATATCCATAATACAAGCCATCACTTCCGTCAGCAGCCTCAATCCAGTTAGGATAAGTTCCACCATTCTCTGACTTTCCTGTAGGCTTGGTATAAATGATATTACCAATCTGTAAAGCCTTAGCACCACCAGAGAAACCAACAGACTGGCGTGCCTTTACATTGAATGAGCTGTTATATGCCTCAAACATGTTGACAGGATACCATTTATCGCCATTATTCACAGCTATTCCATGCGCTTGAACAATTTCTGCCAACTTTGCCTGATTAGGAACGGTCTTCAAAATTTCGATTTCGTGAGCATCAGTAATGTCAATATAGTCAACAGCCAAGAACTCGTCGCCATATACTTGCGCATCTTTGTGGAACTTGTAAAGACGATAAGTAGCAACATTAGCATATGCTCCTCGTTTATCAGACAAATCCTTCATATCCTGCTTAGTCTGAGCAATTTCCTTAGCCAAACGTCCCATACGAATCAAATCTGTTCGGAGCATAAACTCTGTTGCAAATTCCCACTTTCTTTCTTGAGCCAAAGCATCATCGAAGGCTGTTTGAGTTGAAGGAATCTCCATATCAGCAATTCCTGCACGTTCACGAACTTCCTTCAAAGCATTCTTTGCTTCAGAAGTAGGACCATTATTCAAGAAATTCTCTGCCTCTGCATACATCAGGAGTACATCTGCATAACGAAGAATTGGAATATTCAAGTTACGTTTGCTCGCATCTTGTGCCTCTACACACCATGAAAGGCGGAATTTGCCCGACATGATACAAGAATATGTGGTACCAACATCGACCCAAGTATCACTACTTTTACCTTTATTTAAGAAATAAATACTGTAAGAAGTACAATTGACATCTCTACGAGTATCTTTCTTGTCAAAAGATAGATAATAGGAAGGCAAAATAAACTGCATAGCTTTGCGTGAACCAAAAGTGCCGCCTCTTGAACCTGGATGTGCATAAACTTGGAATTTAGAGTTGGTCTCTGAACCATATTGAGCTAAAGAGAGAAGCATCTCAGAATTAACAGAGGTCAGATTACGCTGATCAAAGTTATACCATAAATTCTCATAACCACTCTTGCCGTTAGCTGCTTTTACCAAATAGTTTTCACCTTTATTAATAACAGCCTTGCAAGCATTGTCTGCAATCTGATACAATTCCTTTACTCGTTCTGCATCATCACGACGCTTCACTTGCATGGTATTAACATCATTGGTCTCAAGATTCCAGCGAAGAGAATAGCCACCAGCATATAGCGCTGTACGTGCAAGTAAAGCATAAGCTGCCTGCTTGGTAAAGCGTTCTGTTGTTGCATATCCGCTCTCAGAGAACCATGGCAAATAATCAACCGCCTGCTGAAGGTCTGCAATTATCTTGTCATAGATTACATCACGTGAAGTACGCTTTGGATACAAGGCCTCATTCTTATCTGAAATATCATCCATAGGCAACCAACGAGCTGGCACATCACCATAAACACGTATTAAGTTAAGATAACCGAAAGCACGAAGGCACAAAGCCTCACCTAACATCGAGTTACGCTTATCGCTCTCCGCCATTTCACTCAAGTTTTTGATGGCAATATTAGCTTGCTCTATTGCACCATACTCTTCATTATATACTCCTGTCAAAGTCGTAGGAGTAGTAGCATCATACTTATAGTTACAAATATTATACTTAGAGTTGTTGGTTGTTCCATCCTCACATGAATGCATAACACCATCACCCATGCCCATTTGATAATAAAAATCGCCTGGGACAATACCTCTATAACACCCTTGTACGAACAAGTCTGCATTAGTTTCATTCTGAAAAGCGAACTCTGTATCGTCAGATTTATAAGCCTCCATATCAAGCCAATCGTTACAAGAGGTCAGTCCGATTGCAGCCATTACAGCCACGAATATCTTATTTATCTTCATTACTTTTCGTATTTAATATTTTACACTTAAACTTAGAATGTAACATTCAAGCCCACAACAAAGCTCCTTGAGCGAGGGTAAGTAGAACTGTCATAACCAGGAGTTGTAGCTACACCTTTTGCAGCAGACACCTCTGGGTCATAACCGTCATAGCCTGTAATGGTTGCCACATTATAAACAGTAAAGTAGATTCGGGCATTGCTGATATATGCCTTGCTCACCCAAGCTTTAGGGAATGTATAACCCAAAGTAATCTGCGACAAACGTAAATATGAACCATCTTCTACATAATAAGAAGAAGGATAAGTGATACAATTGGTATTCACCTTGCTTGGACTCCATGTACGAGAAGCTTCATTTGGATTCAGCTCCTTCAAACGAGCTAAAGTAGTCGCAGTTTTACCTGTCGCAGGATCTATGAGACGATAATAGTTGTCACCAAATTCTGAAGGAACATTTTGGAACATGGCGTATGGGCTCAAGCTATGCTTAGTGGCATTGTAAATATCATTTCCTATCGAGAACTTCATAAACATGTTGAAATCGAATCCTTTATAGGTAATTGTATTGTTGAAGCCACCGACGCAATCTGGTGTACCGTTACCTATCTTAACCATCTTTTTTGTAAACTTGGTTCCATCCTCGTTGTCTGCTGCAAACTTGATGTCACCAGGCTGGATATTTGTCTTATCTACAGAGACAACACCTTCTTTTAGTACAAACTTACCATTTACTTCTTCGAAATCATCGGTTGTATAGATACCTTCGTATTTATAACCATACATATCTCCCAACTCTTGACCTACTGTTGCATAATAAGTTACAGAACCACTTCTGTTACCACCAACAGTGAATACCTTACTATCTATTCCGTTTTCCAAAGAAATTACCTTTGACTTATTGAAAGATAGATTCAAATCTGAAGTCCAACGGAAATTCTTAGTCTGTACATTGACTGTATTCAAAGTAAATTCCCAACCACGATTGCGCATCTTGCCAATATTCTGATATTGGTATGTATAACCAGTACTTGCAGGGACAACACTCTGCATCAACAAGTTGCTTGCCTCGTTGTTATACCATTCAGCAGTCAAATTAATACGACTTTTCAGAAAAGATACGTCCACACCAATATTAGTTGACTTTAAAGTTTCCCACTGCAAAGCACTATTGCCAAGAGTACCACTCAATGCATAAGCAGGATTAGTGGTATTGTTATTCATAGGATAGATGGTCTGTGACACGTTGGTACGATACAGATAATCAGAAATATTATTATTTCCTGTAGCACCATAACCCACACGTAATTTCAGACTACTAACCACATCATTGATAGGTTTATCCTTAAAGAATTTTTCCTCTGAGATACGCCATGCACCTGCAATAGAGGGGAAATATCCCCACTGATGACCACGAGCGAACTTGGAAGAACCATCAGCACGAAGAGAAGCTGTCAATATATAACGTTCGTCGTAATTGTAATTTAAACGACCGAAGAAAGAAACGATTCCACTATGAGAATGTCCCGAGCTTTTATCCTTTACATTAGCTACAGAAATATCATCCAAGCCATGGTTAGGAACAGGGAACTTATTTAAGGTCATAGAATTACTCTCTGACTCAGAGTAAGTCGTTTCTTGACCCAACAAAGCTGTTATTTTATGCTTCTTTGCAAAAGTTTGGTGATAATTCAATGTATTAGTAACTTGCCACTTATAGCTTTCACTATTACCTATACTACCGTTAATACCCGTATTAACAGGATCCATGATGTAAGATGTAGATCTTTCATCTGCAAAAGAAGTTGACTTGGCATTGCTCCAAGTATAACTACCTGCTGTACGCCAAGTAAAATGTTTCAAGAAATCAAATTCCAAACCGGCATTAACAGTAAAGAGACGTGAATGTTTCTTACTTGTTGAAGCAAGGTTTTGGATCAACGGATTGGCAGTATCGTAAGAAGAGTCAAGGCTGGAAAAGTCAGGATAAGTCTGTTCGTTAAGCAGTTGATCCAAAGTAAACATAGTACCGCCTGTAATGGGTTGAAGAAGGACACTCTTCATTCCAGAATAAGCTCCTCCACCATGTACACTACGTCCACTAAACATTGCGTTCACATCTAAACGGATTCCTTTATAAAGCTCAGAATTCACCTTTGCACGGAAAGAGTTCTTTTTGTCATTATGGTTAGCCAACAATCCATCTTGATTATAATAATTGTAGCTCAACATTACCTGAGTCTTATCGGTACCGGTAGTAATATTAATGTTGTGATTTTGCTTGAAAGCAGAACCGCCAAACACTTCATCCTGCCAATCTAAAGAAGCTGCATTTGCATAATTACTTTCTATACGACCATAAACACCCGTATAAAAATCAGCTTCATCAGTTGCCTTACCATTATCAAACACATTACTCCAAATGGAAGCCTTACCATTCAAAGCTGCCATCTCATACTGATATTTAACAAAATCAGCGGCATTACTCATCATATCCAACTTCTTAGACAACACATCAAAAGCAAAATAAGTGTTATAGTTGATTTGGGTCTTACCTTTATGACCTGATTTTGTCGTAATCAATATAATACCATTAGATCCACGAGCACCATAAATCGCAGTAGAAGAAGCATCCTTCAAAACATCAATACTCTCAATATCATTTACATCAATATTCTCCAAGGCATTGCTCATTTCAAAGCCATCCACAATATACAGTGGCTCTGAGCCTTGAGTTAAGGACATACCACCACGAACTGTTACAGTAGAACTGGAACCAGGCGCACCACTTTTAGAAATAATATTAACGCCCGCAGCTTTTCCTGCTAAAGCTTGTGCAGCAGAAGAAACAGGTACGTTTACCAACTCCTTACCATTTACAGAAGCTGTTGCACCAGTCAAATCTTTCCTTTTTACCTTGGCATAACCAATAGAAACAACCTCGTCGAGCATCTGAGCCTCAGGCTTGAGCTGTACATTAATCTGTGTACGGCCCTTGATATCGACTGTCTTGGTCTTGTAACCTACATAAGAAATAACCAAAGACTTGGCAGATGAAGGAACGGTCAGCTTAAAGTTACCATCCACGTCGGTAACAGTACCTGTATTACCGGGTACAACTTTTACCGTTGCACCGATAACCACATCCATGTCATCCGTCACTTGTCCTGAAATAGTCACCCCCCCACCTTGAGCGAGGCCTTTCACAGGAGCTACCAGCAGCATGAACAATACCATGCAAACCTGGAACATAAGTGATTTGTTTTGCATAAAATGAATTTTTAAGTTTATAATATTTGAATTTGTTTCTGTTTTTAGCAAGTTTCATTCTCCGTCAACTATAAGAAAAGTGGCTTAAGGTGCATTCCTTGTACATCTCGGCATATCGACCACTTCTGCTAAGGTTTTAGCGGCAGAAGAAGATGCACAATCTGCATATTGCAAATTGTTTTTAGCTATTATGATGCAAAATTATTGTTTTTCATATATTACATCAATATGAATTTGTACACTTCCATATATTTCCATTCAATCTAAGTACAGTGTTCGCACCATGACCATGCGCTGGGCACTCATTGACCATGCGTTGGGCACTCGGTGAACACGCGCTGGTCCCTCGGTGAACATGCGTTGGGCATACGTTGCCCAGCATGTGGTCAATGAGTGCCCGAAATATGGAATGACTTTTGGGCACTCTATTAAAAATATCATCAGTAACCCATTGTCGGAACGTACATGCGCTGCCATTATTTAATAGCTTAAGCCAACATATAAGGGTATATAGAGAGAAAAAGTATCTTAGGATTTTTCCTTTTTCCCTAAGATACTTTCAAAAGTTCCTAACCAACTACTTTCTATATATTCCGAAGCTATACCTAAAACATCTGTGCCACACGCTTCACTCCTGCTACCAAAGCATCAACCTCTTCCTTGGTATTATAGAGCGCAAAGCTGGCACGAACGGTTCCTAAGATGCCATAACGGTCCATCAGAGGCTGAGCACAATGATGACCTGTACGAACTGCAATGCCAAGACGGTCGAGAAGTGTGCCCATATCCATATGATGAATATCACCTACAAGGAAACTTACCACGGCATCCTTGCCTTCTTGCTCTCCAAAAAGTCTGATTCCATCGATGGTTCGCATCTGTTGCATACAGTAGCGTGTAAGCTCTTTCTCGTGCTGGGCAATATTGTCCATACCAAGAGCCGACACATAATCGATGGCTTTTGCCAAACCGTGAGTAGCCACATAATCGGGAGTTCCTGCCTCGAACTTGAATGGCAACTTCTCGAAAGTGGTCTTCTCGAAGCTCACACTCTCTATCATCTCGCCACCTCCCTGGTAAGGAGGCATACGGTCAAGCCATTCCTCCTTGCCATAGAGCACGCCGATACCTGTAGGTCCATAAATCTTATGACCACTGAAAGCGAAGAACTCGCAATCCAAATCCTGAACATCGACCTTGAAGTGAGGAGTGCTCTGAGCGCCATCCACCATCACGGGCACATCATGCTCATGAGCTATCTTGATCATCTCTTTCACCGGATTCACCGTACCGAGCACATTGCTCACCTGAGTAATGCTGACAATCTTGGTACGTTCGTTGAACAAACTGGCGAATTCATCGATGTTTATCTCTCCTTTTTCGTTAATAGGGATAACACGGATGGCAATGCCTTTCTTGGCTGCCTGCAACTGCCAAGGCACAATATTGGAATGGTGCTCCATAGTAGAGATGATGACCTCGTCGCCCTCGCTCATAAACTCATCACAGAAAGAGGAGACAACGAGATTCAGACTCTCGGTAGTACCACGGGTAAAGATGATTTCCTCTACTTTGGGAGCATTGATAAACTTGCGTACTGTCTCGCGGGCAGCCTCATGAAGATCTGTAGCCTGCTGAGAAAGGTAATGCACACCTCTATGCACATTGGCATTGACGTTAAGATATTCGTCACGCATAGCATCAAGCACACATAAAGGCTTCTGTGTAGTAGCAGCATTATCGAGATAAACCAAAGGCTTGTCGTACACCGTTCTCGAAAGTATCGGGAAATCGGCTCTTACTTTGTTAATATCATACATAATTTTAAGGAGTTAAGGAGTTAAGGAGTTAAAGAGTTAAAGAAGTTAAGACATCGGTAAATCTGTCTTCAATAGGAATCTCAAACAATATAACAATTGTCTTAACTCCTTTAACTTCTTAACTCCTTTAACTACATAATTATCTACTTGCAAAGCTTGCATCCCTCACACTTGTTGAGTTCACCACGGAAGCGTTTTTCTACAAGATGATGAAGGCGATCACGAAGAGGCTCCAATTCCATCTTGTCAATAACTTCGTTGATAAACGCAAACTGAAGAAGCAACTTTGCCTCCTCAAGGCTTACACCACGCTGCTGCATATAGAACAAGGCAGCATCGTTAAGCTGACCGACAGTGCTGCCATGCGCACACTTCACATCATCGGCATATATCTCCAACATAGGCTGGGTGAACATACGGGCAGTCTTCGTAGCACAGAGGTTCTGGTTGGTTTCCTGAGATGTTGTCTTCTGAGCACCATGACGTACCAACACACGACCAGCAAAGGCTCCTCGGGCCTCACCATCGAGTACATATTTATAAAGTTCATTGCTGGTACAATGTCCCACCTGATGATCAATGAGCGTATTGTTATCCACCACCTGATTCTTATCGGCAATGACACAACCATTGCAGAAACATTCTGCTCCCTCGCCCTTGAACACCAAGTCGAGACGGTTGCGGGTGATACCATTATGAAGGGTAATCACATTATGGTTCACACGGCTGTTGGCCTGCTGCTCTATATAAACATTGCTGACACGACGGTTCTTATAATGAGTCTCCTCAAGACAATAAAGATCAAGACTCGCATTCTCGCCTACAAAAGCCTCAATAACCTGTGTGGCAAGGAAATTCTTGTCGTCAGCTGCATGGTCGCAGAAAAGGAACTTTGCCTCAGCACCCTGCTCCAAGACGATGAGAACACGACGATTCACCATCAGGTCGACATCCGAGCGAAGAATATTGATGACCTGCACAGTACGCTCCACCTTTACATTCTTGGGCACATAGATGAACAAGCCATCCTGAGCCAAGACTGTATTCAGGGCAGTAATGCCATCCTCGTCTGTTTTGGCAATCTTAGCATAGTATTTCCCGATGAATTCAGGGTTTTCTGCAGCAATCTTGCTCAAAGAATCCACGATAACGCCCTCTGGAAGTTCTACCTTTGGAAGAGCTTTGTTATAGAAAGCATCGTTAACCACGAAGTATAGCGAAGTACTGAGATTGGGCACATCACAACGGAAAGCCTGATAAGGGTCTACAGGAATCTCCAGTCGATTCAGGTTCAAACCATAGTCGGGCTCGAAGATGGCACTCATATCTGTGTACTTGTATCTCTCCACCTTGCGAGAAGGAAAGCCCAAGCGACGGAAGTCCTCAAAAGCTGCATCGCGCACCGCATTGAGAACCTCGGCACTGTTCTTCTTGATCATTCTCGACGAAGACTGATACAAGTCTAAATATTGTTTTTCTGAATGCATAATATTCAATTTATAATTAATAAACAACAATGAATAAACAGAGGCTTGCCTTTCATGGCAAAGCCTGTTATGATTGAGACATTATCATTTATTCTTTTTCATCTACCTCAGCTTTGATCCAGTCGTAGCCACGAGCCTCAATCTCCTTGGCAAGTTCAGGACCGGCAGTCTTCACGATTCTACCTTTATAGAGTACGTGAACCACACTTGGCTTAATCATATCGAGCAGACGCTCATAGTGAGTGATGACGATGGCAGAAGTCTTGTCAGTATGCATCTTGTTCACGCCATCAGCCACAATACGCATCGCATCTACATCGAGACCAGAGTCTGTCTCATCGAGGATAGAGAGCTTTGGCTCCAACATTGCCATCTGGAAAATCTCATTGCGCTTCTTCTCTCCACCAGAGAAACCTTCGTTTACAGAACGGCGAGCCAACTTGCTGTCAAGTTCTACCAACTCACGCTTCTCGCGCATCAGCTTCATAAACTCACTTGTATTCAAAGGCTCCAAACCCTGATACTCGCGCTTGGCATTGATGGCAGCACGCATGAAGTTGGTCATAGATACGCCAGGAATCTCTACTGGATATTGGAAAGAAAGGAACAAACCTTCGCGGGCACGGTCCTCTGGCTTCATATCCAGCAGGTTCTTGCCGTTGAAGATAGCCTCGCCCTCAGTTACTGTATAGAGAGGGTTGCCTGTGAGCACAGCACTCAAGGTTGACTTACCAGAACCATTAGGTCCCATAATCGCATGTATCTCGCCGTCATTAATAGTCAGGTTGATACCTTTCAATATTTCTTTGCCTGCAATAGTTGCATGCAGATTCTTTACCTCTAACATAATTTTAGTCAATTTTTATCGATTTCATCGAGAATTATGATGATTATCCTACGGTTCCTTCGAGTGAAACACTCAGGAGTTTCTGTGCCTCAACGGCAAACTCCATAGGCAACTTGTTGAGCACATCCTTGGCATAACCATTTACGATCAGGCCGACTGCCTCCTCAGTTGGAATGCCTCGCTGATTGCAATAGAAGAGCTGGTCTTCAGAAATCTTCGAGGTGGTTGCCTCATGCTCGAACACAGCGGTATCGTTTTGCGCATCCATATATGGGAAAGTATGTGCTCCACAATCACTGCCCAACAACAATGAGTCGCAAGAACTGTAGTTACGGGCATTGTCGGCATTAGCTGTGGCACGTACCAGACCTCGATAAGAGTTCTGGCTATGTCCTGCCGAGATACCTTTCGATATAATGGTACTCTTGGTATTCTTACCCATATGAATCATCTTGGTACCTGTATCGGCCTCCTGATAATTGTTGGTAACAGCCACACTGTAAAACTCAGCTACAGAGTTGTCGCCACGCAGGACACAGGAAGGATACTTCCAAGTAATGGCGGAGCCCGTCTCTACCTGAGTCCAACTCAACTTCGAGTTGACACCACGCAAGTCGCCTCGCTTGGTCACGAGATTCAAGACTCCACCCTTTCCATGTTCATCACCAGGATACCAGTTCTGAACGGTAGAATACTTCACCTCGGCATTGTCCTTGACAATAATCTCGACAATAGCCGCATGGAGCTGGTTCTCATCACGCATAGGTGCTGTACATCCCTCTAAGTAAGAAACGTAGGCATCGTCGTCGGCAATAATCAATGTACGCTCAAACTGACCTGTATTGCGGGCATTAATGCGGAAATAGCTGCTCAACTCCATAGGACAGCGAACACCCTTTGGAATATAGACAAAGGAACCGTCACTGAACACACAGCTGTTCAAGGCTGCATAGAAGTTGTCGCGATATGGCACTACAGTTCCCAAATACTCTTTCACCAAATCGGGATGTTCCTTGATGGCCTCACCAATACTGCAGAAAATAACGCCCTTCTCTCGAAGCTTCTCCTTGAAAGTTGTCTTCACCGACACGGAGTCCATGATGGCGTCTACTGCGGTTCCACTCAGAGCCAAGCGCTCCTCCAGAGGAATGCCAAGCTTGTCGAATGTCTTCTCCAACTCAGGGTCTATCTCCTTGTTCTTAGGCTTCTTAGCCAATGGGTCGGCATAGTAAGATATCTCCTGATAGTTGACAGGTGGCACATGTACATGTCCCCACTTTGGTTCCCTAAGTGTCTTCCAGTAATGGTAGGCTTTCAGACGAAATTCGAGCATCCATTCGGGCTCTCCTTTCTTCTGAGAGATCAGGCGCACAACATCCTCGTTGAGTCCTTTCTCTATGATTTCAGTATGCACGTCGGTGGTAAAGCCATACTCATATTTCTGGTCTATCACGTCCTTGACAACCTGATTTTGTTCTTTCTCTTTCTCTGCCATTGTTATTCAGAATAACCTTTCGTTATTTTAACCATAAATAGGGATAAACCTCTTGAGGCTCATCCCTACCTTATTATATTATATATATGATAGAGCGAAAGGAAAGGTGATTTGACCGAAACTACGTTTCTTACTCCTCATTTCCGATTCTTCGCTCCTCATTCACTCTTCACCTGATTAAAGTTTCTGTTCTACCTCGATCTCTGTTAAGGTCTCGATAACGTCACCTTCCTGAATATCGTTGTAGTTGACGAGGCTCAAACCGCACTCCATACCGGTAACCACCTCCTTCACATCATCCTTATAACGCTTCAAGGCTCCGATATCTGCTGTACGAATCACGATACCGTCGCGGATAACACGGGCTTTATCCTTGGCATGTACCTTACCCTCGGTAACGAGACCACCGGCGATAGTACCCACCTTACTGATCTTGAAGGTCTGTTTCACCTCTACCTGACCAGTAACAATCTCCTTCTTCACCTTGTCGAGCATACCGACCATAGCGCTCTTGATATCGTCGATAGCATCGTAGATGATGGAATAAGTGTTGATTTCCACACCCTCACGGTCGGCAGCCTTGCGTGCATCAGCAGAAGGACGAACCTGGAAACCAACGATGACAGCATCTGAAGCAGAAGCCAGCATGACGTCGTTCTCAGAAATCTGACCCACAGCCTTGTTGACTACGTTCACCTGAACCTTCTCGGTAGAAAGTTTGATGAAAGAGTCGCTCAAAGCCTCAACAGAACCGTCGGTATCACCCTTCACAATGACATTCAACTCATGGAATTCACCACGTGCGATACGGTGAGAGATATCACCAAGAGTCAAGCGCTTCTGAGTACGCAAACCCTGCTCACGCTGCAGCTGCTCACGCTTATTGGCTATCTCGCGAGCCTCCTGTTCAGTCTCGATAACATGGAACTGATCACCGGCTGTAGGCGCACCATTCAAACCAAGGATAATGGCAGGCTCTGCAGGAGCAGCCGACTTGATGTTGGCATTACGCTCATTAAACATCGCCTTCACACGACCCCAAGAAGTACCGGCAAGTACGATATCGCCTACCTTCAGAGTACCGTTGGCAACCAATACGGTAGATACATATCCACGTCCCTTGTCGAGAGAAGACTCGATGATGGTACCTGTGGCACGACGGTTAGGGTTAGCCTTCAAGTCAAGCATATCAGCCTCAAGGAGTACCTTGTCGAGCAAGTCGTGAACACCGATACCCTTCTTGGCACTGATTTCCTGGCACTGATACTTACCACCCCACTCCTCAACGAGCAAGTTCATGTTAGCCAAGTCCTCACGAATACGGTCTGGGTTGGCACCTGGCTTATCAATCTTGTTGATGGCAAATACCATTGGCACACCTGCAGCCTGAGCATGGGCGATAGCCTCCTTGGTAGTAGGCATCACAGAGTCGTCGGCTGCGATGATGATGATGGCGATATCGGTGGCCTGAGCACCACGGGCACGCATGGCGGTAAACGCCTCGTGACCTGGAGTATCCAGGAAGGTTACCTTGCGACCGCTTTTCAGTGTCACACTGTAAGCACCGATGTGCTGGGTAATACCACCAGCCTCACCGGCAATCACATTGGTATTGCGGATGTAGTCGAGCAAAGAAGTCTTACCATGGTCTACGTGACCCATCACAGTTACGATTGGAGCACGTGGAACCAAATCGTTCTCATCATCCACTTCCTCGCTGACAGCTTCCTGAACCTCAGCGCTGACATATTCGGTCTTGAAGCCGAACTCCTCAGCCACCATATTGATGGTCTCTGCATCCAGACGCTGGTTGATAGATACCATGATTCCAACACCCATCAAGGTAGAGATAACCTGAGTAACGCTGATATCCATCATCGTAGCCAATTCGCTTACGGTCACGAACTCTGTAAGTTTCAGTATCTTACTCTCCTTCTGCTCCTGACGAACCTGGTCCTGAAGTTTCTCCTGCACAGCCTCGCGCTTTTCCTTACGGTACTTAGCACCCTTCTTGTTCTGGCTCTTGCTTGTAAGACGGGCAAGGGTTTCCTTTACCTGGCGTGCTACAGCCTCGTCGTCGACCTCTATCTGACGCTGGTTATTGCCCTTGTTGTTATTGTTCTTATTCTTATTTTTATTCTTTTTCTTGCCGCCACCATTATTGTTATTGTTCTGGTTGCCGCCATTGTTATTGTTGTTCTTGCCGTTATTGCCCTGCGAAGACTCGGCATTGATGTCTACACGCTCCTTATTGATGCGCACACGCTTCTTACGCTCGCTATGCTGCTGGGCAAACTTGTCCTCACGCTCCTTACGGCGCTCCTCCTTGGTCTTCTTCTTAGGACGAGTGCTCTGATTAAGGGTAGAAAGGTCTATCTTTCCGAGCACCTTAGGCTCATTGGCAGCAAACTTCTGCTCGCTCTTCAGTGTGAAGACCGTATTGGTTGCAGCTGGCTGAGCTGCTACAGGCTGACTGGCAGCCTTTTCTTCCTTAGCTTCAGGCTTGCTTTCCTTCACCTCAGGCTTTCTTTCCTTAGCTTCTGGCTTGTTGACAGGCTTGACTTCCACCTTTTCAGACTTATTTTCCGCCTTAACTTCTGGCTGCTTGGCAACAGACTCTACATCAGACTTCTGAGTTTTTTCTACTACAGGAGCTGTCTCAACAGGCTTTTCCTCCTTCTTAGGAGCATTGTTTACTGGCGCAGGACTGACGGCAGCAGTCTCTGTTTCCTTCGCCTCTGTCTTTTTAGGAGCAGCAGACTGAGCAGCATTTGCCTTGCCGATTTGGTCCAGGTCAATCTTGCCCAGCGGCTTAAACTGCTGCTGGCGGCTTGACTCGAGGATGCTTTCGGCGCGGTTGTCCTTAGGCTCTGGTGCACGCTTCTTCTCTTTGGTCTTCTTAGTGAAGAGCTTTTCTGCCTGATTACGAACTTCCTTATCCTGACTGAAGGCATCATTGAGCGCCTTATATTGTTCGTCGCTCAACTTGAAGTTCAGTTCGGCTTTCACCTCCCCTAATTCGTTTCTTTTTTCCAGGAATTCAACTGCCGTCTGAAGTCCTATGTTCAATTCACGTAGTGCTTTGTTTAATCTGATGCTCATATTTATACTTTCTATCTCCTTCTTTTTTAATTATTAATTTTCGAACTCGGCACGCAATACTTTCAAGACACTGTCAACAGTTTCCTCTTCGAGGTCTGCCTTCTCAATCAGCATGTTGCGTGGAGCCTTCAGCACCTGCTTGGCGGTATCAAGACCAATACCCTTGATGGCATCAATCACCCACTGGTCAATTTCGTCAGAGAACTCGTCCAGATAGATATCCTCATCAGCATCTGCCTCATTGATTTCACGGAATACATCGATGGTGTACTCGGTGAGCATGGAAGCCAACTTGATGTTCATACCGCCACGACCAATAGCCAAACTTACCTCCTCTGGCTGCAAATACACCTCTGCCTTGTGATTTTCCTCGTCGATATTGACAGAGGTAATCTGGGCAGGAGCCAACGCACGCTGGATGAAGAGCTTGATGTTGCTTGAGTAATTGATAACGTCGAGGTTCTCGTTGCAAAGCTCGCGCACGATACCATGTACACGGCTTCCCTTTACACCGACACAGGCTCCTACTGGGTCTATGCGCTCATCAAAAGACTCTACTGCTATCTTGGCACGCTCGCCAGGCATACGTGCTATGCGACGGATGGCAATAAGACCATCATTAATCTCAGGCACTTCGGCCTCGAGGAGTCGCTGCAAGAAGATGGGAGCTGTACGGCTGAGGATAATCTTTGGATTATTGTTCTCGTTGTCCACTCTCAGGATGACGGCACGCACGGTCTCACCTTTACGATATACGTCGGCAGGAATCTGCTCTGACTTAGGCAGGATCAACTCATTGTTCTCATCGTCTACAATGAGTACTTCGCGCTTCCATACCTGATATACCTCACCAGAGATAACCTGACCCACACGGTCCTTGTACTTGTTGTACAATGAGTCATGCTCCAGCTCGAGAATCTTGGATGCCAATGTCTGACGAAGGTTCAGGATGGCACGACGGCCAAACTTATTGAAATCAACCTTCTCGCTCACATCCTCGCCAACCTCGTAGTCAGCCTGGATCTTGCGTGCCTCAGCCAATGGGATCTCTTTGTTCTCATCCTCCACCTCGCCATCTGCAACAACCACACGGTTGCGGTAGATTTCGAAGTCACCCTTGTCTGGGTTTACGATGACGTCGAAGTTTTCATCACTACCGAAAATCTTGGCAAGCACATTGCGGAAGCTTTCCTCCAACACGCTCACCAATGTAGTACGGTCGATATTCTTGGTTTCTTTAAACTCGCGGAATGTATCAATCATACTCGCAGTTTCTTCTTGCATTTTCTTTACTGCCATAGCTTATTTGAAACTTATTACGTATTTTGTATATTTTACCTTATCCATCTGATAGGTATGCAGCACGTCCTGCTTCACAGGGCGCTTCTTGCCTTCTACCTTTACTTTCTCCTCAACACTCACACTGAAGTCGTTGCCATCTACAGAATTCAGAATGCCCTTCACCTTCTTGCCATCAGCATCGAGCACCTCCACCTCCTTACCGATGAAGTTGACGTACTGCTGTGGTACCTTGAAAGGCTGCCCAAGTCCTGCAGAACCAACTTCCAGCTCATAGTCCTCCTCATCACGATTCAAGTGGTCCTCTATAAATCTGCTCAGGGCCACACAGTCCTCTATCCACACACCATCGGCATGATCTATTTCAACGACAATCTTGTCGTCAGGACTGATTTCAATGCTTACCAAGAAATATTCCTTGTCTTGGAGCCATTCGTCAACTAATTTTTTTACGACGTTTTTATCTATCATATATTTCTTATTAAAATAAAATGAGGAACTCTTTGTGAGCCCCTCATTCCACTGAACGTTGCAAAATTACGATTTTTTTTGGTTCTGACCAAAGTTTTTTGAATATTTTATTCTACAACATGCACATTTTTAATCATTTGTGTACCTTTTCGCCCTCTTTTTCGCTGGGCCTCAGGAGTTTTTTATATTCTTCGGGTGTATTGAGTAATCTGACAGCTTCCTTCACCTGCTTGTCATAACGTAAGGAATTTCTGATAGCTCCACCCTGATAATAGTAGGCTGCCACAATATCATTTTCGAGCAAGCGCTTGATGTACTGCTTGTTATAGTCGAGATCCTTGGCCACATTGTGACTCAGTTTCTTGGCAAGGGCATCGAATTCTGGCTTCGCATCATCATAATAACCTTCAAAACGGGCCAGTTTCATCAGGTCTTTCAGATACTTCTCCGTCTCTCTGTCATACTTGAAGTCGGCTTTCAGTACACGAGCCTTAAACTCCTCGTAATCAGCATCGGTAAGAGCAAAATCCTTGGCCGGAGCTATCGTAGGATGCTTGGCTATATAATCCACCTCGTAGTTGAGCATCAGCTCGTTACTGTCGCGTGCTCCTGCCAGATAGTAAGCGATATTGGGCAGCGAGTCGGGCTTCACCTCTACATCCGGCTTCACGCCACCACCATCACGTACCTCACGTCCTCCTGCTGTATAGAACACCTTGGTAAGCGAATCGGGCACATGCTCCACATATCCACCCTTGGCATGCTTGTAGTTGAGAGCCTGCACGCATCGCCCGCTGGGAATGTAATACTTGCTCGTGGTAAGTTTCATCTGTCCATTGTAAGGCAAGTCCATCGTAGCCTGAACAAGTCCCTTTCCATACGTGCGCGTACCTAATATAATAGCACGATCATAATCCTGCAGGCTTCCACTCAATATCTCGGCTGCGCTGGCAGTATTTCCGCTCACAAGCACCACGATAGGCATCAGCGTATCAATAGGCTCCACCGTGGTTTTGTATTCATTGTTGGCACGCTGTAGCTTACCCTTCATCGTTAGCACGACCTTATCCTTGGGCAAGAACATATTCACAATGCTCACCGCCTCGCTTACAGAGCCTCCGCCATTGTTACGCAAGTCGAAGACAAGTTTCTTGGCTCCCTGCTTCTTCAAGTCGATAAAAGCACGGCGCACATCCTTGGCACACTGGTCGGTAAAGGAGTTGAAATTAATATAACCTATTCCACCGTCCAACAACCCATAATAAGGAAGAAATGGCATCTGTATGGTGCGTCGGGTGAGTTTCACCTTCATCACCTTGCCCGTACTTGGGCGCTTCACCTTAAGAATAAACGACGTGCCGGGCTCTCCGCGAAGGCGGTCGCTCACATAGCTCACCTCCTTGCCCTTCATCGTAGAGTCGTTAATACTCAGAATGATGTCACCCTTCTTCAGTCCCGCCTCCTGGGCTGGCATTCCCTCGTAAGGCTCGCTGATAACGGTATAACCCAACTGATAGTTGTATCTCACTACCGAACCTATACCGGCATACTTGCCCGTAAGCATGTTCTTGAGTTCCTTCACTTCCGACTCTGGATAATACTCTGTGTATGGATCAAGGCTCCGCAACATGGCATTGATGCCGTTGCCTATCACCTCATCAGCATCGAGTGTATCCACATACATCATATCCAAATTCTTATAGATAGACGTAAAGACATCCATATTCTTAGCTACCACAAAGTCGTGATTTTTCTCCTTTTGTGCCCATGCAGGCATGGCGAGTACCATGGCGAGCACCATTACATATAATTTATTTATCATCTCGTTTATTTATTTCTAAAAACTACACTATGCGTTGAAGTACGCCTTTCGCCTACAAAAATACTCATTTATATCCTAAAAAGAAGCCTAAATCACAAAAAAATGATGTTTTTTTACTGAAAATTCATTTTTTTCCGAAAAAAATTTGGTGGAATAAAAAAAAGTCACTACCTTTGCAACCGCAAATGAGAAATCATTTACAACAATGCTTCAATAGCTCAGTTGGTTAGAGCACCTGACTGTTAATCAGGGGGTCGTTGGTTCAAGCCCATCTTGAAGCGCATCAAGCAAAGCCTTGCAAGTCATAAACTTGCGAGGCTTTATTGTTTTCATACATTTCTAAGTTGCGCCCTACTTTGACTTGAAGCCTTATCAAATAAGAATCGATTCCCCCTAAAAAGAAAAAACTTTCGTTTGTGGAAACAGGAGTTTACATCCCAATCTCTCACAAACGAAAGTATGCTAAAACAATAACGATAGTCTATACTAAACACTATCTACAGTTTGCGCTTAATTCCCTTGTCACCGACAACATATACCTTATCCTCATCCATCAGGACAGCCCTGCCACGCTGATGGTTGTAGTTATCCAGATTGTCGACATTCACGGCGATGACCTTTCCCTTATAGAAACGCTTAATGTCCTTGAATATCGTATGACCTACATAGATTCTGTCCACATCGTAACGCTGAAGCACCATATCGAGAGAATCGCTTGACAAAGGCGACCATTTCTTGGTCTTCAGCACCAAGCCACGATACCAAATGGGACCACGGTTGCCATAAAGGAACTTACAGAACTCAGAATGAGCCTTGCGCTGCTTGCTCTTCATAAAGAGCACACTGCTGATAGTGTCGTTGACCACAGGGATACTCAAGTTACGATCATAGAACTCTTTACTGATTCCTGCATGGACAAACAGGTTGCGGCCAATGACCTGCATCGCATTACGTGTGGCAAGCCATCGGCCCAGCTCAGTATTCGAACCGAAGAGATGGCGATAAGAAATTCCCAGGGTGTCGGCAAGCATCTTATATTTAGGTTTGGCATAACGCATATCGCCAGCCAACTCCATAGGCTCGTGATTGCCCAACAACACAGAAACACGACCGCCACACTCGGCAGCCTCGGCCTCAAGTTTGTAGAAGAGCCAGAAAATCTGAGGCACATCATAACCTCGGTCGAAGATGTCGCCAATAACCACCAGCTGATTGTCGCCATAAGCCCAACGTAACTGGCTGTCAATAACACCATTGGCCTTCAGCAGGCTGACTACCAAGTTGAGTCTGCCATGAGGATCGGACATCACAAAGGTTTTCCTTGCCTGACTCTGCTTCCATGGCTGACGAGCTATAGGATGCAGACGTACCGAGAAAGGGTATTTCCCCTCATGGTCAGCCACATGCAGAGTAAAATCCTTTGGCAAGACTGCATAGACCGTATCTTTCACCTCGCCATTCTCAGTTACCGAGATAACTCTTACACTACCGTCAGTCTGATAGACCACATAGGGACCATCGCACGACAACTTCTTGTCGTCGGCATGCTCCTTAGCCGAAATAGTGATGCTGAACATCGTCAGCATCACCATCATCATTACCAATAAAAACTTATTGTTTTTGTTCATTTCCTTTATTTACTTTTACCTGTTCAAGGATTATTCTCCGTAACCAGGATTATTCTGCAAGTGACTAACATTGCGTTCTGCCAATGGCAGAGGAAGTACTATCTTGTAGAAATTGTCTTCTCCCTCGCCTATGGTCATAAAATCCTTGCCACAAGTATGCTTGGTCTTGCTCAAAGTGCTGTTGCTCTCTTCCACACGCACCACCTTCTTGCCATTTCTCAGCAGGTCGAACATACGATGTCCTTCACCCACCAACTCCTTGCGACGCTCATCAAGCACCTGGTCTACTGTAACCGTAGAAGATGCATCAACCGATTTAGCAGGATTGGCTCTGCTGACGATAGCACCAAGATAGTGTACAGCCTCAGCATTATGGTCGCTACCTGCTGCTGTCAACTTGGCTGCAGCCTCAGCAGCATTGAGGTAGGCCTCAGAGAGACGAATCAAAGGAATGTTGGCATCCTCAACACCCTCACCTTGCTGTGGCTGATACTTGTTGACATATCCACGTCCATAAACAGATGAAGAATAACCTTGAGCCTTGGTAGCCACATTGATAATCTTCAGACGAACATCATCGTTGTCTTTCTTGAGGAAATTGTAGAACGATTTTGTGACACAACCGTCATAATATCCATTGGGAGAATAGAGATAACCTAAACTTTCCTTTCCTGGAGAATCGGTAGTAAGGTTGATGATTTCAAAGAGTACCTCGCCCTTATTGGTAGAAGCCTCACTCACATCGTTCGACCATGCTGTAGGATACTCCTCGTTGGTCCAAAGCTGATATTGATGACTTTCAGCGCCCTCTATGGCAGCTTTGGCTGCATTAAGAGCCTTCTCGTTGTCACCATGATAGAGGTATACACGGCTCAGGAGAGTCAGGGCTGCCCACTTGTTGATCTTACCCTTATTGAACTTCTCGCCAAGCAAATTGATACTTGCCTCCAAGTCATTAATAATCTGTTCGTAACATTGAGCCACCGTACTGCGCTGAGGCATATAGTCCTTATCCACCACATCAGTTACGATGCTGGCACCCAAAGAGGCACCATTGTCATAGGTATAAGGATAACCATAAAGTTTGGTCAAGTCAAAAAGCGACATAGCACGGAGGGCAAGAGCCTGACCCTTATAGTCGTTCATGGTCTGCTTGTCGGCATCCGCAACCTCAATTTTATCAATATTGGTCAAAATCACATTACAGTTCTGAATAATACTGTATGGATAAGCCCAATAAGAAGAAGGCGCATTACTCTTGGTAAAGCCATAAAGGTAAGCGGATGCAGTACGCTTGGTAGAGCTGACAGCCTGCATGTCGTCGCCAGTCATATCGCCATAATACACCAAACGACCAGAATAGGCGTAAGGAGACTGCATGGTACTATATATACCGTTCAGAGTGGCGTCAACCTCAGACTTTGAGGTAACCTTGGTTGGCACAGATGTTGATGGATCAAGATCGAGCCAGTCATTGCCACACGAAGACATGCTTATAGCAACGATTCCCATCATTACATATTTATATATCTTGTTCATAATCATTCATTTTTAGAAATTAACATTCAAACCGAAAGTAACTGTCTTGAGTGGTGGGGTGGCCTGTGTGGCACTACCATTGACCACAGACTCTGGATCATAATAATCCCAAGCCGCCCATGTCCACAGGTTATTGGCAGACATATAGATACGGGCATTGCTCAAGCCTACAGAAGAGAGCCACTGCTTTGGCAAGGTGAAGCCAAGGGTAAAGGTCTTCAGACGCAGGAAGTCGGTGCTGTGCAGACGACGGCTGTTGGTAATCTTGTGCATTGCCACACGGGAGCTCTTCTCATAGAACTGCTCATACTTGGTGACATCGCCAGGCTTCTTCCAACTATCAGCATAATATGTTGGGATGTTGGCCTCCATATCATAGCCACCATGCTCGGTCTTCTGCGCCCAGGTGTCGTACGACCAACCACCAAACTGATAGTTGAAGAGGAAGCTCAAGTCGAACCACTTATAGCGGAAGCTATTATAGAGACCACCAGTGACATTAGGCTCTGCATGCTTGTCGAGCATAATCGACTTAGCCTCGCTTGCCTTCTCGGTAATTTCCTTGTTATAGGATCCATCCTCCAGCAGGTCGTTCTTATAGAACTGTGGATTACCATTCTCGGGGTTGATGCCAGCAAACTCTATCATATAGAATGTACGATAAGAATAACCTATCTTGTGAATCTGAGTACCGCTTACTATCTCTGTCTGATCGCCATCGAGGTTGACTACCTTATTGGTGTTATGTGATAGATTGAATGTGGTCTTCCACTCAAAGTCCTTGGTCTTGAAATTGGTAGAGTTGATTTCCAATTCCACACCCTGATTTCTCAACTGTCCTACGTTCATGAGGTAAGAGCTGAAACCTGTGGTCATAGACACCGGACTGTCCATGAGAAGGTTCTTGGTGTTGCGCAGATAATACTCCAAGGTAACGTTCACACGATTGAAGAGCGAGAAGTCGAGACCTAAATTCAGGTTATAGTTGGTTTCCCACTTCAGGTTGTCATTGGCAAGCTGCGAGATGATGATGGCAGGCTGCTCGTTGTAGCCGTCGCTCAAGCTGCTCAATGCCATATAACCATAATAGTCGGAAGGCAAAGTACCATTCACACCATAAGATGCACGAAGCTTCAAATCGGTAAGCCAGTCTGATACTGGTTTCATGAAGTCCTCGTCGATGATACGCCATGCACCAGATACCGACCAGAAGTTACCCCAACGATGAGAACGCTGCAAACGAGAGCTGCCGTCTACACGATAGCTGAGTCCGAGGAAGTACTTGTTGTCGTAATCATAGTTCACACGTCCGATATAAGAAACCATACGTGTGCGACTATCAGAACCGCCTACCGACTCCGTCTTCTTACCATTAGAGATGTCGTTCTTATCGGGAGTGGCGAAGTTGGTAGCATACCCAGACAAATAGTCGCGATACTGATCGTCAATCTCATAACCTAAAAGCTCATCGAGATGATGTACGTTTGCAAAAGTCTGCTTATAGGTAAGCTGGTTGCCCCACATCATTTTGCGACGCTCATAGAACTTCTTTGACATACCACCGTTGATATCATCACCATTAGAGGTACGTGGGTCAGCCCAATCTTTTCCCTTTGTCGTGATATAGTCATAACTGAAGGTGGTCTTGAACTTCAAGTCCTTAATAAACTCATACTGACCATAAATGGTATTGAAAGTACGGGTGACATACTCACGCTGAGAATCATATTCATTGGCAAGTGCCGGGTTGCGGTCGCCGATACGAATCAGTGCGCGGTTCCATGTACCATCCTCGTTATATACAGGATCAGATGGTGTCACTGCACTTCTCGAAGAATAGAAAGGAGAAGTATAGGTGAATCCCTCGCTATAAACGTCCTGGTTGACACTTGAGAAGAGGATGTTAGCACCAAGAGTCAACTTGTTGGTGGCCTTGTAGTCCACATTCAGTCTGCCCGAAAGGCGCTCCAGACCAGAACGTTGTGTGATACCCTCCTGCTTGAGATAACTCAAAGAAGAATAATATTTAAACTTATCCGTTCCGCCCGACAGCGATGCCTCATACTGCTGATGGCTTCCTTTCTTGAAAAGCACATCGTCCCAATCTACAAATCCGCACCATGGCACGGGTGCATAAGTATCGATGTTCTCGTCGGCATAGGCCTTGGCATCCTCTTCACTCTCACCGTCACGGAGCGCACCCGCATAGAGACCATTATAGATATAGTCGCGTCGCTGCTGGCCACTCATTACCGGGCGATACTCCATGGCGAAGTCAGAGAATCCCCAGTCTGCCTGCAGAGAAACCTTAGGCTTGCCCTGCTGTCCCTGCTTGGTAGTAATAATGATGACACCATTGGCTGCACGCGAACCATAAAGTGATGCAGCTGCAGCATCTTTGATGACAGTAATACTCTGGATATCATTGGTATTGATGGTCGACATAATGTCGAGACCTGAATCAGAATCTAACGAACTGATATTGCCACTAATCATAGGCACACCATCAATTACATAAAGCGGTGTGTTGGCGGCATTGATAGAGCCCATACCTCGAATATTGATACTTGAAGAGGCACCTGGCTGACCAGAGGCTGATGTAAACTGCACACCAGTAGCATTACCCTGAAGCATATCCTGGAAAGATACCGAAGGAACATCGGCTATCTTGTCGGCCTTCACATTTGCCGCAGAACCGGCATAAGCTGATTTCTTAAAAGTACCATAACCTGTCACAATCACTTCGTCCATCATCTGAGTGTCTTCAGTAAGACTGATGGAAAGGGCACCATCCAGAGAGGAAACCTTTACTTCCTTCTTCTGATAACCCACATATGAAACCACCAATGTTACAGGAAGTTTGCTTACCGACAGCGAGAACTTACCGTCGATGTCTGTTACTGTACCTTGAGAACTACCTTTTAACATAATGCTTGCACCAACAATCGTTTCCTGTGTGTTAGCATCGATAATTACTCCACTAACTGTCTCTCTCTGTTGAACTGAATAGCTTGTTGCTGAATAAATAGCCTGGGGCATTACAATGCCCAACAAACAAAGCAACAGCATTCTGTTAATGAAGGAAGCACTAAACCTGATGCTTCCAGCAGAATGTAGATACTGCTTCTTCATAAAATACTAATAAAAATTAAACTCTAATACGCTTTATCAAGTGCAAAAGTACAAAAAATGTAACAAATATACACAATTTTTATTGAACTTTTTAAAAAAACAACAGCAAAAACCTTTCATTTTATAAGTAGCAACTGTACACAACTATAGCCATAAGTAGTTTTATAAAATTGATAGTACCGTTACAACAAGGCTTGGGCACACGATGCCCAAGCGGTGGGGAGGTAATGCCCAAGGCTTGGGGAGACAATGCCCAAGGCTTGGGGAGTTCTTATAAACAAGCTTCTTGACTCATTGTATGTAGTTTCCTATATTTAATTTGTAACTATCAGTTTTCCATATAGATGCCGAGTAGTTACTTTTATAAGCAAAAATGACTATAACATGACAAAAGCCATACTTGTACCACAAAACTATCTTCATTCATGCCCGACACACATAGAAAAAGGGCACGCTTCTTTTGGAAACGTGCCCTATATATAATAATGTATAATACGGATTATTCTACATCATTGTTGTGGTCGAGAGAATCATTGAAGTCTCTTGGAGCTTGTTCCTCACCACGATGCTCATAACGACGAGGCTGACGAGCTGGACGCTCACCACGGCCCTCATGACGGTCATCGCGACGTGGACGACGCTCACCGCGCTCAGGACGTGGACGACGCTCACGCTCTACATAACCCTCTGGCTTCTCCATCAACACACGATGAGAGAGCTTGTACTTACCAGTCTTAGGATCGATCTCCATCAACTTCACCTTGATCTTGTCGCCTTCCTTGATGCCAGCCTCTTCAACTGTCTCAAGACGCTTCCAGTCGATCTCAGAGATATGGAGCAGACCATCCTTACCAGGGAGAATCTCTACAAAGCAACCGTAAGGCATGATTGAACGAACTGTACCCTCGTACACCTCACCAACCTCAGGAACAGCTACGATAGCCTTGATCTTAGCCAAAGCAGCATCGATAGAATCCTTGTTAGGAGCAGATACCTGTACGTGACCCTTACCTTCAGTCTCCTCGATAGTGATAGTAGCACCAGTATCCTCCTGCATCTGCTGGATGATCTTACCACCAGGACCGATGACAGCACCGATGAACTCCTTAGGAATATCGAGAGCTACAATACGTGGAACCTGTGGCTTCATCTCAGCACGTGGCTCAGAGATAGTCTCCATCATGCAGTTGAGGATGTGCTCACGACCAGCCTTAGCCTGCATCAAAGCCTCCTCGAGGATTTCAAAGCTCAAGCCATCGCACTTGATATCCATCTGTGTAGCGGTCAAACCATCACGGGTACCTGTGGTCTTGAAGTCCATATCACCCAAGTGGTCCTCATCACCGAGGATATCGCTGAGGATAGCATACTTGTCCTCACCTGGATTCTTGATAAGACCCATGGCAATACCAGAAACTGGCTTCTTCATAGGAACACCAGCATCCATCAGGGCGAGTGTACCTGCACACACTGTAGCCATAGAAGAAGAACCGTTAGACTCCAAAATCTGGCTTACCAAACGTACTGTGTAAGGGAAGTCGGCAGGAATCTGACCCTTCAAACCACGCCATGCCAAATGACCATGACCAATCTCACGACGACCTACGCCACGCTGAGCCTTAGCCTCGCCTGTTGAGAATGGAGGGAAGTTATAGTGGAGGAGGAAGCGCTGGTAGCTCTTCTCGAGCACACCGTCGATAAGTTTCTCATCCATCTTGGTACCGAGAGTACATGTAGAAAGAGACATTGTCTCACCACGCTGGAAGATAGCGCTTCCGTGAGGCATTGGCAGAGGAGATACCTCGCACCAGATAGGACGGATTTCTGTAGTAGCACGACCATCAAGACGCAAGCCCTCATCGAGGATGCAACGACGCATAGCATCGCGCAAAACGTCATCATAGTAGCGAGTAGCCTCAGCATGCTTCTCTTCGAGTTCATCCTCAGAAAGATCGGCATGTGCTGCGTCATACTTCTCGAGGAAGTCAGCCAAAACCTTGTCGAAAGCATCCTGACGTGCATGCTTCTCCAAAGCCTGATGATTGATATCATAAGCTGGCTTGTAAAGCTCAGACTTGATCTGCTCACGAAGTTCCTCGTCGTTAACCTCATGGTCATACTCACGCTTCACGTCAGTACCCTTCTCCTTAGCCAACTCATACTGGAGCTCGCACATAGGCTTGATAGCCTCGGCAGCCACCTTGAGGGCACCGATAAGATCCTGCTCTGAAACTTCCTTCATCTCGCCTTCCACCATCATGATGTTGTCCTTAGTGGCACCAACCATGATGTCCATGTCGGCCTCTTCCATCTGCTGGAAGGTAGGGTTAACAACATACTCGCCATTGATACGAGCCACGCGAACCTCTGAGATATAGTACTCGAAAGGAATATCTGAACAAGCCATGGCAGCTGAAGCAGCAAAACCAGCAAGAGCATCTGGCTGGTCAACACCATCGGCTGAAAGCAACATTACCTGTACATAGACTTCTGCATGGTAGTTAGAAGGGAAAAGTGGACGCAAGGCGCGGTCCACAAGGCGAGAGGTAAGGATTTCCTCATCGCTGGCTTTGCCTTCGCGCTTGGTGAAACCACCAGGGAAACGACCTGCAGCACTGTACTGCTCACGATAATCTACTTGCAAAGGCATAAAATCTGTACCCGGAACTGCATCCTTTGCTGCACAAACAGTTGCGAGAAGCACTGTGTTACCCATGCGGAGAACCGCAGCACCATCAGCCTGTTTTGCAACTTTTCCGGTCTCAATTGTGATGGTTCTTCCATCAGGCAACTGAACACTTTTTGTAATTACGTTCATCTAAAAATTTAAAAACTTATTGTTTTGTCTAACATCTAATATATAAAACGACGCAAAGATACCTCTTTTATTATTAATAAGCAAAAAAAACCGCATTTATTTTCAAGTTTTTTGAATATTTTATTCTTTGCTGATGGTTTATTCCGATTTTATTGCTACCTTTGCAACCGATAATTTTGCAAAATAACAAGACACATGAAGATAACCAAACTCTATTCAGCTGCGGTCGTAGTAATGGCTGCACTGACTTTTGCTTCTTGCAACAACAAGAAGTTCCACATCAACGGAAACATTACCGAGGCGAAAGACTCCATGCTCTATCTGGAGAACATCAGCCTCGACGGACCTGTAGCTATCGACTCTGTAAAGCTCGGTGAAGACGGTTCTTTTGCCTTCGAGGAAACAGCCAAAGACTCAGTATGTCCTGACTTCTATCGCCTGCGCATTGCCGGACAGACCATCAACCTCTCCATCGACTCCACAGAGACCATCAGCGTGAAGGCTGCGTACCCAAGCATGAGCTACCAGTATACAGTGGAAGGTTCTGAAAACTGCAGCACCATCAAGGAGCTGTCACTCAAGCAGATGAAACTGCAGGCTCTCGTCAACGAGATAGCCCAAAATCCTAATGTAGGTGTCGACTCTGCCGATGTCATCATCGACCGTGCCATCAATGCCTACAAGCAGGATATCAAGACCAACTATATCTTCAAGGCTCCTATGATGGCATCATCTTACTATGCTCTGTTCCAGACTCTGCAGGTAGGACGTGTGAACACTCTTATCTTCAACCCACGCAACAACAAGGACGACGTCAAGGTATTCGCGGCAGTAGCTACAAGCTGGGACACTTACTATCCCAATGCCGAACGCGGAAAGAACCTGCACAACATTGCCATACAGGGCATGAAAGACATACGCATCATTGAGAACCAGATGGCAGCACAGCAACTCGATGCCAGCAAGGTACAGGTGAACGGAGTCATCGAACTCGCCCTGCAAGACAACAAGGGTGTGACACGCAAACTCACCGACCTGAAAGGTAAGGTGGTTCTGCTCGACTTCCATCTTTTTGCCGGCGAACAGAGCACCAAGCGAATCATGATGCTTCGCGAGCTATACAACAAGTACCATGCTGCAGGATTTGAGATCTATCAGGTATCAGTCGATCCCGACGAGCATTTCTGGAAGACATCCACAGCCGCCCTGCCATGGATAAGCGTACGCGATGAAGACGGCATTCAGGGAGCAAGTGTGGCTAAGTACAACGTACAGAGCATCCCTACTTTCTTCCTTATCGACAGAAGTAACACATTGCGATCTCGCGATGTACAGATTAAAGACCTCGATGCAGCAATCAAAGCATTGCTGTAAGAGGTCTTTCCCCCCTCTTTTACAACATCCCTTCACCGCACACCCCTTTTTATTCTCCTATAAGACAGATGTTTATATCCATATAGAGGAAAACACTGAACCTAAAATAAACATAAACCTAAAAAGTCAAAAGATGAGACATTTCATGACACAACACTTTTGGTGCCTACAACCGCTTCGACAACATCGAGGGATTCGAGATTGCAGGCGAGGACAAAGTGTTCCATCCTGCTACAGCCCGCCATTTCTGGCAACCAGGCAACGACACGTGGAATGAATGTATCACCGTGGTAAGCCCTGAGGTAAAGAAACCTGTTGCCCTGCGCTATTGTTTCAAGAACTTCCAGCTCGGCAACATGGCAAATGCAGGTGGACTGCCTCTATTCCCATTCCGCACAGACAACTGGTAAACTATCAAACAAGAATAAAACACAACCCATCATGGAACATCCTCTAAGCAAATTCAAATTCTGCCCTATCTGCGGTTCAACACACTTCGAAATCAACAACTTCAAAAGCAAGAAGTGCGGAAGTTGCGGATTCACATACTATGCCAATCCAAGCAGCGCCACCGTAGCCTTTATCATGAATGAAAAAGACGAGCTATTGGTGGTAAGGCGCAAGAACGAGCCAGCCAAGGGCACTCTCGACTTACCTGGAGGATTCGTAGACATGGAGGAGACGGGCGAAGAAGGGGTTATGCGCGAAGTAATGGAAGAGACAGGATTGGAGGCTACATCTGTAGCCTACCAGTTCAGTATCCCCAACCTTTATCTCTATTCAGGGCTCACCATCCACACACTCGATATGTTTTATATAGTAGAAGTGAAAGACCTCTCACATATCGAGGCAAAAGACGACGCTGCAGAATACCTGTGGATTCCTCTGAACGAGATACGGATAGAGGAGTTTGGTCTGCGTTCCATCCGTCAGGGGCTCAGCCGGTTTCTAAAAAAGTCCTGAAGAGAAAAAGCTAAAATTGAAAGTACAAACTGCCATTCATGTTTCACCACATGTCTGGCTTTTTTGTTGATGCCTTTATTCCAAAACAAGACTTGACTATTACAACAAGACAAAAAGCAGAAAAACCTGCCTTTTACCCTCATAAGACCGATTTTAGAGCCTAAAACATTAAAAAAGCAAAAAAAATCCCCATATAATAAGGTATAAGCAAAAAGTTTACTTACTTTTGCCAACCGAAAGAAAAATTGTATATAAGCTTATGCAAGAAAATTTAGTTATCGTCGAGAGCCCTGCAAAGGCCAAGAAAATCGAAGAGTACTTAGGAAAAGACTATAAGGTTATGTCCTCTTACGGTCATATACGCGACTTGAAAAAGAGGGAATTGAGTATAAACGAGCAGACCATGGAACCAGATTACGAGATTCCAGAAGAGAAGAAAAAGCTCGTTACCGAATTGAAATCGGCAGCCAAGAAAGCCAAGAAGATTTGGCTGGCTTCCGATGAGGACCGCGAGGGAGAAGCTATCAGCTGGCACCTTTGCGAAGTACTCGGACTGGATGAGGAGAAGACAAACCGTATCGTTTTCCACGAGATTACCAAACCAGCCATACTGGATGCCATAAAGCACCCACGCCATCTGGACATGAACTTAGTCAATGCCCAGCAGGCACGTCGTGTACTCGACCGTATCGTAGGTTTCAAACTCTCACCCGTACTTTGGCGTAAGGTGAAACCTGCCCTTTCTGCCGGTCGTGTGCAGAGTGTTGCAGTACGCCTCATCGTAGAGCGTGAGCGAGAGGTACAGAAATTCAAGAGTGAGCCATACTTCCGTGTGAATGCCATCTTTGCCCTCATCAATGAGAGCGGCAACGCAACCGAAGTAAAGGCTGAGCTCGACAAGCACTTCAAAACCCAAGAAGAAGTTGATGCCTTCCTCGAGAAGTGCATGGACGCACAATTTACCGTCGACGCAGTGAGCAAGAAGCCATTGAAGCGCACTCCTGCGCCTCCTTTCACTACTTCTACACTGCAGCAAGAGGCTGCCCGCAAGCTGGGCTTCACCGTAAGCCAGACCATGATGATAGCACAGCGACTCTACGAAAGCGGACGTATCACATACATGCGTACCGACAGCGTCAACCTGTCTACTTTCTGTAAGGATGCCAGTGCAGCCGAGATCAAGAAGGTATATGGTGACAAATACAGCCAGACCCGCAACTATCACACCAGTTCGAAGGGCGCACAGGAAGCACACGAGGCTATCCGCCCTACAGACATGACCGCACTTACCATAGACGGAACCAATCAGGAGAAGCGACTCTACGAACTTGTATGGAAACGCACCGTCGCCTCACAGATGGCAGACGCACAGATAGAGAAGACAACCATCAATATCGATATAGACAACACTACAGAGAAGTTTGTCGCCAACGGCGAGGTAGTTGTCTTTGATGGTTTCTTGAAAGTTTACCGCGAATCAACCGATGAGGAGGAAAACGGCGAGGAGTCTTCACACATCCTGCCAGCCATGCGTCATGGCGACAAGCTGCAGCGCCGTGAGATAACAGCCACCGAGCGATTCTCTATGGCTCCTGCAAGATATACAGAGGCGAGTCTTGTAAAGAAACTCGAGGATCTCGGCATTGGCCGTCCTTCTACCTATGCACCAACCATCAGCACCATTCAGCAACGTGAGTATGTGCAGAAAGGTGACAAGAGTGGCACAGAGCGTTCATATACAGTCAGCACACTGAAGGGCATCAAGGTGACACAGAAGTTCAAGAAGGAAATGGCCGGCTCAGAGAAAGGCAAACTGCTGCCTACAGATATCGGCATCGTGGTCAACGACTTCCTGATGAAGAACTTCCCCGACATCATGGACTACAACTTTACTGCCAATGTGGAGAAAAAGTTTGATGATATCGCAGAGGGCAATACCGAGTGGAATAAATGGATGAAGAAATTCGACCAAAGCTTTGAACCCGAAGTGGACAAGGTGATAAATGCACGCAGTGAGCATAAAGCCGGCGAGCGTTCACTGGGAGTCGACCCAAAGAGCGGACGCCCTGTATTCGTCAAGATAGGACGTTTCGGACCAGTGGCACAGATTGGATCTGCCGAAGATAAGGAAAAGCCTCTCTTCGCACAGTTGCCTGCCGACAAGAGTATTGAGACCATCACACTCAACGAGGCTATCGAGCTCTTCAAGCTTCCCCGCGAGGTAGGCGAATATGAGGGAACACCTGTTACCATCGGTGCAGGTCGCTTTGGCCCTTACGTTCTCCACAATAAGAAGTATGTTTCCATCCCGAAGGACGAAGACCCAATGAACCTTACACTCGAAAGAGCCATTGAGTTGATAAGAGAGAAACGAGAGAGTGAGCAGAAACGCCACATCAAAGTGTTCGATGAAGATACCAAGCTCGAGCTGCTGAACGGCCGCTACGGTCCCTACATTGCCTATGATGGAAAGAACTACCGCATTCCCAAGAACAAGCAGACTCATGTAGAGGAACTCTCATATGAAGAGTGTATGAACATCATCAAAGAGGCTCCAGAGCCTAAAGCAAGCCGTCGTAAGTAAGCCTATGAAGTCGATTATCATCATCGGATATATGGGCGCCGGAAAGACAACAGTCGGCAAAGCCCTTGCCAAGGAGTTGGGCGTCATGTTCTACGACCTCGACTGGTATATCGAAACTCGCATGCACAAGACCGTCAAGGAAATCTTCGACGAGAAAGGCGAAGAGGGATTCCGTATCATTGAGCACAACATGCTGCACGAAGTAGCCGAGTTCGAGAACGTTGTTGTAAGTTGCGGGGGCGGGACACCCTGCTTTTTTGACAACATGGACTATATGAACCAGTTGGGAACCACCGTCTATCTGAAGGCTACTCCCGAGACTCTCCACGCCCATCTGCAGATGGGCAAGGGCGTGCGACCACTGCTGCTAAACAAGGCCCCTGAGGAGGTGGAAACCTTCATCAAGGAACAACTCAAACAGCGAGAGCCCTTCTATCTGAAGGCACAGCACATCTTCGACATCGATGTAATCGACGATTACGACAAGATACAGAATACGGTGAAAAAACTGCGCCTGCAGTTGGGTATATAAAGAACCTCGGAATCAGGCTTCAAGCCGAAGGGTACAACGAGGCTACAAACTGAAACAACCCAATTAAAATATAACACATCACAACAAAACTACATTCATTCCAGAAGAAAAGAAATGAAGAAATGGACTATTGAAGACTCGAATGAACTCTACAACATCAAAGGTTGGGGCACTTCTTACTTTGGCATCAACGAAAAAGGAGATGTCTATGTAACTCCATGCAAAGACAACACGCAGATAGACCTACGCGACATCATGGACGAGTTAGCCCTGCGAGACATCACGGCTCCCGTGCTGCTCCGATTCCCCGACATTCTCGACAATCGTATCGAAAAGACAGCCAGTTGCTTCCAAAAAGCCAAGGAGGAATATGGATACAAAGGCGAAAACTTTGTCATCTATCCTATCAAGGTCAACCAGATGCAGCCGGTCGTAGAGGAAATCATATCGCATGGCAAAAAGTTCAATCTCGGTCTTGAGGCTGGCTCTAAGCCAGAACTCCACGCTGTCATTGCCGTACAGTGCCAGAGCGACTCGCTCATCATCTGCAACGGATACAAGGACGAAAGCTATATCGAACTGGCTCTCCTCGCACAGAAGATGGGCAAGCGTATCTTCATCGTAGTAGAAAAACTCAACGAGCTCGATATCATTGCCAAGACTGCCAAAAAACTCAACGTAAGACCCAATATCGGAATACGTATCAAGTTGGCCTCATCAGGCTCTGGCAAGTGGGCTGACAGTGGCGGCGATGCATCCAAGTTTGGTCTGACAAGCGCAGAGTTGCTCACAGCACTCAACAAGATCGACGAGATGGGGCTGCACGACTGCCTACGGCTCATACACTTCCACATCGGAAGCCAGATTACCAAAATACGACGCATACAAACAGCCTTGCGCGAGGCTGCACAGTTCTATATCAACCTGCACAAGATGGGGTATAATGTCGACTTTGTTGACTGCGGAGGCGGATTGGGAGTCGACTACGACGGAACACGTTCTTCAAGCAGCGAAAGCTCCGTCAACTATTCCATCCAGGAGTATGTGAACGACTGCGTATATACGTTTGTCGACGCAGCCAACAAGAACAATATCGCACACCCTAATCTTATCACCGAAAGTGGCCGTTCCCTTTCGGCACATCATTCAGTACTCGTCATCGATGTACTCGAGACAGCCTCGCTGCCAGAGATGCCCGAGGAGTTTGAGGCCAAGGAAGAAGACCACCAGTTGGTAAAAGACCTGTATGATATCTGGGACAACCTGAACCCACGCAATATGCTCGAAGACTGGCACGACGCTGAGCAAATACGCGACGAGGCTTTGGAACTCTTCTCGCATGGCATCGTCGACCTCAAGACAAGAGCCGAGATAGAAGCCATGTACTGGAGTGTATGCCATGAGATTAACAATCTGGCAAAGCACATGAAACACATCCCAGAAGAACTGCGAGGACTCGACAAACTGCTTGCCGACAAGTATTTCTGCAACTTCTCGCTCTTCCAAAGTCTGCCAGACAGTTGGGCCATCGACCAACTCTTCCCTATCATGCCTATACAGCGACTCAACGAGCGCCCTTCGCGAAATGCTACCTTACAGGACATCACCTGCGACAGCGATGGCAAGATAGCCAACTTTGTTACTGATGGTCATATAGGGCATGTTCTTCCTCTGCATGCACTCAAGAACAATGAGCCTTATTACCTCGGTGTCTTCCTCGTAGGAGCCTATCAGGAAATATTGGGCGACATGCACAACCTGTTCGGTGACACCAATGCGGCGCATATATCAGTAAAGGACGGCAAGTACAACATCGATCAGATCTTCGACGGTGAGACTGTGGAAGAGGTTCTCGACTACGTGCAGTACAACCCCAAGAAACTCGTCCGCCAGTTGGAGCAGTGGGTTACCAAAAGTGTGAAAGAAGGTAAGATTTCACTCGAAGAGGGTAAGGAATTCCTTGCAACCTATCGCAACGGACTCTTCGGATATACTTACCTGCAGTAAACAGATAATCAAGATTCCTCATACAGAGGGCATATCAAAGTCTTAATAGGCTATTGATATGCCCTCTTTCTTTTCTTAGAAAGTGAACAGAAGCCATATAGGCAACCAACATTGGTCACAATAGAAGCCTCAAGCTGGTCATAATAGACGACAAACGTTGGTCATAATAGACGACCCATAATAGGCATAACAGACTATCATCGCTGACTATTATAACGTGATGGTTTAAGCCACCAACATGTTTCTTTGCAGAGATATATGAAGGGCAACTTCATTTGTGGCTATATACATAAGTAGTCAACTATAAGTATGACTAAAAATAAGTAAGTCAACGTGAATTATAAATAAGTAATAACTGAGTCAACTCATATTATCAATAACACTTAGAGTGGGCAACTAAAATCATTAAACCACAAATAAAAGTTCTATTCAAAGCCTTTGAATGTGCGTTCAGTGCCTTTGAATGCGCGTTCAGAGCCTTTGAACAGACATTTCAAAAGCATGAACGGAGATTTTTCAACAAGAGACAGAACAAATTCATAAGAAACAGAAAACAAATGCGTAGTGCTAAAATAACTACTCATGGCTATAGGGGTGCCGAATAGTTTCTAAAGATAATGTTTCTGCTTAAATAACATTAAAAAGCAAGCAAAAACTTGCATATTTAATAAAAACCGTGTTATTTTTGCAACCGAAAATGAAGAAACTGTTACACATATCGTTTACATTCTTTCTTGCCGTGGTACTCGTTATCATGGGAAGCGGGGTGACATTTCTTCATTGCTCATGTTCCGGCAAGACAACCGTGATACTGTCGCATACAGCACAGAACGGCAGTAATTCCGACACCACCAAAGGATGCATGAAGGTAACAAGCGTACAGCTATCGCCTACGACGCAAATGCAGCCAACCGTTTTCGACTTTCATGCCTTCCAGCCTTTGATGGCGATTATTCATGAGTGGCAAATGCCTCATTTGTCTTTCATGGCAAAGAGAACACTGAGCAACATCATTCCCAAAACCGGATACAGTCCGCCACCAAAACTGTATCTCTATCTTATTGAAGTCCTGACCATTTGAACCTCCTTCTTGTCGACATGATGAAGGTTAGCCCCCGCTATGCGCATAAACCTCATGAGAAATAAGATAAAAAGATGAAAAAGGACAACGAAAAATAAGATAACAATGAACACAAAGCATACTTTACTTGGCATCGCCCTCATAATGCCACTGGCAAGCTTTGCCCAAAGCGAAGTGCAACCCAACGAAAAGAAAGATACAATAGCCGACCAGGAGATTAAGGAAGTAACCGTGGTGAGCCGCAAAGCTGGCGTAAGTCGACTGGCTGGAGCCATCAATGGTTCTATCATCAACAAAGACGAACTCTTCAAGGCTGCCTGCTGCAACCTGGGCGAAAGCTTCACCACAAATCCTTCAGTAGATGTCAACTATAGCGATGCGGCAACAGGAGCAAGACAAATCAAGCTGCTCGGACTTGCAGGAACATACGTGCAGATGATGACAGAAAACCTGCCCAACTTCCGTGGCGCAGCAGCCCCATTCTCTTTAGGCTACGTGCCAGGTCCATGGATGCAGAGCATACAGGTAAGCAAGGGAGCCTCATCGGTAAAAGCCGGATACGAAAGCATCACAGGCCAAATCAACGTGGAATATCTCAAGGCAGATACCGAGCCTAGCGTGGAGGCCAACCTCTATGGCGATACCGACGGAAAGCTGGAAGCCAACGCCGCTGCCAACGTACATCTCAACAGCAAGCTCACTACCGAGTTGCTTACACACTATGAGAACAGATGGGGAGCCAACGATATGAACATGGATGGCTTCAAGGATATACCCAACATTCTGCAATACAACTTGCAGAACCGATGGATATTCAAGTCGGAACACTACATGCTGCGTGCCGGCATCTCGCTCATCAGCGAACATCGTCGCGGAGGACAGACCCTTAAGGAGATGGACGATGACATGAAAAAAGCCATGGAGGGCAAAGAACTCTATGGCATAGACATCAAGACCAACCGGTATGAGGCTTACATGAAACACGCGTTCATTCTCAATAAGGAGCACGGCACCAATATTGCCCTCATGACTACAGGATCCATGCACCAGGAAGATGCCCTCTATGGACATAAGACCTACTACGTGAACGAGAAAAACCTGTATGCATCACTCATGTTTGAGCACAACTTCAACAAGCAGCACAACCTCTCAACAGGTGTGAGCCTCAACCACGATTACTTAGGACAGCAATATCGTCTCACCGATGACCAGACTCAAGCCAAGACATGCGACAATGAGAAGGAAACCGTTCCGGGCATCTATGCCCAATACACCTATAATCTCAACAACAAGCTCATCGTGATGGCAGGAATCCGTGCCGACCACAGCAATCTGTACGGCAACTTCGTCACACCACGTTTCCATGTGAAATGGCAGGCCAACGACATCATAGGCTTCCGCCTTTCTGCCGGCAAAGGCTATCGCTCAGTACATGCTCTTGCCGAAAACAACTATCTCCTGGCAAGCAGCAGAAGACTCGTCATCGACGACAACCTGAAACAGGAGGAAGCTTGGAACTATGGCATCAGCAGTCAGATGAACATACCGCTGTTTGGACAGACACTCAAGCTCAATGCTGAGTATTATTACACCAAATTCCAGAACCAGGCTGTCATCAACTTCGACAGCAATGTACACGAAGTACGCATCACCAATCTGGATGGCAAGAGCTATTCACACGTGTTCCAGATAGACGCCGCCTACCCCATCTTCAAAGGCATGACCCTTACAGCAGCCTATCGCCGCAACTATGTCAAGGAAACCTATGACGGCATACGTAAGGACAAGCCTTTGCTCAGCAAGTACAAAGGTCTGGTTTCTGCCTCCTACAAGACTCCGCTCGGTCTTTGGCAGTTTGATGCCACCTTGCAGTTCAATGGCGGAGGAAGAATGCCACAAGCCTATACCCTTGCCAACGGTGAGCCTTCATGGGATCAGAACTTCAAGGCTTACACCTTGCTAAGTGCACAAATCACTCGTTGGTTCCGCCACTTCTCCATCTATATAGGAGGCGAAAACCTGACAGGTTTCAAGCAAAAGCACCCTGTAGTAGATGCCATGAATCCTTGGGGCAGCCAGTTTGACACCAATATGGTATGGGGTCCTATCAATGGAGCTATGGGCTATATCGGTATCCGTGTAAACTTCGGAAGACTCTAATCAAAAGGTGCTTTACCGACAGAATTCTCGCTTCTGGATAAGTAAAAACAAGAAATATTCATTATTAATTAAAGATTTTAATCATAAAAGAAAGGAAAAATTATGAAAAAGATTATGACAGTAACCGCCATGTTGGTATTTGCCATCAGCATGTTTGCAAAAGACATTAAGACTGTAGTGTTCACCACACTTCCACAGATGCACTGTGAGAACTGCGAGAACAAGATCAAGGGCAACCTGCGCTTTGAGAAGGGAATCAAACAGATTACCACCAGCGTACCCGACCAGAAAGTAACTATCGAATATGATGCCGACAAGACTACTCCAGAGAACATCGCCAAGGGCTTTGCCAAGATTGGCTACAAGGCAACTGTTGTAACTGGCGAAGCCAAGAAAAAAGGCTGTAGTGGCTGCAGCAAGAAAGCTGATGCAACTAAAGGCAGCTGCTGCAAGAAGGACGGCGAGAAGAAAGCCGGAAGCTGCAGCGAGAAAGCTGAAGTAAAGAAAGAGGGCTGTGGAGGCTGTAGCAAGAAAGCTGAGGCAGTCAAAGGCAACTGCAGCACGAAGTAACGACAAGATAGGAGTAATACCTTTATTATAGAAAGAACCGTACTTAGTGTTAAAAGGACACAAAGTACGGTTCTTTTTTATTTCAGTAAACAGACTTGCTTACATTACCCCAGTTTCTTTGCCTTTGACACATGAAGGGCAAAGGCAGCAATAACGACAAAGCAAACCAAAGGTACAATGAAGCCAACAGCCATGTCGGTTTCGCCAAGAGCACCCATCAGTACAGGAGCAATAGCTCCACCCACGATTCCCATGATGAGATAAGAAGAGCCACGCTTCGTACTGCCGGCGTCAAGCCCTCGCAATGCTAAGGCAAAGATAGTGGGAAACATGATGGACTCGCAAAGATAGGTCAACACCAAAGCCACTACAGCCAGCATACCAGCACCTAAGATAACCACCAGCATACAGACTGAGGCGCCCAAGGCACAGATCAACAGCAAGATGCCTGCCTTGACATAGTTCATGCCCCAACTGCCCAACAATCGACCAACAAAGAAGAAGCCCATACCGCCAAACGACAGCATCAAAGCAGCATCTCGAGCCGAAACAGAAGGAATACTCTCGGTGACATAATTGATAAAGAAACTGTTGATACCCGTCTGGGCAGCCACATAGAAGAAGATGGCTGTCAAACCGAAGACAAAGGTGCGGGAATGCCACAACGACACACCCGAAGCAGCCTCGGCAATCTGTTTCTCCTCTTTTATCTCAGGCAGCTTCACACGACCTATCACAATAGCAATAAGCAGCACAGCAATGCCTATAATGGTGTAAGGCAAAGCCACCGAGCCACTGTTGCCATCAGCTCCACGGAAGACAAGAAGTCCTCCTACCAAAGGACCGACTATCCAGCCCAATCCATTGAGCGACTGAGCCAGGTTGAGCCTTGAGGCAGAGGTCTCCTCATCGCCAAGGACGGCAATATAAGGATTGGATGCTGTTTCCAGACAGGTAAGTCCGCAGCCTATCACAAATAAGCAGACCAGGAAAAAGTTGAACGACATAATCATCTCGCCCGGAATGAAGAGCAAGGCCCCAATGCCATAAAGCACCAGTCCTGTAAGCACTCCGGCCTTATAGCCCCACTTGCGGATAATGATTCCGGCAGGTATGGCCATGATGAAATAGCCTCCATACACCATCGCCTGCACCAGGGCTGAACGAGTCTTGGATATGACGAGGGCATCCTGATAATGCTTGTTCAGAATATCGAGGATGCTATGAGCAAAGCCCCAAAAGAAAAACAGCGATGCTATGAGCACGAAGGGCAGCAGATACTGCCCGGGAACAATCTTCTTCATCGTCACGTTACTTTCTTCTTATCGTCAGTGTAATGGTCTCAGGATGAGCCTCGGCAAATTTCTTCACATCGTCTACCACTAAGGCCAGATATCCACCGCCACCTGCTCCAGGCATCTTCCATGCCTTCACATCAGGTAGAGCCGAATACTTGTCAATATAACCTTGGACACAACCCTGAATCATGGCAGGGAACATACTTACCTGAGCATCAAACGAAGCCTTGTAGGCACGGGCGAAAGCCTCATAATCCTTAGCCATAATGGCTTGCCAGCAGTCATCGGCAGCCTGAGCCAAAGCCTTTACCTTCACCTCGGTGATGTCCTTACCCTCGACCACAGAGCAGCCAGGTCGACGGGGCTCCATCGCTATCATGCAGAGATGTTCCTCCAGCCAGGAAAGTATCGACTCATCATCGCAACGCTCAAACTTCTCGGGCCAGAAACGGTTGTTGTAGTAATGACGGCACAAACCAGGAATACAGATTCCGATGGCATCCTGTGCTCCACTTACGATGCCATCATTGCGCTCAGGGTCGTTCTCGAAACAGAAGACCAACTTCGACAAGATTTCAGGATCCATATCGGGCAACTTCACTGGCCATATTTTCTTGATCATGTTTCGGGTGGAAGTGGAAAGTCCACAGCGCTCGCGCACCTCAAAGGTGGGAATCAACGACATGGTGATGGCCCAGCCTGGAGCATAACAACTCACGTAAGGCTGATCAATCCATGTACCAGCCAGATCAAGACGAGTTGGCAAGGCGCAGGTTCCATTCTTGATATCAGTACTCGAACGGGCTGTCAATCCCTCGGCAGGAGTACGCTCCAGCACTACATACTCGATACCATGCTCCTCGCAGAACTTTCGCTTGGTGTCGCTGCTTCCATCTTCATTCACTACAAACACATCGGGATGCAGGAACTCCACCGTCGGCACAAAGTCCATAATGCCCGAACCGGCATTGATGAATGCATCTTTCACGTATCGGATAGACTTTACCATGAACAGGCGTTCCTGCTCCGGATAGAAGGTTTTATGATGCTTATACTCCAAGATAGTGGAATCGGAACCTATGCCGACATACAACTCACCATACTGCGAAGCCTGACGGAAGAACTCCACATGTCCGCTGTGAAGAAGGTCATAACATCCGCTTACAAATACTTTTTTCATATCTGTTATTTATAATCTATTACTATTCACTTGCTTTAGCAATTGTGCAAATTTACAATTTTTCGCAGAAATAAAGGCACATTGTAGAGTTAAAGAAACAAAAGAGCCGACTATAAGTATAGGTTTTTAGCAAAATAGTTGTAACTTTGTACTGTCATTATCAAAATATAGACAGATATGGAGAAAGTAACAATCGTAAAGGTGGGCGGCGCCATCGTTGAGGACAACGAGCAACTGGCACAGCTCCTTACAGATTTTGCCGCCATACCAGGAAAGAAAGTACTGGTACACGGCGGAGGCAGACGCGCTACTAAGGTAGCAGCAGCCTTGGGTATAGAGAGCAAAATGGTGAATGGCAGACGCATCACCGACGCACGGATGCTGGAGGTGGTAACCATGGTCTATGGAGGCTTGGTCAACAAGAACCTTGTAGCCAAGTTGCAAGCCAAGGGCGTAAACGCACTCGGACTGACAGGAGCCGACATGGATGTGATACACAGCCACAAGCGCCCCGTCAAGGACGGAGTAGACTTCGGATATGTAGGCGATGTGGAACGCGCCAATAGCAAGATGCTGCAAACCCTTATCCAGGAAGGCATTACACCCGTTATGGCTCCGTTGACTCACGACGGCAATGGCAATATTCTGAATACTAACGCCGACACCATAGCCAGCGAAACAGCCAAGGCTTTGGCTCCCTACTACGATGTGACGCTGATATACAGTTTCGAGAAGAAGGGCGTGCTTTCCAATCCCGATGACGACAACAGCGTGATTCCTGTCATCACACGATCCGACTTCGAGAAATACCAGGCTGACGGAACCATCGGTGGAGGTATGATTCCAAAGATAGAGAACGCCCTTGCTGCCGTAGACGCGGGCGTGAAGGAGGTGATTATCACTCTGGCAACAGCCATAGACGGCAAACAGGGAACCGTCATTAAGTAAAGAGTGAAGAATTCTTTTGCCTTTGATTCTTAATAAGAGTTAAAAATAGAAATAATTTAAGATTGGTTGTAACTTTCTTATAACATAGTCGTCATTAATAACAGAGGAATGAAAGAAATCAGTTTCCGAAACGATGTTTTGCCACTGAAGGACAAACTCTTCAGACTGGCTCTGCGCATTACTCTCAACAGAGAGGAAGCCGAAGACATCGTGCAAGACACACTGATAAAAGTCTGGAACTCGCGCAACAAATGGCAACAGTTAGACTCCATCGAAGCCTACAGCCTCACTATCGCAAGAAATCTCTCGCTCGACCGTATCAAGAAGATGGAGAATCAGAACGGATCGCTCGAAGATGAGAAGACAGAAAGGCCAGACGCCACCTCGAATCCTTCAGAACGAATGATTCAGAAAGACAAGCTGGACATCGTAAAGAGGATGATAGACGAACTTCCCGAAAAACAACGCAGCTGCATACAGCTACGCGATATCGAGGGAAAAGCCTATAAAGACATTGCCCTGATTCTCGGCATCACCGAAGAACAGGTAAAGATCAATATCTTCAGGGCTCGTCAAACAATAAAACAACGATTTCAACAATTCGACAAATATGGACTATAAGTACATCAAACAGCTTTTAGAGCGCTACTGGAATTGCGAGACCTCCCTCGAAGAGGAAGACATCCTCCGCACATTCTTCAGCCAGGAAGATATTCCTTCCGAGCTGGAGTCCTATAAGGCTCTCTTTACCTACGAGCTTGGCGAAAGCAAGAACGAGGCTCTGGGCGATGACTTTGACCAAAAGATAATGGACATCATAGAAGGCGAGGAAAGCCAGAAGCCAGAAAAGGCAAAGGTAATATCGCTGACAGAGCGCCTGAAACCTCTGTTCAAGGCTGCGGCTATGGTGGCTATTTTCCTTACTTTGGGCAATGCCGCCCAAGTACCTTTCCAGAAAGATGCCGAATACGTAGGAAATACAGGAAACGGACAATCGGTTCACGGTGTATCAGTAGCTGCCATTGCCGACTCGGTATCGGTCGACTCCATGCAGCAATCCAATATCAACCAAGTGGCTGCCGATCCGGCTTCCAACATACTGAAATGATAAATTTCTATGCTTTCTCTATAAAATCATGTTTAGTAAAACAACTCTGAAACTGTGAAGTTTCATTTCTCTCAAATTTTTCATAACATACTAACGTAATAGGGCTGCCAGTAATCCTGGCAGCCCATGTTATTTATATACGTTTATCTGGCCTTATCGCCCCAACAGCCTATGGCAGGAAGCGGATATAGGTTCTGTCGTCAAAACTCTTGTTGCCTTCTACAAGGCCTTTGGTAGCTATGAAACAGCTGATATTTTGAGGATCGTTGGCAATTTGATTAGCCAAGGCTTCCTCACTCTCTGCCAGAGTAGGCTTGAGAAAAGGATAGCCATCGCTCGCCAATACAATCTCAGAAGAGGCAGAAACAGTCTCGGAAGAAGATACAGACACTACCTTTACCCCCTCCCGATAGATGGGGAATCCATCAATAACAGTATAAGTCTTGTTTTGTCCCGAAAGCATCGCCTCAACGAGCAAAGGCTCTATTTGCCTGCGAGCCTCAGCAGGAAGCATTCCTTCCTTTATCAAGTCAACTCGCTTCTCTGCAATCTCTTGCTCGTAGGGTTTACCATTCTCATAGAGTTTTCCGCCGATGAGAGCCTGACAATCGCCCACCATCCACACCTCTTGCCTTGCCCTGCTGTAAATAACGGCAGAAGCCGTAAGGCGTTCCTCGGGATGCTGCAACAATCGCTCAGCCACGCCCAAAGGCTTATACACTTTATCGCATATATAATGCGTGATGCCTTGGCAGAAATCATCTACCGTTGCATCAGCCTTCAGTTCGTGCTGGATATACTGAGAGATGAGCATCATGGCATAACGACCATTCTTCATCTCCGGATTGAGATGCTTTGGGGTCTTGCTCGTACTGCCGTCTATCACGGCGATGAAATCATCGGTCACGACCAGTCCATCCTCACAGGCCTCCTGGCACTTCTTGCCAATAATGCTCTTCTCTATCACATTCATGATTTGCCGTTCATACATTACTTAACAACAAACTTCTTACCAGCCACGACGTATATGCCAGAAGAAAGATTGCTCATATTATTCCGGGTGCCCACGCGTTGCCCGCTCAGGTTATAAACAAACCCATCGGCTTGAACCGCAGCGTCCTCTTGTCCTGCCACGTTCTCTATGGCTGTCGTAGAAGAATCACCATCAAAGCTGAACGAGAGCGCCTTGGCATGGCCTTGTGCATCTTTTATGGTGACATACCAACTTGTACCCACAAAGTTGTTCCAGTCTGAACTAAGATGATACATATTACCGTTATTTACCACATATGCATTAATAGGAGCTGCACCTGGGTCGTAATAGAAGCCATGGAACTGAACCGTATAACCACCAGAAGTTATCTCTTCTGTTGTCACAACATCATCAGTAATTGTAGGAGGAACAACACCCTTTACCTGATAGATAGGTCCTTTTACTTTTACCGTGGTATTGATACCCCAAGGGAATGTGTATTCAATATACTTTGTCTCGATATCGGCCTCCTTGCCCACCTTGATGATATAAGGCTTGCCAGCAACGATACCCTCCTTATCAGTATCAACAGTCCTGAATTTGACACAGGTTCCTTCCACACTGTCAAAGACACTGAGTTTCACCTCCTGGTCGCCTCCGAATGTCTGTTTCACCTGGTCGCCCGTCAGTGTGCAAGGAAGAATAAGGCTTTCCCACTTGCCCACGTTGAAGTAGCGGCGTATGTTGTAAGTAACGGGGTATTCATAATGGTTCTCACCCTCAGGATTGTGGTTGATGCCACTTGGAGTGTAGTAACCATGGGTGTTCTGGGTTATGGCAAACTCAGAGATGCTTTTGTTCGTAGCATCGAGATACCACTGCTTGTCTCCCATATAGAAAAGTTGGAAATTGTCAAAAAAGGCATAGCCTCCCTCGTTGGCTCTCTTGCCAGCACCGATGTAGAGAGTACCCTTATCTGAGCCTTCATCCGCCTTCACGAGGACTGCCACACTGTTGTCGTACCTACGATGGTCCACATCCTTGTCTTCATAAGGATTGTTCTCTGCGAATATTTTACCGGCATTGACACAATACTTGATAACACTATTCTTAAAGCCATTCAAGCCATCCGTTGTTTTTTCGGTATCTTTATAGGTCATATTCTGCATCGAATCCCAGTCTGCAGATTCAATGGTCTTCAGAGTTGTCTTATTGCTTATATTCTTATAGTCTTGCGAGGCAAAAACAAAAGAAGTGTTGTTCTTGTCATTCTGACTATTAGGATTGAAATAAAAACCTTGGCAATTGACACGATAAAGACCGGGCTTCAAGCCTGTGATTTTCTGAATCAAGTAGTTGCCTGTTTGACCATAAAAATCGCCTTTAGGTCCTACCCAAGCCGTCATATACGCCAGTTCTTGCACATTTTCCTGCAAATTTGGGAAAACATAGGTATCTTCGTTTCTGTTGTAACAGAACTGCCAAACATTGTCCTTTGACTTTGTATCATAATCACCATACAAATCACCATTAATACCTTTGTTGTTTCGTTCGAAACGAGCATCCTGCACAAGACCAGATACATTGATATACTTTTTCTTCTGGCTATTAATGACCTTACGGTAGTCCTCTATCTGGATGAAATAGAACGTCTCAGCCTTGTCTGCGTCCGTAGTAACCACCAGGAATTTCTTCTGTGGTTTTTCTTCTGGATTACCTTGATAATAACTCAGGTAATAATTTCGCTCTTCATTATCGCTATATTCCAGATTGTCCTTCCACTTAGAATAGATTTTATAACCATTACGGGTATTAGGAACAGACTCAATATACCATTTAACCCTATCGGGAGAAGAATTAATCAAATTACCATTCCCATCCTTATAATCCTCGGCATTGAGCTTTCCACGATCCACAAACAAATAAATGGACTTCTTAGTTTCATCGTTCGCCACAGGAAAGATGCGCTCATCATTAGCCATGGTAGGCTTGACACCAAGATAGTCGGCAGTTCCGGTTTCGTGAGAAGTTGTAGGATTATGCACCCATGAGTGGATGTAATAACGAGGATCGCCGGTGTTAGAATCGTCGGCGACCTTCTCTACATAGAAGTTCATACCCACTTCTGCCAGAATAGGCTGCGCTCCATAGTGGCCACCCACTGTCACAAACTTTTTGGGAGTTGTTGCATACAAATATGTTATATTCGGATTATTCGGAGTGCTGACAATTGACCCTAAACTCTGATTGTTAGCAGACCAGTCTATATCCTCTACACTAATTCTATCCTGTTGATCTTGGGCAAAAGACGACAAGGACATCGAGATGCACAAGGCAAGCACCGAAATTCTGAAAAAGAGTTTCATCTTCATCTTATAATTTTTTAATACATTATCAATACTTAATATCATCATCCCACACATTAAAACCATGCCATTTGGCATAGTTGTCACTTCCTTCGCCAGGAGTACCTTCGACAATCGGCTGCTTATTGCCACTGCCGTCATCCCATGACGTAGGATTGTTCATCAGATTCTCCTGACAAACCTCTACGATCCTCACCTCTGGGACTACATAAACTTTTCTTTTATTCATATTCATTTTACTTAAACCAAAGTTCATCTTAAAGCTAAAGAAATTCCAATTGGAGATTAAAATATTAGAATACGGTTATAACACCATTAAAATCCCATTAGAACACCACCTTCTTTCCTTTATAAATATACACACCCTTAGTTGTAGGTTTCGCAATCTTCACACCACTGAGAGTATAATAAGCAGCACTCTCGTTGTTGTCAACCTGAACAGAATGAACACCTGTTGACGAAGGAGGTGCAAGGAAGTCAAAGCCAAGTGCATCTTTTGCAGCTCCTGCCTTGTCGTAGAGGTTGAGCCAAGCACTCATACCGGGCACAAACCTGGGCTCTAACAAGCGGTTGAAACAACCATTAGCAAAATAATACTGATTCTCATCTGTGATGTAGGTGGGAGTTGTGGAAGCCCAGATGCTGTTACCCTCAAAGCTATCACAATCATCACCATTATCGAGAATCCTGGCTACATACTCCTTGGAGTAGCCTCCTACAGGCACGTCATTGACACGAACCAGGAAACCATTCTGTGCTCCAATCTTGTTCACCTTCGTCAAGACAACAGCACCCTTACCTTCATCGTATGCGCCCTTATAGGCTGAGATACCTGACACATCGGTGAAATCAACATCAAAATTGAACGAACAGGGCACAAGATTTGCCTCCGGTTTGATGATGACTTGATCGTCAATATTCTCATAACCTGCGCTCTTCCATGATTCGATGCCAGCAGGACGTGTATGGAAACGTGGCAATGCATTGTTGTTCCATGTCCAGTCACCCTTCTCAGAAATACTGTAGGGCAAGGTGAAGTAAACATCTTTTACGTTAGGACTGTTGAACACCATATTAGGGAAGCTCCACACATTGGCTGTCCATACCACGGTTGTAAGGGTTGGAATGTTATAGAATGCACCTTCACCAACATTAGAGATTGTCCATGGCAAAGTCACATTAGTCAACTGAGTATTCTCGAACGCCCAAGCACCGATAGTGGAAAGCGAACCAGGCAGATTGAAGTACTCAATGCTTGCATTCTTGAAAGCATGATCGCCGATAACCTCGATGCCATCAGGCAGAACGATGCCCTTGATTTGGCTACAACTATAGAACGCACCTGCCTCGTCGCACTTACTGCCACTCAACTTGTCGTCGTAACCTCCGGCAATACGCTTCACATCATAGTAGTTGTCACCAATCTTCACGTTCTTCTCGATGACAGCAATACCATTGGCAGGAAAAGTCAGCTCATCCCAACCAGCAACCTGGGCATAGTCGTTGACGATTTCATACTTGATACCGTTGACGATTGTAGACTTCACAACTGGTACTGGAGGATTCTCACCGCTAACATCGTCAGGCAAGTCTGTGTCAGCAAGATACTTAACGCCGCCGAATGGGATCATAAGGGTCATATCCTTCTTGTTGTTATTTTCATCAACCTCTTTCCATTCGTTGGTATCGTCAATCCAGGCAGTAATGGTATGACTTCCCTCAGGAGCGATGAAGTAATTATCTGCACCACCTGTTGTCACAGAGCCACCGCCACCATTAGCAATCAATGTAGCCGTTGCATGCGACTTCAAACCATCCTTGAAAGTATCGCACCAAGTGATAAAGCCTGTTCCGTATGTCTTGCCGTCCATCTGGAACTGAAGACCAATCTTCGTACCTGCAGGAATATCCTTGTCACCAGCATTGGCAATGACTGCACCCATCACGAGGTGGTCGCCAGTATTGATGGCATCCTCGTCCTTCTTGTTGCTGACAAACACCTTGGTGACAACCAGGTCGTAACCTCCCATAACAGGAGTGAACTTATTAGAGTTGTCTGCAGAAGCTGACACATTGAAACGCTTGGTACGAGAGTTGTTGTCTTCGGTCAGTTCATTTTTGAGATCTGTATCTGGACACACTGTCGCAACAGCAACATGACCGCCCTTCACACTTTTCCATGAAGAAGCAAGTTTAAAATCAATAGACTCATGTGCCTTCAAACCATCGCTTATAGTAACAGAACCTTTTGAAACTCCATCAATATTGACTGCAACTGTAAAATTAGCCTTCTCTAGAATATCTATATCCGAATTGTTCTTTATCTTACCATACAAAACGACCTGGTCACCTTCCTGGAGGTTATACTCTGCGTTCTGATTTCTCCAAGAAAGTTCTTTTAATTCAAGATCATAACCCTTTACATTCTCCCAAGGGTCGACAACAGGATCTGGCTGGATTACCCTACCTGGCTCGGGAACGACATAGGAAGCGTTATTACCTAAAAGTTCCGCACCTAAAGACTGGGCCAGATCTTTATTATTGTCTGTCCAGAATGGATAAGTTGAGTTATTGCCTTTCTTGTCACTTCCATAGTTGGCGATCTTCAAGCCGTCAAACTTCACATTCTTATCAGCTATACGCATGGCGCCACAAGTATGCCCCACACAAGAATAGGTGATATCCTCACCTGTAAGACCCGTACCTAAGATTTGAGTATCATAGAACACGACATTACTTGGTCCTGTCATTGTACGCACGGCATCGAAAGGAGAATCGTAAATCTGTGTATTACGGAACGTTATGTTCTTCACATCCTGCTTCAAATCGACGGCAGCCAAATCTTCATTCCAGCTGTCGGCATTGGTACCGCAACGTACAAGAATGTTGTTTTCGAAAGTAATGCCCTTATTGTTGCTGAACTTATATCCATCAAAAGTTGTATTCAGGTGAATACCTGCTGCCATGAACATATCGCGAATGTAGTTGTTGTAAACATGATGACCACTACCGCCATAGAGTGCAATGCCACCTGCACGCCAGATAAACTCGATGGTGTTGTAAGCGAAGACATTGTTCTCCTCATCCTTGGCGTTCATATAACTGTTGTTCCAACAAGCCAAGCCATCATCGCCATTATTGCGGATGGAGCAGTTATAGACTGCTGCATTGCTTGTACCCTGACAGAAGTTGACACCATCAGCAAGGTTGTTACGAATGCGGCAGTTGATAACCTTCACGCCATCGCTATAGTCCATAGCACCATTATAGTCTCCAAACCAAAAACCAGTCTCGAAGTGTTCCTCCCATACATCGTGAATAACAGAACCATCACAGAACACATCCATGAAGCACTTGTATACGGCCTGCTGGTTATAGCGAGAGCGGAGATTAGAGTTGATATACATGTTGCAGAACTCTAAGTTCTTGCAATAGCCATCTGCACCACCATTGCTGCCATTACCACCAGAAATACCACCACCGAAAGCCTTATCACTTGTAAACTGTATATTGGTGTACCAGATACCTGCACCCGTAATCTTCACATCCTTGCAGTAGATGTTCCACATACCACTGAGATGCCACGTACCTCTTGGAATATATACCACCTTGCTGCCAGCATCAGCAGCCTTCACTGCTGCCACAAAAGCTGCAAGGTCATCCTTTCCGTCATCAGGACAGGCACCAAAGTCGGTGACACTTACCGCACCACTTGGACGGCCTATAGGATTGACAACATCTTCTATCTCCAAGAAGTCAACACCATAAGTCAAGCCATTGGCACCACTGCTCTGGATTTTGATCCTATCTCCTTCCTTAAGAGGCTCGTCCAACAGAAAGTGAACCTCATCAAAAGCGAAACAGCCAACACCCCCATCGGGAGCATCAGAAGGATTGCCACTGGCAAAATACTGCCACATCCAATACGAGTTTAGGTAAACGGTCTTCACCTTATTGCCATTGACGTAAACATCGAGGGAACCTTTCTGTCCCATACCATCACCTGTATCAGGCATGGTAAAGCGCATGGTAACGCCACGCCCTACGACATTGGCATCCTCAATGACATGTACTGTCCACTCTGCACTGGCACCATTGCCAGGCAATTCCACATAACTATGTTCGGAAGCCTGAGACGCAATGTTGAAACGATCCATCATCGCCGAAGTCTTCAAGGTGGCACCACCACCTAAAGATGCCTTCTGAGAATCATACCGCACATAAGGAACGGCAGCACCAGCAATACCGTCAGCCTTGGACCCAGGTATCTGAAAATCCTTTGCATCAGCTACCGAAGCTTGCGCCTGGAGCAAAGAGCCCAATGCCATCGTTAGGACAACGGCTCTCATAACATTCAAAAACTTGTTCATATTTATTAATCCTTATCATTGTTGTATGTCATAGACTGTGGTGCAAAATTACAGCCATTACCAACATGATACAAGAAGACTAACGTATATATAACGAAAAGACAAATAGTATTTCTACAACAAACTAACAATTAATACCTTACAAATCGAAGGAAATATTATTGTATAATGAGAATATGAGCTATAAGAAGAAGAAAAAAGGCAAATGTAAGCCCCCATAAGCACGTATGGGGGCTTATACCTATATTAAGAAATGGGGTTATTTGGTAACAACTACCTTAACAGACTTACCAGCCTGGCGCTTGATATAGATACCCTTACCAGAAAAACCATTCACACGCTTGCCATCAAGTGTATAATACTCGGCAGGAGAAGTTACATCTGCATTCACCGACGAAATGCCTGTAGCACCTTTCTTAGCAACAGTTATAGTCATGTTGGCAAGATTCAATTTCACATCATAAGTACCAGCCTCGGTGATATTCCACTTGTTGTCGTCACCACCATATACAACCTTGCTGTCGTCTGCAGCATCCTTCACATAAGCAGTCTGATCAAATCCCATATACTTATTGACAATAAACTTGAACTCACCCTCTTTTAGATCGGCTGTTGCGGTATAAACCATAGGATTCTCTGCATCCTGCGTCAATAGTACACCTTTGTCTATCTGCCATCCATTAGGAGTTGCATCGCCTATCATCCACAACTCTGCATGTTTGGCATGGGCATCCTGATAAGCTGACTTGGTTAGGGTTATAGTTTTGTTATTTACATCACAAACAATGTCATAGTTGGCAGACTCACTTACCATAAATTTCTTATCTTCACGATTGACTTCTGAAGATACCAAATTGGCTGCGACACCATTCTTTAAAGTAACATCTGCCTCACCAGCACGGAGCTGATAACCATTGAAGTCGCTCTCAGCCATCAACTTAAATCCTTTATCTGCCTCAAGATAAAGAGTAGCTTTGCAAATTCCATCTTCGTCAGGAAGAAGTACGGTACTGTTGGCAAATCCCCAACCGCTCCAGATAGCATCGCCTATCACAAACAGATGATCTACTACGAAATCGGCATAATGCTTTTTGATATCGATTGTCATGTCTAAAAGATTTACCGTCACATCGTAGGTAGCTGCCTCGGTGATTTTCCACTTGTTATCTTCACCGCCCAAAACCACCTTAGTATCATCTGTGGCATCTCTCAAATAGAAAGTCTGATCATAGCCACCATCATTATTCTGAGCTATTTTCATCTCACCAGCCTTCAAATAGGTCGTAGCTTTAAAAACCATTGGATTCTCCAAATCCTGTGTCAGCGGGGTTAAAGAGCCAAAATCCCAACCACCAGAAGTTGCATCACCAACCATCCACAAAGCATTGTGATTGACAGGGTGCTCTTGATAAGCAGACTTGGTGGCTGTAATGGTCTTGGTATTGAGGTCGCAAACTACATCATAGTTTGCAGACTCCTTTACCCGAAATTTCGTGTCGTTACTATTCTCCTGGTTATCGTACAGCTGAGCAGCCTCACCTTCTTCAAGTTCAACGTCGCTGTCACCTGCACGATATTGTAAGCAATCCCAATTAGCAGCAGTCAGCAACTTAAATCCCTCCTTAACGGTCTCACCATCTACCTTTTTCAGATAAACAGTCGCCTTAAACACATTTTCGCCATCAGGCAACATGACAACACTATTAGCAGCAGTCCATCCACCCCAAACAGCGTCACCGACAATCATCAACTTGTCTGCTGCAAAAGAAGCCACAACACTCATGGCAAACAAAACGCAGCACATTAAAGAACGAGTAATTTTTTGTACCATAATCATCTAATTTAAAATTTATATTAGCGTTAATATTTTTTCATTTCATTCATCCATCACGACTTTGCGTGAGAGTGTACTAAAAGGCTTGAACACCTTGGCGTACGCTAACTGTAAATCCTTACGCAGATAGAAAGTATATTTGCCTGGAACAGCAACACTCCATCCCTCTACATCGCCATTGGTGGTTTCCACGTTGCTGTAAGTGTTTCTGAGCACAGTCTTGCCCACACTGTTACTTATTTCGAGCGCAACTTTTTTTTATACTTTCAAAAGAACCTTTCAGTTTTTTGCTGTTTCTTTCATACACAACCTTCATTTTATCTGCCTTTGCGCTGATAATACCCGTATTCAAGGTTTCACTGTACTTGACAATAACTGTTCTGTTAATAGAACAACTGCCATAAGGCACTTCCACTGTAGTACACTTCTTGTTGGGATCATAGCTATATGTTGCAGATTTACCATTCACAGTAGCCGACAAAGGAGTTGGCGTGTTGAAGATACGCAACTGATAGGAACGATTAACAGGTACCCTGCCAACAGTACCCTTGCGAGAAGATATAACGTATCTGCCCATCTGACCCTCACAAGCCTGCGCAAAGTTGATAACTGCGTACTTGGAAGCATAGTCTGGATTGTCGCCATCGTCTTCATAGAGAGTCCCCTCGCCGTTAGCTCCCGACACAACATTGAGAATCATTCTGTCTGGACGCTCGGTAACATTCATTACCGTCTCAGGATTATAAGGTATAATGGCACCCTGGCGGAAAAAATAAGGTATCTGTTCATCTGTGTATGACAAGGTACGCTTACCAGGTCCTTGAATCAACTCATGAGTATCCACGCTCCACCACTGACCTTTTGGAAACCACACTTCCTTTTCTGTCATGCCGTTAGCACCGCTCTTAGTTGTAATAGGAGCCACAAGGATATCATCGCCAAAGAAATATTCGCCGTCATAAATATACGCCTCATCCTGCTCTGGATACTCATAGTAGAGTGGGCGACAAATCGACAGACCTGTGTCGTAAGCCTTACGTGCCATTGTATATATGTAGGGGAAAAGTGAATAGCGTAGGCGGACTGCCTCAAGGATGGTAGGAAAGTTGGGGAACTTCCATATTCTTCTTTCTACTCTTCCATCAGCTGTGGCATGAGTACGGAAAATAGGGGTAAATACACCAAACTGTATCCAACGCAAGACCAAATTTGGATTGTTTACCAACTCGTCATTAGAATACATGTGTCCTCCCAAATCATGTCCCCAATAGCCATAACCTACATTGGATGCTGTAGCTGTAAAATAAGGTTCAAAAGCCAAAGCCTCATAACTGATATTGGCATCGCCCGAGAATCCTATCTGATAGCGATGGCTTCCCAAGCCTCCCCAACGATGAAAGATAACGGGGCGATGGTCTGTACGCTTAGTTGCCTCATTAAAAAAGACATGGTTGCACCAGAAAGTCTCGCTTAATGCCTTGGTATAAGGACTGGTAAGATACTGCTGCCAATCGAGCCACCAGAAATCTACGCCTTCACTTTCATGATCTCTGATAATATTACGAAAGAACGACTTTGTAAAATCGGTATAGTCCAAACTCCACTTAATGGTATTACCTTCAAGATACTTGCCATTCAAATCCTTTCGCATCTGAGAGAAATAAGCTGGCGATTCTATCTCGTTGATACCATCAGCAGGGTGTAGATTGAGTGCCGTCTTAAAGTTCTGACTATGCATATCAGCCAACAAACCTTTAGGGTCTGGTAACAAATTAGTGTTCCACGACCAGCCTGTCCATCCTCCCCGGCCCGCAGATTGACTATAGTCATTACCATTCCAATGCCAGTCCATATCCAAAATCATCACATCAGTAGGAATCTTGTTTGTTTTCAAGTCTGTCATAATATTACGGTAGTCCTGTGCCGAATAAGAAGCATACTTACTATACCAGTATCCGAAGACATAATCGGGAGGCAACGGAATTTTTCCTGAAATCTTAGTATAATCGGACACTGCCTTTTTGTAATTGTCGCCATAACCAAGAAGATAAGTATCCATAGCATGTTCGTCAGCACGGGGTGCCCACCAGGAATACCCTACCTCATTATTATAAACGAGAGCATAAGAACTTCCTCCATCGGCACGCGTAGCTGTCCAGGAATCATCAATCACAGCCCATCCAGAACGAGAAACCAATCCATTTTCCATCTCACTGCGCTTACTGTCACCCATCAGGCCGTCCAGTGTTCTACAGGTACCCTTCAGATTCTGTGGGTCTGGTTTGCCAGGATACCAAACTGAAGGAACGCCATGATTGCTGACAACAACTTTCAGATTGTTGGCTGACGCAGGTACAGTACGAGGATCTGTACCCTTACGATACTTCAACTTGAGATTAGATGTCTCTATATAAAGAAAGGTATCGTCCTCTGACTTTGTAAAAGCTGGTACATCAAGTTTTCTGTTGAGCACAGTAAACGTAGCACGGTCTTCAAACCGAGCATTTTCACTATACTCAATACGTATCATCTCGGGGGTCAAGACTGTAAAACGCGCATTGCCACTTATGACAATGGCTTCGCTTGGTGCCACTGGGTTATCTACTATAGATTGCGCCTCTGCCAAAAAGAGGACAACCAAAGCAAGAGCTAAAGCAAAAAATCGCTTGATTGTCATGATTTTACTATAAAAATAGGTTTAAAATATTAAGTCTAACTATTTACACTAATTGCATTTGTTTACATTAACGATTGCAAAGATAGTCTTTTTATTAATAAGTTATGATGACATTCATTAAAAATACAAACAAACAAAAACACATACCTACTGGCTATCAGCTTGTTAACATTTACGATACTCTTAAAAGATACAACTTATATACAAACGATTATGACCTTTACAGAAGGATTATCAACATAAAAAGAGTGACGATAGAACATATAGACTAAAACAAAACTTTCTTTCCTCTATTTACATATATCCCTTTCCGGGGCTTATCTACAGGCACTCCACTCACAGAATACCAAGAAGCAAACTCACCAGAAGCAGACTTATCGACTATTATAGCAGGCAGTCCCGAGTGTTCTGCCTTGGTAACATAAACTCTCATCTTCTCTAAGTCGATGGTAATATCATAATACCCTGCCTCAGGAACCATGAACTTAAAATCCTCTCCCAAGGTTGTAATATGAGCAAGACTGACAAAAGAATTAAACTGATAATCTTTATACTCAGCACAATAACTCTTACAATATCTCCAGTCACGGCCATTAGTAAACTTGAACAACTCATTAGCTTTTAGGTAAGTTGTCACTTTGTAAACCTTGCCTTCCCCATTGTTTGTCATAGGAACAGCATAGGCCAAGTCGTAAGCTGCATGCCCATTGAGTTGTACAGCCTCTCCTGTGATATAAATATGGTCCTCATCATTGGGGCCTTCCATCACCACCATAGTCCAATATTCCAAAGAAGGAAGCACAAAAGAAACATCATCTCCTTTCTGTGTAAAAGCAAGTTCCTGTACTGCTCCTGCATGAATGTCTGGAGTTGCCATCCAAACCTTATCTATCTTGCGATTGGCAGTTACAGTTATGGGAATACCTGTACACTTATCTGGAAAAGTGCGTGTTCCCCAAACATCACGCCAGGAAAGATCGTCGGTATTGAGAAAATTCAAGAAATGAAGTACATCACAATTACCAACCTTCTTAGCAAAAGTTGTGATAGAATAGCTCTTTGGAGGCCAAGCATTTACAGAATAATTGGACGAAGTACTGACCACAGGCAGATAAGCAGCCTTGGAGGTAGTGCCTCTCAAAAAATTCTGATAAGCCGTTTGAAAGTCATAGTATCTTACCATAGCTGTCTTAAGAGCATCACTCATTGACAACGGTGCTGCAGGGAAATACTCACGGGTAAGCATATGATCCCCCATCTCGAGATGAGAGCCGCCCAAGGCTGCTATCACAGCATCGGTAAGCAATACTCCTGGAGTATTCACCATTTTGTCACCTGAGCCTCCGTTATCCGCCTTGTCATAATTGATATAAGCTGCGAAAACCGTCTGCCGTTGATGGTCGCTATACTTGTCGTTCACCTGAATAATACCCAAAAGATTGGCAAAATCGGCTTCGGAAACACCTCCATATCCATTGTCATTACCCCATACTTCATTATAACAGAAATCTACGTCGCTACTGACGATATTATCTGCTCCATAACCAGAAACCGCATTCATTATCAGATCTTTGTCTGGGTGAGCCGACTTCATTGCTTGAATAAATGATTTATAACTCGCAGGCAAATCTACCACTTTGTGACGGGCATCATATACGTCGCCACGATAGCCCAACTGATCTATCTGGAAACCATCAAAATCCAAATGGCTGTATATTTCTGTATTCCTTTCTGCCATATACTGTTGCCAATCCATATTACCAGGTACTTGCAGATAAATATTACTTGCCCAAGAACTGGGCAAACCGTGATAGTCTTGATAAAAATTGCCCGATCCATCTTTTTTCAACAGAGCCCAGTCGGTTTTTACTCCATCATTCTCAGCATTCTTCCATGCACCGAAACAAAGGTTATAAAAGATAGACTTCATACCATACTTATGCTGCTCTGCTATGTAGTTCTTGACAAATTCTACACCAACCCAACGGTTGCTGATATCCTGATACCAAGGTATGAGTGAGCCATGGGCATCCAATTTAACTGGTTTGTGATGCATCCACTGCCAGTCTTGGAACTGAACTCCATTGATATGAAGCCTGTTAAGATAAGCCATCTCGTTCTTAATATTAGCATTCTTGTCTATGCTTCCACCAGCATTGTCAAAATCGGCAACAAAGCCATAACGAGGAAAACGTTTCCAGTCACTTGACACATCAACGGCTACCGTGCCCAAAATGGTAGATTGGTCATTGGTTTCTGTATAGACTTCTACCAAATAACCTTGATAATCGGTCATTGGGGGAGTCCAAGACCACTTATTATCACTCATCACGTCAGACAATTTATGGGTCTCCAAAATGGCAGAACCATGCCTGTAACGCACCATCGTATTAGCAGGAACATTGCCACTTAATACAAATACTACAGACTGACCTGGTATATAACAAGCCTTATCAGTAGTCATATCCACCGTAAGCCGTGAAGATATATTGTCGGCAGAGCTGTATACAACCAACAACGAAAGAGCAAAAGAAAGTAGATACTTAGAAACAAAGTGTAAAAAAACCGTTTTTCTCATCATTTAAAGAAATAAAAAGTCTCCACATGTTAAACAAAAGTATCAACATGGGGAGACTATATTTTAACAAATAAATTATTTCTCGAAGATACTGATGGCATAACCACCACCTGCACCCGCGTTCAACTTAAGAGAAGTTTTGTTGGTCACCACGCGCTTAGTGATAACGTATGACTGCTGGTTTGCCTTGTAGCTTGCATTCTTGCCATCGGCATAGATGGTAGCTACATATTTCTTGCCTGGAGTTAGAAAATCGAGTTTGAGGTTAGACTGATGAGCTGTCTCACCTACCGTACAACCTACAAACCAATTGCCTGTACCCTTAGCTCTACGGGCAACCGTAACATACTGACCAGGCTCTGCCTCCAAATAACGACTCTCATCCCAGTCTATAGCAACGTCCTTGATAAACTGGAAAGCATCTGCATACTTCTCGTAGTTCTCAGGTATATCTGCAGCCATCTGCAATGGGCTGTACATAGTAACATACAATGCCAACTGACGAGCCAAAGTTGAGTTGATGTGATGATGCTTGTTAGGGTCTATCTTATTCATGTCACCCTCCAATATACCTGGAGTATAGTCCATTGGACCACCCTGTAAACGAGTAAAAGGCAATACCGTAGTATGGAAAGCCTTATTACCCGCAAATGATTCATACTCTGTACCACGAGCCGACTCGTTTCCAATGAGATTAGGATAGGTACGGCAAAGACCTGTAGGGCGAACAGCCTCGTGTGCATTTACCATGATGTGGTGTTTGGCCGCCTCGGTAACGCAATAGAGGTAGTGATTATTGAGCCACTGTCCGTAGTGATGCTCGCCACGTGGAATAATGTTGCCCACATAACCACTCTTTACAGAATTGTATCCATATTTGTTCATTAAGTTGTATGCTGCCTCAAGATGGCGCTCGTAATTACGAATAGAAGCCGAAGTCTCGTGGTGCATCATCAGACGAACGCCCTTGGAATGAGCATAATCGTTAAGTCCTTTAAGGTCGAAGTCGGGATAAGGAGTTTGAAAGTCAAAGACATAATCTTTGCTATGACCAAACCAGTCTTCCCAACCAATGTTCCAGCCCTCTACCAGTACCTGAGAGAATCCGTTTTTGGCAGCAAAATCTATATACTTCTTTACATTCTGAGTATTGGCAGGATGTTGTCCATGGGGGGTGCATTTACTGTAATCGGTAACACCAAGACGAACAGAAGGAAGATCATTAGTATAAGACCACTGCTTGCCACCACCTATCATCTCCCACCATACCCCGATGTACTTTACTGGCTTTATCCAAGATGTATCGGTATATTTGCAGGGTTCATTGAGATTGAGTATCAAACGAGAAGCAAGAATCTTACGGGCATCATCTACCACCATGATAGTACGCCAAGGAGTAGAGCATGGAGTCTGCATATGTGCCATGTTGCCTTGAGCATCGGGGGTGAGTTGTGACTCGAAAATAAAGTTCTTATCATCCAAGTTCAAATGCATACATGAGTAATCCACCAAAGCCGCCTCATGAATATTGAGATAAATACCATCTGCTGTCTTCATCTGAAGCGAAGTCTGCACACCTGTAGGCGAGAAGATTGTCTGGGAAGCATTACTGCAAATAGCACTCTGCAGCAAACCTCTAATTTCTGAGAGTTTAGACTCCGTATAATCATACTCCTGCGTGTCATAGTCACCAGGAATCCACCAGGCCTTGTGGTCACCCGTCATGGCAAATTGAGTATGTTCTGCCTTCACTACAAAGTAAGGCAAATACTTCTGCTGGGGGAACTCATAACGAAAGCCGACACCATCATTATATACGCGGAAACGAAGGTTCATGTATCTACCATTAGAAGGCTTTTCCATTTCAATGAAAAGTTCATTATAATGGTTACGGATTTCTTTCTCCTCACCCCATACAGGCTGCCATTTTTCATCAAATGTGGAAGTGGTCACCTTATTGATACGGAACATGTCCATCAAAGAGTTTTCCTCTGCCAACTCAATGCCCAATGTACTTGGGTTAATGACAGTCTTGCCTTTGTAATCTACTTGATAGACCGGGGTTCCTTTGTCATTGAGCGAGAAAGTAACACTCAGATTGCCATCTGGAGATTTTACAGTTTGAGCAGAAAGCCATGCAGGAAGCATCATCATTAAACTTAAGAGCAAAATACTCAACAGTCCTTCTCGCCCGGAGAGGGATATTATATGTTTCTTCATATTTATAGCTTTATTCAAGTTTGGTTATTTTAAATTCGTTAATCTATCTTAGTTGCAGTCATCGTCATCTTCTTCAGATTGATAACTATATGGTATTTGCCAGCTTCAACAGCACTCACACTCCACTTATAGTCGTGTGCATCACCATCTGCACGACTGACAACCTCGGCAGCTGTTTCAGAAAGTGAAGCTCCAGGAGTAGCCGCCATCAACCAAGCCTGCACTCCATCCCAGTTACGACCACCAAGCATAAATTTAAGTTCGCCTGCCTTCAATTCCATTTCAGCAGAATAAGTATATTTATTTACCTTAGTCAGTTCGATAGCCTTGTCATTCCAATCCCAGCCTGCAGATGTTGCACTACCCCATGCATAGATAGAATTATATGGGAAATTAAAGGTTGGATCTTCAAATTCAGCATTCTCTACATTGATATTGACATCCTCGATACTACCATCATTAAAGTTTACCAAAGCATCCTTAACGTCAGCAGAACCCTTAAGAGTAGTGCCATCCGACATAAAGAGTACATATGAAAGGGTTATATCACCATCCAAATCCAATCCAAAGAGATTGAATGGAGCTATTATACTCTTATCCTCTGCATTGACTGTAACCTCAGATACAGCAGAAACAGGAGTATTGGCTACACCTGAAACCATATTGTAGCTTGAGTAGGCTCCAGTAAGGATTACATAACCTCCCTGTACAGAAAGTTCTTTACCTTCGGCATTCTTAGCTGCTAAATCGGGCGTAGTCAATGTGAGTTTACGCGTAAGACGCTTCATAGCTATAGTGTAACTCTGGCTATCACCCGTCAAGTCTGTCTCGGTAGCTACACCATAACAGAACGCATCAGGATTGCCGTTGATGGCATTTGCATCGTTTACCATAAAGGTGGAAGCATCTACAGTAGCTCTTGCCTCAGCAACTGTAATATGACTGGCGCCATTATAGCATCTGAATGTATAATCATTATTACTCTTCAAAGTAAGCTGCTGGGTGTTACCACTCACCGTGCTTACCTCATCATTTATGCTCAAAAAATAAGAATTTGGGGCATTATTCAAACCGCAAGAGCCCCAATCGGTTTGGATGGTAACAGCAGTCCGTGGCTTTACTATTGGGTCAGGCAACTCATCCTCGCAAGAAGAAAATGTTGCAACAGCAGTAGCCATCACTGCCATATAGCTGATTGATTTTAAGATACGTTTCATGTTCTTTCTAATATTTAATTTTCAGATAACAAAAATTATTCAGGCTTGCTCAAGCGAACAACCTTGCAGGCATGAGGAGCCAATTTCGCAGAAACCTTAGTTACCTCACCTTCATCGGTATGTGTCCAAAGATCTCTCACTTTCATACTACCCGAAATACCCAGGGCAGAGAGTTCTACACCGCGTTCCTGTTCTATATTCTCACGGTTGAAGAGAGCCACAATGTAATCGCCATTGCTCATCTGACCATACCATACTTGGCTGTTAGCATCTTCAGCAATCTCTATACCCGCGCCATTTCTTGTTGTAGATATATTGTTACTCAAAGGCTTTCCTACAAACTTATCCTTATTGAGTTCCAACACTTCTTCGTTCTGGTAGAAACTTACATTGTGGGCAGCTCTTGCTGCACTATAAAAACTCTCGCTATAACTATTCTCACCCAACTCATAACCAATAGTATTATACTCATCAGCTACGGCAATAGGACCACCAGCCATAAGTTGCAGAGTGATACAAGACCGACGCTCATCATCAGAATTGAAACGACGCATGAGTTGGAAGTCTCCATCGGCAATAACCTTGCCACGACCAGTAATATCAGACCAATAAGTAAAGCCATCAAACTGGTTGTTGGCTGCAGGCCACTGATCTACCTTAATATACTGCGCACCGCGCCAACGGCTTGACAAGTGATCCCATCCACCTTCGCAGGCGTCATCCACAATGCGAACCATATTGCCATACTGAGCTTCGTACTGACCATGATCTTTCATGTTAGGCATCACGATAGAAGTAAACACACCATACTTTTGGGCTGCCTCAGCGATATACTGCAAAGCCAAACGATACTCCGCACTACCATAGCCACGGCCTTCACCCTTAGTGCCACCTCCACGAATACCATCTTCAAAGAGACACATAAAGTCCATACGGATGAAATCAACACCAATACTCTTATAATATTTGAAGAAGCCGTCGATGTATTCCTTACCACCTTTGTGGCTGGGAACGATCCATGTAAAGATGTCGCCGTCAGCATCAGGATTCTTCACTTGATCCTTACCCTGCTCATAAAGCAAATTACGTACAGTATACTTTGTTCCCTCGATAGGACAATCTAAAGAGCCATGCACCCAAAGGGGGTTGTCGTAGATGCCCAACTTTAAGCCTTTATCCTTGCACATCTTAATAAGTTCGGTCAATGGAATATAAGCATATGAGGTCATGTAAGGATGCCCAGCATTATCATCGCCCAACATAGCCATGAAGCCATCGGTACAAATCATATCGTAACCATATGGCAAAAGATTCTCAGCCACCCAGTCGATATTTTTCTGCCAAACCTCTTTGGGCATATTGCGGTCCGTTCCGTTCTTCTCTGCCAAACGACCATACTCATACACCGTCCAATAAAGAGGTGCTTTCCCGGCTGTCTCTGGAGTAGGTGTAGGAGTTACAGGATCGTCTGGGATATCTTCTGGAGTCCAACCTGTATTGAAGCTACCTCCATTTATCGAGTAATCGCTACATCCCATTATCATAAAAGATAACATTACTGCGACAATTGATAAAACTATCTTTTTCATATATGATTCTACTTATTATTATTTTTTTTCAAACTTAACCTTCATGTCAATGACATTGATGCTAATCTTGTAGTTACCAGCTTGTGAAGCCTCAACCTTCCACTTATAGTCAGGACTTTGACCAAGTACTTGTAAATCTGAAGCAGAGAGCGGTGCAAGATCATTTGTAACATCCTTACTCAAAGGACGAAGCCACTCAATATTGACACCCTTGTTTGGATCATTCTCCAATCCAAACTTCAGTTCGCCCTCTGTCAAGGTTGTTTCTATGACGAAAGTTCCCTTGGCTGCATTTGTATCATACTCCAAAGGCAACAGGAACGGATAGTTCCATCCATTAGAAGTGGCACTGCCCCAAATCCAAATATTCTTGATCGGGAGATCTGAAGGTACCACTACTTCTTTCTGCTTTTCAAAGGTAACAGTCATGTGATATGTATCAACTGTAACCTTATATTTACCCGCTTCGCCAGAAAGGACCTGCCACTTGGTATCAGGACTGGTTCTCTTGACAGCTCGTGAGTCAGTAATAGACTGGTTCTCGGAAGCAGCCATAATAAAATCGCAGTTCCAATCACTTGGGGTATCCAATGGGAATTTCAACTCACCTGCAGAAAGCTGACCAATCCATGTAAATAAGAACTTATTGACAGGATCTTGTGTCATTTCCAAAGAGGCACCAATATTCCATCCTGCCGCACAAGCATTACCAACCATATAAAGTTTGTCTATCTCAGGAGTAGGATAAGTAATTGTAGGCTGCTCGCCTGTTGAAAGATCTGCATTTACAACACAGAAACCGTCTTTTTCCACATGGAAAGTTAGAACAGCATCGCTCTCAGCATCTACTGCAATCTTGTAATCACCAGCCAACAATGCACCAGCATAACTGTACTTTGTTTCAGAAAGAACCTCTTCCATTAAAACACCCTCACCTTCTGTGGCATCAGCCTTGAAAATGTAAAGATTACGCGGTTGAATCTCATAACCTGTCACATTGACCGTTGTTGTAGATATCTCAGGTTTCATGTAATGGTCTGCACCAGTTACTTCTGCGATAATCTCTCCTTCAACAACAGCAGTTGTGCCAGTAGAAACTCCCCACATCTTCAAATATGAATTAAGTTGCTTATGAGTGAAACTAACGGAATTCTGTCCCTCGGGAATATAAATTTTACTGATGGAGTTCTCAAAGTTGTTACCCTCGAGATCCATCTTGAAATAATAATTTATTTTAGTACCCTCACCACGGTCTTGAGCTTCGCCCCATGTAAAGGTAATAGCAGTCTCTTCTCCCTTATCCTGCTCAAGGGTCACCGATTCCTCAGAAGCAGCAAGGTGCATCTGATCGTCCACTCCTGGAATGGAGAACCGAATATCATCACTACTACAGCTTGCCAAAAACAAAGGAATGGCGACAAGTATGAATAAAATGAATTTCTTCATGATAAATATCTTCTAAATGATGGTTTGTTATGTTTAATTCCAATAAGGTGCCTGCTTCAACTTGGCATTTTTGTCCATCTCATCCTGGTGAATTGGGAACCAATAGAATGCCTTTTTGTAAACACGTGTCTGATAAACTGTACGCTTATAAAAACTTGCAGCATCACGTCCATAAGCATTCATTCCATAGAAAGGACCAGTAAGCACCTTCTCAGCTTCCTTCCAGCGTCGTAAATCATCATAGCGCAGTCCCTCACAATTAAGTTCTACGCGACGCTCTGCATGAATCAGATTTCTCATCTCAGACTGATTATTGAGATTGACATGTATGTAGTTGTCATCTGTATTACCTGTGGTATACTGGCGAACACCTGCACGCTCACGAATCTTATTGAGGTATGTCAGGATTTCCTCATTGCCCGGATCACACTCATTGAGAGCCTCAGCATAGTTAAGGTAAGCCTCTCCCAAACGGTAAAGTATTCCAGGGCGATACTGATAACTACCTTGTTTTACATTATCCTTATAGTAAATTTTCTTTTTTGCGAAGTACCCGTTCTGAGGAGCATCATGAGTTCCGTTGTTGTCGGTCTCTGTTCCATCACCTCTGAACATATTATAAACACGATCTTCCTGATTGAAATAACCATTGTTGAAGTTTACGCAAATATAAAAACGAGGTTCACGATGGCAATACATATTATAAGTACCCTTGCGGGTGATGGAACCTCCATTACAAATAGAGGCCCAGTCGGTATTGTCGCGCTGTTCGTCGGCATCAGAAAAACCTTCTTCCTTATAATTAGATGCAGGATCGGTAATAGGAAGACCATTCTCCATTGAGAACGCATCTACCAAAGACTGTGTTACACCCAGACCTCCATTACCGCTGCTACGCAAAGGCGTTGCAAGCCCCTCATAATAAGAATAATTACATCCACCAGGACGAGCAAACAGAATTTCGGTATTACCCTCATCGAAACGCTTAAACATCATATCCTGATAAGACATAAACGGGTCTATCTTGCCATCTGACATTTTCACCTCATACAATTTATAACCAGCAGTTTCTGCCTCTGTAATCAACTCTTTGCAAGCATCGGCAGCCTTTCTCCATTTGCTGGCATCGTAAGTCTGGTTTATAATGTTTTCTCCCTTGTCGTTCTTGTAGTTGGCATAGTCAGTATTACCATTAACCAATGGGCTTGCAGCATAGAGCAACATACGCGCCCTTACAGCCAGACACATAACACTGGTAGCACGGCCATACTTGCGAGCCTCTGTATATTTGGCAGGCAATATCTTAGAAGCGGCCTGCAATTCCTTATCACACCAATCAATTACTTGGTCATAAGGTGTCTGACCAATCATCAGATCACTCAAGTTGAAGTTGGATGGTGTGATTTCGTCAGGTGCAAAAGGAATACCACCGTATGTATTGGCAAGCAGAGCATAGTAATATGCCTTCAAGAAGCGACATTCAGCTTTCATGTACTCCACCTCTGTTGGGGTTATGCCCTGTTCGTTCAAAGCATGTACATTTTGGATAAAAATGTTTGCCTCACGAATACGCTGTGGAAAATTGGCCCAGAAGTTGCCATCCCATTTGCTGTTGGTAGTCCACTCACCCAAGATAAAAGGAATGACATTCCAACCATTGAACTGGCGATAACGCTCTGACGGTGTCATGTCGTCACCTAAAATCTCCCAACCCTCATACTGCAAATAGCCAAGATATGGGTCAGGAATTCCAGAATAGACATTGGCAAGCCAGCCCTCGGTACGGGTCTTGTCCTCAAAGACCATCTTCAAGTCAAGTTCGGTGTCACTCTCCTTGTCCAAATAATCAGAACAAGACGAGAATCCGAACATGCCTAATACCATTGTCACAATATATAATGTCTTTCTCATTGTTTTTGTCTTTTATTATTTATTACTAATCAAAAATTCAACTGGAACCCAAACATTACAGAGCGCATGGATGGATATTTTAGTCCATCGGTTGTATCAAGCTCTGGATCCCACAATTTGAACTTAGAAATATAGAACAAGTTATTACCACTAACAAAGAAGCGGATATTGTTGGAATAAATTGCCTTAGTAATGCTTCTTGGCAAAGTGTAACCCAGTTCAATTGACTTGAGACGCAAGAAGCTCATGTCTTTCTTCCACCATGTTGAGGCATAATTGTTATTGGGGTTGGTGCTTTCCGACAAACGTGGCCAGAACACATCTTGTGACGGATTTTCCTCTGTCCAACAATCCTTATAGTTTGCATAAACATTTCCCATAACTCCTTGACCACTTCCTGGAATAAAGTACTGAGTACCTCCTATAATACGATAGCTCTGTCCTGTTCCCTGGAAGAAGAAACTAAAGTCAAAGTTCTTGTATTCAACATTACCACCAAAACCATAAACAATTCTTGGAGTCGTTGTTCCACCTATATATCCCTCATCCTTGGCATCGATAACACCATCATCGTTCATATCGCGATATTTGATGTCACCAGGTCGAACTACAGAGCCTATATTTGGTGTAGGAATACCTGCCTTCAACTTACCATTTTCAAAATCTTCGTCTGTATAGAGACGTTCTGCCTGAAGTCCCCAAAGTGTACCAATAGAACGACCTGTTAATGAACGATAAGTACCCTTTACTGACTCTGGTTCATCATACTCCTTGACTTCATTCTTGGCATAGGTGAAATTTGCTCTTAAAGCTACTCGCAAATCCTTGCCAAACTTGTGATTCCAAGTAATAGTACCATCCACACCACTGTTGTCTACGACGCCATAGTTGGCATAGGGGTTACTCAAGAAACCTGCCTGTGTAGGAATAGTCTTACGCTGCATGAATATGTTGGTACGATGCTCATAGAAGTAGTCAAACTGGAGGTTAAACTCATTCCAAAGTCCCAACTCTATACCAACATTGGTCTTTGTAGAGGTTTCCCATGTCAAATTGTTAACACCTACCTCACCCTCAGAATATCCTTCACGCCAATAATCACCAGCATAACCAAAATGATAGCCAGAAGCTCCTGTGTTAATAGTGGTAATATAAGCGAAGCGGCGTCCTCCGATATCATCATTACCGACTTTACCTATAGAGCCTTTCAACTTCAAGAGAGTCAGCCAATCAGCACTGTTTCTCATAAACTTTTCCTCAGAAATAATCCAACCTAAGGCAAGAGATGGGAAGAAACCGAAGCGATGGCCTTTGGCAAAATTCTCACTACCATTGTAACCGAAGTTGAACTCACCCACATAACGACGGTCGAATGTATAAGAAAGACGACCCGCTATACCTTGTGAACGCTTAGGCTGGATATCACCCCAATCGTAAGAACGCTGGTTGTAAAGGAAGAGGGCATCTACGGCATGCTTCTTGGCAAAAGTATGATTATAGCCTAAGGAGAACTCTAAATAAGTACTGTTATTACCATAATTTGCATTGGAGCTATGCCCTAAGAACTCGCTACCATAAGAAAGTACACCATGAATCAGCTCTCCCTCATCACCTCGCGACTTAGCCACACCATAATAGGTTGGGGTCTTTCCGCGAGTTACAAAGTTCTCGTTATAGGTATCAAATGCAAAAGTTGCCTTGAACTTCAAACCAGGTGTAATCATTTTCAGGTTTTGTTCCAACTGGAAGAGAGACTCCAACTTACTTCGTGTTCCTCTATAATAGCCCTGCTGTGTACTCTCTGCCCAAGGATTGAAACGATTGGCACTGGCAATAGGGATAGTACCATCTGAATAAATGGCAGGATGTACAAATGGTGGGGTTTCGAATGCATGAGTAAACACATCGTCGGTACCACTATTCGACTTGCGCAAGTTCTGCAGATATCCACCCACATTGAAACGAAGCAAGGTGGTTTTAGTCAAATCGAGATCAACATTGGCACGCATATTAAAGCGTGTCAGTTTTGACCCTGTATCATAAGGCAAAGTATCATCTGTCTCCATAATGCCAGTCTCGTGATAGACAGAAGCTGTCAATGAATACCTTAATATATTAGTTCCTCCAGAGACTGTCATGTTACCTCGGGTAGAAGTGGCATAGTCCTTAGTAATAGCATCTATCCAGTCTACATCAGGATAAAGATCTTTATCGTAACCAGTATATGTTTTCATGATTTGATCCTTGGTAAACATTCTCTTACTGGGATCAGAACATAAATTATTAAGTAACGTCATATATTCAGCTGCGCCGATAAATTCGGGCAGTTTGGTCGGTTTCGTAATAGCCTGCTCAAATCTGAAGTCAATAGAAGGCTTAGCAACAGAGCCTCGCTTGGTATTGATGATAATGACACCATTAGCACCACGTACACCATACATGGCACTTGCAGAAGCATCCTTCAATACCGAGAACGACTCGATTTCTGCAGGATCTATATCGTTCAAACTACGCTCTACACCATCTACCAATACTAATGGAGAACTACCGCCTGCACCAAAAGTTGAAATACCTCGAATCCAGAACTGCGAGTTGTCATAACCAGGTTCACCAGAAGGCTGATATGCGATAACACCAGCCAATTGACCAGCTAAGTTGTTACTCATTGAACGAGAAGAACCCATCTGAAGATTTCCTGGGTCAATTGTCTGAATAGAGCCAATGACCGAAAGTTTTTTCTGATTACCATAACCTACGACAACAACCTCATCGGTACTTACCGCATCTTCTTTCAACTGGATATTAAAGTTAATATCAGATCCTACCTTTACCTCTTGAGGCTTAAAACCGAGATAGTTAAAAACCAAGACACTGTTTTTGTTTGGTACATCGATATAGAAGTGTCCATCCATATCAGTAATAGCAATCGTCTTGGTTCCCTTAACAGTGACTGTTGCACCTATCAAAGGATTGTTCTCATTATCAACAACTGTACCACTTGCCTTAATGCCTTTTTGTTGCTGCTGAACAACATTAGGCAATGCAGCAGATATGGTAGTTACGCCAGCACCTACACCAGGCATCAGCAATAACGAGCATAAAAATGTCTGTCTTACATTCATGTTAATAAATAGGTTATAATTATTTATAGATATTAATATTTCATTTCTAAAAGAAGTTTAACCACTCTATTAAAAAAGAAGATTTTGGCTTTTATGATTGCAAAGATAGGACTTTTATTAATATGTTATAACGCCATTCACTAAAAATACAAACACAAAAACTTATATAAGCGCTAATAATCAATGTGTTATAAAAATATGTACAACAGAAAAATACAAAGTATATACAATGGCTTTTAGGTAAAATTTAAAGATAATTTAATCAATTTTGACTACTCGTTCTTCAAAATCATCAGGAAAAAGCGAACGCAATCTTATACGTGAACGGTATGAATATACAGTTTGCCGAGAGCATCTCAAAAATGCAGCAATCTTCTCATTCTCACCAATACCAAGACGCATCAAGGCATAGATTCTCAATTCCGTATTCAATCTACCAGGTTTCTTTGGTTCTATCAACTCCTCTTGCTTCATCAAGCCATTGAAAGAAATAACAAAGTTAGGGAAGATTTTAAGGAAAATACGGTCAAAGTCTTCAAAAAACTCCTCTATCTCTTGTTCAACAAGCGCATTTGATTTTAGTTGCTTATAAAGTTCCTGAATTTTTCCCGCAACAGCAAGTTTATTGAGAGAACGGCGATAATCTTCCAACTTATCAATATAAGCCGAACATTTATTCATAAACTCCATGATATAGATATTCTTGATCTTATTACTCTCAAAAAGTGAAAGATTCGTATCTTGCAAAGTTGCGTTAGTCTCATTCAATTTGCCATTAGCCAAAGAAAGCTGAGAATTCAGGGAATTCAACTGTAAATTCATATCATTCAGGCTCTTATTTGAAGTTTCTAAAGCACGACGAGCCTGCGCTATCTTCTTTAATTGCTTCCGTGTAAAATACATCATAAAGCAGAGCATTACAACCAATATACTTACTAAAGAAAAACCATAGAGAATATTCTCTTGCTCTGTTTTCTGCATCGACTCATAGGCCTTGTCGATAATCGGCAAGGCATCAGATATCTCAATGATACGAAGGCGTGCATTACAAAAAGTTGCATCCTCCATAGACTTTCGCATGTAGCGGTAAGCACGCTTCACATCTCCTTCTTCATAAAGCAAAGTAGCCAAACGACGCAAGGATATATATTCTTTCACATTATTTTTCAAATCTGCTATAGCAGAAATAATCAGATATTGTTTTTCTTTATCTGTCTCATTAATTTGGCGATAAATATCAGAAATGGAAAAAGCCACATATCCCATATCACGATCTTCATAGGACAAATTCTTGAAAGAATCAAAAAGACAATGCAACGCATCAGTATATTTATTCTGACTGCAAAGAAACTCTGCCTTATCCCAATCAGACTGCTTATCCTTCATGGTTTTTAATGAATCCCGAAACATAATCCTTTTCCGCTCATTCTCCGTACGCTGATAAGCCGTAATGGAAGTTTCACGAAGACCTTCGTAAAGATTTCCATACAAACTAAAATAATACCTACGCATATCGGCAGACATCGGTTTATGTTCCAACCCAGACAAAATCTTATACGACTCCACATAATTGCCCGTCTTATTAAAAATGTCAGCAATATCCAATTCTGAATAGACACTATCCTCGTAATTATGAAGAATCCTGGCATAATGCAGCTTTCGTTCAGCATAAGCATACGCAGAATCTAACTTAAAAGACTTGTATTTAGTAAACAATTCACGAGAAGCTGACAACTTGTCTTGTGCACTTTTTGCATGAACATATTTACTCTTAAGTATACCTACCTCTTGCTCATACTTTTTGGTATATTCCTTACTGGCACTGATCACTTTATCCAAGTCATCAAGAGTCGGTTGCTTAGCTGTCGTAATTGTGTTTCCACCCATGCAACACAAGGTATGGAAAGACAGAAATATGAAGAATAAAGACTTTGTCATTATTTACAGGTTTTAAAGTATTAATGCCTGAAAGACATTTTTTCAAGCTTTTCTAAATCTTGCAACCAACTGCAGGAAACTCGGTATGAGAATGCACAAGGAGAAGCCTACGGCATAATATACCGTCTTCTCATCACCATGGAAGAGGTCGATAAGTTTGCCGTCGCTCTGAGGAAGAAGGTTGGTCAGGATATAAGCCATCGTGTTGTTGACCCAATGCAGCAGGATGCCTGGCACAAGGCTACGGGTGCGATAGTACATCCATCCTAAGAGAAGACCCATGAACAGGGCATTGACAAACTGGGCTGCATTGCCATGCACAGCACCAAAAATGGCAGCCGAAATCATGATGGCAACCCAATGGTTGCGCTTGCTCATCATACCCAGCAAGGTACGGAGGATGGCGCCACGGAAGACAACCTCCTCGGTCAATGGTGCCAGGATGCCTACAGCCACATACCCCCAGGGCTCTTTGAGCAGCCCTTCGAATATGAGGCCTGTGGTCTCGTCCATTTCCAGTCCGATTTGCTCATACACAAACTCAAGTGGAATCATGGCACCCAAAGCAAACAAAGCTACCCAAAGAAGAGTGAGCCAAGGTTTGGACAACAGATAGTTGCGAGAGATGGGAGTCCACTTGGTCTTCAGAAAAACGACCAGGGTAATCACACTGCTGAACACCGAGGTAAGGGCAAGCAGCACGGGATTGTGCCCCGAAAGCATGGCTGTTCGCACATCTGCCAGTTCCTCGTGCTGAACAAATGACCAGACAAGCATTCCCAAGAATGAAACTATAAGCTGTACTACGACAAACACAATGCCATACAGCAGAATATCCATAACACCTTTCTTTACCTCTTTCATCGTTTGTATCTGTTTATTTAAATTTGTTTCTATTCGTTCTCTTTATCTTTCTGCAACAGCGCCACAACGGTTTCCTCATCTTCACGGAGTTGCTCTGCAAGTTCCTCAGGCGACTCGAACTTACGCTCGCCCCTGATGCGGTGCACAAAGCTCACCAACAGCAACTGACCATAAATGTCGCCATCAAAATGGAAGATATGTGTCTCGATCGTTGTGCGCTTTCCGCCGAAGGTAGGACGCGTGCCTATATTCATCATGCCCCACTTCATTTCCATCCCCTGTTCCAGCCTTACCTTGACGGCATAGACACCGGCGGCAGGAATCATTTGACACAAATGGGAGATGTCTATGTTGGCAGTAGGGAAGCCTAATTTGCGACCCTCATGAAAGCCATTCACCACCTTGCCTACGATGGTATAAGGATAGCCCAAGCACATATTGGCAAGTTCCACCTCGCCTTCGCGCAGAAAGGAACGGATGACCGAAGAGGACACATTGATGCCGTCGAGCTGGAATGCGTCATTGCGAACTACCTCCATGTTCATCTCACGTCCATAGCGCACATAATCATCGAAGGTTTCCTCACGGTTGCGACCGAAGCGATGGTCGTAACCGACAAAGAGTGATTTCACGCTCAACTGATTGCACAGCACCTTGCTCATAAACTCCTTGGCAGAAAGCGATGCCATCTCTTTATCGAAATGCAGCACCACCACATTGTCTATATCGGTGCGGGAGAGGAGAAGCAACTTAGAGTCGAGTGTACTCAACGACTCTGGCTGATAGTCGCTCTGCAACACCTTGCGCGGATGCTCGTCGAAGGTGATGACCGTTGCCTCAAGTCCCTGGCTGTGGGCTTTCTCCACCAGCTGACGTATGAGATACTGGTGTCCTCTGTGCACTCCGTCGAAAAAGCCGATAGTGGCCACACAGGGCTTCAAAGACTTGATGGCAGTACCGTCTTTCAGCCTACATCCGTCCTGAATAGTATAATATACTGTTTTCATCTTGTTTTCCTATCTTTATTCCTCCTGATGACACATTGCTCGCCTCACAGCACGATACAGTTCGCCTGCCCAAAGAACGAGCGAGGTTGAGCCAATAATGATTGCCCACTCTTTAAGCGAGAGAGGCTGGGTGCGGAACATTTCACCACCGAAAGTAACGATGAGCCACTGACCTGCCAAGACCAGCAGAAGCACCAACTGCATGCCCTTATCCTGGAGAAAGTGACGGAATGCAGACCTGTTGCTGCCCAAAGCCTTTGCATTGAAGAGATTCCAGAACTGCAGCATCACAAACGTGGTGAAGAACCATGTCAGTTCGTGCGTATCGACTCCTCCCCTGCCGCGACGCTCACAATATACCAGGAAAGCAAACATCACGACAAAGAAACTGATGCCACAGAAAAGGATTCCTGCACCCATGCTGCGGGAAATGATAAAGTCGGAAGCCTTGCGGGGCTTTTCCTTCATCACCTCGTGCGAAGGAGGCAAAGAGGCTAAAGCCAAGGCTGCAAAGGTGTCCATTATCAGGTTGACCCACAATATCTGGGTAACGGTAAGGGGCATTTCGGTGCCTATGATCGAACCGCCAAGCACCAGGAGCAAGGCTGCCACATTGACCACCAACTGGAAAAAGAGGAAACGCTGAAGGTTGCGGTAAAGCGAGCGTCCCCACATCACGGCATTGGCTATCGACTTGAACGAATCGTCGAGCAAGGTCATATCCGAAGCTTCCTTGGCTACCGATGTGCCCGAGCCTAACGAAAGCCCAACATGAGCATAGTGGAGCGCCGGGGCATCATTGGTTCCATCGCCTGTTACCGCCACCACCTCGCCATGTTTCTGAAGCATGGCCACCAATCGCTGTTTGTCAGTAGGACGGGCACGGCTCATCACACGGATATTCTGTGCGCGTTTATAGGCTTCCTCATCCGAGAGAGCCTCCCACTGTTCGCCCGTTATCATCTGTACCTCAAGCGGAGTCATCTCACCATCGGCCCCTATGTTTGTATTGTCTTCCTCGAAGATGCCTATCTGCTTGCCTATCTCGAAAGCCGTAGCTGCCGTGTCGCCCGTCACCATCTTGACTTCTATACCAGCCTTTCTGCACTCCTGCACTGCTGCGGGAACCTCCTTGCGCAGAGGATCGGTAATGGCAACGATAGCCTGCAAGGTCATCTTCTCGTCTTCTGCCTTCTGATAGGCAAAGGCTAATGTACGCATCGCCTTGCGCTGGAAGTCAGCAAGCTCTTCCTGTACTTTTTGCTTTTCCTTATCGTCCAAGTCGCACTTTGCCAGCACGATCTCGGGAGCTCCCTTCACAAAGAGATACTGTGTGCCTCCTGCAAGAACACGGGTGGACATATACTTTCGCTCGGTCGAGAATGGTTGCTGGCTCACCACGGTGCACTGTTTGCGCAACTCGGCATAGTCGTGCCCCTTAGCTTTGAGCCATAGCAGCAATGCCGACTCGGTAGGATTGCCTATACCTCGGTCGTTGTCCAGTTCGGCAGTGGTGTTGACGGCTATCGCCAAGTGGAGCAAATGTTCGCTTCCCTGTTTCAGCAAGAGGGTGTCCACCTGCATCTGGTTCTGCGTCAGCGTACCAGTTTTGTCGGTACAAATCACGGTGACTGCTCCCATCGTCTCACAGGCATGAAGCTTGCGCACAAGATTGTTCGACTTGAGCATTCTTCGCATATTGAGAGCCAAGGAGAGTGTGACGGCCATAGGCAAACCTTCGGGCACAGCCATCACTATCAGTGTGACGGCCATCATGAAATACTCCAACACAAGGTCGGCCATATAAAGATAATCCTTGCCTCCCCATACAGGATTGGTCAGGATGTCGTGACCGAGAAACAGTACAAAAGCGGCTACCGAAACTATTGAGCCCACCTTGGAAATCATAGTAGCCAACTTGTCCAACTGTACATAGAGAGGAGTCTTCACCGCCGTCTGCTCAGTCGACTTGACCGCCACCTTGCCTATTTCAGTTGCATCGCCTACTGCCGTCACCCTGAATTCTCCACGTCCATTCATCACCATGGTAGAACGCAAAACCACATTGCGGGCATAAGCTCCGTCGCCACCTTCCTCGAGCGATTTCTCTGTCATAGGCTCACCGGTAAGCGATGACTCGTTGATTTGCAAATCGGTACAAGAGAGCAGGACGCCATCGGCTGGCACCTCGTCGCCCACCTCTATCAACACAATATCGTCTACCACCACATCGCGGCGGGGAATCTCTATCACCCTCCCGTTTCGGCGCACCTTTACAGGCTGTTCCTCGCTCAAGGCTGTAAGGATATGAAACTTCTTGGCAGCATCCCGCTCGAAATAGAAGCCCACCGTTGTTGCCAAGAATACAGCCACAAAGATGCCTATCGTCTCCATAAAGTTGTGCTCTATGAAGGCCAGGACCAGAGAGATCAAGGCTGCAACAAGAAGGATTTGGATAATGGGATCGCGATACTTATCCAAATAGAGTTTCCATAATGATATACGACGAGGAGGTGTGAGAACATTGAGTCCACACCTCTTTCTACTTTGTCCAACTTGCTCGTCGGAAAGACCTGAATTACTATTTATTTCTTTTGCCATTTGTCATGAAGCACTTCGAGTGCTATAAGATGATGGTGCAAAGATACGGCATTTTTCTGATTAATCGAAAAAAATGCCCAAAATATTTGGTTATTTAGCAAAAAGCTATTACCTTTGCAGCCGAATTGCAAAATTCACGGACTTGTAGCTCAGTTGGTTAGAGCAACAGACTCATAATCTGGAGGTCCCAGGTTCAAGCCCTGGCTGGTCCACGCTTCTATTACAGCGACTTATGCTTCGGCGTAGGCCGCTGTTTTTTGTTTTATGAGAAATATTGATCATGAAAGATTTACGCAGACAACAAGTAGTATTCATCCAATACTACAACTCACCTTGTGGCGAAATCATCTTGGCATCGGCAGGCGACTGTCTATGCCTGTGCGATTGGAACAAAATGCCATGTGCCGAACGTAACAAACACCGGCTCATGCGACTGCTGAATGCAGAATGCATCATTGCCCCCTCTGCCGTCCTGGAAGAAACAAAGAAAGAACTTGATGAGTATTTCGCAGGCAAGCGCCATACATTCGAAATTCCCTTACATCCCGTTGGTACCGACTTCCAAAAACAAGTATGGCAAGCCTTAATTGAAATTCCGTATGGAGAAACAAGAACTTACAAAGAGATTGCACAAAAGATAAACAAGATGAAAGGTATAAGGGCTGTGGCACAAGCCATCGGTGCCAATGGCATCAGCATTCTCATCCCTTGCCATCGCGTCATTGGCACCAACCGCTCACTGACAGGATACGCAGGAGGCATCGAGGCAAAAAGATTACTGCTGAATATCGAATGCCAAAATACACCTTATGACTGAACCAAAAACTTAACTTCTATAACTTCTGAACCCAGCGAAAGTTGAATAAACTTATTAACTCCATTTCCCCATTTGAGAAAGCCAAGTTGGACATATTACTTCCCATTGCCGTACAATTGCTTCTTGAAAGGCACTATTGTGCCCCTCGCAGGGCACTATTGTGCCATAAGTAGGCACTTTTATTGCATCAGTATTTATAATAATAGCATCAGTAATTATAAAAATGAATCACGCAAAAGCCCTTCACCCTTCATCTGTACGCGTGAAATGCCGTTAAACACAGGGGATTCCAAGGGATAGATGAAGGGTGAAGGGTTTTATGCTAATTCTATTTTAATAAAATCTTTGATTCACTTTTCGAGCAAGATATCCAGTCGGTTACAGACCAGAGAGTAAACATGGAGAGCTAACTAAAAGCAGAAAAATATGGAATTCTACAAATCACCGAACGAAACATCAATAAATAACCGAAAATAGTTATTCTCCCTATTCCCATTATAAGTTAACGAACTTAAAATATCAAGACGTAACCGTTAATTCTGCGAAAGAAAACTGCGGAAATCCGCAAAAATCCTACGTAGAATCAACAAAAGTATTATTTTTGCAAAAGAAAAACGCGGAAATCCGCAAAAATCTTTCCTGTTATGATTGTAAATAGAGACAAATATCTACAAGAGTTGGTTAGTTCACGCCATAATGGACTGGTAAAAATCATTACCGGTATGCGCCGTTGCGGAAAATCCTTTCTGCTGTTTCGTCTCTTCAAGCGTTTCCTTGAAGACGATGGAGTCATGCCCGACCACATCATAGAAATGGCATTCGATGACTATGCATTCAAGGAGTTTCGCAATCCTGACAAGTTTTATAAGTATGTAAAAGAGAAGATTGCTGA